>Ga0207703_10000176_pt1 | contig 74238 bp, 61 predicted proteins | sample KBSSwiS12_FD_184304 | JGI IMG/M metagenome (GOLD analysis project Ga0207703, IMG submission 184304) | Switchgrass rhizosphere microbial communities from Kellogg Biological Station, Michigan, USA - KBS Switchgrass S1-2 (SPAdes) (version 2) | ecosystem: Host-associated > Plants > Roots >...
ATAGAAGTCGTTGCCCTCGCGCGTGCGCTCGCCGACGCCGGCGAACACCGACAGGCCGCTGTGCGCCTTGGCGATGTTGTTGATCAGCTCCATCATCGCGACGGTCTTGCCGACGCCGGCGCCGCCGAACAGGCCGACCTTGCCGCCCTTGGCGAACGGACACATCAGGTCGATCACCTTGATGCCGGTCTCGAGCAGGTCCTGCGAAGGCGAGAGCTCGTCGTACGCCGGCGGCTTGCGGTGGATCGAGGCGACGAGGTCCTGCGAGACCGGGCCGCGCTCGTCGATCGGATTGCCGAGCACGTCCATGATGCGGCCGATCGTCGCCGGGCCGACGGGCACCGAGATCGGCTTGCCGGTGTTGTTGATCATCATGCCGCGGCGCAGCCCGTCCGAGGAGCCGAGCGCGATCGTGCGGACGACGCCGTCGCCGAGCTGCTGCTGCACCTCGAGCGTCAGCGCCGAGCCTTCCATCTTCAGCGCGTCGTAGACCCGCGGCATCGCGTTGCGCGGAAATTCCACGTCGACGACGGCGCCGATGCACTGGACGATCTTGCCCTGGACGGCGCTGGCGTTTTGCATGTCAGCCATGTTCGATTCCTTCTTGATTCAGTTCTTCGGACCGTGATCGGCGAGCCGCTAGACGGCGGCGGCCCCGGCGACGATCTCGGACAGCTCTTTGGTGATTCCGGCCTGGCGCGTCTTGTTGTAGATGAGCTTCAGCTCGGCGATGACGTTGCCGGCGTTGTCGGTCGCCGACTTCATCGCGACCATCCGCGCCGCCTGCTCGGAGGCCTGGTTCTCGGCCGTCGCCTGGTAGACGAGCGCCTCGACATAGCGCACCAGCAGCTCGTCGATCACGACCCGGGGGTCGGGCTCGTAGATGTAGTCCCAGCCGTGCTTGCCTTCTTCTCTCTGCATCCTCTCGCTCGACAGCGGCAGCAGCTGCTCGATCACCGGCTCCTGGCGCATCGTGTTGATGAATCGCGTGTAGCAGAGATAGACGGCGGAGAGCTTGCCGGCGGCGTAGGCATCGAGCAGCGCCTTCACCGGACCGATGAGCTTGTCGAGCTGCGGCCGGTCGCCGAGCTGGGTGACGCTGGAGACGACCTTCGCACCGATCCGGTTCATGAAGGCCAGGCCCTTGGTGCCGACCGGCACCACCTCGGCCTTCTGCCCCTGGCTCTCCAGCTCCTTGAGCCGGTTCGTCGTCGCGCGCAGGATGTTGGTGTTCAGGCCGCCGCACAGTCCCTTGTCGGTCGTGATGACGATGAAGCCGGCGGCCTTGGCGTCCGGATTGGCGATCATGAACGGAGACTTGTACTCGGGCGTCGCGCTCGCCAGGTTGGCGGCAAGTCCTCGCACGCGCTCGGCGTAGGGCCGCGCCGCGCGCATGCGCTCCTGCGACTTCCTCATCTTCGAGGCGGCGACCATCTCCATCGCCTTGGTGATCTTCTTCGTCCCTTCGACGCTCTTGATCTTGACGCGGATTTCCTTTCCGGCTGCCATGCGCGAGTCCTCTTTCTAGGCCGACGTCGTCGTTCGATCAGGCAAACGACTTCTGGAACGCGGCGACCGCACTCGACAGCTCCGCCTCGGCGTCCTTGTCGAGCTGCTTGCTCTCCTCGATCTTGGCGAGCAGGCCGGCGTGGCTCGTCTTCAGGTGCGTGTGCATGCCGCTTTCGAAGGCCAGCACCTTGTTGACGTCGACCTGGTCCATGAAGCCCTTGTTGACGGCGAACAGCGACGCGGCCATCAGCGAGACCGGCAGCGGCGAGTACTGAGGCTGCTTGAGCAGCTCGGTGACGCGGGCGCCGCGGTCCAGTTGCTTCCTCGTCGCCTCGTCGAGGTCGGACGCGAACTGGGCGAACGCGGCGAGCTCGCGGTACTGGGCGAGGTCGGTCCGGATGCCGCCCGACTGCGCCTTGATCACCTTGGTCTGCGCCGCCGAGCCGACCCGCGACACCGAGATGCCGGCGTTGATGGCGGGGCGGATGCCGGCGTTGAAGAGCGAGGTCTCGAGGAAGATCTGGCCGTCGGTGATCGAAATCACGTTGGTCGGCACGAACGCCGAGACGTCGCCGGCCTGCGTCTCGATGATCGGCAGCGCCGTCAGCGACCCGGTCTTGCCCTTGACCGCGCCCTTCGTGAAGGCCTCGACGTAGTCGGCGTTGACGCGCGCGGCGCGCTCGAGCAGGCGCGAATGCAGGTAGAAGACGTCGCCGGGATAGGCCTCGCGACCGGGCGGGCGGCGCAGCAGGAGCGAGACCTGGCGATAGGCGACGGCCTGCTTGGAGAGGTCGTCGTAGATGATCAGCGCGTCCTCGCCGCGGTCGCGGAAGTACTCGCCCATCGTGCAGCCCGAGTAGGCCGAGATGTACTGCATCGCCGCGCTCTCGGCGGCCGAGGCGGCGACGACGATCGTGTACTCCATCGCCCCGTTCGCCTCGAGCGCGCGAACGATGTTCTTGATCGTCGACGCCTTCTGGCCGATGGCGACGTAGACGCAGGTCATGCTCTGACCCTTCTGGTTGATGATCGTGTCGACCGCGACCGCGCTCTTGCCGGTCTGGCGGTCGCCGATGATCAGCTCGCGCTGGCCGCGACCGACCGGCACCATCGAGTCGATCGCCTTCAGGCCGGTCTGCACCGGCTGGCTGACGCTCTGGCGCGCGATCACGCCGGGAGCGATCTTCTCGATCGGCGCCGACAGCTTGGCGTTGATCGGGCCCTTGCCGTCGATCGGCGCGCCGAGCGCGTTGACGACCCGGCCCTTCAGCTCGGGCCCGATCGGCACTTCGAGAATGCGGCCCGTGGTCTTGACGGTGTCGCCTTCCGAGATGTGCTCGTACTCGCCCAGGATGACCGCGCCGACCGAGTCGCGCTCGAGGTTGAGCGTCAGCCCGTAGGTCGGCGAGCCGTCGGGCGCGGGCGGGAACTCGAGCATCTCGCCCTGCATCGCCTCCGAGAGGCCGTGGACTCGGCAGATGCCGTCGGTCACCGAGACGACGGTGCCCTGGTTGCGGATGTCGGCCGAGACGGCGAGCCCTTCGATGCGGCTCTTGATCAGCTCGGAAATTTCAGCGGGATTCAGTTGCATGTCGGGCTCCGGTCTGCATTCGGGCAGGCTGGTTGAAACTCAAAAAAACTTCGTTCGACGTCGGCGCGATGGCGCGACATCAGGCGGCGGTGAGCGCCGCCTTCATCTGCTCGAGCCGGGCTCGGATCGAGGTGTCGAGCACCTCGTCGCCGACGACGACGCGAACGCCGCCGATGAGCTCGGGGACGACGACGACGCTCGTCTCGAGCTTCTTGCCGAAGCGTCGCTCCATCGCCGCCTTGACGTCGGCGACCTGGTTCGCGTCGATCGGGAACGCGCTTTCGATCGTCGCCTGCGAGACGCCGGTGCGCGCGTCGACGAGCGCCTGGAACTGCGCGGCGATCTCGGGCAGAGCGACGAGACGGCCGTTGTCGATCACCGTTCGCAGCAGGTTCTTGGCGGCATCGCTCAGCGGCGCGCCGGACGGCGTGCCGGCGACCCCGGTGAGGAGGTCGAAGATCTGCGTCGCGTCGATCTTCGGGCTGTCGGCGAACTGGCGCAGCTGCGGATTCGCGGCGACGTCGGCGAGCGCGCGGATCTCGCGGGCGAGGCTGGCCGCGTCCCCGTTCGCCGAGGCCTTGAGCAAGGCCTCCGCGTACGGACGGGCGATGGTGGCGAGCTCGGCCATGTCAGCGCACGCCCCTCACAGCTGCGATTTCAGCTGGCCGAGGAGGTCGGCATGCGTGCGCGCATCGACCTCACGGCGCAGGATCTGCTCGGCGCCGCGGACGGCGAGCGCCGCGACCTGCTCGCGCAGGGTCTCGCGCGCCTTGGTCGCTTCCTGCTCGGCTTCGGCGCGCGCCGCAGCGACGATCTTCGCGCCTTCCTCGCTGGCGCGCGACTTGGCTTCCTCGACCATCGACTGCGCCAGGCGCTCGGCGTCGGCCAGACGCTGGGCCGCGTCGGTCCGGGCCGTGGACAGCTCTTCCTCGATGCGCTTGTTGGCGGTCGCCAGCTCGGCCTTGGCCCTGTCGGCGGCCGACAGGCCTTCGCGGATCTTCTCGGCACGCGCATCGAGCGCGGCGGTGATCGGCGGCCAGATGAACCTCATCGTGAACAACGCGAGGATCACGAAGACGATCATCTGAATCCAGAACGTGGAGGTAATGCTCACGGCGATGACTCGTAGAAGTGGGGGCGCTCGCGCGGCGCCTGCGGGCGCCTCGCGAGCGGACCGGCGGTGTTACTTCGGCAGGTTGGCGATCTGGGCCAGGAACGGGTTGGCCGTCGTGTACCAGAGGGCAATGCCCGCGCCGATGATGAACGACGCGTCGATCAGGCCGAGCAGCAGGAAGACCTTCGTCTGCAGCACGCCCATCAGCTCGGGCTGTCGGGCGGCCGATTCGAGGTATTTGCTGGCCATGATGCCGACGCCGACGCAGGCGCCGAGCGCGCCCAGACCGATCATGAGGCCGGCAGCGACTGCGACGAGACCGATGAGTTCCATGTTGACTCCAGAGTTTTGTGAGAGTTGGGGGAAAGGGGAGCTGGCGAACGCCCGTCAGTGCGAGTCGTGCGCCATGCCGACGTAGACCAGCGTCAGCATCATGAAGACGTAGGCCTGCAAGATGATGATCAGGATGTGGAAGATCGCCCAGACCGTGCCGGCGAAGATGTGCAGCAGCGACAGCGCGATCCCGCCCACCGACAGAGCGAAGGCGCCGCCCAGCATGGCGATGAGCAGGAAGATCAGCTCGCCCGCGTACATGTTGCCGAACAGCCGCATGCCGTGCGAGACGGTCTTGGACACGTACTCGACGAGCTGCATGCCGACGTTGGCCAGCGACAGGAGGAGAAAGCCGATCCAGGTGAGCGGATTGGCAGTGACCTTGACGGTGCCGAAGGGCGCCACATAGAGCTCGTGCAGCCAGCCGCCGAGGCCCTTGATCTTGATGCTGTAGTAGAGGCACAGCAGCAGCACGCCGACCGACAGGCCCATGGTGATCGAGAGATCGGCGGTCGGCACGCTGCGCAGGTAGGCGTGCTCGGGGTCGTGACCGGCGGCGCCGTAGAGCTTTTGCCACAGGAGCGGCAGCAGATCGACCGGCAGCAGGTCCATCGTGTTGAGCAGCACGACCCAGACGAACACCGTGAGCGCCAGGGGTCCGACGAACTTGCGGCTCGTGGCGTTGTGAACGATCCCCTTCGCCTCGTTGTCGATCCCCTCCAGCAGCCACTCGACGGCGGCCTGGAAGCGCCCCGGCACGCCCGAGGTCACCTTGCGCGCCGCCAGCCACATCACGAAGCAGCCCAGCACGCCGAGCGTGATCGAAAAGAAGACCGAGTCGAAGTTGACCACCGAGAAGTCGACCAGACCCTTCGGCTTGCCGGTGCCGAAATGGGTCAGGTGGTGAATGATGTATTCACCGGGGGTCTGGGCATGCTCTTCTGCGGCCATCTTTCCGTGTCCAGGTCTAGCGTTGTTTGTTCTCGAGGACGGCCCCGGGGCCCGGGACGCGCCAGAGCAGCGCGAACCAGTACGACAGCATGCAGAGCACCATCGACGCCAGCAGCGCCGGCCAGATGACACCCGGAACGATACGCGCCGCGAGCACCAGCATGGCGACCGAGAGCGCCATTTTCACGAACCCCCACCACAGCATGCTGACTGCGCTGATGACGGGCGACAGCGACGACAGCCGGCTGGTCGCGCCGCGCGCCATCAGCGCGCCCGGCACGACGACGACCGCCGCTCCGTACGCCGCCGACACCGCGCCGATGCGCCCGCCGAGGAGTCCCGCGACCGCCACCGCGATCGCGCCGAGCGCCGCCTGCGTGGCGATCACGCGCCAGGGCGAAAGCACAGGGTGGTCGCGCCGGAAGGCCTCGGCCTCGGCCCGCGTCATCGGCGTGAAGGTGGGCTGATCGTCGTCGTCGAAAGCCGCTCGCGCGGTCGCGCGATCGTCGCCGCGGGTCACCGCGTCGAGGGAGGGGCGCGGCACGGCGACTTCCAGCACAGCCCAAGATTATACGTAGAAACCCACCCGCGACGAAGCCTCAGGAGGTCTTTGCCGCAGCGCGCCCGACATCGACCCGAGGCCGTGCGCGCGCGCATGCCATCATCGCCGCCGTCGCCGATGTCGCCTGCTCTCTTCAGACTTGTTCGCCACCTCGGCGCCGTCGTCGCCGCGCTTGCGACGATCGCAGTGAGCGCAGGCGCCGCGCCGGCCGGCACGGCGCCGCATCACCGCGACGGGCGATTCCAGAACAACTACGTCGAGTTCGAGCCGAAAGGCATCGCAGCGCTGCTGACGTGGCGCATGGAAGCGGCCCGCGCCGGCGTGCCGAAGCCGCCTCAGCAGGCGACGCCGCGCGTCGTCGCGGACGTCGCCTTCCTGCGCAGCAACGCCGTCGCCGGCGCGGCGATGGTGCCGTCGCTGACGTGGATCGGCCACGCCAGCACGCTGATCCAGGCGGGCGGCGCCAACATCCTGACCGACCCGATCTTCTCCGAGCGCGCGTCGCCGCTCGGTTTCGTTGGACCGAAGCGCCACCTGCCGCCCGGGCTGGCGCTCGACGAGCTGCCGCACATCGACGCGGTCGTCATCTCGCACAACCACTACGACCATCTCGACGAGGCCAGCGTGAAGGCGCTCGCCGCCCAAGCCGGCGGGCCACCGCTCTTCGTCGTGCCGCTCGGCCTCAAAGCGTGGTTTGCCGACGCCGGCATCGGCAACGCCATCGAGCTCGACTGGTGGCAGAGCGCTCGCATCGGCGCGGTCGAGATCGTGCTGACGCCGGTGCAGCACTGGTCGGGGCGATCGCTGACCGATCGCATGGCGACGCTCTGGGGCGGCTACGCGATCTTCGCGCCCGACTTCCAGGTCTTCTTCGCTGGCGACACCGCGTACTCGAAGGACTTCGCCGACATTCATGCGCACTTCGCGGCGCGCCAAGGCGCCGGGCGCGGCTTCGACCTCGCGCTGATTCCGGTGGGTGCCTACGAGCCGCGCTGGTTCATGAGCGCACAGCACGTCGATCCGGCGGAAGCGGTGCGGATCCACCAGGACCTCGCCGCCGAGCGCTCGATCGGCATCCACTGGGGGACGTTCCAGCTCACCGACGAGCCGCTCGACGAGCCGCCGCAGGCGCTCGCCCGGGCCGCGCGCGAGGCCGGGCTCGGCGACGACGCCTTCACCGTGATGGCGGTCGGCGCCACGCGCCGATTCGCGCCGCGCGCGCCCTAGCGCCGGCGACGCCGCGGCTCAGAGCGCGGCGACGTCGATCCTCATCCAGGCGTCGAACGTCGCTCCCGACGCGAGCGCGACCAGGCCGTGCGCCGCCGGCTCGGCCATGTGGATCGCGTTGCTGACATGGCTGACCGGCTCGACGCAGAAGTAGTCGCGCTGCTGCGGCGTGTACACGACGAGATAGGGCAGCGACGACGCGAGCTGCAGCGAGAAGCGTTCGTCGCGGATGCGCGCCGGCCCGCGCCAGCCTTCGAAGCAATTGTCGAAGTCCAGGTGCGACAGGTCGCTGTCGATGCCGTGCTGGGCGACCTTGCGCGTCGGCAGCAAGGTCGGGTCGGCGTCCCAGCGATGCGACAGGTCGATGTGCATCCGGCTCCGAGGTCGCTTGACGAAATACGGATGCCAGCCGAGGCCGACCGGCTGCTCGACGTCGGCGTCGTTGCTGAGCTGCAGGCGAGCGCTGAACGAGGCGGCATCGAGCGCGAGGTACTGGCGCGCGGTGAACGCGAACGGCCAGTCGGCGTCGCCCTCGTGGCGCAGCTCGAGAACGACCTCGAGCGCGCTCGACGAGACGATCGCCCACGGGCGCTGCCAGCCGAGGCCGTGCAGGGAGTGCGGCGAGGCGGCGACGTTGGCGCGCGTCGAGTAGTCCTTGCCGCGCCAGCGAAAGCGGCGATAGCCGAGGCGGTTCGAGTACGGCACGAGCGGGAACATCGCCGACTCGTGCGCCGAGGCGAGCCGCGCCGGCTCCGTCGAGCGCAGGATCGGCGTCCCGCTGTGCCAGAGGCCCGCGATCGCGCCGCCGAAGTCGGCGCGCACCGCCAGGCGAAGGGCGCCCGAGCGCAGCTCGAACGGTGCCCTCGCGGCCGCGCGGTCGGTCGCCACGGTGCTCGCGTCGGGCTCGGCGACATCGGTCATTTGAGTTCCGCCTTCAGGTAGTGCGCGCCCGGGATGGGGTTGAAGTAGTAGGGTGGCACCTCGACGAAGCCGAGCGAGGCGTAGAGCTCGCGCGCCGCCTCCATGTCGTCGAGGGTGTCCAGCAGCATTGCCGAATAGCCGGCGCGACGCGCTTCGTCGAGCAGCGCCTGGGCGAGCAGGCGGCCGAGGCCGAAGCGGCGATACGCGGGGCGCACGTAGAGACGCTTCATCTCGCAGGCGTTGGCGTCGTCGGCGTCGGCGAAACGACGCAGCGCGCCGCAGCCGGCGAGCTCGCCGTCGACGTAGGCGAGCATCAGCTGACCGGCGGGCGGGGCGTAGTCGCCCGGGAGCGAGGCGATCTCGTCCTCGAAGTTCTGGAAGCAGAGGTCGATGTCGAGGCTGGCCGCGTATTCGCGAAAGATCGCCGCGGCACTGGCGAGCTCGGCCTCGGTGGCCGGCCGCCGCAGGTCGATCCTGGGTGCTTTCGCCCCTCGCCTTGCCGCCACCCGAGCCATCAGCCGTTCTTCCCCCGCCCTTCGACACCCGACAATAACCGCAAAGCCGATCCCGCCGCGCGACTTGCAAGTGACGCTACCATCGGCGCGCCCAAGCGGCGCTCCGCGCCGCTCGCGTGAACTCGCCCGCCTGCTCCCGATGATGTCGTCCATTTGTCTTTCTCCGGTTCGCCGCTTCGGCACGCTGGCCGCCTTCGCCGCGTTGCTGTCGCTCGCCGCCGGGGCGGCGGCGCAGACGGTCGACCAGCTCAACTCCGGCGGTTTGTTCACGTCGCCGACCTACCCGCAGCGCAACCCGCCAACGGGCAACGCGGGCAGTGTCGTCGGACCGGGCAGCAACGCCATCACGCCGCCGGCGCAGACCGGCGCGCGCACCGGCGGCAACGACGCCAACGCCAACCCCGCCAACCAGCGCCGCGATCTCGGCGACACGTTCCCGCGGCGCAGCGAGCCGGCGCCGCTGCCGAAGCCGAACGAGTTCCAGCGCTTCGTCGAAGGCGCGACCGGCCGGCTCCTGCCGATCTTCGGCTCGTCCTTCTTCGCCGACGCTGCCGACAACTTCCAGTCGCTCGACAACGTTCCGGTCTCGGCCGACTACATGATCGGCCCCGGCGACGAGATCGTGACGCGCGCCTGGGGCGCGATCGACGTCGACTACCGCAGCACGGTCGATCGCAACGGCATGCTCAACCTGCCCAAGGTGGGAAGCTTCAACGTCGCCGGCGTCAAGGCCGCGGACCTCGAGAAGAACCTGCGCGCGCAGATCGGCCGCCTGTACACGAACTTCGACCTCTCGGTCTCGCTCGGCCAGTTGCGCGGCCTGCGCGTCTTCATCGTCGGCCCGGCGCAGCGGCCCGGCGTCGTGACCCTGTCGAGCCAGTCGACGCTGCTCTCGGCGGTGGTTGCGGCAGGCGGGCCGAGCCCCTCGGGTTCGATGCGCAAGATCCTGCTGCGCCGCGACGGCAAGGTGATCTCCGAGCTCGACGTCTACGAGTTCCTGGTCCAGGGCGACAAGTCGAAGGACGTGCAGCTCGTCGCCGGCGACGTCGTCGTGTTCCAGCCGGCCGGGCCGCGCGTCGCCCTCACCGGCTCGATCGACACACCGGCGATCTACGAGCTGAAGAGCGCGCAGGAGCCGATCCGCGAATTGCTGCGCTATGCCGGCGGGGCGCCGGTTCTCGCCAATCCGAACCGGGTCCAGCTCGAGCGGATCGATCAGTCGCAGCCGCTCGCGAAGCGGTTCGTCGAGACCTTCCGGCTCGACGCCTCCGGGCTGCAGACGGCGCTGCGCGACGGCGACGTCGTCAGCCTGCTGCCGATCTCGCCGCAGTTCGCGAACGCCGTGACGCTGAAGGGCCATGTCGCCTCACCGCTGCGCTATCCGTTCACCCCGGGGATGAAGATCCGCGACCTCATCCCTGACCGCGATGCGCTCATCTCCCCCGACTTCTACCGGCGCAAGAACCTGCTCGTGCAGGTGATCGAGGACGACGAGCGAATCCGGGCGCGCGAAGACAGGGACCGGGCGTTCGACCGGTCGACTTCGGGCGTCATCCCCGTCGATCCCGCTCAAGGCGTCGGCGGCATGCCGGACGCGCGGACCGACCGCGCGAGCGCCGATCGCGATGCGACCGACCGCACTGTGTCCGGGCGCAGCACCATCGACCGGCCGCCCAACGGCCGCAGCGCGACCCCCGACCGCGCGCGCGGCGAGCGCGGCATCCGCGAGGACGACCGGCTCGCCGCGAACCGCGCCCGGCGCACGCCGGCCGCGCTGTTCGAAGACCTGAACTGGGACTACGCGACGATCGAGCGTCTCAACGCCGACCTCACTACCCAGGTGATCGCGTTCAACCTCGGCAAGGTCGTGCTGCAGGGCGACGAGGAGAACAACGTCGCCCTCGCGCCGGGCGACGTCGTCACCGTCTACAGCCAGAAGGACGTGCGCGTCCCGGTCGCGCGGCAGACGCGCCTCGTCTCGCTCGAGGGCGAGATCAACGCGCCCGGGATCTACCAGCTCCAGCCCGGCGAAACGCTGAGGGGCCTGCTGACGCGCGCCGGCGGCTTCACGCCGCAGGCCTACGTCTACGGCCTCGACTTGAGCCGGGAGGAAACGCGACTGCGCCAGCGCGAGAACCTCGCCACGGCGATCACGCGTCTGCAGGCGCTGTCGGCGGTGCAGGCGGCGAGGGACGCCGCCAACCGGCGCGACGACATCAGCGGCGCGGCGACGAGCACGCTGGTCAGCAGCGCAGCGACGCAGGCGCAAGTGGCTCGGCTGTCGCGCATCGAGCCGAACGGCCGCATCGCCCTCGAGCTGACGCCCGAGATCCGCTCGATCGACGCCTTGCCCGACCTGCCGCTCGAGCACGGCGACCGCATCAGCGTGCCGCCGCGTCCGGGCTTCGTCACGGTCGCCGGCGCCGTCGTCAACAGCAACGCTTTCGTCTGGAAGCCCGACCGCACCGCCGGCGACTACCTGCGCCTGGCCGGCGCCGACGAAGCGGCCGACACCGACAACATGTTCATCCTGCGCGCCGACGGCACCGTCAACAGCGCCGGCGACCGGCGCGGCTTCTTCGGCCGCGGCGGGCTCGAGTCGCAGGTGCTGCAGCCCGGCGACGCACTGGTCGTGCCCAACCAGCTCGACTACGAGACCTGGGGCCGCGCCCTGGTGCGAAACCTGAAGGACTTCGCCCAGATCTTCTCCGGGTTCGGCATCGGCATCGCCGCCATCAACTCGATCCGGAACTGAGGCCGCCGTGCTCAGCGCCGACTCGACCACGCCGCAGGCCGCGGTCCAGGCCCTCTACGACAGCGAAGGCGACGAGAACGCTTCGAGCATCACGTTCACCGATCTCCTCATCTGGCTGGGCGAAAGAAAGAAGCTGATCGGCAGCGTCACCGGCGCCGTCGCCGTTGTCTCGGTCGTCGTCGCGTTGCTGCTGCCGCCGATCTACACGGCGCGAACGACGTTCCTTGCGCCCGGTTCGCAGCAGCAAAGCGGCTCCGCCGCGGCGCTCGCTGCGCTCGGCTCGCTGGGTGCGCTGTCCGGCGGCATCGCCGCGAAGACGCCGGACGACCTCTACGTCGCGCTCCTGAAGAGTGACAGCGTCCAGCACGGCCTCGACCAGCGCTTCAACCTTCGCGCCCACTACGACGTCGAAACCTACGAGGCCTTGCGCCGGGCGCTGACCAACCACGTTCGCGTCAGCGCCGACAAGAAGAGCGGCGTGATCAGCGTCGAGGTCGACGACAAGGACGCGAAGTTCGCCGCCGACCTGGCCAACGCGCACGACCCCGAGGTGACCAAGCTGCTCGGCCGGCTCGCGGTCTCGGAAGCCCAGCTGCGGCGCGCGTTCTTCGAGAAGCAGCTGCAGGACACGAAAGAGAACCTGGTCAAGGCCGAGCAGACGCTGCAGGCCGTGCAGGAAAAGTCGGGCGTCATCGTCCTCGACAAGCAGACCGAGGCGTTGATCACGAATGCCGCGTTGCTGCGCGCCCAGATCAGCGAGCGCGAAGTGCAGCTGAGGGTCTTGCGCACGTCGGCCACCGATCAGAACCCGGCCGTGATCCGCCTCAACTCCGAGCTGCGCGGACTGCGCGCCGAGCTGGCACGGATGGAGTCGAGCCAGGGCGGCGCGCCGGGCAGCGCGGTCGACCTGCCGGTGGGGCGGATCCCGGAGGCTTCCGTCGACTACGTGCGCGCGCGCCGCGAGCTCAAGCTGCAGGAGATGCTGCTCGAAGGCATGATGCGCCAGTACGAGATCGCCAAGCTCGACGAGGCCCGGGAAGGCCCCGTGCTGCAGCAGGTCGACGTCGCCCAGGTGCCGGACTTCAAGTCGAAGCCGTCGCGCACGCTCATCGTCCTGGCGAGCACGCTGCTGTCGCTGCTGCTCGTCTCGGCGTGGGTCGTCGGGCGCCGCTACTTCGCGACGACGCGCGCCGACGATCCGGCGGCGGCGGCGGCGTGGCGCAGCCTGGTCCGCGCCTGGCGTTTCAAGCGCTGAGCGGCGTCACGCGGGCGAGGTCAACGTGACCCTGCCGCGCGGCCCGATCAGCACCGCGCTCAACGGCGACGACGAATCGGCGCGATCAGCGAGCGAGCCGAGCCACGCGGCGAGCGCGTCGCTGATGCCACTGACTTCGAGCGACTCGATCGTGATGCCGCTCGCCGGCAGCGCGTCGCCCGGGTGCTCGCCCGACCACTGGATCCAGAGCGGCATCGCTCCGGCGGACGGCCGGCGGCCATCGCCGGGAAGCGTGATTCGCCAGCGCAGCATGCCGTGCGGCGTCATCCGCTCGGCAGCGACGATGCGGCCGGGATCTGCGCCGCCGGCACGAAGCGCGGCGACGGTCGCCTCGACGTCGTCGCTGCGCGCGACCCAGTGAACGAGGCGCGGGATGGCGATCGCCCTCTGCAGCGCCGCGTCGTCGAGATCGAACCAGCGCGGCTGCGCCGGCGCCGGCGCTTCGGGATCAATCGCGATCAACTCGAGGTAGGCCTTCGGGTAGCGCGCCGACGCGAGCGCGAGCAGCAGGTTGTGCGTGCCCATCAGGGCGTGGCGGCCGCCCGGCTGCGGCACGACGCCGAAGGTCGCCTCGCACCAGGCCCGACCCGCGTCGAGGCTGCGGCAGGCGACGACGAGGTGATCGAGCGCGATCGTCGGCAAGGGGCCTGAGTCGCTCACTTCAGCGCGGCCGGACGGCAGTGGCTTGGCAAGACGTTGCGGCCCTGGCACGGCGCGCAGCCAAGCCAGCGCCGACGCGAGAAGTCACAGCTCGACGTCGCCGCGGATGCAGGTGACGGTGTCGCCACCGACCCAGATCGTCGTTCCTTCGCGGGCGATGCGAACGCGCCCGGCGCGGCCGAGACGCGTGCCCTGGGCGGCGAGATAGCGCTCCGGAGCGCGGCCCGAGCCGATCAGCCATTCGCCCAGGCCGGCGTTGAGGCTGCCGGTCACCGGGTCTTCGTAAAGCGCGGGGCGGCCGATGAAACCGCGCACCTCGTACGCGCACTCGCTGCCCGCCGGATGCGCGCCGACGACACCGACCGAAGCGAAGCGCTTCATCCGCGCCGCGTCGGGCTCGAGGGCGAGCACAGTGGCCGCCGAGTCGAGCTCGAGGCTGAGCCAATTCGGGCCGTTCTTCAGGAACTGCGCGGCGACGAGGCGACCGCGATCGATGCCGAGCGCCGCGAGGACAGCGTCGAGCTCCTCGACGCCGACCTCCGCGCGCGCAAGCGGCGGTGCCGCGAACGCCGCGCCGGCCTCGTCGATCTTGATTCGCACCAGGCCCACGCCGCACTGCTGCACGACCTCGCCCGTCTTCTTCGACCGGCCGCCGCGCTCGCGCCAGGCGTGGCAACTGCCGAGCGTCGGGTGGCCGGCGAAAGGCAGCTCGCCGCCCGGCGTGAAGATGCGCACGCGGTAGTCGGCGCCGGGGTCGGTGGGCGCGAGCAGAAAGGTCGTCTCGCTCAGGTTGGTCCAGCGCGCGAACGCCTGCATGCGCGCCTCGTCGAGCGCATCGGCGGCGTGCACGACCGCCAGCGGATTGCCGAGCAGCGCGGTGGCGGTGAAGACGTCGACCTGGGTGAAGGCGAAGCGGCTCATCGCGCCAGCTCCGCGCGCCGCCTGGCGTCTTTCGCTGCGCCGGCCGCGACCGCATCCTCGCGCAGGTCGCGCAAGGCGGCGGCGAGCGCGGCGATGCCGCGCTCGATGGCGTCCGCGCCGACCGTGACGAACGACAGGCGCAAGGTGTTCGCGCGCGCCGCGCCGGCGAAGAACGGCGCGCCCGGCACGAAGGCGACGCCGCGCGCGACCGCCTTGACGAGCAGCGCCTCGCTGTCGACGCCGGCCGGCAGCTCGACCCAGAAAAACATGCCGCCTCCGGGCATCTTCCAGCGGCACGCGAGCGGCCCCGAGGTCGGCAGGTGGGCGACGAGCGCGGCCTGCATGGCGTCGCGCTGGACGCGGTAGCGGTTGCGGATCGTCGGCACGTGGGAATCGAGAAATCCCGAGCGAACGATCTCGTGGACGATGCGCTGGTTGAAGCCCGGCGTGTGCAGGTCGGCCGCCTGCTTGGCCTGCACCAGCTTGGCGTATACCGCGTCCGGAGCGATCACGTAGCCGAGGCGAAGCCCGGGCGCGAGGACCTTCGAGAAGCTGCCGAGATAGATCGTCCCTTCGCGCCAGTGCGTAGCGATCGGCGCCGGCGGCGCGACGTCGTACCAGAGGTCGCCGTACGGGTTGTCCTCGACGATCGGCACGCCCGCGTTCGCCGCGGCGGCGGCGAGCTCGGCACGCCGGCCGGCGGTGATCGAGTGGCCGCTCGGATTCTGGAAGTTCGGCAGCGCATAGAGGAAGCGCGCGCCGGCGGCGCTCGAGGCGAGCGCTTCGGCCAGCGGCCCGTCGTCGTCGCCCGCCACCGCGACGAACTCGGGCTCGTAGGGAACGAACGCCTGCAGCGCGCCCAGGTAGGTCGGCGATTCGACCGCGACGCGGCTGCCGGCATCGATCAGCACCTTGCCGACGAGATCGAGGCCTTGCTGCGAGCCGGTCGTGATCAACACCTGCGCCGGGCTCGCTGCCAGCCCCTGGCGCGCCAGCTCCGCCGCGACCCATTCGCGCAGCGGTCCGAAGCCCTCGCTGGCGGCGTACTGGAGCGCCTCGCGCGGCGTGTCGCGCAGGACGCGCGCCGTCGCCTCGCTCACGGCCTCGACCGGAAAGGTCGCCGCCGAAGGCAGGCCGCCGGCGAGCGAGATGATCCCCGGCAGCTCGGTGAGCTTCAGGATCTCGCGGATCGCCGACGGGTTCATGCGCGCGGTGCGCGTCGCGAGTTGCCAGGGCGATGAGGTGCGTGTCGATGCCATCGTGGTTCCGATCGTTGCCGACATCGAGCGCGTCGTCGGCAGTCCCAGTGTAGAGGCGCGCAGCGCGGCGACTCGGCAGCGACCCTGGCGCGCCGTCAGGGTGTCGCGTCGAACGCGCTCGAGGCGAGCCCGTTCGGTTCGACGAACTGCGCTTCGACGCCCCAGCCGCCGCTGTTCTCCTCGACCACGAAGGCGATCTCGTTGCGGCCGGCGCGCAGCGGCACGGCGAGCGTCTCGTGCAGGCCGACGATGCCGAGGAAGCCCGGGTCGCGCGAGTACTGGCTGTTGTCGCCGCGGTAGAGCAGCGCGCCGTTCACGTAAATGCGCGCGATGTCGCTGTAGCCGAGGCGCAGCATCTTCGACATGGCCCGGTCGGCGGCAACGTCGAAGCGCGCGATCGCGAAGCGCTTCGGGCCGGCGCGCGTCGCCGCGCGGGCGAGGTTGGCGACGCCGTGGCGCTCGACCGGCAGAGGGGTCCAGCGCGGCCCGGCCCAGTCCACCGCCGCGGCACGCCGGCTGGCGTCGTCGTCGCTGAGCGCTTCGCTCACCTGCCAGCGCCGGATCAGTCCGGGAAGGTCGTTGGCGAGCGGCGCAGGCATGTCGTCGGGCCGCGCATTCGGTCCGGATCGATAGCGGAAATTGGCGTAGTAGACCTGCCCCGTCGTGTTGCCGGCGCCGGCGGCGCTGTCGACGGCGAGAAAGCCGTGCGTCGACGACGACTTCAGCTCGGGGATGCGCAGCGACCGCACGCCGTTGACGAAGACGTCGGCGCTGGTCGGATAGAGCTCGATGCGGATGCGGTTCCAGGCGCCGAGCTTGTACGTCTCGGTGCTGTTGAAGCCGGCGCCGGAGTAGATCTGCCAGGTCGCCGCGCCGCCGATGACCGGCATGTACTGGTTCGAGTCCCAGCCCGAGTTCTTGTGCGGGCGCAGGTAGAAATATTCCCAGTCGCCAGCGTCGCGGCCGCGGAAGTGAACGCCCGGGAACTCGCGCTCCGCCTGGAACGCGATGTCGTACTCGATCGTGCCGGTGCCGATGTCGGAGCCGCGCAGCATCGCGCTGCCCTGGTGGATTCGCAGCGCCGGCTCGCCGAGATAGGTCGCAAAGCCGATGTCGCCGCCGTCGAGCTCCCAGTGCGCGGCGTCGAACGGGGCGGCGACGAGATCGGCGTCGGCGCCGTGGGCGCCGGCGGCGAAGGCGAAGGCCGCGAGGAAGAGCGTGAGCCGGCGCATCGATCGACCTCCGGAGAGCGTCACGAAGAATGCACATGCATCTTCTGGCGCGAAGAATAGCCCGATCGCTGGCGCGGTCAGGACGCGCCGAGGACCTCCCAGCGCTCGAGCGCGGCGAGCAGCTCCTCGTCGATCTGGGCATAGCGCATCTGCGCCGTCTCGGCGCGAACCGGATCCTCGGCGTAGAGCTCGGCGCTGGCGAGCAACGCACCCAGCTCCTTCTGCTCGACCTCGAGCGCCTCGATGCGCGCCGGCAGCGCATCGAGCTCGCGCTGCTCCTTGTAGCTGAGCTTGCGTGGCTTCGCCGCGGCGGCCGGCCTGGCCGGCGCGGCGGGGGCGGGCGCGGCTGTCGACGCCGCGCGCGTGCGCGCGGACGCACCGCCAGCGCCTTTCGACGCCGGCGCCGGCGCCGGCGGGGACCCCAGCGCCGCATCGCGCAAGCCGGCGGCGCGTGTCTTCTGCAGCTTCCAATCCTCGTAGCCGCCTTCGTACTCGCGCCAGAGTCCGGGCGCGACGTCGCCTTCCCAGGCGATCGTGCTGGTGACGACGTTGTCGAGGAAACGGCGGTCGTGGCTGACGAGAAAGACCGTGCCCGGATAGCCTTGCAAGAGCTCCTCGAGCAGCTCGAGGGTGTCGATGTCGAGGTCGTTGGTCGGCTCATCGAGGACGAGGACGTTCGCGGGCAGCGCGAGCAGGCGCGCCAGCAGGACGCGATTGCGCTCGCCGCCGGAGAGAGTGCGCAGCGGCGAATTGGCGCGCGCCGGCGAGAACAGGAAATCCGACAGGTAGCTCATCACGTGCTTCCTGCCGCTCGCCGTCTCGACCCACTCGCTGCCCGGGCTGACGCTGTCGGCGAGCGTCGCCTCGAGGTCGAGCGCGCTGCGCATCTGGTCGAAGTACGCCACCTCGAGGCGCGCGCCCTGACGCACCGATCCCGAAGTCGGCTGCAGCTCGCCGAGGATGAGCTTGAGCAGGGTCGTCTTGCCCGCGCCGTTCGGGCCGATCACCCCGACCTTGTCGCCGCGCAGGATCGTCGCCGAGAAGTCCTTGACGATCAGGCGCGACTCGCCCGCCGGACGACCCGGAGGCGCCGCGAAGCGCATGGAAACGTTCTTGAGCTCGGCGACGATCTTGCCGCTAGGAATGCCGGCGTCGGCCTCGAGGCGGACGCGACCGAGCGACTCGCGTCGCGCCGCGCGCTGCGCACGCAGCGCCTGCAGCCGCTGGACCCGGCCGACGCTTCGCGTTCGCCGCGCCTCGACGCCTTTTCTCACCCAGACCTCCTCCTGCGCCAGCAGCTTGTCGGCACGCGCGCTCTCCTTGCCCTCGGCGGCGAGCTCCTCGACCTTCCTCGCCTCGTAGGCGGCGAACGCGCCGGGATAGCTGCGCAGCACGCCGCGATCGAGCTCGACGATGCGCGTCGCGACGGCGTCGAGGAAGGCGCGATCGTGCGTCACGACCATGACGCTGCCCTGGAAGCCGACGAGCAGCTCCTCGAGCCAGGCGATCGAGTCGAGGTCGAGGTGGTTGGTCGGCTCGTCGAGCAGCAGCACGTCGGGAACGGCGACGAGGGCGCGCGCCAGCGCGACGCGCTTCTTCGTTCCGCCCGAGAGCTCGGCGATCGTGCGCGCGCCGTCGAGATGCAGATGCGACAGCGTCGTCTCGACGCGCTGCTCCCAGTTCCACGCGTCGAGCGCCTCGATTCGCGTCTGCAGCGCGTCGAGGTCGGCTCCTTCGGCGTGCGCCTCGTAGGCGTCGCGGACGACGCGCGCCTCGGCGACGCCCTCGCCGACCGCGTCGAACACCGTGCCGGCGTCGTCGAACAGCGGCTCCTGGGGCACGTAGCGAATGCGCAGCCCCTGCGTCTGCTGCAGGAGACCGTCGTCGAGCTTCTCGAGACCCGCGATGACCTTGAGCAGCGACGACTTGCCGGTGCCGTTGCGGCCGATCAGGCCGACGCGCTCGCCCGCCTCGAGCGACAGCGCTGCGCCATCGAGCAGGGCGACGTGACCGAAAGCGAGGTGGGCGTTGGAGAGGGAGAGGACGGCCATGGGAAGAAGGCGGCGCAGACGCGCCGGTCGCGGCGCTCGCTCAGGCGAGCGCGCTCTCGAGCGCGTCGACGAACATCGCGGCGACGTCGAAGCCGCTCTGCTGCGTGATCTCCTGGAAACCGGTCGGGCTCGTCACGTTGATCTCGGTGAGGCTGTCGCCGATGACGTCGAGGCCGACGAGCAGCAGCCCGCGCTCGGCCAGGGTCGGCCCGATCGCTTCGGCGATCTCGCGGTCGCGCGCCGTCAGCGGCTGGGCGACGCCCTTGCCGCCGACGGCCAGGTTGCCGCGGATCTCGCTGCCCTGCGGAATGCGCGCCAGCGCGTGCGGCACCGGCACGCCGTCGATGACGAGGATGCGCTTGTCGCCGGCGCTGATCTCGGTGAGGTAGCGTTGCGCCATCACGGTCGTCGTGCCGTTGCGATTGAGCGTTTCGGCAATGCTGCCGAGATTGAGGCCGTCGGGGCCGACGCGAAAGATTCCCATGCCGCCCATGCCGTCGAGCGGCTTGAGGACGATGTCGCGATGCTCGCCATGGAAGCGCTTGATCGCCGCCTCGTCGCGAGTCACGATCGTCGGCGCGATGTACTGCGGGAACTCGAGGATGGCGAGCTTTTCCGGATGCTCGCGCAAGGCGCGCGGCGAATTGAAGACGCGTGCGCCTTCGCGCTCGGCCTGCGACAGCAGGTGCGTCGCGTAGAAGTACTCGCTGTCGAACGGCGGGTCCTTGCGCATCAGCACCGCGTCGGCATCGGCGAGCGCCATGGTCGTCGGCGCCGCCGTCTCGACGAACCACGCGGCGCTGCTCGGCGCCGCCAGGGCGATCGCGCGAGCCCGCGCGCAGACGCGGCCGCCGCGTTCCCAGACCAGGTCCTTGGGCTCGCACGCATGGAGCGCGTGCCCGCGCGCGGCTGCCGTCCGCATCATCGCGAACGTCGTGTCCTTGTAGGTCTTGAAGGTCTCGAGCGTATCGGCGACGAAGAGCAGCTTCATGGCCGGCCGGGCGCCGGGCCGCCCCAAGGCCGGCCGTGCCTCCTCGGGGGGCAGCGACCGCAGGGAGCGTGGGGGCGCCATCAGATCTCCACCTTGGAGCCGAGCTCGACGACACGGTTGGTCGGCAGGCGAAGGAAATCGGCGGCCGCGGCCGCGTTGCGGTGCATGCCGGCGAACAATTTCTCGCGCCAGTCGGCCATGCCACCGCCGAGGGTCGGGATGACGATGTCGCGCGACAGGAAATACGAGGTCTCCATGTCCTCGACCGAGCAGCCGTGCTCGCGCAAGCGCGCCAGCGCGGTCGGCACGTCGGGCTCGTTCTTGAAGCCGAAGTTGAGCGTGATTTCCCAGCACTCGTTGCCGAGCGCCTGCATCTGGGCACACTCGCGGTCGGCGATCCACGGCACCTCGTGGTGCTTGACGGTGACGAACAGGTTGCGCTCGTGCAGCACCTTGTTGTGCTTGAGGTTGTGGAGCAGCGCGTTCGGCGTCAGGCCCTGGTCGCTGACCAGGAACACCGCCGTTCCCGGCACCCGCGTCGGCGGGCTGATGAACACCGACTCGAGGAAGTCGCCGAGATCGATCGCGTCGTCGCGCAGGCTCTTCGACATCAGCTTGCGGCCTTGCTTCCACGTCATCATCAGCGTGAACATGAAGGCGCCGATGAGGAGCGGGAACCAGCCGCCGTCGATCACCTTGACGACGTTGGCGGCGAGGAAGGTGAAGTCGACGATGAAGAAGAAGCCGGTCGCCAGCGCCGCGAGCCACCAGGCGTACTTCCATGCGTAACGGACGACGAAGAAGGTCATCGTCGTCGTGATCAGCATGTCGATCGTCACCGTGATGCCGTAGGCGGCGCCGAGGTTGTCGCTCGAGCCGAACATCACGACCGCGATGACGACGCCGGCAAACAGGCTCCAGTTGATGAAGGGAACGAAGATCTGGCCGGTCTCCTTCACGGACGTGTGCTGGATGCGCAGGCGCGGCAGGTAGCCGAGCTGGATCGCCTGCTTGGTGACCGAGAACGCCGCCGTGATCAGCGCCTGCGACGCGATCACCGCGGCGCAGGTCGCCAGCGCGATGAGCGGATAGAGCGCCCACGGCGGCGCCATCTCGAAGAACGGGTTGCCGACCTTGCTCGGGTCGGCGAGCAGCATCGCCCCCTGCCCGAAATAGTTGAGCACCAGCGCCGGCATCGCCATGCCGAACCAGGCCAGGCGGATCGGCCGCTTGCCGAAGTGACCCATGTCGGCGTAGAGCGCCTCGGCCCCGGTGACGCAGAGCACGACCGAGCCGAGCGCGATGAATCCGACTGCCGGATGCGTGAACAGGAACAGCAGAGCGTGGTGAGGAAGAAGCGATCTCAGGATCGCCGGGTTGTCGCCGATGTGCATCAGGCCGAGGACGGCGATGACGACGAACCAAACCGCCATCACCGGCCCGAACAGCTTGCCGACGCGCTCCGTGCCGTGGCGCTGGAACATGAACAGCGCCGCAAGCACGACGAGCGTGATCGGCACGATCCAGGTGTGCAGGCCCGGCGCGGCGACCTGCAGGCCCTCGACCGCGCCGAGCACCGAGATCGCCGGCGTGATGACGCCATCGCCAAAGAAGATCGCGGTGCCGAAGATGCCGACGAAGAGCAGCCGCCTGCGCAGCGCAGGCCGGTCGCGCACGGCCTGCGACGCCAGCGCGAGCATGGCGATCAGTCCACCCTCGCCGTTGTTGTCGGCACGAAGGATCAGGACCACGTACTTGACGGAGACGACGACGGTCAGCGTCCAGAACACCAGCGACAGCACGCCGAAGACGTTGGTCGGCGTCAGCGGCACGTGGCCGTTGGCGAACACCTGCTTCAGCGCGTAGAGCGGGCTGGTGCCGATGTCGCCGTAGACGACGCCGATCGCGCCGAGCGTGAGCGCGGCGGTGCTGGAAGAGGAGCGGTTGTTGTTCACGGAGCAAGCCGGCGGCCGCTCGCCGTGAAGCGGCGCGCGGGGCGGCGCTGATTGTGGCTCGCAGCCGCGCCGGCGGTCACGAGGCGGCGCCTACTCGTAGATCTCGGCGTCGGGGTCGGTCGCCTCGAGCTCGTAGCTGGCCGCGACCATCGCCAGCCGGCCGATGACGCCGTACATGTAGAACCGGTTCGGCGCGCTCGCCCCGGGCTTGCTGCCCGGCTTCGGCAGCTGGTTCGAGCCGGCGAAGGCGAGCGGCACGAAGCTCGCGCCGGGCGAGTTCAGGTTCTCATCGTTGCCGCGCTCCGGATTGACGCGGTAGAAGCCGCCCACCACGTAGCGGTCGATCATGTAGACGACCGGCTCGGCGACCGAGTCGTTGACGCGCTCGTAGGTCGGCACGCCTTCCTGGAGGATGACCTCGCTCACCTCCTGGCCGTCCTTGATGACGCTCATCTTGTTGCGCGAGCGCCGGTTCAGGTCGGCGAGCTCCTTCGGGTCGCGCACGGTCATGATGCCCATGCCGTACGTGCCGGCGTCGGCCTTGACGATGATGAACGGCTTCTCCTGGATGCCGTATTCCTTGTACTTGCGGCGGATCTTGCCGAGCAGCGTCTCGGCGTTGCTCATCAGGCACTCGGCGCCCGAGCCGTCGGAGAAATTCACCTCGCCGCAGCGCGCGAACATCGGGTTGATCAGCCACGGGTCCATGCCGAGCAGCTTGGCGAACTTCTTCGCGACCTCCTCATAGGCGGCGAAGTGGTTGGTCTTCCTGCGGATCGCCCAGCCGGCGTGCAGCGGCGGCAGCAGGTACTGCTCGTGCAGGCCCTCGAGGATCTTGGGGATCCCGGCCGACAGGTCGTTGTTCAGCAGGATCGTGCAGGGGTCGAAATCCTTCAGGCCGAGGCGGTTCCTCGTCCGCACCAGCGGCTCGACGGTGAGAGCGCTGCCGTCGGGCAGCGGCACCTCGGTCGGTGCCGTGATCGCGTCGTCGAGCGTGCCGAGGCGAACGTTCAGGCCGGCCTGGTGGAAGATCTCCATCAGGCGCGCGACGTTCATGAGGTAGAACGAATTGCGGGTGTGCTTCTCGGGGATGAGGAGCAGGTTCTTCGCTTCCGGGCAGATCTTCTCGATCGCCGCCATCGCCGCCTGCACTGCCAGCGGCAGCATCTCGGTCGTCAGGTTGTTGAAGCCACCCGGAAACAGGTTGGTGTCGACGGGCGCCAGCTTGAAGCCGGCGTTGCGCACGTCGACCGACGTGTAGAACGGCGGCGTGTGCTCCATCCACTCGAGTCGGAACCACCGCTCGATCGCCGGCAGCGACTCGAGCATGCGCTGCTCGAGCTCGTTGATCGGGCCGGTGAGCGCGGTGATGAGGTGGGGGACCATGGGAGAAAGACTCCTGCCGGCGAGACGGCGGTAGGCGGAGCGGGGATTCTAGGCATATGGGGCGTCCGACCGCCCACGCAAGCGACCGCCGGCGCCAAGGAAAAGGGCCACCGGCGAGGGTGGCCCTGGGGATAGATCCATCGACTTCGCTCGGGACGGACCCTTCGCTTCGCCGCGGATGACGTCGGGGCCGCCGAGCGGCCCACGACGTCAGTTGTGGTACGCCGTCTCGCCGTGCTCGGCGATGTCGAGGCCCTCGCGCTCGTCTTCCTCGGTGACGCGCAGACCGATCGTCATGTCGACCAGCTTGTAGGCGATCAGCGAGACGACTCCCGACCAGACGACCGTGACCATGACGGCCTTCGCCTGCGCCCACACCTGGGTCGCGATCGAGTAGTTCTCGGGCTTCACCAGCTCGCCCGTGAACCAGTTGTCCGGGAAGCTCGGGCCGCCGAGCGAGGGCGAGTTGAAGACGCCGGTCAGGAGCGCGCCGACGATGCCGCCGACGCCGTGGACACCGAAGACGTCGAGCGAGTCGTCGGCGCCGAGCATCTTCTTCAGCCCGTTGACGCCCCAGAGGCAGGCGAAGCCGGCGACGAAGCCGATCACCAGCGCCCCGAGCAGCCCGACGTTGCCGCACGCCGGCGTGATCGCCACCAGGCCGGCGACCGCGCCGGATGCGGCGCCGAGCATCGACGCCTTGCCCTTGTTGATCATCGCCTCGCCGAGGGACCACGCCAGCACCGCCGCGGCCGTGGCCGAGAAGGTGTTGATGAAGGCGAGCACGGCGCTGTTGCCGGCTTCGAGCGCCGAGCCGGCGTTGAAGCCGAACCAGCCGACCCACAGCAGCGCGGCACCGACCATCGTCAGCGTCAGCGAGTGCGGCGTGAACGCTTCGCGGCCGTAGCCGATCCGCTTGCCGACCATGAAGGCGCCGACGAGGCCGGCCATCGCGGCGTTGATGTGGACGACCGTGCCGCCGGCGAAGTCGAGCGTGCCCCATTGCCAGATCAGGCCGGCCTTGGCGTTGGTCGCGTCGACGATCGCCTTGCTCGTGTAGGCGTCGGGGCCGGGCCAGAACCAGACCATGTGCGCGATCGGGGTGTAGGCGAAGGTGAACCACAAGACCATGAACGCGAGCACCGCCGCGAACTTCATCCGCTCGGCGAAAGCGCCGACGATCAGGCAGCAGGTGATCGCCGCGAACGTCGCCTGGAACGCCATGAAGAGCAGCTCGGGAATCGCGACGCCCTTGCTGAAGGTGCCGGCCATCGCCATGGTTCCGGCAATCGGGTCGTACATCCCCTTCATGAACACGCGGTCGAAGCTGCCGAAGAACGCGTTGCCTTCGGTGAAGGCGAGGCTGTAGCCGTACAGGCACCACAGCACGACGATCATCGAGAAGGTGACGAACACCTGCATCAGCACCGACAGCATGTTCTTGCTGCGCACCAGGCCGCCGTAGAACAGCGCCAGCGCCGGGATCGACATCATGATGACGAGCGCGGTCGCGACCAGCATCCAGGCGACGTCGCCCTTGTTGGGCACGGGCGCAGACGCCGCTGGGGCGGCCGCCGACGCGGCGTCGGCCGCGCCGGAGGCGGCGGTCGTTGCCGCGGGCGCTGTCGCCGACGCGGCGTCTGATGCCGCCTGGGCGAACGCGCCGCCGGCGCCGACGAACATGAGCAGGCCGAAAAGGAAGGCGAGTAGAAGTTTGTTCATGGTGTTGTTCTTGTAGGGCTCAGAGCGCGTCCTTGCCGGTCTCGCCGGTCCGGATGCGGACGACCTGCTCGAGCGCCGAGACGAAGATCTTTCCGTCGCCGATCTTGCCGGTGCGGGCAGCGGCTTCGATCGCTTCGATGACCCGGTCGACGATCGCGTCGTCGACCGCGGCTTCGATCTTCACCTTGGGCAGGAAGTCGACGACATACTCGGCGCCGCGGTAGAGCTCCGTGTGCCCTTTCTGCCGCCCGAACCCCTTCACTTCCGTCACCGTGACGCCCTGCACGCCGATCGCGCTCAGGGCCTCACGCACTTCGTCGAGCTTGAACGGCTTGACGATCGCGGTCACCATCTTCATTGCAAGTCCCTCCCAGGCCTCGTGATCAGAACGACTTCGACACCGACAGCACGACGGTGTCGCTGCTGATGTTGCGATTGGTGAGCGCGGCGGTGCCGCCGGTCAGGTCGCGGTTGGTGCCGACGTACGCGGCGCCGAGAAGGAAGCCGCTCAGGTCGTAGGTGACGCCGATCTTCCAGTCGGTGATGCTGTCGTTGGGCGACGTTCCGCCGATCTCGATGACCCGCGCGTTGCCCTTCAGCTTCTGGTAGCCGAGGTGGCCGATGATCGAGAAGCCGCTGCTGATCTCGTAGCTGCCGTTGCCCTCGAGGTACCAGGAATTCTTCGAGTCGTTGACGCCGAAGAAGTCGCTGATCGCATGCGAGTACTTGACGCTGACCGGACCGTAGCCGGCGCTGACATAGAGCTCGGTGTTGTCGATCTTGAATGTGCCGCCCGCGCCGCTGCCCGGGTAGTAGTAGTAGAGGGCGCCGAAATCGAGGGCGACCGGACCGGCCGACATCTTGTAGCCGCCGTAGAAATCCATCTCCAGGTTGGCGCCGTTGTAGAGCGAGCTGTCGACGTTCGAGTTCCAGTTGCCGACGTAGAACCCCGAGGCGTGCCCGATGTCGAACCCGCCCTGGAAAGCCGGCTTCTTGTTGGTCTGCGAGATGCCGCGAAAGCGGTAGTCGCTGAACACCCCGGCGTTGCCGGTGAAGGTCCAGTCGGACTTCACTTCGGGCGCCGCGGGCGCGGACGCGGCGGGCGCTGCAGGTGCAGCGGCCGTCTGCGCTTGCGCGCCGAGCGACGCGAGGGCGATGAGGGGCAAGAGGATCAGTGAACGCTTCGTCATGGAATTCCCGGAGCTTTTGTTGAGATCGCTCCTGGTTTCGCACATTGCGTGCCACAGCCTCGTTTGCGTCGACGCCCCAAGACGGAGCGCACGCAGCACGATCACTTTTGCGACAGGCACCAAGCCGAGGCCTGGCGCCCGTCGAGTGCCCACTTTTGGGTGACGCGGGCGCCCGAGGACGTCCGCAGAATCGTCCGGATGACGTTCGCCCTCGTCCGCAGCCGCGCCTTGCGCGGTCTGGAGTCACCGGCGGTGACGGTCGAAGTGCACCTCGCCAACGGCCTGCCGAGCTTCACGCTTGTCGGCCTGGCCGACACCGAGGTCAAGGAGTCGCGCGAGCGCGTCCGCGCGGCCCTGCAGACCAGCGGGCTCGAGTTCCCCCACAACAAGCGCGTGACGGTCAGCCTCGCACCGGCAGACCTGCCCAAGGAATCGGGTCGCTTCGACCTGCCGATCGCGCTCGGCATCCTCGCCGCCGCCGGCCAGATCGACGCGGCCCGGCTCGACGGCTACGAGTTCGCCGGCGAGCTTTCGCTCGGCGGCCAGCTGCGGCCGGTGCACGGCGCGCTGGCAATGGCGCTCGCGCTGCAGCGCACGCCGGCGGCGACGCCGCGAACGCTGGTCTTGCCGCAGGCGAGCGCCGACGAGTCGGCCCTCGTCGGCGGCCTGGCGGTGCGCGGTGCCGATCACCTGCTCGACGTCGTCCGTGCCCTCCTGCCCGGCGCCGACGCCGACGCGAGCGGGCTGCACGAGCCTCGTCCCATGCCGCGCCGCGACGCGCCGGCGCTTCACGATCTCGTCGACGTGCGCGGCCAGAGCGCCGCCAAGCGCGCCCTCGAGGTCGCGGCCGCCGGGCAGCTCAGTGTGCTGATGGTCGGTCCGCCGGGGACCGGCAAGTCGATGCTGGCGCGCCGTCTCGCCGGCCTGTTGCCGCCGCTCTCGCACGACGAAGCGCTCGAGTCGGCGGCGATCCTGAGCGTCGCCGGCGCCTTCAGCGCGGCGCGCTGGGGCGAGCGGGTGCTGCGCGCGCCGCATCACACGGCGTCGGCAGCGGCGCTGGTCGGCGGCGGCTCGCCGCCTCGGCCGGGCGAAGCGTCGCTCGCCCATCGCGGCATCCTCTTTCTCGACGAGCTCGCCGAGTTCCCGCGCGCCGCGCTCGAGGCGCTGCGCGAGCCGCTGGAGACCGGACGCATCGTCGTCTCACGGGCGGCGCGGCAGGCCGACTTCCCGGCCGCGTTCCAGCTTGTCGCGGCGATGAACCCCTGCCCTTGCGGACACCTCGGCAATGCGACGACGGCCTGCCGCTGCACGCCCGACGCGGTGCTGCGCTACCAGGGCAAGATCAGCGGGCCGCTACTCGACCGCATCGACATCCAGATCGAAGTGCCGACGGTCGCGGCGGCGCAGCTCGCCGCAGCGGCCGACGGCGAGGCGAGCGCGGTCGTCGCCGGCCGCGTCCGCCGGGCGCGCGAGCGCGCGCTCGAACGCCAGGGCCACGCCAACGGCGAGCTTGCCGGCGAGACACTCGATCGCCACTGCCGGCTCGACGAAGCCGCGTCGAACTTCCTGCAGCGCGTGACGACGCGGCTCGGCTGGTCGGCGCGCAGCTTCCACCGCGTCCTGCGCGTCGCGCGTACCGTCGCCGACCTCGACGGCCACGCCGCGATCACGACCGCGCACCTCGGCGAGGCGATCCAGTACCGGCGCGCACTCGGCGCCGCAGGCTGAGCCAGACTTCGACCGCGCGCGGGCGAGCACGGCGGCCGCGCGGCGTCCCGACTGCTAGAGGAGCGGCGCGAGCGCCCGCTCGGCCGCGTCGACGCTGCTCGAGGTGCGCTCGGCCCAGCTCTTCAACTGATCGGGCCCGATGCGGCCGACGTTGAAGTACGTCGCTTCAGGGTGCGCGAAGTAGAAGCCGGCGACGCTCGCCGCCGGCAGCATCGCCAGGCTCTCGGTGAGCGTCATGCCGATCTCCTCGGCATCGAGGGTGCGAAACAGGTCGCGCTTGACGGTGTGGTCGGGGCACGCCGGGTAGCCCGGCGCCGGGCGGATGCCGCGGTAGCGCTCGGCGACGAGGCCGGCGATGTCGAGCGATTCGTCGGGCGAGTAGCCCCAGAGGTCGGTGCGAACGCGCTGGTGCAGCTTCTCCGCGAACGCCTCGGCGAGGCGGTCGGCGAGCGCCTTCAGCATGATCGCGCTGTAGTCGTCGAGGTCGGCGGCGAACTGCTGCTCCTTCTTGTCGACGCCGAGGCCGGCGGTGACCGCGAAAAGGCCGATGTAGTCGTTCTTGCCCGAGCCCTTGGGTGCAATGAAATCCGCGAGGCAGCGGTTCGGGCGCTTCACGCCGTCGACGACCGGCCGCACGCTCTGCACGCGCAGGCCGCGCCACGTGAAGAGCACGTCGCTCCTCGACTCGTCGCGGTAGATCTCGATGTCGTCGTCGCCGACGGTCGCCGCCGGATAGAGGCCGACGACGCCGTTGGCGCGCAGCCAGCGGCCCTCGATCACGCGGCGCAGCATGCGCTTGCCGTCGGAGAGGAGGCGGCGCGCCGACTCGCCGACGATCTCGTCCGTCAGGATCGCCGGATACGGCCCGGCGAGCTCCCAGGTCTGGAAGAACGGGCCCCAGTCGATGACCTCGGCGATCTCGGCGAGATCCTGGTTCTTGAGAACGCGCCGGCCGATGAACTTGGGCGCCGGCGGCGTGTACGCAGCCCAGTCGAGCGGCGTCTTGTTGGCGCGCGCCTCGGCGAGCGAGACGAGCGGCACCTGCTTCTTGTTGGCGTGGTGCGCGCGAACCTTCTCGTAGTCGGCCTCGAGCTCGGCGACGTAGGCGGCGGCGCGGTCGTCGGAGAGCAGCTCGCTGCAGACGCCGACCGAGCGGCTCGCATCGGGAACGTAGACGACCGGGCCGTCGTAGTGCGGGGCGATCTTGACCGCGGTGTGGACACGGCTCGTTGTCGCGCCGCCGATCAGGAGCGGGATCTTCTTGATGCGGAAGAAGTCGTCGCGCTGCATCTCCGAGGCGACGTGCTGCATCTCCTCGAGACTCGGGGTGATCAGCCCCGAGAGCCCGATCAGGTCGGCGCCTTCGACCTTCGCCTTGGCGAGGATGTCCTGGCACGCGACCATCACGCCCATGTTGACGACCTCGAAGTTGTTGCACTGGAGGACGACGGTGACGATGTTCTTGCCGATGTCGTGGACGTCGCCCTTGACGGTGGCGATGACGATCTTGCCCTTCGCCTTGGCCTCGCCGCCGCCCTCGATCAGCGCGACCTTCTCGGCCTCGATGTAGGGCAGCAGGTGGGCAACCGCCTGCTTCATGACGCGCGCCGACTTCACCACCTGCGGAAGGAACATCTTGCCCTGGCCGAACAGGTCGCCGACGATGTTCATCCCGGCCATCAGCGGCCCTTCGATCACGTGCAGCGGTCGGCCGCCCTCGGCCTTGATCTTCTGCCACGCGGCTTCGGTGTCCTCGACGATGAAGTCGGTGATGCCGTGGACGAGCGCGTGCGAGAGCTTCTCGTCGACCGTCTTCGGCTGCTCGGCCGTGCCGCGCCACGCCAGCCGAGCCGAGTCGTCGCGCGACGCGCCCTTGGCCTGCTCGGCGATCTCGACCAGGCGCTCGCCAGCGTCCTTGCGACGGTTGAGGACAACGTCCTCGACGCGCTCGCGCAACGCGGGGTCGAGGTCGTCGTAGACGCCGACCATGCCGGCGTTGACGATGCCCATGTCCATCCCTGCCTGGATCGCGTGATAGAGGAAGACGGTGTGGATGGCTTCGCGTACCGGGTCGTTGCCGCGGAACGAGAAGCTCACGTTGGAGACGCCGCCCGAGACCTTGGCGCCGGGCAGGTTGGCCTTGATCCAGCGCGTCGCCTCGATGAAATCGACGGCGTAGTTGTCGTGCTCCTCGATGCCAGTCGCGATCGCGAAGATGTTGGGGTCAAAGATGATGTCCTCGGGCGGAAAGCCGACCTCGTCGACGAGGATCCGGTAGGCGCGCGCGCAGATCTCGGTCTTCCTCGCGAAGGTATCGGCCTGGCCTTTGTCGTCGAACGCCATCACGACCGCGGCGGCGCCGTAGCGGCGCACCAGCTTGGCGTGGTGGCGAAACGCCGCCTCGCCCTCCTTCATCGAGATCGAGTTGACGATTCCCTTGCCCTGCACGCACTGCAGGCCCGCCTCGATCACCTCCCACTTCGAGCTGTCGATCATGATCGGCACGCGCGCGATCTCGGGCTCGCCGGCGACGAGGTTGAGAAAGCGCACCATCGCCGCCTTCGAGTCGAGCATCGCCTCGTCCATGTTGACGTCGATGACCTGGGCGCCGTTCTCGACCTGCTGGCGCGCGACGCCGAGCGCTTCCTCGAACTGACCGTTCAGGATCAGGCGGGCGAACGCCTTCGAGCCCGTGACGTTGGTTCGCTCGCCGATATTGACGAAAAGCGAACCCTCGCCGATCGTCACCGGCTCGAGGCCGGACAACTTCATCGAGTCGACCTTCATGCGGCGGCCGCGAGCTCGCGGAAGTTCGGGATGCGCGGCCGGTACTTGCCGACGCGCTCGGCGATCATGGCGATGTGCTCTGGCGTCGTGCCGCAGCAGCCGCCGGCGATGTTGAGGAAGCCCGACTTCGCGAACTCCTCGAGCAGCCCGGAGGTGATCTCGGGCGTCTCGTCGAAGCCGGTCTCGCTCATCGGATTGGGCAGCCCCGCGTTCGGATAGCAGCTGACGAAGGTGTCGCCGGCGATTCGCGACAGCTCTTCGACGTAGGGTCGCATCAGCGCCGCGCCGAGGGCGCAGTTGAGGCCGATCGCGAGCGGCCGCGCGTGGCGAACGCTGTGCCAGAACGCGCCGACCGTCTGCCCCGAGAGGATGCGACCGGAAGCGTCGGTGACGGTGCCCGAGACGATCACCGGCAGCCGCTCGCCGCTCTCTTCCATCAGCTCGTCGAGGGCGAAGATCGCCGCCTTGGCGTTCAGGGTGTCGAAGATCGTCTCGACCAGGAACAGGTCGCAGCCGCCTTCGAGCAGCCCCTCGGCCTGCTCGCGATACGCGTCGCGCAATTCGGCGAAGGTGACGTTGCGCGCCGCCGGATCGTTGACGTCGGGGCTGATGCTCGCCGTCTTCGGCGTCGGCCCGAGCGCGCCGGCGACGAAGCGCGGCTTGTCGGCGCTCGTGAACTTGGCGCACGCCTCCTTCGCCAGGCGGGCGCCGGCGACGTTCATCTCGCGAGCGAACGCGCCGAGGTCGTAGTCGGCCTGCGCCACCGACGTCGCGCCGAACGTGTTGGTCTCGACGATGTCGGCGCCGGCGTGCAAATAGGCTTCGTGGATCGACTCGATGACCCCGGGCCGCGTCAGCTGGAGCAGGTCGCCGTTGCCCTTCAGGCTCTTCGCGTGGTCCTTGAAGCGCTCGCCGCGGTAGTCGGCCTCGCCGAGCTTGTGGCGCTGGATCATGGTGCCCATCGCGCCGTCGAGGATAACGATGCGTTCCTTCAGGATCTGCGCCAAGGCGGCGGCGCGCGTGTAGGGCAGGCTGTTCATGCCCTCGATTGTAGGAAGCCCGTCGAAAGCGCGCGCCCGCAAGGGCACGCCGAGGGGCTAGTGGAGCGGGCCGGGCGCCGTCGCGCGGTAGAGCGAATCGCGGAACTCGAGCGCGCGCGGGCCGACGTCTTCCATCGCCCACGCCGACAGCGCCCGCGGCGACATCGGCCGCGCGAACAGGAACCCCTGCAGCTCGTGGCAGCCGAACGAGCGCAGGATCTGGTGCTGCGCCTCGGTCTCGACGCCCTCGGCGACGACCTTCAGGCCGATCGCGTGCGCCAGCTTGACGATGCCGTCGACGACCGCGCGCGCGTCGGCGCTGGTCTCGAGGTCGAGGACGAAGCTTTTGTCGATCTTGAGCTCGCCGGCGCGGAGCTTTCTCAGGTACGACAGGCTCGAGTAGCCGGTGCCGAAGTCGTCGATCGAGATGTTGACGCCGAGCTGGCTGAGCCGCTCGACCATCCGGATCGCGTTCGACGCGTCTTCCATCGCCACCGACTCGGTGATCTCGCAGGTCAGGAGCTGCGGCTTGATGTCGTGGCGGCGCAGCGCCATGTCGATGCGGTCGGCGAGGTCGGGGTGACGCAGCTGGTGCGCCGAAAGGTTGATCGCGACGCGCATCTGCAGGCCCTGGTCGCGCCAGACGCCGGCCTGGCGGCACGCCTCCTCGATCAGCCAGTTGCCCATCGCGCTGATCAGGCCGAAGCGCTCGGCGATCGGGATGAACTGGTCCGGGCCAACCAGGCCGCGCGTCGGATGCTCCCAGCGCATCAGCGCCTCGGCGCCGGTGATCTCGCCGCTCGGCGCGTGAATCTTCGGCTGGTAGACGAGATGCAGCTGCCCTTCGCTGAGCGCGCGCCGCAGGTCGCGGAGCAGGTCGAGCTGGTCGCGCGCGCCGTTGGTCATGCGCTGCTCGAAGAAGGCATAGCCGGCGCCGCCGCCGCTCTTGGCCGAGCGCATCGCTGCCTCGGCGTTGGCGATGAGCGCCGAGATCGGGCCGTGCTCGGGGTAGAGGGCGATGCCGATCGAGCTCGTCACCGTCGCCTCGCGGCCGTTCATCCGGCACGGCTCGCCGATCGACGACTGCAGCCGCTCCGAGAAGATCGCCGCGTCCTCTGCGCTCGGGTCGGCGCCGATGAGCAGCAGGTACTCGTCACCGCCGAGATGGGCGACACGGTCCTCAGGACGCGCGAAGCGCTTCAGGCGTGCCGCGACCTCGCGCAGCACCAGGTCGCCGGTGGCGTGGCCGAGCGACTCGTTGACCGGCTTGAAGCCGTCGAGGTCGATGAACAGGATCGCCAGTCGCTGGTGCGCGCTGTCGGCGTGCTGCACCGCCTGGGCGAGCATGCCATCGAACATCAGCCGGTTCGGCAGTCCCGTCAGGCCGTCGCGAAAGTTGCGCCGCTGCAGCTCGGTCTCGGCGCGTCGCAGCGACAGGCGCAAGCGCGCCTCGAGCACCGAGAAGAGCAGGCCGACGACCAGGATCGCGCACGCGCCGACCGAGGCGAGCAGGACCAGCGTCGGCGAGCTCAGGCGTTCCGCGTGCAGGGAGCCGGTCTGCTCGGCGAGGCCGGCGGCGCCGAGCACGAGCTGCTGACTCGCGACCAGGCTGACGCCGAAGACCAGCGCCGAGATCGCCTGCCAGCCGAGCGTCGCCGGCTTGGTGCGGTCGCCGCCGCGAAAGAATGCGCCGAGCGCCATCATGCAGCCGCCGGCGGCGCCTGCGAACGCGGCGACCACCGGCAGAATCTGCCAGTCGATTCCGGGGACGAGCCCGAGCGGCGCGAGCGCGAACGCGTGCGTGCCGACCGCGCCGATGCCGAGCGCGAACGCGCCGAAGCCGACCCGGCCCGGCGTCGCGACGCAGCCGCTGACGGCACCGAGACCCGCCAGGCTGGCGATGAAGGCCGCCACCCAGACGCCGATCGTGCCGAGGCCGTGGTAACCGAAGGCGAAGGCCGGCGGCTCGGCGGCGATGCCGAGCACCTGGCTCGACCAGATGCCGATCGCCATCGCCGACGCGGCGCCGGACAGCCACAGGGCGCCGGCCCGTGTGCGCAGGACGCGAACGCGCCGGGCGAGGTCGAGCGCGACGTAGGCGGCGAGCGTGCTGACGCCGAGGCCGAGCAACAGCATGAGCACGGTCGGCATCACCGACTCCGCTCCGGAATTGATCGCCAGCTCGGCTGTCATGGACTTCTCGACCGTGAAACGCTGCGCGCGCGGCAACGAGACCCGCGATCCGTCGGCGTCTTTTCATATCGACGGCGCAGGGTCGAACTTGAGTCGGCGCAGTGCCGCCGACGCGAGCCGGCCAAGGGCGTCGATGCGGCAATAAGTCGCGCGCGGACGACGCGCGTGGCGGTCGGTTCGGCGCGGCGGCGACGCCGCGGCGCTCAGTGCAGAACGAGCGGCTGCGGCATTAGCGAGGCAAAACGGCCGATGAACTCGTCGATGTCTTCCTCGCTCGGCTTGCTCTCCATCAGCGCCTCGACGCCGGCCTGGAAGCTCGCCGCCATCGCGCCCTGGATGAAGATGTCCTTTTGCGCGAACTTGTCGACGATCTCGAAGCCGCCACGCGGCGTCTCGGGCGCCTCGTCACCGGCCGTCGCAGGCGAGCCGGGCAGGTCGAAGGCGACGACCGTGAAGCTGTCCGAGTTGTAAAGCATATGCATGGCGAATCTCTCCTTCGCCCCACCTGCGGCCAGCGGCGCCGAATGCAAGCCGCGCCTGCCCGGGCGGCGGGCTCAGTCGGGCTCGACGCGCTCGAGCAGGAGGTCGAACTCCGGAGTGCCGGCGGCGTTGCGCAGCGTGGCCTGCGCGGGCAGGTACGACCGCTCGGGGTCGAGCCAGATCTCGGCGGTGGTGTCGTAGGCCGAGCGTCCTGCGCGGACCAGCTTGACGGCCTGCACGGTTCCCGCGACGGTCTCGATCGTTTCGCGGCCGGCGTAACGGAGGGCCCAGACGCCGGCGTCGCCGCGCGCGCCGATGACCACCATCGTGATCGGGCCGCCGTCGACGAGTCGTTCGGGCTCTGCCGCGACGATGCCGGTGAGCTGGATCATCCAGCTCAGGCGGTCCTGGCTGCCGCCGAGGAGCGGCCACTCGACGCCGGTTCCCGAAAAGGTGATGCGGCCGTCGTCGCGGCGAAAGTTCGCCGCCTGCGCCGATCGGCGCGCCCGCTGGTCGAGGAAGCGCACCGGCGCGAGGCCGTGGGCGCCGATCTCGCCTTCGCTCGTCTGCTTGAGCAGCGTGAGCCCGGCGACGTCCGCTTCCAGCGCAAGGCGATAGTGGTCGCCCGCGGGCGACCAGCGGATCTGTCCGGTGCCGCGCAGCGAGCCGCGGCGCACTTGATAGTGCAGAGTGGATAGTGCAGAGTGACCGGCGGCGGCAGTCGGGTGCGATAGAGCGGCGGCGGCTCGTCGCCGGCGGCAAGCAAGGGCGGTCGTGCGCCCGCGGCGGTGGCCGTGGCAGGGGCGCGCGGCTCGCCGATGTCCAGGGCGGGGGGCGACCCTGCGGCCGCCGCGATCGGCAGATCGGCCGCAGCAGGCCACGGCGACGCGCTTGCCGCAGCTGCTGGAGCCATCAGTGATCGTCCGCTTGAGTTAGCGCCAGCTTCCAATTTGTCCGAGGCAGCGGGCCGGCCCGCGCTCGCCGCCGGCTCGCGCGTTTGACGTGCGGGAAGCGCCTTGCGCTGTACGGGCGAGGGCAGTGCCGCGGCAGGCTCGGCCGCCAACGAAGCCTCCGCCATCGCCTCGGGAGCCGCGACGGCCGGCGCCTCGTCGGGCAGCGTCCGCAACGACATCGGCGCGGCCGAGCTCTCCGCCGCGCCCGGCACGGGCGCGCCGAGGTTGGCGATGAAAGCGGCGTGGAGCGCCAGTGCCAGCACCGCGCTGGCGAGGAGCGCGCGGCGACGCTCGCGACTCGGCCGGCGCGGCACGGTGCGAGCGGCGCGGCCGGGGCTTTCGGCGGCGCTGCGATCCAGCATCGACAATCGGTCTAACTCAGGCACGAACCCCTCGTCCCGGAACACGCACGATGAAGCTCGCCACCTACAAAGACGGCTCGCGCGACGGCCAGCTCGTCGTCGTCTCGCGCGACCTCGCGACCGGCCACTATGCCAGCGGGATCGCGACGCGCCTGCAGCAGGTTCTCGACGACTGGAACTTCCTTTCCCCGCAGCTCGAGGATCTGGCGACGTCGCTCGACCATGGCAAGGCACGGCACGCGTTCGCCTTCGATCCGGCGCGTTGCCTGGCGCCGCTGCCGCGCGCCTTCCAATGGGCCGACGGCTCCGCCTTCGTCAACCACGTCGAGCTGGTGCGCAGGGCGCGCAACGCCGAGATGCCGGCCAGCTTCTGGGCCGACCCGTTGATGTACCAGGGCGGCAGCGACGACTTCCTGGGCCCGCGCGACGACATCGTCGCCAAGAGCGAGGACTGGGGCATCGACTTCGAGGCCGAGGTCGCGGTCATCACCGGCGACGTCGCGATGGGCACCTCGGCGGACGCGGCGATCGAGTCGATCCGGCTGGTCATGCTCGCCAACGACGTCAGCCTGAGGAATCTGATTCCGGCCGAGCTCGCGAAGGGCTTCGGCTTCTTCCAGAGCAAGCCGGCGACGGCGTTCAGCCCGGTTGCCGTGACGCCGGACGAGCTCGGCACCGCCTGGGCGGGCGGCCGCCTCCACCTCGATGTCGAAAGCACGTGGAACGGCGAACGCGCGGGCCTGTGCAACGCCGGCGAGGAGATGACGTTCCATTTCGGCCAGCTCATCGCGCACCTGTGCAAGACGCGCAACGCTCGCGCCGGCTCGATCGTCGGCAGCGGCACGGTCAGCAACAAGGACTGGACGCGCGGCTATTCGTGCATCGCCGAGAAGCGTGCGATCGAGACGATCGAGGGCGGCGCGCCGAAGACGCCGTTCATGCGCTTCGGCGACACGATCCGGATCGAGATGAAGGATCCGGCAGGCGCGTCGATCTTCGGCGCCATCGACCAGAAGGTGGCGCGCGGATGAGCCCTGGCGCCGCCTCCCGGGCGGATCGCGCAGGGCCTCGCGCGCAGGCGTGCCGATGAGCGACGACCTGCCGCGGACGCTCAAGTTCGCGACGATCTGGCTGGTGCTCGCCGCCATCGTCTTCGTCGCCTACCAGTGGCGGCGCCACGAGGCGCAGAAAGCGACCTTCACGACCGCCGGCGGCGTCGTCGAGATTCGGCGCAGCGACGACGGTCACTATCACTGGCCCGGGACGCTGAACGGCGAGAGCGTCGACTTCCTCGTCGACACCGGCGCGAGCGGCGTCGCGATCCCGGCCTCGCTCGCCGATCGCCTCGGCCTCGCCGCCGAGGCGACCGTCCGCTCGAGCACCGCCGGGGGATGGGTCACTGGGCGCGTCGTCCGCGCCGACCTCGCGCTGCAGGGCGGCGTTCGCGCCGACCGGCTGCGCATGGTCGCCCTGCCCCACCTCGCCGGGCCGCTGCTCGGCATGGACGTTCTCGGCCGATTGCACTGGCAGCAACGCGACGGCGCGTTGCGGATCGATCTCGGCGTCGCCAACCCGAAAGGCCCCGTCTCATGACGATCGCGCTTCGCTCGCTCTTCGCTGTGCTCGCCGCCGCCATCTCGCTGCTCGCGCCCCTGCCCGGCCAGGCGCAGCCGACGAGCGCCGCGGCAAGCTGCCCGCCGGCCGCCATCCCGCTCGATCCGGAACGCTTCCAGGCCGGCATGACACAGGCCCGGGACCACGGCTTCCTGTGGCGCATCGTCAAGGACGGCCGAACTTCCTACCTCTTCGGGACGCTGCACGCGGGGCAGCCGGCCTGGATGTTTCCCGGCCCGCGCACGACGGCGGCGCTCGAGGCGAGCGACGTGCTCGCGCTCGAGCTCGACCTGCTCGACGCCGACATTCGCGAGCGCGTGATCAAGGCAGCGAATGCCCGCCCCGACGAACAGCTGCCCGCCGCCCTCGTCGCGCGCATGGAAAAGCGCATGGCCGCCGAGTGCGTCGACCCCGCTGCGATGCGCGCCTTCGTGCCCGAGTTCCAGATCGCATCGCTGACGGTGATGGCGGCGCGCCGCGACGGACTCGATCCCTCGTATGCGATCGATCTCGTTCTCGCCCTCGTCGCCCGCGACCTCGGCAAGGCGACCGCCTCGCTCGAGACGCCCGAGGCGCAGATCGCGGCGCTGCGAATGCCGACGCGCGAGGGGACGATCGAATTCGTGACCAGCGGCCTGGACGAGCTCGATGCCGGCAAGTCGGCGCCGCTCCTTGCGCACATGGCGAGCGCATGGATCGACGGCAACCTCGCCGAACTCGAAGGCTACGAGCGCTGGTGCGACTGCCTCAACACCGCCGCCGAGCGCGCCTCGATGAAGCGCCTGCTCGATGACCGCAATCCGCTCCTCGCCGCGGCGATCGACAAGGTCCACGCGGACGGCCGCTCGGTGTTCGCGGCGGTCGGCAGCCTGCACATGATCGGCACGCGCGGGCTGCCGGGGTTGCTGCGCGAGCGCGGCTACGTCGTCGAGCAAGTGCGGTTCGGCCGCTGAAGCCGGCGGCGAGCGCGGCGCGCTCGGGCGACAATCGAGCGCACACCACGAGGAGACAAGATGAGCGACGACAGCGCCTTCGGCAAGCTGGTTCCCGGCTTCGACTTCCTGCAGAGCCTGGTCAAGAACGCCGGATCGGCGCTGCCCGGCATCGGCCAGTGGGTCGCCCCGACGCTCGATCCGGCCGAGCTCGACAAGCGCATCGGCGAGCTGCGCACGGTCCAGTACTGGCTCGAGCAGAACGCGCGCATGCTGGCAGCGACGATCCAGGCGCTCGAGGTGCAACGCATGACGCTGTCGACGCTGAAGTCGATGAACGTGCAGATGGGCGAGCTCGGCGACGCGCTGAAGATCAAGCCAGCGCCGCGCGAGGCCGAGGCCGCGGCGCCCGCGCCGGCGCCCGCACTGTCGCCCTCGCCTGGCGCCAAGAAGCCGCCGCCGGCGAGGAATGCGGCTCCTGCCGTCGACCCGATGCAATGGTGGAGCGCGCTCACCAACCAGTTCGCCGAGCTCGCGACGAGCGCGATGAAGGACAGCGCCGCCGATGCCGCCAAGTCGCTCGCCGGCGGCATGATGAAGCAGTCGTTCGACGCCGCTGCCGAGACGATGAAGAAGGTCGCCGGCGCGCCGGGCCGCGCCGGCGCCGGCGCCGGCGCCGCCAAGAGCCTGGCACCGAAGACCGCCGGCGACGCGCCGGCGAAGAAGGCGGCGAAGCGGCCGGCGAAGCGCCGCCGCGCTGCGCCGGTGTCGACCCCCTGATGGCGATCGCTCGCGCGTGAACGCACCGCTGCCCGACGCTGCCGCCCGCTCGGCCACCGACCGCGGGCGGCGCCAGGCCGAAGTCGCCGGCGCGCTCGCCGGCGCGCTGCCGGCACATGCACTGCTCTGGCGCCGCGAGGACACGGTGCCTTACGAATGCGACGGCCTGACCGCGTACCGCGAGCAGCCGCTCGTCGTCGTCCTGCCCGAGACCGAGCGGCAGGTCGCCGACGTGCTCGCGATCTGTCACCGACTCGACGTGCCGGTGGTTGCCCGCGGCGCCGGCACCGGCCTCTCGGGCGGCGCGCTCCCCGATCCGCTCGGCGTCACGCTCAGCCTCGCCAAGTTCAACCGCATCCTCGCCATCGACCGCACGGCGCGGACGGCAACGGTGCAGAGCGGCGTTCGCAACCTCGCGATCAGCGAGGCGGCCAAGCCGTACGGCCTCTTCTACGCGCCCGACCCGAGCAGCCAGATCGCCTGCACGATCGGCGGCAACGTCGCCGAGAACTCGGGCGGCGTGCACTGCCTCAAGTACGGCCTGACGCTGCACAACGTCCTCAAGGTGCGCGGCTTCACGGCGGCCGGCGAGGCGGTCGAGTTCGGCGCCGATTCGCTCGACGCGCCCGGCCTCGACCTGCTCGCGGCGGTGATCGGCAGCGAAGGCATGCTCGCCGTCATCTTCGAGGTGACCGTCAAGCTGCTGCCGCTCGCCGAGACCGCGCGCTGCATCATGGCGAGCTTCGCCGACGTGCGCCAGGCCGGTGACGCGGTCGCGGCGATCATCGCCGCCGGCATCGTTCCGGCCGGGCTCGAGATGATGGACAAGCCGATGACGGCCGCCGTCGAGGGGTTCGTCCACGCCGGCTACGACCTCGACGCCGCCGCCATCCTGCTCTGCGAGAGCGACGGCAGCGCGAGCGCGGTCGAGGAAGAGATCGGCCGCATGGCCGAGGTGCTGCGCGCCTGCGGCGCGACGCGGATCGAGGCGAGCGAGAGCGAGGCGCAGCGCCTGCGCTTCTGGAGCGGCCGCAAGAACGCGTTCCCGGCGAGCGGCCGCATCAGCCCCGACTACATGTGCATGGACTCGACCATTCCGCGCAAGCGCCTCGCCGACATGCTGATCGCGATCGCCGAGATGGAGACCAAGCACGCGCTGCGCTGCGTCAACGTTTTTCACGCCGGCGACGGCAACCTGCACCCGCTGATCCTGTTCGACGCCAACGACTCGGCGCAGCTGCACCGTGCCGAGGAATTCGGCGCCGAGATCCTCGAGCTGAGCGTGGCGATGGGCGGCACCGTCACCGGCGAGCACGGTGTCGGCGTCGAGAAGCTGTCGTCGATGTGCGTCCAGTTCTCGGCCGCCGAGCGGACTCAGATGGAAGGCCTCAAACGCGCCTTCGATCCGGCCGGCAAGCTCAATCCCGGCAAGGTGATCCCGTCGCTCTCGCGCTGCGCGGAATACGGCCGCATGCACGTCAAGCGCGGCCTGCTCGCGTTTCCCGAGCTGCCGCGCTTCTGAGCCTGATCGTGAACCCCGCCGTCGCGGCGATCGTCGAGCGCGTGGGCGACGCGCATGCGTCGGGCCGGGCGCTCCGCATCCGCGCCGGCGGCACGAAGGACTTCTACGGCGAAGCGCCGAGCGGCGACGTGCTCGACGTGCGCACGCTGGTCGGCGCCGCCGACCACGAGCCGACCGAGCTCGTCGTCACCGCGCCGGCCGGCATGGCGCTGGTCGACCTCGAAGCGCTGCTCGCGGCAAAGGGCCAGTGCCTCGCCTTCGAGCCGCCGCGCTTCGGACCCGGATCGACCGTCGGCGGCATGGTCGCCGCGGGCCTGTCCGGGCCGTCGCGCGCAGCCGCAGGCTCGGTGCGCGACCACCTGCTCGGCGTCACCCTGATCAGCGGCGCGGGCGAGCTGATGCAGTTCGGCGGCCGCGTCATCAAGAACGTCGCCGGCTACGACGTCTCGCGCCTCGTCGCCGGATCGCTCGGCATCCTGGGCGTCATCGTCGAGGTCTCGCTCAAGGTGCTGGCGCGGGCCCAGGCCGAAGCGACGCTGCGCTTCGACTGCAAGCCGAGGGAAGCGCTGGCGCTGCTGCACGGCTGGGGCGCGCGGCCGCTGCCGCTCGATGCCAGCGCCTGGTGGAACGGCAGCCTGATCGTTCGCCTGCGCGGCGCGAGCGCGGCGGTGGCGGAAGCAGCGCGCACGCTCGGCGGCGACACGATCCCGCCCGCCGCGGCAGCACCGTTCTGGGAGAGCCTGCGCGATCACACCGACCCTTTCTTCGTCGCCGCCGACGAGGCGATCGCGCACCAGGACGCGACGCTGTGGCGCCTGTCGTTGCCGCAGACCGCGCCGCCGCTCGGCCTCGCGGGCGACGAGCTGATCGAGTGGCACGGCGCGCAGCGCTGGCTCGCGACCGCGCTGCCGGCCACGCAAGTGCGCGACGCGGTGGCCGCGGTCGGCGGCCACGCGACGGCGTTTCGCACGAACGACAAATCGGCCGGCGTGTTCGCGCCGTTGACGCCGCCCCTGCGCGCGATCCACGAGCGCCTCAAGCGCTCGTTCGACCCCAAGGGCATTCTCAATCCGGGCCGGCTCTACCCCGGCCTGTGACGACAATCGATCCTTCGCATGCAGACCGCCATCGCTCCCGAATTCGCCGGCACGGCCGACGGCACCGAGGCCGAGGCGATCCTGCGCAAGTGCGTGCACTGCGGCTTCTGCACCGCGACCTGCCCGACCTACCAGCTGCTCGGCGACGAGCTCGACGGCCCGCGCGGCCGGATCTATCTCATCAAGCAGGTGCTCGAAGGACACGCGCCGACGCGGGCGACGCAGCTCCACCTCGACCGTTGCCTCACCTGCCGCAACTGCGAAACGACGTGCCCGTCGGGGGTTCAGTACGGCAACCTGGTCGAGATCGGCCGACGCATCGTCGACGAGCGGGTGCCGCGATCGGCCGGCGAGCGTGCGCTGCGCTGGTCGCTCAAGGAAGGCCTGACCTCGCCGGCGTTCGGGCCCGCGATGAAGCTCGGCCAGGTGGTGCGCGGCGCTTTGCCGGCCGCGCTCAAGGCCAAGGTGCCGGCGCCGACGGGTGCGCAGCGCTGGCCGACGCGCGAGCACGCGCGCAAGGTGCTGTTGCTGCTCGGCTGCGTGCAGCCGGCGATGATGCCCAACATCAACAGCGCGACCGCGCGCGTCCTCGACGCCGCGGGAATCCAGACGCTCGTCGCCGATGGGGCCGGCTGCTGCGGCGCGATCCGCCTGCACTTGAACGACCACGCCGGCGCCCTCGATCACATGCGCCGCAACATCGACGCCTGGTGGCCGATGGTGCAGAGCGGCACGGTCGAGGCGATCGTCATGAACGCATCGGGCTGCGGCGTGACCGTGAAGGAGTACGCCCACTCGCTCGCCCGCGACCCCGGCTACGCCAGGAAAGCGAGCCGCATCGCCGACCTGACTCGCGATCTCTCCGAGCTGTTGCCCGATCTCGTTCCCGAGCTGAAGACGAAAGTCAGGCCGAAGGACGCTCGTCTCGCGTTCCATCCGCCGTGCACGTTGCAACACGGTCAACGCTTGCGGGGCGGCGTCGAAACCGCGCTGAACGCGCTCGGCTTCGACGTCCGGATCGCGAGCAACGAGGCACACCTCTGCTGCGGATCGGCCGGGACGTACTCGGTGTTCCATCCCGAGCTCGCCAACGCGCTGCGCGACCGCAAGCTCGCGAACCTCGACGAGCTGGCGCCCGCGACCATCGTCTCGGCCAACATCGGCTGCATCCAGCATCTCCAGAGCGGCACGACCACGCCGGTGCGCCACTGGGTCGAGGCGCTCGACGACGCGCTCGCGCACTGACGCGAGTCGCGCGATGACGCCGCGCTACGAGGAGCACGACCCCGATCCGGTGCTCGCGGCGCACGTCCATTGCATCTGGCGCTTCGAGGGCGACGAAGACGGCGCCGAGCAGGCCGTTCCGCCCGACGGTCGCTGCGAGCTGATCGCCCACGGCGGCCGGCCCTACGACGAGCGCGGCGCCGGCGGCGCGTGGCATGCGCAGGCACCGCTTCTCTTCGCCGGCCAGCTGACGCGGCCGCTCGTCCTGCGCTCGCGCGGGCGCGTCGACGTGCTCGGCGTCCGCTTCAAGCCCGCGGGCGCGTGGGCGTTCGTCGGCGCGCCGATGTCGTCGTGCACCGACCTTCGCCTCGACCTCGCGCGGCTGCACGGCGATGCCGCAGCAACGACGTTGCGCGATGAACTGGACCGCGCCGCCGACGCGCGCGAACGCACCGACGCGCTGAGCCGCTATGTCGCGACGCAGATCGCGTTGCGCGACGGTCGCCGCGACCCGGCGATCGAGGCCTGCGTCGAGCGCATCCTGGCGAGCGAAGGCCGCGTCCCGCTCGCCGAGTTCGGCCCGCTCGCCGGCCTCGGCGAACGCCAGCTGCAGCGCCGCTTCGCCGCGGTCGTCGGCATCTCGCCGCGCATGCTCGGCGTCGTCGTGCGCCTGCGCCGGGTCTTCGACGCGCTGCGCGACGCGCCGTGGTCGACCTGGTCCGAGCGCGCCCAGGCGGCTGGGTTCTTCGACCATCCGCAGATGGCGCGCGACTTCGGCCGCCTGCTCGGCATCGCACCGACGCGCTGGGCGGCGCGCCGCCCGGGCCTCGCGACCAGCCTGGCCGACAGCGCCGGCTGAACCCGCCTGTCGCAAACCTACAAGCGCGCCGCCATCGCGCTCGCCTATTCTCGGTGCGCAGTGAGGAGAGCGGGATGCGAATGATCGTCGTGATGGTGGTGTCGATGCTGGCGTGGCCGGGCAGCGCTGGCGCAGCGCCGTTGCCCGACCTGTCGTGGCTGGGCGGCGACTGGCGCCGCTGCCAGGCGGACGAGATCGTCGAGGAGCGCTGGCTCGGTCCGCGCGGCGGCCTGCTGATCGGCGCCAACCTGACGTCGTCGAAGGGCAAGGCGAGCTACGAGAACCTGCGCATTGCGGCGAGCGACGAATCCTGGACCTACTGGGCCGCGCCGATGGGGCGCACCCCGGTGCCGTTTCGAATGGTCGAGACGGGCGTCCAGCGCGCCGTGTTCGCCAATCCCGAGCACGGCTTCCCGGCGCGGATCCTCTACTGGCGCGAAGGCGACGAGCTGCTCGCGCGCATCGAAGGGACGATCAAGGACAAGCCGGCTGCGCTCGAATGGCGCTTCGCGAAGGGAACGGCCGCCGACTGTCCGCGATTGCCCTGACGCTGTCGAGACGGTCCGCGGGTGTCGATTCGGCGCCGCGCCGGACGACTAGCATCGGCAGCTTTGCCGTGCCAGCGCCCGCCCGGGCTCCGTCATGACCCACTCGATGTCCTCCACCCGCCGCTGGCTCGCCCTCGGCGTCGTCTGCCTCGGCGTCCTCATGGTCGTTCTCGACGTGACCATCGTCAACGTCGCGCTGCCGTCGATCCGCGCCGACCTCGGCTTCAGCGAGACGACGCTGGTCTGGGTCGTCAACGCCTACCTGCTCACCTGCGGCGGCTTTCTCCTCCTCGGCGGCCGGCTCGGCGACCTGTACGGCCATCGCCGCGTCTTCCTGGTCGGCATCGTCCTCTTCACCGGTGCCTCGCTCGCCTGCGGCCTGGCGACCGCGCAGGTGCCGCTCGTGATCGCCCGCGCGGTGCAGGGCATCGGCGGCGCGCTCGTCGACGCGGTCGCGCTCGCCCTGCTCATGCACCTGTTCACCGAGGCGGGCGAGCGCGCCAAGGCGATGGGCGTGTACGGCTTCGTCTGCGCCGGCGGCGGCTCGATCGGCGTGCTGCTCGGCGGCGTCCTCACCGACGTCTACGACTGGCATTGGGTCTTCCTCGTCAACCTGCCGATCGGCGTCGGCGTCGTCGCCCTCAGCCTCGCGATCCTGCCGAGTGCCGGCGCCGCGCCGACGCGGCCGCGCCTCGACGTCGCCGGCGCGGTGACGGTGACCGCCGCGCTCATGCTCGCCGTCTACGCCATCGTCGACGCCAACGGCGCCGGCTGGACATCGGCGCAGACGCTCGGCCTGCTCGCCGCCGCGGCGCTGCTGTTCGCCGTCTTTCTCGTCATCGAGGCGCGCGTCGAGCAGCCGCTGATGCCGCTGCGGCTGTTCCGATCGACGACGCTCAACGCCGCCAACGCGATCGGCATCCTCTGGTCGGCGGCCATGTTCGCGTGGTTCTTCCTGTCCGCGCTCTACCTGCAGCGCGTCCTCGGCGCGACGGCGATGCAGGTGGGCCTCGCCTTCCTGCCGTCGAACATCATCATGGCGGTGTGCTCGCTCGGCCTGTCGGCGCGCGTCGTCACGCGCTTCGGACTGCGCTGGCCGCTGGTCTTCGGCCTGGCCTGCGCAGCGGTCGGCCTGGCCCTCTTCGCGCGCGCGCCGGTCGACGGCAGCATCGCCGCCGACGTGCTTCCCGGCATGCTGCTGCTCGGCCTCGGTGCCGGCATCGCCTTCAATCCGCTCCTGCTGGCAGCGATGAGCGATGTCGACGAGAGCGAGTCGGGTCTGGCCTCGGGCATCGTCAACACGTCCTTCATGATGGGGGGCGCGCTCGGCCTCGCCGTGCTGGCGAGCCTGGCCGCGCTCTACACCGGCACGGCGAGCGCGAACGGCGCCGGCGAGATCGCCGCCCTCAACGACGGCTATCGCCTGGCCTTCGGCGTCGGCGCGGCGTGCGCGCTGGTCGCCGCCGGACTCGGCGCGATGTTGCTGCCGAAGTCGCCGCGACCCGCCATGCCGACCGGCGGCACCGGCGAACGCGCCGATCAGGCGGCGTGATCGCGGCGCTGGATGGCGGCGCCGACGTCGGTGTCGTCGGCGCGATCGGCGCGATCCGGGCGAGCCGCGACGGCGACGACGAACTCGCCGGGAATGCGGTAGCCGCCCTCCGGCTGGCGCCAGGACGAGATCGCGGCCAGGTAGTTCGCGCGTACGCGCTCGCGCGTCGCCGCGTCGAAGCGCGACCACGCCAGCGCGGCCGGGCCGCCGACGAAGGCGGCATCGCACGCTTCTGCGCCGTTGTCGTAGACCAGCGTCGTCGCGACGCGCCGCAGCTCGACGCGGGTGAGGCCGGCGGCGCCGCACAGATGCGCCAGTGCATCGCCGCTGCCGAGGTCGAAGAACAGCGGGCAGACTTCGCTCGCGACTTCGGCATCGACGATCGCGAACACCGCCGCCCAGCCGCAGCGACTGCGTTCGCCCCAGACGGCGAGGCCGACGCGACCGCCCGGACGAACGACGCGGCACAGTTCGCGCACCGCCTGCGCCGGATCGGGCACGTACATGAGGCCGAGGCCGCAGAGCGCGACGTCGAAGTCGGCGTCGGCGAGGTCGAGCGCCTCGGCGTCCATCCGCGCGAACGCGGCGTGGCCGACCCCGAGCGCATCGGCACGGCGTTGTGCCGCGTCGACCATCGCCGCCGAAATGTCGACACCGATCACCCGGCCGGTGGCGCCGACGAGCTCGGCCGCCGCGAACGAGACGAGGCCGGTGCCGCAGGCGACGTCGACGACGCGCTCGCCGGCACGCAGCGCGACCCGCGCCAGCATGGCGGCCTGCGCCGGGCCGAGCTGCGCCTGCCAGAGGCGCTCGTAGGCGTGCGCCGCCAGGTCCCAGCCGTAGCGCTGAACGCGCCGCTGCACGCGCGCTTCCATGTCAGCGCCGGGTCGCGACGACCTCCAGGTAGTCGCTCGGGACGACGAGCGATCCGGGCCCGGCGCGGTTGAGCCGGTCGAGCAGCTCGGTCAGGTCGCGTTCGAGGGCGGCGCCCTGCTCGCTCGGCAGCGCGGCGAACGCCTTGTGGACCGGTCCGTACCAGGTTCGGAAGACGTCGATGAAGTGCGCCGCCGAGCGATAGCGGAAGTTGAACGTGCGCGTCGCGATCGACAGGCTCGCACCGCCGTCGAACAGGTCGCGCAAGTGCGACTGCGAGCCCCACGACGCCGGCGACTGCACGCCCGGGGGCGGCGCGACGTGCCGGCCCAGCGTCTTGAAGAGCTGGCCAATGAAGCCCTCGGGCGTCCAGTTGGCGAGCCCGATCCGACCGCCGGGGCGGCAGACGCGCAGCAGTTCGGCCGCCGATTTCGCATGGTCGGGAGCGAACATCACGCCGAAGGTCGAGACGACGGCGTCGAAGCTGGCGTCGTCGAACGGCAGCGCTTCGGCGTCGGCCTGCTGGAAGCTGACCTGCAGGCGCTCGGCGGCGGCGCGCTCGGAGCCACGCTCGAGCAGCGCACCGACGTAGTCGGTCGAGGTGACGAGGCAGCCCCGGCGCGCCGCGGCGAGGGTCGCGTTGCCGTTGCCGGCGGCGACGTCGAGGACGCGCTCGTCGGTGCGCAGGTCGCAGGCTTCGGCGAGCGACTCGCCGACGATCTGCAAGGTCGTGCCGATGACGGCGTAGTCGCCGCTCGCCCAGGCGGTGCGCTGGCGGGCCTTGAGGGCAGCGAGGTCGGTGGGTGCGTTCATGAGTTCTCCGGTCGGCAAGGGGAGCGCCCATTGAAGAGCGGCCGAGCGGTCGCTGTCTTGGCTCGCCGTCGTGTCGCCTTGCCCGATCGTCCGGCGATGCCGAGGCGGCGCTGCGCGCGTGCCGGCGCGTCCGGAAAAGCTGCCCGATCGTCCGCTGCCGTGCCGCTCGCGCGCCGGAAGTTGCTCGTGCGCCCGCCCGACCGCTCAAAATGCGCAGCGACACGACGCGGAGAGCGAGCGATGACGACCGAGCACATTGCGGCGGCGATGGAACGGGTCCACACCGTCCTTGAGCGCCGGCCCGAGACGGGACTGCACGACGACGCGCCGGCGACGGCGGCGTGGCAGGGCGACACCCGCGTCGTCGTGAGCCACGGCAACGGCACCCGGCTGCCGACCGACATGCCGACCGAGCTCGGCGGCACCGGCGACCTGATCACGCCGGGCTGGCTGTTCCGCGCCGGCCTGGCGTCGTGCGCGACGACGTCGATCGCGCTGACGGCCGCGACGCAAGGCATCGAGCTCGGCGCCCTCGAGGTGCGCGTCACCAGCCGCTCCGACACGCGCGGCCTGCTCGGCATGGCCGACGAACGCGGCCAGCCCGTGGGCGCCGGCCCGGGCGAGGTCACGATGTCGGTGCGGATCGCCGCCCCCGGCGTCGGCCCCGAGCGGCTGCGCGCGCTGGTCGAGGACGGGTGCCGTTGCTCGCCGATCCCGAACGCGGTCGAGCGCGCCACGCCGATCGCGCTGCGCATCGACATCGACGCCGGCTGACCGCGATGGACGCACTCTCCGAGACGCTGCGCGTCGTTCGCCTGGTCGGCGCGATCTTCATCCAGGCGCGCTTCACCGCGCCGTGGTGCTACCAGTCGCCGCGCGCCGATTCGGCAGCGCCGCTGCTCGAGCCGAATGCCGAGCGCGTCGTCATCTTCCACCTGATCACCGAGGGCGAGTGCTTCGTCGAGCTCGGCGACGAGAAGCCCGTGCGGCTGATCGCCGGCGACGCGGTCATCTTCCCGCAAGGCGACGCGCACCTGATGACGTCGCAGCCTGGGTTGCCGCCGGCCAGCGGCGGCGCCCGCCTCGATCAGGTGCTGGCGCGCCGGCCGCGCCAGATCGCGTACGGCGGCGGCGGGGCGACGACGCGGCTCGTCTGCGGCTACCTCGCCTGCGACGCGCGCCTCGCCAAGATGCTGCTCGCCGGCTTGCCGCGGATCGTTCGCGTCAACGTGCGCGGCTCGAACGCCGGCGCCTGGCTCGAGGCTTCCGTGCGCTACGCCCTCGCCGAGGCCCGCTCGCCGCGGCCGGGCGGCGCCGGCGTCCTCGCCAAGCTGGCCGAGGTGCTCTTCATCGAGGTGCTGCGCCTGTACATGAACGAGCAGGGCGAGGGCCGCACCGGCTGGCTCGCCGGCGTCGGCGACCGCATCGTCGGCGCCGCGCTGAACGCGCTCCATCGCCGGCCGGCGCACGCCTGGACCCTCGAGGAGCTGGCGAGCGAAGCGGCGACTTCGCGGTCGGTTCTTGCCGAGCGCTTCCAGCACCTGGTCGGCAGCTCGCCGATGCAGTACCTGACGCAATGGCGCATGCTGCTCGCCGCCAATCTGCTCTCGGGCAGCAACGCGCCGTTGGCACGCATCGCCGAGGACGTCGGCTACCAGACCGACACCGCGTTCAGCCGCGCCTTCCGGCGCGAGTACGGCACGCCGCCGGCGGCGTGGCGGCGTCGGCACGCGGCGCGGTCGGCGCCCGCCGGCGTGCGACCGTCTTGATCGACGGCACTCGAATCAAGGCGCGCCGATGCGCGTCACGCCCGATCGCGTCAGGACGTACAGCGCTCCGTCGCTGCCGACGAGCAGGTCGACCGGCTGGCCGCTGAGGCTCGCGAACGCATAGGCAGCGTTGCCGTTGGCCCGGTCGATGCGGCCGACGAAGCGGCTGACGAAGTCGGCGAAGTAGTACTGGTCGCGGTAACCGTCGGGGAACGTGCCGGTGGCCGGGTAGAACGCGCCGCCGGCAATCGCGAATCCCTTGAAGAAGCCGCCCGGGCCCGAGCCGAGCGGCGCCGCGTCGGCGTGCTTGTAGGTGAAAAGCGGCGCGGTGATTCCGGCGCCGACGTTGTCGGGCCCCTCGGAGCCGGGCCAGCCGTAGTTGGCGCCGGCCGTGCCGACGTCGATCTCTTCCCAGGTCGTCTCGCCGACGTCGTTGATGTGGATCCGGCCGGTTCCCGGCTGGACCGCGAAGGTGAACGGATTGCGCAGGCCGTACGCCCACACCGCGCGGCCAAGGCCGGTCTGCGTCGCGAAGAACGGGTTGTCGGTCGGAATGCTGCCGTCCTCGTTGAAGCGCAGCAGCTTGCCGAACGGCAGCGCGAGGTTCTGCGCCTGCGCGCCGTTGGCGTTGTCGCCGACGCCGACGTAGAGCTTGCCGTCTGCTCCGAAGTGCATGCCGCCGCCGTTGTGGTTGGTCGCACCGGACAGGTTCGGCAGGTCGACCAGCGTCACCTCGCTGCCCGCGGCGGCGACGTCGCCGTTGGCCGTGAAGCGGCTGATCCGGTTGTGCGCAATCCCGCCGATCGAGCGCGTCGAGTAGATGTAGACCCAGCCGTTGGTCGCGAACGAAGGATGCAGCGCGACGCCGATGAGGCCGCGCTCGCCGGCCGAGTCGACCGCGACGGTCGCGAACGGCGTCGCCAGCAACGCGCCGTTCTTGACGACGCGCAACGAGCCGCCCTGCTCGGCGATGAAGAGACGCCCGTCGGGCGCCTGCGCGAACGCGGTCGCGCTCGTTAGGCCGACAACCCAGCTCTCGTCGCGCGTGAAGCCGCTCGGCTGCGTCGTGGTGCCACCGAGCTGGACCAGCGCGGTCGACCAGGACGAGACGTTCCCCGAGGTGTCGGTCGCGCGGGCGCGAACGACGTGCTGGCCGCTCGGATAGAGGCTGGGGTCGAGCGTCGCGGCATACGGCGCGCTCGTGTCCGCCGCGCCGATCGCGACGCCGTCGATCTGGAACTCGACGCTCGCGACGGCGACGTTGTCGGTCGCCGTCGCGCTGACGGCGACGGCGCCGACGAGGCCGGTCGCGAGGTTCGCAGGCGCGGCGAGTGCGACCGTCGGCGGCGCGCCGTCGAGCGCGGGCGGCGGCGGCGGCACGACGAGCACCGTCGCCGCTGCGCTCGTCGTTGCCGCGCCGCGGGTGTCGGTCGCGCGAGCGGTCAGCGTGTGCGGGCCTGCCGTCGTCGGCGTCCAGGTGAACGCGTACGGGAAGTTCGCGTCCTCGCCGAGGAGCGTGCTGCCGTCGAAGAACTCGACCTTGGCGACGCCGTCGTCGGCGTCGGCGGCGGTCGCGGTCAGGCTGGCCGGGCTGCCCTGGACCACGCTCGTCGGCGCGGCCAGGGCGGCGGTCGGCGCCAGGTTCGCCGCCGCCGGAGTGTCGTCACCTCCGCCGCCGCAGCTGGCGCACAGCGCAGCGCCGAGCGCGATCAGCGCGCGGCCAGGTCGATCGGCCCTCGTCATCGTCGCCACCTCCGTCTTGATCGGCTCGCTGCCCAGGTCGATCGGGTCAGGGCAAATGTTGCGCCCGCGACGGCTGACGCTGTGTCAAGGGGTAGCGCCGATCGCTTGCCGGAGACACGCCGATGAAGCCGAGCGAAGGCTGCTGTTCAGCCGCGGAAATGACAGGCGACGCGGTGCCCTTCGCTGCTTTCCTTCAGCTCGGGAACGACCGTGCTGCAGATCGGGAACTGCGCGATCGGGCAGCGGGTGTGGAAGTGGCAGCCCGGCGGCGGCCGGATCGGGCTCGGCACGTCGCCCTGGAGCGGAATGCGCTTCCTCTTGACCTGCGGGTCGGGAATCGGCACGGCCGAGAGCAGCGCCTCGGTGTAGGGATGCAGCGGCTGCGTGTAGAGGCGCCGAGCCGACGCGATCTCGACGATCCGGCCGAGGTACATCACGGCGACGCGGTCGCTGATGTGCTCGACCACCGACAGGTCGTGGGCGATGAAGATGTAGGTGAGGTTGAACTTGCCCTGCAGGTCCTCGAGCAGGTTGATCACCTGGGCCTGGATCGAGACGTCGAGCGCCGACACCGCCTCGTCGCAGACGACGAGCTTGGGGCTCACGGCGAGCGCGCGGGCGATGCCGATGCGCTGGCGCTGGCCGCCCGAGAACTCGTGCGGGTAGCGGCGCATGTGGTCGGCGTTGAGGCCGACCGTCTCGAGCAGCTCGACGATCCGCGCCTCGTATTCGGCGCGGCTCTTCGCGAGCTTGTGGATCGTCAGCGCCTCGCCGACGATCGCGCCGACCGTCATGCGCGGGTTGAGGGACGCGTACGGGTCCTGGAAGATGATCTGCATGTCGCGCGCCAGGGCGCGCAGCTCGTCCTTGCCGGCACGGGTGACGTCCTTGCCCTCGAACCAGACCTCGCCCGAGGTCGGCTCGATCAGGCGCAGGATGCAGCGGCCGGTGGTGCTCTTGCCGCAGCCCGATTCGCCGACGAGGCCGAGCGTCTCCCCGGCAATCAGGTCGAAGCTCACGCCGCTCACCGCGTGGACGCTGTCGACCTCGCGACCGAGCCAGCCGCCGGTGATCGGGAAGCGCTTGACCAGGTCCTTGACCTGCAACAGCGGCGTCGTCATGCGATGACCCGCTCGCCGGTCGGCAGGATGTTGAAGATGCAGCGCACCTTGTGGCCCGACGCCGGCTCGCGCAGCGCCGGCGTCGCCGCGACGCATTCGGGCACCGCGTACTTGCAGCGAGCGGCGAACCGGCAGCCATCGGCCGGCTCGATCAGCTTCGGCACCGTGCCCGGGATCTGCTCGAGCCGCACCTTTTGCAGCGCCGCCGTGTCGATGCGCGGGATCGAGCGGATCAGCCCTTGCGTGTAGGGATGGCGCGGGTGCGCGAACAGCGCCTCGACGCTCGCCTCCTCGACGACCATGCCGGCGTACATGACGACGACCCGCTGCGCGACCTCGGCGACGACGCCCATCGCATGCGTGATCAGCATGATCGCCATGCCGAGGCGCTCCTTCAGCTCGGCGAGCAGGTCGAGGATCTGCGCCTGGATCGTCACGTCGAGCGCGGTCGTCGGCTCGTCGGCGATCAGCAGCTGCGGGTTGCAGGCGAGGGCGATCGCGATCATCACGCGCTGGCGCATGCCGCCCGAGAACTGGTGCGGGTAGTCGTTGACGCGCCGCTGCGGCGTCGGGATCCGGACCAGCGCGAGCATCTCGACCGCGCGCTCCATAGCCGCCTTGCGGCTCAGCCCGTCGTGCAGGCGCAGGCTCTCGGCGATCTGCTCGCCGATGCTGTACACCGGGTTGAGCGAGGTCATCGGCTCCTGGAAGATGATCGCGATCTCCTTGGCGCGGATGCGGCGCATCTCGTCGTTGCTCGCGCTGACGAGATCGCGCCCGCGCCACAGGACTTCGCCGGCGACGATCTTGCCGGGCGGCATCGGCAGCAGCTTCAGCACCGTCATCGCGGTCACGGTCTTGCCGCAGCCCGACTCGCCGACGACGCAGACGGTCTCGCCGCGGTCGATCGTCAGGTCGACGCCGTCGACTGCGTGCAACCAGCCGTCATCGGTCTTGAAGTGGGTCTTGAGGCCCTTGATCTGCAGCAGCGGCATGTCGCCGGCGACTCTGTGCGGCTCGCCCGACCGCGACGGCGACTTGACCAGCATCGGCGGCCTGATCTGCGCCGTCATCAGAGCACGCGGCGCGGATCGAGCGCGTCGCGCAGGCCGTCGCCGACGAAGTTGATGCACATCACCGCGAGGAAGATGGCGGTGCCGGGAAAGAGGGCCCAGTGCGGCGCGATGTCGAGGTACTCCTTGGCGTCGTACAGGATTCGGCCCCAGGTCGGGATGTCGGGCGGAAAGCCCAGGCCGAGGAACGAGAGCGTCGACTCGGCGGTGATCGCCGCGGCAACGTCGATCGTGCCGGCGACGATCACCGGCCCGAGCGAGTTGGGCAGGATGTGGCGAATGACCTGGCGCGGCACCGACGCGCCGAGCGCGCGTGCCGCCTCGACGAACTCCTTTTCGCGCAGCGAGAAGAACTGCGCCCGCACCAGCCGCGCCACCGGCATCCAGCGGAAACCCCCGATCACCAGCACGATCAGGATGAAGACGCCGACCTCGGGACCGAATGCCGCCTTCAGCGCGTCGCGGAACAGGTAGATCAGGATCAGCAGCAACGGCAGCTGCGGCAGCGACAGGAACAGGTCGGTCACCCACATCAGCGTCGCGTCGACGGCGCCGCGCGAGATGCCGGCGATCGCGCCGATCGTCACGCCGACGAGGAGCGCCATCAGCATCGCCGCCAGGCCGACGGCGAGCGAGATGCGGCCGCCGTAGAGCATGCGCGCGAAGATGTCCTGGCCGAGGTCGTCGGTGCCGAACGGGTGGGTCGGCGTCGGCGTGTGCAGGCGCGACGTGAAGTCGATGTCGTTGATCGCGACCTTCCAGATCAGCGGCCCGAACACGACCATGAGCACCATCACGGTGAGGACGACCAGGCCGATGACGGCGAGCCGGTGCCGGCGAAAGCGGCGCCACGCCTCGGCCGCCGGCGAGACGTTGCGCAGGCGTCGAGGCGCGGCCGAGGCGGCGACCGGCGAATCGGCGACGAGCACGCCCATTCCGGCCGGGTCGGCGGCGGCGTTCTCAGCGATAGGTGATGCGGGGATCGAGCCAGCCATAGAGCAGGTCGGCGAGGAGGTTGAAGAGAATGACGAGGCACGACAGCACGAAGGTCACCGCCATCACGACCGGCGTGTCGTTGCGCAGGATCGCGTCGATCAGGAGCGAGCCGATGCCCGGGACCCGGAAGATCTGCTCGGTCACGATCGCTCCGCCGAACACCTGGGGCATGGTCAGCGCCACCAGTGTCACGACCGGGATCAGGGCGTTCCTGACGACGTGCTTCATGATGATCGCGTACTCGCGCAAGCCCTTGCTGCGCGCGGTGGTGACGTAGTCGAGGCGGATCACGTCGAGCATCGCCGAGCGAACGTAGCGCGTCCAGCTCGCGCCCTGCAGCAGGCCCAGAACCGTCACCGGCATGATCGCCTGCAGGATGTTTTGGCGCCACCACTCCCAGCCGGTGGCGCTGATGTCAGCGCGGAACACGAATGGCAGCCAGTCGAGCTTGATCGAGAAGAGCAGGATCAGCAGCAACCCGGTGAAGAACGTCGGCAGCGAGAAGCCGATCAGCGCGAATGTGCTGGCGATCCGGTCGAACCACGAATAAGGGCGCGCCGCCGAGATCACTCCGACCGGCAGCGCGATCAGGAGGGCCAGCACCTGCGAGGCGCCGATCACCACGAGCGTCACCGGCAGGCGGCCGAGGATCAGCTTGTCGACGTCGATCCGGCTGATGAAGGAGAACCCCCAGTTGCCGTTCAGCATCGCCCACGCCCAGCGGAAATAGCGCTGCCAGACCGGGTCGTCCAGGCCGAACTTGGCGCGCAGGTTCATGACCACCTCGGGCGGCACGTTCGGGTTCTGGACCATGTCCGCGAACGGATCGCCCGGCGCCAGCGCCAGCACGGTGAACAGCACGACGCTGATGCCGACCAGGCTCGGCAAGGCGATCAAGAGACGGCGGACGAGGTAGTGGCCCACGGTTCGATCTCGTCGCTCAGGCTTCCGCGTACCACTCGGCGACGCTGCTCAGCGCCGTGTCCCAGCCCGAGAGCGGTGCGACCAGCTGGCGCGCGAGGCCGTACATCGACGGCCGGTAGACGACCGGGATGACCGCGTGCTCGCGGCAGATGAGGTCGTTCATCGCGATCAGGAGCACCGTTCGCTTGACCGGATCGAGCTCGGCCTCGGACGTCCTGAACAGGCGATCGTATTCGTCGTTGCGCCAGCGGCCGCGGTTGACGCCCTGCCACTTGTTCGCCTTGCCGGTGGCCTGCCACGACACGAACCACTGCATGAACACGCTCGGGTCGGGCGGCCGGCCCGCGACGGCGTACATCTGCAGGTCGGCGAGGAACTTCCCGTAGGTGTCGGGGTTGGCGATGTCGGACGAGAAGAACACCGCCGCCGTCACTCCTTTCAGCTCGAGCTCGATCCCGGCCTTCGCGCACGCCTGCTTGTAGATGTTCTGCACCTTCTGGCGCACCGAGTTGATCGAGGTCTGGAACAGCAGCTTGAGCTTCTTGCCATCCTTCGCGCGGACGCCATCGCCGCCGCGCTTCCACCCGGCGCCATCGAGGACGGCGTTGGCGCGCTCGATGCTGAACTCGTCCTTGACGTTCGGGCTGTTGAGGCGCGTCGGGTTGTTGAGGAAGTTCGGCGTCGCGACGCCGGCGCGACCGTAGACGAAGCGCTGGATGCTGTTGCGGTCGAGCAGCAGCGTCAGCGCTTCGCGAACCGCGCCGTCGCTGAGGATGGGGTGGCGCGACTTCGGGCTCGATCGTTCACCGTCGACCTCGAGCTGCGGGTCGGCGTGGTTGATCTGGATCACCTCGACGTCGCCGCTCGGACAGGCGACGACGCGGCCCTTGCGGCTCGCTTCCATGCGCGTCAGCACCTCGTCTTCGACCTGCAGGTTCCAGGCGAAGTCGTACTCGCCGGTTTGCAGGACGGCGCGTGCCGCCGAGGTCGCGTCGCCGCCGCCCTTCAGCTCGACGCTGTCGAAGTGCGGCCGATTGGGCGCGTGGTAGTCGCGGTTGATCTCGCCGCGCACCAGGTCGCCCGGCTTGAACTCGACGAATCGGTACGGCCCGGTGCCGACCGGGCGCAGGTTGGCGGGCGCATCGCGCGAGCGCGCGCCGCCGAAGGCCTCGAACAGGTGCTTGGGAACCAGCGCGACCGTCGCGCTGCGGTGCCAGAGCGGCGTCGGCTTCTGGAACTCGAAGCGAACGGTGTCGGCGTCGATCCGGGTCGCCGCGGCAATCCCCTCGTACTGCGCGAGAGTCGTCGCCGCCGTCGTCGGGTCGGTCGCGTACGCGAAGTTGAAGGCGACATCGTCGGCCGTGAACGGGCGGCCGTCGTGCCAGCGCACGCCCTTCTTGAGCTTCCACACCGTCGAGCGGCCGTCGGCAGCGATGCCGCCGTTGGCACGGCTCGGGATCTCGGCGGCGAGCACGGGCACGAGGTTGCCGTCGGGGTCGTAGCGCGCGAGCGACTGGTAGAAGAGCGCCGCCCCTTCCTGATCCTTCGCGCCGATCCCGAAGTGCGGGTTCAGCAGGGTCGGCCCTTGCCAGAAGAGGAGCTTCAGCGCTCCGCCGCCGCCGCGCCGGGTCGGCTTGTACCCGGCAGGCTGCGCCTGCGCGACTCCCGCCGATGCCAGGAGCAGCGAAGCAAAGGGCGCGGAAATGCCGAGGCCGGCCAGGCGAGCGACGAAAGCGCGCCGGTCCGTGCGGCCGGCCCGGACATCGTCGACCAGCTTCCGCAGGACTTCTTCTTGCATCGGCGTCCCGTCTTCGCTACGACCCGAGTCGGCGGCGCGGTGCGGCTCGGGCCTGCGCCGCGCCCCTCGGCATCAACCCGGTGACGATTCGCGGTACCAGTTCTGCAGCGCCGAGAAGTCGAGGTCCCAGCCCGACAGCGTCGTCACCAGCTTCAGGTTGCCGCCGCGCACGCGCGGCCGGCTGATCAGCGGGATGACGATGAAGTCGTTGACGACCATGTCGTTCATCTTGATGTACATGGTGGCGCGCTTCACCGGGTCGAGCTCGGCCGACGCCTCCGCGTTGAGCTTGTCGTACTCGGGGTTCATCCAGCGGCAGATGTTGCGCCCCTGCCATTTGTTGGCCTTCTGCGAGACCTCGTCCGACTTGAATTGATCCATGAACCGCTCGGCGTCGGGCGCGGTCATGGTCGTCGTGTACATCTGCATGTCGGCCCAGAACTTCCCGTAGGTGTCGGGGTTGGCGACGTCGGACGAGAAGAACACCGACGCCGTCACCGACTTCAGCTCGAGGTCGATGCCGGCCTTCTGCGCCGCCTGCTTGACGATCGCCTGCTCTTTCTGGCGCGTGCCGTTGATGGAGGTCTGGTAGACGAATTTCATCTTCTTGCCGCCCTTCTCGCGGATGCCGTCGGCACCCCGCTTCCAGCCTGCGGCGTCGAGGATCGCGTTCGCCTTGTCGACGTTGAACTCCCACTTGGTGTTCTTCGAGGTGAAGCGCGGCGGGTTGTTCATGAAGTTGCCGGTGGCGAAGCCCGTGCGGCCGTAGATGAACTCCTGCATGCTCTTCTTGTCGCAGAGCAGCGCCATCGCCTCGCGCACCTTCGGGTCGCTGAACGCGAAGTGCTTGCTCTTGACGCTGCCGCGCTCGCCGTCGACCTCGTTCCAGGGGTCGGTGATGTTGACCTGGATGAACTCGATGTCGCCGCCGGGGACGATGTGCGCCTTGCCCTTGCCGCCGGCCTCCATGCGCTTGAGGACCTCGTCTTCGACCTGCAGGTTCCAGGCGTAGTCGTACTCGCCGGTCTGCAGCACGGCACGTGCCGCCGAGGTCGCGTCGCCGCCACCCTTCATCTCGATCGTGTCGAAGAAGGGGCGGTTGGGCATGTGGTAGTTCTTGTTGATCGCGCCGAGGACGATGTCGCCCGGCTTGAAGTCAACGAACGTGTACGGGCCGGTGCCGATCGGCTTGAGGTTGTTCGGCGCGTCGCGCGACTTGGCACCGGAGTACGGGCCGAACAGGTGCTTCGGGATGATCATCCCTTCGGCGGCGACGAAGGCGGTGGCCCAGAACGGGGTCGGCTTCTTGAACGAGACCAGGACCGTCAAGTCGTCCACCTTGGTGACGGTCAGGTCCTTGTAGACACCGCTCGTCACCGCGGCCGTCGCGGGGTCGCGCGCGTACTCCCAGGTGAAGACGACGTCGTCGGCCGTGAACGGCTTGCCGTCGTGCCAGGTGACGCCTTTCTTGAGGCGCCAGCGGACGACCTTGCCGCCCTCGAGGACGCCGCCGTTGGCGATCGACGGGATCTCGGCGGCGAGGATCGGCACGAGATTGCCGTCGTTGTCCCAGACGGCGAGCGGCTCGTAGAAGATGCGCGACCCTTCCTGGTCCTTGGTGCCGTTGGCGAAGTGCGGCTGCAGCAGCGTCGCGCCTTGCCACCACAGCACCTTCAGGGCACCTCCGCCGCCGCGCTTGGTCGGCTTGTAGGCCGGCGCGGGCTGCGATTGCGCGACGCCGGCGTGCATCAGCAGCATCGACGCCATCGGCGCGGTCAGGCCGAGGCCGACCAGCCGCTCGATGAAGCTGCGCCGCGGCAGCTTTTCGGTGCGGACGTCTTCGATCAAGGCACGCAGATCAGCTTCTTCCATCTCGATCTCCTGGAGTCGGCCCCGGCGCGGGTGCAGGGGTTTGCGGCGATGCTATTCGCCGTCCGGCAAACGCCTATTCGGGTCCGCCCGGGCTTCCGGGGCATGCTGCGCTGCAAGACCGGTGCCAGCGGGCGGTCCGAGCAAACCGCCCGGGCCGCCGGCCGGCAACGATCCGGTTTTCGACCCTAGATGCAGCGCCCGCCGTCGACTTCCATCGCCACGCCGGTGATCATCGAAGCCTCGTCGCTGCACAGGAAGCAGGCGGCGTTGCCCAGGTCCTCCGGCGTCGAGAAGCGGCCGATCGGAATCGTCGCCAGGAACTTGGCGCGGACCTCGGGCGTGTCCTCGCCCATGAAGGTCTTCAGCATCGGCGTCTCGCCCGCGACCGGGTTGAGAGCGCAGACGCGGATGCCGAACGGCGCGAGCTCGACCGCCATCGAGCGCGTCGCCGTGATGACCCAGCCCTTGCTCGCGTTGTACCAGGTGAGGCGCGGCCGCGGGCTCACTCCCGCGGTGCTCGCGATGTTGAGGATGACGCCGCGCTTTTGCGCCTTGAAGCGCGGCACGACCTCCTTCGCGGCGAGGTAGATCGCCTTCACGTTGACGGCGAGGATGCGGTCGAAGTCGGCCTCGTCGAGCGACTCGAGCGGCTGCGGCAGGTGGCCCATGCCGGCGTTGTTGACGAGGATGTCGAGGCCGTCGAAGCGCTCGATCGCGGTCCTGACCATCGCCTCGACGTCGGCGGCCCGCGTCACGTCGGCGCGGACGCTTTCGGCGTGCGCGCCGAGCGCGTCGGCGACCCGGCGCGCGCCGTCGCCGTCGCGGTCGGCGACGACCACGCGCGCGCCCTCGGCGACGAACTTCCTCGCGATGCCCTCGCCGAATCCCGAGGCCGCACCGGTGACGATGGCGATCTTTCCTGCGAGTCGCATGGCGCGCTCCTGGTCGTGAAGGTGTCGGAGCGGCGGCGTCAGCCGTGCTGGATGGCGATCGTCTTCAGCGTCGAGAAGCCGTACAGCGCCTCGAAGCCCTTCTCGCGGCCGTGGCCCGAGTGCTTGACGCCGCCGAACGGCAGCTCGATGCCGCCGGCGGCACCGTAGTTGTTGACGAACACCTGGCCGCACTTGAGGGCGCGCGCCATGCGCAGGGCACGGCTGCCGTCGCGGGTCCAGACGCCGGCGACCAGCCCGTACTTGGTTCCGTTGGCGATTCGGATCGCTTCGGCCTCGCCGTCGAACGCGATCAGCACCTGCACGGGCCCGAAGATCTCCTCCTGCGCCAGCGCGTGCTCGGGCGGAACGTCGTCGACGAGCGTCGCCCGCACGTAGTGGCCGCGCCGGGGCGCATCGGCGACGATCTCGCCTTCGCCGGCGAGGGCGAGGCCGCTGTCGCGGGCGAGCGCGAGAAAGTGGTCGATGCCGTCCTTCTGCCGGCCCGAGATCACCGGGCCGAGGTCGAGGTCTCGCGCCGCCGGGCCGGCGCGCAACGCCCGATAGCGCTCGGCCATCATCGCCCGCACACGCTCCCACACCGGCCGCTCGACCAGGATGCGCGACGCCGCCGAGCAGGTCTGGCCGGCGTTCTGGATGCCGGCGTTGACCAGGAACGGCAACGCCGCCTCGAGGTCGGCATCGGCGAAGACGATCTGCGGGCTCTTGCCGCCGAGCTCGAGCGTCACCGGCACGGCGTTCCTCGCGGCGGCGATCTGCACCAGCGCGCCGGTCGCGACCGACCCGGTGAACGAGAGATGGTCGACGCCGGGATGCGCCGCGAGCGCCGCGCCGGCCTCCTCGCCGAGGCCGGTGACGACGTTGAGCGCACCCGCAGGCAACCCGGCCTCGGCGCAGATGCGCGCGAACGCCAGCACCGTCAGGCACGCTTCCTCGGCCGGCTTGAGGACGCAGGCGTTGCCCATCGCCAGGGCCGCGCCGACGCTGCGGCCGACGATCTGCATCGGGTAGTTCCACGGCACGATGTGGCCGGTGACGCCGTGCGGCTCGCGCAGCGTGAGGGCGGTGTAGCCGTTCGCGAACGGCAGCGTCTGGCCGTGCACCTTGTCGCAGGCGCCGGCGTAGAACTCGCAATAGCGCGCCAGCGCAACCGCGTCGGCGCGCGCCTGCTTGAGCGGCTTGCCGACGTCGTGGGCCTCGAGCTCGGCGAGCAGCTCGACGTTGTCGAGTACTTTCCTGCCGATCGCGGCGAGGATGCGGCCGCGCTCGACGGCGCTGAGGCGCCCCCAGCCGCCCGCAGCGCCATCGTCGAGCGCAGCGCGCGCCGCGCCGACCGCGGCATCGATATCAGCGGCCCCCCCGCGGCCGATGCGTGCGAGCTCGCTGCCGTCCGAAGGGTCCTCGAGCGCAATTGTCGCGCCCGCCGCGGCGGCGCGCCATTCGCCGCCGACGAGCAGGCGATCGGTGGGGAAGCGGATCGGGAAGGTCGAGGCAGTCATGGCATGCGCTCCTGGGCCGCGGCTGCGGCTTTGCGCCATCATAAGAACCTCGCCTTGCGCGCGCCGAGCCACCGCCATCAGCTTCTTTCTCTTCAAGCGCTTCGCGAGCCTGCTGCTGACCTTGCTGGCGGCATCGGTGGTCGTTTTCACCGTCCTCGACGTCCTGCCCGGCAACGCCGCCGAGGTGATGCTCGGCGAGAGCGCGACGCCGGAGTCGGTCGCGGCGCTCTCGGCCAAGCTCGGCCTCGACCGGCCGGCGCTGGTGCGCTACGGCGACTGGATGAAGGGCCTCGCGACCGGCGAGCTCGGCACCAGCATCGCCTACGACACGCCGATCGCGCAGCTCGTCGGCGAGCGCCTCGTCGTCACCGTGCCGCTGGCGCTGATGGCGATGGGCCTGACGACGCTGCTCGCGTTCTCGCTCGGCCTGTTCGCCGCGGCGCGCCACGGCCGCGCCGGCGATGTCGGCGTGATGAGCGTCAGCCAGATCGGCATCGCCCTGCCCAACTTCTGGTTCGCGATCCTCCTGATCTGGCTGTTCGCGGTGAAGCTGCGCTGGTTCTCGGCCGGCGGCTTTCCGGGCTGGAGCGTCGCCGACGGCGGCGGCGTCGGGCCTGGGCTGCGCGCGCTCGTCCTGCCGGCGGTTGCGCTCGCGGTCGTGCAGGCGGCGATCCTGGCGCGCATCGTCCGCTCGGCGGTGCTCGACGTCCTGCGCGAGGATTTCGTCCGCACCGCGCGCGCCAAGGGCCAGTCGCCGCGCGGCGTCCTCTGGGGCCACGTGCTCCGCAACGCGATGGTGCCGGTGCTCACCGTGATGGGCCTGCAGTTCGCCAACCTGCTCACCGGCACGGTCGTGATCGAGCAGGTGTTCTCGCTGCCCGGCCTCGGCCGCCTCGTCTTCCAGGCGATCGCCAACCGCGACCTGCTCGTCGTCAGGAACGTCGTCATGCTGCTCGCGGCGACGGTCGTCGTCATCAACTTCGTCGTCGACGTCCTCTACGTCGTCATCGACCCGCGCCTGCGCGCGCGGGCGCGGACGACATGAGCGACGCCGAGGCGGGCCGGGGCGGCGCGGTCGCGGCGCCGCTCGCGCGCCGGCCCGGCTGGCGCCACGCCAGCCTGCGCGTCGGCGCGCTGCTGGTGACGGTGGTCGTCGGCCTGGCGCTGCTCTCGTACGTGTGGACCCCGCACCCGCCCACCGAGCTCGACATCCCGCACAAGCTGCAGGGGCCGAGCGCGTCGCACTGGCTCGGCACCGACAGCCTCGGCCGCGACATCGTCTCGCTGCTGATCGTCGGCAGCCGCGTCTCGATCGCGGTCGGCCTGATCGCGGTCGGCATCGGCATCTTGTTCGGCGTCGTCCTCGGCCTGCTCGCCGCGGTCAAGCGCGGCTGGGTCGAGGAGGTCGTGATGCGCCTGGCCGACTTCACCTTCGCCTTTCCGGCGCTGCTCTCGGCCATCATGCTGACGGCGATCTACGGGCCGGGGCTGGTGACTTCGATCGTCGCGATCGGCATCTTCAACATCCCGGTGTTCGCGCGCATCACGCGGGCGAGCGCGCTCGTCGTCCGCTCGCGCGAGTTCGTCACCGCGGCGCGCGCGCTCGGCAAGGGCGAGTGGCGCATCACGATCGAGCACGTGCTGCCGAACATCGCCGCGATCCTGATCGTCCAGGCGACGATCCAGTTTGCGCTCGCGATCCTCGCCGAGGCCGCGCTCAGCTACCTCGGCCTCGGCACGCAGCCGCCGACACCGTCGTGGGGGCGAATGCTCAACGAGGCGCAGCAACAGCTGTTCCAGGCGCCGCAGCTCGCGGTCTATCCGGGCATCGCGATCGCGCTGACGGTGCTCGGCCTCAACCTCCTCGGCGACGGCCTGCGCGATCGCTTCGATCCGCGCCTGCGCGGATCGCGCTGATCCCGTTGATCCCTACAGGTCGATGGCGCCGATCGCCGCCAGCCCCTGCGAGATGTTCGCCTTGGCCGCGCCTTCGACGGCCAGGCGCAGGCGGGTCGCACCGACGAACGCGTCGCTCGACGACGCGGTGTAGGTCGAAGCGATCGCCTTGCGGAAGACGACCTGGTTGTCGCTCACCCGCGTCACGGTCCAGCCCGCTTCCATGTCGACAGTGAAGCTGAAGCCGAAGCTCGGCTTGGAGAGCTGGATGACGTTGACGGCGAGCTCGTACTGGCCGTTGCGGCCCTGAACGACTTCGCGAAAGACCTGCGTCTCGCGGATCGAGCCCTCGATCGCGGCCTTCAGATCGGCGTCGGCGATGTTCGAGCTCGTCGTCGTCGTCGTTTCGCTGCCGCCGCGGACGGAGACGCCGACCGCGTAGGGATGCTTCTTGGCGACGACGACGGCCTTGCCGACCGTCATCGCCTGCTTGTCGGCGGGCGCGGCGCAGCCGGCGAGGGCCAGGACGCCAGCGATCAGGGCGAGGCCGGCGAGGCGAGTGCGAAACGCGCTCATTTCTTGACGTCCTTGAACATGTTGGCAGTGACTTCCTGGACCATCTCCTTCGGCGACAGGCGCGTCAACGAGGTGTGGAACGAGTTGCCGCGGGCGAGCGGAAAGTCGGTCGCCGGATCGCGCAGGATCAGCGTCAGTTCGATCATGTACATCGTGAGGTCCCACATCCAGCGATCGACGTAGGTCATGTTGGCATCGACATCGGCGCGCTTGCTCTCGCCGGTCGAGGCGGCGTAGCCCATCTGGGTCAGCCGCTCGGCGATGAGGTCGTTGACCTTGCGACCATCGTCGGGAGCGCGAACGACGTGGATCGTCTTGACGGCAGCGAGGTTCGACCCCGGCTCGACGTTCGCCGTCGATCGATTGACGGCGCACCCCGAGATCACGATGGCGAACAGCGCGAGCAGCGCCGCGCCCGACCAGCGACGAATTGACATCGACCCTCTCCCAGGTGTGGTGTTTGTGGCCGGCGATTCTGAGGTGCCGGCTCGTTCGCGAGGCAGCGGCGCGATCGGCCGACGTCAGAAAGACACGGCGAATCCGTGGCCGATTTCTCGTCCGGCCTCGAATCAGATGGCAGCGGTCGTGTGCGCGGGCAGGCGCCAGACGGGGCCGTGGCGCAAGGCGTCGGCGACGGCCCGCAGCTCGTCGCCGCGGACCGGCGCCAGCATCTCCGTGTCGCCGCCGACGCTCGTCGCCAGCGGCACGCCGTCGCGCCAGACGACGCGCGCGCCGGCGATCCGCGCGACCTTCGGCCCGGGGACGACGGTGCCGAGCAGGTTCGCCGGGTCGCTCGCGGCGAGGCAGACGAGCGCCCCGTCGGCGGGCCGGCGCCGAAGGTCGCGCATCGAGGCGATCGCTTCCGGCAGCGCGAACTGCTCGCCGGTCAGGCCGGCGATGAAGCGGCCGCCGCGGATCTCGCCGCGCGCCTCGAGGCGGCGGTAGACGCGGACGAGGTCGCGCCACGGCGGCAGCCACGCCGCCTCGCGCTCGAGCAGGCGCCAGCAGACGACGCCGTAGCGGCGCAGCAGGATTCGGGCGACGTGCTCGAGCGCATCGACATCGATGCGGCTCGGCGCCGCGGCGGCCTTCTCGCCCTTCGCGTTGTCGGCCATGCCCGCAGGCGACCGGATCAGCGACCAGCGGCCGGCGTCGGCGATGCCCGTCGTCGTGAAGCCGCGGCGCCGGCGCGAGTGCGCCGACGAGCGCTTCGCCGCCGGAACGAGCAGCGCGCGCAGGCCGGCGAAGCTGTCGCAGTTGACGCGGCCGCGAACGACGAGCTCGGCGAGCGCGTCCTCGAGCTCGGCCGGCAGCAGGCGGACGGCGTCGGCGATCTCGTCGAAGAACGACGCGCCGTGCGCGGCGAGGTGATCGGCGACGAGGCGCGCGCGCGAGCCGAGATCGGCCTCATCGGCGCGACTCGGCGCCAGCCGCGTCCACAGGGTCGCGGCGCGACGCGGCAGCAGCAGCACCGGCGTCGAACGCAGCGACGCGCCCGCGGCACGGCCCTCGCTCGCGAGCGGGCGCAGGCGCGTCCACAGCGTTCGCCCGGCCGTGCACAGGTCGTCGAGCCACGGGCTCGCGTAGTCCTGCACGCGCGCCGGCAGGATCTCCGCTTCCCACACCGCGGCCGGCGCCTCGAAGCCTTCGAGCTGGCCGAGCACCCCGGCGAGCGCGTCGGGACCGCTGACCCGGCTGCTCGCGCCGACGCGCTGCCAGTCGAACAGGAAGCGAACGAAGTCGCGCGGCTCGACCGGCTCGATCTCGCGGCGCAGGCGCTTCAGCGTGTAGCGATGGATGCGCGCGAGCAGGTGGCGCTCGCACCACTCGATGCCGGCATCGGCGGTGCGTGATGGCGTGAAGCGGCCCTGCAGCACGTAGCCTTCGCCCTGCAGCGCGAGCAGGGCGAGCTCGACCTCGCTGCGCGCCAGCCCGAGCGGCACAGCGAGCGCGTCGACCGTCGCCGGACCGAGGCCGCCGAGACGCGCTCGCAGCAACTCGCGCAACGCCTCGTCGCGCGTCGCGAAGCCCTCGGCGCATTCCGGCGGCGCTTCGATAACGGGCTGCAGGAGCGCATCGGGATAGACGCCGCGAACGGCCGCCAATCGCTCGGCGGCGACCCACAGGTCGAGGCGACCGGCGCCGGTCGAGCCGACAACCGCGAGCCGGGTCGCGCGACCCGACGCCGCGAGCTCGTCGAGCCACGTCGACCAGCCGGCGTTCGCGGCTGCCTCGGCGTCGGCGACGACGCCGAGCGAGACCAGCGCCTCGTGCATCTCGTCGGCGTTGCGCGCCTGCGGCCAGGCTTCGTCGCGAACGCTCGCGATCGCGTCGGCGTCGAGCTGGCCGAGCTCGTCCGCGCTCTCCGGGTCGGCGTAGCGGCGGTTCTGCACGGCCTGCGTCCTGCGTTCCTCGATCGGCGCGTCGTCGAGGAACGCGTACGGCCGCGCGCTCAGCGCCTCGGCGGCGAGCGGCGACGGCGCCGGCAGGTCGCGCGCGACCACCGCGACCGCGCCCGACTCGATCCGGCGCAGCAGCGCGAGCCAGCCGGCCGCGTCCATCGCCTCGTCGAGGCAGTCGCGCATCGTCTGCGCGACCAGGGGATGCTCGGGCACCTCCCGGTCGCCGGCGAGGTTCTCGGCGCACGCGACCTGTTCGGGGAAGACCGCGGCGAGCAGGTCTTCCGACTTCATCCGCTGCAACTGCGGCGCGACCTTCTTGCCGCCGCTGAAACGCGGCAACGCCAACGCGGTCGTCGCGTTCCAGCGCCAGCGCACGGCGAACAGCGGCGCGTCGAGAAGGGCCTGAACGAGCACATCGAGAGCGGTCGCCGAATGCAGGTAGCGCGCGACCTCGTCGAGCGCGAAGCTGTGGCTGGTCGAGAGCGAGAGGACGATCGCGTCCTCGGTCGCCGCCGCCTGGATCTCGAAGTTGAAGCGGCGGCAGAAGCGCTTTCTCAGCGCCAGGCCCCAGGCGCGGTTAAGGCGGCTGCCGAACGGCGAATGGACGACGAGCTGCATGCCGCCCGACGCGTCGAAGAAGCGCTCGATGACGATCCGCTCGTGCGTCGGCAGCGCGCCGAGGACGGCGAGCGAGCGGGCGAGGTGGTCGACGATCTGGCGCGCCGCCTCGTCGTCGAGGCCGATGCCAGCGCGCAGCGCGGCGATCGCCGCATCGCGTCCTTCGGCGGCGATCGTCGCGCCTACGTCGGCGCGCAGCCGGGCGACCGCCAGCGACAGCTCGTCGCTGCGCCCGGGCGCCTCGCCGAGCCAGAACGGGATGCTCGGCGGCGCGCCGTGCGCGTCCTCGACACGGACGCGGCCGGGCTCGACGCGCAGGATGCGGTAGCTCGCGTTGCCGAGCTGGAAGACGTCGCCGGCAATGCTCTCGACCGCGAAGTCCTCGTTGATCGTGCCGATGTTGGTGCTCTGCGGCTCGAGGACGACGGCGTAGTCGCCGCTCTCGGGAATCGTCCCGCCGGAAGTGAGCGCGGCGAGACGCGCGCCCTTTCTCTCGCGCAGGACGTGATGGACGACGTCGCGGTGGACATAGCTCGCACGCGGCCCGTGGCGGGTCGTGAAGCCGTCGGCGAGCATCCGAACGACGGCGTCGAAGTCGGGGCGCGCGAGCTGGGCATACGGCCAGGCGCGGCGCACGAGCGCGAAAAGATCGTCCTCGTTCCATTCGCGGCTCGCCGTCTCGGCGACGATCTGCTGGGCGAGCACGTCGAGCGGCGCCGGCACGATGCGCAAGGCGTCGAGCTCGCCGCGTCGGACCGCGTCGAGCAGCGCTGCGCACTCGACCAGCTCGTCGCGCGACTGCGGAAAGAGCCGCGCCTTCGGCACGCCGCCGACCGCGTGGCCGGAGCGGCCGGCGCGCTGCAGGAAGGTCGCGATCGAGCGCGGCGAGCCGAGCTGGCAGACGAGGTCGACGTCGCCGATGTCGAGGCCGAGCTCGAGCGACGCGGTCGCGACCAGCACCTTCAGTTCGCCGCGCTTCAGGCGCTGCTCGGCGTCGAGCCGCGCTTCCTTGGCGAGACTGCCGTGGTGCGCGGCGACCGCCTCCTTGCCGAGCCGGTCGCCGATGTGGCGCGCGGCGCGCTCGGCCATGCGCCGGGTGTTGACGAAGACGAGCGTCGTCCGGTGCAGGTGGACGAGCTCGGTGACGCGGCCGTAGACCTGCTCCCACTGGTCGTTCGACATCACCGCCGAAAGCGGCGTCGGCGGCAGCTCGAGGGCGAGGTCGCGCTCCTTCGCGTAGCCGATGTCGACGATCTCGCAGTCGGCCTGGCCGTCGACGACCGCTCCGGTGCCGACCAGGAAGCGCGCGACCTCGTCGATCGGCTTCTGCGTCGCCGACAGGCCGACTCGCACCAGCGGCTTCGCGACGATCGACTGCAGGCGCTCGAGCGAGAGGGCGAGGTGGCTGCCGCGCTTGCTCGCGGCGACGGCGTGGATCTCGTCGACGATCACCGTGCGCACGTGGGCGAGCATCGCCCGGCCCGAGACCGAGCCGAGCAGGACGTAGAGCGACTCGGGCGTCGTCACCAGGATGTGCGGCGGCTTCTTCAGGCTCTGGCGCCTTTCGCCGGCGCTCGTGTCGCCGGTGCGAACGGCGGTCCGGATCTCCACGTCGGCGAGGCCGAGCGCGCGCAGCTCGGCGCGGATGCCGGCGAGCGGCGCCTCGAGGTTGGTGCGGATGTCGTTCGAGAGCGCCTTCAGCGGCGAGACGTAGACGACCGTGGTCGCGTCGGCGAGGCCGCCGGGCCCGAGGCCTTCGCGCACCAGCCGGTCGAGCGCGGCGAGGAACGCCGTCAGCGTCTTGCCCGACCCGGTCGGCGCGGCGACGAGCGTGTGCCGGCCGGCGCGGATCGCCGGCCAGGCGGCGGCCTGCGCTGCGGTCGGCGCGGCGAACGTCCGGCTGAACCAGCGGGCGACGGCGGGATGGAAGTCTTGCAGCGGCACGAGAGCGAAGAGAGCGGTCTCGATTTTCTCGCCATCGCCCGCGGCGCGGGCGCCGAGGGATATCCGACGCAGCGTCAGCCTCGCGCCGCCGGCGGCGCGACCAGCGCGCCCTCGATGTGATGGCGCGCCAGCGCGGCGGCGACGAAGCCGCTCGTCTTGGCGCGCTCGACGAACGCCGCCAGCGCCGCCGCGCCGGCGTCGCCGCGCGTCGCCGGCAGGCCCATCGCCTGCTCGATGACCATGAAGCGGCCCGGCAGCAGGCGAACGCCGCGAACGCGCGCGGCGTCGGCCTCGAGCTGCTGCTTCACGCCGGCGGCGACGTCGGCGTTCTGCGCCAGGAAGGCATCGACGACGGCGCCCGAGGTCGTCGTTCGCACCAGCTCGGCCGACTTGATCTCGCGGCTCAGGTACAGGTCGTACGCGCTGCCGCGCGCGACGACGATGCGCGTTCCGGCGCGATCGACCTCGTCGTTGTTCCTCAGCGGCGAGCCGTCGCGGACGAGGTAGGCCCCTTCGATGAGGACATACGGCGCGGTGAAGCGGATGCCGTCGCCACGTAACGGATCGATCGCGAAGAAGCCGACGTCGGCCTGGCCGCCCTTGACGTTCTCGACTGAAAGCGCCGCGCGATCGACAACGACGAGGTCGAGCGGCACCGCGATCTCGTCGGCGAGCGCGCGTGCGAGGTCGACCGAGACACCGGCGACGGCACCCGTCGCCGCGTCGCGGCGTGCCAGGACCGGATTGCCGAGGTTGATCGACGCGCGCAGGCGGCCGGTCGGGGCGAGCACCTTGTCGGCGCCGACGACCGGGCCCGCGGGCGGCGTCGCGCAGCCGGCCGCGCCGAGCAGGAGCGATACGCCGCCGGCGCCGACGAGGGCGCGCCGCCGGGGCGACGGGAGGAAAGAAATGGAAGGCTTCATCGTGGCGGGTCTGCTGCGGTGGCGGAGGGAGAAGACGCGTTGTTCGCGTCGCCGCCCACGAGGGCGACGGCGAGCGAGTTCACTGCGCTGCGATAGCGCGCCAGCACGTGCTCCGGTGTCTCGCCGCGTGCCTCGGCGGCGAGCGGCTGCCAGAGCGCGGGTGCGACGCCGGCGAGCGTCGCGTGGCGACGGATCAGCGTGGCCGGGGGCAGCGCGAACTTGCCACCGCTGCCCTCGACCCTGGCGGCCTCGCCGCCGACGTGCGCGCCGAGCAGGTAGAGATGGCGATGCACCGGCGTGAGCCGCGTCTCGATGCGCGCGCCGAGTCCGTTCTCGTCCTTCTCGACGCGCTCGGCCAGCGCGAAGAAGTCCGCGGCGCTGCGCATCGGCAACGCGGCGACGTCGCCGAGGCCGAGCGCCCGCGCCTGCGCCTGCGCGACGGCGACGTGCGCCGCGCCGATCGCGGCCGCCTTCTCGCGCACCGCCGCATCCGACGTGGCGAAGGAGCCGACCAGCTCGCTCGCGTAGCCGATCTCGTAGCCGAGACGAAACGTCGCCAGGCGATGGCCCGCCGGCAGCGGCACCGCGGCGGCGTTCGAGCGCGCCGCGAGCGCGCGCGCCTCGGCGGCCAGCTCCTCGCCGTCGGTCGGCGTCCCGCCGATGCGCTCGAGAACGTCCTTGGTGGCGAACGCCGAGAACAGCGCGAGCTCGAGCCGCTGCAATGCGATGAACGCCAACGCCAGCGCCGCCGAATAGGCGAGGACGCGCCAGCCTTCGCTCCAGCGGGGGAACTTCGAGTTCGTCGGCATCGTGCTTCGCGCTATCGTAGCCACGGGCAGCCGGAGTGGATCACATGCTGGGCGGCGAGCTTTCGTTCCACTTCATGAACGTCATGCTGATGACGTTCATCGTCGCGCCGCTCGTCCTCTGGCGCTATCGGCGTGCCGTCCTCGCCGGCATGCAGCATCGCCTCGGCGCGCCGTTGCCGGTTCCGGCACCGCGACCGGCGACGCGGCCACCGCCAGACTTCACGGTCGCGGGCGCGCTCGCGTGGGAAGCGCGCCTGCGCCGACGCATCTTCGTCGCGACGCTCGCCGCGGTCTTCGTTCCATCGCTTCTGCTCGGTGCGCAATACCTCGCCTTCGACGACCTGCCGATGACGCCGGCGCACCTGTTCCTGAGCGCGGCGGTGACGAGCAGCGTCACCGTGCCGATGTACGCGGCGCTCACGGCGACGCCGTTCTGGCGCGCCGTGCGGCTCGGCGTCCTCACGCTGTGCGGCCTGGCGGCCGCGTGCGTCGTCGTCTCGATGGTTCAGCGGCCGTTCTACGGCAAGGCACCGAGCCTCGACCAGGTGCTCAACTTCGTCGCCTTCTTCCAGATCGCCGCCAGTGAGCTGTGGGTGCCGGCGCTGCTCGGCGCGGTCATCGGCCTGCGCCGCGTTCGCGGCGTCGCTCCGCTCGCCTTCGCAGGCTTGCTGGTGTTTGCGACCGCGCCGCTGCTCGGCGTCCAGGTCACGACGTGGCTCCTCGGCGCGGGCTGGAGCGCGGGCTGGGTGCTCGCGGGGCCGGGCATCTACGCCGGCATCGTCGTCCTCGCGTTGCCGGTCGGCGCGCTCGCCTGGTGGCGCCTCAAGGCGCTCGCCCGCGCCTACGAAGCCAAGCGCTTCTCCGATGCGCAGCTGCTCGCCCACAGCTGGTGGCTCGTCGTCGTCGCCGGCCACACGCTGACGATGGTGAGCGTGCATCCGGGCAACGCCGCCTTGCTTCGCATCCTCCCCGTGAGCGTCGCCGCCTACTTCCTGTTTCCGTTCCTGCTCGGCCACGCGCTTCGCTGGGCGCAGCGCGGCGCGACACGGCCGCCGCCGCGCACCCTGCTGCTGCTGCGCGTCTTCGGCGACACCCGGCGCACCGCGGCGCTGTTCGAGCGCATCGCCTCGCGCTGGCAGCGCTTCGGGCCGGTGACGATGATCGGCGCGCCCGACGTCGTCGCCGACACCGTCGACCCGGGTGACGTGCTGCGTTTCGCCGCCGGCAACATCGACGCCTCGTTCGTCACGTCGCAGGAAGACCTGACGCGCCGGCTCGCGACCATGGACGTCGAGCCCGATCGCGACGGACGCTTTCGCATCAACGAGTTCTGCTGCCACGACGACACCTGGCAGGCGACCGTCGTCGCGCTGATCGAGCGCGCCGACGCCGTCGTGATGGACCTGCGCGGCTTCTCGGCCGAACGCCACGGCTGCGAGTTCGAGCTGAAGGAGCTCGCTGCGCGCCTCGGCGCCGGTCGCGGCGTCCTCGTCGTCGACGCCAGCACCGACCGGGCGCTGCTCGCCCGCCTCGTGCCGGCCGGAGACGCGGCGATGCCGATGGTAGAAGTGCGGCGCGGCAACGGCGGCCAGGCCGACGCCGCGTTCGCGGCGCTGCTCGGCGCCGCCGCCTGAACCTTGCGACCCGCCCGGAGGAAACCATGAGCCGTGCCACCGACCTCGCCGACTGCAGCGCGCTGACGCTGCTCGCGCTCTACCGCTCGGGCGATGCGTCGCCGGTCGAGGCGACGCGGGCCGTGCTCGACCGCATCGAGCGCTTCAACCCGATCCTCAACGCGTTCTGCCACCTCGCCCCCGACGACGCGCTCGCCGCCGCGCGCGCGAGCGAGTCGCGCTGGCAGCGCGGCGCGCCGTGCGGCGAGCTCGACGGCGTGCCGGTGTCGGTGAAGGACCTCATCCTCGCCGCCGGCTGGCCGACGCTGCGCGGCTCGCGCACCGTCGATCCGGCGGGGCCGTGGGACGTCGATGCGCCGGCGACCGCGCGCCTGCGCGAAGCCGGCGCGGTGATCCTCGGCAAGACCGCGACTCCCGAATTCGGCTGCAAGGGCGAGACCAACTCGCCGCTCACGGGCATCACGCGCAACCCGTGGAATCCGGCCAAGACGCCGGGCGGGTCGTCGGGCGGCACGGCGGCGGCCGTCGCCTCCGGCATGGGACCGCTGTCGGTCGGCACCGACGGCGCCGGAAGCGTCCGCATCCCTGCCGCGTTCTGCGGGAACTTCGGCCTGAAGCCGAGCTTCGGCCGCGTCCCGGCGCATCCGCTCTCGCCGATGGGAAGCGTCGCCCACCTGGGCCCGCACGCGATGAGCGTCGCCGACGCGGCGCTGATGATGAACGTGCTGAAGCGCCCGGACGCGCGCGACTGGACCTCGCTTCCCTACGACCCGGCCGACTACACGATCGGCCTCGACGACGGCATCCGCGGCCTGCGCATCGCCTTCTCGCCGACGCTCGGCTACGCGAAGGTCGACGGCGAAGTCGCCGCCGCCGTCGCCGCCGCCGTGGCGCAGCTCGAAGCGATCGGCGCGCACGTCGACGCCGTCGACCCCGGCATCGACGATCCGCTCGAGATCACGACCGGCCTGTGGTTCGCCGGCACCCACGCGATCTGGAGCGGCCTGACGCCGGCCCAGCAGGCGCTCACCGACCCGGACTTTCGCGCCGAGGCCGAGCTCGGCGCCAAGCTCGGCGCGCTCGACGTCCACAAGCTCAACCTGCGCCGCGGCGCGCTCGGCGCCCACCTGCGCCAGTTCATGACGCGCTGGGAACTGATCGCGACGCCGGCCGTCGCCGTGCCGGCGTTCGATGCGCGGCCCGCGGGCCACTCGCCGATGTCGCCCGAGGCGATGCTCGCTTGGACGCCGTTCAGCTATCCGTTCAACCTGAGCCAGCAACCTGCCTGCACGATCCCGTGCGGCCTGACCCACGACGGCCTGCCGATCGGCCTGCAGCTGGTCGGGCCGATGTTCGGCGACGCGCTCGTGCTGCGCGCGGCGCGCGCGTACGAGAGCGTCCGCCCGATCGCGCGCCCCGAGCTCGCCCTGTTGCGAGCCGCCTAGCGTTCCGGACTCGCCGGCAGGCCAGCGACGGTACGCCGGAGCGCGACCTCGCATCAGCCCCGGATCGCCGGCGCGATCTCGCGCGCCAGGAAGTCGTAGACCGCGCGCACCCTCGGATTCGAGCGGATCTCGCGATGGACCGCGAGCCAGCACGGCAACGCGCCGACCGCGAGCATCGGCAGCACCGCGACGACGCCGGGCCAGTGGCGCAGGTTGTAGCGGGCGACAAAGCCGATGCCCGCGCCTTCGGCGACGAGGCGACCGTACGCGACCTGGTCGTCGGTGCGCAGCGCGAAGTCGCCGCGCGAGAGCACCAGCCCCATGCGCGCGGCGCCGCGGATGATCGAGTCGTCGCGGTCGAAGCCGATCAGGCGATGCGCGGCGAGGTCGTCGGGAACGCGCAGCGGCGGCGCCTTGGCGAGATAGCTCTTGTGTGCGGCAGCGACGATCTCGATCTCGCCGAGCTTGCGCGCGATCAGCGACTGCTGCATCGGCCGCACCATGCGCACCGCGATGTCGGCTTCGCGACGCAGCAGGTTGGTGAGCTCGTTCGACGCGACCAGCTCGATCTCGATCTCCGGATGCTCGCGCACCAGGCGCGCCAGCACCTCCGGCAGCAGCCAGGTCGCCGCGACCTCGCTTGTCGTGATGCGAACCACGCCGCGCGCCAGCGAGCGCGCGCTCGCCAGGCCGAGGCCGACGGCGAGCGCCGCGTCTTCCATGCGCCGGGCGGCATCGACGATGGCGAGCGCCGCGGCGGTCGGCACG
>Ga0207703_10000178_pt1 | contig 73977 bp, 55 predicted proteins | sample KBSSwiS12_FD_184304 | JGI IMG/M metagenome (GOLD analysis project Ga0207703, IMG submission 184304) | Switchgrass rhizosphere microbial communities from Kellogg Biological Station, Michigan, USA - KBS Switchgrass S1-2 (SPAdes) (version 2) | ecosystem: Host-associated > Plants > Roots >...
CGGTCTGCTACCGGCCCGGAGGGCGGCCCCGGATGTTCTACCGGCTGGCCGCCCACCGCGGCCGGACGGGGGAACGGCGAAGCCTCGCCGAGGACGACTACGCCAGGCTGATCACCGCCGCGCACCATCAGCTGCATGCTGCCTCGCTGATCTGGTGCTGGGATAACCTCAACACCCACCACAGCAAGGTGATGCGGGCGTTCCTCGACGCGCACGCCGACTGGCTGACCGTCGTCGCGCTGCCGGCCTACGCGCCTGAGCTCAACCCGACGGAAGGAGTCTGGGCCCACGTCAAACGCCAGCTGGGCAACCACACCGCCTGGACCGTCGACCTGCTCGCCGCCACGGTCAGGACGCTGCTCAAACGCGTCCAGTACCGGCCCGACCTGATCGACGGTTTCCTCGGCCAGACCGGGACTCGTCCTGGCCCCCGATCCAGAGCCCCCGCCACCGTGACCAGACCCTGACCTTTCAAGGTCTGTATCTGGATCCCGGAGGGCGGCGGTGGCGATGGTGATGGCTTGATGGACCGCCTTCGCGGCATTCCTGAGGTTGATAGCTGTTGTACGGTCACTGGCCATTACCGGTATCTCCTACGCGCTCGCGTGGCTGATATGGACGGGCTGGAGCGCTTACGCGGTAAGGTTCGCACCGCGGTCGGCGGGCCCTTCACGGCAGAGATCATCACGAAGGTCGTCTGGGAGAACCGGCCGCAATGATAAATACACAATTTTTGTGGTGTCGACTAATCCTAGCTATCGGGCTTCAGGGATCGTCTTTGCGGGCACGCCGGCATTGGGCCTCCAGGGAGGGTCTCGGTCCTTGCTGGGGCGAGTTGGCGGTCGGCGCGGGGACGTCGGAGGCGGCACGCGGACTGCGCTGGGTGACCGGAGAGGCCTGGGGGGTCCCGCGTGAGCGGGACCCCCGTCTCTGGCACTGCGATCATGGTGACCACGACGGCCCGCCGACGCCCCTCGACGATCTCGGTCGGGCGGAGCGAGTCCGGCGCCTCGACGCCCGATCCGTGCCCCACGCGAGACCCACCCACAGGCCGGGTTCACCCGCGCGGGGCCCGGCCCCGATCGACCAGAACCGAAAAGATCATTTCCGGCCGCGCATGATCATTACCGATCAGCGCCGGCGAGGCCCGGGTGGGACGGACCCACGCATCGACGGGGCCCCGTCGAGGTCTCGGATTTCAGCTTGCAGGCGCCCGATTCGCGCACGCGCTGATCGGGCCAGAGACGAGGCATCGGGGCCGAGGACAGACTGGCCACTGTGGTCACCATGATCGCTACAGCGCAGATGCTGGTCCCGCTCCGTGTGACCAGCAAGGTCCTGTGGCTGACCGATCAGAGGCTTACGGCCACCACCGCATGGAGACAATCAAGGCTAGCACCACTTTTTGATCACTGCTGCATCCAGCGGCTACGGCTCTCGTGAGCACCTCCACGACGCTCGATCGGCTGACAAGCGTGCCTGCGGTAGCCGCTTGAGTAAAGATCGCGGATTGTCGACCGGCGGGCAGGTGCGGCGCCAACCCGGACAGCGCCTCGGCCCGGGAGTACGGGTCGTCGATGCTGGCGGCGGCCGCCAGCGCCCGGTCGAGGAGATCCGCGGGCAGGCGCGGCGCCAGCCCCGACAGCACCTCGGCCCGGGAGTACGGGTCGTCGATGCTGGCGGCGGCCGCCAGCGCCCGGTCGAGGAGATCCGCGGGCAGGCGCGGCGCCAGCCCCGACAGCACCCCGGCCTGGAAGGACGGGTCGTCGATGCTGGCGGCGGCCGCCAGCGCCCGGTCGAGGACCTCACCCCGCTGACCGGCGGGCAGGTGCGGCGCCAGCCCCGACAGCACCCGGGCCCGGGAGGACGGGTCGTCGATGGTGGCGGCGGCCGCCAGCGCCCGGTCGAGGACCTCACCCCGCTGACCGGCGGGCAGGCGCGGCGCCAGCCCCGACAGCACCTCGGCCCGGTAGTACGGGTCGTCGATGCTGGCGGCGGCCGCCAGCGCCCGGTCGAGGACCTCACCCCGCTGACCGGCGGGCAGGCGCGGCGCCAGCCCCGACAGCACCTCGGCCCGGGAGTACGGGTCGTCGATGCTGGCGGCGGCCGCCAGCGCCCGGTCGAGGACCTCACCCCGCTGACCGGCGGGCAGGCGCGGCGCCAGCCCCGACAGCACCCCGGCCCGGAAGGACGGGTCGTCGATGCTGGCGGCGGCCGCCAGCGCCCGGTCGAGGACCTCACCCCGCTGGCCGGCGGGCAGGTGCGGCGCCAGCCCCGACAGCGCCTCGGCCCGGGAGTACGGGTCGTCGATGCTGGTGGCGGCCGCCAGCGCCCGGTCGAGGAGATCCGCGGGCAGGTGCGGCGCCAGCTCGGACAGCGCCCGGGCCCGGGAGTACGGGTCGTCGATGCTGGCGGCGGCCGCCAGCGCCCGGTCGAGGACCTCACCCCGCTGGCCGGCGGGCAGGTGCGGCGCCAGCCCGGATAGCGCCTCGGCCCGGGAGTACGGGTCGTCGATGCTGGTGGCGGCCGCCAGCGCCCGGTCGAGGAGATCCGCGGGCAGGTGCGGCGCCAGCCCCGACAGCACCCGGGCCCGGGAGGACGAGTCGTCGATGCTGGCGGCGGCCGCCAGCGCCCGGTCGAGGAGATCCGCGGGCAGGTGCGGCGCCAGCCCCGACAGCACCCGGGCCCGGGAGGACGAGTCGTCGATGCTGGCGGCGGCCGCCAGCGCCCGGTCGAGGAGATCCGCGGGCAGGTGCGGCGCCAGCCCCGACAGCACCCGGGCCCGGGAGGACGAGTCGTCGATGCTGGCGGCGGCCGCCAGCGCCCGGTCGAGGACCTCACCCCGCTGACCGGCGGGCAGGTGCGGCGCCAGCCCGGATAGCGCCTCGGCCCGGTAGTACGGGTCGTCGATGCTGGCGGCGGCCGCCAGCGCCCGGTCGAGGAGATCCGCGGGCAGGTGCGGCGCCAGCTCGGACAGCACCCGGGCCCGGGAGGACGGGTCGTCGATGCTGGCGGCGGCCGCCAGCGCCCGGTCGAGGACCTCACCCCGCTGGCCGGCGGGCAGGTGCGGCGCCAGCCCCGACAGCGCCTCGGCCCGGGAGTACGGGTCGTCGATGCTGGTGGCGGCCGCCAGCGCCCGGTCGAGGACCTCACCCCGCTGGCCGGCGGGCAGGTGCGGCGCCAGCCCCGACAGCGCCTCGGCCCGGGAGTACGGGTCGTCGATGCTGGTGGCGGCCGCCAGCGCCCGGTCGAGGAGATCCGCGGGCAGGTGCGGCGCCAGCTCGGACAGCGCCCGGGCCCGGGAGTACGGGTCGTCGATGCTGGTGGCGGCCGCCAGCGCCCGGTCGAGGACCTCACCCCGCTGACCGGCGGGCAGGTGCGGCGCCAGCCCCGACAGCGCCTCGGCCCGGGAGTACGGGTCGTCGATGCTGGTGGCGGCCGCCAGCGCCCGGTCGAGGACCTCACCCCGCTGACCGGCGGGCAGGTGCGGCGCCAGCCCGGATAGCGCTTGGCTACGTTCGCGGGGGTTTGGGGTTGCCTGGGCGTAGACGAGGGCACGTTGCGGCGGCCAGATGTGTTCCTGGACGGCGCGGACCAGGAGGGGAGCGGGGATGTTCGCCGCGATGCTGGTGACCGAGCCGATGATCAGCGCGTAGAGGGCGTGGCGTCCGAACCCGACGGGTGTGGTCGGGTCGGTGTGGTTGCCGCGTCGGGCGGCGCGGATATCGGCGAGGTAGCCGTCGGTGCGGCCGAGGCTTTCGTGGACTGTGTACCAGGCGTTGTCAGCCCGGTCGGGGCCGGTGGGCCATTCGGCGGTGATGACCCCGTCGACAATGTCCGACTCGTCGGCGGCCAGGAGATGATCGATCAGATGATCGACGCCGTGACGATCGGTGCTATCTAGGCTGCCGTGATCCCGCAGCGCTGGCAGGGCGGCGGCCAGGCCGCCCCAGCGGTCGAGGAACGCGTGGGCGAGCTGGCCGTGCAGCGAGGCCGGGGCATCGGTGGGCAGGGTGTGGCGGGCGTAGTCGAACATCAGGTCATGGAGGGTGAACGTCTCCCCGCCCGGGGCGAGCTGGACGATGCTGCGCCGGCCGAGTTTGACCATCAGGTCGTCGGCGTCGAGCGGGTCGACGCCGGCGGTTGTCCGCCACAGCAGGAACGCGGCGCCGACGGGCACCGGCCCGTGTCGGTCGAAGACGACGAGTTCCCGGAAGCGGGCGGCGTCGTCGGCGCTGAGCGTGCCGACCGACACCTCCAGCGCCGCCAGCAGGTTCGGATGCGGGTAGCCGGGGAACTTGCCCGCGAGCCGGTCCAGGTCGGCCCGGCGCAGCCGTTCGGCGATGGTCGTCCAGCGGCTTCCGTCGCGGGCCATCCCACCGGTCAACGCCAACGCGAAAACCAGACCACCACAGCGAGCGATCACCGGGTCGGCGGCCGGCGGGAGTTCCTCCGGTGGGCAGCCGGCGTAGCGGGCCAGGACCTGCCGGGCCTCGCCGTCCTCGAGCCGGCCGACGTCATGGACCGTGGGACTGGTGAACAGCGCCTCGCGGGTGCGGGCGGTCACCAGTATCCGGCTCGGGGCACTGACCCTCAACGCGTCGAGAACTCCCACGTCCCACACGTTGTCCAGCACGATCAACGCCGCCGCGCCGGCCAGCAGCGCCCGCAGCCGGTCCGACCCGTCGACCACATCGGAGACCGGACCCGGCGACCCGAACGCCGACAGCACCCGGGACAGCACACTGGCCAGGTCTGGATCCGGGTTGACCTCCACCCACACGATGCCGTCCGGGAACGCCCTCCGGACCGCCTCGTCATCCACGACCGCCCGGGCCAGCGTCGACTTCCCCGCCCCGCCCATCCCGACCAGACCCACCACCCGATCACCCGGGCGTGTCAGCAGCCCGCGGACCGCGGCCAGGTCCCTGTCCCGGGGGATGTACTGGTCTGGAAGGTCCGGCAGCGGCTCCGACGGACGCGTCCGGACCTCAGCCGACACCACCGTGCTCGTCTGGCGGGGGAACACCGCCGGACCCGGCGGTTTCGCCCGACCCTCCCGTGCCGCCGTCACACCGGCGAGCAGACGGCGCCGCGCCTCATCCCCGTCGCCGCCGACCGCCAAGTCGCTCAGATCAATCCAGCTTCGCGTGCGGAGGATCCCCAGCTCCCGCGGCTCGCACGGTTCGATCAGGACCGGCACCACCCGCCGCCGTTCACCGGGCAGGTCGGAGGCCCACACCGCCTGCCACTCCGCCGTCCCGCCCTTCGACCGCAGGTAGTCCGGCGTCAGGACCACCAACAGAAACGACGCGTCCCGCACGCCCTCATCGATGAACAGCGGCCAGTTACGCCCCGGGACTGAATCCCACGCCTGGACCAGGACCCGGTAGTCCTTCTCCTCCAGCACCGCCGAGATCCACTCCGCCCACGCCTGATCCGCCCGCGTGTACGACACGAAGAAATCCCACCGGTCCCTGCCCCGCGCCCCGTCGATCACCACGGCAGGATCTCACGCTCGCGAGCGACCCCGTCACCCCGCCGCGCAACCCGATCCCGAGCACCACCCACCGGTGCCCCGCACCGGGTAGCCGGGCTCACCGACAACCGCCGCGCGAGGCGTCGGCCGACAGCGCACGACACCCGACATGATCGTCGGCAAATACGTGGCAAATTCGACCATCGGAACACGATGGCCGGCGTCTGCCCTGGTCAGGACCATGATCGGAACAAAGAGTGACGGTCTGTAAAACCGTCGACGTTGATCTCCTGGCCGCAGGCCTTCAGCACGCGGTCGCGGGGCGAGGCGGCGGTTCACCACCCGGCCGGGTCCGCAGGGCTGAAGCGATGGCCCGCTAATTGATGAGGACTTCGCCGCCGCTGGCGAGGGCGTACCAGCCGACGTGATGACTGGCCATGGCCTGACCAACGTCGGCTGGTGTCAGACCGTCGGCGAAGTCAACGTCCTGGCCGACACCGTCCCCACCGGTCAGCCGCGGAGTCACTGGCCCAGTCACGCGGACGATCCTCGCATCGATCCTCGTGCCGGTCATCCGGCTCTACGCTGGCGGTCATGCTCCGACGGCGCCGGCCTCCTCGCCGCCATGCGCGGACGGGACCTGAGCCCGTCCATGCTCTCGGCCCCAGGACGGCGCAGGCCCTCGATCGCTACCTCCGGGTCCGCCGCCGCCATCCCCACGCCAACGGCTCGAAGGCCCTGTGACTGGGCGCTGCCGCCGCCGTCGCGGTCGGTCCGTCGCTATCAGGACGGGCGCACTCGGCATTCGTGCCGCTGAACCTGACCCGGAGCCGTCAGATCAGGGAAGATCGACCTTGTGGTCGACATCATTCCCTTCGAGCCCAATCACCTGACAGGGATACTCGATCTTTGCCGTGACGAAGCATGGCCCACCTTCCCGGAAGCCCCCGAACGCGCGCTACGCAGCCTTACAGCACCCGGCGTCGTGGCCACCGTCGCACTTGAGGGCACACGCGTGATCGGTCTCGCTCAAGCCCTGACCGACGGCGTCATCCAGGCCCACTTGTCGCTCCTGGCCACCGCGCATGACCGCCGCGGACAAGGCATCGGCCGCCGACTGGTAACCGAGACGCTGCGTCGCAGCGGAGTCCAGCGCATCGACCTGGTTACGGACTCCGCGGAAGGCTTCTACACGTCCATGCCGCATCGCCGCTTCGCCGGGTTCCGGATCTACACAACGGCCGGAACTCCACAACGACAGCCCGACCCACCACCAGAACCGCTGGTCGATCATCCTGGCAACCGGAAATGGTCGCGAGACGCTCGTCGCCACAACGATGATCAACGATCCGCGATCTACGGGTCTTGATCACTAGCAGATGGAACCCAGGAGACCCTACGAATGAAGCGACGGTCCAACCGGGAGCGGCTGCGAGACTCAGCCGCCGTCCACAGACCGAACCGGCTGCGAGCCGGAGACTCGCCGGGGTCACCTTGATCGCTACAGCACACCTGCAGGTCGGGCTCCGCGCGACCAACCCAGGCTTCATGCCACCTTCGGTTTGCTGGGTGTCCTCTGGCGTGCTTGGCAGAGAGTTGAAGCATTAAGCAACCGGACTAACGCCTGCGTTCAATTCGTCTAGCCGTCCGGACCGCCGCCTGCCGCACGACCCAGGAGTCCTCGGTGGCGCGCTCGCGCAGCCAGGCCAGGGTGTCCTCGTCGTCAGCCCATCCCCCGGCGGCAATTGCCTCGACCGCCGCCAGCCGCACGACCCAGGAGTCCTCGGTGGCGCGCTCGCGCAGCCAGGCCAGGGTGTCCTCGTCGTCAGCCCAGCCGGCGGCAATCGCCTCGACCGCCGCCAGCCGCACGTCAGTGTCCGTGTCGGTGGTGGCGCGCTCGCGCAGCAACGGCAGGGTGTCCTCGTCGTCGGCCCACCCGGCGGCGATCGCTTCGACCGCCGCCAGCCGCACGTCGGTGTCCGTGTCGGTGGTGGCGCGCTCGCGCAGCAACGGCAGGGTGTCCTCGTCGTCCGCCCAGCCGGCGGCAATCGCCCGGACCGCCGCCTGCCGCGCGGCCTCGTGGACGTCGGTGGTGGCGCGCTCGCGCAGCCAGGCCAGCGTGTCCTCGTCGTCAGCCCAGCCGGCGGCAATCACCCGGACCGCCGCCTGCCGCACGGCCTTGTGGTCATCGGTGGTGGCGCGTTCGCGCAGCCAGGCTAGGGTGTCCTCGTCGTCAGCCCAGCCGGCGGCAATCGCCCGGACCGCCGCCAGCCGCACGTCACTGTCCGTGTCGGTGGTGGCGCGCTCGCGCAGCCAGGCTAGGGTGTCCTCGTCGTCAGCCCAGCCGGCGGCAATCGCCCGGACCGCCGCCAGCCGCACGACCCAGGAGTCCTCGGTGGCGCGCTCGCGCAGCCAGGCCAGGGTGTCCTCGTCGTCAGCCCAGCCGGCGGCGATCGCTTCGACCGCCGCCTGCCGCACGGCTCCGTGGTCGTCGGTGGTGGCGCGTTCGCGCAGCCAGGCCAGGGTGTCCTCGTCGTCAGCCCAGCCGGCGGCAATCGCCTCGACCGCCGCGTGCTGCACGGCCCCGGACTGCTCGGTGGTGGCGCGCTCGCGCAGCCAGGCCAGGGTGTCCTCGTCGTCCGCCCAGCCGGCGGCAATCACCCGGACGGCCGCTTGCCGCACGATCCAGGAGTCCTCGGTGGCGCGTTCGCGCAGCCAGGCCAGGGTGTCCTCGTCGTCAGCCCAGCCGGCGGCAATCGCCCGGACCGCCGCCTCTCGTACGGCTCCGTGGTCGTCGGTGGTGGCGCGTTCGCGCAGCAGCGGCAGGGTGCCCTTGTCGTCAGCCCAGCCGGCGGCAATCGCCCGGACCGCCGCCTCTCGTACGGCTCCGTGGTCGTCGGTGGTGGCGCGTTCGCGCAGCCAGGCCAGGGTGTCCTCGTCGTCAGCCCAGCCGGCGGCAATCGCCTCGACCGCCGCCCACCGCACGGCTCCGTGGTCGTCGGTGGTGGCGCGTTCGCGCAGCCAGGCCAGGGTGTCCTCGTCGTCAGCCCAGCCGGCGGCAATCGCCCGGACCGCCGCCCCTCGTACGGCTCCGTGGTCGTCGGTGGTGGCGCGTTCGCGCAGCAGCGGCAGGGTGCCCTCGTCGTCAGCCCAGCCGGCGGCAATCGCCCGGACCGCCGCCCCTCGTACGGCCTCGTGGTCGTCGGTGGTGGCGCGTTCGCGCAGCAGCGGCAGGGTGCCCTCGTCGTCAGCCCAGCCGACGGCAATCGCCTCGACCACAACTTCGCGGAGTGCCCAGTTGGGATGAGTGGCGGCGTGGTGGAGGTCGGCGGGCGGGTTGGGTAGTAGAGCGGTGTGAATCCGAGCTGCCGCGCGGGTGGCGGTGTAGGGGTAATTTTCGGCTAGGTGCTGACCACGGCTGCGGTACCAGCGTTGGTAGCGGTCACGACCCGCCCAGTTGGGGCCGAGAATGGGCAATAGTCTTGCCGCAACGGCGCCCGCTGCCGCAGATAGCGAGTCGTCATATGCTGCTCCTCCAGCCCAGGTCTGGCGTTTGCCGGCCTCCTCCAGAAGTGTGGTGAGCGCGTCACTGATCGCTCTGGCGTGGGGGGCCAGAGCCGATGCTCTGCGGATCTCGGCGACGGCTTGGAGGCCGAGGACCAAATGGCGGGGTGGGGTGGCGCGGACCCGCCAGTGGGGGTCGGCGGCGAGTAGTTGTCCGATGGCTCGGGTTGCCAGCCGGTCGGGGATCATTCCGGTGAGAAGGAGGAGGACCTCGGCCCAGGCGGGGTCGCGCCAGTGGCTCTCGTAGACGGCGAGTATCTGGTCCGGGGTAAGGTCAAGGTTAATCAGACGCTGGTTAATGTCGTCGGCGGCGAGATATTCCAGGAACGCCCGATGAACGAACCCGTATACCTGGGATCCGAACCGGGCGAGAATGAAATTTCGGGTCCGGAACTGGTCAAGCATGGCCCGAGCGGCAATGATTGCCTTGCTGGTGGGTAGGTCGAACCGGCCGACTAGGTAGCCGCGGAACGCCTCGACCAGATATGGGCCGGGGATGTGGTTGCCCGACAGGCCGGCCGGAGCGTCCTGCATACCACGGGCGACGTGGTGCAGTAGCTCAAGTTTGTCGGTTACGTCCAGGAAGTCGGTGTCGATGTCGGCGTCACGCAAGTGTTTGTTGACGTCCCAGTGTTCGACCAGCACGGTGACCGCGTGCTCGTACACACTGCGCCGGTCCCGCGGCAGTTCCCGCCGCCGGCCGATGATCGCCAGAATAGTCAGTAGCATTGGGTTGCCAGCCAGTTCGGCTACCGCCGCTGAGTCGTCGACAGCGGTCAGAAGCCTGTCGGTAAGCCGGGTGGACTGGGAGACGTCGTTGGGGCACGACCGGATATACCAGCCCGCGGTGAACACACGGATCTGGTCGGGGTCGAGGTCCTGCAGCATCCAGTGGCCGAACCCGGCAGCGTCCAGCATCTGACGCTGGTAGCCGAGAACCCGGGAGGTGACCACGACCCGGGTCTTGGGGTATCGGGCCGCGAACCCGTCGATTTCAGCGGTGATCTGTGCGCGGACCCGGGGGTCGAAAATTTCGTCCAGGCCGTCGAAGACCACCAACGCCTGGCCGCCAGCGCTGAGGAATGGTTCCAGCAAGTTCCGGGGCAGTCCAACATCCTGGGTGGTGTGCAGGTGGTCGATCAGATCCAGGAACGTCACGGCCCGCCCGTGGCGCCACTCAAGGTCGGTGTAAGTGTGCAGTTCCACCAGCAGCGGTAGCCATCCCGCCAGCCCAGCGGGTAGCGGCGCGACCCGCCGAGACGGCGCGAGTTTGCCGAGCTCACCGTCCCTGTCGCTGGCCGCCTCCTGCCTCGGGTGCGGTCCGGACCCGTCAGGAAGGCCATCAAGGCTGGCTAAGGCGAGCATCAGGTAGCGGGCCAAGGTGGACTTGCCCGCGCCGGGATCTCCCAGCAGCACCAGCTTCCTGGTGGTGGGGTCTGCGACGACGTCTAGGACGGGACGGGCGGGTCGGTCGTGGTAGGCACGCAACGCGGCCCGCAGCTTCTCCTTATCGACCTGGCCGGGCAGGTCGCCGTTATCCACGCCAGTGTCGGCCAGCCGCCGCCATACCTCCCGCGGCACCTCCATCGGGGGAGGGTCCGCGCGTACGTGTTGAGGGGTAAAGACCTGCTCCAGCAGCATCACTGGGTGCTCACCCTGCTCGGTCAGCGGGGTGAGGATTTCCAGATCGATCCGCGGGTACCGGTCCCGGATCCTCCGTAGGTATCGCGCCCGTGCCACCGCCCACTTCGGATCCTCGCCGTCGCCGGACCCGGTGTCCTGCCGATACAAGGCAGAGAAAACGGCCAGATCAAACCGGCCTCGCTCGACCCACTCCTTGTGTTCCCGTCGGGCCTCCCATCTGGTATGGGCCCGCCGGTGGTGTTCTTGGCATGCCTCGACCAGCGCCGCCACGGTCCTCCACCCGGCCAGATCCCGACCGGACAAGAACGTATACACGGTGGATCGGCCCACCCGGTGCTCCCCGACCATGCAATCCACCAGTTGGTCCGCTCGGGGGTCGCCGACCGCGCCCACAAGTTCCCGCACTGCGGCCCGTGTCTGAGCGATCGGGTCCCGCTCCACCACGACCATCCCCCGTTACATGTGACAACCCGGTCACCATAGCGTAGTGATTGATCGAGGTGACACCGCGTCCGATGTCCCGACTGATCCAGTGGACCGGGCCGGATAGACCCCGCCCCAGCCTTATAGACATGAACACGACGACGCCTTCCGTCTCGCAGCCACCCGCGACTTCCCCGACCACCGTCCGGCCGCACCGGCCGGCACGCGGCACCCGCCTCCTGCGACGCCTTGCCTGGATCGCCGGGTACGCCGCCCTGCGCGGCGCCGCCACCACCACCGGAAGCGCCGCCGTCACCGCGGTGATCTGGTGGATCCACACCCGATGACCCCCAGCTCCAGCCCCCCGGGAACATGAGACCAACAACTCGGCTCAATGCCACCCGTCAAACCGTCCCCACCGAGCTCCACAGGTCTGGCAGGGAGACGTCCGACCGCCGGACAGCCCCAAGACCCGCGCAACGGTGCCAGGCGACTTGGTTGCTGGCCATCGCTTGGCGGACGTCGGCCGGCATGACCGCGTCGGCAGAAGATCACGACGAAGCTGCGGGCGCGGTCAATTACATGGTCACCCGTCCAGACCAGACATCGGAGCGATACGCGTACCGCTCACCCTCCTGGTCATCCGGCCGCCCGGAAACGGTGGCGAACGTGCAATGGCACCCGCGCACAACCTTCGGTCCTGCCTGACATCAGGCCACGCCCAATACGCGCCGAAACCCTGCTCCGCAGCGAACCAGAAGTCGCGAAACCGCAGGTCACCGGCACCGCGCACCGAGCCAGCCGGCCGCCCTTTCAAGGCGGCGTCCTTCGCGGGCGGTTGGCAGCAGCGGTGCCAGGCCCTCTCCCGTCCCAGGCATCTGGCACCACCCGGATGTTTGTGCCGCGATCAGTCGTGGCGTCGGGACGCCTCATTCGGGCCGCTTGGCCAACTCAATGCACCCGACGACCTGCACCTACCGTCCGCTTGCCACCGCGACCGCATGTCCATGGGTCAGCGATGGACGACTGGGCGTCGCGTGTACTACGATCTTCGAAGAGCCGGACGGTGGGGGGTCCAATGCGATGGCGGCCAGGTTGGCCATTTTCTCGACCCAAGAAGAACCATAAATCGGATCCTGGAGCCAAAGTCGTCGCGCAATCCAAGGCGGTTCTTACGACCGAAATTGCCGCGCATTCTGCTGAACTTGAAGCATTCCAGAACGATATACAGGAAGATATAGCTGCTGGAATCAGGCTCAACCAAGAGACGATCGATACGCAGAGAAAGGCACTGGAGGCCGCGGTGCGTCGCTGGCAAGGCGAAGTCTCTGCCGCAACCTCCGACGTGAACGCGATCCTAAATCACCTGGGTCCTCCACCTGACCCACTTGACCATGGATTCGACCCATCCGTCGCTCCTGTAGCGCCAATCGGGGTAGAATCATGACGGCCAACTCGGGACATGGCGAGTGGGAAAGTCTTGCACCATGGGAGAAAGCAAGTCAGTGGTATTCAGTTGCCCCTCATATTGCCGACGAGGTTATGGCGCTCGCCCGGGAGCGGGCTGGTCAGCAGTTGCGATTAGAAATCGAACGCGATGCACACCATAGAAAGCTAGAAGTTGAACGCGCGGCCCATAACGAGCGGATGGATGTCCGCATCTGGAGAGCTCATCTGATCTCATTGTTCCTGTGCTTCGCAAACACCACTGCACTAGTCTTCATCGTCTGGCATTCAGCGGACGCTGGGCACCTAGTGCCTGGGCTGACGCTTGCTGGTACTGGCGCAGGTCTGACGGCGGGCACCTATGCGACATCCCGACAGCTTTCCCGACAGCGAAATCAGACAAGCGAAACCCTGGCCGACGGGGGTTAAGCTGAGGCGCTCCTTCATACTGTAATGGACAGAGAGCGAACGGCCACTCAACAAACGCGAGAATCGTTCCGTGGGCACGGCGCGCGAGTTGTGATCCCAGGATGCGTAACCCGGGCTTTCTCGGACCATGCATGAAACGGATCATGAAAAGATCTGCCGGTCAAGGCGTCGCCGCAGCTTAGAAATGGTAAGTGGTGGAGATGGGATCAGACTTAGGACCTGCCGCCAGGTGCCGGCCTTTGCAGGCCCGTTCGCCGAGGGGCAGCCGGGCCATCGGCCGCCGCTCGGTGCTCGTGTGGGCCGGACTCGTCGTGTGGGGTGTGGGACGCTCGAATCAGGTCGCTTGTGGACGTGGCGTGGATTTGGCGGGCGACATCGAACCGTGAGAATCCGTTACCGCTGGTAGAAGGCATGATCTGGTCCGAACGATTAAGATCACGCAGATCTTGGCGCGTGAATCAGATTTGACGGGTCTCACGTGGCGTTGGGTCGGCCGGGGAGGAATGAGTTCTTGCTCGTGTCGTACGGGTGGCGCTTAGGAGGCGGCTTTCCGCTGGTTGTCTGTGTCGCGGCCGATGAGGGTGTTGTAAAGGCGTTCGAGGTCGCGGTCGGTGCTGCCGTCGGTGAGGGGATCCGACTGTTCGGCCCGTAGGAATGCGTGGTATTCGGTTTTGATTCCGCCGCGGTCGTGGGCGGCCGCGCGGGCCCGCATGCGCAGCGCGAACAGCGCGGGGTGGGCGGGGATGACCGCGAGGCCGATGGCGGTGGTGCTGAGGACAGCCTGGTGGTCGCTGCCGGCGAGTTGGTAGGTGGCGAGGAGCGCGACGGCGCTGGTGATGTCGGTGGCGTAGGTGGAGCCGAGTTCGGCTTCGAGCCAGGGCAGGTCGGCGGGGGTTCCGCGGACGAGCTCGAGCGCGCCCGCGAGGACGGGGACGGCGGGTGCGGGCCGGTCTTGGTGGGTGCGGGCGTAGGTGAGGCGGGCGGCGAGCAGGTCGTGGTCGGTGACGACGGCGGGGTCGAGCGAGAGGGTGCCGTCGGGGCGGAGGGGGAGCCAGCTGCGGGCGTCGGGGCCGGCGAGATCGGCGAGCAGGCCCCGGACGCGGGTGAGCTGGTTGTTGATGGAGCGGACGTTGGTGCCGCGGGGCCAGATGGCGGCTTCGAGGTCGGTGCGGGTACGGCCGCGGTGGGTGGCGAGCCAGGTGAGGACTTCGACGGTGCGGTCGGTGGCGAGTCCGGGGCCGGGTTGGCGGCCGTCGGCGCCCACGACGTCGGGTGGGCCGAGGAGTCGGATCATGACCTGCCAGGCCGGGTCGGCGTAGGGGGCGGGGGGCGGCTCGTCGGCGTGGTCGGGTTCGACGACGGCGATCGGTCCGGTGGTGGCGCCGGGGAGCGGTCCGCTGGTCGCGACAGGCCGGGCGATGGGTGGCGTTTCGACGTCCGCGAGCAGGGCAGTGAGTGCCTCGAGTTCGTCGGCGGCCAGGGTAAGCGGTTGAAGGCTGAGGCCGGCGGGCTGCAGCGACCACAGCGCGGGTTCGGTCTCGTGGAGGGTGAGCCGCCAGCTGTCGGGGTGGGCCGGGCCGTTTCGGGCGGGGGCGATGAGCGCGAGGCCGCGCCGGTCGGCGGCGGCGCGGGTGAGGGCGTCGAGGGCGGCGGCGTCCTCCGGCCCGGCCGGGGTGGCGATGACGGCGATGGCGGGGTCGAAGTTGTCGTGGCGCAGCCGGGCGCGGGCGGTGAACGTGCTTGTCGCCCCGGTGCTGGTGAGTGTGTCGGTGAGCAGCGCGGTGTCGGCGTCGACGGCCGCGGCGAGGTCGGTGAGGCTGTCGGCGGGGCGGAGGCGCTGGCTGGCCTGCCAGTCCTCGGCGAGGCCGGCCAGGGCGACACCGTGGGTGTGGACGGTGGGCAGGCCGGCGTAGGGGGAGAGGGTGAGCGCGGCGATGACGGCGCGGGCGAGCCCGGGGAGCAGGACCGTGCCGGCGGGTGTGGCGGCGTCGATGGTGAGAACGCCGACAGCTTCGAGGTCGAGGTAGATGGTGGCGCCGGTGGGGTCGGTGCCGAGCGGGACGAGCGCGGGACACAGCGGCGGGACGTCGGCGACGTCGGGCAGCGTGGCGTCGGGCGGAAGCATCAGGGTCGCGCGGTCGCCGCCAGTGGCCCAGGGCGTGGGCGGATCGGTGACCGGCGTGGTGAGCTGCACGTGGATCGTCTGGTCGGGCTCAACCAGGACGAGCTGGGGGCGGCTGCCGCTCGGGTCTGACCCGGCGGTCTGGCCGGCCGGAGGGTCGGCGAGCGGGGTGAGCGAGCGCAGGGCGTGGTCAAGCCGATCGGCGGCCGTGACGCCGTCCCCGGCGCGCAGGACGTCGGCGTGGAGGTCGACCAGGGCGGGATCGGGCGGCGGGGGCGTGCTGTTCGGGTCGACGGTCTGGTCGCGGCGGCGTCGGCGGGAGCGGAGGGAGAGGACGGCGGCGGCGGTGAGCAGGCCGCCGGCGAGGATCCAGCTGGTCTCGGCGAGCCGGTTGGTGTGATGGCCGCTGGTCGTCGGCCGGGCGGGGGCGGTAGGCGCGGGAGCTGGGTTGGCGGAGGCGGGCGGGGCCGAGTGTGTGGCCGGGCCGGATGGTGCGGGTGTCGAGGCCGGCGGTGTGGCGGGGGCTTGGGTGCTCGGTGGGCCGGGCGAGGGCGGTGGGGTCACAGGAGTCGGCATGGGCGTGGCCGGCCCGGGACTATGAGCCGGCCCGTTCGGCGCGGCTGGGCCGGTCGGCCCCGCTGGGGCGGGTGCGGTGATGGTGAGGGTGGGCAGGGTCAGGCGTTCACCGGGGTTGAGCAGGTCCGGATTGCGCAGGTGGTGGCCGGCGCCGTCGGAGGCGCCGAGGTTGGCGGCGAACACGTCGTGGACGGCGGCGGGGAGCTGGCCGTGGGTGAGGCTGGGGTAGGCGTCGTCGGCGATGGCGGTGAGGGTGTCGCCGGGGCGGACGGTGTGCTCGGGGCTGGTCGGGGTCAGGGTGGTGCTGGTGGTCGCGGTGGCGGGCAGGCGCAGGATCGTGCCGTCGTGGATGACGACGGTGCCGGCGGGCAGGCGGCTGCCGTCGGGCTGGACCATGCCGGCGGAGGCGTCGGCGATCTCCCGCCAGCGATCAGGGTCGCCGAGGTAGTGGGCGGCGAGGGAGCGCAGGGTGTCGTAGGGGCCGGCGCGGACGATGGTGGCGGTGTCGTGGCCGGGGATGGCGGTGGCGGTGTAGCCCGATCCGCTGGAGCCGACCGGCGCGGGGACGGCGGGGGGCGCGTCGTGGCCGGCGCTCGGCATGGTCGTGCCGGGGGTGGGGAGGCCGGTGGCGGCCGGGCCGGGTGTGGCCGGCGCGGTGGAGCTGGCCAGGGCGACGGCGGGCAGGGCGGGCGCCGCCATGCTGGCGGCGCGGGAGGCCAACGTGAACACCAGGGCCGCGGTCGTCACCCACCGGTGGACCAGCCGGGACGAACCCGCCTGCGCGGGCCGTGCGGTCCGCTGCCGGGTCGGGCGTCTGGTGCTGGTGCGGGCCGGCGCGGTGCTGGCCAGGTCGGGGATCCAGCCGGGCTGGGTTCCGGTGTCGGGCGGCGGGTCGGTTCGGGGCCGCCGGGCGAGCCTGGCGGTTTCCCGCAGGACGGAGAGGACGAACAGGGCCCAGGCGGCCCAGCCGAGGACGGCGAGGGTGTTGGGGATGACCTGGGGGTCGATGAAACCGCCGGAGGCGAGCGTCCACCAGCGGTGCGGCTGCCAGGTGTGGGGGAGCGGGTTGTGCCGCCAAGCTCGCAGGGCGAGCGGGACGGCGCCGAGGACAGCGAGCAGGGCGAGCAGGGCGAGCAGGCTCCGGACAGCGTCGACCGGCCCGGGCCGCGCCAGCCGCGACCGGGTGCGGGCCGCGCGCCGGCTGGCCGGCGTGGGTGTGGGTCGGGTGCTCCGCCGGCCGGGGGAGGTGGGGGTGCGTCGGGTGGTCATGGGCGGTCCCGGTGGGTCAGGGGCCGGTGAGTATGCCGGCGGAGCGGGTCTGGGTGATGGTCCGGCTGGACGTGCCGGAGAGGGCGAGGAGTTGGTAGCGGACGGGCAGGTGCACGGTGACGGTGACGACGGTGGCCGTGGCGCGGACCTGGCCGGTGACGTGGTGGCGGGTGAGGTAGGCGGTGGCGTCGGCGGTCGCGGCGTCGGTGTCGAGGGTGGGGTGGCCGGCGCGGATGCTGGCGGGGCTGATGTCCTGGGCGCCGACGCGGGCGGCGATCCCGGCCAGGTCGGAGGCGTTCGTGTTCGCGGCGAGTAGCCGTCGGCCGTCGAGGACGAGCCCGGCGATGGCGACCAGGCCCATGAAGAGGATGGCGATCATCAGCGATACCCCGCCCTGATCTGCCTCGTCTCGCGGGCGTTGGGGGCTCATGGGCGGCCGGGTCCGAAGCCGCCGCGGTAGCGGTCGACGACCTGGTCGCTGCTGGCGGTGAAGGTGCGGGTCGGGCCGAGCAGCAGGCGGACGCGGCAGTGGCTGGTCACGGTGATCAGCCCGCCGGGCCGCATCCGGGAGGTGTCGACGGTGATCGCGGCCGGGTCGGTCTGGCAGCGGCCCCGGCTCAGCGTGGTGGAGGCGATGCTGGTCGCCTCCGCGGCGGCCTGGGTGGGGTTGCTGGCGAGGGTGGCGGCGCGGGCGGCCTGGTCGGCGGCGCGGGAGGCGACCGCGCCGGCCTGGCCGGCGAGGTAGGCGGCGCCGCCGATGTAGATGCCGAGCAGCAGGGCGAGGGCGCCGACGGCGAACTCGAGCGCCACGGCGCCCCGATCCGAACCGACCACCCGCGCCCGGCGTGTTCGGCGCTGTGCGAGGGCGACCCGCCGGTTCACCGGGCACCGGCTTGCTGGGGCACGAAGCGTTCTCTCGGGCCGGATACGGTGCGGGTCACGGTCAGCCGGAACGGGGTGTGGACGGTGACCGTGACCGTGGTCGTCGTCGTGGTCTGGCTGATGGTGGTGTCGACGTGGCTGATGACACCGGAGGATCCGGCGAGAGTGGTGGCGACGGCCTGGGCGGCGGCGGGAGTGCCGTCGACTGAGCGGGCGATTTCCAGGGCGCGGCTGGCTGCGGCGTCCGCCGCGCCGGCGGCCAGCCAGCGGGCGCCGAGCCCGGTCGCGGAGATCAGCAGAGCGAACACGGCGATCATGACGATGGCGAACTCGAGGCCTTCGCCGGAGTCGTCGCGCCATCCGCGTCCCCGGCGGCGTGCCCTGGCGCCGGCCGGGAGCGGGGGCCAGGCGGGGCTGCGCGCTGTGGAGAGCGGCGGGGCGGGGCGGGTCAGCATGGACAGTCAGCGGCAGGTGGTGGGGTCAGCATTGGTGCAGATGTTGTTGGTGACTGTCTGGGCCTTTTGTCGGACGACGTAGAGGATCGCGCCGGCGATCGCGACGGCGCCGACGACGATGATCGCGTAGGGCAGGCCCTCCCCGGAGTCGTTGCGGCGGGTCCGCCACAGCCGGCCGGGGATGTCGGCGAGCCAGAGCCAGCCGAGGACCAGCAGGACGGTGAGTCGTGTGCGCATTGGTTGCTCCCGAGCGGGGTGAGGGGTGTCGGTCAGGGCAGGACGGAGGTCGCGGTCAGCATGGCCAGCAGCGGATAGGTGAGGAACGCGACGAAGCACAGTGAGACGACGGCGGCGGGTAGTTCCATCGCCGCGTCCGCGCTGGCCGTGACCGCCCGGGCCTCGGCCGCTTCGGTCGCGCGCAGGTGCTGGCTCCGGCTGGCCAGCGCGGTGGTGGGGGAGGCACCGCGCAGCGCGGAGGTGACGGTCTGGCGCAGATCGGCGAAGGCGGGGATCGGCAGCCGGTCGGCCAGGGCGGCCAGGCCGACGTCGGGTGGGAGTTGGCGTTGGCGGGCTTCCTCGAGCGCGCCGCGGATCTCGGCGAACGCCCAGCCGTGCCCGGCGTCAGCGCTCAGGCCGAGGACGGCGTGCAGCGGCAGCCCGCCCGAGAGCAGGGTGCGGGTCAGGTCGATGTAGGCGGCGACGGCGAGGCGGGCCTCGGTCCGCCGCGCCGCGGCGCGTTGGCGGACCGGTCGATCCGCGTCGAGGACCCCGACCAGCCCCCCGCCGATGGCCAGCGCGGGCAGCGCGAGCGGCGGTAGGGGAAGCCCGGCCCGCCGGCCGGCGACCCCGGCGACGGCGGCGAGCACGATGCCGGCCAGCGCGCGGGTCGTGCGGGCGGCGGTGTGGACCTCGACCGGCCGCCCGACGATCCGCAACTCGTCGACCAGCAGCAGCCGTCCCGCCCGGCCCGGGCCACCGGCCCGGCTGACGAGCCGGGTCAGGCCGCGCGCCCACCTGGAGGACCTGGATCCGGCCGCGCCGGATCCGGCCGAGCCTGATCTGGCCCCGAACGACGGTCCGGTAGCGGTGGGATCGTCGGGGCGGCCCCGTAGGCCGGCGGTGGCCAGGCCGAGGCCGGCGACGGCGCCACCGACAAGGGCGAGCATCGGCCGGGTCGCGACCGTCCCGGTCAGGACAGCGAGCCCGCTCATGCCGACGGCCCGGGGTGGAAGAAGTCCGGGGTGGGCGCGGCGCGGGCGAGACGCAGCAGGGAGCGGACCGCGCCGAGCACGACCGCGAGGATCGCGGCCAGGACCAGCTCCCCGGGCAGGCTCCGATAGGGGTGGATCATCGCCGGCCAGACCACCAGCAGGCCGACCGCGACGAGCGCGAACAGGCCGAGGAGCAGGGTCATGGAGCGGCGGTAGCGCGCCCGCCCCGCGTGCACGTCGCGCAGGGTCGCGACGGTGTGCCGGGTGGCCTCGACCTGCTCGGCCATCAGCCGGGGCAGGTCCCCGGCGCCGTGCAGGTAGGCCAAGCTCAGCGTCATCGCCGTCGTGGACACGGCGGGGTGCCCGACCCGGCGGGCGAACTCGGCCAGCGCTTCAGGTAGCGGCCGGGTCTCGATCTGCGCGGCCAGCGCCCGCAGCGGCTCCACCAGCGGGCCTTCCCGCTGGTCGCAGGCGGCGAGGACGGCGTTGCGGGTCGGCTGGCCGGCGTCGATCTCCCGGCCGATCGTCTCCGTCCACGAGGCGACCGCGTCGCCGACCGTGTTCCGCGTGTCGATGCTGGGGACGCGGGCGATGTCCGCGGCCAGCCAGGCGATCCCGCCCGCGGCCAGCGCCAGCACCGGCAGACCCACCGCCAGACCCACGACAAGACCGGCGAGCACCGCGACGACGATCGGCCCGGACAGGCCGCGCCGGCCGGACGCTCGCGGCGGGGTGGGGGCCGGCATGGCGCGGTGGGAGCGCTGCCCGCCGGCTCCGGTCCCGCCGGCTCCCGTCCCGTCGGGTTCGGAGGCGCGGCCCAGCGCCGCCCACCACAGGCCGCCGCCAGCGAGCGCCCCACCGGCCAGCGCGAGCAGCGGCCGGGCCGACCCGCTCATTGCGGCCACGCCCCCATCGCGGCGAGCGGGCCGCTCGGCGCGCGCATCAGATGGCCGACGTCGACCCCGGCGCGCACGAGCGCACCGGTCAACTCCTGGCTCATCGCCATGTCGGTCCGCACCGCCCGGCCGTGCTGGGGGTCCCAGCGCCACAGCGGCGCGGAGATCACCCGGCCGTCGCGGTAGCCGGTGACCTCCCGGACCTCCGTGATGACCCGCCGCTGGTGCACCAGCTCCAGGTGGACGATCAGGTTGACCGTCGCGCCGATCGTGCGCAGCACGACCTGCTCGGACAGCCCGTGCTCCGCGAGCGACGCGTAGAGGATGATCCGGTCGATGACTTCCTCGGCGGAGTAGGCGTGCAGGGTGGTGGCCACCCCGGACGCGACCCCCTGGCCGAGCGCGAGCAGCAGCGGCATGACGCCGCCGTCGGGTTTGAGCTCGCCGAGCAGGACCCGGTGGGGATGCTGGCGGCGCAGGTCATCAGCCAGGTAGCGGGCCATCGGGTAGGCACCTTTGCCCTCAACGTTGGCCTCCCGCGCCTCGAACGCGACCAGGTCGCGGAACCGGTCCGGCGAGAGCAGCAGCTCCTGCTCGTCCTCGACCGTCACGACCCGCCGCAGCTCCGGGTCAGCCGGCGTCGCGTGCGCCCACGCCCGCAACAACGTCGTCTTCCCGCAGCCGGTCCCACCCGAGATGACGAGACCCACCGGCCGGTCCAACGCCGCCGCGCCAGCCAGCACCGCCGCCACGTCCGGGCCGAACATGCCGGTGGCGGCCAGCGCGGCGATCGTGTCCAGCGACGGGGTCGGCAGCCGGCAGGAGATATGCGTCGCGTCGGTCACCCGGCTGATCACATGGACGCGGGCGCCGTTCGGCAGCCGAAACCGGGCCGAGGGCACCGCCTCGTCGAACCGGCGTCCGGCCGCCGCGGCCTGCTCCGCCGCCCACGCGAAGGCCTCAGCATCGCTCGCGAACGGGCTCGCGTATTCGATCCGACGCCCGGTCCCGACCTGGATGCAGATCATGTTTTCGGCGCCGTTGACCTGCACGTCGGTCCACAGGTCCGGCCGCAGGGCCGGGCCCATCACCCCCAACGGCGAGGTGATCTCCCGGATCCGGGCCCGGATGTCGTCCTCGACGGCCAGCGGCAGCGGCCGGGCCCGGGTCTGCGTCAGCTGGACGCGGGCGGCGGACAGCGAGGCGGCGAGAACCTCCTCGACGATCGCGGCCCGGTCCTGATCGCCCAGCCGGCCACCGGCCCGCCGGGCCTCCAGCAGCCGGCGGCGGATCTCCTCCGCGGTAGAGACGACGAGATCGTCGATGAACCGTGTCTCGGCCGCGGCGATCCGGGTCGGGCTGGTCATGACCCGGCTCCCGCCGGGCCGAGCAGCCGCACACCCTGCGTCGAGGCCGCCGCTGTCTCCACTGCCGCCGCGTCGGTGACGGGGACGGTCAGGTAGACGAGCATGGCTCCGTTGCCTGCCGCCGTGTCCTGATCTATCGAGGTCACGCTCGCCTGACGGCTGAGGACGACGGCCTGCCCGGATGCGCCGTCGAACCCGAGGACCTGCACCGTCTCACCGGGCCGCAGCGTGCCCGACGGCAGCGCGTCCGGGGCGACCTTGACCCCGAGCGCGACGCTGCCGGCTGGTGGGGCAGCGTCACCGACCATCTCCGGAGTCACGAGTGTGCCGGCCGGCAGATCAAGGAGGAGCGCCCGGCCCAGCAGCGCCGACCGGGCCAGCTCCGGAGAGGCCAGCCGCGGCTGCCCACCCGACACCGTCACGTTCACCGTCGCCAGGTCCGCCGCGGTCAGGACGTGGCCGCGTTGCTCGGCCGCGGCCAACACCACCACCCGGGTCGTCGGCTCGCCGTGCGAGGACGCCCAGTAGGCGACGGCGGCACCGAGGACCGCCAGCAGCAGGCCGAGGGCGACCGTGCCGCGCCGCCGGCGCGGCGGCCGCCGCGAGGTGTCCGTGAACGGCGCCCACTGCTGCGTCGTGGTTGTCACTTGCCCGCCCTCTCCACGGACTCGATCTCCCGGACCGTCATCGCCACCGCGGAGGTCGTCGTCATCGGATCAAGCGCGCCCGTCTCGCCATCTGACGCCGTCCAGCCGACCGTCCACCGGATACCGAGGCTCCCCGGCCACGCACGGCCACCGGGCGCCACCGACGAGGCGTTCGCGTAGGTATAGGAGCAGGACGACGCGCCCGCCGCCGTCGCACCCGGACCGGGACAACTCGTCGACCCGCCGTCCCCGGAGGTGAACACCAAGCCGGTCGGGCGTGCGGTCACCGTCACCGACGCACCCGCCGCCGACGCCGTCGCCGAGACCGCCGCCCACTGCCCCGCCGGCACCGAGAACGACACCGGAACATGCACCACCCCCGCGTCCGCCGGAGGCGTGAACACGCCGGAAGGCTTGGGCAGCAGCCGCCGTACCTGCGCCGCCGCCTGCCCGACCAGGTCCGCGACGCTCGTCACCCGGAACCACTGCCAGGCAGTGACTGCACCGGCGCACACCCGGCCGTAGAGATGCTCCTGCGAGCCGTCCGGCCCGGTCCGCACCGTCTGAACCGTCGTCATCGCCCGCTGCTGGGACAGGGACGTGACCGCTTCCTCCGCCATCATCCACTGGCAGGTCACGGCAGGGCCTTGCGCTGAGCTGCCTGTGCTTCCTCCGCCTGAACCCAGGGCAACCGACCCGGTGACAGCTCCGTCGGACGGACTACCGTCGGCTGTGCCCGACACCGTGGACGCGCCATCGATCCAGATGGGACGGCCGGGGCCGCTCGCCGTGGCGGGCTCAACCATCGCCGCCGCGAGAGCAATGACACCGGCAAGGAACGCTAGGAGCTTGAGCGGGCTGGACATTTGTTTTGTCCTTCCCAGGTATCGATCACTGTCGTCTTCTGGAGCAGCCACTGGTTGCCTTGACGGACCCAGGAGAAGTCGGACAGTCCACCGCCGGGCGTGTCGTTGACGATGATCTCTTTACCGTCCGGGGCGCGTTGATGTGAGTCGTAGAGGACGCTGTCGTCGTAGGCGCAGACCCGGGAGGTAACGGGTCCATCTGGTGATCCATTGGGATCGGTGACGGACTCGATCACGAAGTAGCCATTGGGACCGGGCCGTCCCGCCGTGTGGGACGTGGCGAAGTTCGCCATTCGCTCTCGAGCGTTCTCCCGGCCTGGATTCGTCGTGGTGTAGAGAGCGAGGAGCGCCCTCACCTTCGCCTCGTTGCCCGGGTCGGCGACGGCGGCGGCGTACGCCCGCTGGTAGTCGTTGACAGCTGCCGTGATCTGGTTCTTGAGGGGGTCGGTGGTGGGGCTCGCCACGGCTTGAGCCGAGGTCGCGGGTGGTTGGACTGCATTGCCGCCGCCGGAACTTTTCCCGGAGCACGCAGAGAGGGCCAGGAGGCCAATGGCGGCGAGGGCGATCACCCCGTCGCGCGACGACCTCAATCCCTTTCGCCTTTTCATGATCCCCCGGATAGCTGAATCAATGCCGGCGATAGGCGTGCGCCAGAACGGCCATCCGCTACATGGATGATCGTTTATGGGCGCGTGTCGTGTCGCCGTCGATGGCTTTTTACTTGGATGTGACGGACGTGCTCGTCCGGCTTTGTAGATCGTTTGCGGGTGTTCGTTGAGCCAGTGGCGGGGTGCGGGATTCTTCGTACCACGCGACCGGCAGCCGGAAAAAGTACGTTCGGGGGACTAGTGCGGACTAGGACCAAAGTCCCGATTACTCAAGGTCAACGGTCGTTGAGGATGCCGGGTCCACTCGGTCCCGCGTCGCGGCTGCCGTCGTTTACGGAGGGCGACCGCCGTTGTGGCCGCCCGAAATGTGGACGACAAGAAGGGCCTGTTCGGAGCGTGTAAATACGGAGAATTACCTACGATGAGGTAGTTGCGCAGCGTAGCGGCGGCGGATGCGCAAGGGGCGGCCCGGCGTGTCGCGCCAACGGTCACCCAACGTTGTGTGTGGCGGCATGCCAACCGGTCATTGCACGGAAGACGTGGCTGATGATCTAGTCTGCTGGACGGTGATCCCGGTGTCCCCCGTTCGCCGGGATCACCGCTTACGTCGCCCGAGTAGTCACTCGGCGGTTTCGCGCTGGTTTCAGAGGGCTGGAGCCGCGGGGGCGGTTGGGGCATCGAGGATGGTCACATCGGGCGGGTCAGGGGGCTGGTCGCCGAAGGCGCGGCGCAGGGGGGAGGTGCTGGCTGGGTCGGCGGGCTGGCCGTAGGGCAGGCCGAGGTGGCGGTGACGGTGGTCCTCGATCTGGCGTGCCCGCTGGTCCCAGTCCGTGGGGGTCTCGCTGTCGGGCCGGGGGCCGAGGAGGTCGGTCAGGTAGCGGGTGGGCGCGAGGGCCGCGTGGTGGCAGGCGGTGTTGATCTGCCGGTCGAGCGCGGCGTCGATCAGCCGCCGTCGTTCGACCGTCGGCGCGCGGTCCGGACCGGACGGCGAGCTCGGGGGACGTTCCGGGCCGTGGCCGCTGGCGGGCTGGCCGGGCGGGCGCAGCCGCTGTCGTTCGGCGGCGAGCGCCGCGGTGGGCGTGCGGGCGAGCGCGGCGATGGTGGCGCCGTCGAGGAGCCGCTGGAGGGCCAGCCAGTCCTCGAGCGCGGTTCGTGGCGCTGTTGCGGTGTAGGGGGCGGGGTCGATGCCGGTGGCGTCGCACACCGCGGCGACGCGGTGGTCGAGGACGGCGGCGCCGGAGCGGATGGCCCGCGGGTTCCCGTCCTGGAGGCTGCTGAGCAGGTCGGGGATGGTGTGGCCGTGGTCGAGCAGGGCGTGCAGGCCGGCGATGGCGCGGGTGCGGGGGATTTGTTCGGCGGTGCTGTGGAAGCGGGCGCGTACGGGCGGGGGGAGGTGGGTGGCCCACTGGTGCGCGAGCTGGGCGGCGGCGGTGCGCTGGCGCTTCCAGCGCTCGGCGCTTTCGCGTCCGAGCGTGCCGGGCGGCGGCGGTCCGGGGTGGTCAGCGGGGGCCGTGGGCTGCCAACGGGCGTGGTAGACGGCGAGGTCGCCCACGGCCTGGTCCCACAGGACCCGGTCGGGTCCGGCGGCTGGTCGGGGGCCGATGCGGGCGAGCAACCGCGGGGGTGGGTCGGCGAGGGCGGCGGCGCGGATCGCTGTCTCGGCCGCGCGGGCGGCCGCGGCGGCCACGGCTGGGGTGAGGGCGTGGCCGGGCTCGGCGGGATCAGCCTGGGGTGGGCGGTGGCTGGCGGTGGTGAGCGCGGCGAGGTCGTGGCGGGCGCGGGCCTGGTGGGCGGCGCGGGCGGCCGGGTCGAGGTCGTGGGCCATCCGGTCGGGTTCGGAGCGGGCGAGGGAACCCGCGAGCGCGGTCGCCGGACCGTGGGGGCGGGGGAGGACGGGGAGCCAGTCCTGGCTGTCGTCCTCGGGGTCGAACGCCCAGGTGTCCTGGTGGATGACGTAGGCGGCGAGATCGGTCTGGGCGCGGGAGAGCATGACGTAGAGGCCGGGCCGGCTGGTCGTGGCGGGGGCGACGGCGCGGGCGGTGGTCATGCTGGTGCCCTGGGCGGCGTGGGCGGTCAGGGCGTAGGCGTGGGCGAGCGCGCCGGCCCGTCCGTCGGGAAATCGGTGGGTGAGGTAGCCCCAGTCGACGTGGACGTCGCCGCGTCCGGGCACGTGGACGGTGAGGCTCTGCCGTTCCCGGTCGGGGTGGAGGTGGACGGCAGTGACGATCCCGAGGGTGCCGGTGCGCAGGTAGCGGTGGCGGGCCTGCCCGGCGGGGATGAGGGTGTGGCCGGCCTGGGAGAGGGTGATGACCTGGTCGCCGGCCTGGAACGCCCTGCCGGCCACGTGGAGGATCGGGCCGGTGATGGTGCCGTCGGCGAGCAGCAGGGTCCGGGCGGCGGCGGCGAGCCGGTCGACGTCGCCGTGGCGTTCGGCCATCATCCGCGGCAGGCCGAGCAGCCGTTCGCGGGTCCAGCCCTCCGCCGGCCCGGCGGGGCCGGCGGATGCCTCGGACGGCTCGGTGGCCGGCGGGGGCCGGTGGGCGCGGTAGTCGGCGTACCAGTCGGTGACGACGGCGGCGAGCAGCTCGTCCCGGTCGCCGAAGACGCGCAGCCGTCCGTCGGCCGCTAGCGCGTCGAGGGAGCGGGCAAGGGGGCCGGGATCGGTGGAACGCAGGCCGGCGAGCGCGGCCCGGACCCGGCCGAGCGTGGGCGCGGCCTGGCGGTGCGGGATGGTCAGCCTCGGTGTGTCCGGCCGGCCGCTGGTGAGGTGCAGGAACCAGCCGCTCGCGCCGACCGCGCCGAGCTGCGCCGGGTCCCCGAGCAGGATCAGCACGGTGCCGGTCCCGCTCGTGTAGCGCAGCAGGCGGGCGGCGTCCCGGGTGGCGACCTGCGTCGCCTCATCGACGATCATCACCGTGCCGGGTGGCAGGACGTCGGCGGGATCGTCCGCGTGGTTGAGCCGGGTCAGCCAGGACGCGACGACCTGGCTGTCGATGCCGAGCCGGCCGCCGAGTTCCTCGGCCTGCCGGCCGCCGTGCGCGGTCCCGACCACGGTCCGCCCGTCGGCGGTCAGCAGGTGGGTCAGCAGCCGCATGGCCTCGGTCTTGCCGGTCCCGGCCGGGCCGATCGCGGGCCGGACCGGGTCGCTGCCGGTGATGAGCCGGCGGACAAGCGCGATCTGTTCGTCGGCGAGCCGGCGGGTCAGCCGCCGTGCCCGCCGGGTGGCCAGCAGCTCCTCGAGCCGGGCCGGGCTCATCAGCGGGCCAGCGGGCCGTCGGTCCTCCTCAGGCCGGGCGCCAGTCCCGTCCGGGATGGCCGCGGCTGCCGGTGGGACCGGCGCTGGCACGGCCACCGGTTCGGTTGTCGTGCTGGGCTCCGTCGTCGCGGCGGATTGTGTGGCCGAGGCGGTGAGGGTCAGCAGGCGCTGTTCGGAGTCGAGTAGGCCGACGGTGGTGTAACGGGGCTCGGGCTGGTGCCGCCGGCGGCCAGCGGCCATGTCCAGCACGACGAGCCGCTCGTCGGCCAGGATCCGGTTCGACACGGTCAGGATTTGTTCGGGAGTGAGCCGGTCTCGCGCCCAGGAGGCGACCGCGCGGATCACGTCCTGCTCACCGAAGTGGCTGGTCCGCTCGGTCAGGCCGTGGGGGCCGACGAGCTGATCGGTGAGCGCGGCGATCTCCTCCTCGCCGGGCGGCGTTGGCCGGCGACCGCTCGGCGCGGCCAACCTGGCCACCTGGGACTCGGTCCAACCGGCCTCGGTCAGCGCTTCCCGCCAGTCCGCCTGGATCTGGTCGGCGGCCCGATGCGTTTTGGGTGGCCGGGTCCGGCGCTGGGCGGCGGCTCGGCCGGCCCCGTCATCAGGCAGGTCGAGCTGGATCAGCGCGTCCTCGATCTGCCCGCGCCGGCGGGAGAACGCGTCGAGCAGGTCCGGAGGGAAGGCGGCGAGCTCGGCGACACCGTTGCGCACCTCGCCCCAGCGCAGCCCGCGTCGCCGGGACAGCTCGTGGCGCAGCGTCGCGGCACCGAGATAGCCGGCCGTCATCACCCGGGCGCACATCAGCTCGCCGTCCACCGCGCGCCACGCCAGCGCGTCTCGGCCCTCGTCGGTGGTGACGGGGATGGGTAGCGCGTTGATGACCAGGTTGTGGACGTGCAGGTGCGGGTCGCCGGTCCGGGATTCCTCGTGGAGGTAGGAGGCGACGCCGAACCCGACCGCCGAGCGGGTGCTCGCCTCGACCTGGCCGAAGGCCGCCGTTGCTTCCAGGTAGCCGATGACCGCGTCCACCCCCGCGTCCAACGCGGCGAGGATGTCCCGGCGCAGCGCCTCGTCGCCGAACGCCCAGAGCAGGCTGACCGACTTCGGCGCCGCGCAGGTCACATCGTGGCCGATCACGACCGCGGGCGGCTGCCGGGCGGTGAGGAACCGCAGCAGCTCCTCCCGCCTCACCCGCCAGTCCCCGGACGCGTCCTTCTCCGCGGCGAGTGAGGGGCGGGCCTGGTCGACCTCGCCGTCGGCCCGTGGCTCCCCGCCGGCGCGGGCGAGCCGGCGTAGGTAGTCCGGGCCGACCCCGGCCGCGCTCGCCGCCTCGGCCAGGCTCAGCCACTCCCGGTCGGGAACCGGGCCACGGCGAGGGTGGGCCCGGCCGGCGGAGCCGACCGCGCTCAGCAACGGCCGGCCGGTCAGGCCGTGCCGCCCGCCGAGGAGGCGAGCCAGGGCGTCGGCCGAGACACTGTGGTCCATTCCCAGCAGGCTCGCCGCCGAGCCCCGCGCCTGACCGTGGGCGCAGTGTCCTCCGTAGTAGGCGGTCAACGCCTCCGGCACGCCACTGGCCAAATAGTCGACCACAGCGCTGATCGCCGCGTCGAGTGGCTTGCGGGTCCAGGAGCGCACACCCAGCACCCGCAACGTCGTGATCATCGAGGTGGACCCGAGCCGTGGGGCCGACCCCGCGTGCGGTGTGGCATCGGCGACTCCCGGGCAGGGGGATGGACCCCTGCACCGTCGCCGGGGCAGTCACCGATTGGGGCATCGGTGTGGTCCCCGGCAGAGTCATCGCTGGGGTCGCGCGGCTGGTAGCGGGATGGCTGAGCCAGGGAAACGGGCGGAGTGATGGGGGGGTCCGTGGGGCTCGGCCTCCCGGGCGGTGGGTGTCCGGTCAGCGGGAGTGGGCAGAGCGGGTGTGCGGCCGTCCAGCCTGGCTAACCGGCGCGGCGCGGGTGGCCGGTGAGACTGAACTGTTCCTGTCCGTCGGTTCTCCCTGGCTGTCCCGGGTGAGTGGCCCACTGGGAACCAGCGCGCGACGGAGACAGGTCAACGCAGGTCATCGGCTGTCCAGCTCTGCTAGACGAACCAGACGGGTGCTGGAGGACGGTCAGGTCCGCGTGGCGTCGGTCCCCGCCCCGCCACTGGACCCGGCCGGGTCGGGGTCGCCGCATCCTGAGGGCCAGTGGGGACGGCACGCGGAGAATGATCTGTCGGCGGCGAAGGGGTTCCTGTCGCGGACCGCTGGTGTTAGGCGGGGCCGAGGGGAGGCTCGGCCGGGAGCGCGGCGAGGACACGGCGCACCACGTCGATGATCTCCGGGTGGGGCAGGCGGTCTCCGGCCCAGGAGGCGACCGCGCGCACGACCTCCCGTTCGACCACCCAGCGCGTGACCCCGGCCGCGCCGGCCAGTTCCGTCGTCGGGGCGACGAGCGCCCTGACGAGGCCGCTCACCTCAGCGTCGCCCGGCGGGACGGGCCGGGCGCGGCGGGGCGCGGCGAGCGCGAGCAGCCGCGCGGGGGACCAACCCAGTCGTTCCAGGCGCGTCCCAAGCTCGGCGGGACACAGCGGTGTGGCGTGACCGGCATTCAGGCTCCATCGGCGGGCGCGGTCTCGTCCCGCGCCATCGGTGGTCATTCCGCGGGCCTGGAGTTCCTGGAGGAGTTGGCGGCGGCGGGTGGAGAACGCTTTCAGAACCTGCGTGGGAAAGGCGTCGAGTTCGGCCACACCATTGCGGACCGGGCTCCAGGTCAGGCCGCGTCGGCGGCTGAGTTCGTGGCGCATGGCGGCCGCGCCGAGATATCCGGCGGTGGTGGTCCGCCAGAACAGCGCGGTGGCGTGTACCGCCCGCCAGACCGGCTCGGCATCGGGCTCGATCTGGACCGGTAGAGCATTGATGACGATGTTATGCAGGCGGAGATGCGGGTCGCCGGTCGGTGAGGCGTCGAGGAGATAGGAAGCGACGGCAAACCCGATTCCTGGTCGGGTCTGCCCGTGGACCCGGGCGAGCGCGGCGGTCGCCTCCAGATAGTCGATGACCGCGTCGATTCCGGTGTTCATGGCGGCCGCGATGTCACCGCGCAGGTCATTGTCGCCGATCGCCCACAGGATGCTGAGGGATTTCGGTGCCGCGCAGGTGATGTCGTAGGCGGCGACCACGCGCCGGGCGGGGCGTTCGCCGCGGAACCGGAGGACTTCGTCGCGGTCCACCCGCCAGTGTCCGGCGGTGTCTTTCTCCGCGTGGAATTCCGGTCGTCGTGGCGGGCCGGCCGACGCCGCGGCGGTGCGGGTGGCGAGCCGGCGCAGGTAGGACGGGTCGACGCCGATCACCCGGGCCGCCTCCGCCAGGCTCAGCCAGCGGCCCGCGGGCGGTGGCGCCTCGGCGGTGTGGGCCCGGCCAGCGGAGCCGACCGCGGAGATCAGCGGTCGGCCGGTGGTGGCGTGCCGGCCGTCGAGCAGGCGGGCGAGGGTGCCCAGCGGTACCTCCGCCTCCAGGCCGGCCAGTGCTGCCGCCGCCCCTCGGGCGCGGCCGCGCAGACCGCCGGGCGGGTCGCCGGGCCGGGTCGGTTCCCGCGGGGTCGGACGGAGGCGGGCCAGCACGTCCGGCCTCCGCCGGTCGCCCGGGGCCGGCCTGTCGACAGCACGGAGTGTAGTGATCATTGGCGTGGCCCGGGCTGGGGCGGGGCTGATGGCGGGCAGGGGCGCATCCGGGTCCTCCGACGGTGACTCGCGGCCAGAACGTCCGGTCACCGTCGCGGGCGAGGTCACCGGAGGAGTCATCGCGGGAGTCACCGGAACAGTCATCGCCGCATGTCAGAGCGCGATGACCGCCGTGCGTGGAGGGCGTCCGGCGCGAGCGGTGCGATCCCTGCCCGCTCCGGTCGACAACGCCGGTTCCGGAGCGCGGAACACGCCCGGCGGGTCCTCCGCCTGGACATCATCCAGGCAGGCGCGGGTGGCACACACAGTCATCGTCACGGTCATCGTTCCGATCACCGAAGCCCGGAAGGGGCACCGAGGTGCGGGCGGGCGGAGCGGGGAGGGGGGCTCATTCACCCAACGAGGGCGACGGGATGGATCCGATGTCCGGAGGTGGGTGTGATGGCGGTGCTGAGGCCGAGCACATGGCGGCCGCCGCGCTGGTGGGGCCGGTGGGTCTGGGGGCGGCGCGGGCGCCGGTGGGTCTGCCGCCGGGGCCGGGGCCTGATCGTCGTCGGCCTGCTGACCGGTGTGCTGGTCGGGGGGAACGCCGGTTGGGCCGCCGCCGCGGGGATGCCCGCGCCGCCGGCGGGGCCGGTGGCCGTGGAGCCGGTGGGGGTGTTCGGACCGGTCGCGGGGCCGCCGGCGAGCGGCGGTCCGTATGCCCCGATCGAGGTGAACCCGAACTGGGAGAACATGCCGGGCCGGGACAAAGTCGGGCAGCTGTTGAACGTGCTGGCCGAGCTGGCTTTCGCGGGTTGCGTCGCGATTTTCGTGGCGGGCGGCGCGATGATGGGAGCGGGCCGGCTGATGGGCGCCTCGGCCGGTGGGCCGCGGGCGATGGGGATGGTGGCCGGCGGAGCGGGTGGGGCGATCCTGATTCATTTCGCCCCTGACTTCATCGGCTGGTTCGCGTCATGAGCGTTATTGGCCGCATTCTGGGCACGGTCGGGAACTCGATTGCCGGGTCGGTGGTGCATGACGCCGCGAAAGAGATCTTCAAATCCGAAGCGCGGTGGATGTGGAACGGTGTCGGCGAACTGGTCGGCGGTTTCTTCACGAATTCGACCCGCCCGGCGGTTGATACGAAGGCGTTCGTGGGCGAGCACGGTGCCTATCACGACGCGGCGTCGGTCGCGATTCTCATCCTCGTCGGCTGTGTGCTGGTCGCGATCATTCAGGCGACTTTGTCAGGGGAGCCGCTGGCGGGGATGGCCCGGGTTGCCCGGGACACTCCACTCAGCATTGTGGCGATCATCGCCTTGCCGTGGCTGGTCGACGAACTCCTGTCCGCCTCCGACGTGGTCTCGGATGTGGTGCTGCCGTCCCAGAAGACCGCCGTAGCGTTGATGGCGGACGTCAACAACATGCAGATCGATCCGGTCAGCGCGGCCTGCGGATGTCTCGGCCTGGTCGCGGCGCTCGCGGTCTATTTCGAGCTGGTCGTGCGCAGCGACCTCGTCTACATCGCGACCGCGCTGGCCCCACTGTCCTTCGCGGCGATGACGGTCCCGTCGATGCGGGCGTCGTCCGCGCAGGCGTTTCGGTTGATCCTGGCCGCGGTCATGTCGAAGCCGGCGGTGTATTTGGCGCTGCGGATCGGCGCGGACATGTCGGAGACGACGGTGGGTCATCTGCAGACCCCGTCCAACCTAGGCAAGACGGTCGCGACCACATCGATCCTCGGTATCGCCGCGCTGATGCCGTGGATCGTGTGGCGGCTGCTGCCGATGGCCGAGCCCCACACTCTGGCCCAGGGGGTCTCGCGCGCCCCGGCCCGCGCGGGTATCCAGGCGATGCAGTCGGCCTACTGGTTCCAGGCCCTGAGCGCCGGCGGCGGCGCGCGCGGCGGAGCGGGTGGTGGCGGCGGTGGCGGGGGCGCGCCGGGCGCGGGGGTGGCGATGCCTCCGGTGCCCATCGGTCCGCCGCGCGGTGGCCCGTCCTCGGGCGGCGGCTCCGGCTCGTCTTCCGGTACCGGCGGCTCCGGCGGACCCGCCGGCGCGGGCTCGGGCGGGCTGCCGACGCCGCCACCCGTCCCGCCCATGCCCCAGCCCTCAGGCGGAGGCCCGTCCCCGGGGACCGGCACGGGCGGCCCGGGCAGCAGGGGAAGCGCGCCTGGCCCCGTCCCCACCCCGACGGGCCCCGGCCGCCGGCCGTCCGCCGCCCCATCGCCGGGCACGCGGCCGACACCCACCCGCACGCCGCCGCCGGGCTGGACCCGCCGGCCCACCACCCCAGGAGGCAGTCAATGATCGACGATCCGATCGGTGGTGAGGGCCGGGTCTACCGGCTGCCGCCCCGCCCGGCCGGCACCCTCGTCTACGGCCTGCCAGCCGGCCAGCTCGCCCTCGGGGCCTGCGGCGTCCTCGCGCTCATCATCGCGGTGAGCACGATCGGCGGCGCCGCTGGACTGACCGTCGGGCTGCTCGCCGGCGCCGGCTTCGCCGCGCTGGCCGTCGTCCCGATACGGGGCGTACCGATCTACCTGGTGCTGCCCGGCGCCGCGCGGTTCGCGCGCCGGGAGCTGGCCGGCGCGAACCGCGCGACGCTGCCCCTGCTCGCCCCGCCGGGTGAGCGCCGACCCAGCCCGAGCCTGACCGGCCTCGTGCTCCGTGGCCTCCCCGGCCCGGCGGACGACGCCGCCGCGACCGCCCGAGGGCCGTCGAAAGGCATGCGCCCAGCTGTCGACGTCGGCTGGTTCGAGGACCCGCGGGGCGGGACGGCGGCGGCGGTACTGGCGGTGACCGGCGGCCCCTTCGCCCTGGCGGAACCGGACGCCCAGGACGCGGCCCTGGCCGGCTGGGAACGGGTCCTGGCCCAGTTCGCCCGGGAAACCCCGCCGGTCCAGCTCGGCTGGACGGTGCGCACCGCCCCCTCCACCCCTGAGCTCCACCTGGCCTGGGCCGGCGCCGGCTACCAGGCCCCGCTCGGCGGCTCCGGCTACGAACGCCTGGTCCGCGCCGCCGCTGCTGGCCAGGTCAGCCACGACGTCTACGTGACGATCAGCCAGCGGACCCGGCTTCTGCGCCTGCGCCGGATCGACGCCGCCGCGGCCATCGCCGCCGCCGCCCACGTCCTCGGCGAACGGCTGAGTACGGCCGGCTTCACCGTCGACGTCCTGCCCGCCGAGGACCTCGCCGACCTGGCCCGCCACTGGGCCGACCCGCACACCGCCGAGATCAGCGACCCGACCGGCATCGACGGCAGAGACGCGCACGCCTGCTGGGACGCGCTACGGATCGGTGAGAGCTGGCATCGCACGCTGTGGATTCCGCACTGGCCGACCGGCGAGCTGCGGCCGGGCTGGCTCGACCCGCTCCTACGCGAGAGCGCGGTCACCCGGACCCTGACCGTCTGGATGACCCCCGACGCGGCACGGAAGTCCCAGCGGCGGCTGAACTCCGACACCGTCGCTGTCGACACCCAGCTCCAGCTGCGCTCCAAGCACGGCCTGCGGGTCTCCACCCAGCTCGCCGACGCCCACAGCCACATCCAGCGCCGTGACGCGGACCTTGCCGCCGGCCACCCCGAACTCGCCTACACCGGCGTCCTCGACGTGACCGCCCCGTCCCGGGCCGCGCTGGACGAGGCCTGCCACACCATGGCCGACCTCGCCGCCCGCACCGGCCTCGCCCCGCTGCGGCCGGCGCTCGGCCGGGCCGACCTGGCCTGGCCCGCCACCCTGCCCGGCGGCCGGATCCCCACCCGCCCCCGCACCGGAGGTCTCTAGATGCCCCGCCCCCATCCCCGCTCGCACCGCCAGCCCGCCCGCCGTACCGGACGGGCCCCAGCGCCCGCCTCCCGCGCGGGCCGGGCGTGGGCGGCCGGCCGGCTCGCACTCGCCCCGGCCCACGCCACCAGCGCCCAGCTCTGCGCCCTCTACCCCGGCGGCTTCCCGAGGGGCACCGGCCAGGCCGGGATCTACCTCGGCCACGACCGGATCGCCGGCGGCGCCTTCGTCTTCGACCTGATCGAGAGCTACCGGAGCGGCCTCATCCAGGGCCCCAACATGATCGTCTCCGGGGCTGGTGCCCACGGCAAATCCGCGATCATGAAAAGTTACGCCTACCGGGCCGGGCTGCTCGCCGCCGCCCGCGGCGACACCAGCCGCTTCACCGCCGTCATCGACCCCAAAGGCGAATGGACCCCGCTGGCCCGGGCGCTGGGCTGGACCACCCTCGACCTCCGCCCCGACGGGCCGATCCGGATCAACCCCCTCGACCCCGCCCCCGGCATGATCCCCCGCCGGGCCGCCGCCGCCCGGCCCGAGAACGGCGAACTCGACGACCTCGACCGGCGGGTCGGCGTCGTCGCCGCCCTGCTCACCGTCGCGATCGGCCGCGGCGAGCTGTCCATCAGCGAACACCGCCTCGTGCGCGCCGTCGTCCGCCGCGTCTGCGCCCGCACCACCACCCCGACCCTGCTCGACGTCCGCGCCCTGCTCGCCCAACCCGACCGGACCCTGGCCGCCGACCTGGAAACCACCCCGGCCGAGCTCGCCGAACGCCGCCGCCCCCTGCTGGATGCCGCCGTCACCCTGGTCGAACACGACCTGCGCGGCATCGCCGACGGCCCGACCAGCCCCGGCCTGACCTGGACCGCCAGCCCCGGCCTCGCGGTCGACCTCTCCGCCCTGCTCACCAACCGCCGCGCCCTCACCCTCGTCCTCACCGCGGCCGCCGGCTGGCTGCAGAGCCTCATGTACGCGCGGCGCGGCGGCCAGACGATCATGGTGATCGACGAAGGCTGGATCGCCCTGTCCGAACTCGCCACCGTCCGCTTCCTGCAGGACCAGTGGCGCCTTGGCCGGCAGTGGGGCTCCGGCAACATCCTTATCACCCACGCGATCGCGGACCTGCGTTCCCAGGTCGGCGACGGCCAGGCCCAGGCCCACATCGCCCAGGGCCTGCTCAACACGACCTCGGCCCGGGTCTTCCTCCACCAGAACGCCGAGCACCTGCGTGAGCTCGTCGTCGACATGGGTTTGGGCCGGACCGAGGCCCGTCTGCTTGCGACGATGCCGCCGCTCACCGCGCTCTGGCATCTCGGCGACCACGCCACCATCGTCGAACACCACCTTACTAACGAAGAATGGATCATCGCCGACACCGACACGGCGATGAAGGCCACGCCGGCGTCGGGATCCGTGCCCACAGCCCGAACGCCATCGGCGCGCTGACCCGCGCGGCGCAGGCCAGTCGACCCAGCTTGGCTTACCGCGCTCTGAGCCTGGATGCACCGATCCGAATGCGAGTCGGATCGGTTGATCTGTAATGATTGTTAACTAAACGTGGCCGTTGGCGGTTCGGTGGCGTGTCCGGTCCTGGTTCGGGGGTGGGGAACGCGCCCGGGTAGCTGATGCCCTTCGCGCGGATGCAGGATCGAAGGTCCCGTGGCCGGCCGTTACATGAGCATGCCGAAGTACTGAGCCTTGCTAAATGATCCTTCGCTCGGGCGAGGTCCGCGCTCGGTCCAGATCGCAGGAACATTTTCGGGCTGCCGCTCGTCATACTGCTTGAGCCGGATGAATGGCGGCGCCTGCTTCGGGCAGCCGCCGTCCGCCGTGGAGGCTTGGGCGTCTGGTGCGCGCGCAGGGGGCGTGTGCCAGGCACCCAGGGGGTCGGTCCTCCGCAGTGCGGGCGGCGGCTGGACGGGGGTCTGGGCCGTGACAGTTGGAGAATTTCTCTTCCCTCCAATTGCCACGGGCCGGACCCCCGTCCCCCGGCCCGAAAGGTAACGCGATGCCGTTCTGTGTTCGGCTCCCCGGCGGTTTGACTGAGGAGCAGGAGAGGCTTGTCCGGGTCGTTGTCTGGATCATCATCGTGATCCTGGGGACGATCTGGCCGCTGCCCTTGGTTTAGCTGCCGACGCTGCGGCCTCCGGGCGGACGATGGTTCCACCCGGAGGCCGGAGCTTGAGGCTCAGTGAGATAGGCCGCTGGCTGGTCCGGTCCTGTGTCCCCGGCCCAACCCCGACCAGGCTGGCCGTGCTTGTTACTGACAAAGATAGCAAGCCGCAGGTGGACGTAGCTATCGAGCGAACCCAATGCCCGGGATGAGTTTCCCACGGCGAAGAAACTCGATCACCCGCGTAGAAGCTGGTTAAGAACTCCTACCCGGTCCGCCAATTGACTTACCGACGAAACGTCGATCCGTCGCATCGCGCATCTTCGCCCGGATGGGCCGCATCGCCGCCGCCGACGGCCACCGCATCAGACAGGAACGCCAAAGGTCTTTGGGTGTAGTTCCCACAGGGTGAGCCGTATCTGCATGACCGGAACTGAACCCTTCAGAGGGCGCATTGGGGCCCGCCTCGCCGGGTGACCCGCCGCGCTGATCCCGTGCCCCCGCGGCACCACGGTCAGTCGTGTTCGACATTCGATTCGCGGTCGATGACTGCGCTCGCAGACCCGATCACGATCAGCGGCGACGTCGGCGGTTTCGGGGGCACGGTTCGGATGGTAACATCGATACTGCGAAATATAATATATTGGGCCAGATCAGGCCCCTGGCGGCAGGGCGGCGCGAGACTGAGCCAGGCGCTCGCCGAGCTGGCGTACGGCGGGCAGGGTTGGCCAACGTGCGTCCATCTGGCGCCACATCTGCGTGGACACATCCACCACCCAGCTCGTCCGCTGCTCGCCAACGGTGAGGACCGCACGGCGCGCGGCGTCAGCCGCCTGTTCCGGGTCAGGCTCGGGCCGACGCAGGTATGACCGGGCGAGGGCGTTGTAGGAACCGCCGAGCATGCCGTTCGCGCCCGCGCCGCTCCAGCCGGCGATGGCCCGCCTGGCGTACTCCTCGGACGCCGGGTCTCCGAGGGTGGACAGGATCGCCGCGGTTTGGGCGACCGCGAGGGCTTCGTCCACAGGCACGGTGCCGGGGCGGGTAGGGCCGACCCACAGATGGCCCCACATGTCGTCCAGCCCGGCGCGGGCCGTGCCCGCGTCGCCCGCTCGCGCGGCGGCTCGGGCCTCGCACACGGCGAGCATCGGCCGGGCGTAGGGATGGGCGTCCGCCCGCCGGTCGGCGGCGGCGATCCGGGCTCGTTCCGGCTGGCCTCGGAAGAACGCGAAGGAGCTCTCGAGGATGGCGACGCAGTCGGCGAGAAGCTGGTCGCCGGCCTGTTCGGCGTGCTGGCCTGCAAGGTCCAGGTAGGTGTCGGCGACCTGGTGCTGGCCCAGGTCGTTCGCGGTCAGGGCTAGGTAGACGGCGTACTGACCGGCATGCAGGTCGAGGACGGTTCGGGTCCTGCCGCGGACGCGGCCGTCGAGGAGCCGTTCGACCCCGAGCCAGCCCCGCTCCGCGCGGGGAACGAGCTGGACGGCGGAGGTGCTCGGGTATTCGGTCGCGATGCCTTCTACGTCGCGTTCGATCTCCCGGAGAGTCCGCGGCGGGAGCGCGGCCTCGGCGATCCGGTCGGAGATTGTCGCGGCGACTCCGGCGGCGGCGAACAGGCCCGTGGTGTGCAGAAGTTCCCGGCGGTCCGTCGGATCCACCCCCTCAAGGTCAGTTCCGTCGGCCCGTGCTCGTTCGGCGAGCCTGGCCTGCCTCCAGATCGCCAGAAGGTCGCCGCCCGCGTGCAGTGCTGTGTCCAGTCTGCCCGCGTCGCGGTCGTCCGGCAGGCATACGCCACGTTCCCACTGGCTGATCGCCTGCCGGGTGCGGCGGAGGTCGAGCATCCCGCCGAGGCGGGGCTGGGACAGGCCAGCCCGTGTCCGGTAGTCGAGGAGGGCCCGGCCGAAGGGTCCCCGTTCGCGATCGTCCATCCACCCCTCGCCTCTCGCTGTTGGACGCCACGTCGGGGGCAACAGCCTCGTTGCCCCCGACGTCCGTCCCGTTTCGGTCTGTCGCCGGGCATGTCACGTACGTGACTATCCGTCGTGGCAGGACGGTAACCGATCGGCCGCCGGGCCGGACACGCAACGGGGAGGTACACGTGAGTGTTGAGACCTTGGAGCCGGACACGGTCGATCCGACCGTTGACCCGGAACGAGAGGAGGCCACCGGCACCGACGCCGGCACAGGCCGCGCCCCGAGCGCCGACATCCCCGGCGGGGCCGAGGCGATGCCGCTCCTGTGGGTGGTCCTGACCCCGGCGGGGATCGGCCGGCCCCGGCAGGCCCGGGGCCCGTTCGTCGATCCCACCGAGGCACGGGCCTACGGACGCGAAGTCGGCGGCGGTTACGAAGTGGTCGAGTTCGTGTTCCCGGCCGTGTCCGCCGCAAGGTCGGGTCGCGCGGCGCTGGACGCGCTGGCGGCGACGATCCGGCGGGTGTACGGCGGCAGACGTAGCCGCGCGGTGCCGTCGCTCAACCCGGACGTCCTCAACGCCGGCTGAGCCCCTGAGCTGACGCCGGCTGGAACCGCCACCCCGTCCGATCTTGTGGCCGGTCGAGGACCGGAGGACGGGGCGTGTAGCACCCGGCCGGCGTCACGCCCCCGCCCCGCATCACGGTCTCCTCCGTCGGGGCGGGGGCACCTTTCCGGTGTCCGGCGTTCTCGCCGGACACGCCAGCCCCCTCGCCGGCCGGATCCCGAAGGGCGCCCGGCGAGGGCTCCCGGTGCCCGACCAGATCCCCCCGACCGGCGCGCGCTCGCGCTGTGCGCGCGCTGGGTCGGGCACCGATGCCCATCCGCGCCCGGCCCGCTCCGACCGCCGGCCGGGCGCGGATGAGGCCCCTACCAATGGTTGCTGAAGGGAGAGCCGCCCGTGACCACGACCGCCCTCAACCGGGCAGACTTCTTGTGGCTGGATTTGACCCGCCGCTGCCAGCTCGGCTGCCGGCACTGCTACAACGACTCGTCCACGACCGGCGAGCACGGCGAGATGACGCCCGGCGACTGGAAGACCGTTCTCGACAGCGCGGCCGAGATGGGCACGCGGACGGTGCAGTTCATCGGCGGCGAGGTGACCACGCACCCGCTCCTCGTCGGGCTGGCCGCCTACGCGCTCGGCCGGAACCTCGAGGTTGAGATCTACACGAACCTGTTCACGGTCACTCCGGCCGTGTGGGGCCTGTTCCGCCGGCCCAGCGTCCGGGTCGCCACCAGCTACTACAGCGCGGACCCCGAGGTGCACGACCGGGTCACCGGCCGGGCCGGGAGCCACGCCCGCACCCGGGAGAACATCCTCGCGGCACTCGCCCAGTCGATCCCGCCGCGGGTCAGCGTGATCGACCTCGACGGGTCGGACATCGCCGAGGCAGCCCGCGCCGAGCTGGAGACGCTCGGCGTCGCCGACGTCGCCGTGAGCCGGAGCCGGGAGTTCGGCCGGGCCGCGCCGGACGGTGTGGCGAACCTGAAGGACACGTGCGGGCGCCGCGGGCACGGCCGGGCCGCGATCGGCCCCGACGGCACCGTCACGCCGTGCGTGTTCACGGCCGGCGCGCCCGCAGGGAACGTCCGCCTCGAGCCGCTCGCGGACCTCCTCACCGGGCAGGCGTTCGCCGACCAGGTGGCCCGGCTCGACGCCATCCGCGCCCCGGGCGCGCTCATGGCGTGTGATCCCGACGGCGACAGCAAGGTGTGCGGGCCGGTCCACCCCGAGCCGGACCCCAACTGATCATGGACTGGAAGACACACGCCCAAGCGTTGGCCGACGAGATCACCCATCCCGGCTCGCGCTGGCATCCCGTCGTCGCCGACACCCCGCGGCACCGGTTTGTGCCCGCCTGGTGGACGCGGGACGGCGACCGGTGGGCCCCGCGCCGCGGGCCGCTCGCGGACGCCTACGCGGACCGGTCGCTGGTCACCCGGGTCGGCCAGCTGCACGCCGATGACGCGGTTGAGGACGATCGCGCCGCCGGGTTGCCGACGTCGTCGTCGACCATGCCGTCACTGGTCCTGACCATGTATCGGCATGGCCGGCTCGCCGAGGGCCTGGACATCCTCGACGTCGGCACCGGCTCGGGCTACGGGGCCGCGCTGCTCGCCCGCCGCTACGGCAGCGATCAGGTGACCACGGTGGACGTGGACCTCGGCCTGGTTGTCGCCGCCGCGGAGCGGCTAGCCGCCATCGGCCTGGACCCCACCGCCGTGGCCGGGGACGCCACGGGGCCGCTGCCCGGCGAGTTCGACCGGATCGTGTCGATGGTGTCGGTGCCGTCGATCCCGCCGAGCTGGCTGGCCGCGCTGCGGCCGGGCGGCCGGCTGGTCACCACGATCACCGGGACATGGATGGTGGTGACCGCGTCGCGGACCCCGCGGGGACTGGTCGGCATGGTCGAGTACGAGCCGGCGGCGTTCATGGGCATCCGGGCCGGCGAGGACTACCTGGCGCCCCCGGATGACCGCGACGGCGACGAGCGCGACGGCGACGAGCGCGACGGCGACGCGATGACGACCGGCCGCTATCCGGTGCTCGACGTCGCGAACGCCTGGCAGCTGTCCACCATGCTCGCGCTCTCCGCGCCGGGCGTGCGGCATACCTACCGCCGCGAGGCGGACGGCCGGCACACCGCGATCATGGCCCATCCGGACGGGTCCTGGGCCCGAGCCACCGCCGTCGGCACCGCACCCCCCACCGTCCACCAGGGCGGCCCCCGCCGACTGTGGGAGGCGCTTGACGACGTCCGCGACGACTGGCTCCGCCGCGGCATGGCCCCGGCCTTCGGCGCCCGCGTACGGATCAACGACGACGGGAGCATCCGGCTCGACCACGGCGACTGGACGGCGACGATCCCCACCGCGTTCCCCGGCTCCTGACCCCGAGCCGGTGTTCGACGCCCGCTGTGGGACGACCGGATCCCCCCGTCATCCGGCTCGGTCACCTCGCCCACCCGGGCCGGCCGGATCCCGCGGGTGGGCGTCCATCCCCGTCCCGGGCCGGGACGCGGCACCCCGGCCCGGGACGAGATCAGTCCGAGACCGCGACGAACGGGAGAAGGATCCATGACCGGTGTCCTCGTACAGGCCCCTGACAGCGCATGCGCCATCACGATCAACCGGGGCATGCCGGCGGCCGAGCTCGCGGAACTACTCGTCCGCCACGTCCCCTCCACCTATGTGGTGGAGGCCGTCAACGACGCCGGGGGCCCCGTCGTCTTGTCGTTCGTGGCCGCGCCCGACCCGCTCGTTCCCACCGCGCCCGACCGAGGAAGCCGCGAGCCGATCCCGTGACCAGGAACGGGGCCGCCCTGATCCCGGTCGCATACCTGGAGATGCGCTGCCGGGCCTGCCGCCCTCGGACAATCACCCTCCGGGGGTGGGCGACGGTCGCGGAAGTCGTCGACGCGATTCTGGACGACCGCGAGCCGGAGATGGATCAGGAGTTCATCGAGCTGGCTCGCCGGGTGCACGAGGCCCAGCACCGCGACCAGGCCGAGCACGATGCCCGTTTCTGGCTGTAGGTCAGGCCGCGCTCGCGCGCCGATCCGGCGGACCGTCTCGGCGGCAGCTCGCGGCGATGACTGGTGTGAGGGCTGTGACGATGACCGCTCGGGTGAGCGCCCACCGCAGGGTTGACCCTCATGATCCGCAACCTTTTGAAGCCGGACGCGAGTCCGGGCGGTCAGCTCAGCCGCGCCGATCCTCGGACCGGCGCCCCGTGACCCCTCCGCCTGCCCGCCCGGTCAGGATCAGCGGTGACCTCGGTGACTGGCTGCTCCACCACAGCGGCCGGGTCTACCGGGCGGAGTTCCACCCGATCGGCGGTCCGGACGGCCCTCTCGCCTTCTGGTCCGCCAGCGCGAGCTCGTCGTGGGAGCTGGAGGCGCTGATGGGCGGACCGCTTCCGCCCGCGCTGCACGGCTATCTCACCGGCCACATCACGACCACCGACCACACCTGGACCCGCGCGGCCTCGCCCCCGCCGAGACAGACGCAACCGGCCCGGCACCACTCGGTGGCGTTCGACGGCGGGCACGGCGCCTACGGCGAGATGCTCGCCCGCGCTCCGCTCATGGCCAGCTGGGCGCAGGAGCCCTACCGGGTGGACCTGCTGCCCGCGGGGACGCTGGCCGACGGGCGGTCCGTCATCGCGCACCGGTTCTGGCACCACGGGCGGGTGATGCACGCCCAGCCCAGCCAGCTCATCGCCCCCGGCTCCGCCGTCGACGCCAGCGAACTGCTGCAGTCGGCGGTGACCTGGATCCGCCGGTTCGCCGGGGACACCCCACCCGGCGAGCAGGCCTGGCTGGTGCGACACGGGCCGGCGCTCACCGTCCTCACGGCCCTGCCGGAACATCCCTACCCGGCCGGGACCCGGGTCGTCGTCGACGTCGGGAGCTACCGCGGGCCGGCGGGCGGCGTGGTCGTCGACACGACGGTCGCCGCGCACGGCCCGCCGCTCTATGCCTGGCGACCCGACGCCTACGGCCTGCCCGGCCATCGCTACCAGGACCGGCCCGACCAGGTGGTCCTGTCCTTCCGCGAGCATGTCCGGGCCGCCCTCGTCGTCCCGGCCGAGGCCGGCGCCCGCGCTTCCTACGGCGCCCGGATGAGCATCATCGACCATCCAATGATCTCCGGGGGCACCGTCGTGCGGGTCAGGCCGGGCGGCGACGGCGGCCGGCAGTACGAGCTGAAGCTCGACAATCCCGCCTTTCCCCTCCGGTGGTACCTCGCCTCCGAGCTGCAGCTGACCACGCCCGCCGCCTGGCCAACGGTCCGCGAGGTCCTCGCCGCCCGCGAGGCCGCGGGACATCCCCTCGTCGACGGCGAGCTCCTGATCGGCCTGCGTGAGGAAAGCCGCGTGGTCAAGGACGCCGCCGGCCACCTCGTCCCCGACGCCCCGTCTGTGAGCCCGAGCACCGATCCGCTGCTTGATCCTGACGCTGATCAGCCTTTTGCCCGCCTCCACTGCGCCACGGCCAGTCCCGACCCGCCGCTGGCCCCGCTCCCGGGCCTGTAAGGTCCGGTCGTCACGTGCGGGCCGCCTGGCCGTACGGTCTGGCCGGGCATGTTCGTGCTCCCCGACCCGGGTAGCACGGGAAACCGAACCCGGATGGGCGGGACCGGCGGAACTGGGACGGGTGGACAGGCGGGCATAGATTCAGGCTGTGCCAATACGCGATTTTGCCTACAGTGTGTACGCCCGTCGGCTCCGCGCGTCGCTCAAGGGAGCCGAGCTACCCAGGCACGTCGGCCTGATCATGGACGGCAACCGCCGCTGGGCCCGCCAGATGGGGATGACCAATCCCAGCCTCGGCCACAAGTTCGGCGCCGACCACGTCGAGGACGTGCTGTCGTGGTGCGACGCGCCAAACCCCCAGGTGGATGTCGCCCAGCGCGAGCGGCTCATCGTCGCGTGGGTCGACGGGCATGCCGCCGGACGGTCTACCAGTTCCGCCCGAACTGCAACGCCGCCCTATCGGCCGACATAAGAGATGAGAAGCTCTACAGCCAGCTCCTGGTCTTCAAGTTTCCTATGCGTCGGGCTGGCGGGAGATCGGGTTGTCCGGGCATCCGGTGCGACTCGAGTTTCGCGCCGAGTCGCTCACGTTGTGGTTCGGCTGAGAATTCCGTGACCGGTGGGGACGCGAAGGCCTGATCGCGGGTCGCGTGAAGAGAAGATCGTTAGCTCCTCGGGAGTCCCGGGCCCTTGGGCGGCTCGGCCGGGCCCCTCGGACGGTGTGATGCCGACGGCGCCATGGGACGGTGAAGATCACCGACCTGAGGTCGGGTGAGGGCAGGAGCCGTCTCATCGCGGGATGTCCGGGCCCGTGTGGGTCGTGATTGCGGCCTTGTGCAGTCATTTTTCCGCGATGACCGGCTCGGTGACCTGGCTGGTGACCCTGCCGGTGACTGTCAGGCCGAGCGTGCCGGCCATGACGGATATCGACATGGGTGGCCTGGCGCCGCGGTCGGAGACGCTGGGCCGCTGGCACGGTGAGTGGGAGCGGTGGGCGGCGGGCGGTGACGCGGCCGCCGGATTGCAGCGGTGGGCTGGCGACCCGGTTCTCGGCCGGCACACAGCCTCGGTGGAGTCGTTGCTGGATGCCTGTGGTCGGGACCGGGCGGTGCCCGGCCGGGTCGCGGACGTGCGGCTGGCCGCGCTGCTTTCCTATGCGACCGCTGGCGATTTCGCCGCGACGCGGATCGTGTTGGAGCGAGTTGTTCCGGCGCTGGTCTCGCGGGCGGCGCGGTGGGCCAAGGCGGGGTTCGAGGGCGGTTTTCCGGCTGCGTTCGGGGAGCTGACCGCGAATGCGTGGGGTGTGATCCGGGCTTTCCCTCTGGCGGACCGGCCGTTGAATATCGCGGTGAACATCATTCGGGACGCGGAATACCGCACGGGTGGCTATGTGCCGGCGGCCGTGCGGCGCTCGACGTGCTGGGCGGTACCACCGGAGATGGCCGCGGGGATGTCGGGCCGCCCCGACGGCGAACTCGACACCGTCGGTCTGCTGATGGCGCTGGCCGGGGACGGGCTGGCGGCCGGGGCGTCGCCGGTGGCGGTGCGGACCTGGCTGGCGCTGGCGGTCGGCTATTCGGTGCGGGAGCTCGCCGCCCGGGACGGGGTGAGTCAGCGAAAGGTCCGCAACCGGCGCGACGCGGGCACGGCGGCGATGACGGCGGCCGCCGCCCGCCGGGACCTGGTGGGCTGATCATGGCAGGGGAACGGGACAACGAGCCGGCGGCGATCCTGGTGCTGCTGCCGGCACTCGGCCTGCTGGTCGGCTTCACGGTGTGGATCGGCGCGCAGATCGCCGCACTGCTGTTCGGCCAGCATCACCTGCTGGCCCTGACATCGCACGACGTCGCCCAAGCGCTGCCCGGGCTGGCGCGGGAGCCGGGCCGGCCGAACCTGGCCTGGCCGGCCCGAGTCCGCCCGGCCCTGCCGGGGCCGGTCGGCTACTGGGTGGCGAGCGCGCCCCCGCTGCTGGCCGGCCTGGCCGCCACCGTCGTCATCGGCCTGGTGGCCTCGGGGGTGTGGCCGGGCGGTGCGGGACCGGCGGTGCGCCACCGGCGGCGGATGGGCATGGATCCCGACGACCGGTTCGCCACCGTCGCCGACCTCGCGCCGCTGTGGGTCGGCGGCCCCCGGACCGGGCGGATGACCTTGGGCCGGGTCGGTGGCCGCTTCCGGCGCAGGCTGGTCGCGACGGAGGATCCGACCCGCCCGCTGGATGCGGTGGTGCCGCGCTGGCGGCGCCGGCGGGCGTCGCGGCGGCGGGGTGGCTCGGGCAGCGTCGTGGTGTTCGGTCCGTCCCAGTGCGGGAAGACCTCGGCGCTGGCGATCCCGGCGATCCTGGAGTGGGACGGCCCGCTGATCGCCCTGAGCGTGAAGACGGACCTGCTCGGGGCGACGATCGCCCGCCGCCGGCGCCTCGGTGAGGTGCGGGTGTTCGACCCGACCGGCATCACCGGCGGCCAGGGCGACGCGGGCTGGTCGCCGCTGGCGACATCGCGGCGGCTGTCCGGTGCCCGTCAGACCGCCAAATCGATCATGAACGCGACGGACTGGTCGGACACCGGCGGCGACATGGCGTTCTGGGTGTCCACCGCCGAGGATCTGCTCGGGCTGTTGTTCTGGACGGCGGCGACCGCGCAGCTGCCGATGGGCGCGGTCGTCGACTGGGTCACCGGCATGGAGAAGGAGACGCCCGCGCAGTTGCTGGGCGCGTTCGCCGCCCACGCCGACCCGATCACCGCGGCCGAGGGCGTCATCGTCCGGGACGCGTTCGAGGCGGTCTGGAAGACCGACCAGCGGCAGATCTCCAGCGTGTATCTGGTGGCCCGGCAGATGATCCGCCCCTGGCAGGAGCCAGCGATCCGCGACTCCGCCGCCACGTCAGGGATCAGCCTGGACTGGCTGCTCGGCCAGGACCAGCCGGAGGACGGTGAGGACGGGCCGGCGGGGCCGCGCAGCGTCTACCTGTGCGCGGACCTGGATGACGCCGACCGGCTCGCCCCTGTGCTCGGCGGTCTGGTCGACGACCTGATCCGGGAGGCCTACGTCCAGGTCGGCCGAACCGGCCGGCCGCTGGACCCGAAGCTCCTCGTCGTCGTCGACGAGGCCGGCAACTGGCCGATGCAGAACCTGCCGGCGCGGATCTCGACCTGCGCCGGCCTGGGCATCCAACTGCTCCTGCTCTACCAGTCGAAGGCGCAGATCGACGCCGCCTACGGGCAGCGGGCCGACACCGTCGTCGCGAACGCCGCCACGAAGATCTTCTTCTGTGGGGTGTCCGACCCGGCGACGCTGACCTACGTCGACAGCCTGCTGGGCTCCGAACACGTCCCGGTCCGCAGTACCTCGCGGGAGGCGGGGCTGTTCGCCGCCGGGTCGGGGTCGATCTCCGACCAGCCCAGCCGGCTGGACCTGTTCCCCGCCTCCATGCTGCGCCAGGTCCTGCCCGGGCAGGCGCTGCTCATCCACCACACGCTGCGGCCCGCGCACCTGTATGGCCGGTACTGGTTCCGCGACCGACAGTTGCGCGCTCTCGCCACGTCTGACCCCGAAAGGCCCTTCCAGGCGGCGGCGCGGCCCGTCGCTGAGGACGCCTCGCCGTCGGCCGGGCGTGCGGTCGCTCTGCCCGAACCGCCGGCAGTACCAGGGGCGATCTCCGGCTGGCCTTTCTCCTCCAATGACGGCCCGGCGAGGGGAGCCGGCGGCACCAGCACGGTTCAGATGATCCGTTTCGGTCCCGACCGCTCCGCCCGCCCGAACGCGGCCGGGGCATCCGACCCTACGGACCGCCCCGGCACCGCCGGTGGGCTCGGGGACGGCGACGTGGCCTGGCTGTCCTGGCCGCTGGACCTCCTCGACCAGCCCAGCCCGGGCGAGACACAGCCCAGCGACCCGTACGGGTTCGCCGAGTGGTTCACGACGGAGGGTCGCGAGGAGGCCGCTCCGCCGCTCGGATCGGCCGATGAGCGTCCGGCGGACGGAGACGCGGACGACAACGGGCCGGGCCGGCCATGACAAGCCCGCCATCGGTCAGCTCGTCCTCGCCGGGACAGGTGGTGATCCTTACCGCCCGCGCGGGCACGTGGCTGCTCGGCGCGTTGGCATCCGACCCGGACCTTGACCTGGACTTGCCGGTGCCGCCGATGGCGGCGCATTGGCGGCCGGCCGGACCCGACAGCGCTCTGTTCCCCATCGCGGTGACCGGCGCGGTCTTCCCGTCGAGTTGGGCGTTCGAGGAATACCTTGGCCGGCGCCTTCCCGACGCCGTGCACCAGGCGGTGGCGACCCGGGCGGCGATTCTCGCCGCGCCGGAAGCACCGCTGCCGGCGGTCGGGCTGGACGGCACGGCGCCAGACCCGTCCGGACCGGTGCTGGTTCCCGGCCGGCCCCCTGTGAGTTACCGGCGGGCGGTCGCGACCAGCCTTCCCGCGGCCGGCTCGTGGACGTTCTCCGGCCTGGCCGACCCCAACGAGGAGATCAGGATCGAGCTGGCTGGACTGGGCGCTCCGCGCCGCGGCTACCGCGCCGGGATGGGGGAGGACGCCCGGCTGGCCGTGGCGTACCGGGTGTCGGTGGACGGCGAAATCCTTGCCGCCGGCGCCGACCTGGAGATTCCGGCCGCGACCGACCTGACGGCGGACAGCACGCTGCGCGGCCTGGTCGCGGTCCTCCTCGAGCCCGAGCCGGACGCGGCCGGCGACCCAGCCCGGGCGGCGTTGCGCGCGCGGGCCGATGAGCTGGCTTCGCTGGTCGTCGACCCGCCTTCACCCTACCCGCCGGGAACCCGGGTCGCAGTCTCCGCCCCGGCCAGCGGGCTGGGTGGGCGCCCGTGGACGGGGACGGTGGTCAAGGCCTACCAGACGCGCGCCGCGATGATCCGCTCCTACGCGGTTCATCCCGACGCGGCCGAACTGCCCGGCCACCGCTGGCACGGCCAGCCCGCCGCCCGCGCCACCGAGATCATCCGCGCCGTTCATGTGGGCGCGACCCTGCGCGGTCCGGACTGCGGCCTCGACCTGGCCGACCCCCATCGGCGCATCACTTACGGGGCCAGGGTCAGCTACCGCGCCGATGACGACACGGCGATCACCGGGACGGTCATCGCCGTCAGCCAGGACCCGGACCGCGAACGGCGCTACCTGGTCCAGGTCGACGGCGGCCCCCAGCTGGAGCTACCGGCCGCTGACTGCATCCCCCGGTCCGGCACCGCCTGGCCCGACCTGGCCACTCTGCTCGCGGCCCGGAGCGCGGACCCGCATCCGGTAGCCGCTGGAGAGATCTTGATCGCCGGCGAGCTGACCGTCCAAATCGTCGCCGGCGCCGACGGCCAGCTGTATTCCGAACCGATCGACAGCAGCCACGACGGAGCGGCCGCGCAGGCGCGCCCGGCGGACGCCCGGCCGAGTCCGGCGGCCCGCGACGGTCCGCCCGCCGCTCCGTCACGACCGGCGGACGCCGGCCCAGCCCCGTCAGCGCCCGGTGCTGAGACCGTCACCTTCACCGATCATGTCCACGGTCGCCTCGTGGTGGACGCGGGCCGATTCCGCGAGCTGCTTCCTCGGGACCCGGACGACCTGCGGGCCCGGCTGACGGCCGAGGCGCCGCAGGTCGTGCTCACGGGTGAGGAACGGCCCGTCATCCTCGCGGCGCTCGCCGCCGCTCACCTGCCCGGCCCCGCGGAGCCGAGAGCCCCCGCCGCCCCGCCGCCGTCACGGCCGGAGCTGAGCGGGCCGCCCGCCCCCGCCGGCCCAGCATTCGGCTTCGTCGTGCTCTGACCTTCCCGTTCGCGAACCCTCAAGGAGGCGTCGCTCCATGCCCACCAAGCCACCGGTCGCGACCCTGCGCGCCCGAGCCGCCGACTGGCACCTCGACTTCGACCGCGCCCGGGGGCGGTTCACCGCCATCGGCAATCTTGCTGACGGGGACACCCGCTGGGCCGCCGCCCCGACCGTGTGGCGGCTGGAGGAACAGCTCGGCTTCGTCATCCCCGAGCAGGTGCATGCCGCGCTGCGCGACGCCGCGCTCGGTCAGAACGTGGCCCGGCGGCCCGAACGCCGGGCGCGGCGGCTGCCCCGGTTGGACAACTCCCACCGGCCCGCCGGCGCCGACCCCGTGTTCCTCCACGACCGCCCGCTCGGCTCCTACGGCCGTCTCCTCCACACCCGGCCTCCGTTCGCCCGCTGGAGCGGCGGCACCATCACCGTGGAGCTCTCGGCGACCCTCGCGCCCGAGGACCAGCCTGGTGCCGAGGATGCGCAACCGGCCTATGGGGTGCGGTTGTCGCGGGCGGGCGTTCCGTTCTTCTGCGCCGAAGGACCGGACCTGCCGGACAACGTCCGTCCCCGCGACCCCGACACACTGCGCCAGGTCCTGACTCACCTAAGCGAGCACGAACACTGGCGCCACGTCACCGGCGCCGACCGGACCGCGCTCGCCCGCGACCTGCCCGTCCTCGCCGCCTACGCCACCGGCGGCCAGCCGCCGCTCGAGCCCGGCGTCGCGGTCGCTGTCCGGATCGGGCTTGGCCAGGTCGCCACCGGCACGATTCTCCGGACCATCGAGGAGCCGGCCAGCCGAACGGTCAGCGACATCGTCTGGACCCCGGACCTCGCGACGCTGACCGGCCACCCCTGGCACGGGCCCCCCGCCCGCCAACTGATCAGCCCCGTCGGGGAGGTAACCCCCGGCGTCGCCGAACGCGACAACGGCTTGGACCGCGGCCCGCTGCGCCACCTGCTCATGTTCGGCGCCCGCGTCCGTTCGATCGACGACCCCCGCTGGACCACGGCCACCGTCCTGCGCACCTTTCCCACTCCCGGCGGCTTCCGCCACGACATCCGCCCCGACGAGGACCAGCCCTACGCGCTCGACCCGACAGTCCTGACCGTCGACGCCGTCGACGTCGACGCGATCCAGGGCACAGCTTGGCCGAACCTCGACCGGATGATCTCCGCCCGGGTGGCCGCCGGCATCGGATTTCAGGTCGGCGAGATCCTGCTGACCCCACGCACCGTCATTGATGTCGTGGCCGGCGGCGACGGCCGGCCCGCCCTCGGGCCATCCCGTCCCCGGTCCCGGCCGCGCCTCGACCCGATCGCCGGACTGGACAGCCCCGGCGCCGCCGATTCCTCCGTCACCATCATGCGACCGGCTGGCTCGCGAGTCCGGATCACCATCCCCGGCCAGGAAGCGCTCACGCTGGACCGGTCCCGGGTGGTCGCCGAGCTCGGCCGCCCGGCCGGCCAGCTGCGGGAGCGGCTACGCGCCGCCGGCACCGCCCCGTCCGCACTGGCCGGCGTGGGCCAGTTCCGCCTGGCCGTCCTGGCCGCGCGGGTCCCTGCCCTCACTGGCCCGCCCGATGCACCGCCGCTCGGCATAGCCGTCGGTGGCTGACGGCGACAGCGGCGCCGCCCTTGTGCCACCGGTCGCGGCCTCCGCCGCGCCGGCGCTGGTGGTGAGCCGCCTGCACCCCACGGGGGTCGTGCTCGACTCGCCGCTGACCGGGCCGCCTGGCACCCGCGTGTACGCGGCGACCAACTGGCGCGACTCTATGGCGGACAGCGGCTGGCTGAGCGCCGCGTGGGACTTCGGCCCCGGCGGCCGCGGCTTCATCCCCGGGATGATCGAACCGGGCGACGTCGTCACCTTCGGCGCGTTCCGACCACCCGCGACCGAGCCGGGAGCCGATCGGGAGACCGGGCAGCCTCGCTATCAGCTCGCCGCCGAATGGATCGGCTACCTCTACGAGATCACCGCGGGCAGCCTACGGTTCGCCGGCCCCTACCCCGACCGCGCCGCGGCCTACGCCGCCGCGCAGAACTACCTGCTCACCCGCGAACTGCCGGCTGACCTCACCGGAAAGCCGGTCCTGCCCGCCCAGCCACCGGCCACCCTGTCCATCACCTGGCACGGCCCGACGGCGATCATCGGCGATCCACGGCACGGCTGGCTCACCGTGGAGACCGGCCGGCTCGCCGCCGCGCTCACCCTCACCGGCGACGACCTGCGCCACCAGCTGCGTCGGCAGCTCAGCGGGCTGACCGGCGACGAGTCGACCATCACTCTGGCCGCCCTGGCCGCAACCCATCTCGCCGACCTCCCCGACGTCACGACCCAGCCGGCCGCAACGGACCCCGGGCCTGCCTCCCCCGACCTATCGGGGCCGTCCCCGCCCCCCACGAGCACAGCGACGTCCTCACCGGCGGGACCGACCCCTGACGCGGACGGCGATCCGCCTCCTACGCCGGACCCGGCCGGCTCCCAACCCGAGCCGGCGCCGGAACCCGTTGGCGTGGAAACGCCGGACCAACCCCCAGACCCGCCAGACCCGGCCGTCGGCTTGGATGGTCCGTGATGGCCGCATATGGAGAGAGTGGGGAATCGCTCCGGCGGCCCGTCCGCCCCCGACCGCCGCGGAAAGTCCGACGTAATCGCACGCTACGTAAGGATTGCCATTGCGGCTCTTCGCACTTGGCGGTGGCCGTCAGGTGGTACGCCGATGCTCGGTGTGGAGCAGGACGAGGGCCGCTTGCACAACCAGGCCGATCTTCCAGGGGTCGAGACTGACGTTGCGCAGGGCCTTGAAGTGTTTGAGGAGGGCGTTCGCGCGCTCACCGACCGCCCGAAGGGCGTTGTGTATCCGGTTGTGCTTCTTCTGCCCCTCGGTGAGGGTTCCGCCCGCGGTCTTCTTGTGCGGGATCGCGACCTGGTCCTGTAGCCCTTCGTAACCGAGGTCGGTGAGAATCTCGCCACCCGTCGCGGTCCACTCGCCCAGCACGGGCAGCGCGCCGGAGGCGCGCAGGGCCGTGGTGTCGTGTTCCCGGCCGGGCCGGACCCCGGAGACCCACAGGGGCCAGCCGTCGTCGGGAGCGGAGACGACCTGGACGTTCCCACCATGGTTGTGGATCTTCCCGGACCACCACAGGTCCACCCCCGGGGTCGGTCCAGGGGCCGAGACCCGATCGGTCTCGATCACCGTGCCGTCCACCACGACGTGCCCATAGCCCGCCATTCGGGCCGCGACCAGCGCGTTTGCGCAGGTCCGGGGCCTGCCAGGCCAGGACCGCGATCCCCTCGTGGAGATAGCGATAGCCCGCCGAACAACTGATCCCGTTGTCGGCGCACAGCTGCTTCACCCGGGTTCCGTCACAGAACCAGCGGAGCACGAGCACGGCCTGGGACCGGGGGCTGAGCGCCCGCGTCCCCTTCCGGGTGCCACGGCGTTCGCGTTCCGCGACGAGCAGCGCGGCCAGCCGGAGAACGGGAGCTTGGCGGTGTATGCGACACTCATGCGCGCGCGGGGCCTCATCTGAAGTGGATCTATGGAAGGACCTACTTCTTATCGAGACCCCGCGTTTTCCGTGCCACCGCCTCCCACCCCGGTCACGGTCCGCTACCACTACCCGGAGTAGTGGCTCGTTGCTGGGAATGGCTCACTACATCGACAGCGGCCGACGGGACCGGGCGAAGCTCGCGCTGGGCGGGCGGCCCGACTCCCTGTCATCGGGCGGGTTCGTCGAACCCACGGTCTTCCCGGCCGTCGACAACGTGATGACGATCGCCCGTGAGGAGATTTTCGGCCCAGTCATCGGGCTCATTCCGTACGACGGTGGCGACAAGGCGGCCCGGATCGCCAACGGCACCGACTTCGGCATGGCCCGATAGGCATGCACGGACGACCAGGCCCGGGGCATCGGGGTGGCCCTCGACATCGACGCGGGGGTGATGGGCGTCAACCACATCGGCATGGACCCGGCGTGGCCCTTCGGCCGCTTCAAGCAGTCGGGCATCGGCCGGCAGGTCGGGACCGAATGCCTGGACGACTTCGTCGAGGTACACGGCATCGGCGTGCCGGGCGCGGTCTAACACCTAGGGTCCTCCCGCTGGCTCTCGTTCTCTTTCTTCCACACGGGGATCCTGTCCAGGACCTGCCAGTTGTAGGTCGGGATCATCTTGTTGCTGTCACCCCGGGCAATCTTCTCTCTGAGTAGATCGAGTGTCGTGCCGGTGGCGAGTACGATGGTGGCGAATCGCGGTCGGCACCTGATGTACTCGCCGTCCTTGCCCTCTCTCAGCGGTACGGATACGGGCGAGGTCCGGGGCTGGGGGATCTCGATCTGGACATACCACTCGGGGGTCGTGCCGGGTTTATAGGGTTGGTTGCTTCTGCCGTTGGACCAGTGGTTGCTTGGATCTGTATTCCAGTTGAGCAGAAACAAGCCGTAGCCGTCGGGTATCCGCCCGGTGCTATCGAAGTCAAGTATCCAGTCCGCCTTTCCGCTGTAGATATATGTGGTAGGGCCGTCGTCTACAATGTCCTTTTGTCGTCCGTGCTCGGTGGCGCGGACGCGGAGGTTTGCGATCTGGATCTCGTCTTCGGGTGGCGCGGGTAGCGCTCCTTCTGATGGGTTGCCGTCGAGGGGTGTTGCCGCGACCGGCGGGCCGCCCGCCGAAGACCCGGGCTGGGGAATGGACTGTCCGGTAGCGAGGAGATAGTTGACCAGTGCGGTGGTTGAGCCGACGAGGAAGGCGAGAGCGAGCCCAGCGACCACGCTGTTGCGACCGGCTACGGAGGCGCTGTCAAACCCCAGGCGCGTTCCCAGCGCCCAGCCGAGGCCGCCGATGAGGACGGCGGCGACGGCGGCGACGAGGGCATAGGCCGCAATGCTGTTGACAAGATGTTTGAGCGGGGCGGTCGCTGGGGATTCTGCGGGCGCGACCGCCAGCGCGCTGGTGATTACCAACGAGTGTAAACCGGATCGGGAGTTCAATCGTCCCCCAAGTACTTGTCGGCCCGGTCGGGGCGGGCTGGTATCCCGTATGGTGGACATATGGCATTCGCGCTTTCGTTGCTGGGCCTGGCCTTACCAGGCGCTCCAGGAGCCGAATGGCCTGAATCCATTCGGGAACTTGGCGACCCGGATCTTCGCGAGAACCTGCCAGCGTCCGGCGGGGACCATTTTCTTGCTCATTTTCGCACATTTATCCGGATTGTCGGGCATGCAGACGAGCTGGGCGTCCAGCGCCGCCGCAGCCGCGGCCCGGGCGGCGATGACGGTCATCCACACTGGGCGACGGTAGTAGGTCCCGTCCTCGTTGACCGTGACAGGTATCTCCCAGGTTCCGTTCGCCCTGACGGTGATCTTTCCCTGGAGATAGTACGCGTTTCCACGAACGTGGCTGACAGCGTAGTAGCCCACCCCGTCCGGGCGTTGACCGACGATCTCTCCCGAAAGCCGGTGGTTGTTCTCGCCGTCGCAGGTCGCCACCGCGCCGTCAACGGGAACGTCGAACGAGTCGAATCTCAGCCCGGTGACCCCGGCAGCGACTATCTGCTGGTCGGATACCGGCTCGGGCGCCGGCACCAGTGTGATCGCGGCTGAGTGGACAAGCCAGTACGTCAACAACGCGATGGCCATGACAGCGGCCGGCAACGTAGTGAGCAGAATAGTTGGGCGGCCATCGAGGCGACGGCCAGCCGGGGCCGCGGCTGGAGGTCGGATCTGGTGAGCAGTCCGTGCCCTCTGACGCGCGCGGAGGGCCGCGCGTGCCGCGAGCCAGATGACGACCGCCGCCAGGATTCCCGCGCCGACCTCGAACGCCAGCCAGGAGCCGCGTTCGACAGTGTGCAGATCGGGCGGGCCGCACGGCAGCGCGGCGCGGTCGCCTGGCGGACTGAAAGGACCGCCAACTGGCGCCGCACTCGCCGCGCTCATGACTGCCCGCCTTCTTCGTAAAATCTCGCGCGGCACCGATCCGTTGACATCTGCATCCCCCGAATGCTTCGTCGGCCCCCGCATCAGTTGCGGCAACCGCTGTAGATTATATGCCCGGCGCGGGCGGTGGCGTCGATCTTACCGGTGTTCGTGGGTGCCCGACCGCTCTTTGATGAGTGTGTGCGCGAGGGCCTCCGTGACCGGGCCCGCCGCGGGTAGCCGTCGCTCGGCGAGCCAGTCTCGCAGCTCGATATGGCGGAACTGGTAGGCGGCGCCGACCTGGCGTAGTACGCCTCGGTTCCGCGCGTCGGCGAGGAACGGCAGCAAGCGCCACGGAAGACGGCCCCCAGCCGCTAGGCAGGCACGACTCAGCACGAACCACGCCGAGGCGGCGCGCAGGCTCGCCAGTACGACGCCGATAAAGAGACCGGCGGCGACGGCGGTGGTAACGCCGACGATGATTCCTGACACCGAGCCGTTCTGGCTCGCCGCCAATCCCATCGCGAGCCCGATTGTGACGCCGCCTCCGACGCTGCCGCTGAGGGCGAAAGCACGGAACGCGGCCAGGTCCCGCTCGGCGGCACCCCCTGGAGTCGCGGTGCGCGCCACGTTTGCCTCGCGTCGGCGCCGCCCGGTGGTGAGGCCGACGAGTACACCCGCCAACAGGCCGCCGCCCGCGCCGATGCTCACTGGTTCGGTACGGTCGGTCCAGGCCAATTGGGTTACCATCGGCCCCAGGACGGCTCCCACCGCGGCAGTCACTGTCAGCCAGCCGGGATCGATCGACCTCCAACGCGGTCGGGCTGTGGGAACCTCCGGTGCCCGGCCCAGGAGTAGCCAGGCAGCGCCGGAGGCGACCAAAGTCATCGCGACGCCGACGCGTGCTCCGGTGCCAGGCCCGTTCGATCTGCGATTGATATCTATCGCGGTCCCGAACACCAGCCCGGTGAGCAGTCCGGTCACAGCGCCGACAAAGGCGGCGGCCAGTAGCCGCCGCGCCCGCGGCCGGAGCGTCAGGTGCAACTCCCACCAACGGAAGACCGCGCCGCGGTCCGGGTCCGTGAGGAACTGAGCAAGAAAGACGAGCCAGTGCTTCGCGCGAGTTGCGTCCCAGCCTTCTTCTTCGGGATCGACTCTCCGGTACGCGGCCGGCACGAACTGCCCAAGCAGATGGTGGCGGATAGCCGCAGCATCGGGGAAGTCTCGCAGGGAGGCTGGCTCCGGGGTGTCCGCCGCGCCAGCGACCGGGCTGTAGACGAGGGTGGCCAGGCTTGCGAACAACGGGGAGCGCATCGCCTCGGAGAGGGGGCTGCCAGACCTCATCACCTCCGCCGCCGGCGCCCGCCATGAGAGGTCGTGCTGGCCCGCGCGACGGCGCCAGTGCTCCGCGATGTCCACTGCCTCCAGCGGCAGCAGTTCGACACCCGCGGCACCTCGGATTCGAAATCTGCCCGTCGCCTCCATGTAGTCACGGGAGCGGGCGGCGAGCACCAACGGCTGGCCGTCGCGGATCCCGGCGTCGATGCGGTTGAGCGCTTCCTCTCGCAACGCCGGCGCGATCTCATCGAAACCGTCCAGCACTGGCATGATCTGGCCGCCCCTGACCAACTCCTCTGCCCATGTGCGCGACCTTTCACCCGGTACAGGCGCACGCAGGAAGGGAAACCCTTCTCGTAGCCAGTCGGTCAACCAGGCGTCGAATCCTCGCCGGGCGGGATCCCAGCTACCGACCGGCACAAGCACTGGCACTGACTCACCGACACGCCATTCGGCCGCGAGCCACTCGGTCAACCGGATCAGCGCTACCGACTTTCCAGCGCCGGCCGCGCCGAGAAGCACCAGCCGCTGCGTCGGTATGCGGCGCACCAGGCCAGCGAGTCCGTCGGTCCCGTCGATCACGGCGGGCGGCCTGGCCATCCAGGGCCCTGGGTCCCGGCGACTCCCGCGATGCCTCCAGGCGGAGGCCCTGTGGACGAGGTCAACCCAGGGGTCGAACGGTCCATCGGTAACCGAGCGTGCCCAGACAGTGATCGTGTCGGACGGCGGCGCCAACCGGCGGAGTTCGTCCCAGGCCTGTTCGCGGACTCTCGCCGCGAGAAGGCGCGCGATGTCGAACTCCGTCGCCGCGCGGCGCGGTCCGAACCGCGTCATGGCCAATCCCAACGCCACCACCAGGACGACCAGTGTCAGCGCGGACGACGCGAGAGGCGAACCTCGGTTCGCGCGCAGGGCTATCGCGCCCACCAGCGCCAGGGCGCCGACGGCGCCTCCCGCGACGGAGAAGGCTGGATGAATGTCAGACACGGCGCCCGCCGTGGGGCGCCGGTGGGGCATGTACAGATCCGGTGTCCGTTGAGGTGGAGTACCGAGACGTCCTACCGGCGCGCCCACAACGCCGTCAAGAAGCCGCTGGACGGCCTCGCCCTCGTCCAGGCCGAAAAGGTCGAGCGGCTCCAGCCCCGCAAGCACGCCGGTCAATTCGCAGTACTCTCGTCTGATCGGGATTATCCGACCGGCCAGACCTCCCCGGTGGTCGGCGACCGCGCTGGCGAGCTCACTGTCAAAGCGGCCTGACCGTAGGTAGCTCGCGGAGATGACTGGCAGGACGCGCCGGGCCCGGCTAAGGCCATCGTGAAGATGAATGACCCAGTTTGCCCCAGGCTGTACGTCCCAGGCCCGCAGGGTAACGGTGTAGCCGGCGTTCTCGAGCTCCCAGGCGATCCACGCCGCCCACTTCCTGTCCTCCACGTCGTCGGAATGGGAGAGGAGGAAATGAAGCACAGCGGGCGAGCTGTCCGTGTCCGCCGCCGCCACCCCCGTTCTAGCGCCGCAGTTCTTGTCTGGGTACTGATCTGGATCTCAGATCTCATTGTTCGGGCTTTTCCTCCGCCGCCGGCTCAGATCGCCGCGGCAGACCTCGGCGGGTGTCAGGCCACCATGTTCTCACAGGGGTTATGGGACTGTTGAGTCTGTCCGGCGACCGGTTCCCTATGCCTTTGGTGGTGACTGAGCGTTAGAGGCAAGGGTGGCGATGGCTGCGGGCCTAAAAGGTGCAACTGTCGCGTACCGCCCATGGTCGGGCGTTCGGCAACCGGTCTGCGTCGGCAATCGGCCTGACAGAAGTGTCTGCGGGTCTGGCGCTCGGTGCCACGGCCGCCGCCCGTCGCCGTCGATCAAGCTTCCCGGGGCGGCGTTCCCAAAGGCGGCCCGCGTAAGATCGACGTCATGGAGAGCGGTGATCTCGTCGAGTTCACCGCGCAGGACGGTTCCCGCCGCACCGTCCACGTCCACCCACGCGACGCCGACGCCATCCGCGGGCGTGAACTCGACGAACAGCCACCGGCCGGCGCGGCGCCTGGCAACGCGACCAGATCAGGGACCTCACTGCCGTCCAGACCGCCCGCCAGTACAACGCCGCCTGGATCGCGCAGCCACTGCGGCCGAGACGGTCGCCTCCGAGATAGCCGGCCATCCCGTGGACCAGCCAGCCAGCTGCGGCATTTCAGCGGCTCGTTCCTCAATCCGGAGCATAATCATTACTGGGGGCCGGCAGTGCAGAGACAGCTCATCAACTTTCGGGTTGACGACGGAGACATTTCCGCGCGTCTCATCTACGAGACTCTCGTCGCCCGGTTCGGCGAAGACGAGGTCTTTCTTTCGAACGAGTCCATCGAACCAGCGCGGAACTTTGAGGAGCAACTCCTGGAGCACGCCACTGGATGCACCGTCCTGATCGCGGCGATAGGTCGTCATTGGATGACGATCACCGGGCGGACCAGCGCCTGAAGCTCCAGGATCCGAACGGCTGGTCCGGCGTGACATCGCGGCTGCTCTCGGGGCCGGCCGTGCCGTTCTGCCGGTACTCGTGGGCAGGACGCCGCGGCTGGAGAAGAAGAACCTACCCGCCGACATCGCCCAGATCGCGCAGTTCCAGTCGTACCGCCTGGACCGCCCCGACGCGCGGTCACAGCTCACGAAGCTCGAGAAAATGGTTATGAAGCTCGCACCCGATCTGTCCGTCGTTCACGAAAGGAAAGGCGTGCATGGCCGGCTCAGGTCCGGCGGACTCGCGGTGTCGGGTTCGGCGACAGTGATCAAGGTCAGCGGTGCCGTCGGACCCGAATGCCCGACTTGGAAGCTGACGCGGATGTCGAAGCCATCGAGGGGGAATCGGCGTCATCGTCATCGATCGGATGTAGTTCTGGACCGGCGAAGCTGCCGGGCTCAGCCGTCCCGGTCAGCGACGGCCGGGTTTAGGTCGCTGACAGTGACCCGACGACCGGTTCCGCCTGACCGGATCGCCACGGTAACGTCAATTGCGTGGCGAAATGCCCGTGATCTCGCGGGTGTGTTTGCTGAGTCCGCTGGTGGCGGCTACAGGCCTGGCCCGTCAGGCGGGGCGGGCGACGATCGCGGGTTTGCGGCGACGCCGAGATCCGGTTGTGTGTCGATGAAGGCGAGGGCTCGCGCGCGGCCGGCGAGCGGCTGCGCCCCGGGGACGGTGAGGCAGAGGGCGACGAGGGCGCGGCAGTCGGCTTCGATCTCGCGGTAGACGCCGCTGAGGGCGGCTGTGGCGGGTCCGTCCATGCGGGTACCGATCGCGTCGACCATGGCGCCGGTTCGGGCGAGTCGGGCGACGGCTGGTTCGCTGAAGGCGGCGAGGTCGGGCAGGAGCAGCGCGGCCCGGCGGGCCGCGGTCAGGGCGGCGCCGAGCTCGTGCTGGTCCCCTCCGGAAGGGGTCCGGGTCGCGTTTTGGTAGTCGCTGCTGGCCTCGGCGAGAGCGCGGCGAGCGAGTAGTTCGGCGGTGCCGAACGACCGCATATGCGAGAGCCGGCCACCGAGCGTGTTCCAGTGGTCCGAGGTCGTCCGCGCGTGCTGGCTGAGCCGCCACCACAGCGCGGCCGAATGGTCGTCGTTCGAGGTTGACGCGGCGGTGTGCGCGAGTTCTCCGAGACGTCCCGTAATGACCACGGCGAGGTTGGCGCATCCCTGGTGGAGGTGATGGCGTGGCGGGATCGGGCGGCTGGGCGCGGTCAGCCGGTAGAGGAGTCCGCGGATTCGTTCCAGGGACTGGTCCAGGGGCGCGGCTTGGGTGTCGCCGAGAAGTGGCGTGACGTCGTCGATGGCTGACAGGCGACGCGCACCGGCGTGGTCGGCCGCGGCGCGGGCCGCGCTGGCGATGGTGGCGATCCGGGCCAGCGCGTTGGTCGGGGAGGTCGTGGGCGGCCGGTATCCCGGAACCATTGGACGGAACCCGGGGCCGGCGGTCACCCGGGCCCATTGGCTGACCGTCAGCAGGAGTTCAGCGACGCGGCCGGCCGCAACCGTGACTTCGTCAGATCTGGAGAGGAGATGGCCGTCGGGGCCGCGCGGGCCGAGTTCGGGGCCGACCTGGGCGGCAAGTAGATCATGCGCGATCAGGAGGGTTCGGGTCGCCGCGAGCCATGGGCCTTGCGCGCCTGAGGGAATCTCCTGGATTCCGGCGCCGATGGTGGCGATTGTCTCGGCCAGGTCGTGGATACGGTTGCGGGGAATTCCAGCCGCGAGAAAGCGGAGGTGTCGGCCGGTGGCGCCGAGGAACGCCGCCGCGCCCGCGGCTTCTTCCGCGCGCCAGCGGTTGATCAGGACTTCGGGTCGGGGCCTCCACATTGCTGTGATCGCCAGGCGTTGTGCCTCTGCCATCACCGTGCCGTAGCTCAGCCGATCAGCCATCCAGGGCCGCCCTGGCCTCGGTCAGGTGGAGCGCGGCCCGTGTTCGTGCCAGCGCGTCGGTGGCGCTGGCGTCGGTTGGGGCCAGCAGTTGGATGGCCTCGTCCAGTATCGAGCGTGGATCGGTACCGACGGGACGGCTTCCGCCAGGCGACTCGTCCCTGGCCGCGGCGGGTAGGAGTCCGATGCCGCTGTCTTCGAGTTCCCAGACAGCGAGGTCGACCGCGAGCAGGGCTGCCGCGACACGGCTGTCTTCCGCCGCGATCGCCCTCAGACGTCCCGCGAGGTTGTCGAGCAGTCGGTACGTCGTCTCGATGGCCTCATCTGTCATCACGATTGCTCCTTCGTCCGCGTCGCTTGAATGCGACGTCGGTGCTCTTGATGTGCTAGATAAATCCCGAAGATTATCCGGGTGTGAAATCTCTATCATTTGTTCCTCGGACTGCCCAGGCTTGGTCGTCGATGCTGTGGATAAGTGCTGCGGGGTGGCCGCTGACCCGAACCGCGGTGCGGGTCCGGTGAACGGCCAGGCAATGGCGCTGTGCACGAGGCGGAGTGCTCCGCGTCATAGGCCGGGTGGGGGAGCGGACGGCGGGGCCACCGTCGGGCCGGCGGGCGGATCGGCGGGGTTGAGCACCGGGTCCTGCAGCTCGGTCGGCACCGTGGCGGTCACGACGACCCTGTGGCCGGGACCGGACGAGGTGACGGCGAAGTCCCGCACCGCGAGCAGCGGTTCGTTGGGAAGGAGAGGCAGGCCGGCGTGGGCCCGGGCGGCGGTAAGGTCGGCGACCGTGCTCCACAGCGCTCCGGCGGTGACCGTGACGTCGCGCTCGGGGAGCCAGACCGGCTCGCGGTCAGGCTGGTCGGGTTGGATCTCCATCTCAAGCCGCTGGTCGTCGGCGAGCCGGGTGCGCAGGACGGTGCCGCTGCTGATCTCCTTGTGGTCGATGGTGGCGACCCGGGCCAGGTAAGCCGGGAAGCCAGGCCGTTCGGGCGAGTCGAGGGTCGCGTGGACGTCTTCGACGGGGGAAGTGAGGTGCTCGTCGGGCTGGTCGGCGAAGCGGTGGCCGGGCTGGTCCCAGGCGTGAGGCCGCCAGGCGTAGGCCGTGAGCCGTCCGTTCGGGTCGTGGACGGCGCGGACGACGGTGCCGGTCGCGTCGCGCTGCCGGGCGGCCATGTCGACGCGGACGCGGGTGCCGGGCGGGTAGGGGTCGTGGGGAAGCCGGGTCAGGCGGGTCAGGGTCTCGCCGTGCTCGGCGGCCCACCGGCGCTGGTAGGGGGTGCGGGGTGTGTCGGCCCGGAGCCCCACGACCGCCATCGGGGCGAGGAGGCTACCGGGGACCGGCATCGGGCTACGGACGGCGAGGTTCGCCCGGGTCAGGATGATCTGGTCGTGGTGGCTGATCCGGTAGGCGTAGAGAGTGGCGTCCATTCGTCCGATGGGGTGTCGCATGAACGAGCCGTCGGGGGCGAACCGTCGTGCTGGTCCTCTCACCGAGCGAATTTCGGTGACGCCCAGGATCTCGAGCCGGTAGGGGCCGTCGGTCCAGGTGTAGATGGGGGGATGGTCGTGCATGATCCGCCCGTAGGTGTCCTCCGTTCCGGCGAAGCGCATCCGGTGGTGGCGGGCCGGGCGGGAGCCAGCCGGCGGTGTCGAGCGAGCCGAGGTGGCCGGTGACGGCGGCGGGCCGCCGGTGTCCGTGACAGCGAGGGCGGTATGGGCGGCCAAGGGGAGGGCGACGCCGATCTCGGATTCGAGAGCCCAGGAGCTGTCCGCCCGCGCTCGCCAGGCCGGGCGGCCGGAGGCGGCGTGGTGAAACGCGGCGTGGAAGCTGCCGCTGGCGCGGTGATGACCAATGCGCCACTGGCCGGTCCCGGTAGTGATGGTCACCAGGCCGTCGGGCTCCGGCCGGTCGGTAGCGGAGGTCGTCATAGCCGGTGAGGGTCGGACCGGCGATCCTCGTCTCGGTCATCGCCCGAGTCATCGGACCGGTCACCGCAACGTCAGCAGGTGAGATGGCGGTCAGCGTCGGCAACAGGTGGATCACCGTGGTGGTTCGAAATGGTCAGAGACCTGGCGGCGGAAGGCCGTCCGGACCGAGGTCTGTCGCCGTCGTCGGGCCCGTGGTGTCAGGAGCGATCAGCTCAGGAACGTGCGCGGCGGCGAGCGCCGCCAGGGCGACGCGGGGCTCCCAGCCGTCCAGGCTGAGGGCGGGACGGTGGCGGTGGAGCAGGTTTCGGAGGTCGCGGGCACTGTGATCGGCCGCCGCGGCAAGGAGAGGCGTCGGTAGCCGCAGGACGCCGTGCCGCGGTAGATGGACGAACGTGACGGCGCCGGCGCCGGCCCGGGTGAGCAGCAGCGGCATGCCGTCGGCCTGGGCGGCGGGATGGCCGTGGAGCCGGTCGGGGTCGAGAACGGGATGCGCGGCGGGCCGGGGCCGGTAGGGCGTGACCGGGGCGGCGCCGTGGGGCGTCCACCCGACCTCGGTGGTCTCCCGGACCGTGACCAGGACTTCGCCGACTTCGAGGTCGATGCCGGCGTCGCGACGGGCGGCCAGCAGCGCGTCGATCGTCGGCCAAGCCGTCCCGCGGACCACGGTGACGTCCTCCGCCGGCACCCGCATGAAGCCGTAGGGCGGGTCGGCCTGGATCTCGTAGACCGGCCGCTCGTCGACGCGGAAGACCCGGCGGACCGTCGACTCCTCGAAGCGGGCATTGTCGATCGAGCGGACCAGCGCCCCGTAGGTGAGCCACCGGCGGTCGGCCGGGCCGACGCGGCCGGCCTCGGGAGTGGCGATCGTGGGCCGGACGTGGTTGATCGGGCTGACGAGTACGTCGTGAAGATCCGCTAGGGGATGTCGCCGCCAGGGGTGGCCGAGAACGCGGGCCAGGTCGGGCCGCCAGGTGACGTCGGTGAGCTCGCCGCTGCCCGGATCACGGAGTACCCCGACCACTTCGCCCGTCGTGGACGCCAGGCCGGCGGGCCAGCTGACGGTGATCCTGGAGCCGATCGTGATCACTGGTTCGATCCGGGTGGCCTCCCGGAGGCGGGGTCCGTCCCGTCCGATCATCCGGCGTTGGGTTGGGTTGAGCACGCCGGCAGCGGTAGCGGTCGGGAGCGTGGTGATGTGGTCAACGACCGCGCGGATCGCGGCGTCGTCGGTGGGCGTGAGCTCGGCCGGGACCGTGACGTCCGCACCGGCGATGATCACTCTGTCGTTGCGCAGGACCCGGTAGGTCAGGCTCCGGGCCGGGCCGGGGTCGTAGCGCGGCGGCCATGGTTCGAGGATCTCGATCGACAGCGACCCGTCGGTCCACACCCGCCGGGTGGGTCGATCGTGGAGAAGCCGGCCGTAGGTCACGGGGTTGGCGTCGCCGATCACGACCGGGCTGTCGCGGCGGGGCCGCCAGTCGTTGCCCAGCCGCCAGCTGATGGCGTCCATGGCGGCTGGCCTTGGCGCGCGCCGCTCGGCCGCCGTCTGTCCCGCCGGGCCCCGCGCGGTGAGCGCCGCGTGGACGGCCGCCGGCAGCCGGAACCGGAGCAACTCCTCCAACGCCCACGGGCTGGCCGCCTCCAGGATCGCGTCGGGGAGGCGGAGGTCGGTCGGGCGGATCGGCTGGCCGTTCCTGTGGACGGGTGCGGCGACATATCGGTTGCGACCGGCGTCTCGTCCGCATAGCCAGGCTCCGGCTGGCACGTCGATGCGTACTTGGGTGGGACCGCCGCTCGCCGGCGGCCGCCATGTGTCCGCGCTTCTCACCATGCGGCGACGCTCGCCGGCCCGATCACCCGCCGGATCATCGTTGGCGTCATGGGCTGTGCCTGCCGGCGGGCTACGGCCCGGGGAACTCGGGCGTGCCCGGCGCGGGTCCCAGCGGGGGGAGCGGAGGGCGGAGAGGGTCGAGGAAACGGGCCTCGGGCTGGTGAGCATCGGGATCAAGCAGCGGGTCGGGACGACGAGGTGCGGCCTGAACTCGCCGGACGATGGGGCCGGACGGGCTGCCGACGACGAGCGCGCGTTCGCGTACGGTGACCATGATCTCGCCGGCGGCGAGGGGGTGTCCGGCCTCGTCGCGGGCAGCGGTGAGATCGGCGATGGTCAGCCAGCCGTGCCCGCCGATGATCTGAAGATCGGCCGCGGCGAGGGTGATCGGGCTGCTGGCTGGATGGTCGGGCTGGACTTCGCACATCATCGTCTGGCCGCGCCCGCGAAGCAGCCGCAGGACCGTGCCCGTGAGCAGGTCCGGATGGTCGATCGCCCGGACCTGGGCGCCGTAGCCCACCAGGTCGGCCGGGCCCGGGTCGGGCGCCTGCAGGGTGGGCCTGACGTCGCCAGCCGCGCTCAGCAGCCACCGGTAGGACTCGCGCCGGTAACGATGACCGACGTGGTTGTAAGCGTCGGGCCGCCAGTAGTAGCCGACTATCCGGCCCGCGGCGTCGAGGGAGGCTCGGATCACCTGGCCCGTTGTCGGGCCTCGGTAGCCGCCCGCGTCGACAACGATCGGGGTACCAGGTGGGAACGGCGCCGGTGGCGGTTCGGTGCGCGCGGTCAGTTCGTCGCCGTGGGCGGCGAGCCAAGCCCGCTCGTCCGGGCTGGTGTCCGGCCGGGTGAGGGCGTGATCCCGGGCGAGGCGGATCGTCGTGTCACCGCTGACGACCGCGCTGGCTGGCAGGCTGAGATCCGAGCGGGCGAAAACGACCACGTCATGGTGGATGATCCGATACGCCATCTGGAGCCGGCCAGGCGTCGGCTCGCGGGCGACGACGCCAACCACCTCAAGGCCCGAGGCTCGGGTCGCTGCCATGAAGTGACAAGTAGCGCGCTGTGATTGCCCAATTCGTCCCGGACCGGGTGGTGGTGGGCATAGCTTGGCGCTGATCGCGTGCCGAGTGATCACGGGGGGCTGGTGGGGTGCGGCGTGAGTGGACTGTCGATGAGCTGATCGAGTGCTGGACGCTGCTCGAGGGTGATCGTCGGCTGTTGCGGAACAAGTCGGGGGCGTCACGGCTGGCGTTCGCGTTGTTGTGGAAGTTCTTCGAGCTGGAGGCCCGGTTCCCGCGGCATGGCGGGGAGATCCCGAAGGCGGCGGTGGCGTACGTCGCCGAGCAGTTGGATGTCGATGCCGAGGCGTTGGACGGCTACGACTGGTCGAGCCGGCAGACGAAGCGCCACCGGGTGGAAATCCGAGAGGAGGTGGGGTTCCGCGAGTGCTCGGTCGGTGACGAGGACAAGCTGGCCGCGTGGATGGCGGTCGAGGTCTGTCCGGTCGAGTGGTCCGAGGAGCGGCTGCGCCAGGCCCTGCTGGCCCGGTGCGGCCAGGAGCGGCTGGAGCCGCCGGGGCCGTCGCGGATCGAGCGGGTGCTGGGCGCGGCGCGGGCGGCGTTCGAGCAGCGGTTCACGGCTGTGGTGGTCGAGCGGCTTCCGGTGACGGCGGTGGACCGGTTGGATGCGCTGGTCGCCGTCGGCGAGGACGGGGCGGCCGGTGGCGGGGCGGTGTTGCTGGCGGAGTTGAAGGAGGACCCGGGCAAGCTCGGTCTGGACACGCTGCTGAGGGAGATCTCGAAGCTGGAGCGGGTCCGTGCGGTCGGTCTGCCCGCGGATCTGTTCGAGGGCTGGTCGGAGAAGCTGGTGGTGGGTTGGCGGGCGCGGGCGTCGAAGCTGTACCCGTCGGATTTCCGGGCCAGCCCGCGCTCGACGCGTCTCACGCTGCTGGCGGCGCTGTGCTGGGCGCGTACCAGTGAGCTCGTTGATGGTCTGGTCGACCTGCTCATCCAGCTGGTGCAGGCGATCAACACGCGGGCGGAGAAGCGGGTCGAGAAGGAGATGACCGCCGAGTACCGCGCGGTGGCCGGCAAGACCGGGATCCTGTTCGCGCTGGCGGGCGCGGCGGTCGCCCATCCCGACGACACGGTGCGGGCGGCGCTGTTTCCGGTGGTGGGCGAGCAGACGCTGCGCGACCTGGTCGCCGAGGAGAAGGCCGCGCAACGCACGTTCGCCAACCGGGTGCGGGTACAGCTGCGCTCGTCCTACTCGCACCACTACCGGCAGATGCTCCCGAGCCTGCTCGCCGCGCTGTCGTTCCGCTCCAACAACACCGCCTACCGGCCGGTGATGGACGCCCTGGACCTGCTCGCCCGCTATGCGGCCGCCGGGTCGAAGGCGCAGTTCTACGCGGCCGCGGACCGGGTGCCGCTCGACGGCGTGGTGCCGAGGGAGTGGCGGGAGGCGGTCGTCGACGAGCGGGGCCGGGTCGAGCGGATCCCGTATGAGCTGTGTGTGCTGGTGTCGCTGCGGGCGGCGTTGCGCCGGCGGGAGATCTGGGTGGTCGGGGCGAACCGGTGGCGGAACCCGGAGAACGATCTGCCGGTCGACTTCGAGGACAACCGCGACGTCCACTACGACGCGCTGTCCAAGCCCCGCGACGCGGGTGTGTTCGTCGCCGATCTCAGGGAGCGGCTCGTCGCGGCGCTCTGCCAGCTCGATGACGCGCTGCGGGACGGGACGACCGGCGGGGTGCGGATCACCCGGCGGCGCGGCGAGCCGTGGATCACGGTGGCGTCCCAGCCGAAACAGCCCGAACCGGCGACGCTGGCCGCGCTCAAGGACGAGCTCGTGCGCCGCTGGGGTGTGCTGGACCTGCTCAACCTGTTCAAGGACGCCGACCACGTCACGCACTTCACCGACGAGTTCACCTCGGTCGCCTCCCGGGAGGTCACCGACCGGGACGTTGTCCGCCGGCGGCTGCTGCTCGCCCTGTTCGGCCTGGGCACGAACATGGGGATCAAACGGGTCGCCGACGGGGTCGTCGCGGACGCCGGCGCCGATGAGGCGGCGGGCGACACCGAGGCGGCGCTGCGCCGGATCCGCCGGCCTTTTATCAACCGTGACAACCTGCGCGCGGCGATCCGCCGGCTGGTCAACGAGACGTTCGCCGTCCGCGACACCGGCCTGTGGGGCGCGGGGACGGCCTGCGCGTCGGACTCGAAGAAGTTCGGCTCGTGGTCGTCGAACCTGATGACCGAGTGGCACCAGCGCTACGGCGGCCCCGGTGTGATGATCTACTGGCATGTCGAGCGGCGCAGCGTCTGCATCTACTCCCAGGTCACGACCTGCTCGGCGTCCGAGGTCGCGGCGATGATCGAGGGGCTGATGCGGCACCTGACCTCCGCCGACATCGACCGCCAGTACGTCGACACCCACGGCGCCAGCGTCGTCGGGTTCGCCTTCGCCCACCTGCTCGACTTCCGGCTGCTGCCCCGGTTGAAGAACATCGGCTCCGCCCGGCTCTACCGGCCGGGCGTCGGCGAGGATGACACCTGGCCGAGGCTCGCGCCGGTCCTGTCGGCCAGGACCATCGACTGGGAGCTGATCGGCCAGCAGTACGACCAGATGGTCAAGTACGCTACCGCGCTGCGCCTGGGCACGGTCGAGGCCGAGCAGGTGTTACGCCGCTTCACCCGCGGCGGCCCGAAACACCCCACCTACCAGGCGATCGAGGAACTCGGCCGCGCCGTCCGCACGATCTTCATCTGCGACTACCTGTCCTCACCCGAGCGTCGGACGGAGATCCATGAGGGGCTGCAGGTCGTGGAGAACTGGAACTCGGCCAACAAGGAGTTCTTCTACGGCAAGGACGGCGACCTCACCGGCCCGGACCGGGAGTCGGTCGAGATCTCGGCCCTGGCCCTGCATCTGCTCCAGGCCGCCGTCGCCTACGTCAACACGATCCTCATCCAGCGGGTGCTGGCCGACCCGGCCTGGGCGGCGCGGCTCACCCCAGCCGACCGGCGTGGTCTGTCCGCCCTGTTCTGGACCCACATCAACCTCTACGGCCGCTTCCAGCTCGACATGACCAGCCACCTCGATGCCCTGACCGCCGCGGCATGACCGGCGGCACGGGCGGCGGGGGGCGGCAGGCGCTGCTGGTCGGGGCGGCGGTCGGCCTGGTGGCGGCGGCCGGCGCGGTCGCCGCGCTGGCCAACTTCGTGGGCCTTCCCCTGGCGGTCGGGCTGGGCGCGGGGTCCGGGGCGGCGGGGTTCGCCGGGCCGCTGCTGTGGGAGCGCCACACCAGCCGCCGCGACCTGTACCAGGCGTGGGCCGACGCCGTCGACGCCGGACCCGCCAGCGACCCGGTGTCCGCTCCGGGCAGTCTGCTGGCCCTGCTCAACCCGGACCAGCAGATCGTCCGGTTCAACCTGCGGCGGGCCCAGCAGATGGGGCCGCTGCTGACCTGGTGCACGCAGCACCAGGACGGAAACGTGTGGCTGCTCGCCGGCGCCGCCGGGGAGGGGAAGACCCGGCTGCTGGTCGAAGCCGCCCGCCGCCTGGTCGGTGCCGAGTGGATCTGCGGCTGGGTCCGTCACGGCCGCGAATCCACTGTGGTCGACGTCGCCGCCCGATGGGACCGGCCAGTCCTGCTCATCGTCGACGACGCCGACACCCGCCCCGACCTGCCCGCACTGCTCACCGCGCTGTCCCACCGCCGCGACGACCAGGTCCGGGTTGTCCTCGCGGCCCGGGAGTTCGGCGAATGGTGGACCCGACTACGCGGAAAGATGCCCCGGGAGATCGCCGCGGCCCTTCCCGCGGGCCGGACCGACCTCCCGGCTCTGGTCAGCGACATGCACGGCCAGCAACAGCAGTTCACCATCGCCCTGCGCGCCTACGCCCACGCCCGCCAGGTCGCCATCCCCGCGGCGACGCTGGCCCCGACCCCGGCCCCGCTGCCTGTGGTGCTGATCCACGCCGCCGCCGCGGTCACCGTCGCGGGCTCCCTCACCGGCACCGTCGACATCGACACCGCCCTGCGCCAGCTGTTCGACTGGGAAGAAACCTGGTGGCGCCAGCGCGCCGCGGACTCCCGCCGCTACGACACCCTGCACACCCTCGGCCTGCCCGCCCTCCAGGACACGATCGTCCTGGCCGTTCTCCTCGGCGCCGACAATCTCGACGACGCCGCCGGCCGCCTGCGTCACCTGCCCGGACTCGGCTCCACCCACGACACCCTGCGCCGGGAACTGGCGAGCTGGGTCCGCGAGCTGTATCCGCAGCGCGCCGGGGACTGGCTCAACCCCCACCTACCCGCCCGCCTCGTCGAACGCTACGTCGCCGCCCGCCTCGCCGCCCACCCGCCGCTGGTCGCCGCGATCGCCGCCGCCGCGCTCTCCCCGGTCGGAGGAACCCCGTGACCAATCCGACCATCAGCACCGACCGGGCCGTACGCATGTTCACCCTGCTCGCCCACGCCACCCGCCACACCCCGACCACCGCCCAGACCGTCACCGGCCTGCTGCGCGCCAACCCACGCCTCCTCGACGCCGCCCTGGAGACCGCCCGCGCCGGCGCGGGCGGTCTCGACCACGCCATCGCCGCCGCGATTCCCGCCCTGTCCCTCACCGCCGACGACCTCACCCGCCTCACCGCCGCGATCCCCTATCCCACCCAGCTGCTGGCCCACACAGCCGTCGCGATCGCCGCCGCGCACCTCGCCCTCGCCGATACCGACCCCCAACGCGCGGCTGGCCTCGCGACCCTCGGCGTCTGCCTGTCGGAGGTGGGCCGGTGGGCGGAGGCCCTGACCGCCGCCGAGCAGGCGGTCGCGTTGTACCGGCGGTTGGCCGGGGCCAACCCCGACGCCCACGAACCCCATCTCGCCGGCGCGCTGACCAGCCTCGGCAACCGGCTGGGGGAGGTGGGCCGGCGGGCGGAGGCCCTGACCGCCGCCGAGCAGGCCGTCGACATCCGCCGGCGGTTGGCGGCGGCCAACCCCGACGCCCACGAACCCCATCTCGCCGACGCGCTGACCAACCTCGGCGGCCACCTGTCGGAGGTGGGCCGGCGGGCGGAGGCCCTGACCGCCGCCGAGCAGGCCGTCGACATCCGCCGGCGGTTGGCGGCGGCCAACCCCGACGCCCACGAACCCCATCTCGCCGACGCGCTGACCAACCTCGGCGGCCACCTGTCGGAGGTGGGCCGGCGGGCGGAGGCCCTGACCGCCACCGAGCAAGCCGTCGACATCCGCCGGCGGTTGGCCGGGGCCAACCCCGACGCCCACGAACCCCGCCTCGCCGGCGCGCTGAACAGCCTCGGCGTCTTCCTGTCGGAGGTGGGCCGGCGGGCGGAGGCCCTGACCGCCGCCGAGCAGGCGGTCGCGTTGTACCGGCGGTTGGCGGCGGCCAACCCCGACGCCCACGAACCCCATCTCGCCCTCGCGCTGAACAGCCTCGGCGTCTTCCTGTCGGAGGTGGGCCGGCGGGCGGAGGCCCTGACCGCCGCCGAGCAGGCGGTCGCGTTGTACCGGCGGTTGGCGGCGGCCAACCCCGACGCCCACGAACCCCATCTCGCCCTCGCGCTGAACAGCCTCGGCGTCTTCCTGTCGGAGGTGGGCCGGCGGGCGGAGGCCCTGACCGCCGCCGAGCAGGCGGTCGCGTTGTACCGGCGGTTGGCGGCGGCCAACCCCGACGCCCACGAACCCCATCTCGCCGACGCGCTGACCAGCCTCGGCGGCCGGCTGTCGGAGGTGGGCCGGCGGGCGGAGGCCCTGACCGCCACCGAGCAAGCCGTCGACATCCGCCGGCGGTTGGCCGGGGCCAACCCCGACGCCCACGAACCCCGCCTCGCCCTCGCGCTGAACAGCCTCGGCGTCTTCCTGTCGGAGGTGGGCCGGCGGGCGGAGGCCCTGACCGCCACCGAGCAGGCGGTCGCGTTGTACCGGCGGTTGGCGGCGGCCAACCCCGACGCCCACGAACCCGACCTCGCCGGCGCGCTGACCAACCTCGGCAACCGGCTGGGGAAGGTGGGCCGGCGGGCGGAGGCCCTGACCGCCGCCGAGCAGGCCGTCGTGCTGTACAGGCGCTGGGATGCGCGCCTTCCCGGAGCCTTCGGCGACAACCTCGCCACCGCGGAGGCCAACCTTCGGCTGCTCCGCGCCGCCCCGGGGCAAGACCCCGACGGCTTCTGAACCTGAGCGCCCCACCGACCAGTTGTCGCGGGAAATGACCGATTCCCCGCGACAACCCGCCAGCCGCGATCATGACTGTGTAGGTGTCGCCGGGACTGTCGGACCCGGCTGGCATCCTCGACCTGTACGCATTTCCTGCGGCAACTTCCCGGGAGGGACCGTGGGCCAGGTCCAGCCGCCGCGCCCGCCGGTGGTGGCGCCGACGTTCAGTCACGCGGCCGAGACGTTCCTGGTCGCCCACACGCTGCCCGGCGCCTGGTCGCCCGGCACAGCGGTGAAGTACCGCCAGACCCTGACCGCACTCGCCGACAGGCTCGTCGGCGTGGACCTGGGCACCCTGGACAGCCCGGCCGGCGCCGCCCGCCTCGCCGCGGCGTTCAGCGCCGCCTTCGGCGGCCTCGCGCCGGCGACCCGGGCGCGCCACCTGTCGACGCTGCGCTCAGCGCTCGCCTGGTGGCGGCAGACCGGCTGGATCACCGGCGACCCCACCACCGGCTGGCCGCGACCCAAGATCGCCGTCGACACCACCCGGGCGCTGACCCGCGACCAGGTCGCCACCCTGTTCTGTCTCGATGTGTCGCTGCGGGAGAAAGCCCTGTGGCGGCTGCTGTACGAGACCGCGGCCCGCGCCGAGGAAATCCTCACCCTCGACATCGGCGACATCGACACCGCCAGCAAACGCGCCCGCGTCGTCTCCAAAGGAGGCTCCACCGATTGGGTGTTCTGGCAGACCGGCGCCGCCCTGCTCCTGCCCCGCCTGCTCGCCGGCCGGACCCGCGGACCGGTGTTCCTCGCCGACCGCCGGCCCACCCGTCCGGTCCCCACCGGCGACCTGTGCCCGACCACCGGGCGGGCCCGGCTGTCCTACCGCCGCGCCGCCGAGCTGTTCGCCGCCGCGACTCGCCCGCTCGCTAGCCCCGTAGGCGGGGCCGACGGGTGGACGCTGCACCAACTGCGCCACGCCATGCTCACCCACGAAGCCGAAGCCGGCACGAACACACCCACCCTGCTCGCCCGTTCCCGCCACGCCTCCGTCCGCAGCCTTGAGCGCTACGCCCGCCCCGGCCCCGACGCCGTCGCCGCCCACATGGCCGCCACCGATCCCGCCGCCCGCCGACGCCACTATTAGTCACTACCTCGGCGCCACCATGCCGGCACCGGCACCGTCCCAAAGGAGCTCTCCCTATGGCATCAGCCAACCGCTGCTCCGGGTGTGGCGGTACCGGCCGCGATGTAGCAGGCCGAGGCATGTTCTGCACAAGCTGCGGTGCGGAGATCACGGTCGGCAATGAGGGCACGAAGATCCACGTGACCGGCACCAACGCCGAAGAAGTCGCCCAGGTCGCCCGTCAGCTCGCGAGTGACCTGTCGTCGCACCGCCAGAGCCGAACACTTCGGACGCCTTGGGTCTCCGGAACGTTCTACCTGGTCTGCGTCATCGCTGTGATCGCGGTGCTCCTCGTGGCCGGCAGGGTACTGCCCGCTTGGGCCCTGCCCATCGTCGTCATCGGCGCCGTCGTCATCGTCACCACCGTCGGGGCGTTCCAGCTGCGCCAAGACGACCGAATCGGCGAACGGAACTTCGTCGCCCTCATGGGCGCCACCCTTCGCCACCTACCCCAGCTTGCACACCGGCCCACCGCGCCCGGAGAACCAGACGACGGAACCGAAACGACCAGCTACAGATCTTGAATGGTCGGGGTCTGGATCTGTCTGATCGTGGTCGGCGCGCCTGCGTGCCCTGGTGGGGCGGTGGGTCTATGCCGGGGGCATGAGATATCCGGATGGTGGTGGTCTGTCCCCGGCGGGCCGTGCCCGCCGGGAGGAGGTCCGGCGGCAAGCGGCCGGGCTGTTCGCCGACGGTGTCGCCCCGGTCGAGGTGGCCCGGCGGCTGC
>Ga0207703_10000179_pt1 | contig 73712 bp, 66 predicted proteins | sample KBSSwiS12_FD_184304 | JGI IMG/M metagenome (GOLD analysis project Ga0207703, IMG submission 184304) | Switchgrass rhizosphere microbial communities from Kellogg Biological Station, Michigan, USA - KBS Switchgrass S1-2 (SPAdes) (version 2) | ecosystem: Host-associated > Plants > Roots >...
CGTCAGCGGGCTCCGCGCCTTCTGCCCGCTGTCGCAGATCGCCCTCGGGAAAATCGAAAATCCCGATGCGTTCCTCAACCAGACGTTCGACTTCCGCGTCACCGAGATGTCGGATGACGGACGCCGCATCGTCGTCTCCCGCGCCGCCCTGATGAAGGAAGCGGCCGCGCAGCGCGCCGAAGAGACCCGCAGCCGGATCGTTCCGGGAGCGGAGCTCATGGGCCGCGTGAAGACGATCACGCCGTTCGGCGCCTTCGTCGACCTCGGCGGCGTCGACGGCCTCCTGCACGTCTCCGAGATGTCGCGCCGCCGCGTCACCGATCCGAAAGAAGTGGTGACCGTCGGACAGGAAGTGCACGTCAAAGTGATCAAGGTCGACAACGACGGCAAGCGCATCTCGCTGTCGATGAAAGACCAGGAGCCCGATCCCTGGTCCGACGTCGCCGACCGCTATCCGGCCGGCACGCAGTTCACCGGACGCATCGTCCGCTCCACCGACTTCGGCTACTTCGTCGAAGTGGAGCCGGGCCTCGACGGTCTCGTTCACCTCTCGCAGCTTCCGTTCGGCGTGAAGCCGGGCGACACGACCGTGCAGATCGGATCGACCGTTAGCGGCTGGGTGCGCGAAGTCGATCCGAGCCGCAAGCGCCTCTCGCTCTCCCTGCGCGAAGTGGCCACCAACGATCCGTGGGAGAGCGCTTCGTCGAAGTACGCCATCGGCAAGGTCGTCGAGGGAACGGTCGATCACACCGGCGCGCCCGGCGTGTTCGTGCAGCTCGAGCCGGGTCTCACGGGCCTCATCCCGAACTCCGAGCTCGGCGGCGCCGAGCATCCGGAAGGGGAGCGCCTGATGGTGCGCGTGATGTCGATCGACCCGACGCGCAAGCGCATCTCGCTCAGCCATGAAGCCGCCCGCGCCGCCGTGGAGCGCGAGGAGTACAACAAGTTCATGGAAGAGCGCGGCGAAGCCGAAGGAAAGAGCGCCATGGCGCTGGCCTTCGAGCGCGCCATGGGCAAACGCAGCTAAGAGATTGGGGTCGCGGCTGCGACCCCAATCGTCAGCAGCGTCCGCCGGAATACCCGCCCGATCAGAAAATCGACGTACTGCTCGAGCTCCACGCGGTCGTTCGTGAATTCGCGAAATCGCTCCGCGATGCTCTCCGTCGCGTCGACGTCCGCCTCGCAGACGTACCGCAGCTGATGCCGCGCCGCGCGCGCGATGAAGTCGCGGAAATAGAGCGGCTCGTTCGTCGGCGCCAGGTACTCGTGGACGAAGTAGCTCGGGCTCGCGATCTCCTCCAGCACGTTGCGCATCGTCAGCAGGTACTTCGCGTACCAGTGATCGACGTTCTCCGCGCCGTCCGTCATGAAGCGGATCAGCCGGAGCGCCTTTTCGGTCCGCTCAAGCGCGCTGCCGCCGTCGCGGGTGTGAAACCGCACGAGGTCGCGGACCGCGCCGCGAAAATGCCAGCCGGGGAACGTGTTGTAGCTGATGTACGCGATGCCGTTCGGCGCGAGATTCCCGCGGCAGATGGCGAAGATCTTCTGCTGCACCTCGACCGGGACCCACGAGAAGACGCCGTGGCAGATGATGAAGTCGAACGGGCCGAACCCGGCGTCGACATCCATGATCGACATCGCGCGAAGCTCGACGTTCGGGACAGCGCACGGAGGCGCGACGAGATCGACACCGACGAACGTGCTGCCCGGCAGTTGCAGGGCCATGGCGAGGAGGTTGCCGCCGTTGCCGCATCCGAGCTCGAGCACGCGGCAGCGCGAGAAGGCCGCGGTCTCGATTCCGTGACGCGCCGCGAGCGCCGCGAGATGGGCGGGATGCGTGTGCGGCTGCGGACGCGTGTCGTACGGCACCTCCTCGTACGCGTCGCGGATTTCATCGCTCATCACTTCAGTGTATCGTCCCCGCCATGCGCGTTTTCATGACGGGTGCAACGGGCTACATCGGCGGCGCGGTGGCGGCGGAGCTGCGCCACCACGGCCATGAGGTGACGGCGCTGGTACGTCCGGAGTCGGAGGCGCGGCATCTGCGCGACCTCGGCGTGGTGATCGTGGCGGGCGATGTCGATTCCCTGCCGTCGCTCGGCGACGCGCTGAACGGATACGACACCTACGTCAACACCGCGTTCGCGCCGCAGCACGATCGGCAGACGATCGACACGCTCGCGTCGCGCGGCGGACAGTTCCTCTACACCGCCGGCGTCTGGGCGTTCAGCGACACGACGACCGCGGACGAGACGACGCCGCCCGATCCGCTGAAGATCTCCGCCTGGCGCGTGGAACACGAGAAGCTGGTGTTGCAGTCGCCATCGAACGCCGTGATCCGTCCGGGCTGCGTCTACGGCGGCAAGCAGTCGCTGTGCAAAGATTGGTTCGCGGCCGTCGATCAGCGTCAGCCGATCGAGCTCGCCGGCGACGGCTCGAATCGCTGGTCGATGATCAACCTGCACGACCTCGCGAACTGCTACGTCGCGATCGTCGAGCAGCGCGCCGCCGGGTTGTTCCACGCCACGGACGACACGCACGAGACGCTCGCCGCGTGCGCGCGGGCACTGGCGGCCGACGTCGAGATCAGGACGACGACGCCCGAACAGGTGCGCGAGAAATTCGGCGACGCGTTCGCCGAGGCGCTGCTCGTCGATCAGCAGGTCAGCAGCCGGATCACGCGCGAGCGGCTGGGGTGGATGCCGAAAAGGACGTTCACGAATTCGATCGATGAGCAGTGGCGGGAGTGGCGAGGAACGACAGCAGCAGCGCGTTGACCTTCTCCGGCGCGTCGGTCTGCACAAAGTGCCCTGCCTCGGGGATATGCTCGACGCGCAGGTTCGGAACCCAGTCGCTGAAGTCCTCGGTCATCTTTCTGCCGAAGACCGGGTCGCGGTCGCCCCAGATCAGCATCGTCGGCACTTCGATCTTCCGCATCACGCCGCGCAGCTCGGCGCGATGCTTCCGGATGGCGCGGTAGTAGTTCAGCATCGCCGTCGTTGCGCCCGGCTCTCTCCACGTCGCGACGTACGTCCGCACTTCCTCGGGTGTGAAGCCGCCGAGGCGCGACATCAGCATCCTGCCGAACAATCGGATGAAGATCTCCGGCAGCACCGGCAGGTTGAAGAAGAGCTGATACAGCAGCCGCATCTTCTGGCCGAACGAGCGATCGATCTCGCGCCGCATGGGGACGAAATGCGGCGCGTTCATCACCACCAGCCGCTCGACGAGCGAGGGATGAAGCATCGGCAGCAGCCACGACGCGATGCCGCCCCAGTCATGGCCGACGAGCGTGCACGTGCCGCCGTTCTGCACGATCAGTCCGGCGATGTCCTGCACGACCGTGGTCATCTTGTACGCGTCGACGTCTGCCGGCCGCGATGATCCGCCGTAGCCGCGCAGGTCGGGCGCGATGACGCGATAGCCCGCCTTCACCAGCGCCGGGATCTGCTTGCGCCAGGAGAACCAGAATTCGGGGAAGCCGTGCAGCATCACGACGAGCGGTCCTTCCCCTTCGTCGATGTAGTGCAGGCGGATGTCGCCGATCTCGGCGTATCGGTCAGGCATGGCGATCGCCGCGATCAGCTCGACACCAGGTCCTTGAACTGCTCCTTGTCGATGGCCTTGTCGTATGCGGCGCGGCCGGAGACTTTCTTCTCGTCGTACAGCCTGCGGATCGACCCGTCCATGTCGATCATCCCTTCCTTCACACCGGTCTGAATGGCGCTCGTGACCTGCGAGGTCTTGCCCTCGCGGATCATGTTGCCGATGGCGGGGGAGGCGAAGAGGATCTCCAGCGCGGCGATGCGGCCGCCGCCGATCTTCGGCAGGAGCTGCTGGGCGACGACCCCGCGGATCGTTTCGCCGAGGACGTTGCGGATCCCTTCCTGTTCTCCGGCGGGGAAGACGCTGATGATGCGGTCCATCGTCTTCGCCGCGTTGTTGGTGTGCAGCGTGCCGAAGACGATCGTCCCCTTTTCCGCGGCCGTGAGGGCCATGTGAATGGTCTCCAGGTCGCGCATCTCGCCGACCAGGATCAGGTCGGGATCTTCACGTCCGGCGGACTTCAGCGCGTCGGCGAACGACTTGGCGTGGGTGCCGATCTCGCGCTGATGAATGAGGCACTTCTTGTTCGGATGGACGAACTCGATGGGGTCCTCGATGGTGATGATGTGCATCGAGCGCGTTTCGTTGATCAGGTCGATGATCGCCGCCAGGGTGGTCGATTTTCCCGAGCCGGTGGGACCGGTGACGAGCACGAGACCGCTCTTCATCGAGGCGATGCGGCGCACCTGCTCGGGGAGTCCGAGCTGTTCGATGGTCAGGATCTTGGTCGGGATGACGCGGAAGACCGCGCCGGCGCCGCGCTGCTGGCGGAAGAGGTTCACGCGGAAGCGCGCGATGTTGGGGATCTCGTAGGAGAAGTCGATGTCGCCGTCGCGCTTGTAGTCGTCCCACAGCCGCGGCGCCATGATCGGCTCCATCATTTCGTTGAAGTCGGCCTCGGAGAGCGTGCGGTAGCGGATCGTTTCGATCGCTCCCGCCGCGCGCAGCATCGGCGGACGTCCGACCGTCATGTGAAAGTCGGATGCGCCGCGGTCGGTCATCAACTTCAGGAAGCGATCGATCTTCTGCATGCGGGAAGAGTAGCGCCGGCGGATCGCCGGCGCCACCCGGATCGTCATTCCCGCAATGAATTGAGCAACATCCCGGCGCCGACGGCCAGTACGGCCACTCCCGCCGCGACTTTCCCGGGGTTCTCTTTCGCGAAGGCCGCGGCTCGATTGCCGCCGGTGCGCAGATAGTCGCGCGCCGTGTTGAGGTACTCCTCGACGTCGACGTTGTCGATCGATGAGCGCAGGTTGCGGATCATCTCGTCGCTGATGCCGAGCTTGCCGAGAAACTGCTCCAGTCCCGCGGCGTTGGCGCTGCGGCCGCACGTCGGGCAGATCGCCGAGGCGTCGCTCGCGCTCGTGCCGCCGAATCCTGTGTTCATGGGCGTGTCCTGGTCCATTCGCTCTCTCCTTCTGTTGTGCTGATGCGATCCTCGTTCGGCTCGTATGTGCGGCCGTGCGTGCCGATGCGGGGATCGCCGGATTTATTCGTGAAGCGGTCTTCGTCGCGCCAACGATCGCTCTCCGGTCCGCGGCCGTACTCCTGGTCGCGGTGGTGGTCGGAGCCGTCGTCGCGGAACGGTGCCTTGAGGCTTGTCTGCGTCGGCGAATAGGCGTTTGCCAGCAGATCCATCGGAATGTCGGTCTGGCGCCGGATCGGACGCGCGTGCGGTTGTTCTGCGAGAGGCGCGGCGGCCTTGATGTGTGCGACGGGCTCGACCGTTTTCTTCGATCGATGGCGCGTGATCGCACCCTTTACGGCTCGTACTGCGCGGCGCAGCGGATTGCGTAATTTTTCTCTGTGTGCCATGACAGAGAACGATGCAAAGAGTCGGCCGCTTACAGTTGGCCGTTGACCGTTCGCAGTTGGCCGTAGATCGGCTTCTGCCAACGGTGAACTGCCAACAGTCAACTACTTGCCGTACGTCACGCGCCAGATCAGGTTGCCACCGTCATCGGCGATCAGCAGCGATCCATCGGGCATCACCAGCAGTCCGACCGGACCTCCCCACACTCTGCCGTGAGGATCGGCGATCCAGCCGGTGACGAAGTCGTCGTATCCGCCGGCCGGACGTCCGTCGCGCATCGGGACGCTGATGATCTTGTAGCCGGTGAGCGTGGAGCGGTTCCACGATCCGTGCAGCGCGACGAACGCGTTGCCGCGGTATTGCGGCGGGAACATCGTGCCGCCATAGAACAGCATGCCGAGGGGCGCGGAGTGCGACTCGATGAGCAGCGAAGGGACGACGCTTTTCGCCACGAGGTCGCGCCGTTCGCCCGAATGCCGCGGATCTTCGTGCGCTCCGAGGTAGGCGTAGGGCCAGCCGTAGAACGCGCCGTCGCGAACGTCGGTGATGTAGTCGGGAACGAGATCGTCGCCGAGGCCGTCGCGTTCGTTGACCGAGGTCCAGAGCGCTCCGGTCTGCGGCTCGATGGCCAGGCCGACGGGATTGCGAAGTCCCGACGCGAAGACGCGTGACCCCTTTCCGTCGGGGCGCATTTCGCTGATCGCCGCGCGCACCGGGTTCTGCTCGATGTTGACGTTTCCTTCCGAGCCGACGGCGACGTAGAGCTTCGTCCGATCGCGGTTGAAGATCACGTTGCGCGTCGAGTGCCCGCCGGAGGGGAGCGACGCGATGCGCTCCGGCGCGCCGCGCGCCGCGGTCTGCCCCGGCGTGTACGGAAAGCGAAGCACCGCCGATTGCGAGCCGACGTAGAGAAATCCGTTGGTGAAGGCGAGGCCGAACGGCTCATCGAGATCGCCGGCGAAGGCGAACCGCTGTTTGCCGCGGAGGATGGTGATCCGTCCGCCGCCGGTCTCCGCGACGAAGACGTCGCCGTTCGGCGCCAGGGCCAGGTTGCGCGGATCGTCGAAGCCTTCGGCGTAGACGTCGATGTGAAAGCCGGGCGGCACCTGCAGCGCCGCCTTCGCCGGACGCCTGATGATGCGCGCCGGATTCCCGGCGCTGTGCGTCGCATACGGCTCCGGCAGCTGATCGACGCGGACCTTGTGATGGGCAAGCCGCGGCGCCGGCGTCTGCGGCAAGGCCTCAGCGCCGCAGCGGAGGAGAAGAAATGTGAGGACGATGATTTGTTTGCGCATGCCGTCGAGGGGAGCGGACGTCTCGTCCGCTCACGCGGACCGAGCGGACGAGACGTCCGCTCCCCACTCCACATCCGTACTGTAGTCCGATGAACGTATTCATGACCGGCGCCACCGGCTACATCGGCCGGCACCTCGTCCCCGAATTGCTCCGGCGCGGACACGTCGTCCGCGCGCTCGTGCGTGACGGATCGGAAAAAAAGCTGGCCGGCGGCGCGATCGCGGTGCGCGGCAACGCGCTCGACCGCGCGACGTTCGCCGATCAGATCGCGCCCTCCGACACGTTCGTGCAACTGGTCGGCGTCGCCCATCCGTCGCCGGCGAAGGCGGCGGAGTTCCGGAGCATCGATCTCGTGTCGGTGACGGAATCGGTCGCCGCGGCCTGCCGCTCGACGATCCATCATTTCGTTTACCTCAGCGTCGCGCAGCCGGCGCCGATCATGCGCGAGTACGTCGCGGTGCGTGCGGAAGGGGAGCGGATGTTGCGCGAATGCGGCCTTCCCGCGACCTTCGTGCGCCCCTGGTACGTCCTCGGGCCGGGCCATCGCTGGCCGTACGCGATCCTGCCGCTCTACTGGCTGGCGATGCTCGCGCCGGCGAGCCGCGACACCGCGCGCCGGCTCTATCCCGTGCCGCTGTCGAACGTCGTCCGCTCGCTCGTCGACGCCGTCGAACGTCCGCCGTCGGGCGTGCGCGTGATCGAAGCGCCGGAGATGGCGAAGGCCGCGGCGATCGCGTAGAGCGGCATGAGCGGCACGCGGAAGCGCGCCTCCGATTCGGCCCCCGCGCTGATGACGATGAAGTAAATCAAGGTGAGCACGATGAATGCGGCGAGTATTCGGTCGCGCCGCCACATCACGATCACGCCGACGACGGCGAGCAGAAATTCGATGTGCGTGAACGCGTCGAGCGACATTCGCACGATCGACGGCGGGATGCGGCTGACGATGATCATCGCGGCGGCGTCGCTGTCGAAGAGGTTCATCTCGATCCCGTGCAGCGTGATCATCGCGGCGCCGATCGGATGCTGCAGGAATACCCGCCGTCCGAGCGCGCCGTAGTACTTCGCCTGCACCGCGTGCGGCAGTTCGGTGCGGTCCTGCACATGCTCGGCGCGATCGATGATCACTTCCGCTTCTTCGATCAGCTCGTTCTGCCGGTCGCGCAGCGCGTCGGGAAATTCGTAATCGTCCATGATCGCCAGCGCCCCGGCGGCGCGTTGCATCAGCATGTTCGTGCCGGCGATCGAGGCGACGGTGAAGACGCCGGTTCGGGCGAGATTGCGCAAGCCCCAGCCGACCGGCAGGAGCAGCGCGCTGATGGTGAACGCGATCGCCAGCCGGCGTGGCCGCACGAACACCGCGATGACGACGAACCAGAGGATCGCGACCGGACGGATGAGCACGAGCGCGCCGGCCGCCAGGCCGGTTGCGATCACGCCACGCCCGCTCCGTGCCGCGATGAAGATGGCGAAGAAGACGACGGTGAAGAGCGTCTCGCTCAGCACTTTGTTCGCGTAGTGAATCGTCGGCGGATCGAGCGCAAAGAGCAGCGCCGCGATGATCGCCGTCGCCCGGCTTCCGCTCCATCGTCCCGCGACGATGAACACCGCAACTGCGAGCAACGCCGCGAGCAGATGCTGCAGCAGCACCGTCGCCACCGCGCCTCGGGTGAGCAACAGAAACAACGGATACCCCGGCGTGCGGATCGTCTCCGCCTTGCCCATCGCGTCGACGAACCCGAGGCCGTGCGCGAGGTTCTGCGACGGCACGAGGTAGGTGGCGGAGTCGGGGTAGAAGAAATCGTGGTTACTTGCCGCGAAGTAGGTGAGGTGCGCGGCCAGTGCCGCGAAGAAAATGAAGATAGCTGTTGAGCGATTGAGCGGTTGAGCTGTTGAGGACAACGCTCAAAAGCTTAACAGCTGAACCGCTCAACGGCTTCGAAGCAGCGACTCCAACTCATCCGGCCGCGGCGCCCGGATCCTCGCGTCTTCCGGCGTGATCGCCCCGCGACGGACCAGCGTCGCCAGCGAGTCCTCGAGCGAGATCATTCCCTGCCGCTTGCCGAGCGTGATCTCTGTGATCAGGTTCTGCAGCTTCTCGTTGCGGATGTGATTGCGCACGGCGTGATTGGCCAGCAGCACTTCCACCGCCACCGCACGCCCGCGGCCGTCGGAGCGCGGCACGAGGTGCTGGCAGATGATGGCGTTGAGGCTCAGCGCGAGCTGATGGCGGATCTGCATCTGCTGCTGCGGCGGGAAGACGTCGACGATGCGATGAATAGCCTGCGCCGCGTCGCTGGTGTGCAGCGTGGCGAGGATCAGGTGCCCGGTCTCGGCCGCGGTCAGCGCGGTGGAGACGGTCTCCAGGTCGCGCATCTCGCCGACCAGGATGACATCGGGATCCTGGCGCAGCGCGGCGCGCAGGGCGGACGCGAACGTCGGCGCGTCGCGTCCCACTTCGATCTGCTCGATGATCGAGCTGGCGTTCCGATGCTCGTACTCGATCGGATCTTCGATGGTGATGATGTGCCGTGCGGCGCTCCGGTTGACCTCGCCGACCAGCGCCGCCAGCGTCGTCGTCTTGCCCGAGCCGGTCGGACCGCAGAGCAGCACGAGGCCGCGCGTCGGCTTCATCAGTTCGGAGAGCGACGCCGGCAGCTCGAGCTGCGTCAGCGTCGGGACGATCGTCGGCAGCGCGCGCACCGACGCCGCCAGCGTCCCGCGCTGGCGATGCACGTTGATGCGGAAGCGCATGCCGGTCGCGCGGAGCGAGAGATCGGCGGCCCCTTCCGCTTCGATCCGCTCGCGCAGCCGTCCCGAGACGAATGCCGCGAGCAGCACGCGCACTTCCTCCGCCGAGAACGGCTCGCGATCGGATTGCTGCAGGCGCCCGTCGACCCGGAACACCGGCGGCGTGCCGGCGACGAGGATCATGTCGCTCGCCCGGCGCTCGGCCATCTCTGCGAGAAGTGCCTCGAACGCGCTTCCCTCTGGTACCGTGGACGGCGGCGCTGTCGGGAGATCATCGACGGCGCGCGGCCGCGGCGATTCGGTACGGTTGAGCTCCTCGACGAGATGGTCGAGATCAGGGTCCCGCATCAGCTTCTTCATACCCGATCTCTACGAACGAACCATGCCAGAAGTAACGGTCAGGCAGCACCACGCGCTCGTGCGCATCGCGCACTGGCTGATGCTCCCGCTGCTCGTCGGCCTGATCATGTCGGGCCTCTCGGTTTACTGGGCCGCTCCCGTCTATCCCCCCGGCTTCCCGAAGTCCTTCTACGATCTCTTCTCCTTCGGCCGCCAGGCGCTCGCCGTCGGTTTGCTGCTGCATTGGTTCTTCGCCTACCTCTTCATGGTGTGCGGCCTGCTCTACCTCGTCGGCCTGATCGCCGGCGGGGGATGGCTCGCGCTGACGCCGCGCCGCGGCGATTTCCGCGAGGCGCTGGCGATGATCCGCTACTACCTCGGCCTGATCCCGATGCGGCTGCGCCGCAGGCCGTGGCCGCATCCGCAGATCGACGCGAAGTACAACGCGCTGCAACGCGCGGCATACGCGTCGATCCCGTTCTTCGGATTGGTCGTCGTGGCCAGCGGCTGGGCCATGCACAAGCCGGTGCAGTTCTGGTGGCTGGAGCGCCTCTTCGGCTCGTACGACGGCGCGCGGATCATTCACTTCTGGACGATGTGGTTCTTCGTCGCCTTCGCCGTGCCGCACGTGATCCTGGTCATCGCCGACGGCTGGGCCACGATGCGCTCGATGATCACCGGCTGGTCGACGCGCACCAGTCACGACCGCCGCGACTTCGTCCTCTTCGGCGTCGGCGTCGTCGCCGCGTTCGCCGGATTCAGGATGATCCGCAAAGGCCGCCTTCCGCGCACGGTGCTGGCGTTCGACGACTACGTCGCCGAGGCGTTGTACTCGCCGACGCGGAGCGTGCGGACCTATTCGCGGAAGGACGTCACGCCGCTCAAAAACAACTACGAAGGCAAGACTCCGGGACCGGAGTACCTCGCGAACTGGACTTTGACGCTGTCCGGTCTGGCCTCGGGGCACGACGTTCAGTTGACCGTCGCCGATCTGCTGCGCTTCGCCCATCACGAACAGGTGACGCGACTCGTCTGCGTCGAGGGCTGGAGTGCGATCGCCTGGTGGGGCGGCTTGCGTTTCGACGAGCTGCTCCGCGCCTATCCGCCGATGGAGGGCGCGCGCTGGGCGGCGCTGGAATCGGCGGTCAACCTCGACTGGCGCGGCGGTTCCGATCCGTACTACGTGTCGATCGATCTCCCCACCGCCCGCCACGCGCAGACGCTGCTCGCCACGCACAACAACGGCGCGCCGCTGACGCTCGCGCATGGCGCGCCGCTTCGCCTCGTCGTGCCGATGAAGCTCGGGCTCAAGAACATCAAGGCCATCACCCGCATCGCGTACACGCGTGAGGAGCCTCGCGATTACTGGGGCGAGCGCGGATACTCGAGGTACGACGGACTGTGATTCGCCGCTTCGTCGTCTTCCTCGCGGCCGTCGCGATCCTCGGCTGCACGCGCCGCGAAGAGCATCCGCCGATCTTCCTCATCTCCATTGATACGTTGCGCGCCGACCGCGTCGGCAACGAGACGCCCAACCTGCAGGCGCTGAGGCGTGAATCGATCGACTGCCGCAATGCCTGGTCGCATGTTCCGCTGACGCTGCCGTCGCATCTCTCGATCTTCACCGGACTCCTGCCGCCCGAGCACGGCGTGCGTGACAACGCCGGCTATCGCTTCGACCCCGCGCATCCGACGCTCGCGGCGATCCTGAGGGCGAACGGCTATCACACCGAAGCCGCGGTGTCGGCGTACGTGCTGCGCGCGTCGACTGGCGCGGCGAGCGGATTCATCGACTACGACGACGACATCGGCATGGTCAGCGGCGCGCCGCTCGGATCGCTGCAGCGCTCGGGCGAGCGAACCGAGAAGATCGCCGAAGAGCTGATCGCGAAGAACGGCTCCGCGCCGCAATTCTGCTTCCTTCACCTCTACGAGCCGCACACGCCGTACGAGCCGACGTACGACGCCGACGTGAAGCGCGCCGACGCCGTGGTCGGGACGTTCCTCGATTTCCTGAAGAAGCAGGGACTCTACGATCGCGCGGTGATCGTCGTGTTGTCCGACCACGGCGAAGGATTGATGGACCACGGCGAGCAGGAGCACGGCGTCTTCCTCTATCGCGAAGCGCTGCAGGTGCCGCTGATCATCAAGCTGCCGCAGGGCGAGAAGCGGGGGAGGATCGACGCGCCGGTGCAGCTCGTCGACGTGATGCCGACGATCCTCGACGCCGCGGGCATCAATCCACCGGCGGGCATTCGCGGGATTTCGTTGCTCCGCGACAGCGCTCCGGCGCGCACGGTCTACGGCGAGTCGCTCTATCCGCGCATTCACCTCGGATGGAGCGATCTCCGTTCGATCGTCAGCGGCTCGAGCCACTTCATCGAGGCTCCGCGCGCCGAGCTCTACGACCTCGGGCACGACGATCGCGAGCGCCACGATCGCGCGTCGACCGACCGCCGCACCGCCGCCGCGCTGCGCGACGAGTTGCAGCGCTACGGCTCGCAGTTCACCGCGCCCGAAGCGATCGATCCCGAGGAGGCGAAGAAACTCGCGGCCCTCGGATACGTCAGCGGCGGAAGCGATGAAGGCGGTCCGCTGCCCGATCCGAAGCTGCGCATCGGCGATCTGGCGAAATTGAAGGCGATCGCCGAGGCGCGCGAGCCGGCGAAACAGATCGCCATGATCGAGCCGCTCCTGGCGGCGAATCCGCGCTGGAGCGACCTGCGCGATCAACTCGGCCAGGCGTACGACGCGACGGGCGATCATCAGAAAGCGGTCGCCACGTACGAGGCTGGGATCACCGCGACGCCGCGGCTGGCGGCGCAGTTTGCGCGCTCGGCGGCCGAATCGCTGATGCTCGCGGGCGACCTCGCGGGGGCGGAGGCGCATGCGCGTGTGGCGCTTGCGGGAAACGCGGCGGGGGCGCACCTGCTCCTCGGCGAGATCGCGCTGGCGAGGCATGACATCGACGCCGCGTTCACCGAGGCGCAGGCGGCGGACCATGAAGCGAGCGATCGCGTGCTGGCGTTGTTTCTGATGGCGCGGGTCCAGGCGGCGAGGGGCGCGTACGCCGACGTGCTGCGTACGTTGCAGGCTGCCGACGATGCGCGGCGAAAAAACGGCGGCTCGTTGCCGGAGCGTTTCCACTACCTCCTCGGCGACGCGCTGGCGCACATCGGGAGAGCCGACGAGGCGCGTGTCGAATTCGGCGAGGAGATCGCCGCCGATCCGCACGACGTGCAGGCCTACTCCGATCTGGCGCTGCTCGAATTCTTCTCCGGCCATCGCGATGAGGCGCTGCAGACGCTGGCACGGATGACGGCGGCGAATCCGTCGCGCGACACGTTTTTGTTCGCCGCGAGCAGTCTGGAGAAGTGGGGAGACCGCGCCAACGCCGAAATCTGGCGAAAGCGCGCAGAAACGACGGGTCGCGCGCTAACCCCCTGATCTCATTTTGACCCGTGCTGGGTGGCTTTCCATCCAGAAATGGGTACAAATTTGATCCCTACTTGCGTGGCGATTTAGGCTAAGTCAAGGTATGTCAGTGATTTAGTGTCATTGTTACAAATCGGCATCTGCATTGCCTTAAGACCGGATCGCGCCCATCAGGGACGCCTAAATTTTTGAGGAGCACATGAAAAAGATCTTCGCAACGGTTCTCACCCTCGTCGCCACGATGGCGTTCGCCAAGCAGCCGGTCGAATCCAAGATCAACATTCATGACAGTGACGCGAAGGGCGTCCCTACGTTTGTCTCTGGTGAGCTCGGAAAGCTCGGCCCGGGCGCTGCCGACAAGGCCGCGAAGGCATTCCTGAAGTCGCAGAAAGACCTGCTCGGCATGGTCGGCACCGAGGACTTCGACACGGCTTCCGTGATGACGGACAACCTCGGACAGACCCACGTGAAGTTCCAGCAGACCCTGCGCGGCCTGCCGGTCTTCGGCGCCGAGTACATCGTGCACAGCGACGCCTCGGGCAACGTGCGGGCGATCAACGGCCGTTTCGCCGCTGACCGCGACCTTCCCCGCAACCCGTCGGTCGACGCCGTCAGCGCCACCGACAAGGCCTCCAAGCAGGCCGGCATCGCCAACGGCCGCTTCCTCGACGGCGCCGTGCTGACGTACGTGGTCAACGAGAAGAGCAGCGCCTTCCTGGCGTGGTCCGTTCACGTGGCCTACACGAACGCGCAGGGACCGCAGGTCGACCGCATCTTCGCCGACGCGACCACCGGCGATCTCCGCCTGGTTGCCCCGGACTACAAGTACCTCAAGAACCGCCAGACCTACTCGGCGAACAACGGCACCACGCTCCCCGGCACGCTGAAGCGGAGCGAGGGCAGCGCCAACATCGGTGACGCCGCCGTCGACGCCGCGCACAACTACGCCGGCAACGTCTACGACTTCTACAAGAACGTCTTCAACCGCGACTCGTACGACAACGCCGGCGCCACGCTGAAGGCCTCGGCCCACTTCTCGACGAGCTACAACAACGCCTACTGGAACGGCTCGCAGATGGTTTACGGCGACGGCGACGGCACGCAGTTCATCGCCCTCTCCCGCGACCTCGACGTCGACGCCCACGAGCTGACCCACGCCGTCACCGAGCGCACCGCCGGCCTCGTCTACTCCAACGAGTCGGGCGCCCTCAACGAAGCGACCTCGGACATCCTCGGCAACTCCTGCGAGGCCTACACCGAGAACGCCGGCACCCCGAACGCGAACACCTGGAAAGTCGGCGAGGACATCTACACGCCGAGCACTTCGGGCGACGCGCTCCGCTACATGAACAACCCGACCGCCGACGGCTACTCGAAGGACTACTACCCGGAGCGCATCACCGGCACCACTGACAACGGTGGCGTCCATGGCAACTCCGGTATCGCCAACCTCGCGTACTACCTGATGGTCATGGGCGGCTCGCATCCGCGCGCCAAGACCTCGGTCGTCGTCCCCGCACTCTCCGCGACCTCCTCCACCTCCCTCGACATGGCGCAGCGCATCTGGTATCGCGCGCTGACCGTCTACTTCACCTCCTCCACGAACTTCTCGGCCGCGCGCACCGCGACCGTCAACGCGGCGACCGACCTCTACGGCGCCACCGCGGCGAACTCCGTCACCAAGGCGTGGGACGCAGTCGGCGCTCCGGGCGGATCCGGTGGCGGCGGCGGCGTGACCACGCTGAGCAACGGCGTCGCCGTGACCAACCTCTCCGGCGCGACCGGCAGCTGGGCGTACTACAAGATCACGGTTCCCGCCAGCCAGACCTCGCTCGTCATCACCATCTCGGGCGGCACGGGCGACTGCGATCTGTACGTGAAGCGCGGCGCGCAGCCGAGCTCCACGGTCTATGACTACCGTCCGTACCTCAGCGGCAATGCGGAGTCGGTCAGCGTGACCAACCCCGTCGCCGGCGACTGGTACATCGGTCTCAATGCTTATGCGGCTTACAGCGGCGTCACCCTCAAGGCCACCTACACGGGCGGCGGCGGTGGCGGCGGCTGCACGACCTACAGCGGTTCGCTCAGCGGCACGGGCGCCTCGGCCATCCAGCCGAACGGCACGTACTACCAGACGACCGTCACCGGCACGAACAGCGGCGTCCTGACCGGACCGGCCTCCGGCGCCGACTTCGATCTCTACCTGCAGAAGTGGAACGGTTCGGCGTGGGCGAACGTCGCCTCCGGCACCGGCTCCACGGCCAATGAGAGCGTGAGCTACAGCGGTACCGCCGGCTACTACCAGTGGAAGGTTCTCTCCTACAGCGGTTCCGGCAGCTACACCCTCTGCATCGCGCACCCGTAGTCCGATAGCACTCAACTAAAAAGGCCCGCCGTGCGATCATGCGCGGCGGGCCTTTTCACGTCATGAAGAAACTGCTCATTCCTCTCACCGCGCTCCTCTTCCTCGCGGCCGACAAGCCCGAAGCGATCGTCAAATACCGCCAGGCTTCGATGAAGTCGATGGGGTCGCACATGTCGGCGATGTCGCTGGTGGTGAAGCATCAGATCTCCACGCGCGCTGATCTCGCGGCGCACGCCGAGGCGATTCACGGCGTCAGCCGGAACCTCGCCGACCTCTTTCCGGCCGGCAGCGGACCGGACAAGGTGAAGAGCGACGCGAAGCCGGCGATCTGGCAGCAGCTGGCGGAGTTCAAACAGCAGGCGCAGCAGCTCGAGCGCGACAGTGCGAAGCTGGCCGAGCTGGCGAAGAAGGGCGACGCGAAAGCGTTCGACGCGCAATTCAAGGTGGTGGGTGAGACGTGCAACGACTGCCATCAGTCGTTCCGGGTTCAGGATTGATTCGAAGAGTGGCACAGACACTCCTGTCTGTGTTGCTGCTCGCCGCCTGTCATCGCGAGTCATCCGCTCCATCCAGACCGGCGCCCGCGGTCGCCGAATCGTGGGAGCACCTTCCTTCGCGCGACAAATACGCCGGCTCCGAGACGTGCCGCGACTGCCACGAGAAAAACTACGACCGCTGGACGCACGACTGGCATTCGCGCGCCCTGTCGAAAGCGGAGAAGCCGTTCGTCGCTGGCAAGTTCGGCGACGCGCATTTCAAGGGCGATTCGAGCGAGGCGTGGATGTCGCGCCGCGACGACTCGTACGTCATGCGCACCCGCGACCGCGAAGGTCAACTACTTGACTACAACGTCGGGTGGGTCATCGGCGGCAAGCGGATGCAGGACGCCGTCACCGTCTTCGGCGACGGCCGCTGGCAGGTGCTGCCGGTCTACTACCACGTCACCGGCCGAGGGGAATGGGTCGACTACAACGAGGCGAAGCAGGGGAGGGTGGGGCCGGACCATCCGCACTTCTGGACGAACTTCAAGCGGACGGTGAACAAGGAGTGCTTGGAGTGCCACGCCACCGGCGTCGACGTCCGCTACGACCGCGCGGCGCATTCGTGGTCGACCACGTTCGCCGACGCCGGCGTCGCCTGCGAGGCGTGCCACGGGCCCGGCGCGCGGCACGCGGAGACGAAGGCGAAGAGCGACATCTTCCGTCCGTCGAAGAACGACATGTCGGTCTGCGGACGCTGCCACGGTCCGCACGAGCCGACCTTTCCGCTGCTCGTCGGCGGCGAGCAGTTCCGTCCCGGCGAGCGCTACGACGATCGCTACCAGGCGCTCGTCATCACCGACGGCGCCGAACGGAGCGGAGAGTTTTTCGCCGACGGCCGCCCGTCGAGCTCGAGCTTCGAGTATCAGGCGGTGACGCAGTCGCTCTGTTTCCGCCTCGGCAGGGCGACCTGCCTCAGCTGCCACACCGCGCCGCACAAGGATCACGGCGCGAACGAGATGGGTGAGCAAGGCCCCTGCGGCGACTGTCACAAAGACAAGGTGGGGGGACAGGCGCCCTCGCCTGTCAATCACTCCCATCATCGATCCGCGACCTGCGTCGATTGCCACATGCCGAAGCTCGTCAGCGGCGTGCTCGACAAGTTTCCCGATCATTCGATCGACATCCCGAATCCGCTGAACACGATCCGCCACGACGTGCCGAACGCCTGCACGAACTGCCACCGCGACAAGCCGCCGGCCGAGATGCAGAAGGCGATCGAGAGCTGGTGGCCCGACGCGGCGCGGCGTCAGGCGCGCCGCGTGCGGCTCGCCGACGCCATCGACGAAAAGACGCGCGACGCCAGTCTCGCGCCGCTCACCGCCGTGGTGCAGGACGCGAGCGAAGCGCCGTCATTGCGCGGAGCGTGCGCGCTGCTGCTCGCGCAGCGCTTCCCCGGCGACGCCTCGCGCGTCCTCGTGCCGGTCCTCCACGATCACGATCAACTCGTCCGTGCGAAGTCGGTCGAGGCCCTCGGCCATGCCCACGCGCGCGACGCCGCCGACGTCATCGCGTCGCGGCTCGACGATTCCGCCGTGCAGGTGCGGCAGACCTCGGCGCTCGTCCTCGCCAGCCTCGGCGATCGCCGCGGGTTCGACGCGCTGGAGAAGCTCGCCGCCGATCCGAAGACGCGCGCGCTCTTCCGGCCGCACGTCATGCTGGCCATCAACGCCGCCAATCACGGCGACTACGACCGCGCCACGCGCGAGCTCGACTTCGCCGTCGATGAAGTGCCGTACGCCGTCGACGCGCTGGTCCTGCTCGGCGACATCGCCGCCCGCCGCGGCGACTTTGCCAAGGCGCGGAGCTGGTTCGAGGAGGCGCTGCGCTTCAATCCGAGCCATCGCGGCGCGCTTGGCCGGCTCGCCGCGCTCAATCGCACTCGCTGATCACGCGCCCGCGCACCTTCCACGCCGCGTCGCGTAACGCCTGGAGCTCCTTCGGCAGGTCGTTGCCGTCGTACCACGACGCCTTGCGGTCGTCGATCTCCAGCGTCCACTGCACGGCGTCGGGATGTGCCTGGCCGTACGACTCGCGCCACTTCAACTTCTTCGCCTCGGCGATGGCGGCGTCGATGCGGTCGCATTCGGCGCGGGTGATGGTCCCGGCGCAGCGCTCCGTCGTCACCTTCCGGCCGTCGATCGACAGCTGTCCGACGCCGCGGCCGGTGAAGCCGCCGTCGGTCTTGATGGTGAGGATCAATGCGGCGATCAGAATGGCCATGTTAACGCGATTGTTTCACGCCCCCGGTTTCGCAAAACGCGGGCCCGTGGTCGAACGGTGCATAGGAGGACAGTCCCATGTTCGAGACCTCAGTCGTCAATGCACGCGCGATCGCAGCGCCGCGGAAAGCCGGCGTCCTCTCGATGTCGCTCGCGTTTCACACCGTCGTCGTCGCGGCCGCCGTGGCGATGAGCGTCCAGACCTCGTCGTTTCCGGCTGACGTGCCGAGGCAGATGGAGATGCTCCGGGAAGTGATGCCGATGGTGGAGCTGCCGAAGGGCAATCCCGACGCGCCGCGCGACCAGACGCCGAAGCCGCCGCCGCAGCAGCCGGCGCAGCACGCCCAGACCGCGCCGCCGCTGCCGCAGGCCGACACCGCGCCGAACCAGATCCCGAACACCACGACACCGGTCGCCTCGACCGACACCTCGGGACCGGGCAACGGCGACAGCCACGAGACGACCGAACAGTGGGGCGCGCGGGACGGTAATAAGGATGCCGTCGACGTCGGTCAGCTGGTTGTGCCGGGGCCGGCCGCCGCGGCGCCGACCGGTCCGCTCGTGGCCGTCGGTGAGGTGCATGCGGCACGCGTCCTCTCGCGCGTCGAGCCGAAGTATCCCGGCATCGCCGTTCACAACCGGATCGCCGGGGTGGTCAAGGTGCAGTGCGTCATCGACAAGAACGGAAAGCTGAGCGATCCGGAGATCGTGAGCAGCACGTTTCCGATGTTCAATCAGCCGGTGATCGACGCGCTGCGCCAGTGGACCTTCGCGCCGGGCACGCTGCACGGCTCGCCGGTCGACACCTACTTCGAACTGACGATCACATTCACGACGCGATAGTTGGCAGAGGGCAGTTGGCAGTTGGCAGAAGCTCCTCGGCCAACTGCCCACGGTCAACTGCTAACATCGCACCGCCTTGCGCCTTCGTCTCGCACTGATCTTCGCAGCAGTCGCACTTCTCTACGCCGGCCCGGCACTCCTGCCGGGCCGCGTCTTTTTGCCGGTCGACATCACGCGCGACGCGCTGGCGTGGAAGCGCGATCCGGCGCTGCGCGTCCGCGTCTCGAACTCGATCCTCTCCGATCCGGTGGTGCTGTTCGATCCGTGGAACCGGGAGATCCGCCGCATGCTCGGCCGCGGCGAGATGCCGTGGGTCAACCGCTTCGCCGGCGACGGCGGCCCGCTTTTTGCCAATCCGCAGACCGCGCTCTTTTCGCCCTTCACCTGGCCGCCGCTCCTCCTCGGATTGCACGGCTGGGTCATCGCCGGTTTCCTGAAGCTCTTCGCCGCCGCGCTCTGCGCGTACTGGCTGGCGCGCGAGCTCGGCGCGGATCACGGCGAGGCGATCGTCTCGGCGATCGTCTTCGCCTGCTGCGGCGAGATGGTCGTCTGGCTCCTCTACACGCTGACGAACGTCCTGGCTCTGCTGCCCGGATTTCTCGCCGCCTCTCTTCGCCTCATCCGGCAGCCGGATGGGAAACACGCCGCGCTGGTCGTCCTCTTCGCCGCGCTGATCACGGCCGGCGGACATCCCGAGACGCTGATGGCGGGCGTGCTCGCCGCCGCGGCGTTCCTGATCTGGAACTGCGAGCGGACGCACAAGTGGGGCGTGCTCGGCGCGATGCCGGCGTTCACCGGCGCGCTGTTCGGATTCCTGCTGCTGGCCGTGGTCACGCTGCCGTTCGCGCTCATCGCGCGCAACAGCTACACCGCGCTCGCGCGCCCCGGCATGACGCATCCGTTCCGGCTCTGGACCGTCGTGTCGCAGATCGTCCCCGGCATCCTCGGCAGCCCGCTGCGCGGCGAGCTCGATCTGACGGCGCTGCCGCGCGCGGAGCCGTATTCGATTCGCTGCGGCGCGTTCATCGGGGCGATCGTGCTGCTCGCGATCATCGTCGCCTGGCGCGATCTGCCGACCGTGCTGCGCCGCGGATTGAAGATCGGAGTGGTCGGACTGGTGATCTCCTGGTGCCCGCCCGGCATCGATCGCGCGTTTCACGACGTGCCGCTCATCCGTCTCCTCGCGCTGCAGTTCTGGGCCACGCCGTTCCTGATGTTCGCGGCCGCCGCCGCGGGACCGGCGTTGTCCATCCTCGCGTCGCGCCGCCGTTGGAAGCTCGGCGTGCTGCTCGCGATCGCAGGCGGCGCGATGCTGATCGCCGGCATCATTCCGGCGCTGCCGCCGATGCGCCCGACGCTGATCTCGATCGCGCACGACGTCATCGGACGCCTCAAGGCCACCGGTCACCTGCAACAGGCAACCACGGTCTACGAGCAGCGGCTCACGTACTACCTCGCCGCCGCCGGCGTGACCGCGCTGCGCCGCATCGCGCTGCCCGGCCTGATGTGGCTCATCGCCGGCATCGCGCTCCTGCGCGGCAACCGGCGGCTGGTCATCGGAGCCGCGCTCCTCGAGCTCATCGCGTTCGGCCTCGGTTTCAATCCCGCCGTGCCGCTGAACGAAGCGCCGCCGATGCCGGCGGCCATCGCGCAGATCAAACGTCTCGATCCGGCCAATCACTGGTTGATCGCCGCGAACTTCGAAGTCTTTCCGGCGAACGTCGGCACGAACTACGGCGTGCGCGACGTCGTCTCGTACGACGTCCTGACGTCGAAGGAGCGCGTGGAGCAATTGATCGACGCGGGCTACGATCCGCTGCTGCACACGATCCCGCAACAGCTGTCGCCGGCGAATATCACCGCGCTGGCGCGACTCGGCGTCCGCTTCGTGATCAACCGCGACGGCAGCGTGAGCGAGATTCCGAATCCGATCCCGCAGCCGATCCCGTCGAACACGCGTCCCGACGGTCTCGAGCTCGGCGCGCTCATTTCACTCATCGCGCTCGCGCTCTGCGCCGGTTGGTTGCGGTTGTATCGATCGACGTTCGATACAATCCCGTCCTGGTCCGATGTTCGTCCCTAAATCGATCGTCTGTTTGCGCGAGGGGTATTCGCGCGAACGACTGCTCCGTGACCTGATCGCCGGCGTCGTCGTCGGCATCGTCGCGCTTCCGCTGGCGCTCGCCTTCGCCATCGCCTCCGGAGTTCCACCCGAGCGCGGTCTCTACACCGCCATCGTCGCCGGCTTCCTGATCTCCGCCCTCGGCGGCAGCCGCGTGCAGATCGGCGGACCGACCGGCGCGTTCGTGGTCATCGTCTACGGCATCGTGACGAAGTTCGGCTACGACGGCCTCGTCATCTGCACCATGATCGCCGGCGCGATCCTCATCGTCATGGGCCTGGCGCGGATGGGCGGCCTGATCAAGTTCATCCCGTATCCGGTCATCACCGGATTCACCGCCGGCATCGCCGTGATCATCTTCTCCGGCCAGATGAAGGACTTCCTCGGATTGAAGATGGGAACCGTGCCGCCGGAGTTCGTCGACAAATGGGTCTCGTACGCGGACCATTTCGAATCGATCTCCATTCCGGCGCTCCTCGTCGCGCTCGGAACTCTCGCCATCCTGATCGTCTGGCCGCGCATCTCGACCATGGTCCCGGGACCGTTCGTAGCGATGATCGTCGCCACGGCGGTGGTGAAGATCTTCCACCTTCCGGTTGAGACCATCGGCTCGCGATTCGGCGCCGTGCCGACGTCGCTGCCGATGCCGCATCTCCCCGCCATCCCGCTCGAGCATTTCAAGGACCTGATCTCGCCGTCGCTGACCATCGCGCTGCTCGCGGCGATCGAGTCGCTGCTCTCGGCGGTCGTCGCCGACGGCATGATCGGCACGCGGCACAAGTCGAACATGGAGCTCGTGGCGCAGGGCGTGGCCAACATCGCCTCGCCGATCTTCGGCGGCATCCCCGCGACCGGCGCCATCGCGCGCACGGCGACGAACATCCGCAGCGGCGGCCGCACGCCGCTCGCCGGGATCGTGCACGCGCTCGTCCTGCTGCTGATCCTCGTCTTCGCCGGCAAGTGGGCGGCGATGGTGCCGCTCGCGTCGCTGGCGGCGATCCTCGTCGTCGTCGCGTACCACATGAGCGAATGGCGCTCGTTCGCCGGACTGCTGCGCGCGCCGAAGAGCGACATCGTCGTGCTGATCCTCACGTTCGGGCTGACGGTCTTCGTCGATCTCACCATCGCCGTGCAGGTCGGGATCGTCGTGGCGTCGCTGCTGTTCATGAAGCGGATGTCCGACATCACGAATATCGAAGGAATCACGAGCGAGCTGCGCGATGGCGGCGAAGATCCGGGCGAGATCACGCAGTCGCGGCGCGGGAAGCGGATCGTCTCCGGCCACGAGATCCCGCAGGGCGTCGAGGTGTACGAGGTCAACGGTCCGTTCTTCTTCGGCGCCGCCGACAAGCTGAAGGACGTCATGACGGAGATCGACCGCCCGCCGAAAGTCTTCATCCTGCGCATGCGGAACGTCCCGGCCATCGACGCCACCGGCATTCACGCGCTGGAGCAGATGGCGAAGAAATGCGCGCACCAGGGGACGCAGCTCATCCTGACCGAGGTGCGCCACCAGCCGCTGCGGGCCATCGTCCGCGCGCGGAAGCTCGAGGTCTTCGGCCGCCGCAACCTGGCGAAGGATCTCGACGTGGCGCTGGCGCGGGCGGCGGAAGTTCTGGCGTAGCGGCGGGCGTCCCGCCGATCACCCGAAGTCGCCGGGCGGGACGCCCGCCGACTGCGGACGAGACGTCCGCGCTCCACTCGCCTGCACGAACGTCACTCCGGCCACCCCTCCGATCGACAGCGCCGCGCCGATCGCCGCCATCGTCGTGATCGGCTCGTTGATGAACAGTGCGCCGAGGACCATCGACACGAGCACGGCGAGCTGCGAGATCACGCCGACGGTCATCGCGTCCACCCAACGCAGGCTGAACGTCATCGTGAGCTGCGCGCCGATCGCCAGCAACGACATCGCGGCGAGCGACCACCACTCATCGACCGACGGATTGCGCCAGCTCATCAGCCCCTGCGGCATCGTCGTCAGCAGGCCGAGGAGGCAGAAGCTGCCGTAGATCGACCACGAGCTCTCGCCGCGGCGCGCCGCGCGGATCGCCGTCACCGCCGCGCCGGAGCAGACGGCGGAGAGCGCGCCGATCAGCTCCCAGCGGCTGAAGCCGAGAACCTCGCCCGGATGCGCGTGCGCGTGTACGACGAGGAAGACGCCGGTGAGCGCGATCGGCATCGGGATCAGCACCTTCGCGCTGAAGCGCTCGCCGATGAAGATCATGGAAAAGAGGCCGCTGTAGATCGGCGCGGTGTAGTTGAGCAGCGTGGCCACGCCGACGCTCGAGTGCTGGATGCAGATGAAGTAGAAGAGAACCGCAACGCCCCCGAAGAAGCCGCGGATGAGCAGGAGATCGAGCCGCTGGTAGTTCAGCGCCGTGCGGCGGATGCGCGGAATCAGCAGCACCGGCGCCAGTCCGACGGCGAAGCGGATCATCGCCACCTGCGGTCCGGAGAGGCGCGCCGACGAGAGCTTCGCCGTGAACGCCATCGCGCCGAACATCAGCGCGGACGCGACGAGCCAGAGCAGCGCGCGGGACTGTGCTTTCATATCAACATGAAGATCGCAGTCACCTTTCGCGAGGCGCGGCACGGCGATGCGGGCGCCATTATCAACTTTCAGATCGCCATGGCACGAGAGACCGAGGAGCTCGACCTCGATCGCGACACCTGCACGCGTGGCGTGGAGGCGGTGTTCGCCGATCCGGGTCGCGGCCGTTACTTCGTCGCCGAGAGCGACGGACGCGTCGCCGGCTCGCTCCTCATCACGTACGAATGGAGCGACTGGCGCAACGGCGTCGTGTGGTGGATCCAGAGCGTCTTCGTCGAGGCCGCGCTGCGAGGGCAGGGCGTCTACGCCGGCCTCTACGCGTACGTGCAATCACTCGTGAATGCCGATCCGTCGATCAAGGGAATCCGGCTCTACGTCGATCGCCGCAACAGCCGCGCGCAACAGGTGTACGCGCGGCTGGGGATGAATGGTGATCATTACTCCGTCTTCGAATGGATGAAAGATTTCTAGTTGGCCGTGGGTCGTTGGCCGTTAGCAGTAGCTCCTGCCAACGGCCAACTGCCACCTGTCAACTAACGGTGATGCCGATGATGCCGATGATGCCTGTGCCCCAGGTGTCGCGCGTGCTGCACGCCATTACCGATCACGCCGCCGAGGACTGCTCCCGGCGGTCCGGCCACGATCGCGCCTGCGGTCGCGCCGATCGTCGTTCCACGGGTCCGGCTGCGATGTTTCGACCAGTCATTACCGAATGCGCTCGTGGCCGGCAGGAGAAGTGCAGCGCTGAGTACGGCTGCTCCGATTCGTTTATGGATGAGGGATGTCATCATGGACCTCCTGCCCTGAATCATTGCGAAGGGAGTACCAATGTCGCTCAGCGGTAAATTACGATACATCTTGAAGTTAGCCATTGGAAAAGAGGGCCGCATGCTGAATCCCGGAGATCAGGCCCCCGATTTCGAAGCGAAGGATCACAACGGCAACACCGTCCGCCTGAGCGACCTGCGCGGCAGGAAGGTCGTGCTCTGGTTCTACCCGAAGGCCGACACACCCGGCTGAACGCTCGAAGGTTCCGGGTTCCGGGACCTCGCCGGCGAGTACGCCGCGAAGAACGCCGCGATCCTCGGCGTCAGCTTCGACACCTGCGAAGAGAATGAGAAGTTCGCCCGCAAGTTCAAGTTCACCTTCCCGCTCCTCTGCGACACCGACCGCAAGATCGGCCTCGCCTACGGCGCCGCCGAGAAGTCGTCCGACGAATACGCCCGCCGCATCGCGTACGTGATCGACGAGAACGGCAGGATCGCGCAGGCGCATCCGAAAGTGGAGGCGAGGTCGTATCCGACGGAGCAACTCGCTTCGCTGTGAATGGTTGCCGGTTACCGGTCACCGGCAACCGGCAACCACCCCCGGTAACCATTTGAAACCCTCGACATCCCCCCTCGTACAAGCCGGTAGCAAACCTCACGAGGTGTGGATATGTCGAAGCGCAATCGCAAAGTCGCAACGGTCTCGGTTCTGGTGCTCGCGGTCGCCATCGTCATCGTCTTTGTGGCGATGAAGGCGGGCGGGAAGAAAGAAGATCCGAAGTCGCCGGTCAAGGTCGGGAAGGCCGAAGTCGCCGACGTTCAGGTGAAGGTCACCGAGGTCGGCAACGTGCAGCCCGAGGTCAAGGTCGATGTGAAATCGGCCGTGTCGGGCAAGGTGGTGGCCATCATCCACCGCGACGGCGACCAGGTGAAACGGGGCGAGGTGCTCGCGCGGGTGGAGCCCGATCTCAACCAGGCCCAGTCGCTGGCCGAGATCAAGAACCAGCTCAGCTCCGCCGAGATCCGCTACAACCAGGCGAAGAAGAACTACGAGCAGGATCACAAGCTCTTCCTCGACGGCTTGCTGGCGAACAAGGCCAACCGCGACAGCGAAGCCGACTTCTTCTCCGCCAAGCAGGACTTCGAGAAGGCGCAGGAGAAGTACAACCTCGTGGAGAAGAGCGGCATCCCCATCGGCGCCTCACCCGAACAGTTCCAGGGATCGAACGTCGTCGCCCCGATGGACGGCCTGGTGCTGACCAAGAACGTCGAGATCGGCGACACCATCACCTCCGGCGTCTCGTCGTTCAACGCCGGCACGATCCTCTTCAGCGTCGCCGACGTCTCCTCGATGATCGTGAAGGCCGGCGTGAATGAAGTCGACATCGGCAAGATCCACGTCGACATGCCGGTCAAGGTCACGCTCGACGCTTATCCGAAAGTCTCCTTCGCCGGACGCATCGCCCGCATCGCGCCGGCGGTCCGCATCGAAGACAAAGTGCGCGTGTTCGACGTCGAAGTACGGCTCGACGCGCAGGGCCACGAGCTCCGCTCCGGCATGACCGCGAACATCGAAGTCCTCGGCGACAAGAAGCCGCACGTGCTCACCGTGCCGGTGGAGTCGGTCTTCACCCGCGACGGCGGGGAAGTGGTCTACGTGAAGAAGAAGGTCGACGCCAAGACCGCGGAAGCGGCGAAGAAGGCGAAGAAAGACGACAAGGACAACAAGGACGCGTGGAAGACCTGGTTCGAGCGCCGCACGGTGACGACCGGTCTCTCCGACAACGCGCGGGTCGAGATCGTCAACGGTCTCAAGACGGGCGAGGAAGTCGCGCTCGAGGATCCGACGCTGCCTTTGGACAAGAAGAAAGACGACAACGACGACTAGTCAGGTCGCAGGTGGCAGATAGCAGGGGGCAGACATGAGCGCGATCTTCAAATACGAAGTGGAGACCGGACCGGAGCCGGAAATGCCGGAAATGCCACGCGAGCGCGCGCTGATCACGCTCGAGCAGATCAGCAAGGTCTACGACTCCGGCGAGAACGCGGTGCAGGCGTTGCGCGGCATCGACACCGGCATCGAGGCGGGCCAGTTCGTCGCCATCACCGGACCGTCGGGCTCGGGCAAGTCGACGCTGATGCACATCCTCGGCTGCCTCGATTCGCCCAGCGCCGGACGCTACTGGCTCGACGGCGAAGACGTGGCCACGCTGACTTCGCGTGAGCTGGCCCGCATCCGCAATCGCAAGATCGGCTTCGTCTTCCAGACCTTCAACCTGCTGCCGCGCGCCACGATTCTGAAGAACGTCGAGCTGCCGCTGCTCTACGCCGGCATCGGCAAGGACGAGCGCCAGGAGCGGGCGATGAAGGCACTGGAGCGCGTCGGCCTCAACACGCGCTCGAAGCACCGTCCGAACGAGCTCTCCGGCGGTCAGCGCCAGCGCGTCGCCATCGCCCGCGCGCTGGTGAACAACCCGTCGCTCATCCTCGCCGACGAGCCGACCGGCAACCTCGACACGAAGACCGGCTCCGACATCATCAGGATCTTCGAAGAGCTCGCCGGCTCAGGCCAGACCATCATTCTCGTCACGCACGATCCCTCCATCGCCGCGCGCACGGAGCGGCGGATCAGGATCGTCGACGGCTTGATCGATACGGAGAGCGATTAAGCGGTTGAGCGGTTCAGCTCAACAGCCAAACAGCTCAACAGCTAAAGAGCTACGAACATGATCATCTTCGAATCCATCATCGACGGCTTCCGCGACATCCGCGACCACTTCGGCCGGACGATGCTGCAGCTGCTCGGCATCATCCTCGGCGCTGCCTCGATCGTCGCGACGTTCTCGCTCTCCGTGGCGGGGAAAGCGGCGTCGATGGAGTTCTACCGCGTCAGCGGCGGCATCCAGAAGATGTGGGTCTGGGACAAGCCGACCGGCAAGGTGACGCTGAACGCGAAGGCGCTGGCGTCGAAGGGATTGACCTACTCCGACGCGCTGGCCATCCGCCGCGACGCGCGGGAGATCGATCTCGTGGCGCCGATGGCGTCGCAGGGCGCGCTGGTCCGCTACGGACATACCGAGAAATCGCGCGAGATCAGCGGAGTGACTCCCGAGTACGCGCCGCTGACCGATTTCCACGCCGGCAGCGGCCGCTTCCTCACCGACAGCGACGTCGCCTCCGCGGCGCGCGTGGTCGTCCTCGGCAGCGAGCGGGCGGCGGAGTTCTTCGGCACCGACAATCCGATCGGCAAGACATTGACCATCGGCGGCACCGGCTACAGCGTGGTCGGCGTCATGGAAGAGAAGTACTTCAGCTTCGATCAGAAGCGGAACGTCCTGCGCTGGATGAACCGGCAGATCTACATCCCGGTCACGACGCTCATCACCCGCCGCGGCGAGACGCTGGAGCACGGCAAGATCGATCGCATGCAGACGCGCATGAAGAGCGTGAAGCGCTCCGACGAAGCGGTAGACGAGGTCGCGCGCATCCTGATGCGGGAGCACGGCGTGAAGGACTACGAAGTCATGTCGCGCGTGGCCAACCTCCGGCGCAACGAGCAGAACAACAAGATGTACGACATGACCTTCATGGTCTGCGGAATCATCTCCCTGCTCGTCGGCGGGATCGTGGTCATGAACATCCAGCTCGCCTCGTTCAACGAGCGCGTGCGCGAAGTCGGGACGCGGAAGGCCGTCGGCGCCTCGCCGGCGCAGATCTTCTTCCAGTTCCTCAGCGAATCGATCCTGGTGTCGCTCTTCGGCGGCTTCATGGGTCTCTTCGTCGGCCGCCTCTTCACGCAGGCCATCACCTCGCTCATCCACCAGCCGGCGATCGTCACGATGGGGACGCTGGTCAACGCCATGATCTTCGCCGCCGGAACCGGCCTGGTGTTCGGGATGTATCCGGCGATTCGCGCGTCGCGCCTCGATCCGATCGTCGCGCTCAGGACGGAGTAAGCCATGTACGTAGGCGAATCGATCCGCACCAGTCTGGAAGAAGTGAAGGGGCACCCGCTCCGCTCCTTCTTCACGCTCATCGGCGTCATCCTCGGCACGACGGCGCTGGTCATCGTCCTCTCCGTCCTCGACGGCGTCGAAGCCGGTGTCTGGCAGGGCTTCGAAGACCTCGGCCTGGACGGCGTGCTGTCGATGTCGCCGCGCACGCCGAGCGATCGGATCGAGCGGGCCAAGTCGTACATGTCGCGCGGACTGCGGGTCGAGGACACGAAGCGTTTCGAAGACAGCACGCTCGTGACCGCCGTCTCCCCGGTCGGCGAGACCCGTGCGGTCATCACCGCCGGCACCATCACGCGGCGCATCGACGTCTACGGCATCGGCGGCGGCTTCAAGACCATCAAGGGACGCAACACGTCCGAGGGCCGGTTCATCAACGCGGCCGACGACGACAACGTCTCGCCGGTCTGCGTCCTCGGCTTCAAGCTCAAGCAGCAGCTCTTCGGCGGCGGTGACGCCGTCGGCGAGCAGATCAACCTCGGCGGGCGGCGGCTGACCGTCATCGGCGTCGGCACGAAGTTCAACATGGAGTTCGTCAACGACGACGACATGAGGAAAGAGACCGGCGGCATCTACGTCCCGTTCTCGATCTATCGCGACATGTACGGCCGCGACTCGATGTCGTACATGCTGGCCAAGGCGGTCGAGCCCGAGAAATCGATAGACGCCGAGGATGAAGCGACCGCCGTCATGCAGAAGGCGCACAACGGCATCCGCGACGTCAAGATCGACAACATCGGCAAGGAGATCCTGAAGGAGCGCGGCAAAGTCGTCGTGATCCTGCGCAACTGGCGCATCGTCTTCTTTTCCATCGCCGGCATCTCCCTGCTCATCGGCGGCGTCGGCATCTTCTCCGTGCTCAAGATCTCCATTTCCGAGCGGCTGTTCGAGATCGGGCTGCGCAAGTCGATGGGAGCGAGCGACGGCGAGATCTTCATGCAGTTCCTGATCGAGTCGGTGACGCTTTCGTTCGTCGGCGCGGCCATCGGTCTCGCCGGAGGCATCGGCATCGTGAAGCTGATCGCCGGCGCCTTCCCGGCCGGCCTCCCGGTGTCGTTCTTCGGCCTGAGCGTCGCCAGCGGCTTCGCCATCTTCATCGGCCTGCTGGCCGGCCTCTACCCGTCGCTGTCCGCCTCCCGCCTCTCCCCCGTCGAAGCCCTCCGCGCGTAGTAAAGTTGGGGTCGCATCTGGAAAATCAACTTAACTTAAGGCGATCGCCTTAAGTTGATTTTCCAGATGCGACCCCAACTTCTGCTACTCGCCCTCCTCGCCGTCGCTCAGCCGAAGCCGGCGAGCGACTTCGAAGTGCGCGTCACGCCGGAGATGCTGCGGCACAGCCGGATCAACGAGACGATCTACTTCGCCGCCACGCCGTACGGGATCGGCACGTTGCTGCTGCTCCTCGCCTGCGGCTTCTCGGCGAAGATGCGCGACGTCGCGCAACGGCTCGCCCGGCGACGTTTCATCGCGTCGATGCTCTACATCGCGCTCTTCGCCGTGGCCATCGCCATCCTCGACTTTCCGCTCACGTACTACGCCGACTACTTCGTGCCGCATCAGTTCGATCTCTCCAGCCAGTCGTTCGGGTCGTGGTTGTGGGACCAGGTCAAGGCCTTCGGCGTCACGCTGGCCATCGTCGCGCCGCTCGGCGCGCTCGCGCTACAGGGGATCCGGAAGATGAAGCGCTGGTGGCTCGCGCTCTGGCTGGCGTCGATCCCGTTGAGCATCCTCCTCGTCGTCATCGCGCCGGTCTTTCTCGATCCGATCTTCAACAAGTTCACGAAGCTGCAGGATCCGGTGCTGGAGAAGGCGCTCCTGGACGAGGCGTCGCGCGCCGGTATCGAAGGAAGCCGCGTCTTTCAGGTCGACAAGTCGAAGCAGACGAAGACGATGAACGCCTACGTCACCGGTCTCGGGCCGACGAAGCGCATCGTCATCTGGGACACGCTGCTGGCGAAGATGAACCGCGACGAAGTGCTCGCCGTCATGGGCCACGAGATGGGTCACTACGTCCTCAATCACGTCTGGAAGGGGCTGGCCTTCAGCGTGATCGTGTCGCTCGTCGTCTGCTGGCTCGGCCAACAGTTCTACGAGCGCGGCCTCGCGCGCTGGGGCGCGAAGTGGGGCCTGCGCGAGCCGGGCGATCCCGCCTCCGTGCCGTGGCTGCTCATCGTCGCCGCGCTCATCGGCTTCTTCCTCACGCCGATCAACGCTGCGTTCTCCCGTCACATCGAGCATCAGGCCGACGTCTTCAGCCTCGAGCTGACGCACCTCAACGAGCCGCTGGCAAGGAGCTTCAAAAAGCTCGCGGAGGATTCGAAGCACAACCCCGAGCCGAACCGCTTCATCGAGCTGTGGCACTACAGCCATCCCTCGACGAACGAGCGGATCAGGTTCGCGCTGGAGACGAGGGGAGGGGGAGTATGATGCCGAGGCATTCGTTGAATCCTCCTCGATGCGTCGGACCGTTCGGACTAAGCCGGATCGTCTGACTCCTGCCTCTTAGCATCGTACTAGCAAGGGATTCCAATGCTGCCCTGGATGCTCGGAGGACTTGCCGTCGTCGCTTTCTTCGCCTGGCGAACGATTCACAACGCGGAGCAGGAAGACAAACGCAACAAGGAGACCCGCCGCCGGGCTCGTTAGACCCGCCGCGCCGTATCGCGCAGCCGCTCGACCAGCAGCTCGCTCATGGCGACGGAGAACTTCGCCAGCAGCTGCGGATCGAAGGCCAGCGCCTCCGACAGCGTCCGTTTGTCCCACGCCCGCACGGCCGCCCCTTCGCCGGCGCGCACCGAGACCGAGCGCGGCGAATCGTCGATGAACGAGACCTCGCCGAGGACGTCGCCCGGTCCGACGGTGGCCACGACGACGTCTTTGCCGTCGCGGCTGGCGACGATGTCGAGATGGCCGTCCTCGATGGTGAAGAGCGTCGAGTCGGTGTCGCGGGCGCGGATCAGGTAGTCGCCTTCCTTCAGGTAGCGGATGTGTCCCAGCTTCTCGACGCGCGTCCGTTCGTCGTCGGTGAAGTAGCGGAAAAGCGGGTGATCGGATTGCGGCGGAAAGACGTTCATGCGCCGCTCATCATGACCACTTCACGACCCACTCGCAATGCGGTCCGCCCTTGGCGAAGCAGCCGGTCTGCGTGACCTGCACGTTCTTCGCGCCGGTCAGTTCGGCCATCCGCTCGATCCACCCGGTGATGCGCGCGCAACCGGCGGCCTCGGAGGGGAAATTCATCAGCCGGATGCGGGCCCCCTTCTCCGTCTGCTGGTCGATCTTCAGCTCGCCGCGGTTGTAGAGCGAGCTCCACATCTGCGACGCCTTCGACAGCAGCGCCTGCGGCGTCATCACCAGCGCGAAGAAACGGTAGATGCCCTTGATCGCGTCGCCCGCGGCCTCGCGTCCGGCGCGACGCGCGAACCCGTCCACCAGTTCCCCCTTCGCCTTCGCCGCCTCTTCCGTGAGCCGGTTCAGCATGTGCACCGGAATCGTCTCCGTGGCCAGGATCGGCGAGCGGAAACGGGTGGCGTACTCGGGAGGAAGGCTGCGGAAGACCATCTCGCGCTGATCCTGCGAGAGGTCGGTGTCGATGAACTTCTGCAGACTGCGGACCGGCGAACCTTTCACGGTGACGGTCGTTTCGTCGACAGCGGCTGGCATAGATTCCTCCGCGATCCGTGAATTTTGGGGCAGGACTCGGTGAGTATAATCCCGATCCTTCGAGGAGGACCGAATGGACGAGCAGACCACGGCAGCAACGGCGATCGAGGTCGCCGAAGAGAGCAACGAGCCGCGCATCGGACAGAAGGACAAACTCGAAGAGCTCTGCGTCAACACCATCCGCTTCCTCGCCGTCGACGCGGTGGAGAAAGCGAAGTCGGGCCATCCCGGCACGCCGATGGGGATGGCGGACATGGCCTTCGTCCTCTGGACCGAGTTCATGCACTACGATCCGAGCGCGCCGAAGTGGACCAACCGCGACCGCTTCGTCCTTTCCGCCGGCCACGCCTCCATGCTCCTCTACTCGCTCCTCCATCTCACCGGCTATCCGGACATGACGATGGACGAGCTGCAGCACTTCCGGCAGTGGGGATCGAAGACGGCGGGACATCCGGAGTACGGCCACGCCACCGGCATCGAGGTGACGACCGGGCCGCTCGGACAGGGAATCGCGCACGCGGTCGGCATGGCGCTCGGCGCGAAGATGATGGCGGCGCGTTTCGATAGCAATGACCCGTTCAAGCCGGTCGATCACTACATCTACGGCATCTGCTCCGACGGCGATCTGGAGGAAGGGATCAGCCACGAGGCGGCGTCGATCGCCGGCCACCTCGGGCTCGGCAACCTGATCTTCTTCTACGACGACAACAACATCTCCATCGAGGGCGAGACGCGCCTGTCGTTCTCCGAGGATGTGAAGAAGCGGTTCGAATCGTACGGATGGCACGTGCTGAAGATCGACGGTCATGACCGCGACGCCGTGCGCAAGGCGATCCGCCGCGCGCAGAAGGAGATGGCGAAGCCGACGATGATCATCGCGAAGACGATCATCGGCTGGGGCTCGCCGAAGTTCCACGGCACGGCCCGCGCGCATGGCGAGCCGCTCGGCGCCGACGAAGTGAAAGCGACGAAGGCCGCCCTCGGCTGGCCGGAGGAACCGACCTTCCTCGTCCCCGACGAAGTGCGCGCCGAGTTCACGCGCAAGGTGAAGAAGCTCGCCCGCGCGCGCAAGACGTGGGAGAAGGGGTATGCCGCGTGGCGTTCGCGCAATCCGCAGCTGGCGGAGGAGTGGGACCGCTACTGGAACCACACGCTGCCGGAAGGATTCGAGACGCAGCTCGTCGAAGCCGGGAAGTCCGACAAGGCGATCGCCACGCGCGCGCTGTCCGGACAGGTCATCCAGAAGCTCGCCTCCTTCGCGCCGTTCGTCATCGGCGGCTCGGCCGATCTCGCGCCGTCGACCAACACGCTGATCAAGGACGCGACGTCGGTCGAGCGGCCGAAAGGGGAGGAGGGGCACGCGCCGAAGTTCGACCTCTTCAAGGGGCGCAATCTCCACTTCGGCATCCGCGAGCACGGCATGGGCGCGATCGTCAACGGCCTCACGCTGTACGGCTCGTGGCGCGCGTACGGCGCGACGTTTCTGATTTTTTCCGATTACATGCGCGCGGCCGTGCGCATCGGCTGCCTGATGAACATCCCGTCGATCTTCGTCTACACGCACGACTCGGTGTTCCTCGGTGAAGACGGCCCGACGCACCAGCCGATCGAGCATCTCTGGGCGCTGCGCTACATCCCGAACATGACGCTCTTCCGCCCATCGGACGGAGCGGAGACGGCGATGGCCTGGGCCTGGGCGGTGGCGAAGTCGGAGGGGCCGACGCTGATCGTGCTGACGCGGCAGAAGCTCGAGCCGCTGCCGCACGGCGAGACGTTCGATCCGCACCAGGTGTGGCGCGGCGCGTACGTGCTCGACGGCTACGCCGACGGCGACATAACGCTGATCGCGACCGGCTCCGAGACGCCGCTGGCGGTGAAGACCGCCGACCTCCTGCGCAACGAAGGCGTCCGCGCGCGCGTCGTGTCCGCGCCCTGCCTCGACCTCTTCGATCGTCAACCAGTTGACTACCAGAACGAGGTCCTCGGCGACCGCTCGAAGGTCGTGGCCATCGAGGCCGGCCGCTCGAACGGCTGGTACCGCTACGTCAATCACGACGCGCTGGTGATCGGCATCGACACCTTCGGCCACTCCGCGCCGTACGAGCAGATCGCCGAGCATCTCGGGTTCACGCCGGAGAAGGTGGCGGCGCAGATCCGGGAGTGGCGGGCGTAAGAGGGGAGCGGACGTCTCGTCCGCTCTCTGCGAGGCGGACACGAGCGGACGAGACGTCCGCGCACCTCGTTTGCAGCGTTACCATGTCCGTATGGCCCGCGGTTGGGAAAGCAAGTCCGTCGAATCGCAGCAGGAGCGGCTGGAGCCGCGCAAGCGCGAACAGGCAGGCGATCGGGACGCGATCGAGCAGCGCCGCAAGCGGGAGAGCGTGGAGATGTCGCGCCGGCGCGTGCTCAGCGAGTTGGAGAAGAGCCGCTCGGACGTCCATCGCGCCGCGCTTCAAGGCGCCCTGCGGCATCTGGACGAAGAGCTGAAGAAGCTCGGCGGATGAGGTCGCGCACCGTCACCAGGTGCGCCGAGAACGCCCGCGTCGACGCGGCGAGATCGCACTCCGGGTGATACTCGCCGAGGAGCACCTCGCGTGCGCGCAGCGCGCCGACGTCGATGATCGGCAGCAGTCGATCCCAGCGCCGTTCCACGAACGCCAGCGGCAACCGGTGCCGCGGGCGGATCACCACGACCCGATCGCGATACTCGGCCGGGATCTCGTGCTCGTAATCGTCGGAGTGCCGGTAGAGACCGCCCTCGCTCTTCCCCTTCATCGTGATCAGGACCACCGCGTCGCAGCCGCGCTCGAACAGCGCTTCGTACGGGATGTTGTTCGTCCACCCGCCGTCGCCGTACTCCTCGCCGTCGATCTCCAGCGGATGGGTGTAGAACGGCGGAAGGTAGTTGCTGGCCAGCAGCACGCGGAACGGATCGAGCGTCGTACCCAGGTCGAAGATGACGTTCGAGCGATCGCGAAGGCGCGTCGCTGCGATGTACACCGGCAGCTGAAACGTCACGCCGACGTAGCGGACGAACGCGCGCTCATGGATGCGCGACCAGATGAACGGCGAATGCTCGTGGATGAGGTTGCGCAGGTCGATGTACGGCATGCGGCAGAAAAAGCGCCAGTAGGCGCGCAGCCGTTTCCAGTTTCCCGCCGCCACCGCCGCGGCGTTCCAGGCGCCGCCCGAGATGCCGAGGGTCGCGGCCGGCTCGATGCCGAGCGCGTACAGCGTTTCGACTACGCCGACCTGGAAGATGCAGCGCGCCGATCCGCCGGAGAAGAGGAAGCCGGGTTTCTTTGCGGAGCGAAGGAGGTTGAGAGCGGGGGTTACAGAGGAGGCTCGGCGGCCTTGATCTTGTTCTGATTCGCTTCTTCCGCCCAGGGGCCTGTCGGATCGTGTTTCAGGTAGTCGGTCCATTCCCTGATCGATTCTGCAGGCACCAAACGTTGTGTCGCGAGCGCTTTGTTGAAACGTGCTTCGTTGAGTTTCGGATCGAGCGCGAGGGCACGGTTCGCGGCGGTGATTGCTTCCTTGTATTGCTGCTTCACGAAATACGCGGCCGCGAGATCGCTCCAGGCGTGGGCGTTTTTCGGATCTCTGGAGGTGGCGTCCGTCAGCTCGCGAATCGCGGCATCGGATTTGTTGAGAACCAGCCAGGCAATGCCGCGGGCATGCGCGGCTGCAGGCGATCGGTCGTTCTTTGTTTTTTCCAGGACCTCGCCGGCCCTTCCCTCGACGATCATTTGGTCTGACTCTTCGTCTTCTTGACGACCGCGAGTCACTCCCAGCGGTTCTTTCGCATAGCTGAAGCCGGAGAGGCGCGGCACGATGCTCCGCCTGTTCACGTCCGACTCTGCGAGCGTCTTCACCGCGACTGTCCGGTTGTGCGTCTGCCACATCATCCGCGGCACCGGCGTCAGAAAGAACCCACCTCCGATTACCGCGGCGATGGCCAGCCATCGCCACGCACCACCGCCCTGCGGTTCCGTGACCTCGGCCTGTTCCTCGGCCTGAAATTCGGACGCGGACTCGACGATGAACCGGCACTCGGCGCAGCTCGACAGATGGTCCGCCAACGCCTCGACCTGCTTCTTCGGCAGCCGGGCGTCGACAAATGCCGCCAGTACCTCGGATGGGGGACAGCGGTGAGTCTCACCGGCGACAGTCATTTCCTCTTCTTCCTTCTCGTCGCGTGCCGCTCTCTCCTGCCGTCAGTAGACGGACGGAACGAGTTATTTCGCATCTGCAAGTCATTCGTCGTCCGGGTGTTCGAGCAGGTCGCGGATGTCGTCGGGGTCGATTCCGTCAACCTCCAACGCAGAACGCAATTTCTTCAAGAGTTGTTCGAGCCTCCTGTAAAGCGGCTTCTGATCCACCTTCATCCGGCGTGCGATGTCCGAGAGGTGCATGCCCGCCTCGAAGTGAAACTGAAGTATGAGCCGGTCCTGCGGGTCGAGGGTCCCCAAATGCTTACGCAACGCCTCCTCGGCGCGCGCGCGAATCTCGCGCCGCTCGTGAGTCATGATCAGCACATCGGCATGCTCGCGCGCCGTGAGGAAGAGCTCGATGCAGTCATCGAGCGGGACAGTCGAGCGCCGCTTCTGCCTCTGCGGCACGTTCGCGGCGATCTTCGCGATCTGCTCCGGCGGCACGTCGGGATGCGCCGACGCCGTCTGCCGTACGGCCTCCTCCTCCGGGTCGCCGTCCCACTGCATGCGTCGCTCGAGCTCCACCGCCACCTGCCCGAGGCGCTTGGCGTCGGCGGATGGGCGCCACTTCCCACGCTCGTGCACGCACTGATCGATGAAGATCCGGTGCACGACGACATTCAGGTACGTGTTGAGGTTGCTGTCGCCCCGGAACTGGCGAAGGATCGCGCAGTCGTCTTCCAGCAGCTTCAGGTTCACCGTCGATGCGAAGTCCTCGGCGTCGACGCTGCGCAGGCCATGCTTGCGGCAAACGAACGCCACGGCACGGGAAATCGCCTCCCGCGCCTTCAGCAGGGACTCATAAGTTTCCATCTGCTGGCGATTATCGCCGGTCCCGATACAATCCTGCTCCATGCGTGTGCGTATTGTCCTCATCCTGATGCTGATCGCCGTGTCAGCGGAAGCTGACTACCGGGAGTTCAAGGACTTCCCGGTCGACCCCTCGATCGAAACGAAGCTCCGGCACGTCGCGGAAGGAACGCTGAAGGACTTTCCGAAACTGAAGGCCGAAGACCTCTCGATGACGATGGTCGACCTGACGAACATGTCGACGATCTCCCGCGGCGACTACCACGGCGACGCGCCGTTCTATCCCGCCTCGGTGGTCAAACTCTTCTTTCTCGCTGAGACGTATCACCAGAAGCAGGAGTCACTTCCCGACGTGCCGCGCGCGCTCGGCGAGATGATCCACGTCTCCGACAACGACGCGACGGCGTTCATCCTCGACGTCATCAGCGACACCTGCAGCGGTCCGCAGCTCGACGGCCGCGCGCTGCGCAAGTTCATCGAGAAGCGGTCGGTGGTGAACAACTGGCTGAAGCCGCTCGGCTACGACATCAGCGCGATGGCCAAGCCGTGGAGTTTCGGCCCGTTCGGACGCGACGTCCAGCTGATGGGGCCGAATCGCGAGAATCGCAACCGCGCCACTTCGAACGCCGTGGCGTCGCTGCTGCTCTGGATCGTGCGCGGCCGCGCCGTGTCGCCCGAAGCGAGCAAGTCGATGATGGAGCTGCTCAACCGGCCGCTCGACACACCGCGCAAGGACGAGAACCAGGTGAAGGAGTTTCTCGGCGAGTCGCTGCCGGCGGGATCGAAGCTGTGGTCGAAGGCGGGATGGACGAGCGAGGTCCGCAACGACGCCGCGTACATCGAGCTGCCCGGCGGACGGAAATTCATCCTGGTCGTCTTCACGCGCGGGACGGCGGATGACGTGAAGCTCCTGCCGGCGATCGCGACGAAGGTGCTGGGGGAGCTGGAGTAGGTGGACGACTTCATGGCCGCGGTCTGCGTCGTGCTGCCTCAGCCCGTCGTCGTCCCCGTCCCGCATCGCCCGAGCCTGATCGCGACCGAGCTCTCGCCGACGGCGTCGCACGACGGCGACGAAATGCTCGCCATCGGCTACTACCGCAACCTCGGTGTGCGCGCCGATCCCGATCACGTGAAGAACGTCCTGATAGCGTACATCGACGACGGCGACATCCACTGGGGCCAGACGGCGTGGCATGAAATGGACGAGCACACCTCGCCGCAGGACCGCGCCGAAGGCGTCTGGTACGCGGGCTCGCGCGTCTTCTTCAGCGCGTGGTCGTGAGGTACGCATCCTGCAGCCCCGGGCTGCATGCGAACTCTCACCCGAGACCTGCTGATCGGTGTCGTCGCCGGCGCTGCGGCGACATGGCTGATGGATAAGGCGACGACCGCTCTTTACGAGCGTGAGGATCCCGCCGCGAAACATCGCGAGGACTCCGCGCGCGGCGGCAGGACGGCGTACGAGACCGCGGCGGAGCGGTGGCTCGGCAATCGAAAGTACGGCCCGGTCATTCACTGGATGCTCGGCATTTCCTCGGGCGCGATCTACGGCCTGCTGCGCAATCGCGCGCCAAGGCTCGGAATCGGATCGGGCCCGGCATACGGCGCGCTCTTCTTCGCCGTGATGGACGAGGGCGTGAACACATTGCTGAAGCTGACGCCGCCGCCGAAGGCGTTCCCGTGGCAGACGCACGCGCGCGGACTGGCCGGACACCTGCTCCTCGGCGCGCTGCTCGAGGCTCCGTTCGACGTCGCCGACGCGGCCTAACGCGACGTGACGAGTCCCTCGACCGGTTCCTTCGTGTCGATGAAGATCAGCTCCGCGCCCGGAACGAGCAGCTCCGGCTCGAGGTCGATGTAGCGGCGGCCGCGAAAGCGCTCCTGAATCGCGGCCGGGAACGGCGTCGGGACCGTGACGTGGACTTCGTATTCGGGGAAGAGCTCGTCCTGCAGCGGCGGCGACTCGGGCAGGCCCCAGGCGGCCGGATTGGGATTGGCGACCGAGACGATGAAGTTCCCTTCGCTCGCCACGTCGACCTCCCGCTCCGCTTCCGGCGTGGTGGCGAAGGCGAGATGCGTGTGGCCGTCGTGACGGGTGATCACGTACGAGCCCGACGCCGCCAGCCGCGCCGCCGGAAGGTGGCGCGCGCCGCGTGTTTTCGTCAGGTAGGTGTGCGCGCCGAGGGTCAGGTCGACGTATTGCGGGTCATCGACGATGTCGACGAAACCCCAGAAGCGCGCGGTCAGCTGCTTGCGGCCGATGGCGATCACGCGCGTCTGCTCGCGTCCCTCGGGGGCGAGGAGGAGCAGCAGCCGCTGCACGTCGCGCAGGGAATCGACCTCCTCGTGCTCGACGCGCGGGCGGTAGAGGATGTCGAGAGCTCCGCGTTCCACGATCTCGTGCGTCGACATGTTCCGAGTAGAATCAAGAACACGGCCATGCTCCGAATCGCTCTGGCGTTGACGGCCCTGGTCGTCGTCATCGCCCTCGTCGTTCTCTTCCTCAAGCGCCACGCGCGGCGGTTCCAGCGCGCGCGGAAGATCCGCATCGACCGCTTCAAGCTCAAGCGCCAGCACGCCGACATCGAGCTGGAGGTTTTCGGCCACCGCGAGGTCGTGCAGGCCATTCAGAAGTACGCGCGCGACAACCACGTGTCGACCGAGGCGGCGACGAAGCAGGCGAAGATGTACCTGGCCGAGATCGTCCCGAAGTTCAACCTCCTCGCGTACTACCGCTTCGGCGCGCCGATCGCGCGCGCCATCATGCATTTCCTCTACCGGCCGGTGGTCGACCGCACGCCGATCCGCGACTTCACCGAGGTCGCGCCGAAGGGAACCGTCGTCGTCTACGTCATCAACCACCGCTCCAACGCCGACTACGTCCTCGTCGCGCACATGCTCTTCAAGTTCATCTCGCTCTCGTATGCCGTTGGCGAGTGGGCGCGCGTCTGGCCGCTGAACCACCTCTTCAAATGGTTCGGCGCGTACTTCATCCGCCGGCGCTACCGCGAGCCGCTGTACCACGCGGTACTGTCGAGCTTCGTGCAGACCATCACCAGCAACGGCGTGACGCAGGGGATCTTCATCGAGGGCGGCCTCACCCGCGACGGCGCCTTCCAGAAGCCGAAGCTCGGCATGCTCGACTACATCGTCAACTCCAAGCGCGATCCGGAGTTCACGGCGCCGCTGGTGCTGATGCCGACGGCCATCAACTACGACCGCGTGCTCGAGGACCGCAATCTCACCGAAGAGCTGCTGGGGAAAGAGGACCGCTCGACGAAGGTCGAGAAGCTCAACACCACGCTCGAGTTCCTTTTCAAGAACTTCGTCCGCAGCCTGGTGAAGCGGTTCAAGCGCTACGGCTACGCCATCGTCACGTTCGGGACGCCGATCATCGTCGACGACTTCCTGCGCGAGCATCCGTCTCTGCTGGCGAACACGTTCGACGAGCGCAAGGAAGCGCTGACGGCGCTGGCGGAGCAGGTGATGCACGAGATCTCCCGCGCGCTGCCGCTCACGCCGGTGACGCTGGTGGCGCGGCTCTTCGCGCAGCGCGAGAGCTGGACGGAGCCGGAGCTCACCGCGGCGCTGGAGCGCGAGCGCGCCTCGTTCTCCGATCGCGTCTGGCTGACGCGCGAAAAGGACGGCGCCGAGATCTGGAAGGCGGCGCGCGACATCCTCGCCATCCGGCACCTGATCGTGGAGCGCGACGGCGCCTGGAGCTGGACCGCGGACGAGATCATGCTGCGCGACTACTACGCGAACTCGCTCCTGACGTTCGAGGAAGTGAAGCGCCGCGGCTGGCCGGAGCGGAAGCGGGATGAGAAGGCGGTTGCCGCCGCGCGTGAAGCGGCGGCGGTGTGATGAAGAGTTGCCAGTTACCAGTTGCCAGTTGCCAATCCGGCAACCGGTCACCGGCAACCGGCAACCGTTTCCTAAGCCGTCACTGAATCCAGAAACCCATACAACGCATCGAGCACCCGTCCCGTCGCCGCCTCGGCCTGCGCGACTTTCGCGTCGTCATCGCACAGCCTGTTCAGCAGCTCGCGCGACGTCGCGGAGTGATGCACGTCCGCTTCCTCGTGCACGCTGAAGAACGCCGGGGCATCCATGCCGTAGAACTGCGCCAGGCCGGCGATCTTCGCCTTGGCCACGGCGGGGATCTGCGACTCGTACGCGTAGAGCGCGGCGAGCCCTTCGTGCAGCGCGCCTTCGCGGGCCAGCGAGCGCATCGAGGCGATGAGCATCGCGGTCGACTCGTTCGGCGAGCCGGCCTTGACCTCGTCGCGGGACAGACCGAGCGACTCGCAGAAGCGGAGCCAGAGCTCGGGATGATTTTCGGCGCCGCGCTCCTCCTCGATCAGGTTCTCCAGCAGCTGCTGCCGCACGGCGATGTCGTCGGTGTGGGCGTGAATGCCGCTGAGGAACGTGGGGAAGGCGAGGGCGTAATGCCAGTACTGGCGGGCGTACTCCTGCAGCTCATCGCGGGTGAGCGTGCCGGCCGACCAGCGCTGGTAAAAGGGGTGGTCGAGAAGGTGCTTCGATGCGATCCGGGCGTCGAGTTTTTCCACGTCATGCCTCCGTGTGATTCGGGATGCCGCGAGTCTACCGCAGGCGTGATATAGACTCACAAAATGTCGCACAACGCCTTCAATTCACTCGACTCTTTCGACCTCGGCAACGGAAAGAAGGGGCAGTTTTACTCGCTGCCGAAACTCGCCCAGGCGGGCTTTCCGGACGTCTCGACCCTCCCCGTCTCCATCCGCATCGTTCTCGAATCCGTCCTGCGCAATGTAGACGGCCGGAAGATCGTCGAAAATGACGTCGCCACGCTCGCGCGGTGGGAGCCGAACGCCGAGCGCACTGACGAGATCCCGTTCATGGTCGCGCGCGTGCTGTTGCAGGACTTCACCGGCGTGCCGCTGCTCGTCGACCTCGCCGCCATGCGCACGGCGGCCGACAAATTCGGCAAGGACGCGAAGATCATCGAGCCGCTCGTCCCGGTCGACCTGGTCATCGACCACTCCGTGCAGGTCGACCATTCCAACACCCCCGACTCCCTGCAGCTGAACATGGATATGGAGTTCAAGCGCAACCAGCAGCGCTACCAGTTCCTGAAGTGGGGGACGCAGGCCTTCAGCGGATTCCGCGTCGTTCCTCCGGGCATCGGTATCGTGCACCAGGTCAACCTCGAGTACCTCGCGCGCGGCGTGCTGGAGAAGGACGGCGTCTGGTATCCCGACACGCTGGTCGGCACCGACTCGCATACCACGATGATCAACGGCATCGGCATCGTCGGCTGGGGCGTCGGCGGGATCGAGGCCGAGGCCGGGATGCTGGGTCAACCGGTTTACTTTCTGACCCCGGACGTCGTCGGCGTGCACCTCAGCGGATCGGTCGGCGAAGGCGTGACCGCCACCGACGTCGTGCTGACGATCACGGAGATGCTGCGCAAGGCGAAGGTCGTCGGCAAGTTCGTCGAGTATTTCGGCGAAGGAGCGGCGTCACTGTCGCTCGCCGATCGCGCCACCATCGCCAACATGGCGCCGGAGTACGGCGCGACCATGGGTTTCTTTCCGGTCGACGACGAATCGCTCCGCTACTTCGCGCTCACCGGCCGCACCGACGAGCAGATCAACGCCTTCGGCAACTACTTCAAGGCCCAGGGCCTCTTCGGCATGCCGAAGAAGGGCGAGCTTCGTTACAGCAAAGAGCTCGAGCTCGACCTCGGCTGCGTCCGCGCCAGCGTCGCCGGACCGAAGCGCCCGCAGGACCGCATCGAGATCCATGCGTTGAAGACGAAGTTCATCAACGAGCTGCAGTCCGAGCCGCCCAACGGCTACGGCAAGCCGGCGACGGAGATCGAGCGGAAGGCGCGGACCACCGTCGGCGCGGCGACGCGCGGCGTCGTCACCGGCGGCGGCGATCAGACCGACGACATCACGCGAGGCAAGAACACCAGCGTCGTCTCGGAAGAAGAGATGATGAACAACCGCCCGACGCCCGATCGCGTCGACGCCGCGGTGCTGGCCGACGCCACGCCGACCACCACCGTCGAGCTCCATCACGGCGACGTCCTGATCGCCGCCATTACGTCGTGCACGAACACCAGCAATCCGTCGGTCATGCTCGCCGCCGGAATCCTGGCGAAGAAAGCAGTAGAGCGCGGGCTGACCGTCTCGCCCGTGGTCAAGACCTCGCTCGCGCCCGGCTCCCGCGTCGTGACCGAGTACTACAAGCGGAGCGGCCTCACGCCGTTCCTCGACAAGCTCGGCTTCTATACCGTCGGTTACGGATGCACGACCTGCATCGGCAACTCCGGTCCGCTCGATCCGCGCATCGAAGAGGCGATCAACAAGTACGACCTCGTCGGAGCCAGCGTGCTGTCGGGCAACCGCAACTTCGAGGCGCGCGTGCACCAGTCGATCCGCGCGAACTTCCTCATGTCGCCGCCGCTCGTCGTCGCCTTCGCCCTCGCCGGCCGCATCGACATCGACCTCACGCACGAGCCGATCGGCCAGGGAACCGATGGCCACGACGTCTATCTCAAGGACATCTGGCCGACGCTCGACGAGATCCGCGAGACGATGCAGAAGGCGCTCGATCCGAACGATTTCCGCCGCCTCTATTCGAGCTTCGCCGATCAGAACCCGCTCTGGAATCAGATCCCGTCGTCGACCGGCCAGCTCTACTCGTGGGACAAGGAGTCGACCTACATCCAGGAGCCGCCGTTCTTCACGAACTTCGGGATGTCGGCCTCGAAGGCGAGCGACATCATGAACGCGCGTCCGCTGGCGATCTTCGGCGATTCGGTGACCACCGATCACATCAGCCCCGCCGGCTCGATCAAGAAGGATTCGCCCGCCGGCCGCTACCTGGTCGAGAACGGCGTGCATCCGGAGGATTTCAACAGCTACGGCTCGCGCCGCGGCAACGACCGGGTGATGACGCGCGGCACGTTCGCCAACGTCCGGATCAAGAACCTCATGGTGCCGGGCATCGAAGGCGGCGTCACGGCGCATCAGCCGTCGGGCGAGCGGATGTCGATCTACGACGCGGCGATGCGCTACCAGCGGGAAGGGACGCCGCTGATCGTGCTGGCCGGCCAGGAGTACGGCACCGGCTCCTCGCGCGATTGGGCGGCGAAGGGGACGAAGCTCCTCGGCGTGAGCGCGGTCGTGGCGCAGAGCTTCGAGCGGATCCATCGCTCGAACCTCGTCGGCATGGGCGTGCTGCCTCTGCAGTTCGAAGAAGGGACCAACGCGCAGTCGCTCGGCCTCACCGGCGGCGAGACGTTCGACATTACCGGCATCACCGGAGTGCTCCGTCCGCGGCAGAAGGCGACCCTGGTGATCCGGCACGCGGCTGGCAGAATCGATGAGGTGCCGGTCACGGTACGGATCGATACGCCGATCGAAGTCGACTACTACGAACACGGCGGCATTCTTCCGTTCGTGCTGCGGCAGCTGATCTCGCAGGGGCAGCCTGTGGCCGTGTAGGACAGGCGCCCTCGCCTGTCCGCTGTCGTCACAGGAGAGCCTCCGCATGACGCTGCGTTCCGCGGCCCTGGTCATCGTTGCGATCGTCGCCGCCGCCCCGGCCCTGGCAGGCCCGGCGGCGTTCGGTCTCGGCGGCTACAGGGTGTGCGGAACGGCGCACCTCTCCTGGACCAGCTCCAGCGGCGCGGTCTCGTATTCCGTCGTCACGACCGGCAACGTCGTGCTGGCCAGCGGTCTCAACGCGACCAGTTACGATGTCGCCTCCTCCAGCGGCGGCCTCCTGATCCGCGCGTACGACGCGGCGGGCTACTTCACCGAATCGAACACGATCTCGCCGCCGAATCTCCCGTGCGGCACGAATTACGTGCTCGGCGGCGGCGGCTACTGCGACGCGGGCGGCGGCTCGTCCGCACATCTGTATTGGGAGCCGGTGGCGAACTCGACGAGCTGGTCGGTCGAGCGCGACGGCGTGCAGATCGCCAGCGGCCTCGCGCCGGGCACGCGCACGTACGATGATCATTCGGTCTCCGCCGGCTCGCACGACTACAAAATCGTCACGTCCAGCCCCACGACCGGACAACTCGACATCTCGGTCCTCGGCATCTCCGTGCCGTCGTGCAGCGCGCCTCCGTCGGCGCCCTCCGGCGTCACGGCCACTCCCGCCTGCAGCAACGGCTCGGCGCTGGTCCACGTCACGTGGCAGGCGGGCGCGAACGCTACGGGCTACCGCGTCTACCGGAACGGCCTCTTCTACTCCCAGCCCAGCGTGACGAACTTCGACGACCCGTCGGTGACGCCGGGGCAGAGCTACACGTATGTCGTTCAGTCGGTCAATAAGTCGGGGACTGCGGAATCGGGTTCCGCCTCCGCCACGCCTGCCAGCTGCGTCCCGCCGCCAGGCGGATTCGTCTCGTCCGCGACGGAGGTCTGCAGCAACGGGACGCCGTCCGTGCACGTGACGTGGAACGCGGCGTCGGGCGCGACGAGCTACAGCGTCAGCCGCGACAACGTCACGCTGCAGAGCGGCCTCACCGGCTCGTCGTACGACGATCCGAACGTCACCACCGGGCAGAGCTACCTCTACGCCGTCACGGCGGCGAACAGCGGCGGCAGCACCGTCGCGCCGCCGACCAGCGTCACGATCAACGCCTGTCCCACGCCGCCTCCAGCCCCCACGCTCTCGGCTTCGACCTTCTGCAGCGCGAACAAGCCGGCCGTGCATCTGAGCTGGACCGGGTCGGCCGGCGCGTCGTACACAGTTCTTCGCAACGGCTTATCGATCGCCGGTCCGCAGCCCGGAACGACGTACGACGACACGAGCGTCGCGACGCAGCAGTACACGTACTCCATCCGCGCCTCGAACGGCTCCGGCAGCAGCGATTCGAACAGCGTGACCATCGCCGTTCCGTCGGATGCCTGTCCCCCCGCCGCGCCGACGCTGAGCGCGAACGCGACCTGCAGCGGCGGCGCGCCGGCCGTGGCGCTGCTCTGGTCCGCGGCCTCCGGCGCGTCGAGCTACACCGTGCTGCGCAACGGCGCGTCGATCGGCTCGATGACCGCGACCAGCTACACCGACTCGAATGTCACGCGCGGGCAGTCGTACACCTACACCGTGCGCGCGGTGAACGCCGCCGGCAACGCCGACTCGAACAGCGCCCAGGTGTCGATCGCCTCCGACGCGTGCGCCACGCCGCCCGGCGCGTTCACGCTCAACGCCACGCCGTTCTGCGACACGACCGGCACGCCGGTCACCGCCGTCCGCCTGACCTGGACCGCCTCCGCCGGAGCGACGAGCTACGCGATTCTCCGCGCCGGCTCGCAGATCACCACGACCACCGGCACGACGTACGTCGATCGCAACGTTTCCGGTTCGATCCAGTACGTCGTCCGCGCTTCGAACAGCGCCGGAACGGCGGAAGCGGCGGCGGGCACCACCGTCGATCCAAACCTCTGCAGTGGATTCACGCCGAAGCCCGACCTCGCCGTGGCGAACGTCACCGCGCCGGCCACCGCGTCGCCCGGCGCCACGATCCGCGTGCAGTACACGCTGCTCAACCGCGGAACCGCCGCCGGCAGCTCCACCGTGCGCGTACGGCTCGGCACCGGCACGGCGCCGTCCGATTCCGACCTCCTGCTGGCGGCGAAGAGCTCGCCGGCGCTCGCCCCCGGCGCGTCGATCGCCGACAGCCAGCTGATCACCCTCCCGGCGTCACTCCCGCCCGGGACGTACTACGCCTTCGTCAGCATCGACACCAGCACTGCTCGCGGCAACGCCATCGCCGTCGCGCCGGCCGCCTGCGGAGCGGCCTGCGGCACGCTCGTCGCCGACACCGCGCCGGCCACGGTTCCGGTGGCCTTCATGCTGTCCGCGCCGCCCTGCGACGGCGCGACCGTCCTCTGGACCTTCGGCGACGAATCGTCGTCCGCCGCCGCCACCGCCGCCCACGCGTACGCCGCGGCGGGGACGTACGTCTGGAGCGTGACTGTGTCGAGCAACGGCCAGAGCTGCAACGCGAGCGGCACGATCGTGATCACGAATCCGCCGCCGCCGCGATCGCGGCCGGCGCGGCATTGATGGCGAGGCATTGATAGAGTTGCGCGCCATGAAACGCGCGCTTCTCCCGCTCCTTCTCCTCCTTCTCTGCCTCCCTGCCTTCGCGCAGAAGAAGGAGATCACGCTCGAATCGATCTACAACCCGTCGACGAAGGTCTACTTCAGCGGCGCGGTGCAGAGCGGCTTTCAATGGCTCGACGACGCGACGTTCATCTGGCCGCGCACCGACCAGAAGGGCGACGTGGTCGAATGGCAGCGCTTCGACGTGAAGACGGGGAAGGCGCAGCCGTTCTTCGATCGCGCCGCGTTCCAGAAGGCGCTCACGCAGGCCGGCGTTTCGGACGACGACGCGAAGTCGGCGGCGACGAGCAAGTCGCAGAACTTCGACGCGAAGAAGTCGGCGATGGTGGTCGAGGCGGGGAACGATCTCTTCCTCTACTCCCTCGGCAAGCAGATGGCGACGCGACTGACCTCCACGCCCGCCGCGGAGGAGTTGCCGGCGTTCAGTCCCGACGGGCAACGCGTCGCGTTCGTGCGGGCAAACGATCTTTTCGTGGTCGACATCGGATCAGGGAAAGAGCGCCAGCTCACCACCGACGGATCCGCGGAGATCCTCAACGGCATCCTCGACTGGGTTTACGACGAAGAGATCTATGGCCGCGGCACGAAGCGCGGCTACTGGTGGAGTCCCGATTCGAAGCGGATCGCGTTCCTCCACTTCGACGAGCACGGCGTGCCAACCTATCCGACCGTCGACACGATCCCGTACCACCCGGTCGCCGAGGTCTACAACTATCCGAAGGCGGGCGATGCGAATCCGCACGTGAAGCTGATGATCGCGCCGGCGGGTGGCGGCGAGGTCGTCACCGTTGACAACGATCGTTACGCGGGAGACATCCTGATCGTCCGCGTCGGCTGGACCGGCGACGGCTCGCGGCTCACGTATCAGGTGCAGAACCGCGAGCAGACGTGGCTCGATCTCGATACGGATGATGGCAGGACATTGATCCACGAGACGACGAAGACATGGGTCTCCGCGCTCGACAATCCGGCGTTCCTCGCCGACGGCTCGTTCCTCTGGCAGAGCGAGCGGAGCGGCTTTCAGCACCTCTATCACTACAAAGCCGACGGCACGCTGATCCGCCAGATTACGAGCGGTGATTGGGAGATCGGCGAGTTCCACGGGATCGACGAGAAGAACGCTTGGATCTATTTTTCCTCCACCGAGCGCACGAACCTCGGCGTCGACATCGATCGCGTGAAACTCGACGGCAGCGGCTTTCAGCGCCTCACCGGGAAGGCCGGCACGCACGCCGCGAAATTCAGTCCGTCATTCGCGTACTTTGTCGACAACTGGAGCGACATCAACACGCCGAACCAGGCCCGCCTGCATCGCGCCGACGGCTCGGTGGTGAAGGTCGTCGACGAGAACCTCGTCCCCGCGCTCGTCGACTACAACCTGCCGAAGCCGCAGTTCCTGCAGGTCAAGACGCGCGACGGCGTGATGCTCGACGCGCTGATCATCAAGCCGTCGAGCTTCGATCCGGCGAAGAAATATCCGGTGTACGAGTACCACTACGGCGGACCGCACGCGCAGCAGGTGACGAACGCGTGGAAGGGCCAGACGATGAAGTTCCTGCAGCTGATCGCGCAGCAGGGCGTGGTGGTCTGGATCTGCGACAACCGCGCCGCGAGCGGCAAAGGGGCCGTCTCCGCCTGGAACCTCTACAAGCGCTTCGGCGAGATCGAGCTGCGCGACATGGAAGAAGGACTCGACTGGCTCGCCGCGCAACCGTGGATCGACGGCGCGCGGATCATGACCTACGGCTGGAGCTACGGCGGCTTCATGACCTCGTACGCCATGACGCACAGCAAGCGCTTCATCGCCGGCATCGCCGGCGGCACCGTCGCCGACTGGCGCGACTACGACTCCGTCTACACCGAGCGCTACATGCTCATGCCGCAGAACAACCCCGACGGCTACAAGAGCTCCTCGCCGCGCTGGTCGGCGAAGGACCTCCACGGCAACCTCCTCCTGATCCACGGCGCGATCGACGACAACGTGCACCCACAGAACACCATGCAGCTCGTGTACGAGCTGGAAAAAGCGCAGGTGCCGTTCCGGATGAAGCTCTATCCGAAATCACAGCACGGCGTGCGCGACCTCGATCTGCTGTACGACCTGCAGAAGACGATCCTCGACTACGTGAAGGAGCAGCTGCTCAGTGCTGAGTGCTCGGTGCTGAGTGCTCCACAAGCACTCCAGCACGCAGCACCCAGCACGGGCCCTTGACTCCGGCACGTCGTTCGCAGTTTCAAGGGAATATGAGCAGGCACAACAATGTCTTGCCCGGCCACAAATGACGATCATCGATGAAACCGTAACCACGGGCCTCGCGCTCTCCCGGCGTGCGCGGCTGATGCCCTCCTCGCCGATCCGGCGGCTCGCGCCGCTGGCCGAGGCGGCCAAGGCACGCGGCACGCGCGTCTATCACCTCAACATCGGCCAGCCCGACATCGAGACGCCGGCCTGCCTGCGCGATCGCCTCAAGCAGATCGACGAGCGCGTCATCGAATACTCGCCGTCGACCGGCACCCCCGATTTCCTCCGCTCGCTGCAGCGCTACTACGAGCGGCGCGTCGGCGTCTCGCTCGACCTGACGCAGATCCTCGCCACCACCGGCGGCAGCGAGGCGCTTCTCTTCGCCTTCATGGCCTGCGCGAACGAAGGCGACGACGTGCTGATGCTCGAGCCGTTCTACGCGAACTACCGCGCCTTCACCACGATGGCCGGGCTGGAGATCGTGCCGGTGACGAGCCGCGGCCGCGACGGCTTTCACGTCCCGCCGCGCGAAGTGTGGGAGCGCGCGCTGACGCCGCGCACGCGCATCGTGGTCCTCTGCAATCCGAATAATCCGACCGGCACGGTCTACTCGCCGGACGAGCTGCGGATGATCGCCGCCTTCTGCCGCGAGCACGATCTCTTCCTCATCTCCGACGAGGTCTATCGCGAGTTCGTCTACGACGGCGGCCGCGCCATGAGCGCGCTGGAGCTCGACGACGCGCACGAACATGTCATCGTGGTCGACAGTCTCTCCAAGCGCTACAGCGCCTGCGGCATCCGCCTCGGCGCGCTGGTCACGCGCAACGCCGAGGTGTACGGCGCGTGCCTGCGGATGGCGCAGGGCCGGCTCTCGCCTCCCGGTCTCGCGCAGTTCATCGCCATCGGCGCCGACTCCCTCGGCGAGGAGTACACGCGCGACGTCGTGGCCGAATATCAGCGCCGCCGCGACGTGCTGTTCGAAGGTCTGAGCGCGATCCCCGGCGTCTTCCTGACCAGGCCGGAGGGCGCGTTCTACTGCGTGGCCAGGCTTCCCGTCGATGACACCGATCGCTTCGCCGCCTGGCTCCTCTCCGACTTCCAGCACGACGGCGGCACGGTCATGATCGCCCCCGCCTCCGGCTTCTACGCCTCCGATCTCGGCAGGAACGAAGTGCGGATCGCGTACGTGTTGAAGGAAGAGGACCTGAGAACTGCGGTGGCGATCCTGGCCGAGGCTCTGCGCGTCTACAATGCGCGCTCATGAAGCACTGGCTGATGAAGGTCGAGCCCTCCGCGTACAACATCGATGATCTGAAGCGCGACGGCACCACGAACTGGGAAGGCGTCCGCAATTACCAGGCGCGCAACTTCATGCGCGACGAGATGAAGATCGGCGACAAGGTGCTGTTCTACGCCTCGAACGCCGACCCTTCGGGCGTCAGCGGTCTGGCCGAAGTGAGCCGCGAGGCGCGGCCCGAACCGAAGGATCCGACCTGGGTGATGGTCGAGATCAGGTACGTCGCCACGTTCCCCGAGGTCGTGCCGCTCGATACCTTGAAGCAGACGAAGGGGCTCGAGGAGATGGTGGTGACGAAGAAGGGATCGCGCCTCTCGATCCAGCCGGTGACGAAGAGCGAGTACGACATCGTGGTGAAGCTCGGTCGCAAAAAATGATCGAAGTCGTTCAAAGCGACATCACCAGAGTCACGGCCGACGCGATCGTCAACGCCGCGAACAGTTCCCTCCTCGGCGGCGGCGGTGTCGACGGCGCGATTCACCGCGCGGCCGGACCGGAGCTCCTCGCCGAATGCCGGCTGATCGGCGGATGCCCGACCGGCGAGGCGCGCATCACGCGCGGCTACCGGCTGCACGCGAAGTACGTCATCCACACCGTCGGCCCGGTCTGGCGCGGCGGCGCGAACCGCGAGGCCGAGCTGCTGGCGTCGTGTTATCGCAACAGTCTGACTCTCGCGGTCGAGCACGGCGTGCGGTCGATCGCGTTCCCCGCCATCAGCTGCGGCATCTACGGCTACCCGATGGCGGAAGCGTGCGCCATAGCGGTGCGCGAGACGCGGGCCTTTCTGGCGACGACCGGCGTGATCGAGCGCGTGCTTTTTGTCGCATTCGGACGTGAAGCGGCCGACGCCTGGCGCGCGGCGCTTTAGGACCGACGGACCGTTATCCCCGCCTCGGCGCGCCGAAATCCGACGAAATCGTCAGCTTGAATCCGTCCGGGTCCTGCATCCTAAAAAAGCGCGCACCCCACGGCATGTCCGCCGGCTCCGAATCCAGAACGCCGCCGCGCTCTTTGATCTGTTTCGCGAGCTCGTCGATGTTCTGATCGGTCGTGATCATCATCGAGAATCCCACGCCCTTGACGCGGTCCCACCCCTTTGCGCCATCGTCCTGACCGATGAGCACACGTACGGCGCCGGCCCTCAATGACACCGCTCTCAGCTTTCCTTCGCGTTCATGTCTCTGATCGACCGTGAAGCCGACTACGTTGCGGTACCACACCAGGCTCTTCTCGAGGTCTTTCACGGTGAGCGACGCCGAAAGCGCGATGCCGAGGAACGGTTGAGAATCAGCCGGCTTTGCGCTGGAGTCATCCATCGAATCAGTCGTCATACTGCCTCCGGATAAAGCATATCGAACATCTCGATGACAGTACTGCGTACGTAATCAGATCCGGTGTCGTAATGCCCGGTTGAGCTACAATCGCCCGTCCATCATGTGAGGACGGCAGATGAAGATCCAAGCGACAAGAGAGCGTCCGTCGGAACGCCTGCCGTCGTCTTCGGCCAGCCTGAATCAGCGGCGGCAACTCTCTTATCGCGAGGGAACAGCAGCCGTAAACAGCGCGCTCGCACACAACTTTGGCCGGATCGCGCTCTATGCTGCGCCACCCCGAGTCAAAGGGCGCGCTGCTTCCGCTCAGAGGCCAGCCATCTCCTGCGACATCGCTGGTTCCTCTCCGCCACCCCCGATTCTGGTGCTGCACTTCGATAATGGCGCTGCCGATCTGAGTTCTACACAAATCCGGCAGATCGACGATTTTGTCACGAGTTGGGATTCGGCAGGCGGCGCGACGAACGTACGCGTCGATGGATATGCGAGTAAGCTCGGCAAAGAAGAGGTGAACTGGCGATTGTCCTGTGCGCGCGCTTTGAACATTGCCGCGGCTCTTAATGCGCCTAAGGGCGGAACTGTACCAGGGGTACCGCAGGGCCAACTTTCGTTTTTTGCCCATGGGGAAACCGATGAGTTCTCGGCTTCCGAGGAGGCGCCCAATCGGGTGGCTATGATAACGATGGGATCGTTGTCGACCCCGGCAACGACCGAGCAGGCGCTACTGATTCAAAACAAGTCAGGCGGTCCGATCGCGCTGGACTGTGGAGGCTATGATTGGCAGACGGCCTGGCTGCTGGCCATGAACTCAGAGGCAGGCGGGCATATCGTTCAACACGTCGTCGTCGACTATGACATTAAGAACGTTTTCGGATGGGATGTCACTGCGCTGTATGTAAAGAAAAAGCACTGGAGCTTCTGGGAAGCGTGGTCGATCAATGCGGGAGAAGGCGCGACGGCGCCGGTATCCTCCGTCGCGCCGACGACGCCGGTAAAGGGTGGTACACCGACTCCCGACTTTTCTGTGCCACCGTCCCCTTACGTAGCCGGTTACGACCAATTCGCCGATCCTGAGACTCCGGGAACAAAGGGCAGGATCGTTGTGAGCGGGGATGCTCAGTTCTACGAAGGGTTAGCCACACTACCGCCGGACTTTGTTCCCCAAAACACCGAAACTCAGGCCCAGACTTTGCCGTCTACGACGGCCGATCCGAAATTCACCGGTGGTACAGCCAACGTTGATCACGACCTCACCGTCGAATGGGACTGTACTTTGTCATCGGGCAAAACGAAGATCGTGAGTCACACGCCATAATACTCATTGGCCAGTCAGTCGGCGCCTTCGCGAAGGCGACCGTAAATGTAAACCATGCCGGTGACACGTCCGCTTATCTCGTGGCGCGGCGTCTGACACTGCGCGTTGCGCTCGCACTGTAACTCTTCCCGCCATTGGCCGGTACATCGATGAACGCGGGCGAAAATCCTTTCGGCAGCCTGAGGCGGATCGCGCCCGTGGTCGCGCAGGTCGGGTCGGCGGCGGAGATGGCGGCCGTGTTGGTGAGGATCGTGATCGGATTCGACGCGGACGAGCTCTGCAGTGCCGCGGCGCTGATGTTCGGCACGATCAGATATTCGGCGCTCCGTCCCGCGGCGTATGTGCTGTGATCGAGCGAGAGCGTCACGAACGATGCCGATGGCGACGCATTCGCGTCATGTCTCGCGTGTTACGATCCTGGGATGACACGTTCTACCAGCGATCTCCTGCACGAGGCGTTAGAGCTACCCTTGGAAGATCGCGCGAAGATAGCCGCAGATCTGCTCGATAGCCTCCACGATAGTGAAGCGGATGTCGATGAGGCGTGGGCTGAGGAGATCCGCCAACGGGTTTCCGCTGCGCGCTGTGATGAGCTCGAAAGCACGGACTGGCGGACGGTCCTCAACCGAGTTGAGAGGTTTTCGGATCACACGGAAGTCGTGGCGTTTGCGCATAAGCGCCGCCGTCCAACCTACTTCGTTGACCGCCTTCGGCGATCCTGAACGAGTTCCTGTTTGGAGAGCCTCCTCGTCGCCAAACGGATCAGACGCTAAGCCGCCGGCCAAGGGCCCACATGCCGAAGGAAGAGCGTCACGCGGCGCGCTCGCATGTGACGGCCTATCTACCGGGCGCGGCGTCTGACATTGCGCGTTGCGCTCGCACTGTACGTCTTCCCGCCATTGGCCGGTATATCGATGAAGGTCGGTGAAAATCCCTTCGGCAGCGTGAGCCGGATCGTGCCGGCGATTGCGCAGGTCGGATCGGCGGCGGAGATGGTCATGCGATAGCCGTCGTCGGTCATGTAGACGACGAGCGGCGCGCTCGCGGCGAATCCATTGAACGCGCCGACGGTCCAGAATGCGATTCCTGTGGCATTTGTCCGCTTATCGCGCGCGGCGGAGACGGAGGCGGTGTTGCTGAGGATCGTGATCGGATTCAAGGCGGTCCAGCTCTGCAGCGCCGTCGCGCTGATGTTCGGCACGATCAGGTATTCGGCGCTCCGTCCGGCGGCGTAAGGGCCGTGATCGAGGGAGAGCGTCACGAACGACTTCGTGTACGTCGTCGCGTCGGTCGATCCGCCGAGGGCGACGTAAGTGCCGCTGCGGGTGGCGCGATCGATCTTCACCGCGTCGCGGTTCGGGAAGACATAGCCGACGTCCTCGCACCATGCCCAGCCGTCGCCGGTGAGGACGGGCGCGCCCGGGTTCATGAGCGGCCATTGATTGACGATCGTCTCGGACCGGTTCGCCGTCGGGCAGTTGATCGAGTTTGTCAGGAAGAGGATCGCGTCGTCGAAGAAGAACCACGCCTTGTTCGCCGTCAGCGCGGAATTGAGCGGCGCGAGCTGCATCGCCGACACGCCGTTGCGGCCGTCGCCCGTCCCGCCGGCGAGCGTGCGCGTGCCGAAGCCGAACGTCGAATCGGCGGCGCCCGGTTTCTGCTCCACGGTGATGCCGGGAAGGCGCGACCAGTCGAGCGCCGGCCAGATGTCGCGGCCGAAGTATTCGTTGCCGTCGAGCACGAGGTAGAGCCTTCCATCCGACTGGCGCGACCCGAGGAGGTTTTCGTTGTTCGTCTTCTCGCCCGACTTCGTGCGCGACGAGAACATCTTGATCGACGCGAACCAGCCTTCGCGGCGATGAACGGTGTAGTCGCTCGACCAGTAGTGGCGATGGCCGGAGAGCGCGCCAGGCGTGAAGCTCTGCTCCGCCTTCGTCGCCAGACCGGCCAGCTCCGGCGGGAGCGTCCACTGCCATGACTGCAGCATCTTCGCGGCGGCGGCGCGGATCTCGTCGCGGCGCGGCGAATCGAACTGCGCGGCTTCGACCAGCGCGGCGAGGCCGGAGATGCCGCTCGTCGTCGGGCGGACGACCTCGCGTCCGGTGACCGAGGCGTCGAAGTAATTGCCGTAGAGCGCCCAGGCGATGCCGTCGGCGATGTAGTCGGCGACGGCGTTCAGCGCGCCGCCCGGAAACGTGAAGCTCGTGCCGCGCGTGATCAGGGCGTAGCGCGCCATGTCGTCGGCGAACGCGCCGCCGTAGCCGCCGGTGTAGAGCTGCGGACCGTGCTGATGGAACGCGGAGTCGGGCTTCACGCCGTCGCCGCTCGCCGTCGGCATCGCCACATCGGCCATCGCGTCCCGGACGTTGTTCAGGATCGTCGCGTCGTCGCGCAGCAGTCCGAGCGCGAGGTGCGTGTAACACGACCAGACCAGGTTCTCGCCGACCGGCGCCGGTCCGATGAGGCCGCGGCTGGTGGGGGAGAGGCCGATGTGGACCGTCAGCGTGGTCACGCAGTCGTCGTAGACCTGCTGGCTGACGTCGGCGCGCATCAAGACGAGCGTCGGCCCGAGGTCGAGCGGCACGCCGAGCGTCCAGAACCACCAGTTGCCGGACGGCAGCGTCGTCGCGCCGTAGAACTTCGGGACGTACGCAAGGGCGGACTCGATTGCCGTGCGGAGTTGCGGATCGCCGTACAGCGGCTGGCCCGGCATGCGGTAGGCCTTCGCCATCGCCTCCAGGCGCTCGACGTGGTTGTACGGCGACCACGAGCCGCCCGGCGTCTCGGCGTAATTGATGTCGCTCCAGCTGCCGTCGGCGCGGAGAAAGCCGGGAGCGATGTAGCCGCGCACCGTGTCGTACGTGCCGCCGAGCGAGGCCTGCATGCGCGGCGAGGAGCGGTCGGCGCCGGCGGCGGTGTAGAAGCCGAGGTACTGCTGGCGGACCACGTCGAGGTCGGACGCGAAGGCGGGTGTGGCCAGGAGCGCGAGGAGGACGAGGAGCGGGAGCAAGTTATTTTGCGGAACGTGGGGCGGCGACGCCGTCATTCCTCGACTGACGCTCGGGATGACGGAGGGGAGGGGACGTTACGTGATGACGGCGTTACGTCATGATCCGGTCGAGCTCGTTCGAGGCGTCGAACGAATCGAAATACTTCCCCAGCCACCGCACCGCGATCCACACCTCGCCGGCGATGATCGCCAGCGGGGGGAGCGACGCCACGGCCAGGAATCCGGGACTGCCGGAGAAGAAGCGATTGGCGATGAGGATCGCGGGCAGGAAGACGATCGCCGCGGGGATGAGCGCCACCGCCAGGACGATCAGGTTGCCGAGCGCCACGACCAGCCGCTGTCCGGTGACGACGAAGCCGCGCGGCTCTTCCTTCGATCGGATGATCCAGGCGGGGAAGAGGAGCACGGCGGCGTTGCGCATGACGGTCAGCAGCGCGCAGATCGGAATGGTGAAGATGAAGATGCAGACCATCGTCTGCGGAGTGGCGAATCGGGCGATGTTCCCCGCCGCTCCGCGCGTGTTGAGAAACAGGGCCGTGACGCCGAGGAAGAACAGCTCCGTGATCGACATCACGATCAGCGGCGCGGCGATCTCCGCGGCCACGATGCGCTCGCCCGAGCTCGGAAACGTCTTCAGATACTCGATGCGCGTGATGTCGAGGCGAAGATCCTGGGAGAGGACGTTCGAGCCGATGAGCGGCACCAGCACGCACATCATGACCATCAGCCCGCCGAAGACATTGGAGGTCTCCCGTACCTGGGGCACGAAGAAGGACTGTCCGATGACCACGGTCATGGCGATGAAGATGATGAGGATCGGCATCATCCCGATGCGCAGCGAGGCGATGAGGTTCTTCCAGACGATGGCGATCTCCGGCATCCCCGAGTCGCCGAGCCGGAACGGCGGCGGCAGCCGTTTGAAGGCGATCCACTGCCCGGCCTGTTGATTGCGCTGGCGGGTGACGGCATTCGCTTTCTTCTGCGAGAGGGCGATCGATCCTTCTTCGAAATCGACCTTGACCGTCGCCGACACGAAGAAGCAGAGCACGCCGAAGGCCGCGACGACCGCCATTGACTCGAGCCGCAATCCCAGCGGCATGTTTCCCAGCGAGGCGGTGGCGAAGAATCGCGGGAGGAACAGCAGGGCCCTGATGACCGGCGTACCGAACGTCCCCGCGCGCACCAGCCACCAGGAACTGCCGCCGATGACAGCGATCACCGCCGCCAGCCGGATCGCGAAGCCGATGCCCATCTTCCGCAGCCGGGCCCGGAGCTGCTGCACCATCGTCATGTAGAGCGAGAGCGAGGCGAAGAAGAACCACATGCCGATGAAATTCCGCGAGCCGGAGGCGAAGATCGACGTCATCACCGCGCTGATGAGGAGCGCCATCTGCGAGCGGAGGAACCGGTAGAGGAGGATGTCGCGCCGGCGCAGCGGCGCGGAGAAGAGGAACTGCATCTCCGATTCGCTCATGGCGATTCCGGCGTCGTCGGACGGCCAGGCCCAGACGGCGACGAGGAGAAGGAAGATGACGCCCGCCATGATGTCCGTGCCGACCGACTGCGCGGTGATGATGCGCACCCTTCCGGCCCGCCCGAAGCTGCGTCCGAACATCATGAAGAGATAGGCGACGCCGAAGATGGCCGAGATCAGATAGCGCGCGTTCCGCAGTTTGCGGAGCGACATCAGGATGCGATTCTTCATCGACATCAGGGCGACGTACGCCAGCGCGCCGGTCATTTCGTCGCGGCCTCTTCGCTGGTGATGCGAAGGAAGGCCTCCTCGAACGAGACGTCGCCGCGTCCCTGCGCGATCCGCCACTTCAGGTCCTCGATCGGGCCGTAGGCGATCGAGCCGCCGTTCTGGATCACGAGCACGGAGTGGCAGAGCTCTTCGACCAGGTGCAGGAGGTGCGAGCTGAGGATGATCGACGCCCCTTCCTTCGCCCGGCGGGCGATCGATTCCTTCATCCGCCGGATGCCGAGGGGATCGAGGCCGGTGAGCGGCTCATCGAAGATCAGCACCGCCGGCTCATGGAGGAAGCCGCAGGCGATCATCAGTTTCTGCTTCATGCCGCGCGAGAGCTCGGCCGGCATCGCCTTGCGCTTGTCCTGCAGGTCGAACTCGGTCAGCAGCGGCTCGACCTTCGAGCGGAAGTCGGGGACGCTGTAGAGCCGTCCGATGAACTGCATGTGCTCGTCGACGCTGAGGTAGTCGAAGAGGCGCGGCTCGTCGGGGAAGAAGGCGAGGTGGCGCTTGGCGTCGACGCCGTCCTCGCGGATGTCGAAGCCTTTGATCCGGATCTGCCCGGAGGTCGGCGGATGGATTCCCGCCAGCGCCCGGAGGGTGGTCGTCTTCCCCGCCCCGTTCGGCCCGACCAGCCCGAGGATCTCGCCCTCCTTGACGGTGAACGAGAGCTCCTTCACCGCCGGAAAGTCGCCGTAGCTCTTCGACAGGGAGATGACTTCGATGGGGTGCATCTGGGGATGATACGTAAAGGCGGGTGCCGAGTTGCTAACTGCTAAGTGCCAGGTGCTAAGTGCCAGGTGCTAAGTCCTGGGTGCTGGGTCCCCAGCACTCAGCACCCAGGACTCAGCACTCAACACCCGGTCCGTTGGCAATCTTCATGAATGATCCACCCGCTTCCGTGGAAACCGATCGCGCTCGTCACCGCCACAACCACGATCCTTTTGTCGCTGCTTTTGCTGCCGGCGTGTTGTTGCGTGCGGGGGCCGGGGGTGGCGGCGCAGCTGCCGGCGGTGACGCACATTCCGCCGATCGGCACGGAGCCGATTCCGACGCCGAAGGAGGCGGAGGCGAAGGCGCCGACGGATGGGGAGATGCACAACGTCGACTTCCACCTCGACGAGTTCATGTTCCTCCGCATCCACCACCTGCGCGGGCAGCTGGCGTCGCGGCAGGCGGGCGAGCCGCTGAACTTCGACGACAAGACAAGCTTCGTGATGAAGGTCGACACGGCGGAAGTGGGGATGCTGGCGCCGAGCCTCGACCGGCTGATGAACGCCTATGTCTTCAACTATCCGAATCCGCCGTTGCGCGACCTGAAGATCACGATCGAAGGGAAGCAACTGGTGCAGAGCGGCATCATCCACAAGGTCGTCGACATCCCGTTCACCATGTGGGCGAACGTCTCGGCCTCGAACGGGAAGATCCGCCTTCATCCGACGAAGATCTCGATCTGCGGCATCAACGGCATCGGGCTGCTCAAGGCCGTCGGCATGACGCTGCAGAAGATGCTGGCGCTGCCGAAGGAGCGCGGCGTGACGGCGGAAGGGAACGACATGCTGCTCGATCCGCAGCATCTCCTCCCGCCGCCGGAGATCAGGCTGCAGCTCGTCGACGTGCGCGTTCAGGGGAATGAGCTGGTGCAGGTGTTCGACGCCGGCATGCATCTCGCGCCGATCGTGCCGCGCCATCCGAAGGAGAAGAACTGGATGTACTACCGGCACGGCACGCTGCGCATGGGGAAGCTGCTGATGGTCGACGCCGACATGCAGGTCGTCGACACCGATCCGGGTGATCCGTTCGATTTCTTCATCGACCGCTATAACGACGAGCTGGTGGCCGGCTTCTCCCGCAACCAGCCGAACTACGGGCTGCTCGTCTTCATGCGCGACTTCAACGACCTCGCCGATCCGCCGCGGCCGGGGGAGCGGACGGCGCCGTAGCGTGTCCTACGCCGCCACCGCCCGCGCCACGAACGTCCGCGCGAACCGATCGAGCGCCGCCCAATCGGTGTACTCGTGATCGCGCTTCGTGTCGGTGGAGAGGCCCTTCGCCTTCGCGATCCGCTTGATGATGAAGCGGATCAGCAGGCCGTATTTCGTGAACGGCATCGCCCCGGCGACGAGCTCGTAGCGGTCGGGCGACCAGCGCGTCTCGTCCAGGAAATCAGTGACATAGTCCTCGGCCTGCTGCCGCCCGGCGGGCGTCATCGACGCGCCGCTGACGGAGAGGAACGCCGAGCGGTGGGCCCGCAGCCAGGCGAGGTTGTCGCGGACGAAGCGGACGATCGCACGCGGATGGCGGTCGAAGTGGACGGAGGCGGCGATGATCACGGCGTTGCAGTTCGTGAGCGCGTTCGGCAGCACCTCGCCGACTTCGGCCAGCGTGACCTCGACGTTCGGCGTCTCACCGGCGACGTCGAAGATCCGCCGCGCGATTTTCGCCGTGTGGCCCTCTCTCGATGCGTAGACGATCAGGAGTCTCATGCCCTGATCTCAGCACCGCGCGCGGCGTGCGGCAACGCTCGCTGAACGCCGCAGACGTGATGAGCTGCACACTCCTCATGTGATCACCTCGCTCGTGCCGGCCGCATGGGGAGCGCAGCATTCGATCGTGGTACTCCGTTCTCCGCCGTACGGCTTCGAACTGTTCGACGACTGCGCCGCCTGCAAGTGGCGGAACGAACAGTTCTTCTGCCACCTGGAAGCCGGAACGCTGAAGGACCTGGCGACCGTCGCCTTCACCAACGTCTATCCCGACGGCGCGGTCCTCTTCTCCGAAGGGCAGCCGGCGCGCGGCGTTTTCCTGATGTGCCACGGCAGCGCGAAGTTGAGCATCTCCTCCGGCGACGGGAAGACGCTCATCACCAAGATCACCGAGCCGGGCGAGCTTCTCGGGTTGAGCAGCGCGCTCTCGGGACATCCGTACAAGACGACCGCCGAGACCATCGAGCCGTCGCAGGTGAACTTCGTCCGCCGCGAGGACCTGCTGCAATTCGTCCACGATCATCATTCCGCATGCGCCAACGTGGCGCGGCAGCTGACGCGCGATTGCGAGAACGACGAAGATCACATCCGCGCCATCGGCCTGTCGCATTCCGCCGCAGAGAAACTGGCGAACCTGATCCTCTCGTGGTGCGCCGAGCATGGGAAGCCGATCGACGGCGGCGGAGTGCGCGTGCAGATGCTGATGACCCACGAGGACATCTCGCAGCTGATCGGCACCTCGCGCGAGACCGTCACCCGCCTGCTGAAAGAGTTCCGCGAGAAGAAGCTGATCTCGATCAAAGGCGCGACGATGACGGTGCACAACCGCGCGGCGCTCGAATCGCTCGTGCTGTTGTGACGCTCCTCACCATCGACCGGTGAGCTGGGTCCGCGCGACTCCCCCGCCGCAGAGACTACGGTTGCGACATGACACTTCAATGTGAGCTCACGCCTCTGTCCGAACGGCCGGTCGCCGCCGTGTTGCAGATGTTTCCGCACGCCGCCGACGTCCTGGAGGACGCCGGCATCCAGTTCTGCTGCCACGGCGCGAAGCCGTTGCACGAGGCGGCGGCCTCGGCGGGATACAGCGTCGATGAACTGCTGGCCATGATCGAGGCACGCCCGCTACCGCCGGACATCGTCGACTGGTCGCAGCGCCCGCTGCCCGAGTTGACGGAGTTCCTGACCGCCGATCACAAGGACCTGGCGCTGCGGCGCCTGCCGCGGATGCGCGACGTCATCGAGCGCGAGATCGCCATGCACCCGCACGTCCCGCGGCTGCGGCGGATCAGGATGCTGCTCGCCGACCTCTCGGCGATGCTCACCACGCACATGGCGCACGAGGAGCGCGACCTTTTCCCCTGGATCGCCGCCGCCGATCGGGGAGTCCGCCTGATCCGCCTCGGACAGCGCGTGCTGCGCGAGCACGTCGAGCACCGCATCGTCTGCGAGCGACTCAGGACGATGACCGAGCTGAGCGCGCGACTGCAGTTGCAGGACGGCGACCTGTTCCGCGAGCTGCAGGAGCTCAGCCGGCCGATCCACCTGCACATCCATCTCGAGAACAACGTCCTCTATCCGCGCGCCATCGAGGTCGAGAACCGGCTTCGCCGCGCCAGCTGATTCCCATCCAGTCACGGCTCACCGCCCGGGTGTGACGCGTGAACCGCCGCCCTGTGCCCTCGCTCCTCCAATTCGCGCCGTGCGAGGTCTACAAAGGACCCATGTCAAGAGTCCTGACGCACGACGACAACATCGGAATTGCCGCGGCGCGGCACCATGGACTGCGCGAGTTGTTCGACGACTTCGGCCTCGACTACTACTGCGAGGGCACTCTCTCCCTCGATGAGGCCGTGGCGGGTGCGGGGCTCGATCCCCGCGTCGTCCGCTCGCGCATCGAACGCCTCTCCGCCGCCGATGCCGGTCCCAGCTGGCCCGACGAGCCGCTCTCCGCTCTCATCGAGCACCTGGAAATGGACGAACACGGCACGGCGCGCGCCCTCATGTTCCGCGCGGCTCTCCTCTTCGGCGATGTCTGCCGCGCAGCCGGCGACATCCGCCTGGCCAGCCTGCGCACGACGTTCCGCGATCTCTGTACCGCGCTGGTCGTGCACATGGAGCGCGAGGAGCACACGATCTTCCCGGCGATCATTTCGCTGGAAGAAGCGTGGATGAAGGGAGGGGAGCCGCCTCCGCTTGCGGAAGGCAGCATCCGCGCCGCGGCAGCCCGTTTCATGCAGGAGCACGCGGACATCGCACGCGAGCTGCGGAAGCTGCACCGCGAGCGCGTGGCCATCGAGGCCAACGCGCCCGCGGTGGTCCGTCTTTTCGATCAGCTCGACCTGTTCGAGCGTTGCATCCACGAGGCGATGAATCTCGAGAGCTCCGTCGCCTATCCGCGCGGCGTCGCGCTGGAAGAGGCACTGAGCCACCACCAACAAGGAGGTTTGTATGAGTTTTCTGACCAGGTTCGATCGTTTTGATCCCTTCGAAGAGCTCGGCACGCTGCGCGACCGGATGGACCGCATCGTCTCCCGCCTCAGCGGCGAGCCGGAGGAGAATCTCTTCCCGTCGAAGTGGGCTCCGACGGCCGACGTCGTGGAGACGAAGGACGCCATCATCATCAAGGTCGAGCTCCCCGGCCTGAACGAGAAAGACGTCGCCGTGGAGATCGAGAACAACGTCCTCTCCATGCACGGAGAGAGGCAGCTGGAGAAGGAGACGGAGGAGAAGGGCTATCGCCGCATCGAGCGTTCGTACGGCACGTTCAACCGCTCCTTCACCCTTCCGCTGAACGTCGACACCACCAAGATCGCCGCCACCTTCAACAACGGCCTGCTCGAGGTGAGCATCCCGAAGAAGGAAACGGCGAAGCCGCGCACGATCAACGTGGAGGTCAGGAAGAAACTGACCGCCGCCGCCTAAGCCGGCGCGCCTGGGGCGGGCTCTCCGGCCCGCCCCGCATATGATTCCGGCGTGAAATCCCACCGTGTCACGCTGACCCTCCACACCGACGAACGGATGGAGCTCGTCAACATCACCCGCCAGGTCGAAGAAGCGGTGCGCAAGAGCGGAGTGGCCGAGGGGCTCTGTCTCGTCAACGCCATGCACATCACCGCCAGCGTCTTCATCAACGACGACGAGCCGGGACTGCACGACGACTACAAGCGCTGGCTCGAATGGCTCGCGCCGTACGACCCGAGCCCGCAGCGCTATCACCACAACCGCACCGGCGAGGACAACGGCGACGCGCACCACAAGCGGCAGGTGATGGGGCGCGACGTCGTCGTCGCGATCACGAACGGCAAGCTCGATTTCGGACCGTGGGAGCAGATCTTCTACGGCGAGTTCGACGGCCGCCGCGACAAGCGCGTGCTGATCAAGATCATCGGAGAGTGAGTGATGGACGCCGCAATCGGGTTTCGGGCCAAGACCGGCCGTGCGATCGCGGTGGTCGTCGGCGACGTCGACGGGGCGCCGTCGTTCGTCTGGCGCGGCGAGCTGAAACTCGCTCCTCCGGACGCGGAAGTCGGTCCGTATCACGAGGTGATGGAGCTGCCGTGGCCGGAGGCCCAGGTCGCGGTGAAGAAGCTCGTCGCGCCGATCGAGAAGATCGCCGAGCGCGCGGTGCGCGATGCGATCGCGGAGCTGAAGACGGTGAAGATTCGCGCCGCCGGCGTGATCGGATCGCCGCCCCGCGACATCTCGCGCATCGGCAACCCGCACATCCGCGCGCATGCCGCCGAGGGGATTCTCTTCCGCCGCGTGCTTGAGCTGGCGGCGGAGCGCATCGGCCTTCCATGCCTCGCCTTCGCCGAGGATGACGTCGACGCCGACATCGCGCGACCCCTCGGGCGTGCGGCGGGCCGGCCGTGGAGAACGGACGAGCGGCTCGCCGCGGCGGCGGCGTGGCTGGCACTTTCCGGGTAAGCCGGAAGCGGGAGCGGATAGTTGCCTTATTGACGGCGTTACCGCCCGCCGTTACGATTCATTCGCCTTAGGTATGGCAAATCAGAATTTACAGAAAGGAACGAGCATGAAACGGATCCTCTTCCTGACGCTCATCGCCGTTTTCTTCGCGTCGTTCGCCGCTAGCGCCGACGAATCAGGGGCGAGCACTACAGTATCTCCACGTCCGACCGCCCTACAGATTCATGCGCGGCAGGTGGACGACCCGCTGGTCATGGCTTCTGATCTCCCGACAGTTTCAAAATTTCAGATGCCGGGTATTGTGCCGAACATCGGATGTATGGATCCAACCAGCGGTCAGCCCTGCGTTGACGATGGCGGCGGAGGATACACCCAGGGCGGCTGCAACTGCGGCCGTCTCTGCGGCAACGGCTCAGGATGCCTGCTTTCAGTCTCAAACAACGGCTGCGCGGCAAATTACTACCCTGAGGCATGCAAGTCATGCTCGGGCCAATGTTATAACCCATGAAAAACCGTCCCGGTGTTTTGCCTGCGTTGATGTTCACCTTGTTGGTCGCGCTACCTGCGCTCGCATATCGACGCGAGTACGCTGTCACATGGGAAGGGCAAAGAAAGACCGGGAGTGAAATCTGTTTCTATCGCGGCGTCCGAGGCGATTTGTTCTCGATGTTTTTCTCGCCGAGTGACGTGCGGTGTCTTCCTGCCGATGCGATTCTCGACTTTCCGCCCGGTCTCATTCACGTCTTTGCACGTCATAAGGACGGCTATGCCAGCATGCAGCGGGACTATAGCGTCTATGACGGACCGCCGAATCCCGAGCGGGGATACGAGAAACTCGAGACGCCCCTTGTCAAAGCGGGGATCGTCGATTTCTCAATCGCTGCCAGGAAGGTCGGTGCAAACCAGCGTCTCGGTATCTGGATCGCATCGAGCCCGGACTCGGTCGGCACGTTTCTGCCGCTCATTCCCGGTGAGGACACCATCCTGGCTCCGGCCGGGATCATCGTGGTACCGCTGCTCGTCGAGAATGGCGTGCCGGCCGGCGTGGGCGAGCCGCTTTATCTCGAGCCGGGAGAGCGACAGTCAGCTCTTTTCAACTCACAACCCGACAGCTCTGACGTGATCTTGTGGACGCATCTGGATGCCGAATCCGCAAATGACGCCCGAAGCGTGCTCCAGGCACCCGTGATCACGTTGAAAGCAGGCGACCGGACATTCCGCCCCGTTTCGCCGCTCTATGCGCCCGCACCCGGCACGCTCCTCATTTTTCGCGGGATCACGCAGGGGAAGGCGATTCTCACATCGGAAGGGAATGCATGGAAACGCGTTACGCGCGAAGTCAATGTTCTGCGGCAGCCGGTGACGATCGAACACGAACCGGTTGTGCTCGTCGCAGGCGGGAGCGTGTTGGTCCGATGGTCGACTGAGGGGGCACGCCCCGCCGTTTCGGATTGTCCTGCCGCGCGAACTTCGGACCTGCCCCTCGTCAGGGCGGGTCTCTTTTCTTGCACAACCGCGACCGATGGAAAGAAAACGTGCTCCGCCGTGGCCAGGATGACGGCCACCTATCACGCGGTCTCGAGCATCACCTTCGAGGGCGTGATGGCCGGCGCGTTCACATTGGTGGTGGATCCACCCTATGGCAAGCGCCAGTCGCTCACGACGGATGTCATCGTTGGCCGCCAAACGACCGTCGATGTCACGTTCCCATCCTTCAACTTCTTTGGATCGGTGAAGGTGGATGGCAAGCCGGTTCATGCCCGCCTGATCTTCGACACGGGGCAAACTGTAAGTGACGCAGAGGGGCGATACACCGCCACGCTTGCCGCCGATCCTCATGACAGCCCGCTCAAAGTCGAGCCGTGTGGCGCGGCGCGTACGCTCACCTTCATTCCACGCACAGCGCCTTCGCACAATTCCGTGTACGACATCGACCTTCGCCTTGCGACCATCGATGTGCAAGTGACCGATCCCCGGCGTCGTCCTGTAGCCGGTGCATCGGTCCGCTTTTCACCGATCAGGCAGGTCCTTGCCGCCGGCACCGAGCCCTACTTTCACTCGCCCGAGAAGCCGACCGACGCGGAGGGACGTGCGGCATTCGACGACGTCCCTGATGGCTTTGCGGTCACCATTTGTGCCCGCCACAACCAGTTCGTCATGAAGTGCAGTCCGTTCGATCCGGCGAAACTCGACGGTCCGGCAATCGTCCAGTTCGATCCTGTTGCCATGCGCGGCCGCGTCGAAGGCGACACGGGGTCCGGCATGCTGGCCGTCGTCAATCCGGCCGGTATTCTGACCGAGGAGGTACAACTCGATTCAGAGGGGGGATTTCTCTTCCGCATGCCGCATGCCGCGCCCGAACACCTCGTTTACGTTTCTCGAACGCGCCCGTTGACAGTGCTGCCTTTGCCCGTCGCTCCTCCAACCGATTTCGTGATTCAGGTTCCTATTGCGCCTGTCCGTACCTTTACCGTCACCGTGCCCAATCTGCGAAGTAGCGATGGATATCTCGGCATTTGGGTCGGCGGGAGATTCGTGCCGGCTCAGGTCTTCAACACGCACATGGAAATGCGCGGCCTCGATTCGGTCATTCATCGCGGTGCCGGCCTGAGTGTGCCGGATATTGCAGAAACAGCAGCGATCGCCGTGGCCTGCGGTGTGCTGCCCGAAGGTTCGAAGGATTTCGTCGATCCATTTACCCTTCCGCAATACGCCGGCGTCGAGCGGCATCGTGTGGAGGCGGCGACCGTGACGCTGTCGCAGTAATCGCGGATCAGCCGGAAGCGTGAACACCGCCAGGTGCGCGGGAACACGCGCAGCCGTGACCGTTTGCATCAACAAAATGGCCGCGACCTCTTAAGTTTCATCACCATGAGCACACACGCGAAACCGCTCGGCGGCCCGATCTTCACCCGCGGCTTTTCGATCCTTCTCTCCATTGGAGCGCTGGGAGTCCTGCTGATCCTCTGGCGCTTCATCGCCGGTCTCGGCGCGACGACGGCCATGTCCGACGGCTATCCGCTCGGACTCTGGATCACGTTCGACGTCGTGGTCGGCACGGCGCTCGGCTGCGGCGGCTACGCCGTGGCGTTCGTCGTCTACATCTTCAACAAAGGGAAGTACCACCCGCTGGTGCGCCCGGCCATCCTGACCAGCGCCCTCGGCTACTCGATCGCCGGCGCGTCGGTGTTCATCGACATCGGCCGCTGGTGGAACATCTGGAAAGTTCCCCTGTACTTCAAGCACTGGAACTTCAACTCCGCGCTGCTCGAGGTCGCGCTCTGCATCATGGCGTACGTCGCCGTGCTCTGGATCGAGCTCTCGCCGGCGTTCCTGGAAGGCTTCCGCGACGGGAAGAACGCGAAGCTGAAACGGATCGCGGAGCGGCTGCTGCCGATCCTCGACAAGTCGCTGATCTGGATCATCGCCCTCGGCATGCTGCTGCCGACGATGCACCAGTCGTCGCTCGGCGCGCTGATGCTGCTGGCCGGACCGCGACTCAATCCGCTCTGGTTCACCCCGTTCCTGCCGCTCTTCTTCCTGATCACCTGCCTGGCCATGGGCTACGCCGTGGTGGTCTTCGAGTCGGTCTTCTCGTCGCTGACGTTCAAGACCATCCCCGAGACGCCGATGCTGAGAAACATCGCCAGGATCGCGGGATGGGGCGGCGTGCTCTTCGTCGTGGCGCGCATCGCCGATCTCGCCGTGCGCGGCAATCTCGGGCTGGCGCTGCGTCTCGACCTTTTCAGCACCTTCTTCTGGATCGAGAACCTGCTGTTCGTCCTGCCGCTGCTGATGGGGACGAAGAACCTTTTCCGCGGCGCGCTGGTGCTCGTCGTGGCCGGGGCGCTCTATCGCTTCGACACGTTTCTCGTGGCCTTCGATCCGGGGCCCGGCTGGCATTACTTCCCGTCCGTTCAGGAGCTGCTGATCAGCATCGGCCTGGTGGCCATCGAGATCGCGCTCTACGTCGTGATCGTGAAGCGATTCCCGATCATGAGCGGCGTGACGTCGGAGGCGGCGGCGTAAGAGGCCCCGCGTCCGACACGCAGGGGCGTACGTCGTGTCACCCATCAAGCGTGACCACCTCGATCACGTTCCAACCCGTTGCGACCTTACGTTAGCGGTGAGGGCCCAACGATGCGAGCCGCAATCCGTCTGATCATCACAATCGCCGCAGTTTTCGTGGCCGGTCTGCTCTACGCCGAGACCATCGACAACGCGACCTGCCTTACCTGTCACGACCAGATCAACGCTTCGAAATTCTCCGGATCGGTCCATGGACCGATGCAGTGCACCGACTGCCATGCCGACGTGACCGCCGCGCCGCACGACGTCAAACCGAAGAAAGTCGACTGCAGCGGATGTCACAGCGACACGGTCGCCGCGTGGAACGCCTCCCTGCACGCCACGACGAAAACGGGCAAGGGGGCGGCATGCCTCGACTGCCACGGATCGCCGCACGAGATTCTGTCGTCGACGGAGAAGGCGTCGGCGACCTATCACACCAACATCCCGAAGACCTGCGCCCGCTGCCACGCGCAGAAATTCGTGATCGAGAAAGCGGGACTGAGCACGCAGCCGGCCGCCTCGTATCAGGACAGCGTGCACGGCCGGGCCACGGCGCGCGGCTCGATGAGGGCGGCGGTCTGCACCGACTGCCACGACTCGCACGCCGTGCTGCCGGGCAGCAGTCCGCAGTCCGGCATCTTCAAGTTCAACGTGCCGCGCACCTGCGGCAAATGCCACGCCGCGATCGCCGTGGCGTACGGCCAGGGGGTCCACGGCAAGGCGCTGGCGCGCGGCAACTGGAGCACGCCGACCTGCACCGACTGCCACGGCATCCACGCCATCACCAAAGTGGCCGACCCGGCGCGCGGACCGCGCGCCAGCTGCGCGCACTGCCATGAGGGCGTCCGCCTGACGCAGGAATTCGCCGTCCCTGCCGATCGCGTCTCGTCCTACGCCGCGAGCTATCACGGCCTGGCCAAAAAATTCGGATCGAACGTCGCCGCCGACTGCGCGAGCTGCCACGGCGCGCACGACATCCTCCCGTCGTCCGATCCGAAGTCGGCGGTCAACAAGAACAACCTCCAGAAGACCTGCGGCAAGTGCCACCAGGGGGCGCAGGCGAACTTCGGCAAAGGAAAGATCCACATCACCAAAGGCGACGTCAGCGACACGCCGACGAAGGCCGTGACCTGGATCCGCCTGATCTACATCGTGCTCATCGCCGCCACGATCGGCGGCATGGCGCTGCACAACATCATCATCTGGGTCAGCAAGGCCCGGGCGAAGCGCCGCGATCCGAACCGCGTCGTGACGCGCATGAACCTCAACCAGCGCGTGCAGCACGTCCTGCTGGTCGTCAGCTTCACCATCCTCGTGATCAGCGGCTTCGCGCTGGTGTGGCCTGATTCGATCCTGGCGCGGATGCTCGGTTCCGACGAGCAGATCCGCCGCTGGGTCCACCGCATCGCCGCGATCGTCATGATCGCGCTCGGCATCTACCACATGGCCTACATGGTGGGGACGAAGGAAGGACGCAAGGGACTGCGCGACTTCTGGTTCCGCTTCAAGGACGCGAAGGACGCGCTGCACGTCATCCGCTACTACCTCGGGCTGACGAAGGAGAAGCCGCAGTTCGGCCGCTTCACGTACGCCGAGAAGGCCGAGTACTGGGCCGGCATGTGGGGCACCATCGTCATGGCCGTCACCGGCATGCTGCTCTGGTTCTCCGTGACCGTCACCACCTGGATGCCGCGCTGGTGGATCGACATCGCCACCACCATCCACTTCTACGAAGGCGTGCTGGCCACGCTGGCCATCATCGTGTGGCACTTCTACCACGTGATTTTCGACCCCGACATCTACCCGGTCAGCTGGACCTGGTACGACGGAAAGATCACAAAACATCAACAGGAGGAGGAGCACGGACTCGAGAAGATCGAAGAACCGTGAGCCTGATGGCTCAACCGGACGTCGTTCTCATTCATCCGCCGAGCGTCTATGACTTTCGCGACCGGAACATTTTCTACGGCCCGATCAGCGACGTCATCCCGTCCTCGCCGGTATTCGAGATGTACCCCATCGGCTTCCTCACCATGGCGGCGTACCTCCGCCGCCATGGCTACCGGGTGCAGATCGTCAATCTTGCGCTGCTGATGATGCGCAGCCGCCGCTTCCGGCCGGAGAAGCTGCTGCGGCGGTTGCGTCCGAAGCTGTTCGGCATCGACCTCCACTGGCTCCCCCACGCGCACGGCGGCCCCGAAGTCGCGAAGCTGCTGAAGCAGTTGCACCCCGAGATCCCGATCGTCTTCGGCGGTATCTCCTCGAGCTACTTCCATCGCGAGCTGATCGAGGATCCGGCCGTCGATTTCGTCCTGCGCGGCAGCGTGACCGAGCCGCTGCTGCTGGCGCTGGTGCAGGAGATCGAAGGGGAGAAACGGTTCGAGCGGGTGCCGAATCTGACGTGGAAGAGAAAGAGTTGTCAGTTACCGGTTGCCGGTTGCCCGGAACCGATGACCGGCAACCGGCAACCGGCAACCATCAACCGGCAACCGATCATCAACCCCGCCACCTTCGTCCCGCGCTCGCTCGACGAGTTCACCTTCGACCTCGGCATGATGATCGGCTCGGTCGTCGGGCGGCTCGACTTCTGGACCACCGTCCCGTTTCACGGCTGGTGGCGGCATCCGATCACCGCCGTCTTCACCGTCCGCGGCTGCTCGCATCGATGCGTCACCTGCGGCGCGTCCGACGCAGCGTTCGAGCGCTTCATGCCGGGGCACCATCCGCTGCTGCGCAGTCCCGGCAACATCGCCAAACTGGTGAAGGAGCTGGCGAGCTTCACGCGCGCCCCGATCTTCATCGTCGGCGATCTTCGCGACGGCGGCGAGGCATACGCGAACGCCGTGCTCGACGCGATGTCGAAGGCGCCGGTGAAGAACCGGATCATCTTCGAGTTCTTCACGCCGCCGAGCCGCGCGTTCATCGAGCGCATCGACGCCTCCATCGCCAGATGGGGCGCCGAGCTCTCGCCCGAGAGTCACGACGAATCGATCCGCATCCGCCTCGGCAAGGCTCGCTTCACCGATGCGGCGATGGAGGAGGCGATCGAGACGATGCTGGCGAAGCGCTGCGAGCAGCTCGACCTCTTCTACATGATCGGACTGCCGGGCCAGACGTATCGCAGCGTGATGGAGACCGTCGACGCCGTGGAGCGCCTCTTCCGCCGCTTCGACAAGCGGCTGTCGGCCTTCATCACGCCGATGGGACCGTTCATCGATCCCGGCAGCGACGGCTTCGAGCAGGCGGAGGCGCGCGGCTATCGCATCCGCGCGCGGACGCTGGCCGAGCATCGCGCGCTGCTCGAGCAACGCGACTGGGAATCGATCCTCAATTACGAAACCGAATGGATGACGCGGCACCAGATCGTCGACGCCACCTACGACGCGGCGGAACGTCTGAACGGATTGAAAGCGACGTACGGACGGATCCCGGCGAAGGTCGCGAACGGAGTCCACGAACGGCTGCAGGCCGCGCGCGGCATCCGCAGCGAGATGGCCGCGGATCGCATTCCGATGGGGGAGATCCGAAAGTTTTCCGAGGGGACGATCAACGACAAGGGGGAGCTCTTTCCGCCGGGGGCGTTCCTCCGGAACTTCAGGATCAGCGGCATTCTGCGGCTCTGCGCGAGGGAAGCGTGGCGCGCCGTGTCGGCGCGCAGCCGCGTCACTCCGCGCTGGCGACGGACGTCCCTTTCGCCGCACTCCATTCGATGAACGACCCGTCGTAGAGCGAGACGTCGTATCCGAGGTAGCGGAGCACGAAGTACGTCATGGAGGCCTCCATGCCGGTGCGGCAATAGGCGATGACGATCGCGTCGCGCGTCAGGCCGGCGGACGCGTAGAGCTGCTGCAGCTCGGCCGTGCTCCGGAGCACCGGAGGATCGGTGGTGGCGAGGTTCGCGGTCCATGGGATGTTCACCGCGTCGGGGATGTGGCCGGCGCGCCTGATTCCCGCGCCGCGCATCTCGCCGCTGAAGAAGAGCGAAGGCCGCGCGTCGATCAATACGAGCTTCTCCGGGAGCGTGCCGCGCCGCCGCACCAGATCGCTCACGCCGGCGAACTTCGCGACGGAATAGGGACGGTCGGCCACGGTGAACGGCGCCGCCTTCACGAACGGCGCGACCGTGCTCGTCTCGCGTTTCTCCAGCGTCCATTTCTGCCAGCCGCCGTCGAGCACCGCTGCGCGCGCGCCGTGGCTGAGGTAATCGAGCGTGAACCAGGTGCGGGTGGCCAGCAGCGGATCGCGGCTGTAGATCACGATCAGCTTCGAGTCGCCGACGCCGGCGCGCTCGAACGCGCCGACGATCGTCTCCGTCGCGGTCAGTTCGTTGGGCAGACCATCACAGTCGGCGACGATCTCTTCGCGAGCGATGAATCGCGCGCCGGGGATGTGGCCGGCGTCGTAATCGGTACGGCTGCCGACCTCGACGACGACGGTGAGCGGTCCACTGCGGTGCTGATCGAGCCAGTCGGTGGAGACGAGGAGGGAGAGAAGGAGAGACGTGATCAACATGGCGGCACCTCGCGACTCAGAGGTGTGACACAGACACTGCTGTCCATGCAGTGCGGATCAGCACAGACAAGCGTGTCCGTGCTCCACAAAATGAAAAGGACGGCGTGGGCACGCCGTCCTTTCGTCGTGATGCAAACGTTCGTGAGTTATCGAACGGTGACGTTCGAGGCCTGCAGGCCCTTGGGGCCCTGGACCATGTCGAACTCCACGGCTGCACCCTCGGCCAGCGAGCGGAAGCCCTTCGACTGGATCGCCGAGAAATGCACGAAAACGTCTTCGCCA
>Ga0207703_10000180_pt1 | contig 73584 bp, 74 predicted proteins | sample KBSSwiS12_FD_184304 | JGI IMG/M metagenome (GOLD analysis project Ga0207703, IMG submission 184304) | Switchgrass rhizosphere microbial communities from Kellogg Biological Station, Michigan, USA - KBS Switchgrass S1-2 (SPAdes) (version 2) | ecosystem: Host-associated > Plants > Roots >...
TCATTGGCATGCGCTCAACCCGCTCGGTTGAGAACCCATTCGAACGTGTCCTTCCACAGCGCTCGAGGCGTTTCCCGCGACAGCCTCTTTACAAGATCCGATAACGCGACGTCGCGCAGCTTTTGCCGCCAAACTTCATCGGCCTCCCACATGATGCGAGCGATGGCGCATGGGCTGCTGTCGCAATGACCCTTCGGGCGGCAGGGATTGTTGGCGCGGATATTGGCGCAAACGAAGGTCCGCGATGTGCCCTCCACGGCCTCTACGACATCCAGAAAGGTCAGTTCTTCTGCCTGCTTTGCGAGCCGATATCCGCCGGATGGACCGAGGGTCGAATGCACAAGTCCCGCCTGAGACAAGCTCTGCAGGGCCTTGGACAGATATTCCTTCGGAAGCCCGTGCAATTCCGCGAGGGCCTTGGTCGACAGATAGCGCCCCTCTGGGAGGCCGGCGAGGATGGCGCAGCAATGCAGCGCCCACTCGACTTGGCTCTTTAAGACCATGGATCCGTTTCGAAAGTGAGGAGGTCAGGAAAAATTACGGATATATGATATCTATATTCGGTGTGTGTAAACATGGCGTGAGGGAAACTCGCCGATTCGGGTGCCGTCCGTGGGCACCAGCACGAGTGACGTCGTCGGCGAGCACGGCTCATTCACCCTGAGCGAAAGGTATCGAGGCGCTGTCCATGAAAAGAGCGTCGTACGAGGTCGAGCCAATTTTTATCACAGCTTGGGCTCGATGAAGATGCCGGCGAGGTTTTTGATGCGTCCGTTCAAAGCGGCATGGCAGCGTGCGAGGGCGGCGCCCAGGCTCTCCGCGTCGCGGACCGACATGCTTACGGTGGCCGCAATGAATATGTCGGGACCATATTGCAGCGTGACAAGTTCTTCCACGCCGGCAACGCCTTCGCACGTTTCCAGCGTATTCTGGATCAAGTTACGCGTCGTTGCATGCGCGCTTTCGCCGATCAGGAGTGCCTTCACTTCGATGATCAGGCTGCCCGCGGCGATGATGAGCAGCAATCCGATCAGAATACTTCCGAGCGCATCGAAGACGACTCTTCCGCTGAGCATGGCGGCTAGCAGCGCAAACAAGGCGATTGTCAGGCCCAAGACGGCAGCCAGGTCTTCGCTGACGATCACGAGCAAATCACTGCGCCGCGTGTCGCGGAACCAACGATAAAACGTTCGCACATTGTGCACGCCGCGTACCTGACGCAAAGCGTTGCTTAACGCAGCGCCTTCGATCATCAGCGCAATGACGATCGTTGCAATCGCAACCCACGGTGCCTGAATCGGCGAAGGCGAGCGCCAGCGCGCGACGCCTTCGACAATAGACAGCACTCCTCCGCCAAGGAACAGCAGAACCGCAACGATGAACGACCAGAAATATAATTCCTTGCCGTGGCCGAGCGGATGGCGTGTAGATGCCGGCTTCTCCGCGCGCGCGAGTCCCAGCCAGAGCAGCAATTGGTTGCCCGTGTCGGCGAGCGAGTGCAGGGTCTCGGCGAACATCACGCCCGAGCCGCTGTACCAGGCGGCAGTGCCCTTCACCAATGCAACCGACACATTCGCGGTGAATGCCCACAGGATGGAAGTATTAGCCTGGGCCATCGCTCGCTTTCCGCTGCTAGATCATCATCGCGAACATTGCGACGACGACGATCGACATCGCTCCGGTCGCCATCCAGCCAACCCAGCGCAATAGACCACGCACCGGGAATTTGCCCATCACGTCCGGACGCTGCGCGGTCGCCATGAGCAGCGCCATGATCGGCACCGCGACGATGCCGTTGATCACCGCGCTCAAGAACAGCCCCTTGATGGGATCCAAACCGTAGATGCACAACGCAATGCCCAAGAGCATCGCCACGCCGATCACGCTGTAGAACGCCCCGGCTTCCAGCGGCATGCGATCCAGGCCCGAGCGCCAGCCGAAGGTGTCGGAAATGCCGAATGCCGCCGACCCGGCGAGCACCGGCAAAGCCAGCAAGCCGGTGCCGATGATGCCAAGCGAAAACAATATGAAGGCGAGATTTCCGGCGATCGGCTTGAGCGCTTCGGCCGCCTGCTGTGTGGTCTGGATTTCGGTCTGACCGTGATCGTGCAGGACGACGGCGGTAGTCACCATGATGCAGAACGCAATGAGGTTGGACAGCGCCATGCCGACCCAGGTATCGAGGTTGATTCGCTCGTAGGTTTTGCGTGCCTGCGCGGGCTTCTTCACACGCGAGAGCTTGCCTTCGTCTTTGCTCTTTTCGACTTCGTGCGCGGCTTGCCAAAAGAACATGTAGGGACTGATCGTGGTGCCGAAGATCGCCACGATCATGGTGAAGTATTCCTTCGATCCATGCAGGTGCGGCACCACGACTGACGAAACAACGCGGGCCCACGGCACGTGTATCGTGAACAGGGCCGCAGCATAGGCGAACAGCGACAGGGTCAGCCATTTCAGCACGCGCACCGTCTGCCGATATTGCGCGAACAGTTGCACCAACAGCGACGCGATGCCCAGAACGACGACATAGACGACGGCGGGCCCGCCAACGACCAGACGCACACAAACACCCATAGCGTTGAGGTCGGCCGCAATGTTGAAAATGTTCGCAAGCAGAAGCAGCAGCACTGCCATCGCGATGACTGGGCGTGGATAGGCAACGACAAGATTCGCTGCGAGCCCTTTGCGCGTGATTGCTCCTACCCTGGCGCTCACGACTTGAATCGCGACCATCAGCGGTAAGGTCAGCACGACCGTCCAGAGCAAGTCGAAGCCGAATTTCGCGCCGGTTTGCGAATACGTCGCAATGCCCGACGGATCATCGTCTGCCGCACCGGTGACGAGGCCCGGACCGAGGCTGCTCAGCCATTCGGCCGATTGTGCACCCCGTATCGGAACGCTGAGCTTTCGCTTACGGCGACTCATGTTGCAGGATGGCCGTGGACCGCGGCGATTGCGAAACCCTGTGCGCGCATCGGAACTCCTCGTATGGATGATAATGTTGCGCGCCGCGCGGCGAAGACGATGCGTGGGCTCGTTCTGAGAGGTGCGATCTACGTGCCAACACATTGTCGGCAGTGCATGCGGCGAAAAAGTCTCACTTTTGCCGAAAGCAGAAACGGGACTGCAATTTTGCGTTGCGCATGGTTTGGCGAAAGCAATCCGATTTTTCTTGTGGCCGGCCGAGTCACCCTCAGGCTTTGGTCAATGCCATCAGATATCCACGGACCAGACAGAATTGAGGCCGTCGGAAACGACGCGACATCCGCTTCGGCATACGCCATCCGACGCAGCCGATGCGAATGTCGATCGTAGCGCTGCAGCCGATCAGTGCTCGCGGCTCAGAGTCAATTCGCCGACATCGACGCCCAGATCGATCCCTTCGCCTGCCCCGGCCAGCGCCAGCGATACCGTTCCCTTGGTCAGTACCTGCGCAGCGCCGGACTTCACGGCACCAGCATGGGCTTCGCCTTGTGCGTAGGAACCAAGCACGTCGTCGATTCGACGCACGTCGGTAAAGCGGCCAGTGCCGTTGTCGATTCTGGATTTCCCGACAGTAAGGCCGGCGCCTTTGGCCTTGATGCCGACTCGGATCGAAGCGCCGTTTTCGCATGTGACGACACCGCGTCCTTCCGACTGCTTGTAAATCACCGACCAGGTTGACAGTGAAAAATGCAGCTTGCAGTCGAGATCGGCTTCGGCGGCGCGGGAGAACTGTGGAGCGAGCGACGCTGCAGCTAGGGTCAGCAACATACCGAAATATTTGGCGGAGATGATTTTCATGGTGACTTTCCTCTACGGTCGAGTGGTTGAAGCGATGATCGAACGATGAATTGCTCGTGCCCCCGCAGCGCGCGAGCGTAGCCGCCCAGCGAGATAACCGCCAATCGCCGATGCAGCTACCTGGGTAAAAGCGAGCCAGGCGATCGCCGCCACACCCATCGTCAAAGCGCTCGCGCCCGAATGCGACCAGGGCGACACCGCAGAGAGCCCCAATCCGAAGCCGAGGATTAGCAATACGAGCGACAATGCCGCGGCCGCCGACGCTCCGACGAAGATCGCGGCCCAAGAGACCGCGGATACGCTGACGTTGTCGAGCGCAAGATCGGGTTCAACCACCGCTGCGGACGAAATGGGCTGATAGGTCGGCATGAAAGCTCCTCCATTGTGTTATCTGATGGAGGGCAAGGGACATGCCAATTCGTCAAACCTCGTCGAAGCGCCGTTCTCGAGCTATGAATTCCTGGGCTTTTGCTGTTTTCGATGCAATTTGCGCTGGCCCGGACCTCGATTCGGGCAAATTGAACGGTCAACAAATCGCGGTAATCATCAGGGCGATTGAGGTTCGATTCGCGGGCAAATTGCCAGTCCTTTGCGGCGCTTCTTCGGCATAGCGCAGACCCGGAAGGTCCTAAGCTGCAGCTATGCTACCTTCGACCTTGCGAATCCTGATCCAAGGTCAAATCGCAGGGTCGCGGCGAGACGACGATATATGAACACAAGCGGGTATGCGATCTTCTTGCTGGAGGTCTTCATTGGCCTGATTCTCGCCGCGGGCGCATTTTTCCTGCTGCGCGAACTTTTCATGCGGCGCATGGCGGCACGGTTATCGCATGCGGAAAAGGAATGGTTCAGCACGACGCTACGCAGCATCGGCGACGCGGTCATCGTCACCGATCGGAACGGTGTCATCGCAATGATGAACCCGGTCGCGGAACAATTCACGGCATGGCCGGCCGCCGAAGCGATCGGGCGCCCTTTGCTGGAGGTATTCAACATCGTCGAGGAAACGACGCGCAAACAAGGCGAAGACCCGGTGCGTCGTGCGATCGCCGAAGGCGCGAGAACAGGCTTGGCGAATCAGGCGGTTCTGCTAGCGCGCGATGGCCGCGAATACGTGATCGAGCACAGCGTTGCGCCAACCTACGATGTGCGGGGTTCGCTGCAAGGCGTCGTGCTCGTTTTCCGCGACGTGACCGCCCGGCGCCTCGTCCAACGCAGCCGCGCTCTGACCGGCGCGGAACTCGAGCAACGAGCGGATACGGCACAGCTCAAGGAACAGATACTCAACGCGATTCTCGACAGCGTTCAGATCGGCATTTGCATGACCGGTCCGGCACCCGATTTCCCCATTGTCGCGATCAGCCGGCAGATGCGCGAATGGATCGGCAATCCCCCCGACAGTACACCGGCGCATTCCGCGTACCAGAAGGCCCTTCCCGACGGCACCGAACCGTTGCCGGAACTGCTTCCGATTTATCGCGCGACCGTGGTTGGCGAAGTGGTAAGCAACGAGCCATGGATCATCCGCCGTGAAGGGCAAGAACCTTTTCTGGCTCTGGTCAATGTTGCCCCCGTGCGTGATTCGAACGGCTTGATAATCGGCGCCGTGCACAGTTGGGTCGACATGACCGAACGACAGCGCCTCGACCGTGCCCTGCGCATTTCGCAATCGCGCTTGCAAGTGCTCTCCCAGTCGAGCGTGATCGGTCTGATCCTCGAACTACATCGCGACGGTCAGGTGAAGGACGCGAACGCTGCCTTCCTCCACATGCTGGGTTACGACGCCAAGGATATGGCCTCGGGCGATATCAATCTCTTTGCGATAACGCCCAGTGAATACCATGACCGCGTGGCCGTTGCGTTCGCCGAACTCGACGAGACGGGCGTTTGTGGCGCTTTTGAGACCGAATTCCTGCGCAAGGACGGTAGCCACGTATCGGCCTTCGTGGGCTTCGCGCTCATGGCCGATGTGACCCACGAATACGCTGGCTTCGCCCTCGACTTGACCCACCAAAAAGAACTCGAAAATCAACTGCGCCTGCGCAGCGAACAACTGCTTTTCGCCGACCGGCGCAAGGACGAGTTCCTGGCGATGCTCGCGCATGAACTGCGCAATCCGCTTGCGCCTCTGCGCAACGCCGTGCACTTGCTCGAAACTGATGCAAATACCGCCGCACAACCCGCTATGCGCCAGCTTCTGCCGATGATGCGCCGGCAACTTGGGCATCTCGTGCGCCTGGTGGACGACCTTCTCGACGCGGCGCGCATAGGTGAAGGCAAGTTGGTCATGGAACGCAAATCCGTGACGCTCCAAGACAGCATTTCCGCAGCGATCGAGACGGTCGACCCGTTGATCCGCCAGCGCGGACACAGCCTCGACGTCAATTCGGCACCTGAGCCCCTGTACGTCACCGGCGACGGCGTGCGGCTTGCGCAGATGTTCGGCAACATTCTGCACAATGCGGTCAAGTACACGTCGCCCGGCGGCCACATTATGGTGTCGGTGAGACGAGAGAAGGACGAAGCGGTGATCCGTATCAAGGACGACGGCCAGGGAATTTCGGAAGATTTATTGCCGTATATCTTCGATACGTTCGTCCAGGCGGACCAGTCACTCGCACGATCGGCAGGAGGCATCGGCATCGGGCTTTCAGTCGTGCGTCGGGTCGCGCAGCTGCATGCGGGGCGCGTCGAGGCAGCGAGCGCGGGACCGGGGCAAGGCAGCGAATTTCGGGTTTTCCTCCCGCTTTCACCGGCGGCGACGAACGCGGCGGCCGACGCCGAAGCCACGCCCGGACCACAGGCGAAGACCGGCAAGCGCGTGCTCGTCGTGGACGACAATACCGATCTTGCTTCGAGCACCGCGGCCCTGCTCGAGTTTTGGGGCCACGTACCTCGGGTCATTTACGACGGCGAGAGTGTCATCGCGGCGGCGCGCGAGTTTCTTCCCGACATCGTACTGCTCGATATAGGGCTTCCCGGACTGGATGGCTTCGAGGTTGCGCGACGGCTGCGTTCCGAGCCGGTATTTTCCGAGACGATTCTGATCGCGATCACGGGCTATGGCCAGCAGGCCGATCGCGAGAATGCGATGGCAGCCGGCTTCGTCGAGCACCTCGTAAAACCGGTTCAGCCCGGCGAACTGAAGGCGTTGCTCGAACGCTGTTGAGCGACGGCCGCTACGTCGCTCCGACGGATCGTGGCAACTGTATGCGCATGCACGTGCCTCCTTCGAGAGCGAGTCCCATAGACAACTCGCCGCGTTGCCGACCCACGAGATGGTCCACCAGGGTCAGGCCGAGACCGGCGTGGCCTTCGCTGCGGCGCGTGCTGAAGAACGGTTTGGCAATCTTGTCGTGCAGCCCCTCCGGGATGCCGCTGCCGTCGTCGTGCGTCTCAAACACGACCACCTCGTTGTCCGCCCGTACCACGAGCAGGACATGCGTCGCTCCCGCGTCGCAAGCATTTTGCACGAGACAAGCGAGCGCTCGCTCGAGTGCGCCCTTCTCGACTTCGATCTCGCCGTTGTATTCGATGTTCGTCTCGATCAGCGCCGATGCTTCGGAGGCTTCCTCGCTGACGATCAGCAGGGCATCCTCGACGATGCCACGGACCAGCACGCGTTCGACTTTGCCGACATTCATGGCCGAGCTGAAATCGCGCAGTCCCTGCACCAGTCGCGCAGAACGCACGCAATCGGCGAGGATGTGTTCGAGCAGCTGAACGGCGCGCGGCGCATCGCCGCGCGCAACCATGCCCTTGGCGAGCTCGGCATGCATTGCGATCGCGTTGAGCGGATTGGCCAACTCGTGGGCAACCCCGCGCGTGAATTCCACCATCAACGGCATCAACGCATCGGATCTTTGAATTGGAATCGTTTCATTCATTTCGCTCTCGTTGCTCAATCATTTATTGCGCGACACCCACCCAACTTAACCGCCAAGCTCGTCGAATGAAAGTCTCGCTGCGTCGGCATTACTCAAGGCTCATTGCATTTCTGGACGCCCGGCGAGCGCAAACTCTCGAGACACTACAGCATGCTCACTATATGCGGAGCACAGCATGAATCGTGCCTAGCGTGTTTACTCCGACGCCTTTGCTGGATTAGGCTAGAAAATCAGCTTCCTGCGCAGGAGCAGTCATGGCACGCCCCATCTTCATGCGCTATCCAGGAGAGTTGGTCGATGCCATCAATACCTTTTGCTCCGCGGCTCAGGTGCGCTTCGGATCAGCCACGCGGAATTCGAGACGGCGCAAAGTTGATCAAATGTCCGCCTACAAGGATGAGTTCCGCTCGCGCCTAAACAAGGCCTCGAAATGCGCATGAAGAGCAAACGGGTGATCAAGGCGGTCGAAGAGAAGGCGCCAGGAAAACAGGTGCGAAGGCAAGGAACAAATCGGCGCAACGCAAAGGTTCCTCGCGCAAGCGCGCATAAGACAAGTGAGCATGCACCGCGCCTAGTCTATGTCAGTGATCAGAGCGCGGGCTACGGCCGGGTACGTCGCAACCGCCGATTCCGTTACGTCAATGCTGTGGGCAAGGAAGTGCGCGCGGCGAACATCCTCGAACGGATTCGAAGGCTCGCAATTCCGCCGGCATATACCGATGTCTGGATCTGCCGCGATGCGCGCGGACATCTCCAGGCGACGGGACGCGACGCACGTGGGCGCAAGCAGTATCGCTATCATCCGTTATGGCGACAGGCGCGCGATGCCTCGAAGTATCATCGCATGCTTGCATTCGCCGAACAGCTGCCGCGCCTGCGGCGACAGGTCAAGAGCGATCTCGCCTTGCGTGGCTTGCCCAAACGCAAGCTACTCGCCGCCCTGGTAGACCTGCTCGAAACCTCGTTGATTCGTATCGGCAATGAGGAATACGCGCATGACAACGGCTCATTCGGGCTGACCACGCCCGAGCACCGACACGTCAAGACAAGCGGCGAAGGCATCCATTTCCGCTTCCGCGGCAAAAGCGGCAAGTTTCACTCCGTCGACCTGAAGGACGGCAAGATCGCTCGCATCGTGCGCCGCTGCCAGGAACTGCCTGGACAATCGCTGTTTCAGTTCATCGGTGAACACGATGAACCCGAAAACGTCGATTCGGACGATGTCAACGCTTACATCCGCGAAATCGCTGGCGAGGATTTCAGTGCCAAGGATTTTCGTACCTGGGCCGGCACGATGCTGGCCGCACGCTATCTCGCGCGCCCACATCCCGCGTCGAGCGAAACCGACATCAAAGCGCAAATCCTCGCTGCAACGAAGCACGTCGCCGACCGCCTCGGCAATACGGTCGCCGTGTGCCGCGCCTGCTACATCCATCCGCTCGTGTTCGAAGCCCATGCCGCAGGCAAGTTACACCTGCCGCGGCCGCCTGCGCGCAAGCCTACTGCTCTCTCCGCCGACGAACGTGCGTTGCAACGCCTGTTGCGTCGTCGCGAGCGCCACGCCGAGTCGCGGCCGTCGTAGCATTCGCCGAAAATTTGAGCGGCATCGCTCGGCTTTCGCCTGTGCGCCCGCATCGAAAATTTCGGCCGCCATTGGTATGAATGCTGCTGAGTCTCGATCAGGCAAGCCATCGGAGCACGAGATGATTCGAAAATTGAAGTCGGGCGAATACCGTCTGTATTCACGCAAGGTCGATACCAAGACTGGGAAGCGGCGTAATTTGGGCACATTCCGCACACGCGCTGCGGCAGAAAAGCACGAGCGCGACGTGCAATATTTCAAGCGCCATTGAAGTTCTAATGAGCAGGGGTGCCGCTCGCATTGCAAATTGCAGTGGCGCCGATGCCCGTAGAGCGCAAATCGCCCGTAATCGAATGGGCAAACCGCCGACGCCTTACCTTTGCCATCCTTCAGTGGGTGGTCTTCGGCGCTTCCGTCTTGCCAACTCCATTGGCCTGTTGGCGCGGTACGGTGCTTTTTGCAGGACGTGCACGGCGTCCTCTCGGCTGCTTCGGCGAAGCGTCAGCGGCGGCCTTTTTAGTGTGCTTGACGGTTGCGCTTGCCGGGGCGGAACGCATTGCGCGCTTAGCCCACCAAGCGCGCAATGCGAGATAACCCAGACCAAAGGCCGCCCCTGTCGCCAGGTAGGGATGGCGGCGCATCACGGAAACGTGCGGATGCTTGCTGCCGCGCTTTTCGTAGATGCGACGCGCGTCATCCCGATAGCTCGCCGATGCTTCCCTAATCGCCGCGACGGTATCGTCGAGCACCTCGCTAAGACGTGTCGTGGCTTCGCCAACGTCGTCGCGTGCATGATCGAGTTCGCCGGCAACATGGCGCCGCGTTTTGCTTGCCTGCGTGGTGAAGTCGGTACGCGCCGTGGCCAAGGCGTGGGCGAGATGCCGTGCGGCCGAAGCGGCCGGGGTGAGGATGGAAGAAAGGGATTGCATGGTCATTCTCTCCTGAATGGTGGCGACAAGATTGATATAGCAAGGTCGGTGCCAAGCAGCACCGGCTTTGCGATATTCATGAATATTCAACGCTCGGTCGCACGCGGCCATCCCATTTCATTGGCGATCGAGACGCGAGAACGAAAAGAGGCCGGCGAGCGGATGCGTGAGACCCATCATCGTGTCGCGCAGAATCTCCGCACCGATGGCGCTGTAAGTGATGCCATTGCCGCCGTACGCCATGGCGAACAGGATGCGGGGATCGTGATGCGGATGGGCGCCGAAGAACGGCAAACCATCCTCGGTTTCGGCAAACGTGCCGGCCCAGCCAAAACCCAATTCGACGTCGAGGGCGGGCGCCATGCGATTGAGCTTGCGCAAAAGCGTCGCGCATTTGCGTCCGACTCGCGCATCGCGACGCGACGCGATATCGATGCGATCGTCTTCGCCGCCGACGAGCAGGCGGCCGTCTTCGGTCGAACGTAGATAAAGGTACGGCCGTGCTGTTTCCCAGGCCAATGTATCGGCGAGCGGCCCTAGGCCGTCGCGCAACGGTTCGGTTACGAGTGCGTAGCTGCTGCGCGTGCGTGCGACACGCACGCCGAGCCAGGCTAGCGTTTCGTAGCCCCCGGCAAGGGCGAGATAGCGGCAGCGGACGCGGCGCTCGCGCTGCATCCGCAGCACGAGCCCCTCGCGCTCTGCTTCCCAAGCCTGCAATTCGGTGCGATCGAATATTCGCGTGCCGCTTGCGCGCAGATTTTCGAGCAGCGCGTATGTCATGCGATATGGGTCGACTTGCGCGGCTGGTACGCTGCGCAGCGCGGCCCAGGCTTCAATGCCATAGCGTTTCCGCAAGGCAGCGCGATCGAGCCATTCGACCTCGAATCCATGTTCCCGGCGTAGCGTGAACTCCTTGTGCAGGCGTCGTCGATGATGCCAGTGACTGGCCAGATACAAGCTCGACGCGCGCGCAAATCCAACATCACCGAGTGTGGCGGCGATATCAGTCAGCGTCGCCAGGGCGGCCTCGCACGCACGATATACCGTCAGCGCGGATTCCATGCTGATGAGTCGCGCGAGCGCGGCGAGTTCGATGTCGATCTCGTATTGAAGGAGCGCCGTGCTCGCCGCAGTACTGCCCCAGGCTGCATCGCGCCGATCGACGACGATCGTGTGCAAGCCGGCATCAGTGCAGGATCGGGCAATCAGAGCCCCGGTGATGCCCGCGCCGACCACGACGACATCGCAATCGAGATTTTCCTCGAGTGGGGGATAAGTCGCCGGCAGTCCATTGCGGACTGTCCAAAACGGATAGCCGCTCTTGAGATCCATCACATTCGGCTGCATCGACTTGAGCGAAGCCTCGCCGCACGCGAGCCGTCATCAATCGACATGGGATGCGGGCTGGCCATGCCGGAGTACCTGCATCTATCGAGCCAATCGGAACGCCAGGCAAATGGAACTACGGCTTTCGTGTTTCGCTGAAGTGCTGGTACGAGCCTTGCTGGGTTGGGTGAAAATCAATTGCGGAGTCATTTATGCGCAACGAGCAAGCCGTTCAAATGGCGATCGCTGAAATTGCTCTGCTGATCAAGGGAACTCCGGTGGTGATGTTCACGACGCGCAATGGCGAGGGCCGGCTGGTGAGCCGGCCATTGGCCGTGCGCAGCGTTCCATTCGACGGCAGCGCATGGTTCCTCACCGCGCTCGGCAGCAGAAAGCTGCGCGAACTCGAAGTGGATCCGCTCGTCAACCTGGCATACGTCAACGCGAGCAATGGTGCGTACGTCTCAATAGAGGGCCGCGCGCAAGTGACGATCGATCATGCGCGGATCGCCATGCTCTGGTCGGATTCGATCGATGCCGTATTCTTCCCGGCCGGGAAGGACGACCCGAACCTCGCCGCGATCCGCATCGAAGCCGATACCGCCGAAGCGTGGACTTCGGCGTCAACTGCGCTCGGGCGCGCGTTCAATTTCGTGAAATCGGTGTTGACCGGAGATTCCGGCGCACTCGGGGTGCAAAAGCATTTCGATTTGCGCGAGGGCATTCGTACTGAGCAGAGTCGTTGAGATCCACTATTTTTTCGACGGCAGTTGGTTTGAAGCCGCCAACAGCGCAAGCGTCGAATGTGGTCGCGAGCGCGCGATTGCCTTTGATCTGCGCGAGAAGGCAGCTCGGGGTCGGAGTGCGATTTCTTGCAGCACAAATTCGCGCGTCCATGTTCACACACACTTCCTCACTCCGCAGCTCTGGCATAGATATTGCTCAAACCTACCTTGACGACGACAAGTCGTTCGACAGGAGAGCCCCCATGCTTTACTACGCCATCGTGTTTTTCGTCATTGCCCTTATCGCCGGCGCGCTTGGTTTTTTCGGCATTGCTGGCGCTGCGTCCAGCATCGCCCAGATCTTGTTCTTCGTTTTCATCGTGCTGTTCTTGGCCTCGCTGATCTTCGGTGGCATCCGTCGCCCGCCCGCGGGTTGACACGATATTTGACCGTCGCAGCGCTAACTGCATCGGCCTCGCATATCGTGCACGTTGCATTTTGCTCGGCGACCTGAACAGCGGCATTGCATATTGCGCGACCACTGGCTGGTAGTGAATCTTCGCGCCAGCAAAGACGAGCCGCCCACTTCCCATCGATGACAGCATCTTGCCCCAATTTCCTGGCGATGCTCGAAACGAACTCGACGGAGACAATCCATGAGCATGTCCAAACCTTTCCTCAGCGATGTCCAAACGCTGCGCAAAAATGCACGCAAGCATCTGCAATCGGGTGCGGTGACCGAAGGCTACCGCGGCGACCGTAAGCAGGTTCTGGCGTTGCTAAATACATCTCTGGCCACCGAGCTCGTCTGCGTTCTGCGCTATCGGCGCCACTACTACATGGCTTCCGGAATCCATGCCAAAAGCATCGCGGCGGAATTTCTCCAGCACGCGAAGGACGAACAGGAGCATGCCGACATGATCGCCAGGCGCATCGTGCAGCTCGACGGCGAGCCGGACTTCGCGCCGAAAGGACTCGCTGAGCGCAGTCAATCCGAGTACATCGAGGGCAGCGATCTCGTTGAGATGCTCGAGGAAGACCTTGTCGCGGAGCGTCTGGTGATCGACAGCTACCGCGAGATTGTCCAGTACCTTGGCAACGACGATCCGACTACAAGGCGTCTGCTTGAATCAATTCTCGCTGACGAAGAGGAGCACGCCGAAGATCTTGGCACCCTGCTCGAGGAACTCGGCAAAAAAGGCGAGCCGGCGAAAAAGCCGCTTGCTTCAAAGCAGAAACACTGAACAACACACGGGAGACAGCCATGCCACGTGGTGACAAGTCGAGCTATACAGGCAAACAGAAGCGTCAGGCGGAGCACATCGAAGAGAGCTACGAGGAACGCGGCGTCGGCAAGACGGAAGCCGAACGGCGGGCTTGGGCGACGGTGAACAAGGAATCCGGCGGCGGCAAAAAGTCGGGCTCGGGCCGGGCGACGACGCACAAGCATGCAAAATCGAAAGCGCCAGCCAAAACTGCGACGCGCAAATCTGCGTCCAGCACGCGAAGCGCTCGGTCATGAGCAGCTCATTTGTCGCGCTTGCCGGCGCGCTATTCCATGATTCTGGTGCTCGTCAGATGCCGTACTGCTTTCGCTTGCGATAGAGCGTCGAGATGTCGATACCGAGAATCTGCGCCGCTTCTTCAAGCGAAGAGCTTGTCGATACGATCTTGAGAATATGCGCGCGCTCCAGCGCCTCGAGACTCATCGCGCTACCAATGCGCAGCGACATGGAAGCCTGCTCGCCATTGCCGGCAATGGCGAGATAGGGCACATCGACGAGCGCGTCGGGGCATAGAATTGCCGCGCGTTCGATCACGTTTTGCAGTTCCCGCACATTGCCCGGCCAGTGATAGTCGAGGATTGCATTTGCCGCCGCTTCAGTGAAACCACGCGCGAGTCGACGATAGCTCGCCGCATAGCGCGCGAGGAAGGTTTCGGCGAGGAACATGGCATCTTCCATGCGCTCGCGTAGCGGCGGCATGGTGACATTGATGACGTTGACACGGTAGTACAAGTCCTCCCGAAACGTTCCCTCCTTGACCATCTTGGCAAGGTCCCGGTTGGTTGCGGCAACGATACGCACATCCACCTTGCGCGTGACCGGATCACCCACGCGCTCGTATTCTCGGTCTTGCAGAAAGCGCAGCAGTTTTGGCTGCAGTGACAGAGGAAAATCGCCGATCTCATCGAGAAACAGTGTGCCGCCTTCGGCCTGCTCGACGCGCCCGAGCTTGTTATCCACCGCGCCGGTGAATGCGCCGCGGCGATGACCGAAAAGTTCGCTTTCGAGCAACTCGGCGGAAAGCGACGGGCAACTGACCGTCACGAATTCCTGCTTCGCACGCGCACCGCAATTGTGCAGCAGGCGTGCGGCCATTCCCTTGCCTGAGCCGCTCTCGCCCAGAATCAGTGTCGTCGCATCGGTATCGGCAACTTGGCGTATCGTCTCGACAACCTGCTTCATCAGCGGACTGTTGCTGTCGAGTTCGGCAACCTTGGTCGTGCAGTCGGCTTTCTCCAGTGCTTCCAGGCGTTGCTCGATGCGCCGCGTTTCCAGCTGTCGCTCGGCAGCGAGCCGCAGCTGCTGCGCCGTGCACGGCTTCACTACATAGTCCGCCGCCCCGGCGCGCATCGAGTTGAGCGCGGTCTCCAGATCGGACTGGCCGGTGACGACAACAATACGCATCCACGGTGCATGCTGTTTCAGGCGTGGCAACAGATCCAGCCCGGAGACATCGCCAAGGCCCAGGTCGAGAAAGCACAAGTCGAATACGTCTGTCTGCACCAACTGCTCGGCGTGCTCGCCGTTCGCCGCGGTGCCGACGCGATAGTCGTCTTCTTCGAAAACGGCGCGAAAGCTGCGCAGGATGCTCGGGTCATCGTCGACGATGAGGAGGCGTGGACGTGAGCGTTTCTGTTCGGTCACTTTCCGTTACTCCGCCAGTTCATCACGCGCCGCATTGCGAGAAAATCTCAATCCGGCGAATCGAGTGATGTCGGGCGTCGGATTGTGGTTATATTCGCATGCGAACACGGCAAGAGGAAATCCTGCGGCATACTGGCGGAAACGCGGATCGCCTTAATTGCGTGCATAGAAGAAGCGGCGCACACGGCGCCGCTTCTTTGGCGAAAAGAGGTCTCAGTGTAAGGTGCGCTGGAATTCCTTGATTTGCTTCTCCGCCTCGTCGCGGGCGATCCCGTAGCGTTCCTGTAGGCGGCCGGCGAGATACTCACTGCTGCCCTCGGCTTCCTTCAGATCGTCGTCGGTGAGCTTGCCCCACTTTTCCTTGATTTTTCCGGAAAGCTGCTTCCATTGACCCTTGATGGTGTCTTGATTCATATCGATTCTCCTCGCAAATTTTGACTGAGATGATGGCTAGTCGCGTGAAGTGAGCGCGCTCGAGTCCACATTGCGCACGCCCTTGACCGCACGGGCCACCGCGACCGCCTTCTGTACCTGCGCCTTCGCATTGACGACGCCGGACAGCGTCACCAGACCATTCTTGGTCGTGACCGAAATTTCGGTGGACTTGATGCCTTCGGTTGTCGCCAATTCGGCCTTGACCTTGGTGGTGATCCAGGTATCGGTGACGGGCTGCTCGGACTGCGCCGCGCTGGTTGTTTCATCGGCGGCAAATGCCGGGCTCACCACCGCGCCAAGCGTGGCAATACAAGCAAAGACGACGTTGTGAATTTTCATACCTGCCTCTCCTGTTGTTGACTAGCAGGTGGGTACTTACAAAACGCGTGCCAAGCCCAAAAGGGCTATATTTCGGCGTTTTCGGCGTGCTGACGAACTCATGTCGGGCTGCTTGCATAGAGGCAAAATCGGCGATCGGGCAATTTGCACTGCAACGATCGGACTGACGCACACTCTCTTGTCATCGAAATGCATGGCGCTGCATGTCGGCACTTCACGAAGTGAGTTTTTTTGACGCCGACACGTATCGCATTCCTAGCGGGAGCAGCGCGAGCTGGCGTCCTCTGCGCGGTCGGTGTCACATGCGGCGCGAATGCAGAAAACGCCACCACGCGGCTGGTGGTAACCAACTAGATACAAGCCCATTGCCCATGCTCGATGCGGACCATTCCATCATTGAATAGATTGCTATCTATCGAAGATGGTGATCCGCACCTGCTTAACCGCGACGATCGTTAGTGGCCACGCTCGTCGCGGCGGTCACGGTCGTCACGACGATCGCGATCGTGACCATAATTACTATGGCCTCGCGAGTGGCGGACGCGACCGTTGCCCCAATATCCACTGCCGTAATAAACAACGGGTGGGGCGGAGTAGTACGGATCCGGCTGATAAACAACCGGGGGGGCATATGTTCCGTAGCCGTATGGATTGACGGAAATACTGACAGCTACCCGAGCACTTGCGGCCGAAGCTGCGGTAAGCGCTAGAGCGCCAAGAACAAGTGAAAGAATTCGTCGTTTCATGACAGTTCCTTGGAATACAGTCGTGCGGCGAAAGTCACCACGACGCCTGATGAAGCTTTATTTCATTGCCCGAGGTTCGCCCTTGCCCTGATGATGCCCGGCTTGAGCGAACACCTCGTCGGCCACCTTTTTCTGCTGATCCGACATCGAGGTATACAACGGAGAAAAAACCGCGGAAAGCTTTTTGATACCGTCCGCATGGGCTTGGACTACATTGCCGTAGGCATTTAAGTCTTCAACGGCGGTCGTGTCTGCGTTTTCGCGTTTGTCGATCGCCGCGTCGAGTTGGCCAGCGTTATCTCGCATCGTTTGTGCCACTGCACTCCAAAGCGATTCCTCGCTTGGCGTGATGGCAAGTTTCGCGTGCAAATCGGCGATGCGTTGCTGAACATCCCTATTGTGTCCTGCGTCCGGCCTCGTCGCGCCGGTCGGAGAATCGGTAGCGCGAGCGGCGCTGGTCGGCGATTGTGCGTATGCGCCAGCCGCAATAAACGCGGAAGCCAGTAGTACTGAAACAATTGCTTTCATGAGATTTCTCCAGAGTGTGCCGATTGCCGGGATTCACGCACTGGCATCGAGAAATGAGGCAATCGCGATCTCTCGAGTTTTCGGGTCGACCAAAAGCCGCGAGGGTTTGTGCCTTTTGACACTGAACCCCCACGATGGGTTGAGCCTTTCTGATGGGAACGCCAATGCAGTATCTGCACGGTCATTCGACCATACAGGTGCCGGTTCGATCTGTTCGATACCGCACATTGAAACAAGCGCGTTCGATGCTGCGCTGATTTCACTGTCGAGCCCACCGGATGTGCCGGATCGGCAACGTCCTCGACTAGCTCTTGTTGCGCACCATCAACAGAAGGCCGCCGACGACGATTGCCCCGACGCCGGCCCATATCGGGATATTCACGGTCTCCTTGTCTTTGACCGCAATCTCGACCGGACCGATCTTGGCCTCGTGCGTTTCCTTGGTGTAACTGAAACTGCCGTAGGCAAGGCCCAGAAGGCCGGCAATTATCAGGACTATCGCTGCCATTCTCATTGCGCTCATTTCAAGTGCTCCTGAGTGAAAACATTCGTTTCACGGCAAACCATTCGCATGCAATCTAACTGCATCAGTGATGGCTGCAGACTGAATCGGCAATCAAGCCTGCGAATTTCGGCTCTTACTTACACGAAACCACCAAGGTACGCTTCATCTGCGTGTTGCCACTGGAGTTGTTCCCCTCTGCGTCGCCGTCTCTCGCCACGATCGTGTAGCCGCGGACTCCGCATTGCGCATCTGCTTTATCAGTGCAATCTCCCCAGCCCTTGCCAGGTCACGAGCAATCAAAGGTCGATGTCTTTGCGCTGCTGGGGGCTTTCACATCGCTCATGCAGCCCGAACTTGCGGCAGCAAAAACACCGAGCGTCAATAAAATGGACATACGCATGGATTTCTCCTTAGGTCTTGATTGTGGACTCGACACTGCACCGTGAACCACGATCGCGAACGCAACCGCCTGGGGTTCACTGGCACTCGGTACGTTTACGAAACATTCTTACTCCACGCCAAGGGCGCTATTGCGCAGGATGCGGCGCATCCCTTTTTGATTTCGCTGTCGCTTCGGCTGACTCATAGCTCGCCTTCGCGCTCGCCACGCATGCCTTGTTTGCATCGCCGAGCTGCAGCTCACAGCGAGCCTCGGCGACCTCTTCGGCGGCTTTGGCCTTGGCCGCGTCCACGTCGTACTGAGCGCCGGCAATCTTGATCTCGGCGTTGGTGCGCGCTTTGGTCATGTCGGCGCCGACAGCCGGAGTTGCGGCGTTGGGATCGTTTGCCGCATCCTTCTTTGCATCGGCCTGCATGCTGATCAGCTCTTTGTTGCTCTGCGCAACGACTTGATCGAGTTTCGCCTGGGCGTCGATGATTTTTTTCTGACCATCGGCTTCTGCCTTTGTCACGTTCGCTTCAACTTTGGCGGTATCCACTTGCTGACTGCATGCCTGCAGAAGCATCGCGAAAGCTATCGCGATCAAACTCTGATATTGGTTTTGCATAAATATTCCTTCTAGAGAGAATCGCTGGGAGAGTGCTCCATTTGGGCGGCCCTCAGCTCGAAATGCAGTGCTGTCGCACTGGTCACGCGATAGTCGAATCCAATTCGTGTAAGCGATTCACGTTCCGTGAAAAGCCATGCACTGCGGAAATGCCGCAGATCGGTGGTAGGCAGCATGAATGGACTTCGGACATTCCTGAGCAAGGTTATGCGCACGACCGCCCGTGGTCTGTACGGCACCGCACAATGCGCATCGGGATTGTTCGCAATATACGAGAGACCTACTAAGCGATTGTTGTTGGCCGCAGTGGCTATTCGAGTGCTGATAAGAAAACCAGTTAGCCCGGCCTGCAAAGTTCACTGCCGAATCTTATGTGCCCTTTAGGCACACATCAGCCAACAAAGGATCTTGCTCAACTTGCGAGTACTTGCTTGGGGGTATGATGAAACCGGATCGCGCACCCGGAGCCCGTGAAGAAGTCGCGCTAAACGTATTGCACGGTCTATTCGGCCTAAACAACATGGAGAGAACGCAATGAGTGACCCGATTGCAAACGGCAAGAGTCTCGCATCCACCCTCACCAAGCGGGAGGAAATCGCAGCGCGTGTACTCGCCGGATTGTGCTCAACGACGCCATCTCTTGTTCGTGCGGCCGATTTGGTGAAATGGACCGCTGCAGCGACGGAGCTTTCCGATGCGCTTCTTGTCCGTCTTGCGGAGACGGAGTCAGCAAAATGATCCGACTCGTCTGCCTCGAAGGCGAGCACCTTCGTCTTCGGACCCGGTTCGCCTACGTCTGTTAGTAGGGCCGCTTTTGGCCGATGCCGATCACGCCTGATCGCGATTCGCGAGCGGTATCTTGGGTAGGGGGAGGGCAGCGCGATGAAGAACGGTTGCGCTCGCTGAGTCAGCGGCGACACATGTCACCAGCATCGTCGACTGGGAGGAGAAGTAGTGTAGAGCGTCGCTTGAACGCATCACGAGGAATGGCGCAAATGACGCTAACCCTTCTGGGTGCGCTGGCGAACAGATGGCGCATCACCATTGGCGAATGATACTTGCGTTGGTGGCGCCTTCCAGTCCACCTGCGCACTGTTCGCCAGGAGATCGCTGCCATGAATCCGATCACAGCTGTTCTTGCTTTTTTCTTTGCTGGCCTAGGCCTCGCTTTAGGCAATTTCGTGAGCCTCTATTTGGGCGCGATTTCCCTCGCGCTAGCTCTTGTTATTTGGCTCGCGCTCAAGATGGCCAATACGTGGGAAAAATTCGTCGTCCTTCGTGCAGGAAAGCTTCACAGCGTCAAAGGGCCGGGCCTGTTCGTGATCTTCCCGGTCATAGACAATATCGTCGCCATTATCGACGAGCGCGTTCAAACCACAGCTTTCAACGCCGAGCAGGCGCTGACTAAGGACACGGTTCCGGTCAACGTGGACGCGATCATCTTCTGGCATGTCCACGATGCGCAAAAGGCGGCGCTCGAGATCACTCATTATCGCGAGGCGATCGATCGCGTCGCGCAAACTTCGCTGCGCGAGATGATCGGCTCGTCGATGCTTGCCACGCTGCTGTCGAATCGCAAGGTGGCCGATGGACAATTACGTGACGAGATCGCCCGCAAAACGGTCGAATGGGGCGTCTCCGTGACCTCGGTCGAGATTCGTGACGTCGCCATTCCTGAGGCGCTGCAGGATGCCATGTCCCGTCAAGCGCAAGCCGAGCGCGAGAAGCAGGCGCGCGTGATTCTCGGTGCCGCCGAAGCCGAGATTGCCGGAAAGTTCGTGGAGGCGGCGCAACTGTACGCCGATCATCCCGCTGCGTTGCAACTGCGCGCGATGAACATCATCTACGAGACCACGAAGGAACGCGGTGCGACGATCTTGATACCGACTACGATGGTCGACAGCCTGAACCCTGCACTCGCCCTGGCACTTGCCAGAAGTAGTCCGGCCGCAGCGGAAAGGCTTCCCGGCGCCGCATGAAATCGCGGAAAGACGAAGGTACAGCGCGTATCGAAGCGTTTAGCGATGGTGTTTTCGCCATTGCTATTACCCTGCTCGTTCTGGAAATCCACGTACCCGCTCATGCCGCGGTCGAACAGCGAGGGCTGGCCTACATGCTTGTTGCGCTATGGCCCAGTTACCTCGCGTTTGTCACGAGCTTTGTCTCGATCTTGGTGATTTGGGTAAAACACCACTCGATGTTCACCTTGATCGAACGAACCGACCATGCCTTTCTGTACTGGAACGGGCTGCTACTTTTCTTTGTGACTTTATTGCCTTTCCCGACAGCACTGCTGGCGGACTACTTGCTGCATCCCGACGCAAAAGTCGCGGCAAGCCTGTATACGGGAACGACGCTGGCGATTTCCGTCTCTTTCAAGCGACTGTGGCGGCATGCAACAAGGGATAAGAGACTGCTCGCGCGAAGCGGAGCAACTGCTGATGCGAGACAGATCACCCAGCAGGACCGATATGGGCCCCCTCTTTACTTGGCCGCATTCGGCGCGTCGTTCTTTTCCGAGAGTGCGAGCATCGCCGCGTGCTTGTTTTTGGCGCTGTTGTTTGCGTTCAGAGATTGGTTCGCGAAGAATTGAGATCGAAGCCGTGGGGTGCTTCAGTTCCGGTCGAATGTGTGGGTCCGCATTGTGGCTACGGTCGCCGCTCGCTATTGGCGGAGTCGGGCATAGTTCACCGCATCGACGAGACGATCGTAGCGATATCCCTGAAATTCGTACACCCCGGCACTGAACGAAATATGTAGTGTCTTCATGAGCTTTCTGTCGAGCCCATCTGGCGATTCGATGGTCTTGTCGAACCTTGACTGATACGACCCCTGCTGCCGTTGCGATCGTGCCCGCATGAGCCGGGCATAGCTGACTGCATCGGTAAGCCGGTCGTAGCGATAGTCTTCGAAAACGTAATGGAGCCCGTCATAACGGATCGACAGCTTCGACATCAAACGTGCACGTTTATCCACTGCAGCACAGATCCTTATCCAATCCGGATCGAGCTTTCTTGCCAAGTAACCGCCTTCGGATGTGAACGCGTCCTCGGCGGTTTGATAAGCTTGGCCATCTGGCGAGGTGGGGATTTGCGCGATCATGAGAATCTGTCGTGGCTGTCTGGGCAACCTTAGGTAGAAAGGAGAGTCCGGTTGCTGATCAGGCTCTCCCTGGCAAGCCCTTAGTTCTCCGGATTTTCAGTTGGTTTCGTTGCCTTCGGTGCTTCTTGCTTTTGCTGATTTGCCGGCGCAACTACCTTGTTCTTGTTGCCGCCATGGGGCGCATCCTTGGCTCCGGGTTTATGTCCGAAACGAGTATTGGATTTGCTGTGGTTGTTATGATTGTTCGAATTCATGATGGAATCTCCTGAGAAATTGGACCGTCCTTGGGGGAAGTGCATCTCTGCCGCGACTCGCACGCTTGAGATCGGCCTTTGGTGAAGAGCTCGATTGACGCGCACTCTGTAGCCTGCGCTCCTTGCAGGCAGGCGTTGTGGAACGGCGATACTGGTTCATGACAGGCAGCACACGGGCTGTTGCGATTCATGCGCAGATTGACGGCGCCTCGATAGCGACTAGCGCAGCGCGCGCTCGAATTCCTTGACCTGCATGTCGGCTTTTTCCTTTGCGATGCCGTAGCGCTCCTGCAACCTGCCGATCAAATATTCGCGATGGCCCGCGCGCTGGTTCACGTCGTCGTCCGTGAGCTTGCTCCACTTTTCCTTGAGCTTGCCACTCAGTTGCGACCACTTGCCTTTGATGATGTCCTCGTTCACTTCGTTGCTCCTTCGTGATTGACGCGTTTGGACCCGAGTATCGTCCCGAGTAGTGCTGATCTTGCCGGCATCGACTTCGCTGAAGTAGCGGCACGCTAGCGGCCGCGCTGGTTGACGATGAACGAGGCTGCGAACAGGGCGATGAATACGAAGAACAGGATCTTCGCAATACCGATCGAAGCACCGGCGATACCGGTGAAGCCAAGAAGTCCGGCGATCAGCGCGAGAATCAGAAATACCACTGCATAGTGCAACATGACGACACCTCCTTATGAATCGCGCTGTTGTGGGGGTGCGACAAACCCTACGCGCGACGAAACTGCAGGTCGGTGCGCCATCGCACACAAGATCGATGCGATGCACGGCAGTCTGTGTGCGCTGGCGTACATACAACTGGGTCAGCAAAGACCATGATGCATGACAACGACCACTTGCATGGATGCGACATACCCAATACTCGCTGGCATCTGCAGGAATGCTCAGCGCAGGTCGGGCGAAATCCGCCGAAAGGCGTTTCTTCCACCATCTGCAGGATTCAGGAGAGCAACATGAAACCCATTACCCGCATCGCGAGCGCATTAATTGCCCTCGGCACCATCGCTGTTTATCCAGGTCATGCGCGTGCGGATAATTCCGCCGACCTGGATTGCAAGCTGAAATTTTCCCTGTCGACCTGGTCGGCGATCTACAAGCACTCCGAAGGAAGCGGTACGGTCACCTGCGAGGACGGCAAGTCGATGAGGGTCAATATCGCCGCCCGAGGCGCGGGCCTGACGGTAGGCAAATCGCATGTAGATAGCGGAACCGGACGTTTCAGCGACGTGCATCGTATGTCCGACGTGCTGGGTTCTTACGCCCAAGCCGAAGCTCATGCCGGAGTCGTCAAGTCCGGCACTGCACAGGTGCTCACCAAGGGTTCGGTTTCCCTGGCGTTGGCCGGTGCCGGTGAAGGTGTCGATCTCGGCATCGACGTCGGCGAATTCACGCTGAGCCGCAGAAATTGATGTCTGGCATTGTCCGCTGGCGAACAGGCCTGGTCGCCTCGGCAGGGCTAGTGTGAATGAAAGAAAAAAGGTGCTCGACAAGCATGGCACCCAGGGCGCCTCGCCGAACAACACCGCATAAGCAGGCGGGCAAGTTACACGCCCAAGGATGGGCCGTACGTGAATCGATCCCGCAAGGGATGGATTTACGAAGCAGGGGGAAGCGCCATACGTGGCGTTTGAAGCATGCTGAAAAAGTCCATGACGGGCTTTTTCAGTTTTTCTGCAAGATTGGATTCGGAAGATTTCCTTCTATCGACATCGACCGCGCATTGAGCCCACTTTCCGACTCTCTCGTGGCGTGCGCGCAGGCGCATCAGTCGTCTCTGATGTGTGCCGGCTGGCAGATTAAGAGACATCGTTGTGCGCAGGGTGAAAAACGCGGTTCCGCGAGCAGATCGACACTTCGGAGTGCGCGTCCACCCAACTAACGAAGGGCAACAAGACATGAACCAGTCCACAGCACACGTAAACACTCGCAATCTCCGGTCCGGGATCGATGTCCGCTACATCGAATGCTTGGATCTTTGGTGTCGCACCTTTGGCGTAACCCGCCAGCAGTTGTGCAATGCGGTTGCAATCGTAGGAAGCAATTCCGACTTGGTAAGGCGGCACCTGCGGTGCGGCAATCGCTTTTCGTAAACGGACGAGACGTCGCGGTATATCAGAACAAATTGGATTCGCTGTTCTCCATCCGACGCGCTACAACCGTTCTTTGATTTAGCGTTCTTTTTCCGCCGTAGGACAAGGTCGCCACGACATCTTGCACGCGTGCGTAGATCGCTTAGATATAGCGCCGCATGCGGACATTTCGATCACCGTGGTTGCAATCGCATGCGCCAGCACCTTGGCGATCGCCGCTGACCAGAGTGATTCCCTATTCGAGAGGATGCCCAAATGAAACGTATATCCACCTTCGCGGCACTGAGTCTTTCCCTCATCGCAATTCCTGCGGTCTTTGCCGCCGACGGCTATGTGACCGGCAACGTGAACTTGCGTGCCGGACCAGACTCGAGCTATCCGCGAGTCACCATGTTGCAAGCAGGTACGCCCGTCGCAATCGAGGGCTGCATCGACGGTTGGTCGTGGTGCGATGTCGCTACGGCGGAGGAGCGCGGCTGGGTGACGGGGAATTTCCTGCAGGAAGAGTATCAAGGTCAACGCGTGCTGATTCCCGAATATGGATTGCAGATCGGCATCCCCATCGTCAGTTTCGCGTTCGGCTCATATTGGGAGCAGCATTACCGCAGCCGCCCCTGGTACGGCCATCGCGACCACTGGAGTCGCGTGCAACCGCGATACCCTGATATGCGAGAGGGTTCGTATCGAAACTCACGTGATGCGACCTACCGCAATTCACGCGGCATCACGTCAGGCGATTCGCGCGCAACGTATGCGCCCGCATCCCGCGCAGCCGAAGAATCGAGGCGACAGACGGTGGTCACTGTGCCACCTTCCTATCAAGGCAGGCCTGCACGCGGGTCGGCACCCTCGCATCCAGTCGCAAATGACTTTCGGACGCAGGAAAGAGTTGCTGGCCACGAAAGACCTGTGGAGCGCACCGCAGGCGGATCGAGAGCGACGGCCCAGCAGAACGGGGTCGTGAGACAGCAGTCGGCAGAGTCGAACTCGCAGCACAAGGAAAAGGCCGCAAGATCGACGCCTGAACGTCAAGGCGGCAGAGACAGCGAGCGCGGCAAAGACAAGGACAAGGACCAACAGCACTGAGATGGATTTTTCGGTGAGCTGGTTTTGCCTTTTTGTCGATCCAGCACTCAGCCGAGGATGCGATCGTACAGTTCGTTGGCTGCGAGGTAGCAGCCGCAGGAACGGGATTCCAGACCGCGGCGGTCGAGGATCGTGATGTCGCCGCGGCGGTAACGAATCAGCGATTGTTCCTGCAGCGATGTAGCAGCCTTGGTGATGCCGACGCGCCGTACCCCCAGCATGTATGCGAGAAACTCGTGCGTCGCATAGAACGAGTCGGCGTGCGCCCGGTCATGGCTCATCAGCAGCCAGCGTGCCAGCCGCTCTTCGACCAGGTGGAAGCGTGTGCACGCCGCGGTTTGCGCGAACTGGTGCATCTTGACGTAGGCATAGCGCTGGAGCCGGCGCCGCAGCGCCGGGCATTGTTCGAGCTCGCCCCGGAACGCCGCCGCACTGATGCGCAGTGCGCCGCCCGCGCCTTGCACCAAATGGTTCAATGGCGACACGGGCACGCCCAGCAGCAGGGCAACGCCGGCCATGCCTTCGTTGCCGACCAGCGCTACCTCCAGCCCCGCGCAGGCGTCGAGCGGCGTCACCAGCGAAATGAACGCGCTGGTCGGGAAATAGGCGTAGCGCAGACTCGTGCCGGCTTCGTACAGAACCTCGTGCGAGGTGAGTTCAACCAGATCGCAACTCGCGAGGATCCGACGCCGGTCCCTGGCCGGCAAAGCAGCTAGCAGACGGTTGCTGGTGCGAGCGGACTTCACGCGTTGCATGGCGAATTCCTGCGAAGGTTTGGGAGCCGACGGCAGGTCGGTCGACACTGGCTCACGTCGCGATCGTGTCCGGCAGCAGGCGATCGAATTCCTTCTTCACGACCTCGTAGCATTCACAGCACTGGGCTTCCAAACGCGGTCGGTCCAGCACCGTGATGTGGCCGCGGCTGTAGCGGATCAGACCGGCCACTTGCAATTTGCCGGCGGCCTCGGTCACGCCCTCGCGGCGCACGCCGAGCATGTTGGCGATCAATTCCTGGGTCATGGAGAGCTTGTTCGAGGGCAATCGATCCAGGCTCAGCAGCAACCAGCGACACAGCTGCTGATCGACCGAATGATGGCGATTGCACACCGCAGTCTGCGCCATCTGCGTCAACAGCGCCTGGGTGTAGCGCAGCAGCAAGTGTTGCAGCGCCGCAGCGCGCGTGAATTCCTCTTTGAGGAACTGGCCTTTGAGCCGATACGCGTGACCCGCACTCTGCACCACGGCGCGGCTGGGCGTGGTCTCGCCGCCCATGAACAACGCGACGCCGACCATGCCCTCGTTGCCGACCACGGCGATTTCCGCCGATGCTCCATCCGCCATGACATACAGCAAGGAGACGATCGAGGTTGTCGGAAAATACACATGCCGCAACTGGCTGCCGGATTCGTAGAGCACGTGTCCCAGCGGCATCGCCACCAACTCGAGGCGCGGAAGCAGCCGCTCCGCTTCGAGCGCAGGCAGGGCGCGCAGAAGGTGATTCTGGCATGGGTCGTTGGGATCGGGCATACGCGCTCTCGACCTTGTCCGCAATGTGTGCGCCGCTACCGGAGCTGGCATATGCAATCCTCCTCAAGACAGCCAATATAGAAGAAAAGTGCCAGCGCGTATGTACGCAAGCGAACATTGGAATCACGCACAGACGGTCGAGTCGTTCGGGCTATAGCGGATGTGGGGTGTCTTGCGGTGCGGGATATGCGGCGAGTTTGTCGCGCAGGAACGTAGCGGAGTCGACCAGCCGGCCATCGGCAAATTTGATCTTGTATTTCTCGCCACTCATCGATGAGCCGGTCGCGCAATAGACGATGAAATCCTCGGCAGTTCTGATGCGACTGCCGGCAAAACGAAGCTTCAAACGCATGTGACTAGCAGCCTGCTGCGCGTCGTATTCGCTGCCGTTACGCAAGAATGTGGCGTCCTTCAGATCGGCGACCACATTGATCAGGTATTGAATCTTTTGCTGTTCGATCTCCTGTTCGCTGACTGCCGGCTGGCTGAAGACGGAGGTGGCCGGGAATCCGATGAGAAAAAGCAGACAAAGCGCCGCGCGCATGAACGCGTTGCGCGCGGCCGAGACAAGAGTGGAGGCTTGTTTGACAAAATTTGGCCGCAGTCTGACGTTTCTTAGGCGTTGCGTTCGTCGCACGCAACGCCGATCCGGTCGGGCAAGCGAATTCTGCGGCCTGCCGCGCGCGTTCTGGAGAGGCACTCAAGCCACCCCTATAGCTTGCCGAGTAGCAGCAGCACGACCACGATGAGCAAGAGGACGCCCACGCCGCCGCTCGGGCCATAACCCCAGCCTCTGCTGTGCGGCCAACTCGGAATGGCGCCGACCAGCATCAGCAGCAGAACAATCAACAGTATTGTGCCCAGTGTCATTTCGTTTCTCCTTGAAACCGGATGTGTAACTCTTTCAACTTTCCGCAATTCCAGCCAAAGGCAGGAACTGCGCTTCGGCCGATCCGTGCGAAAGCTGCCTGCGGCTACAGGTGAAGATGGCCGCCGAACAGTCCGATCAGTCCGATCACGATCAGATAAATTGCAACGATGAGATTCAGCAGCCGCGGCATCACCAAAATCAAAATTCCGGCGATCAGCGATACCAGCGGGGCAAGGCTCAATTGCAGGTTCATAAAGCATCCTTAGCGGACAAGCCGCAACGTGAGATGAATAGGCTCGGAAACGAGGGGTGCAGGATGATTGACCATCTTGGTTCGCCGCGATATTCGACAAGGGCGACGAACGTCACCATATCCCAGCAACCCGTCGAACTCTGTTCGATAGCGAACATTGGATAGATTGCGGACCATGGCGACGCTACACCGGTTGCTCGCGCGACGCCGAGCGCTATGTTCGTCAGCGTACAGACGATCGTCGCTGTTCAAGAGCATCGTCATGGCTGCGCGGCAGGGAAGCTAGCGTCAAGAAGCAAGCAGCGGCAGCTTGACGTGACAACGATGTTCGCACCCGGCTGGTGCGCCCCGAAGCCCCCGCTTTGGTCCAGCCGGGCACTGTCTTGCCATGCTATAGCCGAAAGCGATGATCGGCCGCTTTGGCGGATGCAGAGGCTTCGAGGCCGTGGAGAACTCGGGGTTGTCGCAGAGGCGGGTCTGCCGCTCTAGGCGGCAATGGCGGACGCACGATGCGACCGCATCCGGAGACCACTAAAGGTTTTCAGCTATTTGACTGGCCGTTAAGCCGCTGCTGGAAAAATTGCAGAGCCCGCATATTGGCTGTTCGAGTCGGGAACGCTTTGCGAACCATCGCTGGCTTGCCCTTCAGTGTGAGCGCGTACACCCGCGTAGAGTCCTCTGTGCGTTCGGGAAGCTTGAGGATCTCGTCCTTTTCTTCTTCCGTTGGCGCACGCGGAGCCGCCACGCTGTCGCCGAGTTGCAGCGGCTCCAGCTCCGATTCCGGAATCGACAAGACCAATTCCGTCGCCTTGTGCATCAACGGCCAGAACCAGGCGGCATAGGCCGGATTCAACTCCCAGCAGATGAATCCATCTGCGCTATCGAGCACTTCCCCGACAACCGCGTGCTCGCCTTGCGTCCCGGCGAGACGGCGCAAGCGCGCGGGATCGGGCTGACGCACAGCCTTGGATTTGAACGTCTTGCTCACCAGCGTTTACCACGACGCTTTTTGTTTTCGTCGAGCAAGGAGACTCGCATGTACGAATCCCCTTGCGAACTTCCATCGAGCGCCGCGATGGCGGCGCGAGCCTCATGACCTTCCATTTTCAATTGCGCGAAGCCTTTGCATTCGTCACTGAAAAGATCCTTCGAGAGCCGTACGTCGAACACACGGCCATGGGGCGTGAACAGATGTTCGAGCGTCATCTGCGTCATCGACTTGGGCAGCCCACGAATAATCATCGTCAGCACTTTGTTGGCTCCTTGGAAAGGGTAAAACTCAAAGCTTCATCGCTCCGCAAGCAATCATGCAGCGGCGACGTTTTCCGCCTGAGGACCTTTCTGGCCTTGGGTCAAATCGAAGACGACGCGCTGGCCCTCGGCCAGCGTACGGAAACCCGCGCCGGTGATGGCACGGAAATGAACAAACACATCAGGTCCGTTCTCGCGTGAAATGAAGCCGAAACCCTTGGCATCATTGAACCACTTGACGGTACCCAGCTGGCGGTCAGACATACTTGTAACTCCCAAAAAAAGAAATGACGAGCCGGTCTGCGAACAAACCGACTACTGGGATGCGAAGGGAGTGGAGAGCGGGAGTAAAACCGCGCCATTGCGCGCGATCAGGTCACAGACTGCGACCGCCAAGGCAAGCTCAGTCGTAGAAGTATAACACGTTTCGGCTCGAGCCGCCCGAACCCGTGTTTCCAGCCTACGGAAACATGCTTCGAACTGAATTTCTGCTGGTGCAATCGCAGGCACTCAGCATCGGCGAAGCACAAACGCAATCTTCGGCAAGGCCGTCGCCAAAGAATCGTGCATCCGATTCTCGGCATCGTCGATATTCACGTTCTTCGCCGAGGCCAGCAATGAATAGGTGTGCATTCTGCGATAGCCACCGCCAGATTCGACGCGGCTCACGGCAGCATCCTCCGACCTGCAAGCCGCCGACCACAGCTTGAGCAGCTCGTTGCGACCAATTCCGTTACTGGCGTCCAGACGAAATTGAAGCAGAGCCACCGGAATCGCCATCGAAGCACTCCTAATAAAGTGTGTGCAGTATGCGCCTTTCTGGTCGCGGCGGCCGGTTGGACATAGATCCGAAAGCCAGCACCTCGCAGCCAAAGGCAACGAGAATGTTAACGTTAGGCAAACGCGCCTGGTTTTTACACCAGAGGAGCCGGTATGGATGCGGGTGAGCGTACGATTACCTTCAACTCTGCTGGACTGAGCTCAGGGACACTAAAGCGTTATGGTTTATCGCGAGCCGACGCCAATGGGTTAATTGATGCCTATTATCTGCGTGGTGAGATATTAAGCGGACTACAGGATCATCTGCCAATACCCAAGGCCGTCGGTACGCGCCATCCGATTGAGCCGGTGTCGTCAACGCCGTTGAGCCCCATTGCGAAGCATGGCATGGATTCGGTGCTTGACGCGATGAACGGAGGACATTGAGATGAAGCGCTGGTCTAGTTTATTCGGCTCACTATTCTTAGTGAGCGGTTGCGCGATGGCGGCAAAACCTATTGCGCCTTGGGATTCGTTCCGGATCAACAATGCTTATGCGATCTTCGTTGACAAGAAGGCCGCCGAGCTGGCTGTGGCTGGCGCTAAGGGGGATACGCTAGGGATCGATCGCCTGCTCGCGCAAGGCGTCAATATCAATACGGTTGGCGAGTTCGGCGAGACGCCGTTGTTCTGGGCTCTATATGCACACAATAAGGCCGGATTCCAAAAACTTCTGGAGAACGGCGCCGATCCGAACGCGAGGGATGAAAACGGCGATGGCGTGATTCATCTGGCCGCCGAAGATGAAGATTCGGATTTCCTGCGTCTTGCGCTAGCAAACCGTGGCGATCCCAATTTGGGAGATAAACGTGGTGTATTTCCAACGCCGATCTTTCGCGCATTGCAGCCGATTCCAAATGACAATTTGCAAATGCTGATCGCACATGGTGCAGATATCAACTATCGCACGGCGATAACCCGCGACACTCCTATGATCGCAGCAGGAAATAAATATGACAAAGTATACTTGTTGATACAAGCAGGTGCTGACTTTAGACTGGCCGACTCGGGAGGGCATACCATTGTGCGAAATATTGAGCACAATATGTTCGATAAAAATGGATATCTTGGGCCCTGGCGCGACAAAGTGATTGCCTTCCTGCGCGAACATGGCGTGGAAGTGCATCCCCGCAATCCATGATTGCAGAGAGGATGTTCATTCGAGAGGCCAAACGATGCTTTCTTTCAACCGTTGGCCAACTCATGCCTTTACTCACAATAGCTTCACTACTATTTGGCGCGGAAAAAAACTCGCGTCCGTGCAACGGAACCCTCAATCAAAACGGTTTCGCCACCATCAACCAGAATACGAAGAGCAGCGAAACAAAGGCGGGGACCCCGAGCCGGAACCATAGCCGCGCGTATCGCCAATAGGCATCGGCAAGCGATGCGCCATCGCGGTCCGCCTGGCGGGCTAGGTCGCGCATTCGCATCTGCAACCACACCACGGGCAGCCAGCATGCACCGGCCAGAAGGTACAGCGCAATCGCACTTGCGAGCCACCCGCTGCGCAGAGGAAAGCCTGCCAAAATGGCGAGGGCGATTCCCGTCATTGCCTGGACGAGAATCGCCGGCGTGGTGAACAGCCAGTCGGCGAGGACGACGCGTTCGGAGACCACGCGGATTGCACTCACATTGCCGCTGCGGTCGACGATCCATTTGAAGAAGGCGATGCCGAGACCGGTGCCGAACAGCACGGTCGAGCTGATCACGTGGATGATCTTCAAGGCGATGTAGGCATTCATCCTTCCACCTCGCGGATGTCGAGATCGCACAATGGTGCGAGATACTCGTCGACGTCGAGCAAGCCCATGCACGGCATCGCGCCTTTGCGCAGCGCTTCACCACACGCGAGCTTGCGCGCCAGCGCGATCGATGCGCCGCACGGAATGTACGGACCGTGATTGCGTGCGGCGAGAAGATTCCAGGTTTTTTGCAATGGCTGTCCGTCCGATCCGATGCCTTCAAGATTGACGAACATCGCGCCCTTGTCGCTAACAACGGGCTCGATCCAGTGGCTTATGCGATTCAAAGACACCGCCGCCGGAATGAGACTGCGGATCAAACCGAGTTTCACTAGACCGGAGAGTCCCCAAACCAGCAGATGACCCATGTCGCTCGCGAAGCCGGCATGGAAGGTCACCGTCCGCAGCGAAGGATACCGTTGCGGAAAGAGATCGAGATCAGGTACCTCGCAACTCCCCATCCAGCGCACGCCGACCGGGGGCGGAAAGTAATGGCGATGCAGATCGAGCCAGCCGTACGTCCTGCGCCACGTGCCTTGCTCTAGGCGCGCGAACGGTTTGCCGCAATAACTGAAGATGCCTTTCATCGTCGCCAGCCCCGGCGTGCGCGCACCAGAGGCGATGCCGATGCGCAGCGTGTCGAGCCGTCGAAATGCCGGAAGATGACGATCGACAACCGCGGACGACAGCGCCGGCACGGAGCTGGCTCCGCTGACCACGGTCACGCCGCGCTCGCGCGCGGCTTCATCCAGGTTAACGATGCCGCCAACAAAGGCGCGTCCGTCGGCGATATCGATGTAGTTGCAGCGCGCTTCAATCGCTGCTTTCGCCACAGCGTAGTCTTGCCATTGGAATGGACCCGCGGTGTGAATCAGCGTGTCCACACCGAGCTCGCTCAGGCGGCCTGCGAAGGCGGCAGAATGCGCGTCGATGCCGATGGCTTGCGCGTTAGGCAAGTCCAGCGCGGCGGTGAGGGCCGCGGCCTGGGAGCGATCGCGCCCAGCTATGTACAGCTTTATCGCTGGCTCTCTGGCAAGCGCCGCACAGATGCGCTTGCCGAAGAAACCGTAGCCGCCGAGAACGAGCACGCTATGCATGAGGTTTGGTTCGACGGACGCCGTCGTTGTGGGATCGAATGGTCGAAGAAATCCTTGCGAAGGATAATCCGGATCGGGCGCGCTGACCGATCGGACCCCGGGCATGATGCTGCGAGAGCCGATACAAACTCGCCATTGCCGCCCGATCGCGGCGATCGATCAAAAGCTGTAACGCACCCCACCCCAAATCAACCGCGGCGCGCCTGGCGCGAAGAATGTCGTGCGCGGGACGGGATAGTTTCCGTCACCCGGTGCGTTCGCCACGGCGGGAAACGGGCGGGCGACGAAGTGGCCGTCGGCATCGAAGCCCTGTGCGCCGAGCTGCGCTGCGGTGGCGTATTTGCGATTGAGCAAATTGTCGATCTGGGCGAAGAAGGTCAGCTTCGGCGTGGGTTTGTAGTTGAGGCCGAGGTCGAATATGCCGTAGCCGGCAGTCTTTCCGGGGCCGAGATAATAGGTGCCGTCGGGCTGATGCGCGTTGTTCTCGTTGCCGCGTGCGTACGCACCGTCCGTCGCGCGGAAGTCGAGGTTCAACGACAGCGTCTCGCCGAAGTCGTAGCCGACGAAAGCCTTGAAGGTCTGCTTCGGCACGAGCGGCAGGCGGTCACCGGGCGTGACGGTGATCGTGCCGCCTCCAAGCCCGCGGAATGCGGGATCTTCGAGCGCGAAGCTGTTCGTGCTGTTGCCGTCGCCGGGGAACAGTCCGCTTGCCTCGTAGGTCGCATTGATCCAGGAATACTGAGCGCCGAAGCTCAGCGCATCGACGCGGCTGTCGAAGCCGAGATCGATGCCTTCGCGCCGCGTCTTCGGGAAGTTCTGGAAGAAGCCAGCGCCGGTCGCGTCGGGCGCGGCGACGAAGAGGATGTCGTTCTTGTTCTCGGCGCGATACACACTCGCGTTCCAGTGCGTGGCGTCGCCGAGCGTGCCGCGCAGTCCTGCCTCGAGCGTGCGCGTGACGACTTGCTTGAGCGGCGGATCGCCGGCCATCGCGTTCGGCAGGCGGCAGGGATTTTCCTCGTTCGCGCAGCCGAGTTCGATCGCCGACGGCGCGCGGTTGCCTTCGTTGTAGCCGACGTAGGCGTTGAGGTTCGCGTTCGGCGTCCAGGTCAGGCCGACCGCCGGATTGAAGCGCTGGTAGACATCGTGGCCGTTGAGCGAATCGATGCCGCCTTCGGGATTGAGCAGGTCGTGTGTCGTCGTGGACTCGCGGTTGTAGCGGCCGGAAACGATCACGGCCCACGTCTCTGCGAAACTCAGCGTGTCGGTGAAGAATGCGCTCCAGGTGTGCGCGCGGCTTTTCAGGTTCACGCGCGAGTCGAACGCGTTTTCCGAATCCTGCGTGCCGTCGACGTAGGCGCCGGGGCCGTTGACGAGCACGACGTTGCGCTCCGGCGTGAGATAACCGAAGCGCGCGGACTGGGTGTAGCCGATGCGGTTCGCGTCATAGGCGGCGCCGACGATGAAGTCGTTGTGCTTGCCGCCGAAATCTTCGCTCCAGTTCAGCTGCAGGCCGAAGCCGAAGTTCTTCTGCTGCGCCTGGGTGAGCGTGTCGAGGCCGTTGCACTTCTCGTTCGGCTCGGAGTTGAGCAGGATGTTCGCGATGCAGCGCCATTGCGGATACGGCGTGTTCGCCGCATTCGCGCCGCTGGTCGGAAAACCGCTGTAGCCGGCCGCGAGCAGGGCCGCCTGTTCCGCTGCGCTCGGCTGGTAGATCGACTCGCCGATCGCATCGTCGTTGATGTCTCCGTTGTGCGTATGCGTATCGATCTTGCGGAAGTAGACGTTGCCGGCCAGCGACAGCGCGTCGCTGAAGCGATGGTGGCCTTCGAGATTGAGATAATGCGATTCGTTCTGCGTGCGGTCGGGCGTATACGAACTGGCGTAGTCGCGCGCCATCAAGTGCATCTCCTGCAGACCATTGCCGGTGAGCAGATCCTTGACGTAGGCGTAGCTCAGGTCGAGGTCATCATCCTCGCCGTGCCAACCGACCTTGCCGAACAGCTGGCCCTGGTCGCTGGGCGAATGTTCGCGCCAACCGCCGTCGGTGAAATAGTGTGCATTGAGGTACCAGTCGAACGCGCCATCGGCGCCGCCGGTCTGCAAGTCGGCGCTGCCGCGCGCGTGCGCGCCGTAGGTCATCTCCACGGTCGTGCCGGGATCGCTGCGCCCGCTCTTGGTTTCGATCGACAGCGCGCCGCCGAGCGTGTTGAGGCCGAACAGCGGATTCGATCCCGGCATCAGCGTGATGCCTTCGATCGCGTTGCGCGGGATCAGGTCCCAGCTGACCACGTCGCCGAACGGCTGGTTGAGGCGCACGCCGTCCATGTACACCGACAGGCCCTGCGGCGTGCCGAGCAGCGGCGAGGCCGTGTAGCCGCGAAAATTCACGTCGGGCTGCAGCGGATTGCCGGCCACCTCGTTGAACGTGAGGCCGGCGAACTTGCGGTTGAGGAATTCGGTCAGGTCGTTCGCATTGCTTTCGCGCAGCGCGTCCGCCGAGGCGGTCTGCACGGGTGCGGCGATCTTGTCGAGCGATTCGCCGCCGCCGTTGAGCGGCGTCACTTCGATGGTGTCGAATTTGACGACTGGCGGTTTCGTGGCCGCATCGCTATCGGCGTTGCCGTCATCGCTGGCGACGACGTTGCCGATCACGGCCAGCAGCGTCGTGGCCAACACGGCGCGCGGCAACCGGCGCTTCGCAGGAATCGTATGCCTCATTCAACTAATCCGATGTATTCCGATCACGATGGTTCCTCGATGCGGCGCCAATCGCGATCGCGGAGGTCTAGTCGCTTGCGCAGCGAAACCCTGGCGAGTCTGCCAGCGCACCGCCGGAAAAATTCCCGACGTGCACAAGTGTGTCGTCATTGACACAGCCGCAGATCAGCGCTTCCACGTGACGTGCACGCCGGCGAATACGGAGCATCCCGGCGCCGGCTCGAAGTAGCGGCCGTTGCTCTCGTTGACGATGACCGATCCGGCGTAGTTCTTGTCGAACAGGTTCTGTACGCGCAGGAAGGTGGAAACGGTCGTCGACGCGGTCTCGAACACATAACCGGTACCGAGCGACAACGTGTCATAGCCCGGCGCATATTGGGTGTTGAGGTCGTTGACCGGCGTCGCGCTCGCGGCGTTCGCCTCGATCGTCGCATTCCAGCCGAGTGCGTCGCCCCAGCGCAGCGCGGCGTAGAGATTCGAGCGCGGCACGCCTGGGATGCGCGCGCCCGCGGCGACCGGCGTGTTCGGTTTCGTGCAGGTCGACGCGGCCGGGCAGGTGAGGAACGGCGAGAGGAATTTCGCGTCGAGATACGTGTAGGCCAGTTGCGCATGCCAGCGCGCGGCGAGCGGCAGGTCGAGCTTGAACTCCGCGCCGCGCCGGCGCGCGCGGTCGACGTTCTGGTAGGTCGTGCGGCCGCCGCTCGATGTGGCGACTGCGATCTCGTTGCGCGTGTCGGCGTTGAACACGGCGACATCGAATTCGCCGCCGCTCTCAAAATGCCACTTCGAGCCGACTTCGCCGCTGCGGCTGCGCGCAGGCACGAGGCCGAAGTTGATGCCGGCGCTGCCGTCGGGCCGATAGCCGAGTTCGTTGAACGTCGGCGTCTCGAAGCCGCGACCGTACGAGGCGTAGAGATGCCACTGCTCGTTGGCGCGGTAGAGCAGGCCCGCGACCGGTGTCGTCGCCGAATAGTCCGCGCGGCCGCTGTCGTTGCCATTGCCCGGCACGATGTAGTTGTCGTCGGCGGAGAATTTCACTTCGCTGTGGCGCAGGCCGGCGCTGGCAAGCCAATTGTCGGCGAAGCTCCATGTCGCCTGTGCGTACTCATCGAAGTTGGAGACGAGATTCTGCTCGTCGCGGCGCAACGCGCCTTTCACGCCGAGCGTGTTGCCGAGGTAGTTGTTGTAGCCCTGGCGATGCTGGTCCTGGCGGTCGTAGCTGACGCCAACCGCGAGATCGAACGGCCGCTCGGCCAGGACGCTGTTATACGTCCAGCGCGCGTCGCCGCCGCCGTAGTCGCCGCCGAGTTCGATCACGCCGCCCGGACTCGTCGCCGCTTTCTGCGTCGCCACCGGGATCGACTGGAATTGCTCGACGTCGCGGTGGCCGAGGTAGCCGAGCACGCGCAGGCTTTGCGTGTCGCTCAACGGCTGCTCGTAGATCGCACCACCCTGCTGCTGATGCACGCTCTTGCGCGTGTCGAACAACGCAGCACTTGCCACCGCCTGGCGCGGATCGGTTTCGAACTGCGCGCGCGTCAGACCGAGCGCATCGTCGGCGTTCGGCAGCGCGACCGTGTTCGCGAGCAGGGTGAGCTTGCGTCCCGCGCCGAGGTCGAACGTGAACTTGGCGTTGCCGTTGCTGCGTTCGGCGTAGCCGTGGCCGCGGTAGCCGTCGGTGTGAAACTGCGACAAGTCGACGTTGTAGCCGACGATGCCTTCACGCCCGCGCGCATTCGCGCCGAGGCGCAGCGTGCCGTAGCTGCCGCCGGTCGCATCGAAACGCCATTCGGGACGATCGCTGCCGTCGGCGGTGAAGATCTGAATCACCCCGCCGGATGAGTTTCCATACAGCGCCGAGAACGGTCCGCGCAGCACCTCGATGCGTTCGGCCGCGCCGAGCGGGAAGTTCGAGACTTGGCCCTGGCCGTCGGGCATCGTTGCCGGAATGCCGTCGACGTAGAGGCGCACACCGCGCACGCCGAAGGTCGAGCGCGCGCCGAAGCCGCGGATCGAGATCTGTTCGTCTTGCGCATAGTTCTGTCGATCGCGTGTGAGTAGTCCCGGAACGCCTTGCAGGAATTCGGACGGATTGACGCCGAGCGAGTCGCCCGGCGCAACCTTGACCGAGTCGATCGCGCCGGGCACGTCGAACGCGGAATGCTCGCTGCGCGTCGCAGTGACGACGATGTCGGGCAGGACCGGCTTGGGCTGCGCATCCGTTGCGTCCGCATCGGCCGCATGCGCGACGCGGAGCGGACCGAGCGCGATGCAGATGGGCAGTGCGGCGACGAGAAATGGAAAAGGCTTCAGCACAAATATCCCCGGGGCGTTGGCGCTATGACGCGCCTTCGCAACGAATGGTATCGGTCGCGTCGCGATTCGCGTCTAGTGATTTTCTTGATTTTTCGATTTCGAGCGGTGCGGCGGAATTCGCCTCAATCGACTTTTCCTTGCGCGCGCAGGGCATCGAACTCCGCATCGCTGAACAGCCGCGAGCGCACGAGGAAACGCACGCCGCGGCCGTTCTCGAGCGAGAACATGCCGCCTTGGCCGGCCACGACGTCGATAATCAATTGGGTGTGCTTCCAATATTCGAACTGCGGTTTGCTGATGTAGAACGGCAGGCCGCCGATGTCGCCGAGGCGCACGTCGCTGTCGTCGCCGACAAGAAATTCACTGCGCGGATAACACATCGGCGAGGACCCGTCGCAGCAGCCGCCCGACTGGTGGAACAGCAAGTCAGTGCCATATTCGGCACACAATTCGCCGATCAGGGCGACTGCCGCCGGTGTCGCCGTCACTTGCAGCGGTAGCTCGGCCATGATTGCCTCCTCGTTGCGGCGGGAGCGCACCGACCCATGCGGCCGGCGCGCCGTCGGGCCGTTCCCGTTCCTATTCGCCGTAGTAGCGGATCGGAACGCGCGATTTGATCGCCTCGTCGTAGCTCAACTCTTTGCTCCCGGACGGATAGCCGTTCTGCTTGAGCAGGTACGCCATGATGTCGACATTCTGCTCGTCGGTGAGGCTGCCCGGTTTCTGTGCCGGCATCAGCTTGGCGACGAAGCGAAAGATCTCGTCGACGTGGAAGTCGTAGCTCGGGTCGGCGAAATCCTTGCCCTTCAACGCCGGGCCAGGGTAGCCGCCACGCTGTCCGTCCAGCAGCAGGCCGTGGCACATGCTGCAGTTCTGGAAGTAGGCTGTCGTGCCCTTGGCCGCCTGTTCCTCGGTATACAGCGCCGGCGGTTTTGCCTTCGCGCTCTTCGACCTAGCGACTTTCGCCGCGGCCTTCGGTTTCTCGTCGCCGCAGCGCTGCGCCGTCGCGGGAGGTCGCAGTCCGAGCGTGTGTCGCGCGATCGAAGCCTGCGGCGTGCGCGCCGTGGCGGCCAGATACGGCTTGACCAGGGCGTCGAGCTTCACTCCGCGCAGCGCGTCAAGTCCCTTCGCGAAAACCGCGGCGATATCCTTCGACGCCGGCGCGTACAACGCGACGAGGTTCCACTGCATGTGCGCCCCGGGCAGGAGTTGCGAACGCAGGCCGGCAGCGTGATGCTCATTCTCATAGGCTTGCAGGAATGACAGCCAGGTCAGTCCGGCCGCAATCTTGCCCCTGGCCACGTCGGCGAGCATGTCGGCGTCATCGCGGTAGACGTGCATGACGACGTTCGGGTGGCTGCTGAACAGCATGCCCGCCCAAGTGTCGAGCTGGGCGATGCCGACTTCGCTGCCCTGACGCAGTTCGGCCAGCGACTTCGTCGGCGCTTTGCTGCGCTGGACCATGACGAAGCCGGTGCCGGCATAAGCCGCCGTCGCCTCGACGCGTGGTGGCAAGTGCGGATCGTTGACGTCGACCGGAAAGCCCATGATGAGCGCGCACTCGTTTTCGGCGAGACGGGCGAACTTGGCGATCGGGAAGCCGTCGTCTTCTTCCTTGCCGTGGCCGACGAACGCGACCGGTTCCATCGCATAGCCTTGCGTCGCCAGCGCTTCGCGCGCGATGCGCGTGTCGGTCGCCGAGGTCGGGTTGGCCGAATCGATGCACACCTTGATCGTCGTTGCCGCGTCGGCGCGGTGCGTGAGCACCGCGCCGAGCGCGAACGTTGCGACGATCGCGAGACGAGCCGCGGTTCTGTCAGAGCGAGAAGACATACAGGTGTCCGCCCTTCGGGATCGCCTTGACCGCCGGGTCGTTGGCCATCTGGCCGCCCCAGATCGGGCTCGCGCCACCCCAGCCGGCCCAGACGGCGATGTACTGTTTGCCACCGACTTTGTAGGTCGTCGGCACGCCGATGATGCCCGAGGTGAGCTGGTCGCTCTTCCACAGCACCTTACCGGTCTTCGAGTCAAAGGCATGCAGATAACCATCCGAACTGCCGCTGATCACGAGGCCGCCGCCGGTCGCGAGCATCGGTCCGTTCCATGGCAACGCCGTGTCGAACTTCCACACCTGCTTGCCGGTGTTAAGGTCGAGTGCCTGCACGGTGCCCCAGTTGTTGTTCGCCGGGTCGTGCTTGACCTCGAAACTGGCATCGAGGAACGCGAGGCCGGCTTTGTATGCGACCGGTTCGCTGCCCTTGATGTCCATACAGGCGTTGAGCGTCGGGATGAACACCAGATGCTGGGTCGGGTCGATCGCGGTCGGCCACCAGTTCTTGCCGCCAAGGAAGCTCGGGCAGGCGAAGACCTGCTTGTCGACAGTTGGACGCAGGTCGGCGGCTGTCTGGTTCACGCCGTCCTTCAAGCCGGTCACGGTGTTGGTGTGGACGAACGGCTCGGCATAGATCGGCTTTCCGGTCGTGCGATCGAGCGCGTAGTAATAGCCGTTGCGATCGGCGTGGACCAGGGCTTTGTAATTCTTGCCCTCGTAGGTGATGGCGGTCAGGATCGGCTCGTTCGTGCCGTCATAGTCCCAGGTGTCGTTTTCGGTCCACTGGTAGTACCACTTGATCTTGCCGGTCGCGGGGTTCAGCGCGAGGACCGAATCGGTGTACAGGTTCTTGCCCGGACGCAGTGTCGCCAGCCACGGGCCCGGGTTGCCGACGGTCCAGAACAGCGTGTCGGTCTCGGTGTCGTACGAGCCCGGCAGCCACGGATTGCCGCCGCCGGTCTGGTACGCGCCCTTCGGCCAGGTATCGCCGCCCGGCTCGCCCGGCGCGGCAGTCGTGTGCGTCTGCCAGAGGATCTTGCCGGTCTTGGCATCGAGCGCCGAGATGAAGCCGCGTGCGCCGTACTCGCCGCCGCCGGTGCCGACGATGACCTTGCCCTTGACGATGAGCGGTGCCGACGTCATGAAATAGCCGACGCCTGGATCCCACAGCTTGGTGCTCCACTTCTCCTTGCCGGTCTTCGCGTCGAGCGCAATGACGTGGTTGTCGAGCGTCTCGAGGTAGACGTTGTTCTCGTACAGCGCCGCGCCGCGGTTGACGACATCGCAGCACACGGTCTTCAGCGCCTTCTCGTTGATCTTGGCAACGTACTTCCACAACTCCTTACCGGTCGCCGCGTCGAACGCGACAACGTGATCCATCGGCGTCGTCACGATCATGACGTCGCCGTTGACCAGTGGGGCACCTTCGTGGCCCTGGGTCAGGTCGCTCTTGTAATCCCAGGCGACCTTGAGCTTGCCGACGTTGGTTGCATTGATTTCGCCGTGCGGCGAGTAGCCCGACGCCGTGTAGTCGTGCCGGTACATCAGCCAGCCGTCGTCCTTGGCCGCGTTGACGAGACGCGCGTCGGTCACGGCCTGGTAGTCCGCGGCCAGCGCCTGTGTGCTTCCTGCGCCGAGCACGGTGAAGGCGAGTGCGCATGCGCTGAACAGCCGGTTCGCTTTGATTCGATGGAAAGTCATGAGTTTTTCCTTGGGTCGATGATCAGAAGAAAATGATTCCGCCGAGCGAACCGCCGAACATCTTCGCGGTATTGCCCAGGTAGTCCTTCGAGCGCGTGTCGCCTATTTCGCCGGCGAGCGTGATGCTCTTGGTCAGGCCGTAGTAGAGGCCGGCGGTGACGTTGGTGTTCGACTTGAACGAGCCGTTGAGCGCGACGTTGGTCGCGTTGTCGTCCTTGTTGCGGCTCTCGCCGTAGTTGATGCCGAACTTGAGCTTGTCGGTGACCTTGTACGTACCCTGGACCAGATAGTTGCGGCCCTTGACCGGGCCCTGGTCGCCATCGGTCAGAATGCCGATGCCCTTGCCTTCCTGATAGTTGGCGAGAAAGCCGAACGGACCGTTGGCATACGACACGCCGATTTCACCCGCCGTCTCGGCGAAGCCGCCCGTGCCGGCGCCGGCGTCGGCGAAGTGCTGCATCTTCGCGCCGATCCAGGCTTTGAAGCCGTTGCCCGCCCAGGCCAGTTGCGCCTGGTATTGCGGCCCTGCCTGCGAGGCGTACAAGCCGCTGTCGACCGGGCTGACGAGTGCGCCGGTGAAGGTGAAGCCGCCGCCGAGCACGGGCGAGGTGTAGGTCATCTGGCCATAGGTGCCGAGATAGGTGTAACCGGCACCGATGTGGCCGAGGGTGACGCGACCGCGTTGCGTCGCTTGCACCGGCGCACCGGCACCGAGCAGGGTCATGTCGCTCAAGATCGCATTCGCGCCGAACACGCCGTAGTCGCGGCCGATCTTGAGCGTGCCCGCTTCGGCCGTGCCGATCGTGAAGAACGCCTGGCGCACGTCGACGGCGCTGTTCGCGGCGATGCCGGAATCGGTGGCCGCGTGCACCATGATGCCGATCGTGCCGCCGATGTCGAGACCATCCTGGCTGGTCTTGAACTTGGTGATGAGCCCGCTCGGCAGCAGGCCGTTGCCGATCGAGGTCTTGCTGCTTTCGCCGCTGCAGCCGAGCCCTCGCCCGGCGAGTGCCGGACCGCCGACCGCGTCGCCCGAGCAGCTCACGGTCGTCGCATAAGCATTGACGATGCCGCCGACGTCGACGGTCCAGTCGCCCGACACGATCTCGACCGCGCCGGCTTGCCCCGCGGCCAACGCAGCAGCGATGGCCGCTGCCGTCAACAGTCGCTGCTGCGACCGTCTGGATTGCTTCAATGGAATTGCGTGCACGTTTCCTCCCAAACAGTGGTTGATGGAAAAACTACTTCGCGGCAGCCGCGCAGCGCCTCGTTGCCGTTACGCGGCCGCACACATCCCCAGCGCGGGCCGGAGCCCGCGCGTTCCTGCGTCTGCCTACGTGATGCGGACTAGAAGAATCCGAGCTTCTTCGGCGAGTAACTGACCAGCATGTTTTTGGTCTGCTGGTAGTGGTCGAGCATCATCTTGTGCGTCTCGCGACCGATGCCGGACTGCTTGTAGCCGCCGAACGCCGCGTGCGCGGGATAGGCGTGATAGCAGTTCGTCCACACGCGACCGGCCTGGATCTCGCGACCGAAGCGGTAGCAGCGATTCGCCTCGCGGCTCCACACGCCGGCGCCTAGTCCGTACAGCGTGTCGTTGGCGATGTGCAGCGCTTCCTCTTCGTCCTTGAACGTCGTCACCGAGACGACCGGGCCGAAGATCTCCTCCTGGAAGATGCGCATCTTGTTGGTGCCGGCGAACACGGTCGGCTTGACGTAGTAGCCGTCCTTGAGTTCGCCGCCGAGCACGTTGCGTTCGCCGCCGGTGAGCACCTTCGCGCCTTCCTGCTTGCCGATGTCGATGTACGAGAGAATCTTGGCGAGCTGCTCGCTCGAGGCCTGCGCGCCGATCATCGTCGTCGGATCGAGTGGGTTACCCGCCTTGATCGCATTGACGCGCTTGATCGCGCGCTCCATGAACTTGTCGTAGATCGATTCGTGGATCAGCGCGCGGCTCGGGCAAGTGCATACCTCGCCTTGGTTGAGCGCGAACATGACGAAACCCTCGATCGCCTTGTCGAAGAAATCGTCGTCACGCGAGGCGACGTCGTCGAAGAAGATGTTCGGCGACTTGCCGCCGAGTTCGAGCGTTACCGGAATCAGGTTCTGCGAGGCGTACTGCATGATCAGGCGCCCGGTCGTGGTTTCACCGGTGAACGCGATCTTGGCGATGCGCGGCGAGGAGGCGAGCGGCTTGCCCGCTTCGAGGCCGAAACCGTTGACGATGTTGAGCACGCCCGGCGGCAGCAGGTCGCCGATCAGTTCGGCCCAGACGAGGATGCCGACCGGGGTTTGTTCTGCAGGCTTGAGCACGACGCAGTTGCCGGCGGCGAGCGCGGGCGCGAGCTTCCACGCTGCCATCAGCAGCGGGAAGTTCCACGGAATGATCTGGCCGACGACGCCGAGCGGCTCGTGAAACTGGTAGGCGACGGTGTCGTGGTCGATCTCGCCGATCGAACCTTCCTGTGCGCGGATGCAACCGGCGAAATAGCGGAAGTGATCGATCGCGAGCGGAATGTCGGCGGCGCGTGTCTCACGCAGGGGTTTGCCGTTGTCCCAAGTTTCCGCGTGCGCGAGCAGGTCGAGATTCTGCTCCATGCGGTCGGCGATGCGGTTGAGGATGTTCGCGCGCTCGGCCGGCGCGGCTCGACCCCACGCGGTCTTCGCCTTGTGCGCGGCGTCGAGCGCGAGTTCGATGTCGTCCTTGTCCGAACGCGCCACTTCGCAAAACGCCTGGCCGGTGATCGGCGTGATGTTTTCGAAATAGCGGCCGGCGACCGGCTTGATCCATTTGCCGCCGATGAAGTTGTCGTAGCGGGCCTTGAACGGAACTTGTACCGCGAGATGTTGCTGTTCGAGTTTGGTCATGACACTGAGGCTCCGGGTTGATGGGCGCCTACCTAGAGCACGCAGCGTGCCAATCCGCTGTACTGCCGTGGTGCAACATCGCAAAAACACTTGCCCGCAAATGCCCACCTCAGTGCATTGCTGCGCTGCGCAATACCTGGCATTTGGTCTGTATTGCAATCGTCGAAAATTTGTGTCCAGACTTGAAACAGTTGCTCAAAACGACTGTCGCAAAAAGCGACACCCGGCATTCCATGACCGATTCCGCTCTGGACCGAATCCAAACCGCACGGCATCGCTTCTTCGATCAAGGCGATGCGCCGCGCGGACTCGTGCCTGCGTCGATCCTGCGCTCGTGGCAACGTTGCGCGGGGCTGGGTCTGTCGGAGAATGCGCGGCCTAACGTCGAGCCGCTGGCCGCCACCGCGCTGCGCGAGGTCTGCCAAAAATACGAAGAGTTGCGCCGCGTCAGCCTGCCCGAAGTGCGCGCGCTATATGCCGATGCGCATGCGACCGGCAGCATCGTCATCCTCACCGCACCCGACGGCATGATCCTCGAGGCGCTCGGCAGCGCGAACTTTCTCGACAAGGCGGCACGCGTGTCGCTGCGCCCGGGTGTGCCGTGGAACGAAAACCATACCGGCACGAACGCGATCGGCACGGCGATGATCGAAGGTCGCGCGATCGAAGTGCGCGGACCCGAACATTTCTTCGCGCCGCATCGCGTGCTCAGTTGTTCGGCGGTGCCGATCGTCGATCCGTTCGGCAAGATCGCCGGCGTGCTCGATCTCTCGGGCGAATCCTCGGTGCATCACACACACGCGCTCGGCATGGTGCGCTTTGCTGTCGACCAGATCGAGCGGCGCCTGTTCAAGCGCGACTTTCCGGGCTGCCGCGTGTTGCGTGTGCAGCGTGATGCTGGCCTGTTCGGCACGGCGCAGGAAGGCATCCTCGTGTTCGACGGCGAACGCCTCGTTGCGGCCAACCGGCATGGCCTGGGCATGCTCAATCTCGTCCGCGGCGACATCGGCCGCAGGGAATTCGGCGACCTGTTCGACGCCAAGGTCGAATCGCTGCAAAGCGAGGCGAACCTGCGCGACCATCTCAACAAGCCCATCTTCGTGCGCAGCGATGAGGCAGCGCCGCATCGGCCGGTAACGGTTTCGACATCGCCGCCCGCAGCGGTCGCCGACCATCGCATCGGCAGCGAGCCCGTGTTCGGCGAGCAACTGACCTTCGAGCTCGATCGCGCGGAACGTGTGCTGCGCGCCGGCATGTCCGTGCTCCTGCTCGGCGAGACCGGCACCGGCAAGGAAGTATTCGCGCGCGAGCTGCACCGCCGCCTCGGCAATCGCATGCCATTCGTCGCGGTCAACTGCGCGGGCTTGCCCGAGAGCCTGATCGAATCGGAATTGTTCGGCTACGACGAAGGTGCGTTCACCGGAGCGAAGCGCCAGGGGACGAAAGGCCTGTTGCGCGAGGCCGACGGCGGCGTGCTGTTCCTCGATGAGATCGGCGATATGCCGCTCGCTGCGCAGACGCGCCTGCTGCGCGTGCTGCAGGAGCGCGAGGTCACGCCGCTCGGCGGGGGCAAACCGGTCAAGGTCGATTTCACCGTCATCGCCGCGACCAACCGCAATCTCAATGTCGGCACGCTCGAGCAGTTCCGTTCGGACCTGTTCTTCCGCATCGCGCACTACACGGTGAATCTGCCCGCGCTGCGCGCATATCCCGATCGCCGCGCGCTGATCGAAACGTTCTGGCGCCGTCTTGCGGCGGCGACGCCGATCGAAGCGAGCGCGCTTGACGTCCTCGCAGGCTACGACTGGCCCGGCAACCTGCGCCAGCTCACCGGCATGCTGCGCACGCTGATTGCGCTTGCCGGACCCGGCAGCGCGGTCGGCGCGGACGATCTTCCGCCGATGCTTCGCGAGCAGGGCACCGCGACGGGCATCGGCGGCGCTGCCACTGCGGGTGCGCTCGACGAGATCGCCGAACGCGCGATGCGGCAGGCGCTGGAAAAACATGCCGGCAATGTCTCCGCCGCGGCGCGCAGCCTCGGCGTCAGCCGCAGTACGCTCTATCGGCGCCTGGGCTGAGCGAATCCGCTCCCGCCTGTTTCCGTCGCGCGCACAATGCCCCTCAGATTCCCAGCACTTTCCGATTGAACGCGTGGTCCGCGTCGCGGCCGGCGAAATCGTCGAAGGTGTGTTCGGTGACGTGGATGATGTGTCTGGCGACGAACGGCGCACCCTCGCGCGCGCCGTCCTCGGGATGCTTCAGCGCGCACTCCCATTCCACGACCGCCCAACCCGGATAGTCGTACTGCGCGAGCTTGGAAAAGATGCCGGTGAAATCCACCTGGCCGTCGCCGAGCGAGCGGAAGCGTCCCGGGCGATCCACCCAGTCCTGGTAGCCGCCGTAGACACCCGATTTTCCCGACGGCCGGAACTCGGCATCCTTGACGTGGAAGATGCGGATGAACTCGTGGTAGAAGTCGATGTATTGCAGATAATCGAGCTGCTGCAAGACGAAATGGCTCGGATCGTAGAGTATGCGGCAACGGCGATGATGGCCGGTTGCGGCGAGGAAACGCTCGAACGTCACGCCATCGTGCAGGTCTTCGCCCGGATGGATCTCGTAGCAGACGTCGACGCCGGCGTCATCGAACGCATCGAGAATCGGCAGCCAGCGCCGCGCGAGTTCGGCGAAGCCGTCCGCGACGAGGCCGGCCGGGCGCGGCGGCCACGGATAGAACGTGTGCCACTGCAGCGCACCCGAGAACGTCGCATGCGCGGTCAGGCCGAGATTGCGACTGGCCTGCGCCGCGAAGCGGAGTTGCTCGATCGCCCACTCGGTGCGCTTCTGCGAGTTGCCGCGCACCGCTTCCGGCGCGAAGCCGTCGAACAGCAGATCGTAGGCCGGATTCACCGCGACGAGTTGCCCTTGCAGATGCGTCGACAGCTCGGCGATCTGCACGCCGCAGGCTTCGATGCGGCCCTTGAGCTCGTCGCAGTAGGCCTTGCTCTCGGCGGCACGGCGCAGATCGATGCAGCGCGCATCCCAGCTCGGGATCTGCACACCTTTGTAGCCGAGCTGCGCCATCCATTTGCAGATGCCTTCGAGCGTGTCGAACGGCGGCTTGTCGCCCATGAACTGGGCGAGAAAAATCGCGGGGCCTTTGATCGTTTTCATGCTACGGAACCTCTGAAGAAGCGTCGCGAGCGAAGGCAGATAGTGCGTCGCCGGAGCGCAGGAACCGGAGTTTACTGGTAGTAAATGAGGATTCCGAGCACCGCCGGCGCACAAGCTGCCGAGCGCAGCAGCTTATTCAGAGGTTCCCGAACTCCGTCCACTTCTGTTGCGATTGTGCCGAGCGGATCACCGCGTTGATGAACGCCATGCCGCGTACGCCGTCGGCGATGCCGGGGAAATCGTATGCGCGCGGCTCGACTTTCGCACCGTCGGCGTGCGCGCGCACGCCGCGATAAAACGCGGTGTAAATATTCGCGAACGCTTCTAGATATCCTTCGGGATGCCCCGGTGGCGTGCGCGTGTTGCGCGCCGCGGCTTCGCCGAGATAGGCGGCGCCCGTGCGCAGGATCTGCACCGGCGCATCGAGCGAGCGCAGCACGAGCGAGTTCGGATCGGCATGCCGCCACTCGATCGATCCCGACTCGCCGTAGATGCGCAGCGCGAGATTGTTTTCCTCGCCTGCGGCGATCTGTGTCGCCACGAGCACGCCGCTCGCGCCGTTGTCGAAACGCAGCAGCATCGAGGCGTCGTCATCGAGGCGGCGGCCCGGGATGAAGGTGTTCAACATCGCATCGATCTGGGTGATGCGCAACCCGCTGACATATTCGGCCAGATGCGCCGCATGCGTGCCGATGTCGCCGATCGCACCGCCTGCGCCCGACTTGGTGGGATCGGTGCGCCAGCTCGCCTGTTTCTGCCCGCTGCCTTCGATGTCCGTCGCCAGCCAGCCCTGCGGATATTCGACGTAAATCTTGCGCACCGCGCCGATGCGCCCGGCGTTGACGAGCGCACGCGCTTCCTTGATCAGCGGATAGCCGCTGTAGGTGTAGGTGACGGCGAGAACGCCGCCGCTGCGCTCGACCGCCGCCTGCAGCTCGCGCGCCTCGGCCAGCGAAAAACACAGCGGCTTGTCGACGACGACGTGGAAGCCGTTCTCCAGTGCGAGCCGCGCCGGTTCGTAATGCACATGATTGGGCGTGACGACGGCGATGAAATCCATGCGCTTGTCGGCAGGCAGCGCTTTCTCCGCGGCGAACATCTGCGCGTAGCTCGCGTACGCACGCGCCGGATCGACGTGGTAGGCCGCACCGGCCTCGCGCGAGCGTTGCGCATCGCTGCTGAACGCGCCGCAGACCAGCTCGGCTTCGCCGTCCAGTTCCGCGGCGATGCGATGGATGCGGCCGATGAACGAACCGGGGCCGCCGCCGACCAATCCCATGCGTAGCTTGCGCACTCTATGTCCTCATCAAATTGGAAAGTTCATCCGCCATGCGACTACGCCAGGCCGACCTTTTTCAACACTTCGAGCGGCGGCCCATCGAAACTCGCCAGCGGCACGTTGCCGATGAATTGGAGGTCCTTGCGTCCTTCCGGCGTCGTGTAGAAACCGCTTGCGGTCAGGTCGCGATAACGAGCGAAGAATTTGGCTGCCTCAACGAAGCGCGGCTTCGCCTTCGGCAAGTAACAGATGTCGTCGCAGATCGCGTGCAGCTGTTGCGCATCGAGCTCGTGCACAGGCTTGGAAAAGCGTCGGCCTGATTCCTTGTCGAGCCACTGCAATCCGTTGAGCACGATCGTGCGATCCTTTTGCTGACCCGGATACGGCGCGCTAATCCATTCGTCGAGGAAATCGACCACACCCACCGCCGATGCGCTCGGCGACGTGGCGTCCGCGGGAATGATCGCGTCGCAGAGCACGGTCGCAGTGCGGCGCTGCGCGGCGCTGAACGTCAGCGGCCACAGTTCGCCAGGATGATAGACGTTGAGCAGTTTCGGATCCTGCCCGTACGGTTTCGCCGCCACCTTCGCGGGCACCGTGGCGAATACGCCGTGTCCGAGCGGCGCAGCGGCGGCGGCGAGCATCCACTTGATTGTCGTGCGACGATCCATCACAGCTCCTTGCGTTGCATGCGCTCAAGGATATGGTCCGCCACACGCCACGAGTTGGCCATGATGGTGAGCGTCGGATTCTTGTCGGCATTCGACGGGAACGGCGCGCCGTCGGCGAGAAACAGGTTCTTCACATCCCAGGTCTGGCACCACGGGTTGACCACGGAAGTGCGCGCATCGTCGCCCATGATCGCACCGCCGACTTCGTGGATGATGCTGCCGCCCGGCTCGATCGCCTTGGCGCCGTCGGTCTTGACTTCGCCGCGCACGCGTCCGCCCATCGCGGTGATGATGTCGGCGAAGGTCTTCTGCATGTGCGCGGCCTGTCGTGTCTCGTGCTCGGACCACTGCCAGTGGAAGCGCAGCACCGGGATGCCCCACTTATCCTTCACCTTGGGATCGATCTCGCAGTACGACTTCTCGTTCGGAATCATCTCGCCGCGTCCGGCGAAGCCGACGAACGAGCCGTAGTAGCGGCGCGCGTCCTCCTTGAACTTGGCGCCGTAGCTACCGCCGGTAAGCCATTCCAGCCTCGTCGCGGTGCCGACGCCCGGCATGCGCCGGCCGCCGCCGAATTCGATGTGGTAGCCACGCGCAAAGCCGAGCTTGCCGGCCTCCTTGTACTGCCACCAGGGAACGTACATGTGCAGGCCGGACACGCCTTCCTCGTTGTGCGGCGGCAGGCTTTCGAGCAATGGAATCTGGCCACCGAGATCACTGCCGACCGTGTCCATCAGGTATTTGCCGACCTTGCCGCTCGAATTGCCGAGGCCGTGCGGAAACTGCGTCGACTTCGAGTTGAGCAGGATGCGCACCGTCTCGCAGGCGCTCGCCGCGAGCACGACCGCGCGCGAGCTGATCGAGATATTCCTGTGCGAGGTCCGGTCGATGAAATGCACGCCCGAGGCGCGGCCGTCCTTGCCAAGGGTGACCTCATTGACCATCGCGTCGGTGACGATGTCGAGCTTGCCGGTCGCGAGCGCCGGGGGCAGATGCACGGTCGTCGATTGATAGTTCGCCCGGATCGAACAGCCCTGTCCGCATGGCGTGGTCCAGAAGCAAGCGCCGCGACGCTTCATGTCGGCGGCGATGATTGCCTGCGCGGCGGGGTTGCCCGGATGCAGCTTCGCCGGCGAATTCTTCCAGTCGAGCTGGCGCGTCAGCACGGCGCGATGGCCGGCAATCACGGGAATGCCAAGCTTGCCCGCGTACTTGTGCACGAGCAGGTCGCTGACCAGCGGCTTCGGCGGCGGCAGCAGACAGCCCTCCGGCGAATCGGGCGTGTTCTCGAGTCCGTCGTTCGCGCCGTAGACGCCGATGAGCATCTCGACCTTGTCGTAGTACGGCGCCATGTCCGCGTAGCCGATCGGCCAGTCGAAGCCGAGGCCGTCGCGCGAGCGCGGCTTGAAGTCGTAGGGCCCGTTGCGCAGCGAGATGCGGCCCCAGTGATTGGTGCGGCCGCCGAGCATGCGCGCGCGCCACCAGTCGAAGCGTTGCGTCTCGTCCGTGCTCGCCTGGGTGTACGGCTCACCGGGAACCTGCCAGCCGCCGTCTACCGTGGCGTCGTAGAAGCCGAACGGCTTGTCCGGCGTGCTCGCGCCGCGCAGTGGCGCCATCTCGGGCGTCTGGAACATTGCCGCCTCGGCGACCGGATCGTAGTTGCGGCCGGCCTCGAGCATGAGCACGCGTGCGCCGCCCATGGTCAGCGTGTAGGCCATTTGCCCGCCGCCGGCGCCCGAGCCGACGACGATCACATCATAGTCGGTCTTTGCCGCAACCTCTGCGTTGATGAAAGGCACTGAGTGACTCCAATGGGTGTCGACACGGCGAACCGATCTGCGCATGCCCAGCGACAAATCGGATCGCGTCCGCGTTTATAGCCCAAAAGCGCCCGTACCTGCACGATGTCGTGCATCGCGCGGAGATAGCGAGGGCGATACTGCGAGCGCAGATCTCAGAGCACGGCGACGATGGCGCGCGCGACGTCATCGAGGCGATCATCAGGCAGGCCAGCGACGTTGATGCGGCTGTCGTCGACCATGTAGATCGCGTGTTCGGCGCGCAGGCGATGCACCTGTTCGACGGAGAGGCCCAGGCGCGAGAACATGCCGCGGTGGCGGGCGATGAAATCGAAACGGTTCGAGCCCGAATGCTTGCGCAGGGCTGCGGCGAGGCCTTCACGCAATACGATCATGCGCTCGCGGATCGCATCGACCTCGGCGACCCAGGCCGCACGTCGCGCCGGATCGGTGAGGATGATGCGCACTACGGCGGCACCGTGGTCCGGCGGCATCGAGTAGTTGGCGCGCGCGACCGAGCAGAGCTGCGCATAGGCGATATCGGCCTCGGCCGCGGACGGCGCCAGCAGAATCGCGCAGCCGACGCGGTCGCGATACACCGAGAAGTTCTTCGAGCAGCTCGCGGCGATGACCATGGATGGAACCAGTGTGGCGAGCAGGCGCACGCCCGCGGCGTCGGCATCGAGGCCTTCGCCGAATCCCTGATAGGCGATGTCGACGAACGGGAACAACCGCTTCTCGACGATGAGCTTGCCGATCTCGCGCCACTGATCGAGCGTGAGGTTCGCGCCGGTCGGATTGTGGCAGCAACCATGCAGCAGGACGACGTCGTCGGGCTTCGCCTGCGCGAGCGCGGCAAGCATCGCCTCGAAGCGCACCGTGCCGGTGGTCGCATCGAAGTAGGGATACGAAACGTGCTTGAGACCCGAGGCTTCGATCATCGGAATATGGTTGGGCCAGGTCGGGTCGGAGACCCACACCGTGGCATCGGGCCGTGCGCGGCGCAGCAGTTCCAACAGGATGCGCAGCGCGCCGGAGCCGCCAGGTGCCTGGATCGCACGCACTCGCGCAGCGGGTGCGGCATCACCCAAGACCAACTCCGTCATCTTCGTGTCGAACGTCGTGTCGCCGGCGAGGCCGAGATAGGTTTTCGTCGTCTGCTCGGCGAACAGCACCTGCTCCGCGTCGCGCACCGACTGCATGATCGGCGTGCGGCCTTCGCGGTCCTTGTAGACGCCGACGCCGAGGTCGACCTTGTGCTGGCGCGGATCGTCGCGCAACAGCGCGATCAGGGCGAGGATCTTGTCAGGCGCGGGCGAAGTCAGGGTCTCGAACATGAGGGTGGTCGCAATCGATTCGGGAAATGGATGGATGGGTCGACGCTCAGGCGACGACCGCTTCGGCCGTTGCGGCCTGCGCGGCGAACATCTGCTTGATCTGTTTCGCTGCCTCGCGGCCGTCGAGCACGGCGCGCACGACGAGGTCGGCGCCGCGCCACATGTCGCCGCCGGCGAACACTTTCGGATTCGTCGTCTGCAACGGCAGGCGGCCGGCGCCGCCGAGGACGATCTTGCCGTTCGTGGCGAACTCGATGCCGTTGGCCGTCGCCCATTGCGGCGGCTCGGGCAGGAAGCCGAAGGCGAGGATGACGACGTCGGCCGGCAGTACTTCCTCGCTGCCCGGGACCAGCTCCGAACGCGGGCGGCCGTTGCCGTCGTCGACGAGACGCGTTTCGCCGACGCGCACGCCGATGACGCCCTTCGCATTGCCGAGAATCTCAAGCGGCTGGCGCTGGAACAGAAAGTCGACGCCTTCGTCGCGGCTGTATTTCACTTCGCGGCGCGAACCGGGCATGTTCGCTTCGTCGCGACGATAGACGAGGGTGACGCTTTCGGCGTCGTGACGCACGCTGGTGCGCACGCAGTCCATCGAAGTATCGCCGCCGCCGAGCACGACGACGCGCTTGCCGAGCAGTTCGGGCATCACGTCTGCAGCCGTCGCGGTGCCGAGCAGGCGACGCATGTTCGCGATCAGGAACGGCAGCGCCGCGTGCACGCCGGGCAGGGTCTGTCCGGGCAGCTTGCCGTCGACGAACTGGTAGGCGCCGGTGCCGAGGAAGACCGCGTCGTAGTCCTGGGTCAGCGTGGCGAATTCGATGTCCCTTCCGATCTCGATGTTGAGGCGGAACTTCACGCCCATGCCTTCGAGCACGCTGCGGCGCGTGTCGACGATTTTCTTGTCGAGCTTGAACGGCGGGATGCCGAACGTGAGCAGGCCGCCGATCTCCTCGTAACGATCGAACACCTCGACCGCGTGGCCCGCGCGCGCGAGCACGTCGGCGGCGGCGAGTCCGGCCGGACCGGCACCCACGACCGCGATGCGCTTGCCCGACGCTTCGACGTCGTCGAGCTTCGGCCGCCAGCCACGTTTGAACGCCTCGTCGGTGATCGAGCGTTCGATCGCGCCGATCGTGACCGCGCCGAAGCCGGTCTCGAGCGTGCAAGCCTGCTCGCAGAGACGGTCCTGCGGGCAGATGCGGCCGCAGATCTCGGGCAGCGGATTGGTCTCGTGCATCAGCGCCGCGGCGTCCTCGACGCGGCCTTCGCGCGCGAGCTCGAGCCAGCGCGGGATATGGTTGTGCAGCGGGCAGCCCCACGAGCAGTACGGATTGCCGCAGTCGATGCAGCGCGAGGCCTGCTCGGTGATCTGCTCGCCGGTGAACGCGGTGTGGATCTCGCCATAGCCGAGTACGCGCACGGGCACGTTGAGCTCGCGCGGGAGCTCGCGGGGAAAGCGCAAAAATGGAAAATTATCTTTTTTCACTTTGATTGATTCTTTCTATCAGGCGGCGCGGCGCAGTTCGTCGGCGAGCGAGTCGAGGCTGGCGGCCTTCGGTTTGACCAGCCAGAACTTGTGCACGAGTTCGCGGAACTCGTCGACGATGCGGCGTCCCCAGGCGCTGCCGGTCGCGTCGACATAGCCGAGCAGCAGGCTGCGCAGGTGTTGCCAGTAATTTTCCATGCCTTCGTGCGAGATGCGCGTGATGTCGACGAGCTCGTGGTTGTAGCGGTCGACGAAATCGCGCGCCTCGTCGAGGACGAAGGCGTAGCCGCCGGTCATGCCGGCGCCGAAATTGACGCCGCAGCGGCCGAGCACGACGACGGTGCCGCCGGTCATGTATTCGCAGCAGTGATCGCCGACGCCTTCGACGACGGCGAGCGCGCCCGAGTTGCGCACGGCGAAGCGCTCGCCCGCGCGGCCCGCGGCGTAGAACTCGCCGCCGGTTGCGCCGTACAGGCAGGTGTTGCCGACGATCGACGATTCGTGGCTCGGGAAGCCCGCATCGCGCGGCGGACGCACGACGATGCGGCCGCCGGCCATGCCCTTGCCGACGCCGTCGTTGGCCTCGCCGTCGAGCACGATATGCACGCCGCCCGCATTCCACGCGCCGAGGCTTTGGCCCGCCGCGCCGGAGAGGCGCAACGTGATCGGATTGGCCGCCATGCCCGCATCGCCGTGTTTGCGCGCGACGTCGCCAGACAGACGCGCGCCGATCGAGCGGTCGGTGTTGACGACGGCGTAATGAAATTCACCGCCCGTGGCGTTGTCGATCGCGGCCTTCGTCTCGGCGGCGATGCGCTTGGCCAGATCGCTCTGCGGAATCGGCGCCGCGGCGCATCCCGGCACGTTGCCGTCGAGGCCATTGCCGAGCAGCGGCGCGAGATCGACTTTGTTCTGCTTGACCGTCGCGCCCTCGCGCTGCTTGAGCAGATCGGTGCGGCCGATGATCTCGTCGAGCTTGCGCACGCCGAGGCGCGCCATGTGCTGGCGCACGTCCTCGGCGACGAAGCGGAAGAAGTTCTCGACCTGCTCGGGCGGGCCGTCGTAATGCTTCTTGCGCAACTCGTCGTTCTGCGTGGCGACGCCGGTCGCGCAGGAATTCAGATGGCAGATGCGCAGATACTTGCAGCCGAGCGCGACCATCGGCGCGGTACCGAAGCCGAACGATTGCGCGCCGAGCATCGCCGCCTTGATCACGTCGAGGCCGGTCTTGAGACCACCGTCGGTCTGCACGATCACGCGCTCGCGCAGGCCGTTGCGTACGAGTGTCTGCTGCGTTTCCGACAAGCCCAGTTCCCACGGCGAGCCGGCGTAGCGGATCGAGGTCAGCGGGCTCGCGCCCGTGCCGCCGTCGTGGCCGGAAATCGTGATCAGGTCGGCGTTGGCCTTGGCCACGCCCGCGGCGATCGTGCCGACGCCGGCGTTGGCGACGAGCTTCACCGAGACCAGCGCCGAGGGGTTCACTTCCTTCAAGTCGTAGATCAACTGCGCGAGATCTTCGATCGAATAGATGTCGTGATGCGGCGGCGGCGAGATCAAACCGATGCCGGGACGCGCATAGCGCAGGCGCGCGATCAGGGCATTGACCTTGTGTCCCGGCAACTGGCCGCCTTCGCCGGGCTTGGCGCCCTGCGCGACCTTGATCTGCAAGACTTCGGCATTGACCAGATAAGCCGGCGTGACTCCGAAGCGGCCCGAGGCGACCTGCTTGATCTTCGACATCTTCTCGGTGCCGTAGCGCACCGGATCTTCGCCGCCTTCGCCTGAGTTGCTGCGCGCGCCGAGGCGGTTCATCGCGATCGCGAGCGCCTCGTGTGCTTCGGGCGAGAGCGCGCCGAGCGACATGCCGGCCGAGTCGAAACGCTTGAGGATCGCTTCGACCGGCTCGACTTCCTCGATAGGTACGGGCGCGCCGGCTGCATGCACGGCGAGCAGGTCGCGCAGCGCCGCGGGCACACGCTTGTCGACCGCATCCGCGTAGCGGCGATACAGCTTTGCATCGCCCGTGCGCACCGCGAGCTGCAGCGCACCGACGACTTCCGGGTTGTACATGTGGAACTCGCCGCCCGGGAGCGCCTTCATCAGGCCGCCCGGCGGCAATGCGTAGTTCGGATCGCGCGCGGCGATCGCTTGCGCCTTGTATTCGTTCTGGATGTCGACGAACCCCGCGCCGCCGATGCGCGAAGGCGTGCCCGGGAAACACAGCTCGACGACTTCGGCATCGAGGCCGACGATCTCGAACAGCTGCGCACCGCGATAACCCGCAATCGTCGCGATGCCCATCTTCGAGATGATCTTGAGCAGGCCTTTCTGGATGCCGCGGCGATAGCTGCGGCCGATCTCGCTCGGCGCTTCGCCCTGGCGGCCCTTGAGTTGGCCGCGCTTGTTCATGTCGAACAGGGTTTGATACGACAGATACGGATACACGGCGGTCGCACCGAAGCCGATCAGGCAGGCGAAGTGGTGCGCATCGCGCGCGTTCGCGGTTTCGACGAGGATGTTGCAGTCGCAGCGCAGCTGCTTCTGGGTCAGGCGCGCGTGCACGGCGCCGGTGGCGAGCAGGGAATGGATCGGCAGCAGGCCCGGCCCCGGGTAGCGGTCGGACAGCAGGATCAGCATGCTGCCGCTGCGCACCGCGTCTTCGGCGCGGTCGCACAGATCTTCGATCGCCGCCTTGAGCCCGATCTTTTCGTCGTAGTACAGATCGAGCTTGATGTTCGCCGGTGCGATGTGCGGCAGCGCGAGGATCTGGCGCAGCTTGCGCTGCGACAGGATCGGCGAGTTGAGCAACACCTGCTTGGCGTTGTCGGGCGACAGATCGAAGACGTTGCGCTCGAGGCCGATCTGCGTGGTTAGCGACATCACGAGGCGTTCGCGCAGCGGGTCGATCGGCGGATTCGTCACCTGCGCGAACGACTGGCGGAAGTATTCGTACAGCGGCCGCGATTGTTGCGACAGCACCGCGATCGGCGTGTCGTCGCCCATCGAGCCGGTCGCTTCGGCTTCGTCCTCGGCCAGCGTCTTCAGAATGACGTCGCGCTCCTCGCGGGTCAGCGCGAACTGCTTCTGGTAGCGCGCGAGCACCTCGGGCGAGAACGGCTCGGCGGCGAGCGCCGGATCGATCAGGTGCGATTCGAGATAGTTGAGTTGGTCGCGCAACCACTTCTTGTACGGTGCGCGCGAACGGTTGATCGCATCGATCGCCGTGCTGTCGAGCAGCTTGTGCTCGACGAGGTCGACCGCGATCATCTCGCCCGGCCCGAGGCGGCCCTTGGCGACGATGCGCGAGTCGGGCACATCCCACAGGCCGGCTTCCGAGGCGACGATAAGATGGTTGTCGTCCGAGCGTGCCCAGCGCGCCGGGCGCAGGCCATTGCGGTCGAGCGCGCAAGCTGCATGTCTTCCGTCGCACAGCACGATGCCGGCGGGTCCGTCCCACGGTTCGCTATGCAATGCGTAGTATTCGTAGAACGCCTCGAGATCCTCGTCGAGATCCTCGCGCGAGGACCAAGCCGGCGGAATCAGCACGCGCATCGCGAGCAGCACGTCGAGGCCGCCTTCGACCAGCACTTCGAGCATGTTGTCGAGGCTTTGCGAATCGGAACCCTTGGTCGTGACCAGTTCGCCGAGATCGGAGAAATCCACGAGCGGCGACTTGTATTTCGCCGCGCGCGCGGTCGCCCAGTTGCGATTGGCCTTGATCGTGTTGATCTCGCCGTTGTGTGCGAGCAAGCGGAACGGTTGCGCGAGGCGCCAGTGCGGCATCGTGTTGGTCGAGTAGCGCTGGTGGAATACCGCGGCGCTCGCTTCGAGAGCCGGGTGCGAGAAGTCCGGAAATGCCGCACGCAACTGGCCCGGCGCGACCATCGCCTTGGCCGCGAACGTCGTTGCCGACAGGGTGACGACGTAGAAGTGGATATCGTCGGCGAAAGTTTTTTCGGCGAGGCGGCGTGCGCGGAACAGGGCGCGGTCGAATGCGCCTTCATCCATGCCGGCCGGCGCGTTGACGAAGATCTGTTCGATGCGCGGTCGATGCGCTTCGCCGATCGGCCCGCAGGCGCGCGAATCAACCGGCACTTCACGCCAGCCCGCGACCGCGAGGCCGGCGGCTTCGAGTTGCTTCGCAAGTTCGGCTTTCTGCGCCTGTGCGCGCGCTTCGTCTTTGCGATCGAGGTAGATATGGCCCGAGGCGAAACGTTCGCCGACAGTGATGCCGGCATCGCTCGCTAGCGCGCGCAGCCAGCCGAACGGGCGATAGAGCAGGATGCCGCAACCGTCGCCGGTGATGCCGTCGGCACCGATGCCGCCGCGATGCGACATCTTCGCCAAGGTCGAGAAGGCCTGGTCGACCAGCCACGCGCCCGCTTTGCCGTCGATGTTCGCGATCAGCCCGAAACCGCAGCTGTCGTGCTCGAACGACGGGTCATATAGCGTATTAGCGCGTTGTTGCAACATGGTCAAACCTGCTCTTGCTCGATGCGGCACGATCACTCCGATCCGCCGGCATCTGGCGACGACAAAGCCGGCGCATCCCGGCGCCAGCCTTGGTTATGTGGATATTCCACGCATGCGACTACAACACAAATGCTGCGTCGCGTCAAAGCCTGCGGCAAATGGCCGCCTAAACGTCTATACGGGCAATCATCGAGCATGCCGCGCCTTTAGTCCAGCGCGCGGCCCGCGTGGGCCTTCGCGCCTACAGCGCGTCTGCGCCAGTCTCGCCCGTACGGATGCGGATCACTTGCTCCAGATCGTGGACGAAGATCTTGCCGTCGCCGATCTTGCCGCTGTTGGCGGAGGCGAGGATCGTTTCGACGACGCGCTCGACGAGGTTGTCGGCGACCGCGATCTCGATCTTGATCTTGGGCAGGAAGTCGACGACGTATTCGGCGCCGCGATACAGCTCGGTATGGCCCTTCTGCCGACCGAAGCCTTTGACCTCGGTGACCGTGATGCCCTGCACGCCCACTTCGGCGAGCGCCTGGCGCACATCGTCGAGTTTGAACGGTTTGATGACGGCGGTGACGAGTTTCATGGTCTGGTGAAGGATTTCGTGTAGCTCGACTATACCGAAAAAGCCTGCGCCGTGCTGCCAGGCGGAAATGGCGCGATTGCGTCCGGTTTTCCGTCTGTCTTGTAGGAAAATTCCTACAGAAGAGTCAGTAAACTGCCACTTCCCGCCGCGAACGGATTGGCTAGGCTTTCTCCTGTCCGTTGCGCACCACCGTTTGCTTGAGAGGTAACGCCGTGATTGCCGTCTCCCCGCTCGACGACCTGGCTCGACGCCTGGCCGATCTCGTTCCCCCCGAAGCGCGCGAGCGCCTCGGCGCCCCTGCGCGCGAAGCCATGGATGACTTGTCCGCGAATTTCAAGGACACCTTGCGCTCGGGCCTGCGCCGGCTCGATCTGGTCACGCGCGAAGAGTTCGACGTACAGCGCTGCGTGCTGCTGCGTACCCGTGAGATGGTCGAGGCTCTCGAACATCGCATCGCTGAACTCGAAGCGATGCTGGGCGCCAAGGCCGCGCCGCACTGACAAAGACCATGGCAGATCGGCATGACGCCGATGCAGCCTCCCTTTTCCGCGTACGGTCGTGAACCCCCGGCACTCGGTGTCGATGGTTGCGACGATCACGGCTCGTCGTCCGGTTGGCATGAATTGCTACCCTCCTTGCACGGACAGCAGGTGGAATCGGCACGACCGCACGCGGAATCTGGCGTTTCTGCGATCTCCGTCGATCGCAGCAAGCAAAGACCGGCCACCCCGGGCTACATGCTTCAACAGGGACGCATTACGACTGGACCCTGCCTGGATCGGCAGATGGACAAGGACGTTGTTTTTGCGACCATCCTCGAGCGCAAAGATCGCAAAGCGGCCATTTCGAAGATCAAAATGCGGCCGTCCTTGGCCGCGCTTCTCAGTGACCTTTACTTTTCTGGCATGGCGATTTCAGGCAGATGAGCCTCGCCACCGTCCATAGCCGAGCCCAGGATGGCGTTGCCGCGCCCGCAGTCACGGTGGAAGTGCATCTCTCCGGCGGCCTGCCCGGCACTTCCATCGTCGGCTTGCCCGAGACCGCAGTGAAGGAGGCACGCGACCGCGTTCGCGTGGCGATCCAGAACGCACAGCTGGAATATCCCGCGCGCCGCGTCACCGTCAGCCTGGCGCCGGCCGATCTGCCCAAGGACGGCGGCCGCTTCGATCTGCCGATCGCGCTCGGCATCCTCGCCGCCGCCGGACACGTGCCGAAGGAAGCATTGGCGCGCTACGAATTCCTCGGCGAACTGGCGTTGTCCGGCGAGTTGCGTGCGGTCACCGGCGTGCTGCCGGCGGCGTTGAAGACCCTACAGGCTGCTCGCGCACTGATCGTGCCGCGCAGCAATGTCGCCGAAGCCGCGCTCGTCTCCGCGGCCGAGGTGCGCGGCGCCGATTCGCTGCTCGAGGTGCTCGCCTTTCTGCGCGGCGCGGGTGATTTGCCCGAAGCTAGCGTCGCGCCGCAGGCAAACACCGAAACAAACGAGTCCGATCATCCCGACCTCGTCGAGGTGCGCGGCCAGGCGCATGCGCGCCGGGCGCTGGAAATCGCCGCCGCCGGTGCGCACCACCTGCTGTTCGTCGGGCCTCCAGGCGCCGGCAAGACCATGCTCGCGAGTCGCCTGCCGGGCATCCTGCCGCCGCTGAGCGAGGCCGAGGCTTTGGAATCGGCGGCCGTGCGCTCGGTCGCCGGGCAGGGCGTCGATCTGCGCAATTGGAAGACGCGCCCGTTCCGCCAGCCGCATCACACGGCGTCTGCGGTGGCGCTGGTCGGCGGTGGCTCGGTGCCGCGTCCGGGCGAGATTTCGTTGGCTCATCACGGCGTGCTTTTTCTCGACGAATTGCCCGAATTCGATCGCCACGTGCTCGAAGTGCTGCGCGAGCCGCTCGAGTCGGGTCGTGTCGCCATCTCGCGCGCCGCGCGCCGCGCCGAGTTTCCCGCCGCGTTCCAGTTGGTCGCCGCCATGAATCCGTGTCCTTGCGGCTATGCCGGCGACCCGTCGGGCCGCTGCGCCTGCACGCCCGAGACGATCCGTCGCTATCGGGCGAGGATCTCCGGACCGCTGCTCGATCGCATCGATCTGCAGGTCGAAGTGCCGCGCGTGGCGCTGGTCGAACTCGGCGAGACGGCGCCGTCGGGAGAGTCCAGCGCGGTCGTGCGCGAGCGCGTGGTCGCCGCGCGTTCGCGGCAGATGCAACGCGCCGGCAAACCCAACGCGATGCTCGGATCGCGCGAACTGCGCCGCGACGGCGCACTCTCGGCACGCGACCGCACCCTGCTTGAACGCGCGCTCGACAAGCTCGGTCTGTCCGCACGCGCCTATCACCGCATCCTGCGCGTCGCGCGCACGATCGCCGATCTCGACGGCAGCGATACGATCGCCACGCCGCATTTGATGGAAGCGATCCAGTACCGGCGCCTGGCGGTACGCGAGTAACGCTTTGGCATGCGTGCGCTAACATGATGCGCATGACGACAAACGATACGAATTCCGCAGCCGGCGGCCTGCGCGGCCTGCTCGACGTGCTGTGGCGCATCCATGCGCGCAACGAAAGCGCGGTGCTTGGCATCGTGACCGCGACCGAAGGATCCACCTACCAGAAGCCCGGCGCGCTCGTGCTGCTCGACGGCAAGGGCCTACGCCACGGCGTGATCAGCGGCGGCTGCCTCGAGCCCGCGCTCGAGGAGGCGGCGCGCAAGGTGCACGAATCCGGGCACGCGGCGACCATCGAATTCGATACGCGAACGGACGAGGACCTGCTGTTCGGCAGCGGCATCGGCTGTCGCGGTCGCGTCGCCCTGCTGCTGCTGCCGTTGCCGCCGCAGGCGCCGCTCGCGCGTGCGCTGTTCGCCGCGCTCGACCGCGGCGTCGATCTGCACCTGTCATTCGCGTTGGACGATTCCGAGCTCGGCGCGGGCAGTGCGAGTTTCACACGGGACGCCGCCTCCGCGCCTTGCGCGCGATGGGCTCGCGATGGCCGCGCCGTCGAAACCGGCGCGATCGCGACGACGCTGCGCATCGATATCGCCACGCCGCCGCGCCTGCTGCTGTTCGGCGCCGGGCCGGAAACCGCGCCGCTCGCGCTGATCGCGCGCAGACTCGGCTGGTTCGTCGACCTCGTCGAGCATCGTGGACGCTGGGCCGCGTTCGCCTTGGACGCCGCGATCGATCGCCGCATCGACCTTGCTCCCGCGGCGGCGGCCGCGGCCCTGGCAGACGAGCGCTACGACGCGATGCTGCTGATGAATCACAACTACTCACTCGATCTTGACTGGCTGCGCTTTTGCGCTGCCGACGAGGTGGGATACGTCGGCTTGCTCGGCCCTGCGGCGCGGCGCGATGCCTTGCTTGCCGAACTCGATGCCGCGGCACGTGCGCGCCTCGCGCCGCGCCTGCGCGCGCCGGTCGGACTCGATCTCGGCGGCCACGGCGGTGAAGCGGTCGCCGTCGCGATCGCGGCGCAACTGCAGCAGCATTTTTCCGCGCGCGCGCGCAACGCGGCGGCAGCCACGTCGACGATCGTGCATGGCTGAGCGCGCGCACGGCGTTGTCGTGCTTGCCGCCGGTGCATCGACGCGCCTCGGACGCGCGAAGCAATTCGTGCTTCATCGCGGCGAAACGCTCGTGCGTCGCGCCGCACGCCTTGCGCTCGCCACGCAGCCGCACGATGCGGTCGTCGTCGTCGGCTTCGATGCCGATTCCGTTTTTCGCGAAGTGGACGCTCTCGCGCTGCGGCGCATCGATTGCCTGGATTGGCGGCTAGGTCTCGGCGCCTCGCTGCGTGCCGGCGTGGATGCGCTTTCCGCGCATTGCAACGGTGTGCTCGTCGTGCTGTGCGACCAGCCTGCGCTCGATGCCGCGCATCTGCTCGCGCTGTGCGCTGCGTGGTACGGCGCACCTGATCGCGGCGTGGCATCGCACTACGCGAACCGGTTCGGCGTGCCGGCGTTGTTGCCGCGTGCCTGGTTCGCCGCGGTCGACGCGGCGTCGGATCGCGGCATGCGTGATCTGCTGGCTCAACATGCCGGTCAAATCGACGCCATCAGCAATGAAGATCTGGCCGTCGACATCGATCGTCCCGACGATTTGCGACACTTGTCCTGAGCGCGCAACCCCTTTGGCATCTGTAAGCCAAACTTATCAAATTGTTCACGTGCAGCGTCTGGATTTCTGTACTGCCGAGTAGTAGTTTTGCTGGACCGCAGCCAACGCCACGAGGTGTCCGATGAAACTCAACGTCAACGGGCAGGAGCACGAGGTTGACGCGCCTGCCGACATGCCCTTGCTCTGGGTGTTGCGCGACCTGATCGGTTTGACCGGCACCAAATTCGGTTGCGGCATGGCCCAGTGCGGCGCCTGCACGGTGCATGTCGACGGCGTGGCGATGCGTTCCTGCATCACGCCGGCTGTCGCGCTAGCCGGCAAGAAGATCACCACGATCGAAGGCATCGGCAAGGACGGCGATCATCCGGTGCAGCGCGCTTGGATCGAAGCCGATGTCGTCCAATGCGGCTACTGCCAGTCGGGTCAGATCATGGCCGCGGTGGCGCTGCTCAGGCAGAAGCCGCAGCCGACCGATGCCGACATCGACGCTGCGATGAGCGGCAATCTCTGCCGCTGCGGTACCTACCAGCGCATCCGTACGGCGGTGCATCGCGCCGCAGAATTGAGCGTGGTTAGCAAGTAGAGGATTTTGGTTGAAGAGTGCGGTCAGGAGACCGCTTCTTGATTCCCGCGATCAGGGATGATCGCTAAAAATGAGGTGCCACATGTGGCGTGATCACACCAATCTTTCCGGCGTCGTCGAGGAACTGACCCGCATCGTTCCCCTCGAACATGAGAAGGCCGGCGCGAACCGACGTGCGTTTCTCAAGGCCGGTGCGGCCGCGTCGGCAGGTCTCGTCGTTGCGTGCTTCATGCCGCTCGGCATGCGCAGGGCGTTCGCCGAGGATGTGGCGAAAAAACCAGCACAGATTCCGCCAAACGCCTTCGTGCGCATTGCGCCCGACAACAGCGTGACTGTGCTGCTCAAGCATTCGGAAATGGGCCAGGGCGTGTGGACCTCGATTCCGATGGTCATCGCCGATGAACTCGATTGCGATTGGTCGAAAGTGAAAGTCGAGCATGCGCCGGCCGCACCCGAGTACAAGCACACCGTATTCGGCATGCAGATGACCGGCGGCTCGACCAGCACCTGGGAATCGTTCGCGCAGCTGCGCGAGGCCGGTGCGACGGCGCGTGCGCTGTTGATCGCCGCCGCGGCGAAGAAATGGAATCTCGCCAGCGCCACCGATTGCCGCACCGAAAACGGCTATGTCATCTGCGCCGACAAGAAGGCAAGCTATGGCGAGCTGGCCGAGGCGGCGGCAAAGCTGCCGATGCCGACCAATGTCGCGCTGAAGAAGCCCGAGGAATTCCGCCTGATCGGCAAGCCGACCAAGCGCCTCGACAGCAAGGCCAAGGTTACCGGCACGGCCGAATTCGGCATCGACGTGAAGCGGCCGAACATGCTGATCGCCACCGTCGCGCGCGGACCCGTGTTTGGCGCGAAGGTGAAATCATTCGACGCGACGAAGGCGAAGGCCGTGACCGGCGTCGTCGACGTCGTGCAGGTGCCGAGCGGCGTCGCCGTGCTCGGCAAGCATTTCTGGGCAGCGAAACAGGGCCGCGATGCGCTCGTCATCGATTGGGATCTCGGCGATGGCGCGAAGATCTCGACCGAGGGCCTGCGCGCCGACTATCGCAAGCTCGCGCAGACGAAAGGTGCCGTCGCGAAGACCGCGGGCGACGTCGATGTCGCGTTGAAGAGTGGCAAGGTCATCGAGGCCGAGTACGAAGTGCCGTTCCTCGCGCATGCGCCGATGGAACCGGAAAACTGCACGGTAGAAATTGGCAAGGACGGTGCGGACATCTGGACCGGCACGCAATTCCAGACGCTGGACCAAGGTTTGTCCGCACAGATTCTCGGCTTGAAACCCGAGCAGGTGCGCGTGCATACGACCTTCCTCGGCGGTGGCTTCGGCCGGCGCGCGAATCCGACCTGCGACTATGTCACCGAAGCGGTGCAGGTCGCCAAGGCCTCGGGCAAGACGGTCAAGGTCGTGTGGGCACGCGAGGACGACATCCATGGCGGCTACTACCGGCCGATGTGGTTGTCGCGCGCGCGCGCGACGCTGGCCAAAGACGGCAAGCCCGCGGCGTGGGCACAGACGATCGTCGGCCAGTCGATCATTGCCGGGACGCCGTTCGCGGGCGCGATGATCAAGGATGGCGTCGATGCGACCAGCGTCGAAGGCGCCGCCGATTCGCCGTATCTCGAGTCGGTGCCGGCGCATCGCGTCGACCTGCATTCGCCGACGAGTCCGATCTCGGTGCTGTGGTGGCGCTCGGTCGGGCATTCCAATACCGGTTTCGTCGTCGAGAGCTTTGTCGATGAGCTTGCGCATGCGGCGAAGCAGGATCCGCTGAAGTATCGCCAGGCGCTGTTGCCCGAAAAATCGCGCGAACGCCTAGCGCTCGACCTTGCTGCCGAGAAGTTCGGTTGGGGCAAGCCGTTGCCGAAGGGCCATGCGGCGGGCATCGCCGTGCATCAGTCGTTCGGCAGTTATGTCGCGCAGATCGCGGAAGTGTCGGTGGCCGACAAGAAGATCACCGTACATCGTGTCGTCTGCGCAATCGATTGCGGGCCGGTGGTCAATCCACTCACGGTCGAAGCGCAGATGCAGTCTGGCATCGCCTTCGGTCTCAGCGCGGCGCTGCACAGCGAACTGACCTTCAAGGACGGCAAAGTGGAGCAGTCGAACTTCCACAACTACCTCGTGCTGCGCTCGAACGAGATGCCGAAGGTCGAAGTGCACATCGTGCCGAGCACCGACAAGATGGGCGGCGTCGGTGAACCCGGCACCCCGCCGATCGCACCAGCGGTGGCGAACGCCGTGTTCGCCGCGACGGGCCAGCGCCTACGCAAGCTGCCCTTGAAGCTCGCGTAAAAAAATGCACAGCGAAAAAAGCGCGACTCGTTCGAGCCGCGCTTTTCTTGTTTCGCCCGCACGCGTTAGCGTTACGCCGCCTTCTCGCCGTGGAACTGCTCTTCTTCGGTCGAGCCCTTGAGCGCGGTCGTCGACGACTGGCCCTGTTGGATCGTCTGCGTGACCTGATCGAAGTAGCCGGTGCCAACTTCGCGCTGGTGCTTGACTGCGGTGAAGCCCTTGTCCGCGGCGGCGAACTCGGCTTCCTGCAGTTCGACGAAGGCGCTCATCTGGCGACGCGCGTAGCCGTGCGCGAGGTTGAACATCGAATAGTTCAGCGCATGGAAGCCGGCCAGCGTGATGAACTGGAACTTGTAGCCGTAGCTGGCGATTTCCTTCTGAAACTTGGCGATCGTCGCATCGTCGAGGTTCTTCTTCCAGTTGAACGACGGCGAGCAGTTGTAGGCGAGCAGCTTGCCCGGAAACTTCGCGTGGATCGCGTCGGCGAACGCCTTGGCAAAGGCCAGATCGGGCTTGCCGGTTTCGCACCAGACGAGGTCCGCGTACGGCGCATAGGCGAGGCCGCGCGAGATCGCCTGGTCGAGGCCGTTCCTGGTCTTGTAGAAACCTTCGACCGTGCGCTCGCCGACGACGAAAGGCTTGTCGTTCGCGTCGACGTCGCTGGTGAGCAGGTCGGCGGCTTCGGCATCGGTGCGCGCGACGAGCAGCGTCGGCACGCCGAGCACGTCGGCGGCGAGGCGCGCCGCATTGAGCTTCTCGACCGCTTCGCGAGTCGGCACGAGCACCTTGCCGCCCATGTGGCCGCACTTCTTCACCGAGGCGAGCTGGTCCTCGAAGTGCACGCCCGCGGCGCCGGCTTCGATCATCGCCTTCATCAGTTCGAATGCGTTGAGCACGCCGCCGAAACCGGCTTCGGCATCGGCCACGATCGGCTGCAGGAAGTCGATCGAGTCGTCGCCCTCGGCGTGATAGAGCTGGTCGGCGCGCAGCAACGCGTTGTTGATCCGCTTGACCACCGCCGGCACCGAGTCGGCCGGATACAGTGACTGGTCCGGATACATCTGGCCGGCAAGGTTTGCGTCGGCCGCGACCTGCCAACCGGACAGATAGATCGCCTTGAGCCCTGCCTTGACCTGCTGCATGGCCTGGTTGCCGGTCAGCGCGCCGAGCGCGTTGACGAAGTCGTCGGTGTGCAGCGACTTCCACAGTTTCTCCGCACCGAGGCGCGCGAGCGAGTGTTCGACGTGCACGGTGCCGCGCAGACGCACGACGTCCTCAGCCGTGTAGTTGCGCTTAATACCGGCCCAGCGCGGGTTATTGGTCCAGTCCAGCTTGATCTGTTCGGCGGTAGGGAGGCTCGGTTTCATGATGGATCCTGCATTGGTGAGGTCGGGGTAGGAGATAGGCGGTGTCTTTAAAATCAGGGCAGTCGGTGTTTCGCGTAGATCGTCTCGGCCACCTCACGCGAGGCGCGCAGCAGCCGCGCGAGTCCCGAGGTTCCGTTGGCGGGTGCAACGCGTTCCTGCACGCTGAGGATCGCGTCGTCGAACAGGGCGTAGTCGATCGGCGAGCCGTCGGCGAGCGTGATCGCTTCGTCGCCCAGCCAGCGGCTCAGCTGTGTCTGCGCGGCGAGCGCGACCGATTGCGGCCCGTCGATCAGCGCGCGCACGCAACGGTCTACGCAGGCGGCGAAGTCCGAACGCGTCGCCGGTGTGCCGGCGGTGGCGATTCGACTGTCCAAGCTCATCATTGCGCTGCAAGCCATGTTCTGCTCCGGTCAACTTTGTTGCGTAGCAGCACCCTAGGCCCGATCCATCTATTTGACAAATCAAATGTTTCAACGTAATAATTTAAAATTGTCAAATAATCTATATCTCATTGATTTACAGACTAATGACGCCCAGCAATCCAGGCACGAAAGGGACCAAAATCGCGGTTCGGGGACGTCGTCCGAGCAAGCCTCGAGCAGCACCCAGGCGCGGCGCGGACGCCGAACCGGCACGGTTCTACTACAAGGGCAGCCGCCTCAAGCAGCTGCGCGCGTTCTGCTACGCGGTCAAGTTCGGCACAGTCGTGCGCGCGGCGGAATCGCTGTTCTTGTCGCCGTCCTCGGTCAGCCTGCAGCTGTCCGCGCTCGAATCGGACTTCGGCGCGCGCCTGCTCGAACGCACACGTCCGCGCCTCGCGTTGACCGCCGACGGCCAGTTGCTCTACGACCTCGCCCGGCCGCTGGTCGAAGGCATGGAGAACCTCGACCACCAGTTCCGCAACCGCCGCACCGGCGAGCCCACGCGCGAAATCCACATCGCCTGCGGCAATTCGACGATCCAGTACCTGCTGCCCGAGCTGGTGCGCACTTATCGCGAGAGATTTCCCGACGTGCGTCTTGAGCTCGCAAACGTCACCGGCATCGACGGCCTTGCCCTGCTGCGTTCGGACAAAGTCGACTTCGCCGTCGGCTCGATGCTCGACGTGCCGCACGATCTCGAATACGAACCGGTGCGCTGGTTCGATCCGATGCTGATCGTGCCGCATGGCCATCCGCTTGCGGACAAGCCGGACATTTCGCTCGAGGACATTTCGCCTTATGGGCTGATTCTGCCGCCACAGCGTCTGACCACCTACCGCATGGTCGACCTCGTGTTCCAGCGCAGCAAGGTGCCTTATCACGTTGCGATCGAGGTCGGTGGCTGGGAGGTGATCAAGCAGTACGTCGGCATGGGTCAGGGCATCTCGATCGTCACTGGCATCTGCATCACGCCGGGCGATGAGGAACGCCTCGTTGCGCGCAATATGCGGCGTTACTTTCCGCAACGCAGTTACGGTGTGGTGATGCGCAAGGGCAAATATCTTTCCGAGCAATCGCGCGCGTTCATCGACCTGATCAAACCCGACCTGTTCGGCCGCCGCGACTATTACGACTCCGGCCATTCGGAGCGCTGAGCGGCAACTATGGAGAAAAGGTGAAACCGCCGCGGCGCTGTTTCCCGAGTGGCTATCGCGCGCTATCGTGGGCGTCGTTTTCCCACCTGTACGATCCGATGCGTCTGGGTTTGTGGCATCGCCTGTTCCTCGCCTTCGCCGTGCTCAGCGTGGCGATCATCGCCGGTTTCGTTACCTGGCAGCAGCGCAGTTTCCGCCAGGGTTTCTCGAACTATCTCAACGAAATTTCCGTACAACGGCTGCAGTCCGCCGCGGAACGCCTCGCCGAGGTCTATGCAGAACGCGGCGGTTCCTGGGAATTCCTGCGCGGCGACGGGCATGCGTTCGATGCCTACGTCGACCCGTTTCGGCTGAAGCGCAAGGCCTTTGCCGAAGAGCCGCTGCGTCGCCCCGGCGATGCACCGGGCGAGCGCGGCATGCCGCCACCCGAGCCTCCTCCCGACGCAGAGGCCAAGCCGCCGTCCGACACGCCGCCGCCGCGCGGTGGCCCGTCGAGTCGCGTCCTGCTGGTCGATGCCGCGGGCGCGAGCATTGTCGGCGACGCGCGTATCGCCGGCGAACAGGATCTGCTGCGCGTGACGATCCAATCCGGCGGAAAGGAGGTCGGCAGCCTGCTGACGCGAAAAGTCCCGCCGCGCGCGTTCGGCGGTCCCGATCTCGCCTTCGCGCTCGCTCAGCGGCGTGCCGCCATCGTCGCCGGTGCCGTGGCCCTGCTCGTCGGGCTCGGCTTCGCCTTCGCCCTCGCACGCTGGCTGCTGGCGCCGGTGCGGGCGCTGACCGCGGGCATGCACGCGCTCACCGCCGGCGACTACGCGCGCCGTGTCGCCGCGAGCGGCAGTGCGGAACTCGGCGCGCTCGCGCGTGATTTCAACCGGCTCGCACAGACACTCGAGGCGCACCGCGATGCACGGCGACGCTGGGGCGCCGATATCGCCCACGAACTGCGCACACCGCTGAGCGTCCTGCGCGGAGAGATATCGGCACTGCAGGACGGCGTGCGTGCACCGACGCCGGCTGCGTTCGATTCGCTCGCGGTCGAGGGCGAACGCCTGTCGGGATTGATCGAGGACTTGTACCAACTCGCGCTCGCCGACGCAGGCGCGCTCGAGTACCGTTTCGAGACGCTCGATCTCGCCGAGGTCGTGCGCGACGCAGCGCAGTTGCAGAAGCGCGCCTGCGCCGACGCCGGCCTCGCATTGGAGCTGAACCTGCCGGGCGATGCGCCGACCGTGCGCGGCGATGCGCGGCGTCTTGGTCAGTTACTCGACAACCTGATCGTCAATGCACGCCGTTACACCGATGCGCCGGGACGCGTCAGCATCGAGCTGGCGCGGATGCAGGACTCGATACGCCTCACCCTCGACGACACCCCCCCTGGCGTGCCCGCCGAATCGCTGCCGTTGCTGTTCGAGCGCCTCTACCGCGTCGACCACTCGCGTGCGCGCAACAGTGGCGGCGCGGGTCTGGGTCTGGCGATCTGCCGAGCCATCGTCGAGGCGCACGGCGGTAAGATTCGTGCCGAAGCCTCGCCGCTCGGCGGTCTGCGCATCCTCATCGATCTGCCACACGCTACGGAGACACTCGCATGACGATCAGCGCGAACGAATCCGCGGGGCGCGATCCGGTCAAACCCGACAGCGCCAAGCACGTCCTCGTGGTCGAGGACGAGCCGAAGATCGGCGCATTGCTGCGCGACTATCTGGCCGCTTCGGCATTCCGTGTCAGCCTGCGCGAGAGCGGTACGGGTACGATCGAATGGATCCGCGAGCACGCGCCCGATGCGGTCGTGCTTGATTTGATGCTGCCCGGGACCGACGGCCTCGAGATCTGCCGCACGCTGCGCGCGCTGCCCGACCCGCGCATCGCCAACCTGCCGCTGCTGATGCTGACCGCGCGCGTCGAGGAAATCGACCGCCTGCTCGGCCTCGAACTCGGCGCGGACGACTACATCTGCAAGCCATTCAGTCCGCGCGAAGTCGTCGCGCGAGTCAGGGCCGTGTTGCGCCGCTCGGCAGCGGTCGAGCCGGGAAAACCACCCGCGGTCGAGCTCGACGAAGGACGCTTCGAAGCGCGCGTGCACGGCCACGCAGTCGCGCTGACGCCGGTCGAATTCCGCCTGTTGCGCAAGCTGTCAGCCCAGCCGGGCCGTGTCTACTCGCGCCAGCAGCTCATGGATGCGCTGTACAGCGACCATCGCGTGGTCAGCGACCGCACCGTGGACAGCCACGTGAAGAACTTGCGGCGCAAGCTGGGCGAGGCCGGTGTCGATCCGATCGCGTCGATCTACGGCCTCGGCTACCGTTTCGAGTGGAACGAGGAAGTCCAGTCGAATTGACCGGCAGGCATCACGCTATGCTTGCGCGATGCTCAACAAACTCTGGCTCGGATTCTTCTTCGCCGCCGCGGTAGCCGCGCTTGCGCGCTGGATCATCGGCGGTGACGCCGCCGTGTTCGCGGCGATGATCGCCGCGCTGTTCGACATGGCCAAGCTGTCGGTCGAAGTCGTCGTCCTGCTGTTCGGCACGCTGACTCTCTGGCTGGGTTTCCTGCGCATCGCCGAACAGGCCGGGCTGATCGATCTGCTCGCGCGTGCACTCGGTCCGTTGTTCGCACGGCTGATGCCGGAGGTGCCGCGCGGCCATCCGGCGATCGGACTGATCACGCTCAACTTCGCCGCGAACATGCTCGGCCTCGACAACGCGGCGACGCCGATGGGCCTGCGCGCGATGCGCGAGCTGCAGGCGTTGAATCCGCAGCCGACGACCGCGAGCAACGCGCAGATCCTGTTCCTCGTGCTGCATTCCTCCTCGCTCGTGCTGCTCCCGGTGACGATCTTCATGTACCGCGCGCAGCAGGGTGCGCACGATCCGACCCTAGTGTTCCTGCCGATCCTGCTCGCTACCTGCGCTTCGGCCGTGACCGGCCTGCTCGCCGTCGCCTTCGTGCAAAAGCTCAAACTGTTCGATCGCGTCGTGCTCGCCTGGTTCGGCGGTTTCGCCGTGCTGATGGCCGCGTTCATCGCGTTGCTGGCGTCGATGAGCCCGGAAAAACTCGCGGCGTTTTCCTCGCTGCTCGGCAATCTGGCGATGTTCGCGATCATCCTTCTGTTCCTGATTGCCGGCGCAGTGAAGAAAGTGCCCGTCTACGAGAGCTTCATCGACGGTGCGAAACAGGGCTTCGACACGGCCAAGGAAATTCTGCCGTATCTCGTCGCGATGCTCTGTGCGATCGGCGTACTGCGCGCGTCGGGCGCGCTGGATTTCCTGCTCGAAGGCATCCGCCTGGCCACGCAGGGCGTCGGCCTCGATACGCGCTTCGTCGATGCGCTGCCGACCGCGCTGGCCAAACCGTTTTCCGGCAGCGCCGCGCGCGCCCTGCTGATCGAGACGATGAAAACCCACGGCGTGGACAGTTTCCCCGCCCTCATCGCCGCGACCGTGCAGGGCAGTACGGAGACGACGTTCTACGTGCTCGCCGTCTATTTCGGCGCGGTCGGCATCCGCCGCGCGCGTCACGCGGTGGGCTGTGCAATCGTCGCCGACCTTGCCGGCATCGTCGCCTCGATCCTGGTCGGATATTGGTTCTTCGGCTAGCGCGTTCAGCGCGTCGCCGGTCGACCGCCAAGCACGCGTGCGGGCAGGAGCAACAGTGCGCGCAGGAATTCGAAAACGCCCTCGACCGCGATGCCGACCAGGCGGAACGGCAGCAGCAGCAGCCAGAAGATCGGATACAGGATCAGCGCGAGCAGCGCGATCGGCCAGCAGAACACGAACAGCAGCAGCCAGAGGATGAAAGTCAGCATCGTCGATCTCGGGATAGCCTGGAGGATGTGGCCAACGTAGGGTCACTCTACGCGGAGTCAAGCTCTTGGAGGAGTGCTCAATGGCATGGAAGCGGGAAGAATGCGACGAAACGCCCAGGGAGCCGACGAAACGGCTCAAGGCGTGCCTGGGATCATCGCCTTGCCTTCTTCGTCCTCGTCCTCGTCGGCTTCAATCTGGACCGGGCGTTCGTCGGCTTCGAACAGCCGGTCGAGGTCCTTGAGTGCCTCCTGCGCGGTCTGGCGCAGCGCGGCCTCGTCGTCGTAGACGAGATGCTGATCGCGCAGCAGCTGTTCATCGCGCTTGCGGAAGATGTCGATGCGTGCCTTGGCGATTTCTGGTGCGACACCGAGGTCGACGAGCACGCCCTTGGCCATGACCAGGCTCGAATAGAACGTGTCGCGCACGATGCCGTCGATGTTCATGTCCATCAGGCGCCAGACATGCTGGCGATTGCGCGCACGCGCGATGATCTTGACCTGCGGATAGAGGCGCTTGACCACGCGCGCGGTGCGGATGTTGAGTTCCGGATCGTCGGTCGTCAGCACGAAGATTTCGGCCTTCTCGATGCCTGCCGCGCGCAACAGTTCCGGCCGGCTCGAATCGCCGAAGTAGATGTTTTGGTTGAAGCGGCGCACGAGTTCGACTTGCTCGACCGAGCTTTCCAGCGCGGTGTAAGGAATCTTCTGCGCACGCAGCACGCGCGCGACGATCTGGCCGACGCGGCCGAAACCGGCAATGATGACACGCGGGTGCTGATCGGGG
>Ga0207703_10000181_pt1 | contig 73537 bp, 49 predicted proteins | sample KBSSwiS12_FD_184304 | JGI IMG/M metagenome (GOLD analysis project Ga0207703, IMG submission 184304) | Switchgrass rhizosphere microbial communities from Kellogg Biological Station, Michigan, USA - KBS Switchgrass S1-2 (SPAdes) (version 2) | ecosystem: Host-associated > Plants > Roots >...
GGTGCTGTCCGCGCTGGCGGCCCGGTTGAACCTGGGTGGGCTGGCCGCGCTGGGCGGTCCGGTGGGTCAGGAGTCGGCGTTCGAGCAGCTGGCCGGGCTGAAGTCGATCCGGGGCATCGCCGACTGGATCGTTGGCGGCGACGAAGCGGCCCAGCCGCCGGCCGCGCGCCCGGCCGTCCCGGCTCCGCCGGTCGCTGTGGCTCCGCCGGTCGCTGTGGCCCCGCCGGCTCCCGTCAAAGAACCGGCCGCCGTCAGAGAGCCGGTCGCGGTCAGAGAGCCGGTCGCGGTCAGAGAGCCGGCCGCGGTCGCGTCGCCCGCGCGGGGCGGCGTCCCGGCCCGCTACGTCGTCGAGACGGCGGAACTCGCGCCCGTGCCGGCGGACGCCGCGGTGGCGCCCGGCGCGCGCTTCGTGCTCGTCGCCCCCGACGGCGAGCTGGCCGACCGCCTCAATGGAGCGCTGAGCGCCGCCGGCTGCGCCGTCGAGACGCTCGCCCCGGGCGAGGAGGCGCTGGCCGAGCGGCTCGCCCGGCCCCCCGACGGCGTGTTCTGGCTGGTCCCGCCCGACCTCGCCCCGGCTCGGGCCGCCGCGGTGAGCCTGCCGGCCGCGTTCGGCCCGATCCGGGCCGCCCTGCTCGCCGGCTGCCGCCGCCTGGTCGTCGTGACCGCCCAGGCCGCCGAGTTCGGTCGCCGCCCGGCCGGCGACGGGCCGCCGCTGCCCGCGCTGGGCTGGGCCGGCCTCGTCCGCGCGCTCGCGCTCGAGGTGCCGGCGGCGACCGTCCGCCTCGTCGACCTCGACCCGAAGGACGAGTCGCTCGCCGGCGGCCGGCTGCTGGCCGAGCTGTTGGCGACCGACGCCCCGCCCGTCGTCGGCTACCGGGCCGGCCGGCGCCTGGCGCCGGTGACGCTCCGGCGCGAGCTGCCGGCGCCGGCCAGCGACCCGGCACTGCCGCTACGGCCCGACGCGGTGGTCCTGCTGACCGGCGGTGCCCGGGGGATCACCGCCCGGGTCGCGATCGAGCTCGCCCGCCGGACGGGCTGCGCCATCGAGCTGATCGGCCGCTCCGAGCCCGGCGGCGAGGAGGAGCCGGCGCTGGCGGCGGCGCCGGACGCGGTCGCGCTGCGCCGGGTGCTGGCTCGCCGGGGCGGCCCGAGCCCGGCCCAGATGGAGGCGGCCGTCTCCCGCATCCTGGCCGGCCGGCAGGTCCGCGACACCCTGGCCGAGCTGCGCCGCCACGCCTCGTCCGTCCACTACAGCGCGCTCGACGTGCGCGACGGCGCCGCGGTGGCCGGCGCGGTCGCCGCCGTGTACGCCCGCCACGGCCGGATCGACGGGGTCGTGCACGGCGCCGGGATCGTGGCCGACCGGCTGCTGGCCGACAAGACGCCCCAGTCGTTCGCGTCGGTCTGGGCGACGAAGGTGGACGGCGCGGCCGCGCTGCTGGGCGCGCTGCGCCGGGACGTCGCGTTCGTGGCGCTGTTCGGCAGCGTCGCCGGCGTGTTCGGCAACCGGGGGCAGGTCGACTACGCGGCGGCCAACGACGCGCTCGACGCGCTCGCCCACTCCTGGGCCGACCGGTTCGACGGGCGGGTCGTCAGCGTCGACTGGGGTCCCTGGGGTGGCGGCTCGGACGACGCCGCCGGCGGCTCGGCCGGCCGGGGCATGGTCTCGGCCGAGCTCGAGCGGGCGTTCGCCCGCCGGGGCGTCGGTCTGATCGACCCGGCGGCCGGCGTCGCCGCCCTGCTGCGGGAGCTGTCCTGGCGCGAGGGGCCGGCCCAGGTCGTCTACACCGCGACCGGAGCCGACGCCTTCCATGCCTGACCCGGTGCCGGACGCGGTGCATCGACCCGGCGAGGCCGGCGAAGCCGTGGCCGTCGTCGGCCTGGCGGCGATCTTCCCCGGCGCCGGCGACGCCGAGGCCTTCTGGCGCAACATCGCCGGCGGCGTCGACGCCATCCGACCCGCCCCGCCCGAGCGCCGCGACGACCTTCAGGGCGTCACGGCCGCGGGCGCCCCGGGCTGGCACGGCGGCTTCGTCGACGAGTTCGCGACCTTCGACCCGGTCCGCTTCGGCGTCGTCCCGGTCACGGTCGACTGGGCCGAGCCGGACCAGCTGCTCACCCTCGAGGTCGCCGCGCGGGCCATCGACGACGCCGGCGGCGAGGCCGCGCTCGGCGCCCGGGACACGGTCGGGGTCGTGCTCGGCCGGGGCGGCTACCGGGGCGCGGGCCTGGCCCGCCTGGAGCAGCGGGTCACCATCGCCCGGCAGGTCGCCGTCACGCTGCGGGAGGTCCTGCCCGGGCTGCCCGCCGCCGACGCGGAGAAGGTCCGCGCCGCCCTGGTCGACACGCTCGGCCCGGAACGGCCCGAGGCGGCCATCGGCCTGGTCCCGAATCTGGCCGCGGCCCGCGTCGCGAACCGGCTCGACCTGCGCGGCCCCGCGTACACAATCGACGCCGCCTGCGCCTCGTCGCTTATCGCGGTGGAGACCGCCGTGCGCGAGCTGCGGGCCGGGCGGGCCGACGCGATGCTGGCCGGCGGCGTCCACCTGGTGCAGGACGCGACGCTGCGCGGGGTTTTCTCGATGCTGGGCGCGCTGTCCGGCTCCAACCGGATCCGGCCGTTCGACCGGCGGGCCGACGGTGTCCTGGTCGGCGAGGGCGTCGGCGTCGTCGTCCTGCGCCGGCTGGCCGACGCCGTCCGCGACGGCAACCGGGTCCACGCGGTGATCCGGGGGGTGGGGACGAGCAGCGACGGGCGGGGCGCCGGGCTGATGGCCCCGTCGTCCGACGGTCAGGTGCTGGCCCTGCGGCGGGCCTGGGCCGACGCCGGGCTCGACCCGGCCGCGCCCGGCGCGCTCGGCCTGATCGAGGCGCACGGCACCGCCACCCCGGCCGGGGACACCGCCGAGCTGACCACGATGCGCGCCGTGTTCGGCGACGACGGGCCGGCCATCGGGCTGGGCTCGATCAAGTCGATGATCGGCCACGCGATGCCGGCGGCCGGGGTGGCCGGACTGATCAAGGCGGCGCTCGCCCTGCGCCACCGGACGCTGCCGCCGACCCTGCACTGCGAACAGCCGCTGGCCGCCCTGGACGGCTCGCGTTTCACCCCGTTGAGCGCCGCCCGGCCCTGGGACGACGCCCCGGGCGGGGCGCCCCGGCGGGCCGGGGTGAACGCGTTCGGCTTCGGTGGCATCAACGCCCACGTCGTCCTGGAGGAGGCGCCGGCGGCGGCCCCGTCGCCCGCCCGGACGTTCCCGGCGCCAGGCCCGGCGGCGCCAGGCCCGGCGGCGCCAGGCCCGGCGACGGCGCGGCCCGTCGCGCCGGCCGGCGAGAAGGTGCTGCTGATCGCCGGGGCGACCCCGGCCGAGGTGGCCCAGGCGCTGGCGGCGCCCGACGCCGAGCTGCTGGCCCGCGACGACGCGGGGGAGCCGCCGGCCGGTGGGCCCTGCCGGCTGGCCATCGTCGGCGCGAACCCGCGGCGCCTCGCGCTCGCCCGCTCGGTCGCGGCCCGCGGCGGGACCTGGCGCGGCCGCAACGACCTGTGGTTCGTCCCGGGCGGCCTGCTCGACGCCGGCCCCGAGGCCGGGGCCGAGGCCGGGGCCGAGGCCGGGGCCGGAGCCGAAGCGGGGGCCGGAGCCGAAGCCCGAGTCAGGCCGCCGGCCCGGCTCGCGTTTGTCTTCTGCGGGCTGGAGGACGGCTTCGAGCCCCGTGTCGACGACGTCTGCGACCACTTCGGGCTGCCCCGCCCGGTCACCGAGGCCGAGCGCGGCCTCGGCCAGCACGGCCTGGCCAGCCTGGCCGTCAACCGGGTCCTCGACACGGCGCTGCGCCGCCTGGGCGTCGCGCCCGACGTCCTGGCCGGCCACAGCATCGGCGAGTGGAACGCGATCATCTCCGCCGGGATGATGCCGGGCGCGCAGGCCGACGAGATCGTCGGCCGCTTCGACCCGGCCGCGCTCGAGGTGCCGGGCGTCGTGTTCGGCGCGATCGGCCACGGCGTCGAGACGGCGGCCCGGGCCATCGCCGGCCTGCCCGACGTCGTCGTCTCCCACGACAACTGCCCGTACCAGTCGGTGATCTGTGGCGCGCGGGCCAGCGTCGAGACGGCCCTGGCCCGGCTGGCCGCCGACGGCGTGCCCGGCCAGATCCTGCCGTTCCGGTCCGGCTTCCACACCCCGTTCTTCGCGCCCTACGCCGGCGGCCTGCGCGAACTGCTGCGCTCGGTCGTCCTCGCCCCGGCCCGGGAGCCGGTGTGGTCGGCCACGACGACCGCGCCCTACCCGGCCGACCAGGCCGGCGTCAGCGAACTGTTCGTCCGGCACCTGCTCGAGCCGGTCCGATTCCGCGAGCTCACCGAGCGTCTGTACGAGGCGGGGGCCCGAGTCTTCGTCCAGATCGGTGTCGGTACAATCAGTGGGTTGATTGCCAGCACGCTGGGCGACCGGGAGCACGCCGTAGTCCAGACCAACACAGCCAAGCGGTCGGGACTCGACCAGCTGCGCCGAGCCGCCGCCGCCCTGTGGGCGGAGGGGCTGGCGCCGCGCTTCGACCTGCTCGCGCCGGCCGTCCCCGCGCCCGCCGAGCTAGCCGTGCCCGCCGAGCTAGCCGTGCCCGCCGAGCTAGCCGTGCCCGCCGCGGTAGCCGTGCCCGCCGCGCTAGCCGTGCCCGCCGAGGCCGCGGCGCCCGCCGGGCCGTCGCGGGCCCGGGCGTCCCACCCCGTGCCGCTGCGACTGACCGCCCCGCTGATGCGGCTCGGCCCCGGGGCCGCCGAACTCGTCACCTCCGCGCTCCCGTCGACACCGCCGGTCACGCCCGCACTCCCGTCGGCGCCGGTCGCGCTGACCGCCGCAGCGCATCCGGTGCTGGCCGAGTTCGAGGCGTCGATGGCCGAGCTGACGGCCGCGCGGTCGGCGGTCCTGACCCACTGGGCAAGTCGGCCGGCCGCGTCCGCCGCCCTGGCTCCCGTGCCACCGCCGGCCCGGGCCCCGGCCCCGCCGCCTCGACCGCTGCCGGTCGCGCCGCGCGAGCGCACCTGGCGGCGCCGGATGTCGCTCGACACGGTGCCGGACGTCTGGGACCACTGCTTCTTCCGCCAGCCGCCGGGCTGGCCGGACCGGTCGGACAAGTTCCCCGTCGTCCCGATGACCGCGATCGCCAGGATCATGACCGACGTGGCCGGCGAGTTGGCCCCCGGTCGGCTCGCGGTCGGCCTGCGTGACCTGCGCGCCCTGCGCTGGCTGTGCATCGAGCCGCCGGTCGACGTCACGATCACGGCGACGGTGGTGAAAGCGACGGAGCGGGGCGCGGACGAGGTCCACGTCAGCCTGGACGGCTACGCCCACGCCACCGTCGTCCTGGCCGACGACTGGCCGGCGCCGCCGCGGCGCTCCGACGTCACCGCCGACCTCGTCGACGGCCGCCTGCCCGGCGAGCATCCCTCACCCGAGCAGGCCGAGGCGATCTACCGGAACTTCCTCTTCCACGGGGCCGCCTACCAGGGCCTGCACCACATCGACACGCTCGCGCCGGGCGGGATCCGCGGCCGGCTGCGGGTGCCGACCGGCTCGGGCGCGCTGCTCGACAACGTCGGCCAGCTCTACGGCTACTGGGCCCGCCGCCACCTCGACGCCGACTGGGTTGTGCTGCCGCACTCGCTGCGCGAGGTCCGCTTCTTCGGCCCCGAGCCGGCACCGGGCGAGTTCGTGGACACGACGGTGCGCATCCGCGCCGTCGAGGAGAAGCTCGTCCGGGCCGACATGGAGTCGCGCCGGGCCGACGGCTCGCTCTGGACGCTGGTGACCGGCTGGGTCGACCGGCGCTTCTCCACCGACGCGGCGCTGTTCGCGATGACCGGCGCGCCCGAGCGGTTCGGCCTGGTCCGCCGCGACCCGGACGGCTGGGTCGCCGCCCCCTACCGCTGGTCCGACACGGCCTCCCGGGACCTGACCCTGCGCCACTACCTGGACGCGGCCGGCCGGGACCGGCTGGCCTGGCTCAACCCGCTGGCCGCCCGCGCCTGGCTGCTGGGCCAGATCGCGGCCCGGGACGCGGTGCGCCACGAGCTGTGGCGGCGGGGCGTCGACGACGTGTGGGCCATCGAGGTCGGCGTCGGCGAGCTGGGCGCGGGGCCCGGGCGAACCGGCCCGCTCAGCCTGGCCCACGTGGCGCCGGTGACGATGGCCGGCGGCCGGGTGCCGCTGCCCGCCGACGGTCCCGAGCACGTCGCCGTGGCCGCTGACCGCGACCTCGCCGTGGCGATCGCCCACGCCCGCCCCGACATCGGGATCGCCCTGACCAGGCTGGCCGGGTCCGGGCCGGCCGCGGCCGGCGAGACCGCCCTGGCCGCCAGGACGGCTGAGACCGCCGCCCGGGCCGCCGCGAGCGCCACCGGCACAGCGGCCGAGCTCTGGACCGTGCGCGCGGGCCGGACGGCCGCCGGCGCGGCCGACCCGGAGGCGCTGACGCTGACCGGTCCGGCCGGCGCGACCCGACTGGTCCGGTCGCGGGTCGTCGACGGCTTGGGCCAGCCCGTCCCGGCGGCGACCGGCCCCGCCGTGGCCGGCCCCGCCGTGGCCGGCCGCCCGGTGAACAGCGCCGCCACCGCCCGCTACCTCGTCGCCTGGACCACCCCCGCCGGCACCCTCACCGGCGGCCAGCCGACCGACCCCGCCCCCGGCTCCCCCGCCGATCCGGCACCACGAGGACAGGAGAACGTTCCGTGACGACACTCGACACCGCCACCCGGCCCGACCTGGAGCGGTCAGTGCTAGCCGAGGTCACCACGATGATCCACGACGTTGTCGGCCAGGAGTATGCCGAGGACCTGGACATCACCATGGACACGACCTTCCAGGACGACATCGACCTGGAGAGCATCGAGTTCGTCGCGCTGGCCGACAAGATCCGCCTGAGCTACGGCTCGTCGGTCGACCTCGTCGGGTTCCTGGCCACGATGGACGTGGACGACGTGATCGCCCTGTCCGTCGGGGACGTCGTCCGGCTGATCGCCGACGGCGTCTCGGGCATCTCCGGCATCTCCCACCCGGCCGACGCGGCCCGTGGCTGAGGTCAGCGCCAACGGCGTCCGCCTGCACGTCCAGCGCCTGACGCCGGCGGACGGGGCGGACCCGGCCGCCCCGATCGTCGTCACCCTGCACGGGATGCTGATCGACAACCTGTCCAGCTTCTACTTCACCCTCGGCACCTACCTGGCCCACGCCGGCTGCGACGTCGTCTGCTACGACCTGCGCGGGCACGGCCGCAGCGAGCCCGCCGCCGACGGGTACGACATGGCGAACGCGCTGGCCGACCTGGCCGGCCTGCTCGACGCACTGGAGATCAGCCGGCCGGTCCACCTGGTCGGCAACAGCTACGGGGCGACGCTCGCGCTCGCCTTCGGCCTGGCCCACCCCGAACGGGTGGCCAGCCTGACCCTCGTCGAGCCGCCGTTCCTCATCGACGGCCTCGGCGAGCAGATGGAGCGATCCCTCGGCCAGGTGCTGGCGGCCGCGTCCCACTCCGACGTCGAGCGGTGGGTGGCCACCCAGGCCGGCCGGTCGGTGTCCCGGGCGATGGCGACCACCCAGCGGCTGCTGAAGGAGACCACGATCCAGCGCGACATGCTGGCCACGCCGTCGTTCGAGCCGGCCGCCCTGGCCACCCTGGCCGTGCCCGTCCTGGCCGTCTACGGCGGCAACTCCGACCTGATCGATCAGGCCGAGGGCCTGGCGTCGCTGCTACCCGACTGCGTCCTGGTCGTCCTGCGCGGCCACACCCACGCCGTGCTGCGCGAGGCCACCGAGCACCTGCGGGCGCTCACGCGGTGGTGGCTCCTGGACCGGGCGAGCGCGCCGATGCCCGTCTACACCCCGCCGCCGGGCGCCGGGTTCACCGTCCCGGACTGGGTGCGCGACAAGACGGTCCCGGCCGATCTGCTCAGCGGGCCCGCGGGCGCGCGCTCGGCCTGACCTGACCCGCCGACGGAGAGGGAGTCCCGTGGCCACGATGATGTTCGTGGTGCCGCCGCTGGCCGGTCACCTGAACCCGGCGACGGCCGTGGCCGGCGAGCTGGCCGCCCGCGGCCACCGGGTCGTGCTCGTCGCCCACAGCGGGCTGGTGACCCAGGCCCCGGCCGGCGTCGAGCTGCTGGAACTGCCGGTCGACCCGGCGGGCGCCGCGGCCCGGGCCGAGGGGGAGGCCGCCGCCCAGCGGCTACGGGGCGTGGCCGCGCTGCGCTTCCTGTGGCGCGACTTCCTCATCCCGCTCGGCGCCTCGATGATCGACGCGGTCGACGAAGCGGTGGAGAAGGTGCGGCCGGACGTGCTGGTCGCCGACCAGCAGGCGATCGCGGCCTCGGTCGTCGCCCGCCACCGCGGCGTGCCGCTGGCCGTCCTGGCCACCACCCCGGCCGAGTTCGACGACCCCTACGCCGGGCTTGACCGGGTCGGCGTCTGGGTCGCCGACCAGCTGCGCGCCTTCCAGGCCGAGCACGGCCTCCCCACCGGCGAAGCGGCAGCCGGGCAGGAGACGCCGTCCGATCCGCGCTTCGCCGGCGAGCTGATCCTGGTCTGCTCAGTCCCGGGGCTGCTCGCCGCGCCGCCGCCCCCGCCGGCCCGCTGCGTCGGCAGCGTCACCGGGCCCCGGCCGGGCGAGGAGTTCCCCTGGTCCTGGCTGGACGGCGACCGCCCGACCGTCCTGATCTCGCTGGGCACGGTCACCCGGGACGCCGGCCGGCGGTTCCTGCGCGCGGCGGCCGAGGCCGCGGTCACCCTCGCCGCCGAGCGGCGTCGCGCGGCGCGCCCCGCCCCCCGCGCCGTCCTGGTCGCGCCGCCGGGCACCGCCGACGACCTGGCCGCCTCCGCGTCGGGCGACCTGCTCGTCCGGCCCCGGGTGCCGCAGCTGGCGCTGCTGCCCCACCTGTCCGCCGTGGTCTGCCACGCCGGCAACAACACCGTCTGCGAGTCGCTGGCCCACGGCCTGCCCCTTGTCGTCGCGCCGGTCCGGGACGACCAGCCGATCATCGCCCGGCAGGTCGAACGGGCCGGCGCGGGCGTCCGGGTCCCCTTCGCCCGGGCCGGCGCCCGCCAGATCGCGACCGCGCTGGCGAGTGTCCTGGACGATCCCGGCCCCCGGTCCGCCGCCGCGGCACTGCGCGAGCAGTTCGCCGCCGCCGGCGGCGCCGCGGCCGCCGCCACCTGCGTGGCCGAGCTGGCCACCCGCCCGAAGCGACCGGGAGAATGGGCGGAGCCCCCGGTCGCGGAGGGCGGCAGGTTAGCCCAGGCTCGCAGCCGGGCCGGCTGAACCCGCCAGCCGGCCCGACCAGGGGTGCCACCCGCCCGAAGCGACCGGGAGAATGGGCGGAGCCCCCGGTCGCGGAGGGCGGCAGGTTGGCTAGCTGGCCCGAGCCGCGAGGACCGCGATCGTGTTCGACTCGTGGCCGGCGGCCGAACCCGACTCGGTGGTCAGCGCGAGGCCCGGCAGGCCGGCGGCCCGCGCGCACTTCCCGAGCGCGGCCGTCAGCTTCGGATCGGGCGCGGGCGGGCGGGGCTGGTCAGCCGGCGCCGGCCCGTCCCCGTCCCCGTCGCCTGGCTCCGTGACGCGGATGCTGATCCCACCCTGGCCACCGGCCGCGCCCGGGACACCGGGCCGGCCCGGCGCGCCTGGGATACCGGGCCGGCCCGGCGCGCCTGGGCCGCCCTGGGCGGGCACGCCCAGGCTCTGGGACGTGCCGGCCGCGGGGAAGGCGATTCCGGCCGAGCGCAGGCAGCCGACCACGGTGGCCTTCTGGGCCGCGGTCAGCGGGGTGATCGCGGTCGGCCGCGGCTGGGGCTCGTAGCGCGCGCAGGCGTGGCGCGCCTCGTCGGCCCGGGACGGGTCGAGGGTGATCGTCACCGACTGGCCGCCGTCCGCGTTCGTCCTGGTGGTGACCTTCGCGCCATGGGCCTTGAGGCAGCGGGCGAGTGGGTCGGTGTTCGGGTCGCCCTGCGTCCCCGGCCCGCCGGACGTCGTGAGGACGGCCGTCCCGCCGCCGCCCGCCGTGCCGTCCTGGGCGATGGTGGTCCCACTGATCGCGGTGTCCCCGCCGCCGACCGTCCCGCCGCCGACCGGCCCGCCGGGCTCGGACGCCATCGCCATGGCGGTGCCGCCGGCGCCGAGGGCGACCACGATCGCCGTCCCGGCGAGAATCCGTATCCGCCAGCGCCGGTTCCGCCAGTTTCCGGACATCTGCCACCTCCTGGTGTGCGCGGCGCGGGATGCGCCGACGCAACCAGTCCAGCGATCGGGCGATCACGATTTCGTAAGCGTCGGTCCTTACGCTCGCCTTATGCCCGCCGCGAGATCGTCGGGGAGGGTGGGGACGGGGCCCGGCTGGGAGGGAACTGGGTTGCGGATCCTGGTGGTCGAGGACGAACAGATCCTGGCCGACGCCATCGCCGAGGGGCTGCGCCAGCGGTCCATGGCCGTCGACACCTGCGGCGACGGCGAGTCCGCGCTCGAGCTGGCCGCCCTGCATCCCTACGACGTGATCGTCCTGGACCGCGACCTGCCCGCCGTCCACGGCGACGACGTCTGCAAGGCTGTCGTCGCCAGCGGCGCCGAGTGCCGGATCATCATGCTGACCGCCGCCGGGGACGTCGCCGACCGGGTCCAGGGCCTCGGCGTCGGCGCCGACGACTACCTGGCCAAGCCGTTCGCGTTCGCCGAGCTGGTCGCCCGGGTGCAGGCGCTGGGCCGCCGGGCGCGCACGGCGCTGCCGCCGGTGCTGCGCCGCGCCGGCATCGAGCTGGACGTCCCGCGCCACCAGGTCAGCCGGGACGGTCGTTTCATCCCCCTGTCCCGCAAGGAGTTCGCCGTCCTGGAGATCCTCCTGCGGGCCGAGGGCGCCGTGGTCAGCGCCGAGGAGCTCCTGGAGAAGGCGTGGGATTCCAACGTCGACCCGTTCACCAACGCCGTGCGGGTGGCGGTGATGACCCTGCGCCGCAAGCTGGGACCGCCGCCGGTGATCCACACGGTGGCCGGGGTGGGGTACCGGCTGGAGGACCAGCCGCCGTCCGGCCACCCGGACCGGCCGCCACCGGGCTGACCTGGCCCTGGCCGGCCGCGCTCTCGGTCCGGGCCCGCATTGCCCTGCTGTGCGGGGCGATGTTCCTGCTCAGCTGCGCGGTGCTGGTCACGCTCACCTTCTTCCTGGTGCGGGCCGCGCTGCCGTCCTCCGGCGCGGAGAGCGCCGCGATCCAGGCCGGCGTCGCCGCCCCCGGCGTCCAACGGCCCAGCCCGCAACAGCCCAGCCCGCTCGACCCGGCGACAGGGCTCCCCTGGGCGACGGGGGGCGGGACGGGCGCCGGCCCCGCCGGCTCGGGCTCGGGAGCGGGCCTGACGGTTGCCGGAGCCGCCGGGGCGCCGGCTGCCGGGGCGCCGGACGCGTCGGTCAGGGGATCGCTCACGGTCGTGCGGGCCGTCCGCGACTACCGCGGCCACGTCCTGCGCGAGCTGATGATCCAGGCGGGGATCGCGATCGGGGCGACGCTGGTGCTCGCGGTCGGGCTGGGCTGGCTCGTCGCCGAGCGCGGCCTGCGCCCGGTGCGGACGGTTGTGGCGACCGCCCGCCGCCTCGGCGCCGACAACCTGACCGGCGATCGCCAGGCCCGCATCCGCCTGACCGGCCCCCGCGACGAGCTGACCGAGCTGGCCGACACCTTCGACGCGATGCTGGACCGGCTGGCCGCCGCGTTCGACAGCCAGCGCCGCTTCGTCGCCCACGCCTCCCACGAGCTGCGCACCCCGCTGGCCGCGCAGCGCACGCTGGTCGAGGTCGCGATGGCTCGCCCGGACCCTGACCCGGCCCTGACCGAGCTGGGGGAGCGGCTGCTCGCGATGAACACCCGCACCGAGGCGCTCATCGAGGGTCTGCTCCTGCTGGCCCGGGGCGAGGCGGGCCTGGCCGTGCGCGAGGTCGTCTGCCTGGAGGAGATCGTCGCCACCGTGCTGGCCGGGCAGGAGGGGCCGGCCGCCCGGGCCGGCGTCGAGCTGCGCTGGATCGGCCCGGACGGCGCTGGGCCGGACGGCGCTGGCCTGGACGGTGCTGGCCTGGACGGTGCTGGCCTGGACGGTGCTGGCCTGGACGGTGCTGGCCCGGACGGCGCTGGCCCGGACGGCGCTGGCCTGGACGGCGCTGGCCTGGACGGCCCCGGAGGGCACCTGGTGCGCGGGGACCCGACGCTGCTGGAGCGGATGCTGGCCAACCTCGTCGACAACGCGATCAAGTACAACCATCCCGGCGGGACGGTCTGGGTGCGCCACAGCGGCCAGCCGGCCACTCGCCCGAAGCGGCCGGGAGAACGGGCGGAGCCCCCGTTCGCGGAGGACGGCCAGCTGGTCCTGTCGGTGGCCAACACCGGGCCGCCGGTGCCGCGGGCGGCGATGCCCCAGCTGTTCGAGCCGTTCAACCGGGCCGGGCGCGGCCGCGAGCCGGCGGCCCGCGGCGCCGGGCTGGGCCTGTCGATCGTCGCCGCGATCGCGCGGGCCCACGGCGGCTCGGTCGCGGCGCGGCCCCGGCCCGACGGCGGCCTCGAGCTGGCCGTGGCGCTGCCGTCCTGACGGCCCGTACAATGACGGCGGCGCTTTCCGGGTGCCGCTGGGTCCGCGGGCAGAGCTGCAAGCTCACCGGTCGTTCCACCGCAGGTGACTGTCGGTCTTTCCGGCCCGATGTCGCGGACCCACGGGCGTGAGGAAAGGCTGCCATGCCTGCTCATGATCGTTCACTGCCCGCCCAGCCCAGCCTCCGCTTCCTGAAACTGGAGGCCAAGCGCCGCCTCGCCGCGGGCGAGTTCCCGGCTCTGCACGACGCCCAGCTCGCCATCGCCCGTGAACACGGCTTCCCGAGCTGGACGCAGCTGCGGCGGGCCGTTCTCGAGCGCGGCGGCGACGACTCGAACGGCGACGACTCGAACGGCGACGACGCCGATGCCCCGGACAGCCCGGCGCTGGCCCAGCTGAGCTGGGTGATCGACCGGTTCCGGGACGCTGGCTCGCCCGGCTGGTCCGCGCCTGGCGAGGCCGAGGTGCGCGACCACGTCGGCGAGCCGCTGCTCATCGAGTTCCCGCCGGAGCGCCTGGTCGAGACGATCAGTGCCTTCGCGCCGGTCCTGCGCCAGGACGCCCGTCCGCTGCGCCGGGAGCCGCTGGCGGCCAGCGTCCAGGTTGCCGACCTGCGTATCGACGCCACCGTCGACGCGGCCCCGCCGCACCTCCTGACCGCGCTGCGGGCCCGGCCGGCCACCCGCCCGTCGGCCGACCCCCGGCTGCGCCGCGCCGCCGGCCCGCCGACGGCGGCGTCCGGGGCCGTGCCCGCCCCGGTCGCCGAGGCGGCGGCGGCCGTGTTCGGCGAGCTCGGCCTGGCCGGGCTCGTCCTGGCGGGCGCCGAGGCCGGGGGCCCGGGTGCCCAGCCGTGGGTCCAGACGGTCGGCTGGGCCGACCTCGAGCGCGACGAGCCGCTCACCCCGGCCCACCGCCTGCCGGCGCCGGGCGTCACCGCCCTGGTCACCGCGACCGCCGTCCTGCGCCTGGTCGCCGACGGCCGCGTCGGCCTCGACGACCCGGCCAACCGTCACCTGCGCGCGCTCCGCCTGGCCGACGACACGGTGACGGTCCGGGAGCTGCTCACCCACACCGGCGGCCTGGCCGAGCCCGACCCGGCCGCACTCTACGGCGAGGGTGTCCCCGAGCTCGCCGACCTGCTCGGCCCGGAGGTCGCGGTCCGGGCCGACCGGGGCTCGATCCGCCCCAGCAACGCCGGGATCGCCGTCCTCGGGCAGGTGCTGGCCGACGTCACCGGCGCACCCTACGCCGAGGCCGCGGGCACCCTCGTCCTCGAGCCACTGCGGATGGCCAGCGCCGGGTTCCCCGCCACGCCGGCCGAGGTCGGGCCGGGCGCCGTCACGACCTACGTCCTGACGGCCGGCGACGACCTGGCGCCGGCTCCGGCCCAGGTATGCGCGATCCCGGCCGCGGGCGGGCTGTGGGCGAGTGCCGGCGACCTGATGCGCCTGGCCACCGGCTGGCCGTCGCTGTTGCCGGCCGCGCTGGCCCGCGCCGCGCTCACCCCGGACGGGGCTTCCGGCGCTGGCGGCCAGCGCCACGGCCTGGGCTGGCTGATCTCGCCCGGCGGCGATCTCGCCCTGCACGCCGGGGCGGGCGGCGGCGCCACGGCCGCGCTGGTCCGGCGGTCCGGTGACGGCCGGGTCCTGCTCGCCGTGACCAGCCGGCTCACGCCGCTCGACCCGGTTCTGGCCCGGATCGGGGCGGCCTGGCCCGACCGGTAGCCCCTGAGCTGACCGTACTGATCTCGGCGCCGGATGTTCGGCGGCCGGTCGACTGGCGCTCTCCCACCGGTCGCCGGCCGCCCTCGAGGCTGGGCCGGTGGCCGAGACGACTGACCAGAGGCCCGAGAAAGTCCAGCTGGAGGGGGCGGGAGCCGCCCCGCGGGTGGGCGGTGCCGCGCTCCCGGCGATCTGGCCGCGGGACGCCTGTGACTGTCCCGCCTGCCAGGACCGGACACCGGTCAGCGCCTGCGCGGCCCGGCTGGCGCTCGACCCGGGCACGGCGCCCACCCAGCGCGGCCGGCACCGGCGCGGTCCGGCCCGCCGGTCCTCACCCGGGTTCGTCGGGCCGACTACCTCGGCTCGGAGGCGCGCCGGGCGGAGGCCCTGGGCGCGGTGACCGAGCGCGGCGCCGTTCTGCTGACCGGGGTGCCGCCCGAGCCGGGCGCGGTCCTCGACGTCACCGCCACCTTCGGCTTCGGCCAGCCACCTCGACCCGGTCCCCCATCCGCCCAGGCAGAAAAGGAGGGCTCGGCGAGACGAGTACCCCGCGCAGATGCCGATGTGCCACCCGCGTCCGTGATGGACTCGGCCTTGCCGCCCGTCCTGCCGCCGGGGGGTCGCGGGTTCGTTCGTCAACGGGTGAGGCGGGCGGCTCGTCGATGGACGGCATGAGGAGAGCGACGAGCGGGGTGGCGCGCGGCTTCGCCATGATCGCGCCCCCTTCGGCCCCTCAGGCGAGCTCGGCGTCCCGGACGAGCAGGGCGAGCTGGACCCGGTTGCCCACGTCGAGCTTCGTCAACAGCCGGGACACGTGCGCCTTGACCGTGGCCTCGCTCAGGTGCAGCCGGCGGGCTATCTCGGCGTTGGCCCCGCCGCCCGCGACCAGCAGCGCCACCTCACGCTCCCGGTCGGTCAGCACGGCCAGCCGGGCCTCGGCCTCGCCGCGCCGCCGCGACGCCGGGCTCGGCCCGAACCGGTCGATCAGCGTCCGGGTGACGGCGGGGGAGAGCATCGCCTCGCCCGCCGCGACCAGCCGGACCGCCGCCACGATCTCCGTCGGCGCGGTGTCCTTCAGCAGGAAGCCGCTGGCCCCGGCCCGCAGCGCGCCGAACACGTAGTCGTCGAGGTGGAAGGTCGTCAGGACGATGACCGCCGGCGGCTCGGGCAGGGCGCGGACCCGTTCGGTGCCGGTGATGCCGTCGACGGCCGGCATGCGGACGTCCATCAGGACGACGTCGGGCCGGTGCGCGATGCACTCGGCCACCGCGCCCGCACCGTCGGCGGCCTCGCCGACCACGGCCAGGTCAGGCGCGGAGGACAGGATGGTGCGCAGCCCCGCCCGGACCAGCGCGTCGTCGTCGACCAGCAGGACGCGCAGCGGCCGCCCCGCCGCCCCGGCCCCGCTCACGGCGCCCGCCCCGCTCACCGGGCCCACCGCAGCCGCGCGTCCACTACGAACTCGCCGTCGCCGTTCGGCCCGTGGCGCAGCGCCCCGCCGGCCAGCGCCACCCGCTCGGCCAGCCCGACCAGGCCGACCCCCGACCCGGGCAAGGCCACCTCCGGCGGCTGGCGGACCGGCAGCCGGTTGCGGACGGTGACCCGCAGCCCGTCCCCGGGGCCGCCGGCCACCGTCACCGTGGTCGTGGTGCCCTGCGCGTGCTTGCTCACGTTGGTCAGTGCCTCCCGCACGATCCGATAGGTGTCGCGCCCGAGGCCGCCGGGGGCGTCCTCGGCGTCGGGCACGTCCAGGGCCAGCTCGACCGTCATCCCGGCCCGCCGCGACTCCTCGACCAGCCGGGGCAGGTCCCGCAGGGTGGGCTGCGGAGCCAGGGCCGCCGGGTCGGCCGCCGCCTCGCTCCCGCCCACCTCGGTGGCGCTGTCCCGCAGGACACCGATCACGTCGCGCAGCTCCTCCAGCGCTTGGCGGGCCGTCGAGCGGATCAGCCCAGCTGTCTCGACGATCTCGGCCGGCGGCAGATCCGGGCGTACCTCGAGCGCCCCCGCGTGCAGGGCCATCAGCGACACCCGGTGGGCGACGACGTCGTGCATCTCCCGGGCGATGCGGGTCCGCTCGGCCATCCGGGCCTGCTCGGCCAGCAGCTGCTGCTCGGACTGAGCCCGCTCCAGCCGCTCGCGCAGCGACGCGAGCAGCGCCCGCCGGGTCCGGAGCCACATCCCCCAGGCGACCAGCCCGGTCAGCTCGGTCAGCGACCACAGGAACACGACCCAGAACGGGTAGTGCGACGTCCACAGCGGATAGTAGGCAAAGATCACCAGCTGGTGCAGCGCGGCGACGACGATCGTGGTCCGGACCGGGCGGTAGGTGGCCACGATCACCACCGACAGCAGCGCGCCGATCGCCGCCGACAGCGCGAAGATCTCCGGGACGAGGGTGACCAGCCCGACGAACACCGGCAGCCGCCGCCGGGCCAGCAGCACCAGGCTCACCGCCAGGCCGAGCGCCGCGTCCAGCAGGAAGCCCCAGGAACCCGGGGACGGCCGGCGGCCGGCGTCCGCCGCTGGCGCGGTCAACAGCATCAGCAGGCCGCCGCCGGCCGCCACGGCCACGAACGCCGCGTCCGCCGCCGCTCGCCGCATCCGGCGATCACCGTCCGTCACAGGTCCAGGTTAAGGGGACGGACCGCCCGGTGAGGAGCCCTGATCGGCTACGGCCGACCTAGACGAAAGTCGGTACCGGCAGCCTCCACCACCCGCCGCCCGGCCGGGCCGGCCCCGCCGAAGTCGGCGCCGAACCGTACCCGTCCGGCCGCTGCGGCGACCCTGTCCCGGCCCGCAGGCTGACCACCATGACCTCCTCGCCTGGCGTGATCGCGCCACCTCCCGTGATCTCCGTAACCGGGCTGACCAAGCGCTACCGGTCGGTCCCCGTCGTGGACGACGTCTCGTTCACCTGCCGGCCGGGGACCATCACCGGCTTCCTCGGACCCAACGGCGCCGGCAAGTCCACCACCCTCAAGATGATCACCGGGCTGGCCCGGCCCGACGCCGGGGAGGCGACGATCGCCGGCCGGCGCTTCGCCGACCTGCCCAACCCGACCCGCTACGTCGGGACGCTGCTGGACGCCTCGGCGATGCACGACGGCCGCGACGGCCGCACGACGCTGCGCATCGCGGCCACGATGGCCGGCGTCCCGGCCCGGCGGGTCGAGACAGTGCTGGCCACCGTCGGGCTGACCGGCGCCGCCGGGCGCCGTGTCGGCACCTACTCGCTCGGGATGCGCCAGCGTCTCGGCCTGGGCCAGGCCCTGATCGGCGACCCGGGCGTGCTGATCCTGGACGAGCCGGCCAACGGGCTCGACCCGGAGGGCATCGCCCAGATCCGGACGCTGCTGCGCGAGTTCGCCGACCGCGGCGGCACGGTGCTGCTCTCCAGCCATCTGCTGGCCGAGATTCAGGCCAGCGCCGACCATCTCGTCGTCATCCGGGCCGGCCGGGTCGTGGCCAGCGGGGCCACGGCCGACCTGCTCGGCGCCCAGGGCCTGCTGGCCCGGGCCGTCGACCCCGAGGCGCTGCGCCGGCTACTGCGCGGCGCCGGCCTGGCCCACACCCCGGGCGCGGACGGAAGCGTGCGCCTGCCACCCGGCATCCCGGCCGAGCAGGTCGCGACGCTCGCCGCGCAGGCCGGCCTGGCCCTGGTCGAGCTGCGCCCGGCCGGCGGCGACCTGGAAGAACTGTTCTTCACCCTCACCGGCACCGCTTCGGAAGGCGGCTCGCGATGACCACCCACACCAGCCGGAACTTGCGGACCACCCAGACCGCGGCGCCCGAACTGGCGCCCATCCCGTTCGAGCGGCTGCTGCGGGTCGAACTGCTCAAGACGGTGGGCACCCGGGCCGCCCGCTGGCTGCTCGTCGCCTCCGTCGTGTCGATCGTCGGCGGCCTCGGCATCGCGCTGATCTTCGCCCACGACATCGACCAGTCGCGGACGTCCTACCTGTCCGCGGCCGCGCTCGGCCTGACCCGGGTTACCCCGATCCTGCTGCTCATGGCGATGACCGGGGAGTGGAGCCAGCGCACCGCGATGGTGACGTTCACCCAGGAGCCGCGGCGCTCCCGGGTGGTGGCGGCCAAGGCGACGGTCGGGCTCGGGCTCGCGTCAGCCCTGGCCGTCCTGGGCGGCCTGGCCGCGCAGGCCGCCGTGTTCGCGGCCCGGGCCGGCGGCCGCCACGTGTCCGCCGGCCTGGCTCACGACGGGCCGCGGATCATCGGCTACCTGCTGTTCGTCGTGCTGATCAGCCTGGTCGGGATGGCCTTCGGCGCGCTCGTCCAGAACACCCCGGCCGCGATCGTCGCCTTCTTCGCCGTCGGCGGGTTGGCCAACCTGTTCTCGATCGGCGCGCTGAGCGCCGTCGGTGACTGGGTCAACACCGGCGTGACCTTCGGCTGGATCCTGGAGGGCAAGTGGTCCGGCCACGGCGCCCAGATGATCGTCTCGGCCCTGCTGTGGGTCGGGCTGCCGCTCGCGCTGGGTACCCGGCGCGCCAACCGCCGCGAGATCCGCTGACGTGGTCCGGCCGGCGCGGGCCGCGCGGCCCCGGAAGCGATGGTCCGGGGCCGCGCTGGGGCCGCGCTACGCGGCGGGAACCTCGCCGCGCGAATGACCGTATGTGCGAACCGCGATCCGGTGGCGGTGACCTCCACACTGAGGCAAGTCACGCGCGTGTGCCCTCGTCACGCGGGCCGGACGCTCTGCTCATACTGGAAGACGTTGTGTGGGTCGTATTTCTTCTTGATCTTGCGCAGTCGGTCGACGTTGGATCCCCAGTAGGCTGTCTCCCAATCCTGCATCGCGATATTCGGTACGTTGACGTAGGCGCCGTTCACATAGGGCCGCAGTGCCTGGCTGAACTCGGCGATCCAGGCCTGGGCTTGCGAGGTGAGCGGGTCGTAGGATCCTGGTTTTTCTCCACGAGTCCCCCAGCCGGCGCCGGGCTCCGAGTAGAAAAGCGCGTCGCGATGCGGGAATGCGGTGCCGCCAGGAGGGATCTTCCTGACCGCCCCGCCGAAGGCCTGGGCGAAGAAGTTGCTGTCATCCGTCGGTGCTTTCTGCATGAACGAGGCGATCAGGCCGATCGCTTCCTTCGGGAACGGATTTCTGGTGAACTGCGAGAAGAACTTCCAGTTCGCGGGATCGTCCGTGGTGGGGGTCTGGAATCCCGCATACACGTCACCCCAGTTGCCGACCTGCGCCGAGACCGTCGGGTTGCCGGCCGACAGGATCGGGGCCAGCATCTTCTTCGCCTCTTCCGACGATCCCTCAACGAGAACCGCGAACAGCCGGATCTCTTTTCTGTGGATCTCAAGCTGGGTTCCGAGGCGGTTGTCGGCGGCCGGCGCCGTACGTTGCCATGCGTCGAAGACCCCTGGTAGGTCCCCAATGCCTTCCCACGTAGCCTGCACATAGCTGACGCTCCGTAGCGGAGCTACTCTGTAGGTAAGTGACGTGACGATCCCGAAGTTGCCGTTTCCGGCGCCGCGGAGCGCCCAGAGCAGGTCTGAGTTGTTACTCAACGATGCTTTGCTCACCTCGGCGCACCCGGTACCGGACGCGACGACTATCTCGGCCTCCACCAGGCTGTCGCAGGCCATGCCAAGCCAGCGGGTGAGAAAGCCAAAGCCGCCGCCGAGCGTCGCGCCCGACAGGCCTACGCTGCCCTCCGTCCCCGTAGTCACGGCGAGATCCCGCTTTGCGAGCGCGGTCACTGCTTCCAGCTGGTTGAGCCCGGCACCGACTGTCGCGGTACGAGCGGCGCTGTCGATGTGGACCGACTTCAACTCGCTGACGTCGATCACGATGCCATTGTCCACGTTGGACCAGCCCTCAAGGCTGTGGCGGCCGCTCCGTACCCGCGGCGCGATGTCGTTCCGCCGCGCCCAGGTGAGGGCGTTGACCACGTCCCGGGTGTTCTGGGCGAAGACGATGACCCGTGGATAGTGGGTGAACAGCTCGTCCCAACCGATGCTGGCCCCCGCGTAGCCGGGGTCGCCGGGGCGGACGATGCGGCCGGTCAGCTGCGCCGGCGAACACGTCCCGCCCTCCGGCCCTTTGCTCGCGGCATTCGCGGCCGGGGTTCCCACGACCGTATCGTACGGAACAACAACCGCGCCGACGCCGGCGGTCGCCGCCGCCTTGAATAGGCCGCGCCGAGAAAAATCGTGCATGGTCCGCGTCCTCCCGACCGAGATGCGAGGAAGATTCCGTCCACCGGCTGGCTCGCAATCCTTTGTCGACGGCTGCTGGCGCCAGCAGGCTAACAGGGTTCCCGTCACCGCGTTGCCCCACCCGCTTATTGGGAAGATGAGGGAAAGGGGAGGCGGAATCCCCGTCGGTACATCCAGGCTAGGACCAATCTGTTCTTCGGCAACCGCGGCGCGTGTGGAACGAGAGATAGGCCGGTGTTCGAGGAGGAGATCGACCACATCGCGGCGTCGGCGCCGGCTACGGCCGCGAGCGGGTCGCGCGGGCGCGGGAGCGGCTGGTCCCGCTGATCGGGCGGCTCGTCGAGCGGGCCCAGGCCGACGGGCATCTACGACCGGGCGTCACCGCGACCAAGACGGTCCTGCCGGAGCCCGCCGTCGACGAGGCGACGCTCGACGAGACGAGGCGGACCTGGCGGCCGGCGCGGCGCTGAACCGCCGGGAGATCCGTTGAATGCGGTGCGCGTCTGGTAGCGGACACCCGGGACGACGGACTGGGGTCTTCCGCCGGTGCCGGCCGCGCGCATAATCCGGGGTGTGTGCCGGTGGCCGTACGGTTGCCGGTGGTAGTGCGGGCCAGAGCTGGATTACCCGGGGCGGTTCGCGAACTGAAGGACTGAGGAGATCCCGATGACCGGTCCCTGGCAGCCCGGGCCGTCCGATCCGTCCGATCCGTACGGGAACCAGCCCCCCGAGCAGGCCGGGTGGCCGTCGAACCAGCCGCCCCACCAGCAGGACCCCTACCAGCCGGGCGCGTACCAGCAGGCTCCATACCAGCAGGCTCCGCCCCCGCCGGACCCGTACCAGCAGGCTCCGTACCAGCAGCCGGGCCAGCCCGGCGCCCAGGGCCAGTACGGCACGCAGGGCCAGCCCTATTCGGGCCCCGGCTACTACGGGGCGCCGGTTCCCGGGCCGATGGTTCCCTACAACGGCGGATGGGGCACGGGCATCGCGCCCGGCGAGCCCTGCCCGGCCTGTGGGATGCCCTTCGGTGTCGGTATCGCCTGCCAGTCGTGCGCGCAGGTGAGCGGGATGCCGGTCGGAGTCCGGCTCTCCAGCCTCGGCAAGCGCTTCGGCGAGTATCTCCTCACCTGCCTCCTCGTGATCGTCACGCTGGTCATCGGCTACATCATCTGGGACCTGATCCTCTGGGAGCAGGGCACGACGCCGGCCAAGAAGCTGCTCGGCATGCAGGTGATCTCCACTGAGACCCGGCAGCCGGCCACCTTCGGCAAGATGGCCCTGCGCAGCATCGTCGGCAAGGGCATCGTCTCGGGCGCCCTGGGCGCCTTCACCTTCGGCATCGGTCAGCTGGTCGCGATCTGCCTCATCTTCGGCTCCGGCCGCCAGGCGCTCTGGGACAAGATCGCCTCCACCGTCGTCGTCGACGTCCCGCCGTCCCAGCCGGAGATCCCGAGCTACCCCAGCTACCCGAGCTGACCAGCGGGCCCCCGACGCGGACCCGCGGGCCCGGACGGGTGTCGATCTGGGTGTCGCGGCCGAGGACCGGTGTGACTAGGATTGCCGTGTCCCGGTGTGGTTGACCGACTCCGCACAGCGGCGGGGAAGGTCGATAGGCCCGGGAAAACGGGTCTGGAACGACGACGGGGGGTCGTTTGCTTTCATGGTTGTGTGGCGCAAATGTTCGTGTCCGCGCCGCTTCGGCGCTGGGTTGACGGATGGCGCGTTCGAACGGCCCGTCCGGCGGCACGGGCGAGTCCGGCCACCCCGACGACCCCGGCCCGATGGCGAACATCGGGCCGTACAAGCCGCTGAGCCGCCTGGGCCGGGGTGGCATGGGAACGGTGTATCTCGCGCGGCATCCCGATCGCGGCGAGTTAGTCGCGGTCAAGGTGATACGGGCCGATCTCGCCGACGATCCCGAGTTCCGGGCGCGTTTTCTTCGTGAGGCCAGAGCGGCGAGGAAGGTGCCGCGCCGGTATACCGCCGAGGTCATCGGCGGGGACGTGGACGGGAACCAGCCTTACCTGGTCACCGAATACGTTCGGGGACCGACCCTCGCGGACGAGGTGGCTCAGGCCGGCCCACTGCCACCGGCCGAGTTGGAGCGCCTGGGCTGGCACATGGCCGCCGCGCTCGCCGACATCCACGCCGCTGGCATCGCCCACTGTGACCTGAAGCCGAGCAACATCCTGCTGTCCCATTTCGGGCCCCGGGTCATCGACTTCGGTATCGCCCGGGCGTCGGACGACGCCGTCACCTTCTCCGGGGTCGGCACGCCGGCCTTCATGGCGCCCGAGCAGGCCAGCCTGGACGGTGTCACTACGAAGGCCGACATCCATGCCTGGGGCGCGGTGATGGTCTTCGCCGCGACCGGAGAGGCGCCGTTCGGCGTGGCCTCCATCCCGGAGCTGATGCGCCGTGTGCTCGACGAGGTCCCCGATCTCAGCGGCCTCGACGCCGCACTGCGCCCCATCGTCGCCGCGGCGCTGGCGAAGGACCCCGATCAGCGGCCGACCGCCGACCAGCTGCTCACACGCCTGGACGCCTTCCGGTTCTACGCACTCGAGCCCTACGCCCGGCCGCCCGACCCCCTGCCGCCCGACCCCCTGCCGCCCGACCCCCGGGCGGGCGAACCGGCGGGCGACGGGAACGGGACCGAAGCCGCGGCCCGCGCCGGGTCGGCGGAGCCGGGCACCCCGCGTGGGTCGAGCCCGTCCAGCCCGAGCCCTGACACCGCGATGTGGGCCGAGCTGCCCCGCCTCGTGCGGGACGCCATCCCGGATGACCTGGCCCGCGCCGAGCAGGTGTGGGCGGACTGGTCCGCCCGGGGGCTCATCGACACGGCCGCCCGCGACTTCCTGCTCGATGCGCTGGTCCACAGCGCCGCCGCCGCGATCTGGGGCTCGGGCCCGCGGTCCGAGCGCGGGAGCTCCCAGCCGTCCACCCTCCCGGGGGCCGCGGCCGCGGCGTCCCGCCTCGTCGCCCTGGCCGCCGCGACTCTCGGGGCCGACGCCGCCCGGCGGGTGCTCATCGGTGCCTGCCGCCCGCCGGCGCAGGGGGGCCGGCCGCGTCAGCGACCCGGGTCGGCGCGGCCAGGGAGCGACGCGGCGGCCGCGCGGTTCCTCCGGGACCAGCGCGAGGTCGCGGGACGCTGGCGGCCCGACGCCCCGGGCCAGGTCACCGCGTTCGTCGGCGCCGGGCCGCACAGCCTGCCGGACGGGCTGCGCGAGGTCCTGCGCGAGGCGGTCGCCGGCGCTCCCCCGGCGGTCCCGATCGAAGTACTTCGCCTGGCGGTGGAAGCCCATCAGCGGAGCGGGCCCGACCAGCGCGGCGCCCCCGGCGAGGTCCTGGACTGGCTGCACACGTTCGCGCCGCTCATCACGGGCCGGACCGACCTCATCGCCTTCGCCCGCGCCGCCGGCTGGCGCCCCCGCCCGGACGGCGCTCGCCCCTACGAGGTCACGCACCGGCCGGGCGCCGGCCGCGCCGGCCTCAGCGTGGACCTGGCCCTCGCCGTCGAACCGTACGGGGACGGCTGCCTGCTGGCCCTGCTCGACGTGGCGGCGGTGGGCCGAGCCCTGACGGTCGCGACCGTGGTGCCGCTGCTCGACCGCCGGGCCGATCGGATGTTCGCGCCGTCCGACGATCAGCGCTGGGTCGGCGTGCTCCATGCCGCCGCGCCGGGCACCCCGGCCGAGGAGGCCCGGGCAGACCTGTGGCTGCTGACGCTCGGCTCGCTGCCCCGGCGGCCGGCGGCCGAGGTGTTCGAGCCGGCGCCCTCAGGGCCGGCGCTCGGGCCGGCGCCGTTCGGGCCGGCCGAGGGAAACGAGGAGGAGACGTACGTCGACGCGTTCAGCGCGGCCCTGGCCTCGGCGCGGCGTCGGTCCGGCGGCTCGGAGGACGTCGTTCAGGTGGCCGTCGGGCTGGAGGCCTGGCTCGCCAGCTCCTTCCCGCTCGCCGGCCGGGGCGGGGCCGCCGCCGGCCCGAGCGACCAGCTCGCCCGGCTGGCGTACGAGGTGGCCACGGCGGACGACCGGGTGGCGGAGAGCCCGGCGGTCGTCGCGCTCGCCGGGCGGATGGCCGGCCTGCTGGGAGTCGGCTCCGGCCAGCGGGCGGTGGGTGGGACGCCATGGCGCGACCAGTGGCTGAAGCTGCTGCGACGCCGGTATCCCCAGGTCGCGTCGCGCGCGGTTGACGCGGCGCTGCGATCCTCGTCGGCGGCGATGTCGACGGAGTCGGTCGCGGACGCCTTCCGAGCCGCCGTGGACTCCGGGCTGAACGTGGGCGCCGGTCTGCGGGCGCTGGCCGAGAGTCCATGGCGCCTGCGGCCGGACCGGGCCTTCGCGCTGCTCGACCAGGTCGAGTGGCGCCTCGAGCGCAACGGGGGGCAGCCGGGCCCGTTGCTGGCCGAGGGACTGGCCTTCCTCACCGACGGATGCCTTGATGACCGGTTCGCGGCCGCGATGAGCCTGTGGATCCGCGACGAGATGCCGCCCACGGCGCTGGTGGCGGCGGCGGCCCTGACCGCGCTCGGGCCGGCCGGCCTGTCGGCGGAGCAGCTCGGGTGGGCCGCCCGGGCTTACGAGTGCCTCGACCGGCTGCGCCCGCTCGGCGGGCGGGGACCGCACCGGCCGGGCCGGGCGGGTGGGGACCGGGCCAGCTACGGACCTCCCGTCCCGGCCGGGTCGGCGCACACCGTCTCCGTGTCCCGCGCGGCGCCGGCTCGCCGGACGGGCCGCGGCGCCGGCACCGCCGAGCGGATGGCCGCGCTGGCGGTCGAAGCCGTCGGGCGCGACGACCTTGCCGGGCGGGCGGCCGGAGCGCTGGAGCCGTTCCTGGCCGGAGCCGACCCCGAGACGATCATCGCCTTCCTCGCCCAAGTCGAGGTCCGGACCCGGGGGAACGTACCGGTCGGGGTGGCCGCCGCGGGTGCCGTCACGCCGACCGTGGTCGGCGCGATCCTGGCCGGCGGCTTCGGCGACGGCCCGCGGCGACGGTTGGCGGACTGGATCGTCTGGGCGCCCCGGCGGCTGTGGGCGCAGACGGTCGCGCTGGGCGCCGTCCCCTGGCCCGACTCCGCCGGCCGCGACGACCTCGACCGCCTGGCCGGCCGGCTCCGGCCGTTCGCGGCCTATTCCGCGCCGTGGCCCGGCGCCGGCACCGACGCGGCGGCGCCCGGCCGGGGCGGCGGCCGCCGGCGGTGGCGGCGGCGCGGGCCCGAGTCCTGAGTGCGCCGTCCTGAGTGCGCCGCCTCAGCAGCCGAGCGCCGCGCCCATGACCGCCCGGGCCACCGGCGTCGAGTCGGGGCTGGGCCGAGCCGGGGGCGCGCCGCCGGCCCCGGTGCCGGCCGGGCCGAGGTAGACGGCCAGCGCGATGGTCGGCTCGTCGGCTGGCGCGAACGCGACGGACCAGGCGCGGCCGGCGGGGTTCGCCGGGTCGCCCGGCGTCGGCGCGGTCACGGCGGCCGCGACCGTAGCGCAGCCCACGGCGGCTCCGGCCGCCGCGCCCGAGCGGACCGCCGCGACCATCCCGGTCCGGATCATGCCGGCCGCCGCCGGTGTCATCGCCGGCGTGCTCGGGCTCGGCGGCGCGCTCCACACGACGTCCCCGCCCCGCCGGGCTTCGCGAGCCACCCGCGGGGCCCGCAACGTCCCCTGGCCCGCGACGGCGGCGGCCACCATGGCCAGCTGGAACGGGGTGGCGGCAACACAGGGCCCGCCGACGGCGCCCAGCACCCGCGCCGGCCCGCCGCAGTCATACCGGGACGGTGCCACCGCCAGCCCGTCGACGTCGCAGAAGCCGTTGCCCTCGGTGCCGAAGCTCAGCTCGGGCGGACCGCAGGGCCGGCTCAGGCCGGTGTCGAACCCGAACGCGGCCGCCGCGGCTCCGAAGGTGTCGACTCCCAGCTCCTGGCCCAGCTGGCCGAACGCGGTGTTGCACTCGTCGCGCAGCGCCTCGGGCAGGGTCACGGCCGTGCAGGTTGCGCCGCCCGCGTTGGCCAGGCCCGCACCGGGCCCGCCGTCGAGGCGCGCTCGGGGCGGGAACGGGTCCGGACCCGCCGGCCTCGCCATCAGCGCCGCGCTGGCCGTGACGATGTCGAACACCGGGCCGGGCGCGTGCAGCGCGCTCAGCGCGACGTCTCCGCCGCCCGAGGCCGGGCCGGGGGCGGGGACGCTGGCCAGCGCGAGGATCCCGCCGGTGCGCGGGTCGAGGGCGACGACCGCGCCTTCGATGCCGGGCCGGCCCGCGCCCGCTGCCCGCAGAGCGTCCAGGGCCGCCCGCTGGACGTGTGCGTCGAGCGCCAGGACCAGGTCAGCCCGCTGGCAGCGCTGGCCGAGGACGGCGCGGCGCGCCCTGGTCGCCGCCGTCCCGCACTCGAGCAGGCCCGCGTAGCGGTCTTCCACCAGGGTGCCCTGCTGGTTGTCGCCGGCGCGGAACCGCCCGACGAGCGCCGCGGCGTCCGGGCGGACGTGGCGGGCCGGATGGGGACCGGAGAAGTCGCTGGACGCGAGGACCTGGCCGTCGGCGGAGAGAACGGCTCCCCGGTCGAAGGCCGCCCGTTCGGTGCGGGCGATGCGGCCGGTCGGATCGTAGCGGTGAAGTACGCGCGGCGCGTCCAACTCCTGGCGGTAGGTCGTGGCGGCGACGATCGCGACGATCAGCAGGAGGCCCAGCGCCGGTGCCAGGCGTCCGCCCGACATCGTCGCCCGGCCCGACCTCGCCGGCCCGCCCGGCTGGCCCGGCTGGCGCGGCTGGCGCGGCTGGCCGGCCGCCTCGGGGTCGCCGGCGCCGTGGCCGGCCCCGGCGACGAGACCGATCACCGCCAGCACGACGAGCGTCGACGTCCCGCCGGCCGACAGCAGCGGCGTCGTGATCCCGATGATCGGCAGGACGCCCGTCGTGGCCAGCAGCGGCCAGGCGATGTTGGCCGTCAGCATCACGGTGAGGCCGATCGACCAGCCCCGCAGCCAGCGTTCGGGCCCGCCGTCGGCCAGCTGGTAGAGCTGGCGGAGAAGCAGCGCGTACAGCGCGACGACCAGCAGGAGGCCGATGAGCCCGAGGTCCTCGCCGAGCGCGGCGGCGATGTAGTCGTTGCGGATCTCGAAGCCGACGCTGGACACGCGCCCGAGCCCGAGACCCTGGCCGGTCAGGCCGCCCCGGGCGTAGGCCAGCAGCGCCTTGCCGGGCTGCTGGAGCGTTCGGTGGCCCGCCGGCGTGTTCCCGTAGAACGGGTGGCTCCACAGGGTGAACCGTGTCGAGACGACGGTGAAGTGGTCCGGGAACAGGTGGACCAGGATCTCGGCCAGCGCGCCGAACAGCGCGAGCGGGACGAGCGCGTTCACCCAGCGGGATGACTGGTAGACGACGAGGCCCATGATGGCGATGAACAGCAGCACCGCCGGTCCGAGGTCGCTCGCCACGGCGAACAGGGTGGTCGCGAACAGCGCCGGCAGCAGGACCAGCCGCACGAGCTCCCGGCGCGCGGAGTGGTCGATCCAGCGCCCCCAGATCGGGAGGTCCTTCGTCCGGAAGGCCATCCAGCCCAGCAGGCAGACCCGGAGCAGCTCGGCCGGCTGGAGGTTCAGCGGCCCGACACTCAGGCTGACCTCGGCGCCTCTGGTGTCGTGCATCGCCGGGAGGATCAGGCAGCACAGCACGGTCAGCCCGAACAGCGCTACCCCGGCCCGGTTGCGCCGGTGCTCGGCCTCGGGCCCGGGCATCCCCCGCGTGGTGGCGAGGCGCCGCCCGCCGACGAACAGGACGATGCCACCGAGCACCCCGAGCAGGTAGCCGGCGGCGGCGCTCGGCCCGGCCGCGCCCAGCCGGATCCGGAGCACGAAACCGACCATCGTCAGCAGCTGGACCGTGATGATCAGCGGCGGCAGGGCGGGCGCGCGCAGGCGGTAGGCGCAGCGCAGAAGGAGCAGCGTCACGGCGGTGTGGACGACGAGGATCGTCCCGACCGCGGCCGGGGGCACCAGCGACGGCCGATGCCACCAGAGGCTGAACAGCATCAGGACGAACAGCGCGCACACGCCGATGGCGGCCGTGTCACCGGCGGCCCCCGGGCGGGCGGCCGGGCGCGGGCGCGCCGCCGGGCTCAGTGCAGGCTGTGCCACAGCGCCACGCCCAGGAGCACGAGGGTGGCCACGCCGAGCAGGATGAACGGCCACGCGCTCGTGGAGCCGTCGCGGTTCGGCCGGGGAGCGCCGCGCCGCGGCTTGCTCGCAGCGCCCAGGTCGGGGTGCGGTGGGTCCGGGTGCCCGACACCCGGGTGGGGCCAGCCCCCGTTGGGGGCGCCCGCCGCCGGCGCGCCCGTCGCCCGCGCCGTCGCGTGGCCCCCGCTGGCGCGGTCGCGCCGCCACGGGACCAGCCGGGACATCCTCGCGCGCCGACCCACGCCGGTCTTGGCGGGCGGGCGGGTCCCGCGAGGCCCCGACCTCGTCGACCGTCCGGACTCGGACCGCCGCGCGTTCCGCCCGTCGTTCGTGGGGCTCCGCTTCCGCGGCTTCGGCTCCGGCTCCGGCGGATCGTCCGGGCGTCGCCGCTGCTCGAAGCCGAGGTCCCCAGCGATCGCGTCCAGGTCGGCGTGGAGGTGGCCGGCCTTCCTGGTCCGGCGCAGGTCGGAGTTGAGCTGCTTGAAGAACTCCCTGACCTCGTCCCGTCGGGGATCCTCGGGCGGGAAGCCGGAGAACAGCTCCCGCAGGTCGTCGGACAGACCGGCCAGGTCGTGACGGAAGAAGTGGGCGATGAGGGCCTGGCGCTCGGCGGTCGACGGCGGGCGGTGGCCGAGCCCGAACCCCCGGTCGGCCAGCCAGCGCCGGCCGTCGGCCCGGTCGTCGCGCTCGTCGCGGCCGGTGCCGTTCTTCGGGCGGAGGCGCAGGCCGATGACGAGCATCCCGGCGGCGTCGTCGTCGACGATGCCCTCGATCGCGGCCAGGATGTCGGCCAGCGGGACCGGGGCGAGGAACGTCCCCACCAGCTTGTCGTTCTTACCCGGCGGCTTCTCGCCGGCGGACCGTGGGCGGAAGCGGGCGATCGCGCACGCGGCGGCGAGCGACGCCGCTGGGGAGATGTCCCCTTCGTACCCACCCCAGGCGACGGCCGCCGTGTGGACGTCCTCGTCGTCGGTGACGAGGTTGTCGATGAGGACGAAGGCGGCGGCGTTGCGTGAGTCGGTCGCCGCTTCCCTGGTCGCGACCGCGGTCTGGACCGCCCGCGGGTCCGTGCCGGCCAGGTCGAGGACCGCCGCGATCAGGCGCCGGCCCAGCGCCGGCCGGGCTGGCGGCGGCACCAGGCCGACGTCCCCCGGCCGGGCCAGGCGCCAGACCCGCGGGAGGTCGAGGTCCGCCAGGTCGGCCGTGAGGGTGGCGACCGTATCGGGCCGCCACAGCTCGGCCCGCTCCTCGTCGGAGAGGTCTCCCGCCAGAGCGCCCTCGAGCAGCTTCAGGGGCCGGGACTTCGTGGACTGCCGCCAGCGACCGAAGTCCGCGGCCCAGGCGGTGACCGGCGCGCCCGGGCGCGGCGGGCCGTACCCCGCCAGCAGCGCGCGGACCGCCTCCGCGCCGCCACCCTCGTAGGTCACAGCGAGCTCGCCCGCGGTGTAGGCGATCAGGGGGGGCGGGTTCACCCCGGTCGTGGTGGCGGCCAGGGCCGGGTCGACGAGATCGCGGACCCGGAGATGCTCGAGCTTGAAGTCGGACCGCCCGAGGTTCTCGACAAAGGTGAAGCGCGGCTGGATCCTGGCCTCGGCCGTCTCGAAGGTCGAGAAGGACCAGTCCGCGCCGCTGGAACCCAGGATGGGTTCGAGCACGTCCACGAGGCCGAACAGCAGCGGCTCCGGCGGGTCGGGGTAGCGGACGACGGTCAGGGAGCGGCCGCTCGCGCTCGCGAGCACATGGGCCAGCAGCCGCTCGAGGCCGGCGGCGGGCGCCTGGGCGCGGCGGGCCAGGTTCTGGTCTGGGTCCGCGTCCTGGTCCCTCGCGAACGTCCACAGGTGGTGGGCCGGCAGCGGCGTTGTGAAGGCGTCCGCGTTCACCTGGCTCGCGGCCCGGTCCCGCCCGCCGCTCCAGCCGGTGCCGAACCAGTGCGGCCACTGGGACAGCCGGAGCGCCATCCGCGCGTCGAGGACTGTGGCTGGCCCGATCATCGCGTGGGCGAGGCTGGACGGTCGGTCGCTGAAGTCGCGGGCCGGGACCCGGCGGACGACCGCCGCGTCACCGGTGCCGTCGCCCAGCGGGAGGTAGACCAGCGAGCCGCGCGGGGGATCCCAGCCGACGCCGGCCGAGGAGATCCCGCGCAGCATCCCGGCCAGGCGCCGCAGCCGGTCGGTGTCCCTGATGGTGCTCACGGCCGGGCCGAAGCCTGGGTCGCCGAGCGGTGAGGCCTCCCGGGGCACCCAGTGGAAGACGATCTCGTCGACGGTGGCGTCGGCCCTGGGCCCGCCGGCGCTCATACCCCGAGCCCCTGGGTGACCTTGGCCCGCAGCAGGTTCCCGTCGATGATCCCGGCCATCGCCAGCAGTGAGATCAACGGCTCTAGGACCCGCCGGGGCTGCACCGGCAGCTCGAACGTGCCCGCGACCGCGTCCTTGCGCTCGGTGCCGGTGGCCGACGCGAAGTGCAGAGTCGCCCGCCGGCACGCCTCGACCGGCGTGAGCCAGGCATGCGCGCCCCGGCTGTGGAGCAGCGTGTAGGCGTCGCGGCTCTCCCACATGATCTGGTCCACCTCGACGACGCCCGCGATCCGGGGGCGCCTGTACCAGTGCCGCACCGCCTGCTCGAAGCGGATGACGTCCGACTTGTTGATCACCACGGCCACGTCCACGTCGTACAGGCCGGTCCGGCGGTCGCGGCGGCCGGCCTCGTCCAGCAGCCCCAGCACCCGGTCGAACGCCTCGTCACTCAGTTCCCGCCCACCCGGTCCGAGCAGGCCGCTGAGCTTGGGGTCGACCACGAAGATCAGCCCTTCGGCCATCTTGGCGAAGTCGGTCGACCGTTTCCCGACGACCAGATCCTCCCCGCTCACGTCGTAGAAGGCGATCGTGCGCCCGAAGCCGTCGGACGCGCGCGAGACCCGGAGCGCGTCGACGAACCTCACGATGTCGGCCTCGCCCATCGGGTCGGTGGCGTCGATGACCTTCGACTTGCTCAGCAGCGGGTTGACGAATTCGTTGACGTACTCACGGTGGCGGGCCGGGTCGATCGGCGAGACCTGGATCCCGAGGTCGCCCACGCCGTGCATGAGCTGCCCGATCATCGCCGCGAGCAGGTGGCTCTTGCCGACGGTCGTGGCGCCGACCATCCCGATGACGAGCGGGTCCTCGTACCAGCCATAACGGTAGCTGAGGAAATGCTCGCCTTCCGAGCGGTACAGGTTCGGGCACTTCACGTACTTGTTGGTCAGCCAGCCGCGGAATCCGAGGCGCCGCGGGTCGTCGCCGGTTTCGCGGTAGATGTCGAGTTCGTCGGCGTTCACCGGGACCCACTCGTCCCTGGCCTCGTCGCGCGAGTAGAGCATGTCGTCGAGCTCGTCGGAATAGGCGTCCGGCCACTCGAAGACGCACATGCAGATCGGGCAGCGCACGCGTGGAGGGCTCGACTGTCCGGCGCCGTGCTGCGTCACGCGAGTCCCCTGTCGGCTGGAATGATCTGGTCGGCTGGAAGGATCTGGTCGGCAGGAATGATGCGCGCCCGGCTGATCGTCCGGCTAATGCTAATCGTCCGGCTAATTCAGGACGGCCACGGCGAGACCGACGGCGATCACCAACAACATCAGGGTGATCAGTACGGTCGTGCCGCTTGGCCGTATGCGCCGGGGTGCGGGGGGCGGAGCTCCGGCGCGCGCGGCGGCGGAGGCAGCGGAGTAGGCGCCGGTGGTGGAGTAGGCGCCGGTCTGGTTCGGCCCGGTCGAGCGCGGGTCGGTCGAGTAGGCGTCCTCGTCCCCGTCCCGCGCCGGCTCCGTCGGCGCGGGGCCGCCGGCCGGCTCGTTGTCGGACGGCCGTCCCAGGCGCGGCGGCGACACGGGATCCCGGCGCTTCGACTTCTGCTCGCGCAGCCGGTCATAGGCATCCCGGCCGGCGCCGAGGGCCGGGTCGGAGTGCGTCCGCTGCCGGACGGGCGGCTCGCCCAGCCCCGTGAGCAGGTCGGACGCCGACACCTGCGTGTGGTCGCGCAGCGCGACCCCGAACCAGTAACCCCGGGGGTCGTACTCGCGGAAGGTGTCGTAGATGATCCGCGGCGGCCTGTCCGTGTACAGGTGGTAGAGGATCATGCAGGCGCGGGCGACGTCCTCACTGGGGCTGATCGCCGTACCGACCGGCGACGGGTCGTACGGGCTCCAGGACGACTCGACGCGGACACGCTGGGTTCCGGTCCGGCTGGCGTGACCGAGGTCGATGATCAGCACCCGGTCGCCGTTCCACACGATGTTGTCCATCGTGAGGTCGCGGTGCACGATGCTGGCTTCGTCCAGGAAGTGCAGCCCGCGCAGGAGGCCGAGCCGCAGGGCGTCGAGCTCCTTCTCGCTGGTGACGGGGGGCTGCCGGCTGAGAGCCTCGCCGCCGGGCAGCGCCGTGATGAGCAGGAACGGCTCCTCGCCGGAGTTGCTGTACCCGACCAGCTCGGCGATCTCGGGCGGGTAGGCCCCGGCGCGTTGGGACAGGTGCCAGAGGTCCAGGTAGACCTCGGTCTCCTCCCGCAGCTGCTCGGCCGCTCCCACGCCCCCGGTGATCCGGCCGGCCACGGCGATCTTCTGGGCGACGTGCACGCCCCTGTCGGTGACGCCGCGGCGTACCCGGTGCGACGGTCCCGTGATCTCTAGCCTCGGGTTGAAGCGGATCCGCCAGGTCGCCTCGGCGCCGCTCGGCAGATAGCCGGTGACGTCCTCGAGCCCCTCTCTGTAACCGGGCCCGCCAGCGCGACCGCCCAACCGGACCGTGTCCTCGCCCAGCCGGATCGTGTCCTGGGCGGTGGACCCCGTCGCACTGGGCGGCGTGTCGTCGATCCCCGCGGCGCCGATGCCCGCCGCGGGGCCGACGGTCTCATCGTCCGTGCCCGGTTCCGCCGCGGGGGCGACGGTCTCATCGTCCATGCCCGGCTCCGCCGCGACGACGGTCTCATCGTCGAAGTGCGGCTCGGTGTCGGGGCCGGCGTCGTTGTCGATCTCGTCATCCGCCCTGAAGTACTCAGCCACCACGTCGGTTCGGCCTTCCTGGACCGCGTCGCGTCCAATGCCACACCGCGATGACCGCGATCGCGAGGGCAAGCAGCACGAGTCCCTGCATGATCATATCGCGGTGATCTCAACCCAGACGCGGTCCCAGAACAGGATCACGCGAGTATCGCCGAACTCGAGCCAGCGGCGCTTGGGGGGAGGCAGGGGCAGCGACCCCCGTATCCGTGTCTCTCTCCGGTCGTCGCCGATTCTGACCGCGTGGTTGCCACAGGGGATGATCGTCACGGTCGCCTCCCGGTCGACCAGTACCCTGGCGTGGCCCCGGTCGGAGATGGCTGGGTCGTGGGAGGCGATTCCCGCCAGGAAAGCGCGGGTGATCACCATGCCGTTCTCCAGCCTCCGGCGTGGGTAGCTGTCACCGGGGTCGCGGCCCAGGAACGGCGCCAGCCGCGGTTGGGCCCGGTCGGGCTCGTGAATGCGAGGCCTGCCGCGCGGGGCGCTGTCGTCCTCCCAGCAGAGAACCGCGAATTCCCGGGGAAGCTCCACGGCCGGCAGTCGGTTTTTCTCCCGTACGCGCTGGACGCCCTGGCGAACGACCTCAGTCATGGTGGACTGGTCGACGTGGTCGACGCGCCAGATAGCGGCCGCATCGTCTGGGTTCAGGTCGACCCGGATCCGCAGGGGAACGGACTGGAGTTCCCCGTTCGCGAACTTGATCATCCGCGCGGTGGTCAGGATGATCTTTTCCAGTGGATTCGACGCCGGGGCTGGCGAGCCGACGACATACTCGACAATCGATGCCCAGTAGCGGCGCGGCTCAAAGCTCACGGCGCACCGGGCCGGGCGTATTCGGTGGTCTGATCTTGATCCCCGTCATAGTCGTCCCCCCAACGACATGCTATTGCTGGCCGCAGCATACGGCATGAGGTGAGGCGGGGTGGGTGGCGGCCGAGAGTTGGCCGGCCGGGTGTCCGGGGCGGGTGCTCCGGAACTCCCGCGGCGTCGAGCCCGAACTCGTGGGCTGTTACGATAACCGCGAGAGCTGGGCCGTTCACGACGGCCGGCGGCTCGCCGCACTCCAGGGTGCGCGGCGGACGATGGTTCTACACGGGGGCGGGGCCACATTGGCGCGCGCTGGTCTTGGGGCCGGTGGCGCGGCCGGCGCTGGCTGAATCTCGCTCACGACGGGGAGGTGAGCGGCGGTGGCCGACGGCGACGACGCCTTCGACGACGATGACGGCTACGACGACGACCGCTACGACGACCGCTACGACGACCGCGTGGACGGCGGTCGCGCCGACGACGGGGCCCGGCCCGCGCGCATCGGGCTCTGGGGAGCCAGTGCCAGCGGGAAGACGACTCTCCTGGCGGCGTTACCGGCCGCGGTGACGAACTCGGAGCTCCCGGGCAACGACTGGATCCTCACCGGGGCCGATGACGCCGCGTCGGACTTTCTGGCCCGCCATGTCGCCGAACTCGACCGTCGGGTCTTTCCCGAGGCGACATTCGGCGTTCAGCCGTTGACCTGGCGTTTCATCAGGCCCGCGCCCCGACGCGGGCGCCTGGCGTCGGCCGCTGGAACACTGCTGCGCCGGCAGCGTGGCCCCCGGCAGATCGTTTTCGAGATCGATGTCCAGGACGCCATGGGCAGTTTCTACAAGAACGAGCCGCACGACGAGGAGGACAATCCGTTCGACCAGGAGGACGAGAACGACGGCTCGATGCTGCTTGAGCAGCCGAGTCTGGCCGACAATGATGTCCGGGACGTCCTGCGCCACTTCGAGCGCTGTGACGGCCTGGTCTACCTGTTCGACCCGGTCGACGGCCGCCTCGAGCTCAACTACCAGTACTTCGCCCGGGTCCTGGAACAGATTGCCCGCCGGGCCTACGAGGGTGTGGGCGGCGAGCCCGGCCGGATGCGGGACGCCAGGCTGCCGCAGTATCTCGCTGTGTGCATCAATAAGATCGACGACCCGGGTGTGTTCCGGGAGGCATACCGGGGCGGATTCGTGCGGACCGGATCCAGCCAGGCGATGCTGCCAGAGATTCCGAACGAGCTCGCGCGCGATTTCTTCCGGGCGCTGTGTTCGAAGCCGAGATCCGGTAGCGCCAACCAGGTGATGCGGAGCATAGACCGTTATTTCCATCCGGATCGGGTCGCCTTCTTCGCGACCTCGTCCGTCGGCTTCTATGTTGGACCGACAGGCTATTTCCGGCGCCGGGACTTCGTCAACATCGAGGAGTCGGTCGGGGGCGGCATCCGGCTGCGCGGCCCGATGACGCCCATCAACGTCCTCGAGCCGTTCGTCTGGCTGGAGGAACAGATCCGGCGCAACCCGCCGACGTGACCCGATGACGGATGTCCGGCCCGGGCCGGCGTCCAGCGCCGGTCCGGTCCTGGCTGGCTGGGCGGTCATGGACAAGGAACCCGGGGATCTGAACGACTACTCGGTGCGTCGCGCGGGCGGAAGCTACTTCAGCGTCAAGGCCTACGGCGTCATCTTCCGCCGCTTCTCACCCGGCACGCCGCCGCCGCGCCGGCCCGAGCCCAGCCAGGACGCCCTGCCCTGGGTGACGGTCTGCTATGCCCCGCTGGGGAAGTCCGCCCGGGGCGGCGCCGTGGCCTTCGGGGTGGCCATCCGGACCTGGACCGACGACGTCGACGGCGCCGGGCGGCGGATCGCCCGCACCACCTTCCTGTGCATCCCGTTCGACGCCGCGCGTGACCGCCCGGTCTCCTACCGCCAGTTGCATGACATGGCCACCAGCCCCGCTGTCGTGGCCCAGATGGACGGTATGGGCCGACCGGGCATCCCCCTCGACCTTCAGCCGCTGGCCCCGACGGTGCTAGTCGACCCGATCGCCGCCGAGGACCGGTTCCGGCTGGCCGCGCTGGCCGCCGCGGCGGCGCTCGCCGGCCCAGTCGCGATCCTCGGCGCCCCCGTCGTCGCGGCCGACCGGCAGGCCGAGGCACGCCTGAAGATCCTCGACGCGATCGCCGCGCTCCTCCCGTACGGCCAACGGTCCCGGCTGGTCGCGGGGACGTGGGCCGACAGCGGGGCCGGCCACCGGCTGCACGTGACCTTCACCGACCGGCCCCGCCCGGGCCAGCCCGCCGTGGACTGGTCCGGCCAGGGTCGGCCCCCGGCCCTGCCCCCGGCCGCCCGCGCCTACTACGACCTGCTGATCCGGCAGCGGGAGCACAACGGATTCCTCCCCGTCGACATCGCCGCCCACCTCAGCGACCCGGCGTACACGCCCGCGCACGCGATCGACGTCGACCATGCGCTCAGAGCCCTCGGCGCGCTGGGCACCGCGCCGGTGGCGGCGAAGCCCAAGCCGGCAAAGCTCAAGCCGCCAAAGCTCAAGCCCCCGAAGCCTGAACCTCCGACACCCGAACTGGCGAAACCAGAACCCGCGGAGCCCGAACCCCGGACGCCCGAACCCGCGGAGCCCGAACCCCGGACACCCGAACCCCAAGCCGCGGAGCTGGTGGAGACCGGGGCCGATTTCGGCTCGCGGCTCCTGGCGGCCAGCGCGGTCTCCCTGGACCGAGCCGAGCAGGCCGCTGTCGCGGTCCTGGGCGGCTGTCACGACGCCTACATCGACGACGGTCACCCGGGAGCGGACCAGTTCGCCCGGGAGGTGGTGTACGAGCTGGCCATCGGCGCGTCAGAGGTGGCGATCCTCGAGCTTCTTCGACAGGTGGTGCTGGAGGACGGCCGGGAGATTCGGGGCGGATCGCCGCTGGCCAAGTCGACCGGCAAGACCGCCTTCTGGCTGTCGCTCCTTCGGGAGCACGAATCGCTGTCTGCGGCGGTCCGACCATTTCAGGATGTTCTTGATGGAACGCTCGACCAGCATGTGCTCGACTCGGTCGGATCCCAGGACAGGTACGCGGTGACCGTGTCCATGCTGGGCCGGCACGCGGGGCGGGTGGGTGAACTGCGCACCCTGATCCTGCCCATGCTGAACGCGCGTGGCCTGAAAACCTCCGAGCAGGAGGCGTGGGCGCGGGAGCTGAAGGCGTACCCTCACACCTCGGTGGAGTTCGAAGCCTGGTACGACGCGATCCTGCTGCTGCTGGGAAGCGAACCCCGCCGGCCGATGCGCACCCGGGTCCTGCCGCCCCACGGCGAGTACTACATCCCAGACCTGCTCAGGCGCTTCGACGACATCGTCCGGATCCACCAGGTCGGCGAGGCTACCGACCGGGTGCTGGTCTCCGCCGCCAGATCGATCCGTCAGCACGGCTGGCCGAAGAAGCTCCCGGACGGCCAGCGGATGCTGTCTCTCCTGGCTGACCTGGCGCGCCGCGCGCTGCCGGTGCCGCCCGAGCTCCGGCGGGTCGTCCGGGACTACGCGGACAGCCACCCGGCCCGGTGCACCAACGACCACCTGGGCTGGTGGAAGGACGCCCTTTAGCGGGCGACCGGGTCCCCGCCGGCGACCCGGCGCCGGACTACTGCCCGGACCACAGGTCCCAGTTCTTCTCGACCCCCAGCTCGGCGACCACATGGGGCGCGGCCAGCGGCAGCAGCGCCCGGAACCACCGCGGGTCCTGGGCGTGCCGGGCGAGCAGGAGCAGCGCCTGGACGGCGTCGGGACCCCAGTGGGCGACCGCTTCGAGGGTGGTCGGCCCGGCGCCCGGGAACGGGTCCAGCACCCGACGGAACACGGCGGTCTCCGGCAGCGCGGTCTCCGGGTGCACCACCGCCGTGAGCCAGTCCCGCGCCTCGGTGAACCGGCCCGAGCGGATGAACTCGGCCACCAGCGCGATCAGGACGGGCGGCTGCTGACCCAGGACCGGCCTCAGCCGGTCACCGGCGCCATACTGCACGACCAGCCAGGCAACCCCGTGCGAGATTCGCTGCGCGCGTTCGCCGCGCCGGCCCCGGTTGTCCAGGACGCCGAGGAGGACGTCGTCGAGCCGGCGGGACCGGAACAGTGAGCCGGCGTAGCGAAGCGCCAGCTCCAGATCGGTGATGGAGCCGCCCAGCAGCGCTTCCACCGTCGCCGCGTCGTCGTCGGTGTCGAACAGGTGGCGGCGGCTGAGCACCCCCCGCGCCCGTTCCCGCGCCCGGCCGAGCTCCTTGCGGGCCGGCGGCTCCGAGGCGAACACCGGGTTGATCGCGCTGACCAGCGCGCAGCAGTCGTCGATCAGGCCGAAGTCGTGCCGGTCGCGCTGCGCGGCAAGCAGGGTCAGGATCGTCGTGGTGTCGTGGAAGAACCCGCGAGCGAGCAACAGGCGGCGATGGTAGTGCGCGCCGAAGCCGTTCCTCGGTGGATCGGTGGTGAAGGGGACTGCCCAGACCGGACCCCGGCTGGCCTGCTCGGACGGCGGCGCGGACACGAACGACAGCCGGAACTGCCTACCCGGCGCCGAGCGGGTGCTGACGGTCGTGGTCGCGAGCGCCCCGGCGGGAAGGAGTGCGAGGACAGCGCCGAGGAACGAAGCCCGGGCCGCGCGGGACGGCCAGGGAGCGTCGGGATCAACACCGATCGTGAGTCGTTGGTTGACCATGTGGGCGGCGACCGCGGCGACGACTCCGAAGCCGAAGCTGTCGATATGGGCGGCGGCCCACCGCGTCGCGCCGGATGACACCGCCACGGCCTCGGGCCAACCGTCGGTCGAGTCCAGCTCCTGGGCCGCCTCGCCCAGGTTCATGGCCGCGGCCGGCAGGGCGGCGATATCCGTGTACCAGCAGTATCGGACGGCTGGCACCGGCCCAGCGGCGGCTGTGGCGCCGCCCGGGCCGCTGGGCCGGCCCGGGTCGGCCTGGCTGAATCCGGCCACGGCGATCTTGTCGAGGCGGTCGCCGAACAGGACCAGCTCGCCGCCGCCGCTCTCGCCGAGCGCTGGGCGATAGGCCGGGCCGGCCGCGAGCTCACGCTGGGAGGCGTCGAGCCAGTTCGCGACGCCCCGCTCGGCCTCGTCTGTCACCGGCCCAGCGGCCGGCAGGCTCACCCAGCGTGGGCGCAGGTCGGGACCGGCCAGGCCCGGATCCCCGCCCTGGTCGCTCGCCCGGCGCCGCTTGCCGCGGGTCGACGGCTCGTCGCCGAGGGCCTGCCACATCGCGCGCTGATCGGCTGGGTCCAGGCCGTGCCGCTCCCGCAGCGTGAGCCAGCGCTCCCGTCGCGCGGCGCTGAACCGCTGTGCCTCCGCTTCGGCCTTCAGCCACGCGGCCACTGCCGGCGGGAACTTCCGCTGCCGCTGGTAGCTGACGGCGAGGAGGACCAGAAGCTGCATCGCGTCGTCCACGACGGTGCCGCCCAGGGTGGTGGCGATCTCGGCGAGGGGCTTCAGGTCGTCCGGCGACGGGAGCGTGTTGCCCGCCAGCACGATCTGGAACGGGGTGAGCACCCGGGCCGCCATCCCACCGGCCGAGGTGATCCAGTCGATGGAGCCGCGCAACGCGACGCCGGCGTGGGCCTCGTACATCCGCAGCACGATGGTCAGGGCGAGGGCCGGCCGGTCGGCCAGTCGGCCCGGGATGCCCTCCCAGCCGTCCAGCCGGTCTCCGTGGGCGTGGAAGGCCCGGATGATGCCGGCGGCGAGGCTGAGCGCGCCCGGCGTGACGTCGGCCAGGCGCACCAGCGCGTCGGTTAGCTTGCCGGCTAGCGAGATCGGCGCCGAGGCCAGGTAGAGCTCGACGTCCGAGTACGAGCACTCGTTCCGCACGAGATCATGGGCTAGGCTCGCGGCCTCCTCCCGGACGCCCTGATCGGACCAGTGCCGGGCCAGGATGTCGATGTCCCCGGGGACGGCGTCCGGGCGAAGCGCCTGGACGAGCTCGCGCAGCCGCCGGCCGGCCGTCGGGACCGCCCGCAGGTAGGCGCGCACGTCGTCGGCTCGCGCCCACTGCCGCCGGGCCCGGTAGAGCAGGTCAGCGGCCGCCGCGTCGGCCAGCATGTCGACGATCGCGCCGGGCTGGGTGAGGCTGCGGGGCTCGCGATCGTTGTCGAGCCAGCTCAGCACAGACTCCCGGCTCGGCCGGGGGCCCTCGCCCCCCAGCGGCTCGCGGGGAGGCCCCGACGGCCACGGGTCGGCGAGCCGGGAGGTGCTCCAGTCCTGGTTGTCCAGGTGGGCCGGGACCGGCTGCCCGGCCTTCTCGTCCGCGCCCAGCAGGTAGTCCAACAGCGCGGCGTAGCGCTGGCCGGGTGAACCGGTCGCGTCGACGGGCGGGAGGTCGGTCAGGTCGACTGGCCCGGCGTGGGTGCCCAGGGCCTGGCCGAACGCGAGCCGGATGTGGTGAACAGTGGTGACGTCGACCCAGGTGCCGGCGGACAACGCCCCGGCGGTGCCCGCCGGCAGGAGCGCCGCGACCAGGTCGAGAAAGGCGACGCGCGCCGCGGGGTCCTCGAGGCCCGGCTTCACGGCCAGCGTCACCTGCTCGTCGAGGAGCATCCCGGCGACGGCCGCGGCCGCGCGCAGCCGCGGGTCGTGGGTGGCCCGTTCCCGCCGGTTCCACCGCCCGCTCTCGCTGACAGTCCGCGTCACGGCCTCGTCTGGCGCGCTGTCCAGCTTGCGCAGCTCCCGCACGGCGTCGAGCAGTTCGACAAAGCCCCCGACCTGTTGATGGAAAGCGTCAAGCGGAAGGCAGAAGAACCGGGTGGGAACCGTGGCTCGGCCGGTGGCGTCCAGGATTGGCGGGTCGGGCCATTCCCGGACGGCCACGCCGACGAACTGCTGGCCGGCCACCGCCGCCGCCGTAAACGTCACCCAGGGCAGAGCGTCCGGCTGGCCGGCGCTCTCACTGGACGGCGAGCCGGGAGAGAAGTAGTTAATCATCTTCTCCAGCGCCGCGGCCTGGAGCCGCCGCGAACCGGAGGGGAGCCGCCGCGACCCCGACCGGAGGATCCGGTAGTCGTCGCGCTGCCCCGGCTCCTTGCTGAGCAGCGCCCAGTCGAACTCGACGTCCACCATCCGGGTTTCGGCCTCCCCGCCAGCCCGCCCTGCCTATCGTGTCTCGTCGCTGTATTTGATGCGCGTCGCTAGGGACAATATCGGCTCCAGCGCGTTCATCGGCGCGATGGGGCCCCGTATGCGCGGCTCCGCCCCGTCGAGCTCGTCGACGTTGCCGGGATCCCGCGGGTCGAACCGTCCGTTCTCCGGTACGAAGAACCCGACCGACGACGTCGCGAAGTACCGGACGTGCCGCGCGAAGAACCGGCCGTTGATGCTGTCCTGGATGAACCGCATCGTGCTGTCGGGACGGGCGCACAGATACTCGAAATACCGGTGCGCGACGTCGGGCCTGATCCGCGGGCGGGCGTGGCCGGCCATCTCCTCCAGCTCGGGCCGGGTGAGCGCGGACTCGAGGACCTGCGGATGGTCGAACTTGGTCAGGCAGACGCTGAGCTGGTGAAGCAGGCGGTTCCCGTCTGCTCGGCCGTTACGGTGGGCGAGCTCGTACACCTCGTGCATCATGCCGTGGAAGTAGCTCAGGCTGGCCTGGCCCTTCCCGTCGAGCTCCCGGGCCGGGTCGATCAACAGGACGATGCCGTCGCAGTCGGCGATGTGCTGGGTCAGTTCCGCGCGGTTCTCGGAGGCCGGGTCCCGGCCGCCGGCCCGGAACGACCGCGAGTCCGCGTCGAAGACGACCTCCTGCTCGGGGTCCGGGGTCGGTGGCAGCCCGGCCATCTGGCCCGAGCCGAACAGCCTTCCCGGGACGTCGAGCACGTCCACGGCGAACGTGGTGACCGCCCGGCGCGGCGGCGGCTGGCCGTTGTCCCCCCGCACCAGCAGGTTCAGATGCCGGTTGGCCTGGGTGCTCGCCGGGAACTTGCGACGGACGATGACGTCCTCCGTGAGCGCGTCCAGCGCCAGCCGGGACGAGGGGTTACCCCCGGTGACTGTCCAACTCGGCTGTTGGCTCCCGCGCGTCCCACCCCGAGCGACCCGGGCCGCCGCCCACGGGAGCACGCCGATCAACGTCGACTTCCCGCTGCTGGTCGCGCCCCACAGACCGATGCGGATGGTCTTGACGCCGGGCGGCGGACCCGCCGGCGTCGGGTCCCCAGAGGCTGGGTCTCCGGCGGCCGAGGCGTCCGTCGACCGGTCGGCGCGCGGTGAGCCCCGATCCCGCCGGGCCCGCCGCGGGCGGGTCGGACCACCGTCGACGCCGCCATTCGGGCCCTCGTTCGCGTCGCCGTCCCGGTCCGTGGGACGGCCGGAGTCGTCGCCAGATCCCGGCCAGCCGCGCGGGCCGGTCACCGCCATCGCTGGTCGGAGCCGCTGTCATCGGCGGGACCGCGGCCCCAGAACGGACCCTGCTCACCGGTCGGTTCGGCCGATGGCCGGGGCGGTGCGTGGGCTGACCCACCATCGCCGTACTCGGGCACCACGCCGTCCCGCCCGGCGGCGAAGTCACGCAGCGCATGGAGCCACGACGGAGATCTGGCGCCCGCGGGCGGAACGCGCCGAGGCGCGCTCCGGCCGTTCCTGGGCCGTGACCCGGTGCTCGCCGTCTCGTCGAAAAGGGTCTTGAGCTTGCGCGCCCGCCTCGACGGGGGCAGGTCCTTGATTCTCTCCAGCTCGGCGGCCAGGCGGTCCCGGTCCGCGTCGATCTCCATCTCCAGAAGCTGGTCCTCGCGCTCGGTCTCCGCCTGTTCCCGGTGTAATGCGCGGTTTCCGCGCAGCATCTTGATGGTCCGGCGGCGCCTGATCGCCTCCTGCTCGGTGTCCAGCCGGACGCTCTCGTCGAGCGCGACCGCCTCCTCGTACTTCGTCGGCGGCCCGAAGAGCATGAAGAACTTGACCAGGATGGGGAGGCACTCGATCGCCGTGATGAACAACAGCAACACGGTGTGAGCCGTCCCCAGGGACGGGCGCCTCGCCGTCAGCCGGTCCAGGGCTTCGATCCGGACGAGCAGCCCGGTGTCGTTGTTGTTCTCCCGGATGAAGTTGTCGAGGTCGCCGGCCTGCCCGTCGGTGATGGTCTTGATCTGCTGGTTCACCTGGTCCAGCTGGACCTTCGCGCTGGCGGCGGTCGCCGCCTCGGTGTGCCCGAGGCGCGTCGCGGCGGCTGCGCGGGCCGAGGCGAGCTGCGCGGCGACGCCGGCCCGCTGGTTCGCGAGCTGGTCGCGGATCCGCACCTTCTCGTCGTACGCGATGCCGGCGCCGATCTTGCCGCTCCCGCAGGTGCCCTCCTTCTCGCAGACGACGGCCTGCTCGGCCTGCCGGTACTGCCCGTCGACGTCGTTGTACTGCTTCTGGAGCCGGACGACCTCGGGGTCCTTCTCGACATCCGCGCCGCTCGCCCCACCGTCGTTCACGGTCTTCGTCAGCGAGGCCTGCTGGTCGCGCAGCCGCGCCAGCTGCTGGCCGCGGTCGTCGGTGATCTGGGCCTGCTGGAAGGCGGCGACCCGCTCGCGGTGCAGGTCGACGAGTTCGGCATCGATCTCCGGCTGGAAGATGCGCAACACGAGCGGGGTGGAGATCACGATGCCGATCAGGACGGCCAGGGCGATCCGGGGCAGCGCGATCGGCAGGTTCTGCCACGGCTTTTCCCGCCGCTGCATGGAAACCATGAGCCAGCGGTCGAGGCTCATGATGGCCATTCCCCAGGCCACGCCGAGGATCAGGCACACGATACCGGGCAGGCCGAGCGCCATATGGATGGCGAAAGCGAACGAGAGCGCGGCCATCGTCGACGTCATCAGAACGGCTCCGCCGATCCCGATGTACTTCGCCCGGTCGGCCGGGAACGCGGCGAGGATTTCGCTGTGCGCACCGGCCAGCCAGAGCAGTAGCCGCCGAGCTCGATTCGGCCGGGCTATCTCGGCGTCGTCCGCCCGGTCGTCATACTCGTCCCGGCCGGCATTAAGTCCGTCCGCCACAGCTTCCCCCGCTGAGCTCGTCCCTCGTGAACGCGGCGATGGGGTTGTGGCGGTGCTTCCGCGTGCTACCGCCCGGCATGGCGTCCCCCCAACACCCGCGGACCGATCGCAATGCCGGCCTACTGAGAGAGTACATGGGTACGCCGAGGGCCGAACGCCTGGCCCGAGAGGCTGTGACGCTGGGTTTCGCCCGCGGCGGGCCGTTCAGAGCTGGTCCCGCCTCACCCGGCGGCGAGTCCGCTGACGCCGCCGTAGCCGCTCCGCCCGCCCCGACCGGCGCGGACGCGCGCGGCCAGGCGGGCCGCCGACGTGCCGAGCCCCACCGGCGAGCCGAACGGCGGTATTCCCGCCGCCGGGTGCTGGCGCAGCTCAGCCTCGTCGTACCGGCGGGTCTCCCGGTGCCAGCGCAGCACGGCCGACATCCAGTTCTCCAGGTCGGCGACGTAGGCGCCGATCGCCCGCCGGGCGTCGTCGTCCAGCTCGTAGGCCTCGAAGAAGGCGGGCAGCTCGGTGTTGACGATGTGCTCGAACTGGCGCATCCGGGCCGTCATCAGGTCGTTCACGACGGCGACGGCCCGCTCGCCCGAGCAGCCGAGGAAGTTGCGCGCCACCAGCACACCGTTGTTGAGCTCGCCCTCGAACTGCATCTCCTTCTGGTAGGAGAAGACGTCGTTGATCAGGCAGCAGTAGTCGGCGGCCGAGCTTTCCAGCGCCCGGATCGGCCGGGCCGCGTACACCTCGGCCGGCACCGTCTCCTGGCCGCGCAGCCGGGCCAGGCTCATCGTCAGGTCCGAGCCGAACGTGGCCCGCCGCATCTCCAGATAGTCGATCGGGTCGGGGATCCGGTTGGTGGCCTGGTTGGCCAGCTCCCACAGCCAGCTGTCCAGCATCACCGCGACCGCGGCGCGGAAGGCCCGCCGGGCGTCCGGGCCCATCGCCGGCACCGTCCGGGCCCAGACGTCGGCCAGGGCCCGCTCCAGCGGGATGACGGGCGGCGGGACCGCCCTGGCGGCCCCCAGCCCGGCAACCTCGGGGTCGAGCGGCATCAGCGTCAGCAGCCGCTCGTTGCAGGCCCGGGCGCCGGCCAGGTCGTGCGTCCGGCCGAACACGACCGGGTAGTAGTCGTCGGCGTAGGTGCCCCAGGTCAGCCAGAGCGACGACAGCAGCTGCTCGGCCTCGCTCGCGTCCGGGTCGATGCCGGCCGCGCACAGCGGGAAGTCGTAGGCGACGAGCTTGTGCTCGCTCCAGATGCCGGGTACCGCCTCGAGCAGGCCCATCGCCCGGGCCCAGGCGACCGAGTCGCGCCGGCTGGACGCCAGATGAGGGTTCGTCCCGACCGGGAACGGCATGTAGGCCGGCGGGATGGTGGTCGGCCCGACCATCTCGAACGGGATGTGGCTGAACGACCGGGCCCGCCGGGGCGCCGTGACCAGCAGTGACTCGACGGCCCGGGCGACGGAGGTCCCCAGCCCGAGCGGGCCGGCCAGCGACGTCTCGGCTTCCTTCGGGAGCAGCCCGGCCGGGACGGCGTTCGCCTCCAGCGCGCCGGCGTTCATGTAGCGGCTGGAACGCAGGTGCCACTCGTGCCCGCCGGACTGCCAGTCCTGCAGGCCCTTGACGTAGGCGAGGACCGCGAGCCGCTCGGCGGGGTCGATCCCGTTCTCGTCCAGGATCGGCGGCACCTCGGTGACCGCGGTGTGCTCGAACTGCTGGAGCCGGGAGGTGAGCAGGTCGTTGACGAGCTCGGCGGCGGTCTGGGTGTCACAGCCGAGGAAACGCTCCAGGACCAGGACGCCGTTGCTCAGCTCGCCCTCGTCCTCCACCTCGCGCTGGTAGGAGAACAGGTCGTTGCGCAGGTGGATCGCGTCGGCGAAGGTGTCGCGCAAGACCCGCATCGGGCGGGCGGCGGCGATGACGTCCGGCACCTCGGCGTCCACCGAGTGCTCGACCAGGTTGGCCGACCAGGGCGCGCCGCCGACCTTGCGCCGCATCTCGACGTACTCGATCGGGTTCGAGACCCGGCCGGCGTTGATGTTGGCCAGTTCCCACAGGGACTCGTCGAGCAGGTTGCGGGTGGTCTCGACGAACCGGCGGCGCCAGGCCGGCGTGCGATCGGGGACGGTGCGGGCCCACAGGTCGGCGAGGCCCGCCTCGACCGGGTTGGCCGGCGTCGCGTACGTCGTGACGGCCCCCTCCGCCGGCATGAAGGCGCGCAGCCGGTCGAGGTAGTCCCGGGCGCCGGCCATATCCCCGGTCCGCTTGAACAGCTCGAGGAAATGGTCGTCGAAGTAGAAGACCCACACGTACCAGTCGGTGACCAGGCTCAGGCGCTCGTCGGACGCGTCGGGGTGGGTATAGGCGCAGAGCAGGGCGTAGTCGTGCGCGTCGAAATCCTGTTCGCTCCAGACCGCCCCGTCGCCGATCATCTCCATCTCGGCCGCCCAGTCCCGGCTGTGGGTCCGGGCCGATTCGAGATGGGGACTGAGCCGTGTCGGATACGGGACGTAGAAACGTGGGAGCGTGAACGGTTGTGTCATCCGTCCGTTCCTTCCTCCTGCCTAGCGCCCGACCTCGACGCTTTCCAGGACGCCGAGCGCGTCCGGAACGAGAACGGCGGCCGAGTAGTACGTCGTCACCAGGTAGGAGATGACGGCCTTCTCGTTGATGCCCATGAAACGGACCGAAAGGCCCGGCTCCAGCTCGTCGGCCAGGCCGACGTGGTTCAGCCCGATGACGCCCTGGTTCTCCTCGCCCGTGCGCAGCGCGATGATCGACGAGGTGCCGGCGGCGCTGACCGGGATCTTGTTGACGGGCAGCAGCGGGACGCCCCGCCAGGCCGGCACGTGCTGGTCGTGGAACAGCGCGGTGGCCGGGTAGATGCCGCGCGCCGTGCACTCGCGGCCGAACGCGGCGATGGCGCGCGGGTGGGCCAGCAGGACGTGGGTGCTGCGCCGGCGGCTGAGCAGCTCGTCCAGGTCGTCCGGGGTCGGCGGGCCCGAGCGGGTCGGGATGCGCTGACGCAGGTCGACGTTGTTGAGCAGGCCGAAGTCCGGGTGGTTGACCAGCTCGTGCTCCTGGCGCTCGCGCAGGGCCTCGACGGTCAGGCGCAGCTGGTGCTCGAGCTGGTTGTGCGGCTCGTTGTACAGGTCGGTGACCCGGCTGTGCACCCGCAGGACGGTCTGGGCGACGCTCAGCTCGTACTCGCGCGGGCTGAGCTCGTAGTCGACGAACGTGCCCGGCAGGGCCGCCTCGCCGACGTGCCCGGCCGAGATCGCGACCTCCGCCTCGCCCTGCTTGTTGGTGGCCGGGACGGGCCGGTGGCGGTAGCCGTCGATCTGGGCCCGCAGGGCCTCGGAGTTGTCGGCGATCTCCTGGAAGCGCTGCCGGGACAGGGCCAGCACGGTCGTCCCGGTGATGGCTCGGACGGTGAAGTCCCAGGTCAGGTCGCCCTCGACCAGGACGTCGTCGCCGAAGAACTCGCCGTCGGACAGGATGCCCAGCGTGCGCTCGGCGTCGTAGGCACCGGGGGCGTACTGGCCCACCTTGCCGTGGGCGACCAGGTAGACCGCGTCGGCCGCCGCGCCGGCCTCGACGATGACGTCGCCGGCGGCGTACTCGCGCTGCTCGAACGCGTCGGCCAGGGTGGTCAGCTCGCCGCCGTCGAAACCGCGCAGCGGCGGCAGCTCGGGCAGCTCACCGGGGATCACCCGGACGTCCGAGCCGGTGCTGGTGAAGGTGAGCAGGCCGTCGCCGGCGATGTAGGTCAGGCGCCGGTTCACCCGGTACACGCCACCGGGCGTGTGCACCCAGGGCAGAACCCGCAGCAGCCAGCGGGAGGAGATCTCCTGCATCTGCGGGACGGACTTGGTGGTGGTGGCGAGATTCCGCGCCGCGGCGGCGCTGAGGCTCAGCTGCGCCGCGTCGACGTCGGGATCGGTGGCGGCGGCGGTGTTGACAGGCTCGGTCATGGCATGCATCACCCATCTTGGAGAAAGCGGATCGGCATTTCCGGTGCGCGGTCGTACAGTCCGGGTACCCAGCGGGGCGGACGCAGGTGAAACCAACCGCGCGCCGCCGGTGTCGGCGGGCGCGGTTATGTCACGGTGTTTTCGGAAGCGGTTCAGTCCGCGCGATTTGTGCCGCGTGGAAGACAGTTGTTGTCGTCCGTGCGGCGTCAGCTTCCCCCATCCCGTATTCACGCGGCAAGTCCGTCTCATGACTAATCGAGACTGGCCCGGCCGGGCGGTCGGGTCTGGTCCCAGCTGCGTTGCATTGAGGTGTACGCACCGTGCAGATCAATCTCACGCATCCGGAGCGGCGCGGGCGCGGTCGGGCCCGCCGCCAGTTCCCCCGGCCGGCGGGAACGGCCCGCCGGCCGCTTTTCCGCGGCGCATTCCCCGCGGGCGCGCCGGTCGGTGCCGCCGCCGGCGGAAGGTCGCCGCTGACGGTAGCCGTCAGCTGGCCGGGCGCGGCGGCCGGAAGTGTCGGCGCGGCCAGGCGGTGCTCTTTGCCGCGACCCCGGCTGGCCCGACACCGGTATGGATACGAGGAGTGGAGTCGGAAACGTGGTGGACGTGCCGTCGAGACCAGCCGGTCATTGTTCAGGTATCCGACGGGTCCGCCCGCGTACGGCCCGCCCCGACCCGGGCCTCACGCGCCCCGACCGGCCGGCCCAGGCCGGCCCTGGCCGGCGCTGAATCGCAACTTTCCAGCTCAGCGGGGGCATCGGGGGTGGCGCGGGCCGCGGCGGTGACTCCGCTGGACACGGTCCGCGACCGGTCGGGTGGGCGCGGCGACAGCATCGGGTGGGCCGCCTTTCGATCGGGTTCACGCGCGCCTGGACGCTCGAATAGGACTTTGGTCCCGGTCATCGCCGGGACCTCCGGCTCACCGTGGAATTCGCGTCGGGCTCGAAGCGCCGCGGGGGCTCCGGGCCGGCGTAACGGCCGCCGCCAATGAATTGACCGATGGTGACTACTCGGTCCCGGCTCGTGGCCCGGGATTGGCTGCACTGTTGCATTCGCCGGGCCGGTGCCCGAATGCGGGCGTGTTGGCTGGTCCGAGGGCGGTTCGCTGTTCCGCCGCGCCCGTCGCGCCCGCCGCCGCCGGCTGCGGGACGACGCCACGATGCACCTTCTGTAGTCGATCGGATGACCCATCTGGTCCTTCTGGGTAGTGTCATGGAGGGAACGACCGGCCTGAAAGGGTCATGCCTCGGGCTAGCCGGCGGGCGTCCGGCCTCGCCGACCGGCGTCCGGCCTCGCCGACCGGCGTCCGGCCGCGCCGAGCGACCGGCGCCCGGCTGCCCGCGGGACGCCGGAGCCAGCGCGATACGTTGCCCGGCGGCGGTCAAAGACGGCGGATGATGGGACTATCGGTTGTCGGAGCGACGGACAGAGGGACTACTCGAGCGCCAGGGGCCAGCCCTGCGCCCGGGACCCGAACGCCAGGGGCCAGCCCAACCCCAGGGATCAGCCCAACCCCAGGGATCAGCCCAACCCCAGGGATCAGCCCAACGCCGGGGGCGCCCGCGCCAGGGACTACTCCAGCGCTCGGGGCTACTCCAGCGCTCGGGGCTACTCCATGAGGTCGCGAAGTTCGGCGCGGTCGGCATCGTCGGGTACGCGCTCGACACGCTGCTGGCCAACTTCTTCCACTTCGGGCTGGGCTGGGGCCCGATCGTCTCGAAGACGCTGTCGACGGCGATCGCCGCCGTGGTCACCTATGTCGGCAACCGGCACTGGTCGTTCAAGCACCGGGCCGGCGACGGCGGCACGCGCGAGTACGTGACCTTCGGCGTCCTCACGGTCATCGGCCTGCTCATCACCCTGGCGTTCGTGGGCATCGGGCACTACGTCATCCGGCTGCAGGGCGCGCTGGCGTTCAACCTGTTCGCCAACGTCCTGGGCACCGGCGCCGCGACGGTCTTCCGGTTCTGGGCCTACCGCCGGTACGTGTTCAACGCGACCGCGCCCGCCTCGGGCCGCCCCGCCCTCCAGGTGCCGGTCGCCTTCCGCGAGGCCGCCTGACCCTCGCCGGGCTCGCATCGCGAGCCCGGGCGAGACTCCCGCGAGAAACTTGGCGGGACGCCCGAACCCGGGAGCGGAGATCCGAACCCGGGAGCGGAGAGGAGCGGGACGCCGTGGAACTGCGCGAGGCCATGCGGACCAGCGGCTCGGTGCGGAAGTTCACCGACGCGCCCGTCCCCGACGAGGTGCTCGGGCGGGTGCTGGACGCGGCCCGGTTCGCGCCCAGCGGCGGCAACCAGCAGCCCTGGGTCGTCCTCGTCGTCCGGGACCCGGAGCTGCGCCGGCGGCTGCGGGACCTGTCCGTACTCGGCTGGCAGGAGTACGCGGCCCAGGTCGCCGCGGGCGTCCGGCCGTTCGCGCCCGGGCCGGACGGGATCTGGCGGGGCGCCGCGATCGACCTAGACGCCGCCGCCGCCACCCCGGCCCCGATGTCCTTCATCGACCACCTGGACACCGTCCCCGTCCTGCTGGTCCTCGTCGCCCGGCTGACCGCCCTGGCCGTCATGGACGTCGAGCTGGACCGCCAGAGCATCGTCGGTGGCGGGTCGATCTACCCGTTCGCGCAGAACATCCTGCTCGCCGCCCGGGACGAGGGCCTGGGCGGGACGATCACCACGTTCGCCATCCGCCGCGAGACCGAGGCGGCCCGCCTGCTGGAGATCCCGCCTGACCACGCGGTCGCGGCCGTCATGGCTCTCGGCTACCCGCTGCGCCGGGCCACTCGTCTGCGGCGCCGCCCCGTCGGCGCGTTCACCCGGGTCGACACCTTCACCGGCCCCGCCTTCGGCGCTCCCTGAGCGCCGCGGGCGGCCGGATCGGTGGCGGCGTTCGGCCCCGCGATGCGCGCGCGGGCCGGCCAAACGGTGGACCATGGTCGGCGCGTGTACGCCGAGCGAAGGGTGGACCACGGATGGCCACGATCCATAACACGGTGCTGGTCCCGTCCAAGCTGGAGCTGCTGACCGACTGGCTGCCCAGCCGGCCCTGGTACGCGAGGGCCGGCGGCCCGCCCCGGCTGAGCGCGGCCGGCGGCTTCCGGCTCGACGACCCGGCGGGCGAGGTCGGCATCGAGTTCATCGTGGTCGTCGACCATGCTGGCCAGGACCATGCTGGCCAGAACCGGGCTGGCCAGAACCGGGCTGGCCAGAACCGGGCTGGCCAGGACCATGTTGGCGTTGGCCACGACGCCGGCGAGCCGGCCGTCACGTATCACGTGCCGCTGACCTACCGGGCCGCGCCCTGCCCCGGCGCCGAGGCCGGCTTCGTCGGGACCATGGAACACGGCGTCCTCGGCACCCGCCACGTCTACGACGGCGCCTACGACCCGGTCCTGCTCGCCCAGCTCGTCGCGCTGCTGCAGGGCCGGGCCGAGCCCCAGGCCCAGCGCCTGAGCGACACGCCGGACCCGACCGTTCGCGTGTGCCGCGTCGCCGTCCCCGAACTGGTGGCCACCCGCTTCACCGTCACCGACGGGCCCGCGTCGACGCGGGTGACGGCCGCCGCGGCCGGCGCCCCGGTCTCGTTGGCGCTGAGCCTGGTCCGCGTCCTCACCGCCACTCCTGACGGTCCGGGACCGGAGGCCGCCGGCCCGGCCGGGCAGGACGGTCACGTCCACATCCCCTGGCGTGGCCCGGACGGGACGGCGAGCGGCGGCGTCGTCGTCACCGCCAGCCCCACCCGAGGATAGCGGTGCCCGCGAGCCTGCCCCCGGGCGTGGACATCTCGTCTTGGTTGATACCGTGACCTGCCGGACGCGTGAAACTGCCGCCGGCCGCACTCGCGACATTGTCGAGTACGGCCGGCGAAGGGCGCGTTCATATGTAGCTCGCGGCCGGTGGTTCCGGTCGTGAATGGCGGTGCTCTGGCTACGGTGACCCGGCCGGTGCGGTCGGCCTGGTAGGTTGGGCCGCCGCCGCGGCGTACGCGGCGTAGGGATCATGCGCCGTCCGGATACGGTTCGTTCGCCAGGGTCGATCACCCCAGGCGAGGGGCGGTCGCCATTCGACGATCCCGGCGTCGCTGACGCGCACCAACCATTCCTCAAAATGCACGAAATTGTGGTGGGCGGAGCACGCCAGCACACAATTCCGCAGCGAGTGCTCTCCGCCGTCTTTCCAGTGCCGAACGTGATGTATATCGCTCCAGCTTGCCGGTCGATGACAGCCTGGAAAAGTGCAGACCTTGTCCCTGGCGATCACGGCCGCGCGGAGGGCCACGGGGATTGTTCGAGATCCTCGCCCGGCGCTGAGGGGAATGTAGCCGGGGTCCATGATGACTGCACGCAGGAACGTATCGCCACACGTTAGCTGATCGCAGATGGTCTTGGGGAGGACGAGCCCGGTGTCGGTGATTCCGGGCGGCAGGTGAAGTCCGAAGGCGGCGCAGATGGGGCAGTCCTCCCGCGCGGAGCAGCCGTCACGCGCCTCACCCTCGCGCCCGCCCTGCCCGCCCTGCCCGCCCTGCCCGCCCTGCCCGCCCTGCCCGCCGGGCCGGCCGTGGGGGGCGTTGTCGTCGCGGTCAGCCTGCCCCCGGGGGCAGTCGGGATGATGCCCGGCCAGGCCGAGGAGGTTCTCCACCGGCAGCGTCAGCCTGACCTGGGTGGGTGTGCCGCCGGACTCCGGGAGGCCCCCGGCGGTCATCGCGTGGTCGCACACTTCGGTGAGGGCGTCGTGGTAGCGCTGGCCCTGGCTACGGGGGTCGGGGATCCCGTCCTCCGCCGGACGGGGCGCGGCCAGCGGGTCGAGCGCGGCCCCGACGATCGCGGCACTGGCCGGGTCGAGCCGGCCACTGAGACCGACACAGCCGTCGTCCAGCTCGCGCAGGTGCAGATACCGGTTGCGGCGCTGGGTGCGGAGCATGTCGTCGTTGTCGTCGGTCCGGTTCAAGGTCTGGACCAGGGCCTTACCGGCCTGGCGCAGAGCCTCGGGATCCATTTCCTGCGCCCAGTCGAGCATCATGGCCTGCGCCCGGTCGAATTCCGACACCGGCAGTGACTTCCGCAGGTTTCCCATCGTCACATGGACAATCCAGGCGTGCTCCTCGGAGATCGCGCCCTCGCCGAGCGCGAACCCGGTGTCAGCGAGTCGGCCGGCGAGCGTCTCAGCGAGCCGGACCCGCTGGCTGACCCAGTCCGGATGCGCCAGCGTCTGGTCGACGATCCGGTCCACAGCGGAACCGCTGTCGGGCCGCCTGTCGGAGTCGATACGCCGGTACAGATTAAGCCTGGTGGCGGACAGTTTACGCTGGAGTTGTTCGAGGAGGTCGACGAGTGTGCATTCCTCGCCGGAGCGCAGCGCGAACAGGGCGGAATCGTGGGCGGCGGTCATCGCGACCAGCGCCTCACGGGTAGCGGAGATAGCCGCCGGCTCCCCGCCACCCTCAATCCCGAATTCGAACATGTGACCATCGTAGGTGCTGGATCAGCGTATGCAAGGGGGTGGCGAAAACCTATCGGAGCCCGGCCGGTCGACCAATTTCCGCGCCGGTGAACGTGCTGGTCAGCGCTCTGTCCGGCCATCGGGCGGCGGCCCGGCGAGCCGCCGCCCGCCCCGCCGCGTGGTCAGAGCAGGGCGGCGGCGCGGGCGTTGACCGCGCCGATGACCTGCTCGCCGTAGCCGGCGAGGGTGGCGTCCTTCGCGTCGTGCTGCAGGTAGAGCGCGAACTGGTCGACGCCGAGAGCGCGCAGCTCCGCCAACCGTCGGATGTGCTCGTCCGGCGGCCCGACCAGGCAGAATCGGTCGACGACCTCGTCGGTGACGAAGTCGGTGTGCGCGTGTCCTGGCTTGCCGTGGCCGTTGTAGTCGTAGCCAGGCCGGCGGGCGATGGATGCCGAGAGCGCGGCCGGCACGGCCGGGCTGTCGGCCCCGTACCGGGCGACCAGGTCGGCCACGTGGTTGCCGACCATCCCGCCGAACCAGCGGCACTGCTCCCGGGCGTGGGCCCGGGCGGAAGCCCCACCGTCGGTCAGGTAGGCCGGCGCGGCCACGCAGACCCGCACCGAACCGGGGTCGCGCCCGGCCTCGGCGGCGGCCGTGCGCACGGCGGCGATCGACTGGGCCGCCACGTCCGGGTCGGCCACCTGCAGGATGAAGCCGTCGGCGACCTCCCCGGCCAGCGCCAGCGCCCGCGGCCCGTAGGCGGCGACCCAGACCGGCAGCCGGGACCCTTCCCCCCACGGCAGCCGCAGCCGATTGCCCTTGTAGTCGACGGTCCCGCCGTTGGCCAGGCCCCGGATGACCTCGATCGCCTCCCGTAGCGTCGCCAGCGTCACCGGCCGGCCGTTGGTCACCCGCACGGCCGAGTCACCCCGCCCGATCCCGCAGACGGTCCGGTTGCCGAACATGTCGTTGAGCGTGGCGAACACCGACGCGGTCAGCGTCCAGTCCCGGGTGGCCGGGTTCGTCACCATCGGCCCGACGTGGACGCGGTGCGTCGCGGCCAGGATCTGGCTGTGCACGACGAACGGCTCCTGCCAGAGCAGGTGCGAGTCGAACGTCCACACGTGGCTGAAGCCGTGGTTCTCCGCCTGCCGGGCGAGCTCGACGACCCGCCAGGCCGGCGGGTCGCACTGGAACACGGCACCGAACTCCACCGCGTCCTCCTCTCTGCTCGCCGCGTCAGACCGACAGATCGGACAGGCCGCGGCGGACGAACCGGCCGTGCCCGTCCGTCCCGACGTAGCCCGAGGCGTCCTTCACGACCGTCCCCCGGGAGAGGACGAGGTCGACGTGACCGTCGACCTCGAAGCCCTCCCAGGCCGAGTAATCCAACGCCATGTGATGGGTGGCCACGCCGATCGACGTGTGGCCGTTCGGGTCGTAGACGACGATGTCCGCGTCGGCGCCCGGGGCGAGCACGCCCTTGCGCGGACCCAGCCCGAACAGGCGGGCCGGGGCGGTCGCGCACACCTCCACCCAGCGTTCCCGGGAGATCCGCCCGTCGACGACGCCCTGGTAGAGCAGGTCGAGGCGGTGCTCGACCGACCCGATCCCGTTGGGGATCTTCGCGAAGTCGCCCCGCCCCAGCTCCTTCTGGCCCTTCAGGCAGAACGGGCAGTGGTCGGTCGAGACCGCCGTGACCTGGCCGGTGCGCAGGTAGCTCCACAGCGCGTCCTGATGCCCCTCGGCCCGGGCGCGCAGCGGCGTCGAGCAGACCCACTTGGCGCCCTCGAAGCGGCCCCACCGCTCGCTCTCGGCGGCCAACTGCTCCTCCAGCGACAGGTAGAGGTACTGCGGGCAGGTCTCACCGAAGACGTTCGCGCCGGCCGCGCGGGCCTCGGCGATGCGGGCCAGCGCCTGGCGGGCGCTGACGTGGACGACGTAGAGCGGCGCGCCGGACAGCTCGGCCAGCATGATCGCCCGGTGGGTGGCCTCCTGCTCGGTCTGCCAGGGCCGGGTCAGCCCGTGGTGGACGGGATCGGTCTCACCGCGCTCACGGGCCGCGCGCACCAGGACGTCGATGGCCGGCCCGTTCTCGGCGTGCATCATGACCAGCGCGCCGCTGCCGGCCGCCGCCCGCATCGCCCGCAGGATCTGGCCGTCGTCGGACAGGAACACGCCCGGGTAGGCCATGAACAGCTTGAAGCTGGTGACACCCTCGCCGACGAGCTCGTCCACGGCCTTGAGGGACTCGTCGGTGACGTCGCCGACGATCTGGTGGAATCCGTAGTCGACGGCGCAGCGGCCCTGGGCCTTCTCGTGCCAGGCGGCCAGGCAGTCCTGGATGCGCTGGCCCTTCGTCTGGACGACGAAGTCGATGATCGTGGTCGTCCCGCCCCAGGCCGCCGCGCGGGTGCCGGTCTCGAACGTGTCCGACGCGCGGGTGCCGCCGAAGGGCATCTCCATGTGCGTGTGGACGTCGACGCCGCCCGGGATGACGTACTTCCCCGTCGCGTCGATCGTCCCCTCCGGGCCGGCGCCGGTGGCGGCCGCCGTGGCGAGCGCGGAGCCGGGGGCCAGCAACGCGGCGATCGTCTCGCCCTCCACCAGCACGTCCTGCGGGGACGAGCCGGTGGCGTTCACGACCGTGCCGCCGGTGATCAGGACGGTCATGGCCGGGTGATCGTGTGGTAGGTGTCCGGGCGCCGGTCGCGGTAGAACCGCCAGTCCTCGCGGGCGGCCCGGATCTCGTCCAGGTCGAGGTCGCGGACGACGAGTTCGTCCTTCTCCGCCGACGCGGCCGGGCCGACCAGGGCGCCGCGCGGGTCGACAAAATAGCTGGAACCGTAGAAGTGAGGCGCGTCCGGGCCGAACTCGTCGGCCTCCTGGCCGACCCGGTTGTTCGCGGCGACGAAGAACTGGTTCGCGGCGGCGGCCGCCGGCTGCTCCAGCTCCCACAGCCGGTTCGACAGGCCCGGTTTCGTCGCCGACGGGTTGAACACGATCTGGGCGCCGGCCAGCCCGAGCTCGCGCCAGCCTTCCGGGAAATGCCGGTCGTAGCAGATGTAGACGCCGATGCGGCCGGCGGCGGTGTGGAACACCGGGTAGCCAAGATTTCCCGGGCGGAAGTAGAACTTCTCCCAGAAGCCCGGCAGGTGCGGGATGTGGTTCTTGCGGTAGCGGCCGAGCAGCGCGCCGTCGGCGTCGACGACGGCGGCGGAGTTGTAGAACTCGCCGTCGGCCGCCCGCTCGTGGATCGGCAGGACGACGACCAGCGACAGTTCGGCGGCCAGCGCCTGGAACCGTTCCGTCGTCGGGCCGGGGATCGGCTCGGCCAGCGCGTGGTAGCGGGCGTCCTGCGCGGTGCCGATGTACGGGCTGGAGAACAGCTCCTGGAAGCCGACGACCTGCGTGCCGCCGGCCGCCGCCTCCCGGGCCAGCTCCTCGTGCCGGGCGATCATCGACTCGCGTCCGCCCGTCCAGGCGACCTGCGTGATCGCCGCGCGCACCGTCGCCACCGGGCCGTCGTCTTCCACCGGGCCGTCGTCTCCCACCGGGCCATCGTGGGGCCGCCGGCCGCGCGCCGCCGCCCGGCGAGGCGAAAGGCTCCGCTTTCTCCCGGTCTATGCTTTCTCCCGGCCTACGAAGCCGGTTCCAGCAGGCTGGCGGGGCCCAGGACGCCCAGGCCGAGCAGTGCGCTCAGGTCGTCGGAGATCACCCAGATCGAGCTGATCCGGCCGTCGGTGACCCGCAGGATGTCGGTCGCCCGGATGGACAGTTCCCGGCCGGTCGCCGGCACCGGTCCGAGCGCGGTCGGGAACGGGCCGACGTGCCGTCCGTGCAGGTAGAAGCCGATGACCAGGTGGTCGGGCGTCTCCACCCGCTCGACCAGCTCGTGGCGCAGATCGGCCAGCGCGGCGTGCAGCACGCGCGCCCGGGCGACCAGGTCCGTCGCCGCCAGCGGCGTCCCGTTCACCGGGACCGGGTCGGTGTACAGCTCGCGGAAGGCGCGCACCGCCGACTCGTCGTCGTAGGGCAGGCCGTCGCTCCACAGGGACAGCAGTCGCGTGCTCAGATCCGTCATGCCGGCGAGTGTGCCTGGTCGGCGGGGGCCGTCGGGGGATCTGTCGGGTACCCGCCGCCAGTGCCAACCTGCCGCCCTCCGCGACCGGGGGCTCCGCCCATTTTCCCGGTCGCTTCGGGCGGGTGGGCCAACCTGCCGCCCTCCGCGACCGGGGGCTCCGCCCATTTTCCCGGTCGCTTCGGGCGGGTGGGCCAACCTGCCGCCCTCCGCGACCGGGGGCTCCGCCCATTCTCCCGGTCGCTTCGGGCGGGTGGCCGGCCGCTTGCCGACCGTGACGGCCGGCCGAAGGCGCGCATGCATTCTTACCGCCACGCGCCGGCCAGCTCCACCGGCTCGGCGGCGGCGAGCTCCGGGTGGGCGGCCGGGTGGGCGTCCGTCGTCGCGGTGCGGGTGAGGAGCGCCGCCGCGATCGCGGCAGCCACCGCGACCAGCGCGGTCGCGACCCAGAACGCCAGGTGGTAACCGCCCACGAGGGCGTCGATGTGCCCCGTGCCGGACGCCGCCAGGTGCTGGGTGCGGCTCGTGGCCAGCGTCGCCAGGACGGCCAGGCCGAGGGCCCCGCCGACCTGCGCGGTGGTGTTCACCAGCCCGGACGCCAGGCCCGCCTGCTCCGGCTCGACGTCGGTCATCGCCAGCCCGACCACCGCCGGGAAGCACGTTCCGGCACCGAGGCCGAGCAGCGCCAGCGGGGGCAGCAGCGAGGTCAGGTAGTCGGCGTCGGCCGGGGCGAGCGCGAACAGGCCGAGCCCCACCGTCATCAGCGCCAGGCCGGCCAGGGTCACCGCCCGCGCCCCGAACCGCGTGATCAGTTTCTCCGAGTAACGAACCGACAGTGTCCCCATGGACAAGGTCACCGGCAGGAACGCCAGACCGATGTGCATCGCGTCGTAGTGCTTGACGTTCCGCAGGTAGAGGGTGCCGAGGAAGAACGTGCCGAACATCCCGGCCGCGCCGATCGCCTGGATCAGGTTCGCGCCGACCAGATTGCGGGAGCCGAACAGGCTCAGCGGCATCAACGGGCTTCGCGAGTAGGCCTGCCGCGCCACGAACCCGGCGAGCAGCGCCAGGCTGAGCGCGCCCAGGCCGAGCGTCTGGCCGGCCAGCCAGCCGTCCTCGGCCGCCGGCTTGACGATCGTGTACACACTCAGCATCAGCGCACCCGTCACCAGTGTCGCGCCGAGGACGTCCGCGCCCGCCGCGAAGCCGAGGCCCTGGTCTGGACGGACCAGCCGGACCGCCGCCAGGGCGACCGCCGCGCCGACCGGCACGTTGACAAAGAAGATCCAGTTCCAGCTGACCGCCTCAGTGATCACGCCGCCGGCCAGGAGTCCGACCGCGCCGCCGGCTGAGGCCACGAACGCGAACATGCCGATTGCCCTGGCCTGCTCACGCGGATCGGGGAACATCGTGACGATCATGCCGAGCACGACCGCCGAGGTCAGCGCGCCGCCCGCACCCTGCGCGAACCGGGCGGCGATGAGCATCTCCTGATTCACCGCGAGCCCGCAGATCGCGGACGCGGCGGTGAACACGGCCAGTCCCAGCACGAAGATGCGCCGCCGGCCGACGAGGTCCCCGAGCCGGCCCGCGAGCAGCAGCAGACCGCCGAAGGCGATCAGGTAGGCGTTGACGACCCACGCGAGGCTGGAGTCACTGAAGCGCAGGTCCGCCTTGATCGACGGCAGCGCCACGTTCACGATCGTCGCGTCGAGAACGATCATCAGCATGCTCCCGCACAGCACGTAGAGCGCGAGCCAGCGCGAGCGTTCGGGGGTCAGGTCGTTCGTCATGGGAGTCCTCACGAGATCGTCGGGGCTTCGATGCCAGAACACTAGCCGCGCCGATCATTTATTGCAACTACTCACTCCTAAAAACTAACTAAGTGGTACTCTGGCGCTATGACGACGAGCAGGACGTACGAGGACTCGTGCGGGGTCGCGCACGGGCTGGAACTCGTGGGCGAACGATGGGCGCTGCTCGTGATCCGTGAGCTGATGCTCGGCGCGAAACGGTTCGGCGACCTCAGGGCGGACCTGCCGGGGATCAGCGCCAACGTGCTCACCCACCGGCTCGTGGAGCTGGAGCGCGCGGGCCTGCTCACCCGGCGCAAGCTGCCGAAGCCGGCGTCGGTCTGGGTCTACGAGCTCACCGACTGGGCCCGTGAACTCGAGCCGGTCATGCAACTGCTCGGCCGCTGGGCGGCGCGCGACCCGAACCACCGCAAGGACCTGCACTTCGGCGTCACGTCGCTGGTCCTGTCCCTGCGCACCAACTTCGACGCCGCGCTCGCCGGGGACGTGGACCTCACCATCGCGCTGCGCCCGAACGACGAGCCATACCTGGCTCGGGTCGCGCACGGCACGCTCACGATCACCTCCGGCGAGCCCGTCGATGCGGACGCGACGATCAGCGGCGACCCGCGCGCGTTCGCCGCGGTCATCTACGGCGGACGGCCACTCGCGGACGCGGTCAACTCCGGCGACCTGCGGGTTTCCGGCAGCACCGACGCCAGCGAGCGGTTCATGTCCCTGTACACGCTGCCGCCGGTCGTCGACGCTCGGCCAGCCCCCAGCCCAGCCCCCAGCCCGGCTCCGGCCTGACCGGGTCTGGCGCGGGCGCGCCGTCCGGCCGAGGGATCGGCCCCGGCTCAGCCCAGGGCGACGGTGAGGGCGGGGCCGGTGGCCGCGCGGACGTCGTCCACGGTGACGCCGGGGGCCAGCTCGCGCAGGACGAGCCCGGAGGAGGCCTCGACGTCGATGACGGCCAGGTCGGTGATGACCCGGTGGACGCACTCGCGGCCGGTCAGCGGTAGCGAGCAGGCATCGACGATCTTGTGGCTGCCGTCCTTGGCTGTGTGCTCCATCATCACGATGACCCGGCGGGCGCCGTGGACGAGGTCCATCGCCCCGCCCATGCCCTTGACCATCTTGCCGGGGATCATCCAGTTCGCCAGGTCGCCGCCGGCCGAGACCTGCATCGCGCCCAGCACCGCCACGTCGACGTGGCCGCCGCGGATCATCCCGAAGGAGGTGGCGGAGTCGAAGAACGACGCGCCGGGCTGGACGGTGACCGTCTCCTTGCCCGCGTTGATCAGGTCGGCGTCGACGGCGTCCTCGCGCGGGTAGGGCCCGACGCCGAGGATTCCATTCTCGCTGTGCAGGATGACGGACACGCCGGGCTGCAGATAGTTCGGGACGAGCGTCGGCAGGCCGATCCCGAGGTTCACGTACTGGCCGTCGACCAGCTCGCGCGCCACCCGGGCGGCGAGCTCGGTCCGGGTCAGCGCCATGGGGTGCCTCCTTCTCGATGCGCGTCGCCGCCGGTCACGGTGTCACCGTGCGCTTCTCGATGCGCTTGTCGGGGTCGGGGGCGTGGACGACCCGCTGCACGTAGATGCCGGGCGTGTGGATCTCGGCCGGCGCGATCTCGCCTGGCTCGACGAGCTCCTCGACCTCGGCGATCGTGATCTTTCCGGCGGGGGCGCAGAGCGGGTTGAAGTTCGCCGCGCTCTCCCGGTAGACGAGGTTGCCGTGCCGGTCGCCCTTCCAGGCGTGGACCAGCGCGAAGTCGCAGACGATGCCGTGCTCCAGCACGTAGCTGACGCCGTTGAACGGACGGGTCTCCTTCGGCGGGGACGCGAGCGCGACGCCGCCCGCACCGTCGTAGCGCAGCGGCAGGCCGCCGTCGGCCACCTGGGTGCCGACCCCGGCCCGGGTGTAGAAGGCCGCGATCCCGGCCCCGCCGGCCCGCAGCCGCTCGGCCAGCGTGCCCTGCGGGACGAGCTCGACCTCCAGCTCGCCGGCCAGGAAACGCCGCTCGAACTCCTTGTTCTCCCCGACGTAGGAGCCGGTCGTCCGGCGGATGCGCCCGGCCCGCAGCAGGATGCCCAGGCCCCAGTCGTCGACACCGCAGTTGTTGCTGACCGTCTCCAGATCGGTGACGCCCGCGTCGAGAAGCGCGGCGATCAGGACCGACGGGATGCCGCACAGCCCGAAACCGCCGACCGCCAGCGACGCGCCGTCCGGAATATCCGCGACCGCGGCCGCCGCGTCGGCCACCACCTTGTCCACCGCCCACTCCTCTCCCCGCCAACGCGGAGCATCACGAGCGCGGGTTAGCGTCCGTTAACGCCGACGAGGGTAGCGGCTCTCGGCCCCGACCGTCCATAGCGTGAGAGGGCCGCGGCCGCCGGTGGGTCACCCGGGGAGGGCGGCGCGCAGGGCCATCTCCCGCAGGAGCGCGGCCATGGCGTCCCGGTCCAATTCGGTGGCGCTGTGCGGGGTGGAGTTCAGCAGCCCGAACAGGACGTGGGCCCGGGCTCGGCTCTCGGCGACGCCGAGCCGCGCGTCCAGCTGGCGCAGGACCGTCGCCCAGGTCTCGACGTACGCGCGCTGGAGCCGCCGGACGCGGTGCTCGTCGCCCCGGGAGAGGTTGCCCAGCTCGCGGTCGTGGATGGTGATGAGGTCCGGCTCGTCCAGGGTGAACGCGATGTGCAGGGTGACCAGGCGTTCGAGGGTCTCGGCCGGGGGCAGCCCGAGCCGGGCCGCCGCCGCCCCGTCGGCGTTGAGCTTCTCGCTGATACCGACGAGCATCGCCCCGAGGATGGCGTTCTTGCTGGCGAAGTGCCGGTAGATCGCGGGGCCGCTGATGCCGACGGCCGCGCCGAGCTGCTCGATGCTCACGCCCTGGAAGCCGTGCGCGGCGAACAGGCGGGCCCCGGCCCGCAGGATGTCGTCACGGCGGGTGCCGCTGCGCGCCGTCCCGGCGGCCGGGACGGTGGTCGCCGGGACGCTGGTTGCCGGGGGTTCGGCGGACGGCGCTGGCGTGGCCAACCGGAACACCTCCCCGCGGCGTCGGTGGCGGTCCCGCGAGGGTGTCGCGGGACCGGCGTGGTCATCGCTGCCCGCCGACCAGGGTCGCCGCGCGGGCAGGGCAGTTAACGAATTCTAACCAGCGGGTGTCGAGGCTGGGCCGGAGCGGGGGGTCAGGCGCGCGGGGCCGGAGCGGGGGTCAGGCGCGCGGTCCGGTGCGCGTCGGGGGTCTGTGAGCGCCGAAACGCTTTTCCCATGCCGGCCGTCCGTGCTAGCGTTGCCCACGTAGTTAGGGATCATTAACATTATCCTGGACGAGATCTTCCTGGACGTACCCACGGACTGGGAGGGAACGGTGACGGCGGTGTCCCCGGCCACACCCGCGGCGACAGCCATATCCGCGGCAACGGCGGCGGCTCCGGCGGCCGGCCCCGGCGGCAGCATCGCCGAGCGGCGCCCCGGCGACGAGCACCGCGCGCTTGTCGCGGAGCTGCGCGCGACCCTTGAGACGACCGCCCTGGGCGGCTCGGCCGCGTCCCGGGCCCGGCACGTCAGCCGGGGCAAGCTCCTGCCCCGCGACCGGGTCGACACCCTCCTCGACCGGGGCAGCCCGTTCCTGGAGCTCTCGCCGCTGGCCGCGCACGGCATGTACGACGGCGACGCCCCCGGCGCCGGGATCATCACCGGCATCGGCCGGGTGTCCGGCCGCGAGTGCGTGATCGTGGCCAACGACGCCACCGTCAAGGGCGGCACCTACTACCCGATGACGGTGAAGAAGCACCTGCGGGCGCAGGAGGTGGCGCTGCACAACCGGCTGCCCTGCATCTACCTGGTCGACTCGGGCGGCGCGTTCCTCCCGAAACAGGACGAGGTCTTCCCGGACCGGGAGCACTTCGGCCGGATCTTCTTCAACCAGGCGACGATGTCCGCCGCCGGCATCCCGCAGATCGCGGCCGTCCTCGGCTCGTGCACGGCCGGCGGCGCCTACGTCCCGGCCATGAGCGACGAGGCGGTGATCGTCCGCGACCAGGGGACGATCTTCCTGGGTGGCCCGCCGCTGGTCCGGGCGGCCACCGGCGAGATCGTCACGGCCGAGGAGCTGGGCGGCGGTCTCCTGCACAGCCGGACCTCGGGCGTCACCGACCACCTGGCCGACGACGACGCCGACGCGCTGCGCCGCGTCCGCGCGATCGTCGCGACGCTCGCCCCCCGGGCGCCGCGGCCCTGGGACGTCATCCCGACCCGCGAGCCAGCCGCCGACCCGGCCGAGCTCTACGACGTGGTGCCGACCGACAGCCGCGTCCCCTACGACGTCCGCGAGGTCATCCGCCGCCTGGTCGACGGGGGAGCGGGCACCGACGGCAGTGCTGGCTTCAACGGCAGTGCTGGCTTCAACAGCGGGTTCACCGAGTTCAAGGCCGAGTACGGCGCCACGCTGGTCACCGGCTTCGCCCGCCTGCACGGCCACCCGGTCGGGATCATCGCCAACAACGGCGTCCTGTTCAGCGAGTCGGCCATGAAGGGCGCGCACTTCATCGAGCTGTGCGACCAGCGCCGCATCCCGCTGCTGTTCCTCCAGAACATCACCGGCTTCATGGTCGGCCGGGAGTTCGAGGCCGGCGGCATCGCCAAGCACGGGGCCAAGATGGTCACCGCCGTCGCCTGCGCCCGCGTCCCCAAGTTCACCGTCGTCATCGGCGGCTCGTTCGGCGCCGGCAATTACTCGATGTGCGGGCGGGCCTACTCACCGCGCTTCCTGTGGATGTGGCCGAACGCGCGCATCTCGGTCATGGGCGGCGAGCAGGCCGCCTCGGTGCTGGCCACTGTCCGCCGCGAGGGCTTCGAGGCCCGGGGCCAGGACTGGAGCGCCGCGGACGAGGAGGCGTTCAAGGCGCCGATCCGCGACCAGTACGAGGCCCAGGGCAACCCGTACTACTCCACGGCGCGGCTGTGGGACGACGGCGTGATCGACCCGATGGACACCCGCACCGTCCTCGGGCTCGCGCTGTCGGTCGCGGCCAACGCGCCGCTGGCACCGGTCAGCTACGGCGTCTTCCGGATTTGACATCCTCCCCGCCGTGATAGGTGGGGATTCCAACTACTCGACACCCGCCGGCAAGGGAGGTGCATTTCGTTGAGGTTCGCGGTTCCTGGGCTTCGGTGGATCGATGCCTCCCCGCGCGGTCACGGCATGCCCTGCCGCGATGTTCCGTGCCGCGTTCACGTCGGCGTTGTCCGCATGTCCACAGGCGACGCAGCGGAATCGAGATTGGCTCTCTCTCGATCCGGCGGCGACGTGCCCGCAGTCGGAACAACGCTGACTGGTGAACGCGGGGTAGATCTGTTCGACTCGACCGGGGGCTTTCTGTTCGAGGCGTCGGACGAGCAGGCCCCAGCCGTTGGCGAGAACACTCCGGTTCAGTCCGGACTTTTGCCGAACGTTCGTCCCGGGCGTGTCGAGCGTTCCCTTGGCGGACCGGGTCATTGCCCGGATGCGAAGGTCCTCGACTCGTATGACGGCGAACCGCCGGGCGAGATCGGTGGAGGTCTTCTCCACCCAGTCCTTCCGCCGGTCGACTTCGCGGGCCCGAAGCCGGGCGATCCGCGCCTTCAGCCGGGCCCGACGATTGGATCCGCGTTTTGCCCGGGCAAGTCGCCGTTGCAGGCGGAGTATCCGTTCGGATTCCTTGGGCCGGAGCTTTGGACAGCGCAGCAGTTCGCCGGTCGACAGGGCCGCCGACACCGCCACTCCCCGGTCCACACCTACAACTTCTCCCGTTCCGGGGGCCGGCGTCGGCTCGGGGATCGCGGCGAACGCGAGATGCCAGCGGCCCGCGCGATCCATCGTGATCCGATAGGACATCGCGGCCGGGACTGGCCGGGAGCGACGGAACCGCACCCAGCCGATCTTCGGAACCAGAATTTCGGACCAGCGGCGGTTGATTTTACGGATGCGCATCGCGGTCGGACCGACAATACGGAAGCTCTCGTTGCGGCCGCGTTTCCGGTACGACGGTCTCCGGCGGGAGCCGGCGTAGAAGTTCGCCATCGCGGTGGCGAAGTCGCGCAACGCCTGTTGTTGAACGGTTTGGGAGCCGGCGCGAAGCCAGTCGAACTCGGCCCGGGCTTCCGTCAACTGGCGGCACTGCTCGGTGTAGCCCGGCGCTGCTCCTCGGCGCGGATTCCACCACCCCTGCTGCTCAACGGCGAGATTGAACACGAGGCGTGCCTGCCGGCAGTGCTCGACGAGACCGTCTACCTGTTCAGGTGTCGGGTAAAGCCGGTATCGAGACATGCCGTCATTCTATCCAAGAAAGGCCACGGAATGTCCAATTTTGGTCGCCGATGCCTCCCTGGCCTTAAAGTTGGGTTCTCCACGGCGGAGCCCCGATGACTCTCAACATGATTCACGACGCCAGTCTCTCCATCGGCGCGAGCCCGGCGCCCGGCGCGGCGCCGACCGCGTTCGACACCGTCCTGGTGGCCAACCGGGGCGAGATCGCGGTCCGTGTCATCCGGGCGCTGCGCTCGCTCGGGCTGCGCTCCGTCGCCGTCTACAGCGACGCCGACACCGGCGCCCGCCACGTGCGCGAGGCCGATGAGGCCGTCCGGCTCGGCCCGGCGCCGGCCCGCGAGTCCTACCTGTCGATCCCGAAGCTGCTCGAGGCCGCCCGGCTCACCGGCGCCGGCGCGGTGCACCCCGGCTACGGCTTCCTGGCCGAGAACGCCGAGTTCGCCCGGGCCTGCGCGGCGGCCGGGATCGTGTTCATCGGCCCGCCACCCGAGGCCGTCGAGGTCATGGGGGACAAGATCCGGGCCAAGCGGGCCGTCTCGGCGGCCGGCGTCCCGGTCGTCCCCGGCCGGGCCGAGGAGGGGATGAGCGACGACGATCTCGTCGCCGCCGCCGAGGAGATCGGCTTCCCGGTGCTCATCAAGCCGTCGGCCGGCGGCGGTGGCAAGGGGATGCACTTGGTCACCGAGCCGGGCGCGCTGCGCGGCGAGCTGGCCTCGGCCCGGCGGGAGGCGGCGTCCAGCTTCGGCGACGACACGCTGTTCCTCGAGCGGTTCGTGCTCAACCCCCGCCACATCGAGGTCCAGGTACTGGCGGACGCCCACGGCAACACCGTGCACCTGGGCGAGCGCGAGTGCAGCCTCCAGCGGCGCCACCAGAAGATCGTCGAGGAGGCCCCGTCGGCCCTGCTCGACGTCGAGACCCGGGCCCGCATCGGCGCGGCCGCCGTCGAGGTGGCCCGGGCGGTCGACTACACCGGCGCCGGGACGGTCGAGTTCATCGTCGGGGCTGACGAGCCGGACCGCTTCTACTTCATGGAGATGAACACCCGCCTGCAGGTCGAGCACCCGGTCACCGAGATGGTCACCGGCATCGACCTGGTCGCCGAGCAGATCCGGATCGCCTCCGGGCTGCCGCTCGCGTTCGGGCCGGACGACATCCACCTGACCGGCCACGCGATCGAGGCCCGGGTCTACGCCGAGGACCCGGCCCGGGGCTTCCTGCCCAGCGGCGGGACGGTGCTGGCCCTGCGCGAGCCGGCCGGCGCCGGCATCCGGGTCGACTCCGGCATCTCGGCCGGCCAGCGGGTCGGGACCGACTACGACCCGATGCTGGCCAAGGTCATCGCCCACGGGCCGGACCGGGCCGGCGCCCTGGCCCGGCTGGACGCGGCGCTGGCCCGCACGACCGTCCTCGGCGTCCGGACCAACGTCGCCTTCGTCCGGGCCCTGCTGGCCCACCCCGACGTCGTCGCCGGCCGCCTCGACACCGGTCTGATTGAACGGCACCTCGACTCGCTGGTGACGGCCGAGGTGCCGGCCGACGCGCTGGCCGCCTACGGCCTGGCCGCGCTGCTCGAGGCGGAGGCGCCGGTCGCCGACCCGAGCCGGGTCGTTGACCCGTGGGACGTCCCCGGCGGCTGGCGGGCCGGCCGGGACCCGGCCCCGATGAGCTGGCGGGTGCGGCGTCCCGACGGGGCGAACGCCGAGGTCACGGTGACCGGCTCGGCCGCGGCGGCCGCCGTCGCCGTCGACGGAGGCGAGCCGCGCACCGGCTCGGCTTCCGCCGCGGCCGCCGGTGAGGTGCTGGTCGTGCTGGACGGGCAGGCCCGCCGCTGGTCGGTGGCCCGGGACGGGCGGACCCGCTGGCTCGGGACGGACGGCGCGGCCTGGCCGCTGAGCGAGCTCGACCCGGCCGTCGGCGCGCGGGCCGAGACCGCCGCGGTGGCCGACCTGCGGGCGCCCATGCCGGGCACGGTCATCGCCGTCCACGTCGCGGCGGGCGACCGGGTCAGCGCCGGCCAGCCGATCGTCGTCGTCGAGGCGATGAAGATGGAACACACGCTCAGCGCCCCCCGCGACGGCGAGGTCAAGGACCTGGTCGTGAAGGTCGGCGACGCGGTGAAGCTCGACCAGGTCCTCGCGGTGGTCGCGGGAGACGAGGAAGACCAGGCCGGAGACGGCCAAGCCGGACAAGAGCCGACCGGGGAGACGAAGAGCCATGCCTGACACCCGCCTGAGCGACGAGCAGGAGGCCCTGCGCCAGACCGTCGCCGAGTTCGCCCGCGAGGTCGTGGCGCCGGCCGCCGCCCGGCACGACGAGGAGAAGACCTTCCCGTACGAGGTCGTCGAGGGCATGGCCAAGATGGGCCTGTTCGGCCTGCCCTTCCCCGAGTCCTACGGCGGCATGGGCGGGGACTTCTTCGCCCTGTGCCTGGCCATCGAGGAGCTGGCCCGGGCCGACTCGTCGGTAGCGATCACCCTGGAGGCCGGCTGCTCGCTCGGTTCGATGCCGGTCTACCGGTTCGGCACCGAGGAGCAGAAGCGCGAGTGGCTGCCGCTGCTGTGCTCCGGCGAGGCGCTGGGCGCGTTCGGGCTCACCGAGCCCGAGGCCGGCAGCGACGCCGGCGGCACCCGGACCACGGCCGTCCTCGACGGCGGCGAGTGGGTGATCAACGGTTCCAAGGCGTTCATCACCAACTCCGGTACCGACATCACCAAGCTCGTCACCGTCACGGCGGTGACCGGGACGAAGGCCGACGGCAAGAAGGAGATCAGCACCATCCTGGTCCCCGTCCCGACCCCCGGCTTCACCGCCGAGCCGGCCTACTCGAAGGTCGGCTGGCACGCCAGCGACACCCACCCGCTGACCTTCGACAACGTCCGGGTGCCCGCGGCGAACCTGCTGGGCGAGCGCGGGCGGGGCTACGCGAACTTCCTGTCGATCCTGGACGAGGGCCGGATCGCCATCTCGGCGCTGTCGGTCGGGCTGGCCCAGGCCTGCGTCGACGAGTCGGTCGCTTACGCCAAGACCCGGCAGGCCTTCGGCCGCCCGATCGGCCAGAACCAGGGCATCGCGTTCAAGATCGCGGAGATGGAGGCGCGGACCCACGTCGCCCGCACCGCCTACTATGACGCGGCTGCCCGGATGGCGGCCGGCCTCGAGTTCAAGAAGGAGGCCGCGATCGCCAAGCTGTTCAGCAGCGAGGCGGCGGTGACGAACGCCCGCGAGGCCACCCAGATCCACGGCGGCTACGGGTTCATGAACGAGTACCCGGTGGCCCGGCACTGGCGGGACAGCAAGATCCTGGAGATCGGCGAGGGCACCAGCGAGGTCCAGAAGATGCTGATCGCCCGCCACCTGGGTCTGTAGGCCGGGGAGCAGCGGGAGCGGGCAGCAGTAGGACCGGGCAGCAGTAGGAACGGGCAGCAGTAGGAACGGGAGCGGGAGGAGCGGGACCATGGGGGACGAAGCCGTCCGCCGCGTCGTCGAGCAGCGCGGCCTGTGGTACGAGGAGCTGGAGCCGGGCGTCGTCTACCAGCACCGGCCCGGGCGGACCGTGGGCGAGGTCGACAACACCCTGTTCACGACGCTGACGATGAACACCCAGGCCCTGCACCTGGACGAGGCCTGGAGCGCGACGCAGACCTTCGGCCGCCGGCTGGTCAACAGCATGTTCACGCTCTCGACGCTGGTCGGGCTGTCGGTCGCCCAGCTCACCCAGGGGACGACGGTGGCCAACCTCGGCTTCGCCGAGATCCGCTTCCCGAAGCCGATGTTCCACGGCGACACGCTCTACGCCGAGACGACCGTCCGGGACAAGCGGCTGTCCAAGGGCCGGCCGGGCCAGGGCATTGTGACCTTCGAGCACGTCGGCCGCAACCAGGACGGCGAGATCGTCGCCGTCGCCGTGCGCAGCGCGCTGATGCTGCTCGCGCCGAAGGCCGAGGCGTCGAAGGCCGACGCGTCGAGCGCCGCGGGGGAGTGAACGCCGTGACCACCGAACTGCCCGGGCCGGCTCTGCTGTTCTGCCCGGCCGACCGGCCCGACCGGTTCGCCAAGGCGGCGGCGGCCGCCGACGGCGTCATCCTCGACCTCGAGGACGGCGTCGCCGCCGAGGACCGGCCCCGGGCCCGCGCCGCTCTGCGCGAGACACTCCTGGACCCGGCCCGCACGCTCGTCCGGATCAACCCGGCCGGCACCGAGGACCACGCGCTCGACCTGGCCGCGCTGGCCGACACCCCCTACGACCTGGTCATGCTGGCCAAGACCGAGTCGGCCGAGCAGGTCCGCGCCCTGGCGCCCCGCCCGGTCCTCGCTCTGTGTGAGACGCCGGCCGGCGTCCTGGCCGCGCCCGCCATCGCGGCGGCCGCGAACACCGCCGGGCTCATGTGGGGCGCGGAGGACCTGCTGGCCGCGTTGGGCGGCCGCTCGAGCCGGACCGCCGACGGGGCCTACCGCCCGGTCGCCGCCCACGCCGCCGCCGCCGTGCTGCTGGCCGCCGGCGCCTACCAACGGCCGGCCGTCGACGCGGTCTACCTGAACATCGCCGACCTCGACGGCCTGACCCGCGAGGCCCGGGACGCCGCCGACAGCGGCTTCGCGGTCAAGGCATGCATCCACCCCCGCCAGGTCGAGGTCGTCCGGGCCGCCTTCCGGCCGACGCCGGACGAGGTGGCCTGGGCCGAGCGGGTAGTCGCCGCGGCCGCCGACGCGCCCGGCGTGTTCGCCTTCGAGGGACGGATGGTCGACGCGCCGCTGCTGCGCCACGCCGAGCACATCCTGGCCCACGCCGCCAGCTGACCGGTCCGCCGCGTCCTGACCGGCCGTCAGGACGCGGGCAGCGGGAGCGGTGGCTGGTCGGCGCGCCGGTCGTAGCTCTCCCGGGAGGCGATGATGTCCGGGGCGTGGGTGACCGCCCAGTCGCCGACGGCGTCGATGAGTGTGCCGACGTCGTGGCCGAGCTCGGTCAGCGCGTACTCGACCCGGGGAGGGACCGTCGGGTAGACGGTGCGCGAGACGAGCCCGTCGCGCTCCAGCGCCTTTAGCGTCTGGGTGAGCATCTTCTGGGTGACGTCGTCGATCAGCCGGCGCAGCTCGTTGAAGCGCATCGGGCCACCGGCGCGGCGCAGGGCGGACAGGACGTACAGCGCCCACTTGTTGGCCAGGACCTCGATCACGGTCCGGGACGGGCAGCCCTGGCGGAAGCGGGCCCGCCACAACTCGGTCTCTTCGTCGAACCTGGTACCCACGGGGAACCTGGATATCAGACAGGTGCCTTCTACACAAGAGGTACCGACGGCGACGATCGTTGAGCCATGCGAGCGATCAGCCAGTCCGCCTTCGGCGGCTCCGAGGTACTCCGGCTCATCGACGTCGACCCGCCGGCGCCCGGCCCGGGCGAGGTCCAGATCCAGGTCAGCGCGGCCGGCGTCAACCCGGCCGACTGGAAGGCCCGGGCCGGCCTGCTCGGGCACCCGATGACCGACCCGTTCATCCTCGGCCTCGACGTGGCCGGGTCGGTCAGCGCGACCGGGCCCGGCGTCAGTGCCTTCTCGGTCGGGGACGCGGTCTTCGGGTTCACCGCCCCGCCCCGGGGCGCCTACGCCGAGGTGACCGTCGCCGCGGCGACGGCGCTCGCGCCGGCCGGCGGGCTGGACCCGGTGATGGCCGCCGCGCTGCCGATCGCCGGGCTCACCGCCTGGCAGCCGCTGGTCCGGGTGGCCCGGGTTCGGCCGGGCCAGCGGGTGCTCGTCCACGCCGCGGCCGGCGGCGTCGGCCACCTTGCCGTCCAGATCGCGAAGTCGCTCGGCGCCTATGTGATCGGGACGGCCCGGACCGGCAAGCACGACTACCTGCGGGAGCTCGGTGCCGACGAACTGGTCGACTACACCCGGGTCGACTTCGCGGCCGAGCTGCGCGGGATCGACGTCGTCATCGACCCGCTGGCCGAGGACTACGGCCCGCGCTCGCTCGACGTCCTCGCCCCGGGCGGCGTGCTCATCGACGTCCGGGGCACCGGGCCCGATCGGGCCGAGGTCACCGCGCTCGCCGCCGCCCGCGGGTTGCGCTTCGTCCGGTTCGGGGTCGAGCGCACGGGCGACGACCTCCGGCCGCTGGCTGAGCTGGTCACCAGCGGTGCCGTGCGCGTCGACGTCGGCCAGACGCTGCCGCTGGCCGATGCGGCCAAGGCCCACGAGCTCCTCCAGTCCGGCCGGACCCGGGGCAAGATCGTGCTCCTGCCGTAGCCGGGCGAACCGTCGGCTGGCCGACAGTTCACCTGGCCGCGCACCTCGGGCGGGCGCCGAGCCAGTCGTCGTCCTGCCCGTCCAGCGCCAGGTGCACTACAAGTCGCGGACGGTGACCGTACAGCCGGAATCGTCACCGTCCGGGGAACGCCGTCGGGTGACGTCCGGCTCGAGCACCGGACCGAGGTACGCCCGGGGGAGCTGCCCGAAGTCACGTCGCCGAGCGCTCGGCCTGTCGTCGAGGCCCGCGAGGTCGAGGCCCGCGAGGTCGAGGCCCGCGAGGTCGAGGCCCGCGAGGACGTCGAGATCGCCCGGGGTGTCTGGGCCGCACTGGCCGGCTGAGCGCGCCCACGGGCCTGCCTACCTGCGCGAATACCGGCCCAAAAATTCGTTGGGCGTCGGGGCGGCGATGGGTTTTCGCCAGGCTCTTGCGTCGGCTGATCGGCGACCTACGATGGTCGTATGTTCGATATCAGGGATGGTGGTGGCGGGGAGCCGGCCGTGATATCCGCTGCCCGTGAGGCGTTGGCCGCGATGGCCGCCGCCCACGATTCCGCCCTGTTCGCGCTGCGCGCCGGCGAGGAATCCACCCTCACCGACCTGTACGAGCAGATCCAGCGGAAACTGTCCGCCGCCCGGCTCGATCTGTACCGGCGGATCGACTCCGACAAACGGCCCGACAGTGGCTCCGCCGCCGATCGTATCGTTGACCGGACGCTGGCCGATCCCAGCTGGGTCCGCCAGCGGATCCGCCTCGCGGAAACTCTCGACGGCCGGCTCGCCGACACCGGTTTCGCGTTGGGCGGCGGCGCGATTTCGGAGGAACACGCGTGGGTTATCCATGTGACGATGGACAACCTGCGGAAATCGCTGCCTGTGTCGGAATATGAGCGGGCGCAGGCCATGATGCTCGAATGGGCCCAGGAAATGGACCCCGACGCCCTGCGCCAGGCCGGCAAAGCCCTGGTCCAGACGTTGAACCGAACCGACGACGACGATGACCTGCTCCGTACGCAGCGGCGCAACCGGTATCTCCACCTACGAGACCTGGACGACGGCAGCGTCGGCCTCAGCGGCCGGCTCGACCCGGCCTGCGCCGCCGCCGTCGGCGCCGCGCTCGACCCGCTGGCCGCGCCCCGCCCGGCCGAGGACGGGATCCCCGACCCCCGCA